>ERZ780150.16-NODE-16-length-199779-cov-47.408178_pt1 | contig 199779 bp, 152 predicted proteins | sample MGYA00511019_ERZ780150 | MGnify/ENA primary metagenome ERZ780150 (study PRJEB29588, sample SAMEA2151633) | human gut metagenome | biome: human gut; feature: human-associated habitat; material: faeces | place: Denmark | collected 2008/2010 ...
TATTTGCAAACATAAAAAAGAGGCTGCCTAAGTTAGAATTGTTAGACAGCCTCTTGCTGTTGCCGGTCGTGCAGCGGCTATTTGTCGATTCCCTGCAGCCAGTCGAGCACGGTCTGCTGCCACTGCTCCCTGTATTTGAAATTCTTGCGGATGCCCCAGCCGTGGCCGCCCGTCGGGTAGATGTGCATAGAGGCCTTGACGCCGTTGTCCTTCAGTGCGTTGTAGTAGAGCGTGCTGTTTACGGGCGGGACGACGCGGTCGTCGTCCGAAAGCAGCAGCAGGGTGGGCGGGGTTTCGCTGCTCACGCGGTTCTGGAGCGAGTACCATGTGTCGGTCTCCGCGTTGCGCTTGTCGCCCAGCAGGGCGTTGAACGACCCTTGGTGCGCCTTGCCTTTTTCGGCCGTGATGACTGGGTAGAAGAGGATCGAGAAGGCGGGTTTGGTGCGGGCGAGCGTCGAAGCCGAGGCGGCGAGGTGACCGCCTGCCGAACTGCCCACGATGCCGACCTTGTCCGCCGTGAAGCCCGTGGCTCCCGCTTCGAGTCCCATCATGATGCGAAGGGCCTGCTCGACGTCCTCCAGCGGCACTTCGGGGTGGCCGTTGGGCATGCGGTATTTGAGCACGGCGGCCGTGATGCCGTGTTCGGCGAACCACTGGGCCATTTCATAGCCTTCGTAGTCTATGCACAGCTTTACGTAACCGCCGCCGGGGCAGATTACGACGGCCTGTCCCGTGGCCTTCTCCGGAGCGGCCGGGAAGATGTAGAGCACCGCTTCCGAAACGTCGGTGAGGCGGTTCTTTTCGGGTTCGCGTTCGGGCGTGGCGATGCCGTTGCCGTGGGGTGCGGTCTTGTTGTCCCAGATTTTCAGCGTGCGGGCCTGTCCGTAGTCTTGTGCCGTTGCGGTGCCTGCCATAAGCAGAAGTGCTGTCAAAGTCGTTGCGATTCGTTTCATGGACGTGTCGTTTTGGTGCGGATCAGATGACGATGTTGATGATCTTGCCCGGCACGACGATGACCTTTTTCGGGGTTTTGCCTTCGAGCCATTTCTGCGCTTCGGGCAGCGTCACGACGTCGGCCTGCATCTGGGCGGGCGTCAGCGACGTGGCGTACTCTTTCTTGAAGCGGAGTTTGCCGTTGATCGAAACCGGGTACTCGAATGCGCTCTGCGCGAGGTGTTTCTCGTCGTAGACCGGATAGTCGGCCGTGCAGACCGAGGTGGTGTGTCCCAGCGCCGCCCAAAGTTCCTCGGCGATATGGGGCGCGAAGGGGGCGAGCAGCACGGTCAGCGGCTCGATGATCTCGCGCTTGTTGCACTCGCCCAGCTCGTTGAGGCAGATCATGAATGCCGAGACCGAGGTGTTGAACGAGAAGTTCTCGATATCCTCGCTGACCTTCTTGATCGTCTTGTGCAGCGTGCGCAACTCCTTCTCGTCGGCCTTCTCGTCGGTGACGATCAGCCTGCCGTCGCGGTCGTAGAACAGCCGCCAGAAACGGCGCAGGAACTTGTAGACGCCGTCGATGCCGTTGGTGTCCCACGGCTTGGACTGTTCGAGCGGACCGAGGAACATCTCGTACATGCGCAGCGTGTCCGCGCCGTAGTTTTCGACGATGTAGTCGGGGTTCACGACGTTGTAGAACGATTTGGACATCTTCTCGATGGCCCAGCCGCAGACGTATTTGCCGTCTTCGAGGATGAATTCGGCATCCTTGTATTCGGGCATCCACGCGCGGAAGGCGTCGATGTCGAGGATGTCGTTGCGGACGATGTTCACGTCCACGTAGAGCGCCTGCGTCCGGTACTGCTCCTTGAGACCCAGCGAGACGAACTTGTTGGTGCCGACGATGCGGTACACGAAGTTCGAACGGCCCTGAATCATGCCCTGATTGACGAGTTTGCGGAACGGCTCCTCCTCGCATACCACGCCGAGGTCGTAGAGGAACATGTTCCAGAAGCGCGAGTACATGAGGTGTCCCGTGGCGTGCTCGATGCCGCCGACGTAGAGGTCCACGCTGCGCCAGTATTCGTCGGCTTCCCGGCCGACGAGCGCCTGATCGTTGTGCGGGTCCATGTAGCGGAGGTAGTAGGCCGACGATCCGGCGAATCCGGGCATGGTCGAAAGTTCGTAGGGCCAGCCTTCCGGCGTCGCCCACTCCTTGACGCGGGCCAGCGGCGGTTCGCCCTGCTCCGTGGGGCCGAAGTCGGCGACGGGAGGCAGTTCGAGCGGCAGTTTGTCTTCGGCGAGCGGGTAGGCGATGTCGTTCTTGTAGTAGATCGGGAACGGCTCGCCCCAATAGCGCTGGCGCGAGAAGATGGCGTCGCGCAGGCGGTAGTTGATGCGCTTGCGGCCCAATCCGCGCCGCTCGATTTCGTCGAACATGAGACCGATCGCCTCTTTTACATCCTTGCCGTTGAGGAAATCCGAGTTGATTACTTTGCCCGATTTGGCGTCGTACGACTCCTGCGAAATGTCACCGCCCTCGACTACCGGAACGATCTCCAGCCCGAAGTGGCGGGCGAAGGCGTAGTCGCGCGAGTCGTGCGCCGGAACGGCCATGATGGCGCCCGTGCCGTAGCCTGCCAGCACGTAGTCCGAAATGTAGATCGGAATGGCTTTGCCGGTGAAGGGGTTGACGGCGTAAGAGCCTGTAGCCACGCCGCTTACACGTTTCGTCTCGGCGATGCGTTCGCGTTCCGAACGCTTCTTGGCCTGACAGATGTATTCCTCGACGGCGGCCCGGTTTTCGGGCGTCGTCAGGCTGTCGACCCACTCGTGTTCCGGGGCGATGACCATGAAAGTGACGCCGAAGATCGTGTCGGGGCGGGTGGTGAATATTTCGAGTTTCCGGTCCGAATCCTTGATGTCGAAGAAGACCTGAGCGCCTTCGGAGCGGCCGATCCAGTTGCGCTGGATCTCCTTCAAGGAGTCGCTCCATGCGAGTTTGTCCAGTCCGTCGAGCATGCGCTGGGCGTAGGCCGTCACGCGCAGAAGCCACTGCTTCATGCGCTTCTGCTCGACCGGATAGCCGCCGCGGACCGAAAGTCCGTCGTGCACTTCGTCGTTGGCCAGCACGGTTCCCAGCTTCGCACACCAGTTTACCATCGTGTCCGCGCGGAACGCAAGGCGGTAGTTCTGCAGCGTCTGCTCCTTCTCGGCCTCCGACATGGCGCGCCACTCTTCGGCCGTGAAGTGCAGCTCCTGCGTGCAGGCGACGTTCAGCCCTTCGGTGCCGTTCCGCTCGAAGGCCGCGGTCAGCTCCTCGATCGGGCGGGCCTGCTGCCTGTCGTTGCAGTAGTAGGAGCCGAACATTTTGAGGAACGCCCACTGCGTCCATTTGTAGTAGCCCGGATCGCAGGTGCGGACTTCGCGGTCCCAGTCGAACGAGAAGCCGATTTTGTCCAGCTGCTCGCGGTAGCGGGCGATGTTCTGCTCGGTGGTGACGGCCGGATGCTGGCCCGTCTGGATGGCGTACTGTTCGGCCGGAAGGCCGAAGGCGTCGTAGCCCATCGGATGCAGGACGTTGAAGCCCTTCTGGCGCTTGTAGCGCGAGTAGATGTCCGAGGCGATGTAGCCCAGCGGGTGGCCCACATGCAGGCCGGCGCCCGACGGATAGGGGAACATGTCCAGCACATAGAATTTGGGCCGCGACGGATCGGTCTCGACCTTGTAGGTTTTATCCTCCTGCCAGCGGCGCTGCCACTTGGACTCGATCTCCTTGAAATTGTACTCCATGATATAGCTCGGTTCTGATTTGTCGCTTTGTTGCGGATTTCCCGCAAAGATAGGAAAAAATGTTTTACAGGGTGCAAAAGGGTGTGAAAAAAGGCGCTCCTGCGGGGAGCGTCTCCGGGTGCGGCGGCGGATGCGGATTTCCGCAGCCGTTGTGCCGGACGCGGACGGGCGTTGCCGTGTCGCGGCGGTGTCGTGCTGTACCGCTGTCGCGCTGCTCTGCTGCTGTTCCGTTGCGTGGGCTGGTGTGGGCTGCTGTTTTGCTGCGCCGGCGCAGGGTGTCGCCGACGTGCCGCGGCGGTGCTTTGCGGGCGGTTAATTGATCAGGATGCTCGTCACTTTGGCGCCGGGGTTGAAGTCCTGCGCCGAGATGCGCGGGGTGACGCCGCCGGCGTGCGCTTTTCCGAGCTTTTCCCGGCCTTCTTCGCCGAGTCCCGAAACTCTGTATGTCATGCCGTTGAGGGTGATGACGAGCCGTCCGTCGTTGTCGGTCTGGGAGATGCCGCCGTTTTCGAAAAGGTGTTTTACGTCCGTTCCCGGCGCGATGCCGTCCGTCGATCCGACTCCCGGTCCGAAAATTTCGATCGATTCGATTTCGTCGCCGTACGCCCGTGCCTCCATGACCGGCTCCCCGGCCAGCGTGAAGCGCAGCACGGTCTCTCCTTCGGAAGTCCGGTCGGTCGTGAATGCGTCGTAAAGCCCCGGATGCGACGCCGGGATCCGCGCGGCGGACACGGTGAGCAGGACCGGTCCCGCGCCGAGCGGATTGGCCGTGAAAAGGGGCTGGCGGCGGCTGTCGCAGGCCGAAATGCAGAGCGCCGCCAGTGCGAACGCAAAAGTCGTGAGGAGTCGTTTCATGCTTCGTTCGGAATTTTTGCAAATATAGCGAAATCGGCCGGATGGCCGCGATGCCGCGGTCGGTGCGTGCCGGCGTTCGGAACGGATGTAAGCCGATGATAAATAGCCGGTTGTTGATTTGTATATAAGTAAAAAGTTATATATTTTCGATTTGTATCAGCAAAAAGAATTGTAAAACGGCTGAAATGCAGGAAAACAGCGAAAAAAGATGCTCATATATATTGTAATTCCGAAAAAATGCGTACCTTTGCAGTCCATTTTGGACAATGGAGATAGATTTTTTAACAATTAAAAGGACAGTTTAAGAAATGCCAACTATTCAACAGTTAGTGAGAAACGGTCGAGTTCGCATGGAGGATAAGAGCAAATCTCCGGCACTCGCCGCGTGTCCCCAGCGCCGAGGCGTATGTACCCGCGTGTACACCACGACCCCGAAAAAGCCTAACTCGGCTATGCGTAAGGTAGCACGTGTAAGATTGACCAACGGCAAGGAGGTCAACGCCTATATCCCCGGAGAAGGCCACAACTTGCAGGAGCACTCCATCGTGCTCGTCCGCGGCGGTCGTGTGAAGGACCTCCCCGGTGTACGTTATCACCTCGTGCGCGGCGCGCTCGACTCGGCAGGCGTGGACGGCCGTCGTCAGCGTCGCTCGAAGTACGGTGCAAAACGCCCCAAGGCCGGTAAATAATCACAAGAAACATTAATTTTAGACAATTTTCGAATAAACAATGAGAAAAGCTAAGCCAAAAAAGCGAATTCTACTTCCGGATCCGAAGTTCGGAGACGTGTCCGTGACCCGTTTCGTGAACAACCTTATGCTGGATGGTAAGAAGAGTATTGCCTACACCATTTTCTACGATGCGTTGGAGCTGGTGGGCAAGAAGATGAAGGATGCTGATAAATCTCCGTTGGAAATCTGGAAACAGGCCCTTGAGAACATCACACCCCAAGTCGAAGTGAAATCGAAGCGTATCGGCGGTGCGACGTTCCAAGTTCCGATGGAGGTTCGTCCGGAGCGCAAGATTTCTATTTCCATGAAAAACCTTGTCCTCTATTCCCGCAAGCGCGCCGGCAAGACGATGGCAGATCGACTCTCAGCAGAGATAATGGATGCCTTCAACCAGCAGGGCGCCGCCTTCAAACGCAAGGAGGAGATGCACCGCATGGCCGAGGCCAACAAGGCATTCGCACACTTTAGATTCTAAAAAAGGAGACTGACAGATGGCAACCAGAGATTTAAATTACACTCGCAATATCGGCATCATGGCTCACATCGATGCCGGTAAGACCACCACGTCGGAGCGTATCCTTTTTTACACGGGTAAAACCCACAAGATCGGCGAGACGCACGAAGGCGCAGCCGTTATGGACTGGATGGTTCAGGAGCAGGAGCGCGGTATCACGATCACCTCGGCCGCGACGACCGCATTCTGGAACTACAAGGGCAACCAATATCAGATCAACCTGATCGACACTCCGGGACACGTGGACTTCACCGTCGAGGTGGAGCGTTCGCTGCGCGTGCTGGACGGCGCCGTTGCGACGTTCTGCGCCGTGGGCGGCGTCGAGCCTCAGTCGGAGACCGTATGGCGTCAGGCCGACAAGTACAACGTCCCCCGTCTGGGTTATGTCAACAAGATGGACCGCACGGGCGCCGACTTCTTGGCCGTGTGCGCGCAGATCAAGGAGCACTTCGGTGCGACGGCCCTGCCGGTCGTTCTTCCCATCGGCGCCGAGGATAAGTTCGAGGGGCTGGTAGACCTTATATATAATAATGCGATCTACTACTACGACGACAAGACCGTGCGCGACAACTTCGAGCTGAAGGAGATTCCCGAATCGATGAAGGCCGAGGCTGCCGAATGGCGCGCCAAGCTCATCGAAGAGGTTGCGGCGACCGACGACGCCCTGATGGAGAAATTCTTCGAGGATCCGGATTCGATCACGGCCGAGGAGCTGCTCGCAGCTATCCGCAAGGCCACGATCTCGATGCAGGTCGTGCCGATGCTCTGCGGTTCGTCGTTCCACAACAAGGGTGTTCAGAAACTGCTCGACTACGTGATGGCTTTCCTGCCTTCGCCGCTCGACGTGCCCGCAGTGACGGGTATCAACCCCAAAACCGAGAAGGAAGAGACGCGTAACGCCTCCGAGGACGATCCGTTCTGCGGTCTGGCGTTCAAGATCGCTACCGACCCGTTCGTAGGCCGTCTGGCTTTCGTGCGCGTTTACTCCGGTAAACTGGACGCAGGTTCCTATGTGCTGGATACCCGCAGCGGCAAGCGCGAGCGTATCAGCCGTATCTACCAGATGCACGCCAACAAGCAGAATCCGATGGAGACCGTCGGCGCCGGCGATATCTGCGCTGCCGTAGGTTTCAAGGAGATTCGCACGGGCGACACGCTCTGCGCCGAGAACGCACCGATCGTTCTGGAGCAGATGACCTTCCCCGAACCGGTGATCGGTCTGGCCGTCGAGCCTAAGACCCAGAAGGACCTCGACAAACTCGGCATCGCGCTGGGTAAGCTGGCCGAGGAAGACCCCACCTTCACGGTGCATACCGACGAGGATTCGGGACAGACCGTCATCAGCGGTATGGGCGAGCTGCACCTCGATATCATCGTAGACCGTCTGCGCCGCGAGTTCGGTGTGGAGATCAACCAAGGCGCTCCTCAGGTCAACTACAAGGAGGCGCTCACCAAGACGGTTCAGCACCGCGAGGTCTTCAAGAAGCAGACCGGCGGTCGCGGTAAGTTCGCCGACATCATCTTCGAGATCGGTCCCGCCGACGAAGGTCAGATCGGACTCACGTTCGTGGATGAGGTCAAGGGCGGTAATATTCCCAAGGAGTTCATTCCTTCTGTTCAGAAAGGTTTTGCTTCGGCGATGGACAACGGCGCTCTGGCCGGCTACAAGATGGACTCGATGAAGGTTACCCTCAAGGACGGTTCGTTCCACCCGGTGGACTCCGACCAGCTCTCGTTCGAGATCGCTGCCCGTAACGGTTACCGCGCAGCTGCTCCCAAGGCCGGTTCGGTGATTCTGGAGCCCATCATGTCCGTGGAGGTCGTGACCCCTGAGGAGAGCATGGGTGATATCATCGGCGACCTGAACAAACGCCGCGGACAGATCACCGGCATGGAGTCCAAGGGCACGGCTCGCGTCGTGAAGGCCAAGGTTCCCCTGTCGGAAATGTTCGGCTATGTGACCGTGCTCCGCACCATTTCGTCGGGCCGCGCCACTTCGTCCATGGAGTTCTCGCACTTCGAGGAAGTTCCTGCCAACTTGGCCAAGGAGATCATCGAGAAAGCGAGTGGTAAACGTAAGGATATAGAATAAGAAAACATATGAACCAGAAGATTAGAATCAAGTTAAAGTCATTCGATCACAATCTCGTGGACAAATCGGCCGAGAAGATTGTGAAGACTGTGAAGAGCACGGGCGCCGTTGTGAGCGGTCCTGTGCCCCTTCCCACGCACAAGCAGATTTTCACGGTGAACCGCTCGACTTTCGTCAATAAGAAAGCCCGCGAGCAGTTCCAGCTCTGCACCTTCAAGCGCATCCTCGACATCTATTCGTCGACGCCCAAAACGATCGACGCGCTGATGAAACTGGAGCTTCCCTCAGGTGTGGAGGTCGAAATCAAGGTGTGATAACGGAAGGCTTGTACCTGTTGAGTATAGCAACGAAAGATCACTTTATTTATAACAAACAATCGACAACAAATGTCAGGACTTATTGGAAAGAAAATCGGAATGACTTCCGTTTACAGTGCCGAGGGTAAGAATATACCATGCACTGTCATTGAGGCTGGTCCGTGCGTTGTTACGCAAATCAAGACCGTGGAGAAGGACACCTACGAAGCGGTACAGATTGCCTATGACGAGAAAAGTGAAAAGCACACCAGCAGCAGTTTGTTAGGACACTTCAAGAAAGCCGGCACTACCCCTAAGCGCAAAATGGCTGAATTCAAGGGTATGCCCGAAGTGAATCTCGGCGACACGCTTACCGTGGAACTCTTCTCGGAAGAGGACTGGGTGGACGTGACCGGGATATCGAAAGGTAAAGGCTTCCAAGGCGTTGTGAAGCGTCACGGTTTCGGCGGCGTGGGCGGACAGACCCACGGTCAGCACAACCGTCAGCGCAAACCCGGTTCGCTGGGCGCATCGTCCTATCCCTCGCGCGTCTTCAAGGGCAAGCGCTTGCCCGGCCAGATGGGCGGTGAGCAGGTCAAGGTTTTGAACCTGCGCGTATTGAAAGTTATTCCTGAGAGCAACCTTATCCTCGTGAAAGGTTCGATTCCGGGAGCAAAGGGTGCTTATTTAACAATTGAGAAGTAGTATGGAATTAGCTGTTTTAAACACACAAGGAAAAGAAACGGGTCGTAAGGTAGTTCTTTCGGACGCCGTCTTCGGCGTGGAGGCTAATGACCACGCTATCTACCTCGACGTGAAGCAGTATCTTGCTGATCAGCGTCAGGGTACGCACAAGTCGAAGCAGCGCAACGAAGTCGCCGGCTCGACGCGCAAGCTCAAGCGTCAGAAAGGCACCGGCGGCGCCCGTTGCGGCAGCATCAAGTCTCCGCTGTTTCCGGGCGGCGGCCGTATCTTCGGTCCCCAGCCCCGCGATTACAGCTTCAAGCTCAACAAGAAGCTCAAGCAGCTCGCTCGTCGCAGCGCTTTGACCTACAAGGCTCAGGCAGGTGCGATCAGCGTCGTGGAAACCCTCTCGCTGGATGCTCCCAAGACCAAGGCTGTCGTGGCTTTGGCCGACGCACTGAAAGTTGCAGACAAGAAAGTGCTGCTGGTTCTCCCGGAGTCCAACGCCAATCTTCAGCTTTCGTGCCGCAACCTGCCTTACGTACAGCCCGTGCTGGCTCAGAACGTCTGCACCTACGACGTGATGAACGCATCGGCGATCGTGATGGTGGAAGGTGCCGAGAATGTTTTGAATACGATGTTAGCTTAAAAACGCAAGACACACAATGGAAATTATTATTAAGCCGGTTTTGACCGAAAAAATGACGATTCAGGGCGAAAAGTTGAATCGCTACGGTTTTATCGTTGACGTGAGGGCTAACAAGCTGCAGATTCGCAATGCCGTAGAGCAGATGTACAACGTCGTCGTGACGAATGTGAACACCGTGAACTACATGGGCAAACTCAAGAGCCGCTTTACCAAAGCCGGGCTTCTGGAGGGTCGCGCTAACAACTTCAAGAAGGCTATCGTCACCTTGAAGGACGGAGATAAGATAGATTTTTACAGTAATATCTAACGAAGATGGCAGTAAAAAAATTCAAACCCGTTACTCCGGGTACAAGACATAAGATCATCGGTACGTTCGACGAAATCACGACGAATAAGCCTGAGAAATCGTTGCTCAGCCCCCAGAAGAATTCGGGCGGACGCAACAATTCCGGTAAGATGACGGTCCGCTATATCGGTGGCGGTAACAAGCAGATGTATCGTAACATCGACTTCAAACGCACCAAGGACGGCATCGCTGCAACTGTAAAAACTATCGAGTACGATCCCAATCGTACCGCACGTATTGCACTTCTGGTATATGCCGACGGTGAGAAGAGCTACATCATCGCACCGAACGGACTCCAAGTGGGTCAGACCGTGGTAAGCGGCGCAGGCGTCGCTCCCGAAGTCGGAAACACGCTCTTCCTGAGCGAGATTCCGCTGGGTACGGTCATCCACAATATCGAACTCTACCCCGGTCAGGGAGCCGCGATGGCTCGCTCCGCCGGTTCTTACGCCCAGCTGCTGGCTCGTGAGGGCAAATTCGCCATCATCAAGCTGCCTTCGGGCGAGACTCGTATGGTACTCGTAACTTGCCGCGCTACCGTGGGTGTCGTGTCGAACATCGACCACAGCCTCGAAAGCTCCGGTAAGGCAGGTCGTGAGCGTTGGCTCGGCCGTCGTCCGCGCAACCGCGGCGTGGTGATGAACCCCGTCGATCACCCGATGGGTGGTGGCGAAGGCCGTGCGTCGGGTGGTCACCCCCGTTCGCGCAAGGGTCTCTTGGCCAAGGGTTACAAGACGCGTAATCCCAAGAAGACGACCTCGAAGTTTATTATTTCCAAGAAGAAAAAATAATTAAATAAGAGTACATAATGAGCCGTTCATTAAAAAAAGGACCGTTTATCGACCCCAAGCTCGAAGCGAAAGTCGTCGCTCAGGCCGAAGGTAACAAAAAGTCGGTCATCAAAACTTGGTCGCGTGCAAGTATGATCTCGCCTGACTTCGTAGGTCAGACGATCGCTGTCCACAACGGAAACAAGTTTATTCCGGTGTATGTAACAGAGAATATGGTAGGACACAAGCTCGGTGAGTTTGCTCCCACCCGTAACTTCCGCGGTCACGCAGGTAACAAGAAAAAATAGGTAGAAAATGGGTGCAAGAAAAGCAATAAAAGCCGAGAAAATCAAGGCTGAGAAGAAGCAGAAAGCAATCGCTGTTCTGCGTGATTGCCCGACCTCTCCCCGCAAGATGCGCCTCGTGGCCGACATCATCCGCGGCGTCGAGATCAACAAGGCATTGGGCATCCTTCGTTTTTCGAAGAAGGAGGCGTCGATCCGTATGGAGAAACTGCTCAAGTCGGCTATCGCCAACTGGGAAGCCAAGAACGAAAACGAACGTCTGGAAGACACCAAGCTGTGCGTGAAAGAGGTATTCGTAGACGGAGGCCGCATGCTGAAGCGTATTCAGGCAGCGCCTCAGGGCCGCGCTCACCGCATTCGCAAACGTTCGAATCACGTGACGATCGTAGTTGATAAAATGGTAACCGTAGAAAACAAGTAATCAGATGGGACAGAAAGTTAATCCGATAGCAAATCGTCTTGGTATCATCCGCGGTTGGGATTCCAACTGGTTCGGCGGCAAAGACTTCTCCGAGAAGCTGGTCGAGGACGCCAAGATCCGCAAATACCTGAATGTCCGTCTGGCCAAGGCAAGCATCTCGAAGATCATCATCGAGCGCACGCTGAAACTGGTTACGGTAACCATTTCCACCGCCCGTCCGGGCATCATCATCGGCAAGGGCGGTCAGGAGGTCGACAAGCTCAAGGAAGAGCTGAAGAAGCTCACCGGCAAGGAGATTCAGATCAATATCTTCGAGGTAAAGCGTCCTGAGGTGGATGCCGTCATCGTAGGCCAGAACATCGCCCGCCAGCTGGAGGGCCGCGTATCGTTCCGCCGCGCCGTGAAGACGGCCGTGGCATCGACCATGCGCATGGGCGCCGAGGGTATCAAGATTCAGGTTTCCGGCCGTGTAGGCGGCGCCGAGATGGCCCGCAGCGAAACCATCAAGGAGGGGCGTATTCCGTTGCATACGTTCCGTGCCGACGTGGATTTCTGCCTGACCGAGGCGCTCACGAAAGTGGGTATTCTGGGTGTGAAGGTTTGGATCTGCCAAGGCATCGTGTACGGCAAGCGTGACCTGTTCGAGATTGCAGGCGCATCGGCGCAGGCTCCTTCGGGGGACCGTGGCGAGCGCGGTGATCGCGGAGACCGTCGCGGCCGCGGAGACCGTCGCGGAGGACGCGGCGACCGTGGCGACCGCGGTGGTGACCGTCGTCGCAACAACAACAATAAGTAAGTCGGACCTTTTTAAAGCAAAACAACAATGTTACAGCCGAAAAAGACCAAATTTAGAAGAATGCAGAAGGGTCGTATGAAAGGTATCGCTCAGAGAGGTAACCAACTTGCATACGGATCGTTCGCAATCAAGGCACTTGAATCGACTTGGATCACAGGTCGTCAGATAGAGGCGGCCCGTCAGGCCATCACCCGTTACATGAAGCGTGAAGGTCAGCTCTGGATCCGCATCTTCCCCGATAAACCCATCACGAAGAAACCCGCCGAGGTGCGTATGGGTAAGGGTAAGGGTAATCCCGAAGGATTCGTGGCGCCCGTTACTCCCGGACGTATTCTCTTCGAGGCGGAAGGCGTGCCCTTGGAAATCGCGCAGGAGGCCCTGCGTCTGGGCGCCCAGAAACTGCCTATTACCACCAAGTTTATCGTACGGCGTGACTACGTCGAAACCACAATCTAACGAGACGACAAGATGAAAAGTGCAGAAATCAAGGATATTTCGATCAAGGACCTGCAGGAGCGCATCGAGACCGAAAAGGCGCAGCTGGCGAAGCTGAAGGTGCAGCACGCGGTGTCTCCCGTCGAGAACCCTTCTATCATTAAGAAAAATCGCAGAGATATAGCTCGCATGCTGACAATCCTGCGTCAAAAGAACGCCTAATAAGGAATAACTATGGAAAGAAATCTTAGAAAAGAGCGTATTGGGGTGGTTGTCAGCAACAAAATGGAAAAGACCATTGTGGTTGCGGTCGCACGCAAAGTGAAGCATCCCATTTACGGTAAGTTCGTCAACAAGACGACGAAGTTCGTCGCTGAGAGCCTCGACGAGACCTGCAAGGAGGGCGATACCGTGCGCATCATGGAAACCCGCCCGCTGAGCAAGACGAAGCGTTGGAGATTAGTACAAATCATTGAAAGAGCTAAGTAATTATGGTACAGCAGGAAAGTAGACTCATAGTAGCTGATAACAGCGGTGCGAAGGAAGTCCTCTGCATCCGGGTGCTCGGCGGCACCAAGCGCCGCTACGCATCTATCGGTGATAAGATTGTGGTGGCTGTCAAGAGCGCGACTCCTTCGGGCGACGTCAAGAAGGGCGCCGTGTCGAAAGCGGTTGTCGTAAGAACGACCAAGGAAATCAGACGCGCCAACGGTTCGTACATTCGTTTCGACGACAACGCCGTGGTGCTGCTTAACAACCAGGGTGAAATGCGCGGTACTCGTATATTCGGCCCCGTAGCTCGTGAGCTGCGCGACCAGTATATGAAGATTATCTCCCTCGCACCCGAAGTATTGTAATCATAAAAACAATTTCGGATATGTCAGTGAAATTACATATTAAGAAAGGGGATATGGTCCAAGTCATTGCCGGTGACAACAAAGGCCAGCAGGGCAAAGTCCTGAAGGTCGAGGTTACGAAGCAGCGTGCCATCGTCGAAGGCGTGAACCTCTGCAAGAAGGCTACCAAACCCAACGCGCAGAATCCCCAAGGCGGCATCGTCGAGAAAGAAGCGGCGATCCACATCTCGAACTTGCAGGTGCTCGACCCCAAGAGCGGTAAACCCTCGAAGGTGGGCCGCAAGCTCAATGCAAAAGGTAAATTAGTCCGTTACGCTAAAAAGTCAGGGGAGGAGATCAAATAATGGCATACGTACCTACACTCAAGACACAATATAAGGAGCGGATCGAACCCGCCCTTATGAAGGAGTTCGGTTATTCGAGCGTCATGCAGTGCCCGAAGCTCACGAAGATCGTTATCAATCAGGGTATGGGACAGGCTGTAGCCGATAAGAAGCTTATCGACGTGGCCGAGGCCGAGCTGACGCAGATCACGGGCCAGAAAGCCGTGCAGACGCGTTCGCGCAAGGACATCTCCAACTTCAAGCTGCGTAAGGGCATGCCCATCGGCGTGCGCGTGACGCTGCGCGATACGAAGATGTACGAGTTCTTGGAGCGTCTGATCGCCGTGGCGCTGCCCCGCATCCGCGACTTCAAGGGTATCAACGAGAAGTTCGACGGTCAGGGCAACTACACCCTCGGCATCACCGAGCAGATCATCTTCCCGGAGATCGACATCGACAAGATCACCAAGATCTTCGGTATGGAGATTACGTTCGTTACCACGGCCAAGACCGACGAGGAGGCTTACGCGCTGCTCCGCGAATTCGGCCTTCCTTTCAAAAACGCTAAAAAGAATCAATAAGCTATGGCAAAAGAGTCAATGAAGGCACGCGAGGTAAAACGCGTGAAACTCGCAAACCGCTATGCACACAAGCGCGAGGAGATTGCTGCCAAGTTGAAGAGCGGTGAGATCGACCACGAGGAGGCTTGGGTTGCGCTTTCGAAGCTGCCCCGCAACTCGAATCCGATCCGCCAGCACAACCGCTGCAAGATCACGGGCCGTCCCAAGGGCTATATCCGCCTGTTCGGCATTAGCCGTATCCAGTTCCGCGAGATGGCTTCGAAGGGCCTGATCCCCGGCGTTACGAAAGCAAGCTGGTAATATTTTCGGATGCCGGATCAGGTCCGGTATCCGAAAATTCATTTTCTGCCGGGAGGCAATCCGAAGGGGGAGGGGAGTAGGGCTGTGAAGGCTCTAAGGTAGGCTGAGTTCGTCCGAAGGGAGGGACAAGGTTTGCCGGTTAAGCTCATCTGAAGGAGAAATCCCGGATACGAGTCCGGATTTTGAGGGCGCAAGCCCGTGGACGGACGGCTGTCGCTGAGACGGCCCGGCGTCGGAGAGGGGCTTTGCAGGAGGGGGAAACCCGGAATGCGGAGCGTGAATCCGGCGATTGTGCGCAGGCCGATGAAGCCTGCCGCAGTCCGATACCGCAGAGATCGGGGCTTATATGGGTGCAGAATCCGAGTAGTTACGTCGCAATGTCGAGGAAAGTGCCGCCGCAAGCGGTAACTTCTCGGCGGCGGGGCGGAAATCGAGGGGTTAGGCATTTGGTTACAAATTTCTCGGACCAAGGGGCCGGAGAGAGACCGCGCAGAATGCGTACGGCACGGCGTAACCCGTTGAATGACGGGGCGGCGCGTGTGGATGCGGATGCGGCGTGACGGGCGGGCGGAAAGCCGCCGCAGCGTCGTCGGACGGAATCTTCTCCTGAAAGGCGGACGGTTGTCGATGGGAATTTTTGTACGGGTCATGTTAGCAACACCTCAGTGCTAACATTGTCCGTATTCCGGCATCGGCACTTAAAACGCTGAAAATAGGCTCGTAACTTGGTTTTTTGAGAAATAATATGTATATTTGCGCGCTTTATCCCCATGCCGAACGGCCTGTCGGAGAGCGCAAAAGCGCTGAACGTGAGGCGCAAAACGAAAAACATCCGAAGCGGCGGCGAGTCTGTTGAAAGATTCAAAGTGCTGAGGACCAAATAATTAACTAATTCATTAATTTTTAACTTCTATTCGTTATGACTGATCCTATTGCGGACTTTCTGACCAGAATTAGAAACGCAGTGAAAGCCAACCACAAAGTGGTTGAAGCTCCTGGCTCAAAAATTAAGCAGGAAATCACTAAGATTCTTTACGAGCAGGGTTACATCCTCGCTTACAAATTCGACACCGACGAGAAAGGTCATCCGTCGATCAAAATCGCCCTTAAATGGGACGCTGCCACCAAGGGCAACGCCATCAAGGACCTCAAGCGCGTGAGCCGTCCGGGTCTGCGCCAGTATGTGTCGGTGGCCGACATGCCCCGCGTGCTGAACGGTCTGGGCATCGCCGTGCTCTCGACTTCGAAAGGCATCATGACCGACGCCAAGGCCCGTAAGGAAAACGTGGGCGGCGAGGTGCTGTGCTACATCTACTAACGGAAATTTTTAAACAAGAACAACAATGTCAAGAATTGGTAAATTACCTGTAAACCTGCCCGCCGGCGTTACCGTAGAGGTTTCGGCCGACAATGTGGTAAGCGTGAAAGGGCCACTCGGGACGCTGAGTCAGAAAGTGGACTCGGACATCAAGGTAGAGGTCGGCACGCACAAGGACATCCACACCGGGAACGAAATTCCCGCCGTGCTCGTATCGCGTCCTACCAACCAGCCCCGCCACCGTTCGCTGCACGGTCTCTACCGTGCGCTGATCAACAACATGGTCGTCGGCGTATCGAAGGGCTACGAAATCAAACAGGAACTCGTGGGCGTCGGTTTCAAAGCCGAAGTCAAGGGCCAGATCCTCGAAATGAGTCTCGGTTACTCGCACGACACGCATTTCATGCTTCCCAAGGAGGTGACCGCTACCGCCGTGACGGAGAAGAAGGGCAACCCGATCGTAACGCTGAAGAGCATGGACAAGCAGCTCATCGGCCAAGTCGCCGCCAAGATCCGTTCGCTGCGCAAGCCGGAGCCGTACAAGGGCAAGGGTATCAAGTTCGTCGGCGAGCAGTTGCGTCGCAAGGCCGGCAAATCAGCAGGTGCTAAATAGTAAATAGTCTAGAGTTATGTCATTGAACAAGATAGAAAGAAGAGAGAGGATCAAGATGCGTATCCGCAAGATCGTGAGCGGAACCGCCGAACAGCCTCGCATGACTGTATATCGTAGCAACAAGCAGATCTACGTGCAGTTTATTGATGACCTTGCAGGTGTGACCATGGCTGCGGCATCCTCGCTGGACAAAGAGGTGGCGGAAGCCGCCGCCGGCAAGAACAAGTGCGAAGTAGCCGCCCTCGTGGGCAAACTGGCTGCCGAGCGCGCTGCCGCCAAAGGCATTTCGTCCGTAGCGTTCGACCGCAACGGCTACCTGTATCACGGAAGAGTTAAACAGCTGGCCGAAGCAGCACGCGAAGGCGGTCTTAAATTCTAAGCGATTATGTCAAATACCAACATAAAGAAAGTACGCACTAGCGATCTCGAGCTTAAGGACAGACTCGTAAGCATTCAGCGTGTTACCAAGGTAACCAAGGGAGGTCGTACATTCAGTTTCTCGGCCATTGTCGTCGTCGGTAACGAGGACGGCGTCGTAGGCTACGGTCTGGGCAAGGCTTCGGAGGTTCAGTCGGCCATCGCCAAAGGCGTGGAGGACGCAAAGAAGAATCTTGTGAAGATCCCCGTTATCAACGGTACGATTCCCCACAAGCAGGAGCTCCGTTTCGGCGGTTCGCTCGTCATGATCCGCCCGGCCGCTCCCGGTACGGGTATCATCGCCGGCGGCGCCATGCGTGCCGTGCTGGAGTCGGTGGGCGTGAAGAACGTGCTCGCCAAGAGCAAAGGTTCGTCGAACCCCCACAACTTGGTGAAGGCTACCATCGGCGCTCTCTGCGAGCTGCGCGATGCGCACAGCATCGCCCGTCTGCGCGGTATCTCGATGGACAAGGTGTTTAACGGTTAATTTCGTAGAGACAAATGGCAAGATTGAAAATCACCCAAGTCAAAAGCCGCATCGGCGCAACCGAGCGTCAGTGCAAAAACCTCGACGCGCTGGGACTGAAGAGGATCAACGCGAGCGTCGAGCACGACGACTCGGCGATCATCAAAGGCATGATCGAGCGCGTGAAGCACCTCGTCAAAGTGGAGGAGGTAGCCGTCAAGAAGGCTGCAGCGCCCAAGGCCAAGAAGGCCGAGGCTACGGAAGCAGCAGCAGAATAAGTTTAACAGCTAAGAAGTAATTTTACGATGGAACTCAATAATCTCAAACCTGCAAAGGGTTCAACGCACCACGACAAACGTATCGGTCGCGGTGCCGGTTCGGGTCACGGTGGCACGGCCACGCGTGGTCACAAGGGTGCGCAGTCGCGTTCGGGTTACTCGCGTAAGCTGGGCTTCGAAGGCGGTCAGATGCCGCTCCAGCGTCGGCTCCCCAAGTTCGGTTTCACCAACCTGAAACGCGTTGAATTCAAGGCGATCAACCTCTCGACCCTTGAGGAGCTGGCCGCCAAGAAATCGCTCGCCGAGATCACGGTAGACACGCTTATCGCCGCAGGTTTCATCTCGTCGAAGGACAAGGTGAAGATCCTCGGTAACGGTGCTGTTACCAAGGCGCTGAGCGTAAAGGCTCACGCATTCTCGAAGAGCGCCGAAGCTGCCATCACGGCCGCGGGCGGCAGCGTCGAAAAACTCTAGGAACCCTTAGAAACCGAAAATTATGAATCAGTATCTCGTTGTTGGTGTCGTCTTTTTAGTGGTAATCGCTCTTTTGGCGACCAACAAGAAATTGGTTGAAACGCTCAAGAATATCTACAAGATCGAGGAGCTGCGCAAACGTGTGATCTACACGATCGGGCTGCTGCTGGTCTACCGCTTGGGTAGTTTCGTAGTGATTCCGGGCATCAACCCCAACGCCTTGGGCGAGGGGTCGGCTTACGCCAGCCAGCTGGAGGGCAACGGACTGCTGGGTCTGTTGAACGTATTCTCCGGCGGCGCATTCGGCAACGCCGCGATTCTTGCGCTCGGAGTCATGCCGTACATCACCGCCTCCATCATCATCCAGCTCATGGGTATGATGATCCCGTATTTCCAGAAAATGCAGAAGGAAGGTGAGAGCGGCCGCCGCAAGATGAACCAGTGGACGCGCTTTCTGACGATCGGCGTGCTGATCCTGCAGGGTCCGGCGTATATCGCCAACCTGTATCATCAGGTCCCCACTGCGTTCGTTTACGGCAACTCGTTCGGCTTCGTTGCCTATGCGACGACGATCCTGATCGCGGGTACCATGTTCATCATGTGGCTCGGCGAGAAGATCACGGACAAGGGTATCGGTAACGGTATCTCGCTGATAATCATGATCGGCATCGTGGCACGTCTGCCCCATGCGCTGTTGGCCGAGGTCAATGCGCGCTTCCAGACCGCCAGCGGCAGCGCCATCATGCTTATCCTCGAACTGGTGCTCCTGTTCCTCGTCTTCATGGCGACGATCGCCCTCGTGCAGGCTGTCCGCAAGGTCCCTGTACAGTATGCAAAGCGTATCGTCGGTAACAAACAGTACGGCGGCGTACGTCAGTACATTCCGCTGAAGATGAATGCCGCGAATGTGATGCCTATCATCTTCGCGCAGGCTCTGATGTTTATTCCGGCGCTGTTCTCCGGTACGGCTTTCGCGGCTGCTTTCAGCTCGATGACCGGCTTCTGGTACAACTTCACGCTTGCAGTGCTGGTAATCGCGTTCACCTACTTCTACACCGCGATTATCATCAATCCTCAAATGATGGCCGATGACATGAAGCGAAACGGCGGCTTTATTCCGGGTGTGAAACCGGGTAAGCAGACCGTGAACTACATCGACACCATCATGACGCGTATCACGCTCCCCGGTTCGTTCTTCCTTGCCATCGTGGCGATTCTGCCCGCTCTGGCGATGAAGTTCTTGGGCATACAGCAGGCGTTCGCCTACTTCTACGGAGGTACGTCGCTGCTGATTATGGTCGGCGTGGTGCTCGACACTCTGAAGCAGATCGAGAGCTACCTGCTGATGCGCCACTACGATGGTCTGATGAAGACCGGACGTATTCAGGGTCGTCATTAGGAGTTTTCCGAAGAGTTCTTAGCGAAGAATGATATATATAAAGACAGACGAGGAGATAGAGCTGCTCCGCGAGAACAATATACTGGTGTCGAAGACACTGGCGGAGGTGGGTCGCCACATCCGTCCGGGTGTCACCACCAAGTTTTTGGACTCGATTGCCGAGGATTTCATCCGCGCGCACGGAGCAGTTCCCGCCTTCCTCGGATATCAGGGATTTCCCGCTTCGTTGTGTGTATCGGTAAACGAACAGGTAGTTCACGGTATCCCATCCTCGAAATGCGTCCTCAAGGAGGGCGACATCGTTTCGGTCGATTGCGGTACGTTTATGAAGGGGTTTGTTGGTGATTCGGCGTATACGTTCGCCGTCGGAGAGGTTGCCGAGGAAGTACGGCAGCTTATGGAGGTCACCAAAGAGGCTCTTTATAAAGGTACGGCGCAGGCTAAAGCCGGCAACCGCGTAGGCGACGTGTCGGCAGCCGTGCAGGAGTATGCCGAAAGCTTCGGTTACGGCGTGGTGCGGGAGTTGGAGGGACACGGTTTGGGTCGCAAGATGCACGAAGACCCCGGTGTTCCGAACTACGGCGCCCGCGGCAGAGGACCGCTCCTCAAGGAGGGAATGGTCATCTGTATCGAACCCATGATAAACATGGGGACCAAAGCGGTGGTTTTCGAAAGGGATGGCTGGACAGTCCGCACGCGCGACCACAAACCCGCGGCGCACTATGAGTTCGCCGTCGCGGTCCGTAAAGACGGTCCCGACGTGCTGACGGACTTTAGTATCATCGAACAGGCAATTAACAAGTAAGACTCTATGGCTAAACAGGCTGCTATTGAAAGGGACGGCACGATCATCGAGGCCCTGTCCAACGCGATGTTCCGCGTCGAGCTGGACAACGGACACGTGCTCACCGCCCATATCTCAGGGAAGATGCGTATGCACTACATCAAAATCCTTCCCGGAGATAAAGTTAAAGTGGAGATGACGCCCTACGATTTGACGAAGGGACGTATATCTTTCCGGTACAAATAACATTAGATTGCTTGAAAATCATGAAAGTAAAAGCATCCATCAAGAAGAGAAGCGAGGATTGCAAGATTGTGAAGCGTAAGGGGAAACTCTACGTCATTTGCAAGAAGAATCCCAAGTTTAAAATGCGCCAAGGGTAATGTTTAAACGGTTTATTAAAGAAGAAAAAGAATTTATATGGCACGTATAGTCGGTGTAGATTTACCAAAAAATAAGAGAGGCGAGATCGGCTTGACCTATATCTACGGTATCGGTCGTTCGACGGCTCGCAAGATTCTCGAAGTCGCTGGCATCAGCTACGACCTCAAAGTACAGGACTGGTCGGACGACCAGATCGGCGCAATCCGTTCGACGATTGCCGACATGGGCATCAAAGTCGAAGGCGAATGCCGCTCGGCCGTCCAGCTCAACATCAAGCGTCTGATGGATATCGGCTGCTACCGCGGCATCCGTCACCGTCTGGGTCTTCCCGTTCGCGGTCAGTCGACCAAGAACAACGCCCGCACCCGCAAGGGACGCAAGAAGACTGTCGCAAACAAGAAAAAGGCAACAAAGTAATCTTTAGAGAATTATGGCAAAGAAAACTGGAACAGTTAAGAAAAAGGTTGTTAAGGTCGGTGCCGTGGGTAACGCTTACGTACACTCCACTTTCAACAACGTGATCATCACCATCACCAACGAGGTGGGTGACGTCATCAGCTGGTCTTCGGCCGGTAAGATGGGTTTCCGTGGTTCGAAGAAGAATACTCCGTATGCCGCACAGACCGCTTCGGCCGACTGCGCGAAGGTCGCTTACGACATGGGCCTGCGCAAGGTGAAAGTGTATGTCAAGGGACCGGGTGCCGGTCGTGAGTCGGCCGTGCGCACCATCCACGGCGCAGGTATCGAGGTGATGGAGATCATCGACGTTACTCCGCTGCCGCACAACGGTTGCCGTGCTCCTAACCGCCGCCGCGTATAATCTGCGTCGGGGTAAGGAATATTTCTAAGGTTTTAAAAAAGTCAAAACAATGGGAAAATACATAGGACCAAAATCGAAGATCGCCAGAAAGTTCGGCGAAGCTATTTACGGTGCGGACAAGGTGCTCGAAAAGCGCAACTTTCCTCCCGGACAGCACGGTCTGGCGCGTAAGCGCAAGAAAGTGTCGGAGTACGGCACGCAGTTGAGCGAAAAACAGAAAGCCAAGTATACGTACGGTCTGCTGGAGAAGCAGTTCGCACGCACGTACGATCAGGCGGCCCGTATGGGCGGCATCACGGGCGAGAACCTGCTGAAGCTGCTCGAATGCCGTCTGGACAACGTTGTTTACCGCTTGGGTATCGCCCCGACGCGTGCAGCTGCCCGCCAGCTCGTTTCGCACTGCCATATTTGTGTGAACGGCAACGTCGTGAACATTCCTTCGTACTCGCTGCGTGCGGGTGACGTCGTGTCGGTTCGCGAGAAGTCGAAGAGTCTGGAAGTGATTTCGGCATCTCTGGCCGGCGGTTCGAAGAGCCGCTACGCTTGGCTTGAGTGGGATAACGCCTCGATGAGCGGCAAGTTCCTGCAGAAGCCTGAGCGCGAGGAGATTCCTGAAAACATCAAGGAGCAGCTCATCGTCGAGTTGTACTCGAAGTAGTAATCAAACAAATTCAAATATATTATGGCAATATTAGCATTCCAGAAACCTGAAAAGGTTATTATGCTTGAATCCACTTCATCGTTCGGAAAGTTCGAGTTCCGGCCGCTGGAGCCCGGATTCGGTATGACTGTCGGTAACGCTTTGCGTCGTATTCTGCTCTCTTCGCTGGAGGGTTACGCAATCACGACTGTCAAGGTAGCCGGTGTCGACCACGAGTTTGCCGCTATCCCCGGCGTGATGGAGGATATGTTGAAAATCATCCTCAATCTGAAGCAGGTTCGTTTTATCCGCACAGTCGATAATCAGGATGCCGAGAAGGTCTCCATTAACGTTGCGGGTGTGACGGAGCTGACTGCCGGATATATCTCGAATTACCTCTCGTTCTTCAAGGTTTTGAACCCCGATCTGGTGATCTGCCACCTCGCGCCCGGCACGAAGATGCAGATGACGCTGACCATCGGCAAGGGCCGCGGCTACGTACCCGCCGAGGAGAATACTCCCGCCGAGTGCGAGTTCGGAACGCTTCCGATCGACTCGATCTTCACCCCGATCAAGAACGTGAAGTATTCCATCGAAAACTATCGTGTCGAGCAGAAGACCGACTACGAGAAATTGAATTTGGAAATTACTACCGACGGGTCGATTCACCCCAAGGAGGCTCTGAAAGAGGCCGCGAAGATTCTCATCCAGCACTTCATGCTCTTCTCCGACGAGAAGATCACCGTCAACATGGAAGACACCAACGGCGCCGAAGAGTTCGATGAGGATATCCTCCACATGCGTCAGCTGCTGAAGACCAAGCTCTCGGATCAGGACCTGAGCGTCCGTGCCCTGAACTGTCTGAAAGCCGCCGACGTGGATACGGTGGGGGACCTCGTGAAGCTCAACCGCAACGACCTGCTGAAGTTCCGCAACTTCGGCAAGAAGTCTTTGACGGAGCTTGACGAGCTGCTGACCTCGCTCAACCTTAAGTTCGGTATGGACGTATCAATCTACAAACTTGACAAAGATTAATTATGAGACACAATAAGAATTTTAACCACCTTGGCCGTCAGGCGGGACACCGCAAAGCGTTGATGTCGAATATGGCTTCGTCGCTCATCCTGCACAAGCGTATCGAGACCACCGTTGCCAAAGCCAAGGCCGTTCGCCAGTTCATCGAACCGCTGGTGACCAAGTCGAAGGACGACACGACGCACTCGCGCCGTATCGTTTTCTCGTACCTCAAGCAGAAAGAGGCCGTAACCGAGTTGTTCCGCACCATCGCGCCGAAGATCGCCGATCGTCCGGGCGGTTACACCCGCATCCTGAAGACCGGTTTCCGTCTGGGCGACGCTGCCGACATGTGCATCATCGAGTTCGTCGATTTCAACGACGCTTACACGCTGGGCATCGCTCCCGCAGCCGCAGCCGAGGCTAAACCCAAGACGCGCCGTTCGCGCAAACCCGCAGCGAAAAAGACCGACGCTGTCGAGGAGGCTACCGTTGTCGAGGGCGAAGCCAAGAAAGCCGCACCCAAGAAGGCCGCTGCTCCGAAGGCTGCGAAACCGGCCGCTCCCAAAGCTGCCAAGGTTGCCGCTCCGAAGGTTGCCAAGAAGACCAACGTGGGCAAGAAAATGTAGTTTTCCGTTTAATCGGAAAACGATCGGAAAATCCGGATACCCCGATGGGTGTCCGGATTTTTGTCGTTTGTGCGGGTGAATCTGTCGTTTATGCGAAGGATTTGTCGTTCGGCGGAAAGATTCGTTGTCGTGCGGGAGGAGTGCGGCGGATGGTTTGTCCGTTACTCCTGCCGGCGGGCGGAAACTTTGCCGGTTCGGAGACATTCTCTTGTCCCTTGTCCGTCCGTCGTCCGGCTGCCGAGGGCCTATTGGCGGTTCAGCCTATGGGTGAAGGCCGGATAGACGAGGCCCGTGTAATTCGCTTTGGCGGATTCGATCGTGGCCGTCGTACCGTCGTAGGTGTCCGTGAAGGAGACTTCGTAGAGGAAACAGCCGCGGTAACGGTTGTTTTTCAGCAGTTCGTAATAGAACTCTCCCCAGTCGATCAGTCCTCCGTCGTAAGGCTGCAGGTGCTTGTCCAGCGTGCCGGATTGCCCTTCGGCGCCGGGATTCTGCTGGATGTGCAGCGTGCCGAGGCGTGTGCCGAGCTTTCGGAGTATGGCGACGGCGTCGCCGTTTCTGGTCGGATTGATATACGACCCGTTCAGCGGAATCAGGGCGTGGCCCGTATCGAGGCAGACGCGCACCTGCTCCAGCCCCTCGCCGCTGAGCAGGGCGAGCATCGTTTCGGCATCGTAGGCGACGCTTCGGGGACAGTTTTCCACGCAGAGAATCGTGTGCAGGCCGTACGTCGAATTGCAGGACGCGATGTGGGTCTGTAATTCCCTGAGCGATTTCCGGCTCTGGACCTTGCGTGCCGCGAAGTCGTTTCCGGTGGTGAGTATCGTGCCGGTGGAGGGGTGAATTACGAAATGCTTGGGCGACATGTGTTTCATGACGCTGGTTATCACGGCTTTGAGTTTCGCTACGGCCGTGGTGCGGGCCGTTTCGTCGGTCGCCGAGATGTCGTATGTCCGGTAGGGCAGATGGACGCCCCACAGGTTTGCCGCGGCGGAGCCGATTGCCGCTCCCGCCTCGGAAAACAGTGCGTCGAGTTTCGCGTCGGTCATTCCTTCGGCGAAGACGGTGGCGTCCTGCGCCATGATGTCGATGCACATGCCGGCCGCCGCGGCGCGTTTGCAGTTGGTCGTGTTGACCTGTTTGAGTGTAATCAGTTTGCCCGGTTTGAGTTGCAGCCGGAAGATGTCGTTGTTCGGGGCGCCCAACGCCGTCGTCGGTTCGACGACGGTGATTTTGCCGTCGCCCGTTTCCGGACCCTTGTCGTCGGAGCCTCCGCAGTTGCAGAGGAGCGCGGCGGCCAGCAGCGGAAGTATCCGCGTTTTTTTCATTTTGCAGGAGGTTGATTGTAAACGATCGGCGGGCGGGGGATTGTCCCTCCGCCCGCCGGATCGTGTGAAAGTGTTCGTTTAGTTTTTCCTGACAACGATGTTGTCCAGACAGATACGGCCGTTGGCGCTGGTAGATCCTGCTCCTGTCGTATCCCAGCATATCTGGGTTTCCGCCGTCGCGCCTTCGATGGTTATCGAGAAATTGGACCATTTCTTCAAGGCCTCGTTTCCGTGTTTGGGGCAGTGCGCCGATGTGATATTGATCGACTTGCCGCCGCTTTCCGGAGCGATCGATGCGGCCGAACCGCTGCCTTCGACGACCACTTGCGCCGAAGCGATTGTTCCGGCATTCAGTACTTTGACGGGAATGTCGTGTTCCGATGCAAACCGGACGGCGTCGAATGTGACGGTGACGGTCGATGCCGCGGTCAGTTTTGACAGTTTGGGCGTGGTCAGCACTCCGTAATACATATTCGAACCCGAAGCCGAATTGGAGAGACGGACATATCCCGGAAACTCATAACAGTATTTGATGCCCCAATCCGTCAGTCCCCGGTTTGCGAGATAGGCCGGTGCCGCATCCTTGTCGGAACTGATGTTTATGCCGAACGTCGTGTAACTTGCAGTAGCCGTGGCAGGTTCGGTGCCGTCGATGGCCGCAGGACTCGTGGATGCCAGTTTTCTGCCGCTGCTTGCCACTTTCCCCGTCTGGATCCAGTCGCCTCCGTATACCATCAGATCGAAATACTGTTCCAGAATGATCGACGGATCTTCGTTCTCGACGAGTTTCAGACGATAGCGCGGAGTCTTGTCGGCGTTGGTGCAGTCGATCTCGACGTCTATTTTGCAGGTCGATCCCGAAACATTGACCCAGAATTTATTTATATCAGCATCTTCGGTCTTGGCCGTCATTTGTCCGAGACTTTCCCGCACGTAGTATACGGCTGCCGGGTAGGTGTAGAACGGGACGGTCGCATAAACGCTGTTTACGGTTCCGATGCCGCCGTTGCCGCTGTAAGCGGTGAACCCGTAAGGCGTGTTCTCAATCAGGATGGTGATGTCGTCCGAGGCCTTGCAGGTGATCGCAGCGGTATAGATGCCGGATTCCGACTCTTTGAGTTCGTACAGGCTTCCGTCGGAAGTCCTTGCCCATACGCCCTCCGAAGTGTCGATCAGCTGGAACGGAAGCGTAAGTTCCTCCGAATCCTCCGAATCGGGCAGTTGGCCCTTGGCGTATATGGTAAAGGTGTTTTTCGCTTCCGGATCGAATCCGCTCTTGGTGATTTTCAATACGTCGGCTCCGACTTCGGTCCATTGCGTCTCGTCGTTGAATTTGTAGGCATAGCCGATGGCGCCTTTGACGGCTTGCCATGTGACGACGACCTCGTCTGCGGATTCGCCTCTGGTGCATGACGGGGCCGGGGTCGGAAGCGTCGGGTCGATGTCGAAATCGACGGTGCGTTCGGCCGAGTCGGTCGTGTGTCCCTGATTGCCGACGGCATAGATGCGGAACGTATGCGAACCGCGCGAAAGTCGGGTCAGTTTCAGGGTTGTGGTCGCTGCGTCGACGGTCGTGTATTCGGTGGAGTTGTCCAAAGCATAGGCATAGCCTTCCGTTTTTGTGACGGCATCCCATTTGAAAGAGGCGGTCGCCAACTCGGTCGTAACCGCAAGTTTTTTGGGGCTGACCAGCTCGATGCTCATGACCTCGTCGTCCGACGATTCGCACGAACTCAGGCCGAGCGCCAGAAGCAGGCAGGGGAATAATAATAACTTTTTCATATAGGTTCGGTTCTTAGTCTGTTTTTAATAATCCAGATGGTATATGCCGGGATGCGAATCGGGGTCGGTGAAGACCGTCTGTTCGTATTTGTTGCCGAAGCGGTCGATCGCTTCGACTTTCACGTCCGCATCGGCATTCGTCAGCGTGTAGTAGAACATATGATCCGTGGCCTTGTTGTAGCTGCTGCTGTTGTTCAGGATGCCGATGTGGTAGGCCACTGTCCATGCGTCCTTGTCCGAATACTGGGTCATGGTGCCGGTTTTCGCGCCGTTTTCATAGACATTGACGGTCCAAGCGGGGTCCCAGTTCCAGATGTTCGCGACGATCTGGCCGGCGTTTTTCTTCGAGAAGTAGTACGAAGCGTCGCCGCCGCCGGTGAATTTGTCGGACCCGCGGTAGAGCCGGATCTGGAAATCTTCGCCGTGCTGCACCGATTTGTAGTTCCACTCCTTCATCGCGGCGCCTTCGATGCGGTAGATGCCGAAGCCGATGGGCGTGCCTTCGGTGCAGACGGTCGAACGCCACCATGCGCCGCAGGAGGTGCCCGTGACATGCTCGAAGATCTCCTTGCCGTTCTTGGTGTGGATGTGGTTGATGTTCGAGTGGGTGTGGGCCGACATGATCGTTGCGTATTTGTACTGCGAGAGCAGCTCCAGCACTTCGTCGTAGTAGGCGTATTTGCTGTTGCGGAAGGGAATGTGAACGCACAGGATCACCATTTTATCCTTCGGAACATAGCTCAGGTCCTGCTTCAGCCACTCGTATTGCTCGGCGCTGAAACCGCCGGTGTAACCTGCGCTCTCCTGACATTCGTGGATGATGTTGTCCATCGATACGATATGCACGTCGCCGCGGTTGAACGAATAGTCCACCGGACCGAAGAAGCTTTCGTATTTCGCGCGGGCCTCCTTCTCGTTGGCCGTCGGGAATTCGTGGTCGTGGTTGCCGATGGTCGAGAATACGGGGATTCCCGTCTGTTCGGGCTGCAGGGCCACCACCATGTTGCTGTAGAGCGCCCATTTGTTGTTCACCAAGTCGCCGAGGTGGATGGCGTAGCACGGGATGTCGGCCGCGGCGGAATACTCCCGGATGTCCTTGGCCGCTTCGCGCTTGAACCGGACGGCGTGCGCCGCCTCGTTGATCTGGGGGTCGCCGATGCAGATCAGGTCGAACCGGGTTTCGGGAGCGTCCAGCGCCGTCAGCGTGAAGTCGTAGCGGGCGGTTTCCGGTTTGAGTTTGGTGAAGAATTTGGGCAGTTTGTAGGTCTTGTGCATGTTGACCTTGTAGCCCGAAGGCAGGGAGTAGAAGACGAAGCCCGATTCCGCGTTGCGGGTCAGCACATACTGGCCCTCGGCGTCGGTCTGCGTGCAGGTGAAGCCGTCGCTTACGACAACCCCCGGAACGGGGTTGCCGTTTGCGTCCGTGACATATCCGTAGGTGTCGCCGCCGTCGGGAACGATCTCTCCGCCGTTTCCGCCGTTATTGTCATTGCCGTCGCTGTCCGAGCAGGCCGCGAAAACCGCGATCGAGCAGAAGAGAAGCAGCAGTCTGTATAGCCGTTGTATCATGGTGTGTTTGTTTTTATTGTTATTCCTCGATTGAATGGCCGGCATAACCGGGGTTCTGGGTTATCAGCGGATTGGCGATGCGCTCGTCCTCCGGAATGGGCCACAGGGCGTCTTTCATCGGGTCGTAGGACATCGTGATGAATCTGCGCAGGTTCATATCCTTGCCGTCGAACGTCTGGCCGTTGTAGGTTACGTGCCAGTCGGAGTCGATCGTCGGTACGGCGTTCGATACCGAACCGTCGAGAGCCGGTGCGTAGAGCGTCCCGGAGATGACCGATTCGGCCATATCCCAGCGGCGGATGTCGAACCAGCGGAAACCCTCGTTGCAGAGTTCGACCATACGCTCGTAGCGCAGCGCCGAACGCAGGCCGTCGCGGCTGAGGTTTTCACCGAGACCGGGCATGTGTGCGCGGCTGCGGATCGTTTCGATGTCGGCTTTGGCGACGCTGAGGTCGCCGCCGTTCCACTCGATGTTGGCTTCGGCGCGGATCAGATAAAGCTCGGCCAGACGCATCAGCGGATAGCTCAGCACGCATACCGAGCTGGTGCCGAATGCATTGTTGTATTTGTACTCCTGAATGTCGAGGTATTTGCGCCACAAGTAACCGCACGGGCCTTTCGAACCGTTGGCGCCGTATTCCGATTTGCTGCCGTAGGCTTCCGAGTTTGCGACGTCTACGCCTTCTTCTTTGTCATTGTAGTTCTTGATGGTCTGGGCGGAAGGATTGGTCTCGAACTGCATGCCCAGTACGCGGGAACCCGGACGTACGCAGAAGAGATCGAGACGCGGGTCGCGGTTCTTCCACGGATTCTGGTAATCGAACAGGGGCGATTCCACGATCGACTTGCCGTCCGTGCACTGGATGGCGTCGAGGAAAGCCTGCGTCGGGCTGAAGTAGGAGCAGCCGCCTGCGATACGCGGCGCCGCATAATAGCCGGCATTGTGCTGGTTGCTGGAGATCGCCGTATTGTACTGCAAGGCCCAAATCCATTCGTCGCTGTTCTTGTGACCGTTGATGCCGAACAGGTTGGAGGGAGTGGGTTCGCCCTTCGTGTGGTCTTCGCCGCAGTAGCGGATGTCGTATGCCTGAAGGGAATATCCGCCCTCTTCGGCCAGTTTCAGCGCTTTGTCGGCATAATAGGCCGCCTCTTCGTAATATTTCCAGTTCAGACAGATGCGGGCTTTGAGTCCGTAGGCGCCTGCGCGTCCCAGACGTGCCGATCCGTAGCTGTTCTTGTTGTGGCGGATCGGCAGAAAGTCGAGCATTTCGTCCGCAAGATCTTCGTTGAGAATCCGTGAAATCACCTCTTCTTTCGGCGTGCGCGTGTAGGTGTCGCCCAATTTCAGGGTGTGGTCGATGTAGGGGATGTCGCCGTAAAGCTGGCAGCCCCAGTCGTAGAGGAAGGAGCGGACGAGCAGCAGCTCGGCTTTATACATATTGTACTCCTGCTCGCTCATCAGCTCGCGGACGTTGTCGATGCCGTCCAGTACGAGATTGGCGCGGGCTGCGGTTTTGTAGATTTGGGTGTAGACTTTGGTCACCCATGCGTTCGAAGGCGGGAGTTTCGACTGCTGCTGGTAGTTGTAGTTGGCGGCGTTCAGACGCGATGCGCCGATGTCGGAAGCATTGTCCTGAATGCCGGGGAACGGCGTCGAGGATGCGTCGATCAGGGTAAGGCCCTTGTAGGTCGCGAAGACGCCCGCTTCCACCTCCGATTTCGTAGCCGGGAACGTGGACGCATTCGGACCGTTGAGATATGCTTTGTCGAGCGAGCAGCCCGTGATGAAGAGACTGCAGAGCGCTATGCCGGTGATTATTTTGTTTTTCATGGTTGTAATGCGTTAAAATTTGAGTTCGAGTCCGACCGTAACGATCTTTACCTGCGGATAGTTGTTCGCCGAGCCGAGTTTCACGACGTCGAAGTCGCCGCTCGAATCGCCTCCGTAACCCACCTCAGGGTCGTAGCCGTCCCAGAAGTTGGTGACCGTGAAGAGGTTCTGCGCATTGACGTAAAGATAGGCCGAATTGAGACCGATCCGGTGCATCCACGACTTGGGCAGTTCGTAGCCCAGCTGGATGTTCTTCAGGCGGAGGTAAGCGGCGCTTTTCATCCAGAACGACGAGTCGTACCAGTTGTTTTTGTTCGCACTCGTCAGACGCGGAGTCTTGCCGTTGGGATTCTCTGCGCTCGCCCAGTCGAGGTGCTCCTTGCGGAACGTACCGCCTTGGTTGCTGGGCATTACGTAATAGGTGTTCAGATAACCGTCCGTTTTGCCGACGCCTTGGAACAGCAGACCCAGACGCAGCCCTTTCCAGCCGAAGTTCAGGTTCAGGCTGTAGGTGTAGCGGGGGATCGTGCTGCCGACGATGTCTTTGTCGTTCTCGTCGATCGAGTTGTTGCCGTCGATGTCGGCATAGCGGATGTCGCCGATCTGGACGGTTTCCTTGAACTGCGGGCAGTTGGCGTTGACCCAGTCGGCCTCCTCCTGCGTGCGGATGATGCCGAGACTTTTCAGCGCATAGATGCTGCCGATGGAATAACCCTCCTGATTGCGCAGCACGCCGCTGGTCGAGGTCTTGCCGCGCATGTCGAGGATTTCGTTCTTGACGTCGGACAGGTTGGCCTGCACGCCGAACGAGAAGTCGCGCCACTGGTTGTTGTAACCCACGCTTACCTCCCAGCCCGTGTTGCGGACCTTACCCGCATTCTGGTAGGGAGCGTTGAGACCGATGCCGAGGGGCATGTCGAGTTTCATCAGAATGTCCTTGGTCTCCTTGCGGTACCAGTCGGCCGTGATGTTGAGCTTGTTGAAAAGCGAGAAATCCACGCCGACGTCGAGCATCGTGGTGGTTTCCCATTTAATGTCGGGGTTGGCCAGCGTGTTGAGGGTGACGAGCGAGTAGATATTGTCGTTCATCGAGATTTGTCCCATCGCGAGGTTCTGCGTGGTGGGATAGTAGCTGGCTGCGTCGCCGCCGGCAAGGTTCTGGTTGCCGAGCGTACCGTACGATGCGCGGAGTTTCAATCCGTCGATTATGTGCTTGACATCCTGCATGAACGGCTCCTCGGAGATGCGCCATGCACCCGATACCGAGGGGAAGTAGCCCCAGCGGTTCGATTTGTTGAAGCGCGACGATCCGTCGATACGCAGGTTGGCCTCCAGCAGGTAGCGCTCCTTGTAGTTGTAGTTCAGACGGCCGAAGTAGGACTGTATGGCCCACTCGTAACGGCGGCCGGAGTTGTCCATGTTGTCGATTTCGCCTACGTCGATCTGGTCGTAGTTGTAATTGAAGACCTGACGGTAGGCCATCAGGTATTTATAGTCGTACGTGTTGCGCTCGGCGCCGAGAATCAGTTTCAGGTCGTGGCCGCTGAAGTTGTGCTTGAAGGTAGCCAGAAAGTTGTAGTTGCCGTAGAAAGCGCGCGAACCCGATTCGGTGAGGGTGGCATAGGAAGCGGAGGTCAGCGTCGAGGTGCCTTTGTAGTCCTGATAGGTCGTAACGGGCTTCTTCCAGTTGTGGCGGTTGGTGGTCGTATAGCGCGGCGCCAGCATACCCTGCAGGGAGAGCCATTTTGCAGGCTCGTAGGTCAGCGTGATGGCTCCCGAAAGCCGTATGGTGTTGGTGTTGTTGCTGCCGCCGTAAAGCATCAGGGCTACGGGGTTCATGCCCTGCATTCCCAGACCGTTGTAAAGACCGGTCGAAAATTGGTTGGGAATGTCGGCCGGACGGGTGTTCATGTAGTTGAAGATCGTGCTCTGATAGGGCGAGGCCTTGCGGTCGTCGTTCGAGAACGAAAGGTCGAGTTTCATCGACAGTTTGTCGTTGAACTTGACGTCGGCGTTGTTGCGGAACGTGTAACGCTGGAAGTCCGCATTTTTGATGATGCCTTCCTGATCCACGTATCCCAGCGTGGTGAGCATGCGTACGCGCTCGCTGCCCACGCTGAGCGAAACATTGTGGCTGTGGGTGAAGCCCGAACCGGTCAGCACGGCGTCCTGCCAGTCCGTATTGGGATAAAGATCCGGGTCCTTGCCCCAGTTTTTGCGGTATAGCGCCATATCCTCGTCGTTGTAATCGGGAATGGGGGTGCTGCCCGGCTTTTCGCCGTTGAGGTCCACGCCGTCGTTGAGGTACATGGCGCGTGTCAGCTCGCGGAATTCGAGCGCATTGACCATGTCGGGCAGGTCGGTCGGCGACTGCCAGCCCACATAGCCCTTATAGGTGATGGAGAACCGCTCCTTCGAACCGCGCTTGGTGGTTACGAGGATCACGCCGTTGGCGGCGCGCGAACCGTAGATGGAGGAGGACGCGGCGTCCTTGAGGATGGAGATGGATTCGATCAGGTTGGGATCGACGCTGTCCAGACTGCCCTCGATGCCGTCGATGAGCACCAGCGGCGAGGTCGAGCTGCCGCCGAAGGAGTTGATGCCGCGGATGCGGATCGCGCCGCCGTCATCGCCCGGTGCGCCCGACTGCGTGGTGACGGTGACGCCCGGAGCCATGCCCTGCAGGGCGGCCGAGGTCGAGACGATCGGGCGTTTGTCGAACGCCTTCGAGTCGATGGTGGCCACCGAACCCGTCACATTCACCTTTTTCTGGGTGCCGTAGCCCACGACGATGACTTCGTCGATCTGCGCATTGTCGCTTTCGAGCCGGATGTCGTAATCGGTCTTGGTGGTTACTTCGACCGAAGTCTCCTTGTAGCCGATGTAGGAGACGGAGAGCCGCTGGCCGGGAGCCGCCGCAATGGCGAACTTGCCGTTTGCATCGGTCGTGGTACCCCCCCCCGGCTGAGTGCCTGTAATGACGATCACGGTAGCTCCTACGAGAGGCATGCCGTCCGCGTCGGTGACTGTTCCGCGGACTGTCGTCTGGGCGTGCACGGCCACACTCAGGCAGCATGCGATGACCGCTGCCAACAGTTTTGTTAAGGTGCGTAGCTGTTTTTTCATAGTTGGTGAAATTAGTAAAATTTTAAGGTCTTTGGTCTTGGGATAAAACACCACGGGGCAGACGCGATGCGCCTGTCCGTCGGAAGGAATCCGGGTTATTGGCCCGAAAAGGCCGGAAATTCAGGGTTCATAATGCGATGTCGTTTGTCTTGGTTGTGTGTGCGGGTGTTTTCTCTTTGTTGTCTGAATTATGGGTGGAGTTTCTTTTCGTTGTCGTAAGGTATTCTTTAGGCGAAAGGCGCGCTCGAAAGAAAATGCGCGTCGGATTATGCGGGAATTCCGAGTCCGATACTTATTCGGGGCGATTTCCGTTTGTTGTATAAAATATAGGTATAAGGCCGGCGCATTGGAAAAGGGTTGTCGGAGGTTTTTGCCGCATGAGCTTCGGAGAAACCGCCCGGATTACAGCGAAATGCCCGGTCCGCCGGATATGCCGTCCGGAAAACGGAACGTCCGTTTGCCCGGCAGGCAGAGGATGAGGTCGTCGCTGTAAAGTTAGTCATTATTTGCTTTTATTTGTTTTTCTTATCTTTTTCAGGGGTGAATTTATATTTATTTTTTGTATTTGCAAAATTTATTGCCGAAAATTTTCTTTTTGTAGCAATATTTTAATATATTCGCAAAGTCAAATAAAGGGTTTTGCTCTCTTTTACCTTTCGTTTACCGGACGATTTGCACTGAAAACAAGCTATAATGGAACACCTGTACGTTATTGGAATAGACTACGGCACCGACTCGGTGCGGGCGTTGCTGGCCGACGCCGAATCCGGCGAAGAGATTGCCGTCGCCGTCTGCAATTACTCCCGCTGGGGCCGGGGTTTGTACTGCGATACCGCGAAGTCGCAGTTCCGCCAGCACCCGCTGGATTATCTGGAGGGGCTGGAGCAGGTGCTGCGGCAGGTCATTGCGCAGTGTCCTGCGCCGGAGGCGATACGCGCCATCGCCGTGGATACGACTGCCAGCACGCCGTGTCTGGTCGATCGTACCTGCACGCCGCTGTCGCTGACGGCGGGTTATGAGGAGAATCCCGATGCGATGTTCGTTTTGTGGAAGGACCACACGGCGCAGCGGGAGTCGGAGGAGATCACCGCCCTCTGCGCCCGCGGCGAAATCAATTACGCCCGCCGTTCGGGCAACCACTATTCGTCGGAGTGTTTCTGGTCGAAGGTCCTGCACCTGCTGCGGGGTTCCGAGAGCCTGCGCCGCGATGCGTGGGCCGTCGTCGAGTTGTGCGACTGGATTCCGGCGGTGCTGACCGGCTGCCGCGCTATGGAGGATTTGCGGTCGGGGCTTTGCGTCGCCGGGTCGAAGGTGATGTGGGCCGAAGAGTGGGGCGGCTATCCGCCCGAAGAGTTCTTCGCCGGACTCGACCCCGTTCTGCTGCCCGTCCTGCGGCGTCTGCCCGTCAGGACGTACGGCTGCGATACGCCCGCAGGTACGCTCAGCCCCGAATGGGCGGCGAAACTGGGGCTGTCGGAGCAGGTCGTCATCGGAGTGGGGAATGTCGACTGCCATTCGGGCGCCGTCGGCGCGGGCATCTGTCACGGGACCGTGGTGCTGAATCTGGGTACGTCGGCCTGCTACATGGCCGTCATGCCGCCCGAAAAGATGGGCGGCCGGGTGGTCGAAGGCATTTTCGGTCAGGTGGACGGCTCGATACTTCCCGGCATGGTCGGATTCGAAGCGGGGCTGTCGGCCTTCGGCGACGTGTACGCGTGGTTCAAGCGCCTGCTCTGCTGGCCGCTGCGCGAAGTGCTGCTGCCGGCCGATCCTGAGAACGAGACGCTCCGCGCGCTGGCCGCGCAGACCGAAGAGCGGTTGCTGGCCAAACTGGCCGAAGCCGCCGCGCAGCTGCCCCTTCGGGCCGATGCGCCGCTGGCGACCGATTATCTGAACGGCCGCCGTTCGCCCTATCCCTGCAACCGGCTGACCGGTTCGGTCGTGGGGCTGAACCTTTCGGCGACTGCACCGGAGCTTTATTACGCCTTTGCCGAGGCGACGGTTTTCGCGACAAAGGCCATACTCGACCATCTGGCGGAGAACGGCGTGGAGATCGGGCGGCTGGTGGGCATCGGCGGCATTTCGCAGAAATCCCCCTTTGTCATGCAGCTGCTCGCCGACGTGACGGGTATGGCGATCGAAGTCTCCGGCAGTGCGCACTCCTGCGCGCTCGGCGCCGTGGTCCATGCGGCTGCCGCCGCGGGACTCTACCCGTCGGTCGGTGCGGCGCAGCGGGCGCTCTGTCCGTCCGTCGCCCGTGTTTACACGCCCGACGCCGCGAAGTCGGGCATATTGGCCCTCCGCTATGAGCGTTACCGCGCCTTGGGCGCTTTCACCGAGAACCTTTTTATAAACCGATAAGCCAAAAGAAACCCGAATGAATTTACTCCAAAACCCGAACAAGCGTCGTTGGTATATTGTGGCGACGATTTTCGTCGCAATCATCTGCAACTACCTCGACCGCCAGCTGCTGTCGATCCTCAAACCCGAAATCCTGACCCATTTCGGCATCGAAGACCTCCAGTACGCGTGGATCGTCAACGTATTCCTGATCTGTTACGCCATCATGTATCCCATATCGGGCATTCTGGTGGACCGCTTCGGTTCGAAGAAGGTGATGCTGGGAGGTATCGTCGCATGGTCGCTGGCCTGCATCGGCGGCGGCCTTTCGACCAACGTCGTCGAATTCACCATCTGCCGCGGCATCCTCGGACTGGCCGAGCCGACGATCTTCGCCGGACAGATCGTGGCCGTCACGCTCTGGTTCGAGAAACGCCACCGCGCCACGGCCAACAGTCTCTGTACGGCGGGCGGTTCGCTGGGAACGGTCATCGCGCCGCTGGTCATCGCGTGGATGGCCCGGTTCCTGCCATGGCACGACGTCTTCATCGTGGCCGGTCTGGTAGGTCTGGTGATCGCCGTGGCATGGGCGCTGATCTATAAGAATCCGCCGCAGGAGGTGCTGGCCGTCACAATGGCCCCCGACAAGGACGAAGTCGCGCGGAACAACGGCGAACAGCAGCGGGCCTTCACGTGGGGCGAGCTGTGGACGACGCGCTCGCTCTGGGGCGTGCTGCTGATCCGGCTGATCAGCGACCCCGTCTGGTATTTCTGCTGCTTCTGGCTGCCGGGATACCTGCGCAGCATGGGCGAAGCGCAGGGGCTTTCGCAGCAGGCTACGCTCGATATGATTCAGTATATCGGCGGACTGCCGTTCCTGTTCGGTGCCGTGGGCGGCATCCTCACCTCGGTCTGGTCCGACTGGCTCGTGCGCCGCGGCATGCCGGCGCTGAAGGCCCGCAAGACGATGATGATTATCATGGCGTTCGTGGCGCCGCTGTGTATCCTCACGCCCTATGTGAGCGAGTGGCAGGCCGTGTCGTTCGATGCGCGCATCGGGCTTGTGGTGGCGATCTTCAGCCTGATCGCGATCATGTGCCTGAGCTGGCTCTACACGATCTGCGTGGTCATCGCCGAGGCGTTTCCCGTGAAGAACGTCGCCAGCGTGGTCGGCATCACGGCCGGCGCGGGAGCCGTGGGCGGCGCGGTGTTCAACATTTTCATCGGTTCGCTGCTGGCGACGATGGGCAACGTGCTGTTCGCCGTCATGGGCGTGATGCACCTCGTCACGGCCGTTATCCTGTGGCGCATGGTACGCCACGAAACACCCAAAAACGTAAAATAAACCTTAAAACATTGCAAATATGGCAAATCAGAAAAAAACGATTACGGAACCCCGGCGGGAGATTCCGGTTCGCGCCGAAGTGGACGTGCTCGTCGTGGGCGGCGGCCCCGCGGGCATCATGGCCGCACGTGCGGCGGCAGGCAAGGGCCTGCGCGTCATGCTGATCGAAAGCCGCGGCTATCTGGGCGGCAACCTGACCATCGGTCTGCCGATTCTGGGTTATCTCGGACGTAAGGGCAACCAGATTATCAAAGGACTGCCCCAGCTCTTCATCGACCGCCTGCGTGCGCGGGGCGCCGCCGGCGAACACCGTCCCTGCAAGCTCCATGTGAGCCTGACGATCATCGACCCCGAAGAGGCGAAGACCGTGGCGCTGGAGATGCTGCAGGAGGTCGGCGTCGAGGTGCTGATGTACGTCTTCTGCGTGGACGTCGTTAAAAACGGCGACGCCGTCGAAGGCGTCGTCGTCGAGAGCAAGGCGGGACGCGAGGCGATCCTCGCCAAGACGGTCATCGACTGTACGGGCGACGGCGACGTGGCCTGCCGTGCGGGCGTCGAGTGCCGCAAGGGCGATGCCGACGGCGGTATGCAACCCCCGACGCTGATGTTCTGCATGAAGGGCGTCGACGTGCAGAAACTGCGCGATGCGCTGGTCGGCCGGCCCGATGTCTTCGACATGGACACCATGCCCGCCGAGCAGTTCCGGACCGGGAAATTCATCACCGTCGGCCTGCGCAACCAGATCCGCAAGGCCGAAGAGGCGGGGTATAAGATTCCCGTGGCGCGTACGATCCTCATCACCGGCATCAAGGACGACGAAATCTGGGTGAACATGTCGCGCGTGAGCGGCGTCGATGCGACCAAGCCGGAAAGCTATACGCACGGCGAGGTGGAGGGCCGCAAGCAGATTTACGAACTGGAACGTTACCTGAAGAACTTCGTTCCCGGCTTCGAGAACGCATGGCGCGAGAAGGTGGCTCCCTTCATGGGCATCCGCGAGAGCCGCGTGATCGTCGGCAAATACATCCTGACGGCCGAGGATATCCTCGCCTGCCGCCGTTTCGACGACGCGGTCGCCGTGGCCAGCTATCCGGTGGATATCCACCATGCCACGGGCGGCGACTGCACGCTCCACTGGTGCGAGGACTGCTACGACATTCCCTACCGTTCGCTCGTGCCGGCCGCGGTCGAGAACCTGCTGGTTGCGGGCCGCTGCTCGTCGATGAACCACGAAGCGATGGCTTCGACGCGCGTGATGTCCACCTGCATGGCGCTGGGCGAGGCCGCCGGACGTGCGGCGCGCATCGCGCTCGAAGAGGGCGTACGCCCCTCGGCGGTCGATGTGGAGAAGGTGCGGGAAGAACTGCGCCAGACCGGTGCATACCTTCGTTGATACGGTTTTTTGGTTAGATAATGTTTAAACCGGGTGAGCCTGTGGTGGGCCGGATTCCGCCCGCTGCAGCGCTTGCTTTAAGATTTGAACCGATGAAGAAGAGTTTTATGCTGTGTCTGGCAGGCTGTCTTGCGGCCTGCGTTACGGCGGTCTCCGCAACTGCGGCGCGTCCGGCGTCCGGGCAGCCGGCGACCCGCGTCATGACCTGCAACGTCCGCATCACGGGACTGCCCGAAGACGAGACCGCAGGACGCCGCTGGGAGGACCGCCGCGACGCCTGCCTGAAGGCGATCCGCATGTATAGACCCGATGTGATCTGCATGCAGGAGGTGATTTACGATTCGTATAACTATTTCAAGGAGAAATTCTCGGATTATGTCGCTTACGGTTTCGCAGGTCCGGAGATGGACCCCTATACCGAGGGTTATCACTTTATCGGCAAGAACGTGATTTTCTTCAGCAAAAAGCGCTACGAGTTCGTCTCGTCGGGCTGCTACTGGCTGTCGGAAACCCCGCTTGCCGCGGGCAGCTGTTCGTGGAACACGATGCGCGCCCGCCACTGCAACTGGGTGCGCCTGCGCGACCGGAAGAGCGGTGCGGAGTTCCGCGTGCTGGACATCCACCTCGACCACAAGTCGGACGATGCGCGGCGCGAGCAGATGAAGATGATCGTCGGGGAGTGCGCGCAGTATGCCGACGGCTTCCCGCAGATCATCTGCGGCGATTTCAATTCGGGAATCGAAAATGCGCCCGTCGCGTGCCTGCGCGACGCCGGGTGGCAGGAGGCGTACGAGGCCGTACACGGTCCCGGCGAAGCGGGCTTCACCTATCATGGGTTCAAAGGCCCGGATTACCGAAAAAAGAACGCGCGCCGCATCGACTTTATCTTCGTGCGCGGCAACCTGCGGCCCGTCTCGGCGGAGATTCTCCGCGACAAGGTCGATGGTCTGTACCCCAGCGACCACTACTTCCTGATGTCCGATTTTATCATTCAGTAACCGAACGAAAAACAGATGAGATTTACAAAACTATTCGCAGCCGTTCTCTGCTCCCTCGCGGCGCTGGCCGCTTCGGGACAGAACCTCCGGGACGAAATAGCTGCAAATCCCGGCAAGTCCGGCGGCGTATATTATGTCTACACCTACGACAATCCCGTGCTGACGCCTGCGCCGAAGGGTTATAAACCGTTTTATATCAGTCACTACGGCCGGCACGGTTCGCGCTGGCTGCTGCACGACAGCGAATACGACGAGGTGATGGCCGTTTTCCGGGCCGCCGACGCCGCGAATGCCTTTACCGAGCGGGGACGCGAGGTCTACGGCCGGGTGAAGCGCGTCTACGACGACGGCATCGACCGGGGCGGCGATCTTTCGCCCCTCGGCGCCGAGCAGCACCGGGAGATCGCCGCGCGCATGTACCGCAATTTCCCCGAAGTATTCCGCTCCGGCGCGGTCGTCGATGCGCAGGCGACCCTCGTGGTGCGGTGCGTGTTGAGCATGGCGGCTTTCTGCGAGCGGCTCAAGGAGCTTAATCCCCGTCTGGAGGTGTCGCGCACGGCGGGCCGCAGGACGACGCGCTACCTCAATTTCTACAGCAAGCCGACCAACCCGACGCTCAGCCGGGAATACCTCGACTTCATCGACAAGGGCGGTTGGCTGGAGGAGTACGAGCGGATCGGGGATCGGTTCGTGCGTCCCGACCGGCTGATGTCGGAGCTGTTCGCCGACGGGGAGTTCGTGCGGACGATCGACGCGCAGAAGCTGATGAAGGGCCTTTTCTATTTCGCCGCCGACATGCAGAACGTCGGTCTGGGAATTTCGTTTTACGACCTCTTTACCACCGACGAGCTTTACGGGCTGAACGTGTACGACAACTATAAGTATTACGTGATCCGCGGTCCCTCGCCGCTCAACAGGCGTTTTCCGCAGTATTACGCCAAGGCGCTGCTGGAGGATTTCCTCACGCGCGCCGACCGGGCCGTGGAGGGCGGAGCGGTTTCGGCCGACCTGCGGTTCGGCCACGACGGCAACCTGATGACGTTCGTGTCGCTGCTGCAGTTCGAGGGGTGCGACGTCGTGGAGAGCGATCCTGAGAAGATCGCCCAAATGTGGCCCCTGTATAGAATATCGCCGATGGCGGCCAATATCCAGCTGGTCTTCTACCGTAAGAAAGCTTCGGACGACGTGCTGGTGAAGTTCCTCTACAACGAACGCGAGGTGCGGATTCCCGTCGCAAGCGATCTGGCGCCTTACTACCGCTGGAACGACGTGCGCGACTTCTACCGGAACGTGATGGAGAACCTGCCCGACCCGGCTGGGAAATAGGTCGGCGGCGTTTCGGGGCGGGACGCTCCGGGACGGATATGAAAAAAGCTCTTCCCGGAGGAAGAGCTTTTTTTTGTTTGCGGTCGGGACCGCTTATTTAGCAAAGCCTTTGCCGATGCTGAGGAAATCCTCCGCCTTGAGGGCTGCGCCGCCGATCAGGCCGCCGTCCACGTCCTCCTTTGCGAATATTTCCGCCGCGTTCGAGGGCTTGCACGAACCGCCGTACAGGATCGCCGTCTCTTCGGCTGCTGCGCCGAACTTCTCGGCCAGCACCTTGCGGATGTAGGCGTGGATCTCCTGCGCCTGCTCGGCAGTTGCGGTCTTGCCCGTGCCGATGGCCCAAACGGGTTCGTATGCGATCACGAGGTCCTTGTACTGCTCGGCGGTGAGGTTGTAGACGACCTCTTCGATCTGGGCCTTCACCACGTCGAAGTGCTTGCCGGCTTCACGCTCTTCGAGGTTCTCGCCCACGCAGTAGATCGGCGTCAGGCCGTTTGCGTAAGCCTGCGCCATCTTCTTGTTGAGCGTCTCGGAAGTCTCGCCGTAGTACTGGCGGCGCTCCGAGTGGCCGAGGATCACGTACTTGCAGCCCAGCGCCGCGATCATCGAAGCGGCGATCTCGCCCGTGTAGGCGCCTTTGGCTTCGGTTGCGCAGTCCTGCGCGCCGAGTGCGACGTCCGAACCCTTGAGCGCTTCGGCAACCGTCGAGAGGTGCGTAAACGGAGGGCATACGATGAAATTAACGCACGAGCATACTTCGCCGCGGCCTGCGACGATGTTCTTGGCCAGTTCTACACCTTCGGCGGGAAGCGTGTTCATCTTCCAGTTGCCGGCAACAATTTTCTTTCTCATATTCGGTTTGTTTTTATAAGTAAAATAAATTTTCCAAGCGGAATTATTCCTCGCACCATTTTTTGACTTCTTCGATCGAGGGTGCCTTCAGGCCGAGTTTGTTTTTCTTGTTGAAGCCGCACAAGTCGTTGAAGAACTTGCCCGGAGCGAGCTTTTTCAGCGCTTCGACCGTAATGTAGCCCATTTTCTGGATCACGGGCACCCACTCTTCGGGAACGCCGATCTCGGTGTATTTCTCCACCGGATCGCTCACGGCTTTCTTTTCGGGGCGCATCTGCGGGAAGAACAGCACGTCCTGAATCGAAGCCTGATCGGTCATGAACATCGTCAGACGGTCGATGCCGATGCCCATGCCCGAACACGACGGCATGCCGTATTCCAGTGCGCGCACGAAGTCCATGTCGATGAACATCGCTTCGTCGTCGCCCTTTTCGCTCAGCTGGAGTTGCTCTTGGAAGCGCTCCAGCTGGTTGATCGGGTCGTTCAGCTCGGAGTAGGCGTTGCAAAGCTCCTTACCGTTGACGAACAGCTCGAAACGCTCCGTCAGTTCGGGGTTCGAGCGGTGACGCTTGCACAGGGGCGACATTTCGATCGGGTAGTCCGTGACGAACGTCGGCTGGACAAGCTCCTCCTCGCAGTACTGGCCGAAGATGGCGTCGATCAGCTTGCCCTTGCCCATCGTCGCGTCGGTCTCGACGTTCAGACGCTTGCAGGCTTCGCGCAGCTGCTCTTCGCTCTGGCCGGTGATGTCGTAGCCGGTCTTTTCGCGGATGGCGTCGGTCATCGACAGGCGGCGGAACGGCGCTTTGAACGAAATCTGCTTGCCGTCGAGCGTCACCTCCGTCGTGCCGTTTACGGCCACGGCGACTTTTTCGAGCATCTGCTCGGTGAATTCCATCATCCAGAGGTAGTCCTTGTAGGCCACGTAAATCTCCATGACGGTGAATTCGGGGTTGTGCGTGCGGTCCATGCCTTCGTTGCGGAAGTTCTTGCCGAACTCGTAGACGCCGTCGAATCCGCCGACGATCAGTTTCTTGAGATACAGCTCGCTGGCGATGCGCAGGTACTGGTCGATGTCGAGCGCATTGTGGTGCGTGATGAACGGACGGGCCGCGGCACCGCCCGGAATAGGCTGGAGAATCGGGGTTTCGACCTCGACGTAGCCTTTCGAGTTGAAGAACTCGCGCATGGTCGAGATGATTTTGGCGCGCTTGACGAAGACCTCGCGCACCTGCGGATTGACCGCCAGATCGACGTAACGCTGGCGGTAGCGGACTTCGGGATCGGTGAAGGCGTCGAACGTCTGGCCGTCCTTCTCCTTGACCACGGGCAGCGGGCGGATCGACTTCGAGAGCACCGTGAACTTGCGGCAGTGCACCGACAGCTCGCCCGTATTGGTATGGAACGCGAAGCCTTCGACGCCGATGAAGTCGCCGATGTCGAGCAGTTTCTTGAACACCGTGTTATACAGCGTGGGATCGCCTTCGGGGCAGATGTCGTCGCGGCGGATGTAGACCTGAATGCGGCCCGTGTGGTCCTGCAATTCGAAGAACGAAGCGCTGCCCATGATGCGGCGCGTCATGATGCGGCCTGCGATGCGGACGTCCCCGTAGTTGCCCTTGGTCTCGTCGAAGTTTTCGGCGATCTCCCGCGCCGTGGCCGTCACTTCGTAACGGGCGGCGGGGTAGGGGTCGATGCCCAGCTCGCGCAGGGCTGCGAGCGACTGTCTCCGGAGCTGTTCCTGTTCACTGAGTTCGATGCTCATATCGTATGTTTTTGAATGTTTTGACTATTAACCGTGCAAAGTTAATAAATTCTGCCGAAATACGAACCGGGCGCGGCACGGAATGAAAAAGAGCCGCATTTTTTGCGGCTCTCCGTATTGTCCGGGAAGCGTCGTCCGGGCGAGTTGTCCGGGGCGGAAGCTATTGTCCGGGGGCATTGGGATGCGTCGTCCGGAGGCCAGTCTTCCGGGATGTGTCAGCCGGCGGCGGAATCCCGGCGGATCAGACGGCGGTAGGCCCGCAGTGCGGCGTATCCGAGCGCGGCGCCGACCAGCGTGCCCCATACGAGGTCCATCGGGAAGTGTTTGCCGAGGTAGATGCGCGAGTAGCAGATCACCACCGAGCAGACGACCATCAGCCCCGTGAACCAGCGGCGGCGGATTGCGCCGCAGGCGAGTACGGTCAGCGCGACGATGGTCGCGGCGTGCGCCGAGACGGTGCCGTACATGCCGCTGACGGCTTCGGGCGGGACGTGGACCGCCCAGTGGTGGGGGACTGCCTCGCGGCGCATGACGCGCAGCGAATCGGGCGTGATGTCCAGCCCTTCGAGCGAGGGGGTGAACATCGGGCGCGGGCGCGGTTCGAAATCAGGGAGCAGGCCGCCCAGCACTCCGTTGCTCTTGAAGATGCCCGACACCATGTCCGCGAGTCCGATCGCCGCCAGCATCAGCGCCGTGAAGATCAGCATGCCGCGCCAGCCGCTGCGCCGCCATACCAGCCAGAGGATCAGGGCGTAGAGCGGGAGCCACATGGCGGTGCCCGAAACGGTGAGCATCACGCGGTCCAAGGCGGTGCCGCCGTCGAAATTGAGGGCTGAGAAAAGGTCGTGGTCGAAGGTATACATGGGTCAATGGATTTGTCGTAAATGGTCGCAAGCCGTTTTGGGCGCATTGCCGGAAGTCTTTCCGGGGAGCGGGGCCGGACTTGCAGACACGGCTGCCGGCCGTGGAAGGAACATGCCGGGATGCAAGGCGGCCGTCATACGCAGTTTAAAACTGAAAGTAGATGAACGGTTGTATGTCGCTCGACTTGACCTGCATCACGCACCAGATCATCGCCGCCGCCATGACGATCTGCAGGACCAGCGGTGCGTGCGACACCAGCCGCTGCGCGAAGCGGTCCGCGCGTCCGGGCATCAGGTGGAGCAGGAAGCCTGCGGCGATCAGGGCGAAGGCGCCCGCATAGCCGGAGACGACCTGCGGGATCATCGCGGCGTTGAAGTTGTAGAAAATCTGGTGAAGCATCAGCTCGACGGTCTGCATCGACTCGGCGCGGAACATCAGCCACCCCAGACAGACGAGGTTGAACGTAAAGAAGATGCCGGCCGCGCGGCTCCACCAGTGCATCCGGTCGCCCGTGGCCTTGGCGCCCGGCACGACCGCCATCCAGAGCTTGTGCAGCGCCAGCGCCGCGCCGTGCAGCGCGCCCCAGAGGATGAAGCGGACGGCGGCGCCGTGCCACAGTCCGCCCAGCAGCATCGTGATGAGCAGGTTGCCGTAGGTGCGCAGTTTGCCTTTGCGGTTGCCGCCCAGCGAAATGTAGAGGTAGTCGCGCAGCCATGTGGAGAGCGAGATATGCCACCGTCGCCAGAATTCGGTGATGGTGGCCGACTTGTAGGGGGCGTCGAAGTTCTTGGGGAACCGGAATCCCAGCAGCAGGGCGATGCCGATGGCCATGTCCGAATAGCCTGAGAAGTCGCAGTAGATTTGCAGGGCGTAGCCGTAGATGCCCGCCAGACATTCGAAGCCCGAATAGAGCAGCGGCTCGTCGAAGATGCGGTCGACGAAGTTGAGCGAGATGTAGTCCGAAATGATCGCCTTCTTGAACAGACCCGTCAGGATCAGGAAGACGCCCGTGCCGAACATTTCGCGCGTCACGACGATGGGGTTCTGCCGGATTTGCGGGATGAAGTCCCTTGCGCGGACGATCGGCCCGGCCACCAGCTGCGGGAAGAACGAGAGGTAGAACAGGTAGTCGCACCAGTTGTCGAGCGGCTTGAGCTGACCGCGGTAAATGTCTATGGTATAGCTCATCGACTGGAAGACGAAGAACGAGATGCCGACGGGCAGGAAGATGTTCTGGAACTGCATGAATCCCTGCCCGAACATCTGGTTGGCGATGTCGATCAGGAAGTTGGTGTACTTGAAGTAGGCCAGCATGCCGAGGTTCACCGCCACGCTCAGCAGCACGAGCCACCGCTTTGCCCGCGTCGAGCGGGCGGCATGGATGCCCTTGGCGATCCAGTAGTCGCTCGTCGCGGCGAAGATCAGCAGCAGGAAGTAGATGCCGCTCGACTTGTAGTAGAAGTAGAGCGAAAAGAGGATGACGTAGACGATCCGGGCCATCGGGGCGCGGCGGAACATGCTGTAGACGAGCATGAATCCGGCGAACAGAAACAGGAACAGCCCGCTGCTGAAGATCAGCGGCGACGAGGCGTCGTACGTGAGCAGCGCCTGCAGCTTTTCCGGGATGCCGTCCAATGCGGGGAGTGTCATTTCAGCGGTGCGTTGAGGGTTTCCGGCGGAATGCCGGGGATCAGGTCGCGTTCGATCCGCCGGCGCCGCAGGCTGTCGAGCACGGCCTGCTCGGCCTGCCGGCGGATGCGTGCGGCTTCCGCTTCCGTATAGGCCCGGAACGCCCCGGCGTTGAGGGCGTCGAAGAGCGACCACGCCACGCGCCGGCCGCCGGCGTAGTTGATGTGCGTGAAGTCCTTGCCGGCCCAGCCGTTGGCGACGAACTGCTCCATGCCGCCCAGCGAACGCATGGCGTCGCAGGTGGGCCAGAAGGCCGCTCCGGTGTTCTCGGCGGCGCCCCGCTGGTAGCCGAGCATGTGGGGAATGGCGTCCATCGGTTCGAAACCGGCGTCGGTCTTCACCGAACGGTCGCTGACGCCCAGCACCAGCACGGCGGCGGTCGGGAAGCACTGGCGGACGTAAGCCACCATCTTCTCGATCTGGCCGGCGTAGTTGGTGTAGTTGCTCACGCCCGTCTGCATGATGTTGAGTCCGTATTGCAGGATCACGAGGTCGTACCCCAGCAGGGCGTTCATCTGCGCATTGACCGACGGATTGGTCCAGAACATCGCCTGCCCGTTGTTGCTGCGCACCGAGTAGTTGTCCACCACTACGCCGTCGGCTTCGAATACCGCGCCGTAGCCGATGAATCCCTCGTTGCCGGAGAGCACCTTGAACGAGAGCGAGCGGACGTGGGGAGCCGTGACGGCGATCTGGCGTATGTTCGGGGCGCCTTCGACCGTGAATTCACGGCGCAGCGAGTCGTTGAGCGTCAGCTCCACGCGGCTTTCGCCGGGGCTGATGAAGAAGACCCGCGCCGCGGTGCAGGTGTCGAGCCGCTTGCGGTAGTCGGTATTTTCCCAGCGGGTCGAAGCGCCGGCCGCAGGCTGGCAGACCCAGCCCGAAACGTAAAAGTTCTCGCGCAGGTTCTGCGGCGCGGCCTTGCGCTGCATGATGTTGTAGGAGGTCCAGCCTTTCGACTGGGTTTTGATCGTGCGGCGGAACGCCGTCAGGGGCGAGGCCATCGGCGCGAAGCCTGCGCCTCCGCCGCCGTAAGCCTGCTGGAGCCTTTCGCGCAGGTCGGCCGTGAGGATGTCGCCTTCGATGAACGAGTCGCCCAGCACGGCGATGCGCACCGGACGCCGGGCGCAGAGCAGCGTGTCGTAGAAGGCCCGCAGACGGCTCGAATCGGGCGTGCCGAAATCCTCGATCTCCACCAGCGTCGGGTTCAGCCGGGTGCTGTCGGGAACGACCGGCATGCGCCGGACGCTGTCCGGGGCGAGCGTCCATTCGAAGGTGATCTGTACGGGGCGCGGCGCGGAATCGGCTTCGATCCGCTCGGCTTCGATCCGTTCGGCGACCTGCTCCATATCGACGTGGAAATCCTCTTCGTCGAAGAGCGCAGGCTCCTCGGCCGCGGCGACCGCGTCGTCGAACGCCACGAGGTCCGAGAGGATATTGGCCCGGCGGAGTTTTACGCCGCCCAGACTCTGAGGGGGGATGAAACTGACGGCCGTCAGCACTGCGATCAGCGCCAGCGCCGCGATCCATCCCCGGTGGATGCAGTCTTTTTCGGGGGTGTTCATCCGGGAATCAGTCGCGCCGTCCGAGGATTACGAAGACCCAGTAGAGAACCGATGCGACGGCGCTCAGTGCGGCTACGAGATAGGTGCGTGCGGCCCAGCCCAGCGCCTCTTTCGCCTGAGCGAGCTGCGCTCCCTGCATCGTGCGGCTGACCTGCAGCCACTCCAGCGCGCGGGCCGAGGCGTTGTACTCCACGGGCAGCGTGACCAGCGAGAAGATCGCCGACATGGCGATCATGCCCACGCCGATCCAGCACAGCAGGGCGTTCTGCGTGGTGGTCATGAGCACCAGTCCGAGGATGATGACCCATGTGGCGGCCGTCGAGGAGAACTGCACGACGGGCACCAGCTGCGAGCGGAGCGTCAGCGGCGCGTAGCCTTGTGCGTGCTGCACGGCGTGCCCGCACTCGTGGGCGGCGACGGCGGCCGCGGCGACGCTGGTCGAAGAGTAGACGCTGTCGCTCAGGTTGACGGTCATCGTCTGCGGGTTGAAGTGGTCGGTCAGGTGGCCGCTGACATGCGTCACCTTGACGTTGTGGATGTGGTTGTCGCGCAACATCTTTTCGGCCACCTCGGCGCCCGTCAGCCCGCCGGGGAACTGGACTTTGGAGTATTTGCGGAACACCGACTGCAGGCGCGCCTGCACGGCGTAACCGGCGATGCCGATCACGATGATCAGTATGTACATTCCGATCATGGCTGCGGAGTAGTGGATTCCCTGAGAACCCGAATCCGCGTAATATCCCGACTGAAGCAGGGTCAAAAGCATGTGTGTCATAGTCTAACGGTTTTTTCTGTATGTGTAGTAAGCGCCCGCCTGCTGGGAGGGCATCAGTACCATTTCATTAACGTTCATATGGGCCGGTAATTGTGCGGCCCACGCGATCGCTTCGGCGATGTCGTCGCCCGTAAGCGGGGTGACGCCGTCGTAAACCCGGTCGGCGCGCTCCTTGTCGCCGTGGAAGCGCACCTCGGAAAATTCGGTCTCGACCATGCCGGGGCGGATCTCCGTCACCTTGATTCCGCTTGACAGCAGGTCGGCGCGCATGGACTGCGAAATGGCGTGCACGGCGTGTTTCGAGGCGCAGTAGACCGCGCCGTTTTCGTAGGCTTCGGTGCCGGCGATCGAGCCGATGTTGAACACGTGGCCGCCGCCCGCGGCGACCATTTTGGGCGTGACGACCCGCGTGACGTAGAGCAGTCCCTTGACGTTGGTGTCGATCATGGCGTCCCAGTCGGCTGTGTCGCCTTGGTCGATGTGTTCCAGCCCGGCCGCCAGTCCGGCGTTGTTGATGAGCAGGTCTACCCGTTCGAGGGGGCTTAGGAATTTGCGGACCTCCGCTTCGCTGCGCACGTCGAAGACGAGCGCGGTGCAGCGGCCGCCCGCCGCTTCGATTTCGCGGCGGAGCGTTTCGAGCCGTTCGGCGCGGCGTCCCGTCGCCGTTATGTCGTATCCTTCGGCCGCGAGCCGGAGCGCCGTGGCGCGTCCGATGCCCGATGTGGCTCCCGTGATCAGTGCCTGTTTTTTCATAAAGTGGGTTTATGATGGGCAAAAATACGAAATTATTGTGTTACTTTGCATAAATTTTCCAGCAAATTAAGCAGCCGTGAATCTCGCCTTTTTCATCGCCCGCCGGACAGCGCAGCGCACCCCGGAGAACAAACCCGGTGTGATGGAGCGTATCGCCGTGATTTCCGTGGCGTTGAGCGTCGCGGTGATGCTGCTGGCGATGGCCGTGATCATGGGTTTCAAGCAGGAGGTGTCCCGCAAGGTGGCCGCCTTTTCGGGCCATGCCGTGGTGAACGGCGTGCGGGGCGTGGGGACGCTCGATTCGGACCCCGTGCGCCGCAGTGCCCGCGCCGAGGAGCTGATCCGCACCACCGAAGGATTCGTGTCGCTGGCCCCCTATGCCGTCAAGGGCGGTATCGTACGCACGGCGGATGCCGTGCAGGGGGTGATGCTCAAGGGCGTGGACGGGGATTACGACTGGTCGTCGTTCGGCCAGTGGCTGGTGGAGGGCGAGCTGCCCCGTGTGGGCGATTCGGTGCGTACGAAAGATATACTGCTGTCGCGCGGCATGGCCGAAAAACTGATGCTCGGCGTGGGCGACAAGGTCGAAATGCTCTTCGTCGAGACCGGAGACAGGCCCCGGCGCGACCGTTTCAAGGTGGCGGGAATCTACTCGTCGGGAATGGACGAAATGGACGACGCGGTGATCATGACCGACCTGCGCAACGTGCAGCGGCTGGCGGACTGGGCGGACGGCGAGATATCGGGCTACGAGATTTTCACCTCGGACTTGGCCGGAGCCGACGATTTCGCCCGCAGGCTCGGACGGGCCCTGCTCTACGACGATGCCGACGACACGGCGAACCTCGCCGTGAGCAGCGTGACGGAGCTTTATCCCAATATTTTCGACTGGCTGAAGGCCCATGACGTGAATGCCGCGGTGATTATCGGCATCATGCTCGTGGTGGCGTTTTTCAACATGACTTCGGCGCTGCTGATCCTCGTGCTGGAACGTACGCGGATGATCGGCCTGCTGAAGGCGTTCGGCATGCGCAACGCTACGCTGCGGGAGGTGTTTCTCTGGCGGGCGGCGTTCGTCACGCTGCGCGGACTGGCGTGGGGCAACGCCGCGGGGCTGGCCGTGTGTCTCGTGCAGAAATATTTCCATGTCGTGAAACTCAGCTCCGAGGGCTACCTGCTCTCCGAAGTGCCCGTCGCGCTGGGGTGGGGCTGGTGGCTGGCGCTCAACGCCGGCGTCGTGGCGGCGATCGTCGCGCTGCTCGTGGTGCCGGCCTGCATAGTATCTACCGTAAAACCCGACGAATCGATCCGATACGAATGAAACCGTACAATACCGAACAGACCAAGAAAGAGGAGGTCCGCGAGATGTTCGACAACATCGCGCCGAAGTACGACCTGCTGAACCATACGCTCTCGATGAGCATCGACCGCATCTGGCGCCGCCGCGTGGTGCGCATCGTGCGCCGCTGCCGTCCGCACCGGATACTCGACGTGGCGACCGGCACGGGCGATCTGGCGATCGAGATGGCGCGCCGCATCCGCGGCGTGCAGGTGCTGGGCGTGGACCTTTCGGAGGGGATGCTCGACGTGGCGCGCCGCAAGGTGACGGCGCGGGGGCTTGACGGGCGCGTCGTGCTCGACGCGGGGGACGCCGAACACCTGCATGTGGCCGACGCATCGGTGGATGTGGCGACGGTGGCTTTCGGCGTGCGCAACTTCGGGGATCTGGATGCGGGGCTGCGCGAAATGGCCCGCACGATAAAGCCGGGCGGCAAGGTCGTTGTACTGGAGTTCTCGCGGCCCCGCAACCGGCTGTTCAGGGCGTTGTACGAATTCTATACCTATAAGATACTGCCCCGCATCGGCGGCATGGTGTCGAAGGACAAGCGGGCTTACGAATACCTCCCGGCGTCGGTCGGGGAGTTTCCGGCGCCGAAGGAGTTCATGGCGATGATGGAGCGCGCGGGGTTCAGGGAGTGCCGCGCCCGGAGCCAGAGTTTCGGGATCGCGCAGATTTACACCGGACAAAAGTGACGATGAACGCAAAACGCATACGACCGGGCAGTGCGCCCTCGGATAACTGCTTCTGCCGCCGGATTCGCTCTTCGGAAGAGGACGCGTCGGCGGGAAGGGGCGGCTGCCGTCCCGCTGCGGCGGGCGGGGACGGGCCGGGGAATAGGCTTTGCTTCCGGTCCGTTGCCGCGGATGGCGTTTCGGGCGGCGCCGGGCGCGGCGGCAGGGCTTTGGGGCGCATGCTGTTCTGCATACTGCTGCTGTGGGTCGTATTGCCGTTGGGCTCCTGTCGCCGGATGGCCGAGAAGGCGCAGCGAAACATCCGGCTCGAAGCGGTCGAGAAGGCCCGGCGGCAGGGGTTGTCGGGGGCCGAGATCGTATTGCGCGTAAAGAACGGCACGGGGCACAAGTTGAAACTGGAGAAGGCGTCGCTCACCGTTTACTATGCGGGAGGAGTCGTGACGAAGGTCGCTCTGCGCGAGCCGGCCGAGGCGCCCCGTCGTGCGACGGCGAGCGTCACGACGTTGTGGCGGATCCGGACTTCCGACCCGATGGCGCTCCATGTGATGACCAAGAAGATCCGGGAGGACGATATTTCGAAGATCGGCGTCTCGTTCGCCATAGAGGGGCGCGGCGGTCCCGCGCGCGTAAAAATTTCGCGGGAGATGATGCCGTTGTCGGAATTTTTGAATATCTTTGGGCTGTCGTTGAACGACGTGAAAAACTATCTGGAAGAGTAATGCGCAGATCGCTGACCATCCTGCTGATTCTTTTTGCCGCCGCGGCTTACACGCCCCTGCGCGCGCAGTCGTTGGATGCGTTCAAGGAGCGGCTGGCCGCTCCCGTGGCGTCCGACGCCGCATTCGGCACGGCAAAGGTCACCGTTACGGAGTACGGCGACGCGGCGCGGGCCGTGGACGAAGCTTCGCGGGCGGGCGCCCGCCTGCGTTTCCCCGGTTACCGGGTCTGCATCTTCTTCGACAACGGGCAGGACGCCCGTGCCGGGGCCATCGCCGCCAAGCAGCTTTTCGAAGAGAACTATCCGGGAATCAAGGTTTACATGGTCTATGAGAATCCCTATTTCAAGGTCGCGGTCGGGGACTGCCTCACCACGGAAGAGGCCATCATTCTCAAGGGCAGGGTGTCGTCTGCTTTCCCCAAGGCTTTCGTCAAGAACGAAACCCTCTCCATTGCCGACCTTTTGAACTGAAAAACTTCCCTTTTCGAAAGTTTTTTAGTTTTTTATTTGCATTTATCCTGCTAATATCTAACTTTGCGGCGTTACAGAAAAACTAATAATTAAACATTTGACGTTATGAAAAAGATTTTCTCTTTTGTCGTCGTTATGGCTGCCGTCGCAATGGTAAGCTGCTGCGGTAATTCGAACAAAAAGGCTGCCGAAGGCGAAGCTGCCGCCGCTGCCGCTACGACCGAAGCCGCTGCCTGCACGGAGTGCACCGAGAAGTGCGACTCGACGGAGGCTTGCTGCGCCGAGAAGTGCGATTCGACCAAAGACTGCGCCGAGAAAGCCGAGGGCGAGTGCTGCAACAAATAGTTCTTGTCAGGCATGAGAGTGAAGGAGATTCGAAAGAATCCCCTTTTTTTGTGTCCGTATTTCCGGTCGCGGGGGCGGTGCGGCGCGTCTGTCCGGGCATTGCTGTTTTCTGAAAGCCATGGTCCGAGGGCCGAAAGTCATGGGGCATGAGCTGAGAGTCGTGAGTCGTGAGCCGTGAGCCGGGATGCCGGAGCCGTTGAACCGGTGGGCGGCGTCTGCGGGGCTTTGCCGCGGCGGGGCCGTGCGGAGTTCTCCGGCGCGGAATGTGCGGGGTATAGCTGAAAAAATATATCTTTGCGAAAACTCTTGATACCATGAAAGTACTGCTGATAAACGGAAGCCCCCATCGCGAGGGAAACACTTTTATAGCCCTTTCCGAGGTCGCGCGGACCTTGGAGTCGGAGGGCGTGCAGGCCGAGATCGTCCATATCGGGACCAAGGCCGTGCAGGGATGTATCGCCTGCGGAAAATGCGCCGAGCTGGGGCATTGCGTCTTTTCGGACGCGCTCTATACGACGGTGCGGGAGAAACTCGCCGATGCCGACGGAATCGTCGTCGGTTCGCCGGTCTACTATGCCGGTCCCAACGGGTCGCTCTGCGCCCTGCTCGACCGTGTGTTCTATTCCTGCGGGAAGTATCTCGCCTACAAGCCCGGCGCAGCGGTCGCCGTATGCCGCCGGGGCGGGGCGAGCGCGACGTTCGACCGGCTGAACAAATACTTTACGATTATGAACATGCCGGTCGTTCCGTCGCAGTATTGGAACAGCGTTCACGGACGTCTGCCGGGCGAGGCCCGCGAAGACGCCGAGGGGCTGCAGACGATGCGCGTGCTGGCCCGCAACATGGCCCGCCTGCTGAAGGCGGGCGTCGGTCCGGTGCTGGCGCCCGAAGCCGAGGAGCGGCAGTGGACGCATTTTATCCGGTAGCGGAGCGCGGCCGGACGCGGAGCGCCGGATTGAGTGCGTCGCGGATGTGTACGAAGGGAGCTTGGCTCCCTTTTTTTGTCGCACGGACTTCGTCCGGGGTGCTTCCGCTCTATTGTCCACGCATACAGCGGGGTGCGGAAAAGCCCGAAAAAATATCGGCCGGAGGGGCTGGTTTTATGGAAAAAAACGATAACTTGCCGCCATGAAAGAGACCGTGCTCGAAAAACTCAAGGTGCTGGCCGAATCGGCCAAATACGACGTCTCGTGCGCGTCGAGCGGCGTTACGCGCCGGCATCGCGCGGGCGGTGTCGGCAGCACGGCGGGGTGGGGCATATGCCACTCTTTCACGGCCGACGGCCGCTGCGTCTCGCTGCTGAAAATCATGCTCACCAATGTCTGCATTTACGACTGCGCCTACTGCATCAACCGGCGCAGCAACGACATCCGGCGGGCCGCCTTCACGCCGGACGAGCTGACCGAGCTGACCATCGAGTTCTACCGGCGCAACTACATCGAAGGACTCTTTCTCTCGTCGGGCGTCGTCCGCAACCCCGACTATACCATGGAAAGGATGGTCCGCGTGGCGCGCGACTTGCGGACGGTGCACCGTTTCAACGGCTACATCCACCTGAAAAGTATTCCCGGCGCCAGTCCCGAACTGGTGGCCGAGGCGGGGCGTTACGCCGACCGCATGAGCGTCAATATCGAAATCCCGACCGAACGCAACCTGTTGCTGCTGGCTCCCGACAAGAACTATGAAAGCATCTACCGCCCGATGAGTTACATCCAGCAGGGGGTGCTGCAGAGCGCCGAGGAGCGCGGCCGTTTCCGCCATGCGCCCCGTTTCGCTCCTGCGGGGCAGAGCACGCAGATGATCGTCGGGGCCACCGACGAGAGCGACCGCGACATTCTGCTGCTTTCGTCGTCGCTTTACGACCGTCCCACGATGAAGCGCGTCTACTATTCGGGTTTTATTCCGGTGAATCCCTACGACAAGCGGCTGCCTGCGCTGGACAAAGCCCCGCTCGTGCGCGAGAACCGGCTTTATCAGGCCGATTGGCTGATGCGGTTCTACGGATTCCGTGCCGAGGAGATCGCCGACGAGCAGACGCCCCGGCTCGATCTGGATATCGACCCCAAACTGGCGTGGGCGCTGCGGCATCCCGAATTTTTTCCGGTCGATGTGAACCGCGCGGACTACGAGGCGCTGTTGCGCGTACCGGGCGTCGGGGTCAAGTCGGCGCGGCTGATCGTCAGCTCGCGCCGTTACCGCACGCTGACCATGCAGTCGCTGCGGCAGATCGGCGTGGTGATGAAGAAGGCGCAGTATTTCGTCCGCTGCCGCGAGCTGACCACGGGGCAGGGGGTGAACGAACTGCGGCCGGAGCAGGTGCGCCGCCTGCTGACTGCGCCTAAACGGCAGAAACCGGATAAAAACGAAGGTCAGCTGACCCTTTTCTGAATGCGATGTTGGTTTTTCGTTACGATAAATCTTTCGACGGGCTGCTCTCGGCGCTGTTCGACGCCTATGTGATGCGGGCGTTCCCGGAGCAGCTGATCGGTCCCGGAGAGCCGGAACCGCTTTTTACGGAGCGCGTGCACGAGGTCGCGACCGATCCGGCGCACGCCGCCCGTGTCTGGCGCGGACTGGAACGCAGGCTTGTCGTCCGGGCGCGTTCGATGCTCGTCTACGCATGGCACGGGGAGCAGGAGCGGAGCGATCTGCTGATGCTGCGCTGCATGCGCCGGGTTTTCGACGAGGGCGGAGGCGTGCTGGCCGATCAGGCCGATCCCGACATGAAGGCGCTGCACCGGCTGGCGCTCAAAGTTTCGCACGAGTGCGAGCGGCTCAGGCAGTTCGTCCGGCTTCAGAAGGCTGCCGACGGCACCTATTTTGCCGCAGCCACTCCCGAACACGACGCCCTGCCGCTGTCGCTGGATTACTTTACGGACCGTTTCGCCGACCAGCGGTGGCTTATCTACGACCGGCGGCGCGATTACGGATATTATTACGACGGGCGGACGGCGCGCCGGGTGACGCTCGAAGACGACCGCGGCATGATCGCCGACAAGCTCGCCGACCGTTGGCTGGCCGAGGACGAACGGCAGTTTCAGCTGCTCTGGAAGAATTATTTCCGGGCGCTGGCGATTCCCCAGCGGATCAACGAGCGTCAGCAGCGGCGCATGATGCCCCGCCGTTACTGGAAGCATCTGACCGAAATGGAGTGAACGGGAGGTGTTGGCGCCGGAAATGAAAAAGTCCGCAGATTATTTCTGCGGACTTCGGTTTTGCGGGGCTTGCGTGTTTCACGCCTCTGGCGGAGAGGAGGGGATTCGAACCCCTGAAACCCTTTAGGGGTTTACTCGCTTTCCAGGCGGGCCAGTTCAACCACTCCTGCACCTCTCCTTGCGGTTCGCAAAGGTAATAATTATTTTCAGAATTTACCAATGATCGGCGATTTTCCGCTGCCGAAAAGATAAATTCGGCCCCTCCGGCGGCCCGGCCGTTTTGCCGGGCGCCGATCCGCAGCCGTTTTCGGAGGGGAATCCTCCCCGTCGCCGATTTAGAACGGATAGCCGATGGCCAGATGGAAACCGAGTCCGTCCTTGAAGCTGGAGATGTTGTAATAGCCCGTTTTGTCCGGATTCGGATAGGGCGTGTGCAGGCCGATTCCGAGATCGGCGCGGATGACCAGATAGCTGATGTCGTAACGCAGTCCGAAGCCCGTTCCCAGAGCGATTTCGTTGAGCAGCCCTTTCCATTTGAGTTCGGCGCCGGGACGCTTGGGGTCCTTTTTCAACAGCCAGATGTTGCCCGCGTCGAGGAAAACAGCCCCGTTCAGCCGTCCCATGATGCCGAAGCGGTATTCGACGTTGGCCTCCAGCTTGAAGTCGCCGGTCTGGTCCAGATAGCCGTTGCGGTCGTCTGCGGGTGGGCGGTAGCTGCCCGGACCCAGCGACCGGATCGTGAAGGCCCGGATGCTGTTGGCTCCGCCGATGTAGAACTGTTCGCTGTAGGGCATCACTTCGGAGTTGCCGTAGGCGTATCCCACTCCGACGAGAAAACGGGTGGCCAGCCAGTTGTTGCGGCGTCCGATGCGGTGGTAGAACTTCACTTCGCTCACCTCCTTGACGAACTGCGAGAAGCGGTTGCCGAACAAATGCTGCGGCTGTTTGCTGCCGAACAGGCTCAGGACGCCCGAAAGGATGTTGCCGGCCGAGGTGACGCTGTTCTGCCAGTAGAAACGGCGGTTGCCGGTGCGGCCGTAGGTTTTGTCGAAGGTGTAGGTGTAGTTGATCGACGGAACGAACTGGTTGCGGAAACTCATGGCGATCGCCGGATTCTCGTCCATCGTCTTGTCGAAAGCTTCGGTCGTGTGCAGCAGTTTGTTGTAGGTCAGCTTGAATACGGTCAGCGAATGGCGGCTGTAGGGCGAAGTCTGGAAATTGTAGCCCGCCGAGCCGCTGAAGGCGATCAGCCGGAAGAAGCTGGGGCGGTTCATCAGGTCCACGCCCAGCTGGAACGTCGTGCTTCCGGGGTATTTCAGCCTGCGCGTTGCGAACGACGGCAGCAGCAGCCGCGGAATGTTGAGGTTGGCGTTCAGTCCCAGTTCGTAGGAGTTGAGCCGCGACGAACGGCCCCCGGAGTTCTTGTTGCCCGTCTGCCATTCGTACGAGCCGTTCAGCTTCACGGCGAGCACCTCGCCGCCCCGGAAGAGGTTGTTGTTGCTGACCTTGAAGGTGATGCCCGGACCGATGAAGCTGTTCGACTTGGAGGTTACGTCGGTCTCCAGCGCCGCTTCCAGCGGATAGTCGAACTGGGCGTCGATGACCACGTCCAGCGTGTCGGCGCCCCGCAGCGAGTCGAGCGGCGTGACGCCCAGATTGACCGAGCGGAAAATGCCCAGTTTGTTGAGGGCGGTCTGCGTGCGGTTCTGAGCGTCCACGGTGAAGAGCTGGCCGGGTTCGAGCGAGAGCGTCCGGGAGAGTATCTTCGGGCGTATTTTCATCGGCCTTTGGGCGATGACCCGCACGTCCCGCAGGCGGAACGTATCGGCCGGACCGGGTTTGATGTTGGTGAGGCGGACCGTGATGTCGCCCACGCGGTAGGGTTTGAGGGCCACCTCCGGGACGTTCGGTTTGAGGTTCAGCCGCAGGTCGACCCGTCGCCGTTCGACGGTCGTGTCGGCGAGGTATTCCATGTATTCGGGCCGGAAATAATAATAGCCCCTGTTGCGCAGCAGCTGCGATATGCGCTTGCGTTCGAGCGTCAGCGAGTCCATGTTGTACTGCGCCCCGACCCGCAGCAGGGAGGTCGCCTGCATGCTGTCGATCAGGGGCTGCAGGCCGCCCCCGGCCTGCGGGTAGGAGATGTTCGAGTAATACCACGGCGGCGCGATGCGGAGCGTATAATAGACCTTGGCCTTTCTGCCGTGCTTGCGGTAGAGCAGGGAGTCTTCGGCTTGGGAGCCGAAATAACCGTAGTTTTCGAGCACCTGCTCGGCGACTTTGGTCCGCAGTCCGGGCTGTACCTTGGAGATCAGCACGGGCTGTTTGGCCAGCCGTTTGTAGAGCCAGTATTTGAATCCCTTCTCCTTCGGCGTGTAGAGGTAGTTGTAGGCCCAAAGGCCGATCGGCAGCGGCGTGCGGAGATAGGGGCTGTAAAGCGGGTTGTTCGGGGCCACGGAGAGCGGCTCCTTCACGGCCGATTCGGCCGCTGCGGAGAGCACGACGCCCGAATCGGGTTCGATCCGGATCTTCCTAACTCCCGTGTACAGGACTTCGTCCGTTCCCAGACGCCGGGTCGTGGAACAGGCCGCCGCGAGCAGTGCGGCGCAGAGGAGTATGCAGCTATTTCTGACGCGCATCGGACTCGTTTCGTTTTTGTTTTTCCTTTTCCGCTTTGGGACGCATCGGTTTGAACAGGTCGCCCAGCCGGAGCAGTTTCTTCCGGATGACGAAGCCCACGCCCGTCTCGGTGATCTCGCCTTCGAGGATGCTTTCGTAGCCGGTGTGGCGGAAGACCTTCAGATACATGTTGTCGCGTTTGGTCAGCATGTATTCGAGCGAAATGTCGTCGATCAGGTTCTCCTTCAGGTTCTGTGACGGGTCGGCGTCGGTGCTGAACTTGCCCCCGATGACGGCGCGCACGCGGTTGCTGAAGAGACTTTTGGACAGCCGGTACGAATAATCGGTCCGCTGGCCGTTCGGGTCGTCCTCGCCGTAGGAGTCGATGCCGAAGCTGAGGTCCACGCCCTTCAGGTTGTTCTGCGCCCACTGGTTCAGCTCTTTCTGTATGAACGAGTTGAGCGGGTTCTCGGTGCTGACCTTGGCGGTCGTTCCCGGACCGGTGTAGGTGTTGTAGATGAGCAGGTTCATCGCCTGATTGGCCCGCTGTTCGGCCGTCAGCGAATTGAGCTGGTTCTGCATCGTGAGGTCTTCGGGGGCGGACAGTCCGAAGCTGACTTCGAGGTCGTTCAGCGTATTGCGGATATTGATGGAGATGTTGAAATTCACCGAGCGCGAATCCTGCCCGTCCGCGGAGACGCTGGCCCGGACGGTTTCGACCGCCGTAATGTTGAAGGCCGGGTCGGCGACGTTTCCGACCCAGTCTACATAGCTGTCCGGCGTGATCTTGAATATCTTCTGGGAGATCACGGGCGGATTGTAGCGCACCGTCCCGCCCGAAAGGATGTATTTGCCTGACAGGCTGACGTCTCCCAGCGGATTCATCGTGAAGGTCAGGTTGCCGCCGCCCTGCAGGTCTATCCGGTTGCTGCCGTCGGCGGAGAGGTCCACGGCGGCTTGGACGTCGTCGTTGATGTCGACGTTCAGGAGGATGTCCATGCCGCCGATCCGCACCGTCGGGGTGGCCTCGGCGAAGCTTTGGTTGTCCATGTCGCGGAACGAAATGAAGGTCACGATGTTCTGCGGACGCTCCTTCACGTCCATCGGCGAATCCTGCATGACATAGTTGATGTCGGTGTTTTTGAGCAGTGCGACGCTGCCGCGGACGACGAGTTCGTCCAGAGGGCCTTTGGCCGTCGCGTCCAGATCGAGATAGGCTTTCCCGTAGACGGCCGTTCCCTCCTTCCGGGCCACGTTCACGAACTGGAAATCCGACGCCCGCAGCGCGATGTCGGCCGTTATGCGGCCGAAGTCGGTCAGATCGACGTAGCCTCCGATCGTCAGCGGGCTTTTGTTGGGGGCGGTGACCGCAAAGTCGTCGAACAGGACCCGGCTGTCGTCGATGCGGATCGTGTCGGAAGAGAGACGGAACGAAGTGCCGATCATCGGCACGCGGACCTCCGTCTGTGCGAACTGCAGGCCGCCGTTCAGCTGCAGCCGTTGCGGCGTTCCGCCCGCGTGGAGCTTCCCGGAGAGTATGCCGGAGAGACGGAGCATGTCGGCGGGCAGAAAGACGTCGGCCCGCTGCAGGGGGAATCCGGGGATCGACGCCGTGAGGTCGAGCGGGCTTTCCCGCTCTTTGCAATAGTTGCCCCGCGCGGTCAGGACGTCGGCGCCGTCCAGCGTGAGCCGTACGTCGGCCTGCTGTTCCCGCCCTTGTGCATAGCGTACGCCCAGCCCGACGTCCCCGAAGCGCTGCTTGTCGTACGAGAGTCCGGCGACGGAGACGTCGCCCCGGACGGCCAGCGAGTCGGCGCCCGTGTTCAGGGTCACGGCGGCGCCCAGCACGCCGCCGACGGGCGGGGCGGAGGGGAGCATCGCCAGCGCCCCGCCGATGTTCAGCCCTGCGATGTCGAGCCGGATGCCGCGGAGCGAGTCGGTTTCCGGAACGGTATGGATCGCAAACCGCTGGTCGCCGTGAGTCATGTCGAGGTCGGCGCTCAGGTTTCCGTCGAACCGGTAGACGAGGTAATTGCCGGGATTCACCGTCCACGGCTCGGAGCCGAATACCGGGGCGAGGGGCGTTACGGATGCACGGATCAGACTGTCGTTCCACGCTGCGTCCACCCCGAAGCGGAATCCTTCCCGGCCTGCGCGGTTCTTTTGGTAGAAATTCACCGCTCCCGTGTTCCGTACGACGTGGCCGTACACTCCCGCGAGGGCTATGTTATCCAGATTTCCGGGGGCGTTCGCCACGCGGAGGGCATATTCCAGCCGGCTCCCGTTCTGCACCGCGGATGCCGTCAGGGTGTCGAGAACGATGCTGCCGTAAGCCAGTTTTTCCACGCGCATCCGGAGCGATACGGGCAGGGAGTCGCAGTTCGTGCCGGCGATGTCGAGGTTGCTGAAAGCGATTCTTTTGGTTCTCAGGAAACTGCTGAGGATGTTGTCGCGTCCTGCCGAGACCCGCAGTCCGAAATCGGGCAGGACCGTTTTGAGCGAATCCATATCGACGTGCTGCGAGCGGATCTGCTGCGCCAGCACCCCGGCGCTCCGGGACGCGGCGGCGGTCAGCGAATCGAGCGGTTCGGGGGCAGCGAACGAGAGCGTCAGATCGCCGGAGGTCAGTCCGGCGCGGGTGGCTGCGGTGTCGGTGCCGAACGTGACGTTCGTCCGGCGGATGCGGTCCGTGCGGTTTTTGCTGCGGATTACGATGCTGTCCAGTGTGAGACGTGCGGCCATGCCGCCGGCATCCGAAGCGGAAGCGTCGGCGTCGAGCGCGAATGATCCGCCGATCTGCTCCGGAGTGATTCCCATGTCGGCCAGATCGAAGTCGAAGACATTGCCCGACACGCCGATCCGCTGTTCCCGCTCCGTCAGCGTTCCCGAAACGGACAGCAGCAGACGGAGCGCTTCGTCGCGGTCGTAAAGGCGGCCGGAGAGGTGCTGGTTTTCGAGGTCCGCATCCAGCTCTATTCCGCCGAAATCATGGCTCCGGTACTCCGCGCGGCCGATCTGCATCCGGACGCTTCCCCGTGTCTGCGGCAGCAACGGATCGAATCCGGCGCCCTCGGCCGTCAGCGTGAAATCCAGTGCGCCCAGCGAGTCGGCCGGAAGGAAACGGTTCAGCGGAAGGCTGTCACACCGGACTTCCGCATCGTATATCTGTTTTTCAGGGTCGATCCGGCCGTTCAGCGTCAGTTGGCCGCCGTCGGCGGTCAGCGTCGAAGCGAGCGAGTAAAGTCCCCGGTCCGCGTCCGCCGCTCCGCGGAGCGTGAGCCGTTCGGGAATCGTCACGCGCCGCCGCAGGGCCGTGTCGGGCAGCAGCTCCAGCAGAAAAGCCATGTCGCGGAACTCCCCTTCGAAACGGGCCGCGGCTTCCAGCCGCTTCGGGGCGAGCAGGTTTTTCGCGGTGCCGTTCACCGCAAGGTCGATATGTCCGGGCGACGAGATGTCCAGCCCCGCCTTTTTGATGTCGCCCAGCGTTCCCGCCGCCGAAAGCTTGATCCGGACGATCCGGTCGTTCAGTGCGGCGGGAATCAATTGCGGATAGAGCAGTTTTATCTCCTCTGTATTCAGGCTCGCCGAGAGGTCGGCGGTCAGCGGGGTGTCGGGCGCCATTCGCATGATTCCGGCTCCGGCGTGCGCCTCGGCCCGGATGCCGGAAAGCGGCGTCGCAAGCTCGAACCCGGAGAGCGAAATGCCGGTGGAGTCCATTGCGAACGCCCCGGCGGCATTCCGTACGGACAACCCGCTGCGCTCGGTGAACGCCAGCCGGCGGATCCGAAGGGCGATGTCGGCGCCCCGGTTGTAGATCGAATCGACCGACAGGTCGAGCGGCGAGAGGACGATGAACGCCGGATCGAATCCCGCCGCGGGGCGGTGGTGCAGCGTTCCGTATTCGAGACTGTTGTCGTTCAGCGCGATGCTGCCGACCCGGACGGTCCACGGCAGGGCGGGAGCTTCGCCGTCGTCGGCCGTTGCGTCGTGGGGTGATGATGCGTTGTCGGCGGCCGCTGTTTTATCGGGGTGCGCCGCTTTGCCCTGAGTCGCTGTTTTGTCGGAGGGCGCCGCTTTGCTCCGGACCGTCGTTTTGTTCGAGGCCGTTCTCTTGTCCGGAACAGCCGTCTTGTCCGGAGCCTTTTCTCCGGCGTCCGCCGGGGCCGTCAGGTAGGCGTATCCGCCCCGGTTCAGCAGGATGCTTTTCACGGATACCTGCCGGCTGTCCAGCAGAACCCGGCAGCTGTCCACCTCCCCGTCCGGCAGGCGGACGGAGAGGTCGGTTACCGCGGGGGCGGTCCGCATCCCGAAGGCGAGGTTTGCGACCGTCAGTTTTCCGACGTCGATCTGCCACGGCAGGGTTGCGGCGCTGTCCGCCTTTTCGGCGGGAGCGCTCTCCTCCGTGTTCAGAAATACATCCCCGTCCGTCAGCGCGATGCGGGAAATGCCGACCGTTTTGGCCGGCAGGCCGACCCGGCAGTCGTTCACGGCGAACTGTCCGGCGGCGACCTTCAGGTCCATGCCTGCCGTGGAATCTCTGTAATGCGCCGCGAGTTTTGCCAGTTCGAGACTCCGCACGGCGACCTCTTTGCGGAGCAGGGGCCACACGGCGACCTCCAGCGAAAGGTGTCCGCAGGAGAGGAGCGTGTCGCCCTTGTCGGTCAGCAGCGTATTGTCCACGGACAGCCGCAGCGGGAAGGAGAGCCGCAGACGCTCCACCGACAGGTCCATTCCGAGCGTCCGGGATGCGTAGCCGACAGCCTTGCCCCGGACGAAATCCTGAACGGCCGGGATGTAGAGCAGGGCGGGGACCAGCATCAGGACGAGGAGGATGACGAGCAGCGTCCGGAACGTATATTTCAGTATCTTTTTCAGCATTTGCAGAGTGACTGATTCCGTGTTTGTCAGGCGGCGACGCGTCTGCGTGCGATTGTCCGCCCGGTGCGCGGGGCCTGCGAAATTTCGCGCAAATTACTAAAAACCCGATGATCGGGCAAGGGCTTCGCTCCCCATAAACGGTCTCTTTTTAAACAATTATCGTCTTTTCCCTTCCCGTGTTGCCGCCGGTCGTGCGAAAAGTCGTTTAAACGTTCCGGGCGGATTCCCCGAAATCGAACCGCAGCTGCACGCACTCGGCGCAGGCTTCGGGCGAATTGCCGACCGTAAGGCCGATCAGGCGGATCTTCCGTCCGCGGAAATCGACCGCCGCCAGCAGCTCCTCGGACACCTGCCTGAGCGTTTCGGCCGAATTGACGGGAGCGAAAAGCGTCTTCGACCGGGTTATCTGGCGGAAGTTGTCGAACTTGAGTTTCAGCACGACGGTCTTTCCCTTGAATTCGTGCCGCATCAGGCGGTTCCAGACCTCTTCGCGCACGGCCGACAGCTCCAGCCGCAGTTGTTCCCGGTCGTCGGTATCTTCGGCGAAGGTCGTCTCCGCGCCGAGCGATTTGCGGATGCGGTTCGGTGTGACCTCGCGTTCGTCGATGCCGCGGGCATAGCCGTAATAGCTGTGTCCGGCCTTGCCGAAATGGCGGACCAGCTCCGCTTCGTCCCGCAGCCTGAGGTCGGCGCCCGTATGGATTCCCATGCCGTGCATCTTCCGGGCCGTCACCTCCCCGATGCCGAAGAACCGCTCGATGGGAAGGGCCGCGACGAACTCTTCGATCTGTCCGGGCGGGATCGTGAACAGTCCGTCGGGTTTCCGGTAGTCCGAAGCGATCTTGGCCAGCATCTTGTTGACCGATATTCCGGCCGATGCGGTCAGTCCGGTTTCGGCGAGGATGCGGGCTTTGATCTCGCGGGCGGCGAGGGTCGCCGAGCGCAGGTGCGTCACGTCGAGGAACGCCTCGTCGAGCGAAAGAGGCTCGACGAGTTCGGTGTAGTCGCGGAAGACGGCGCGGATCTGCCGCGACACCTCCTTGTAGACGTCGAAACGCGCCGGCACGAAGATCAGGTTCGGACAGAGCCGTTTCGCCAGCGCGGAGGATATCGCCGAACGCACCCCGTAGGGCCGGGCTTCGTAGCTGGCCGTGGCGACGACGCCCCGCGGGCCGTCATGGCCGACGGCGATCGGTCGGCCCCGGTATTCGGGGTGGTCCCGCTGTTCGACGGAGGCGTAGAACGCATCCATGTCGATGTGTATGATTTTCCGTTGCGTCATGGTGGTGATTCCTGCAAAGATAGTGAATAAATGCCGCTCTTTCGTCCGGTGATTTTGCGTATCTTTGTCTCCGGATTAATTCTGAAGAAAATGGCGGACGACTATTTAGGACGGAAAATGGAGGAGTATCTGGCCCGGACGGCATCGGGGCCGCGCAATCGCAGGCCGTTGGCGACGCTGGGCAGGCTGCTGCTCAAAAACCGGAGCCATCGCGGTTACGACGCGCGGTTCGTCGTGCGCGGGGATCAGCTCCGGCGCATTATCGGCGTGAATGCCAAAATCCCCTCGGCGCGGAATCAACAGGTGCTGCGCTTCCGGCCCGTACTGGCGGACGAGGCTCCCAAAGTATTGCCCCATATCCGGCTGGGAGGGGCTTTGCCCGAACTTCATCTGCCCCTGCCGGGGACCGAGCCGAACGCTTTCATCATCATCTGCTCGACGGTCGCCGAGGACCGCTATGTCGATATCGATCTGGGCATTTCTGCCCAGAGCATGCTGTTGCAGGCGGTCGAAATCGGGTTGAACGGCATCTGCATCGGAGCGTTCGACAAGGAGCAGATCAGGCGGGAGTTCGGACTGGATGCGGAGCCGCTGCTGATTCTCGCCCTCGGCAAGGGCATCGAGAAGATCGAGCTGACGGAGATCGGCTCCGGCGGCGACCGCGCCTATTACCGGAAAAACGGGACGCACTATGTTCCCAAAGTCCGTCTGGAGGATTTGCTGATCGGGTGATGCGCCCTCTTCCGTGTCGGGCGGATGGCCGTGCGGCAGGTTAAAGCCCCGTGCCGTTGGCCGCGAGGATGCCGGCGTTGAGATAGGTGGCGAAGAGTATCCAGCAGAGGTACGGAACGAAGAGCCACGCCGCTCCGGCCCGGATTTTCCCGCTCTGCGCAATGTAGGCGGCGACGAGAATGTCGAGCAGCGCGATGTCGATCATTCCCAGCAGGGGGCTTCGGCATACGAAGAAGAGGATGCTCCACAGCACGTTGAATCCCAGCTGTGCGAACCATAGCGTCATAACTCTCCGGCGCAGGGGCGAGGCGGAGGTCAGAACCAGTCCGGCGGAGAGGCCCATGCAGAGGTAGATGATGCTCCATGCGATGGGAAATGCCGCATTGGGCGGCGTCAGTGCAGGTTTTACCAGATGCGGATACCATTCGCGGATCGCGTCGTTCTGCCACCATCCGACCAGCCCTCCCAATACGAAGCAGAGCAGTGTGGGAAGAATATAAGCCCAAGCCTTTTTCATCGTTCAGCCGTTTCTGATCGTGTGTGCAAAATCGGTGCCCGCCCTGTTGCCGGACGATCCGGCGGCGTGAATCCCCTGCAGGTCTGCCGGACGGTCGGTGGATAAAAGACGGGACTGCCTGAACCCGGTCAGACAGTCCCTTGCGACACTCTATCGAAAGACGAACTGCGTCGTTAGCAGTTGCCCTGCGATTTTTTGGTGTACTGGTTGTGTCCTTCGGGATTGTTGCTGCGCGATACGCGGCCCGTGGCGGACGACTGGCTTTTGGCGGTTCCCCGGCTCGTCGAGCTGGCGTGCGAGGTGGTCGTGCGGGACGACTTGGTCGCCGATTTGTTTTGTCCGGTCTGCGTGCGGCCGGCGGTCTTGTTGGTTGACTCTTTCATGACTGATAAAGAATTTAGTTTGACATTGTGCTGTCGTTCGTACCGAAAAAACCTTTCGGCCGAAAGCAAGTTTGTAACGCCGCACTGTTGACGCAATATGCGGCGTTGCTCGGAAAGAATACAAAACGTATACCATTCCGGCCCGGCAGGCCGCTCTTTCGGCTGTTTCGGCTGTCCGGGACGTGTTATTTCTTGACCCAGACGGCCAGTTTTCCTCCGTGTACCCTGAAGAGGGCCTTGCCGTCGTCTCCGATGACTATTTCGTCGTCGTAGCTTCCCGTGATCTCGTGCCACGTCTCATTGGCATGCGTTACGCCTACGGACATCACCTTTTCGCCGTCTTCGCCGTTGGAGAGCAGCAGCGCAAGTCCCGAATCCGGATGCTTCTCGTCGCCTGCGCGGGTGAACCCCACGGTGTTGGGATGGTCGAAGTAGTCGGTCTGTTCGCCGAAAGCCCGCGAGCGGCGTGCGTCGAGCAGTATGTCGAGAATGGCCCGGTGGGGCGACGCTTCGCCCTTCATGCTGTAATAGTCGCCGTAGAAGATGCAGGGGTACCCCTCCTTCATCAGCAGGATCAGGCCGTACGCCAGCGGCTTGAACCACGACTTGACCTGCGATTCGAGCGAACTGCCGCGCTGCGAGTCGTGGTTGTCCACGAACGTCACGGCGAGCGTGGGATATTTCCGCACGAGGGTGTCGTCGAGCAGCGTCCGCAGGTCGAAATCGCGTCCCTGCTGCGAAGCGGTGAAGAGTTTGAAGTGAAGCGGCGCATCGAACAGGTCGATCTGGTGGTCCACGGCGTCGAGGTAGGCTTCCAGCGACTCGAAATCGCCGCTCCAGTATTCGCCGACGGCGTAGAACTCCTTGCCGCGCGAAGCCCGGACGCTGTGCATGAATTCGCCGATAAAGGTGTTGCGGATGTGTTTGAGCGCATCGAGACGCATGCCGTCGGCATCGAGCGTTCGGGCGATCCATGCGCCCCAGCGTTTCATCTCCTCGATCACTTCGGGATGGTCGAAATCCACGTCGTTGAAGATCAGGAAGTCGTAGTTCCCGTTCTCGCCGTCGACCCCTTCGCTCCACTTCTTGCCTTCGCCTTGGATGAGGTAGATGGCCCGCTTGCCGGTCTCGTATACCTGATCGGTTCCGGAGAAGTGGTACCAGTGCCATTTGAAGGGGGAGTACTTGTCGCCGCGCCCCGGAAAGGTGTATCCGGTCCAGCCTTCGACTTCGACGGGGGCGCCGATCACCTGCTCGCGGTTTTCGGGATCGACTTCGCAGGCCATGAATTTTTCGGTGTAGTCGGCGCCGGTTTTCTGGTTCATCACCGTGTCGATATAGACCGAAATCCCGTTGGCGTGTAGCGCCGCGATCGCCTCCTCCAGCTCCTGCCGCGTGCCGTACTTGGTGCGGACGGTGCCTTTCTGGTCGAACTCGCCCAGATCGTAGAGGTCGTAGACGGCGTATCCCTCGTCCTGCTGTTCGTCGGCCTTGTAGGCCGGCGGGATCCAGACCGAGGTGACGCCGACGTCGTGCAGGTGTCGGGCGTCCTCTTTCAACTGCGTCCACAATTTACCGTCATTGGGCAGATTCCATTCGAAATACTGCATCATTACTCCGTTTTTCATAGATATATGTGTTTGATGTTTGCGGTGTTTTGCTGCAAAGCGCATGCAAAACAGGAAGAACGCTCCGGCTGAAATTCCGGAGCGTTCACACCCAGCGGGCCGACGGGATATTTAGTCCTGTTCGACCGGCTGGCGGCGGGACGCCTTGGTGTCTTGCGGATCGTACTCGCACCACCGGAGGTTCTTCTCCGGCGTCGCCTTGCGGATTTCGCCGCTGCGCTCCTTGCTGAGTTTCTTGTCCGCGCTGCGCACCGAAGCTTCGGTGCGGGGTGTTCCCTGCGGTTTGAGCTGCGTGAGTCCGTCGGTTTCGAGCACCTGCTCGCGCGGGTCCTCGACATAGAGCCACTCTTCGCCCAGTCCGGTGCTTTCGCCTTCGTTCCACGGGCCGCGGGCATCCTCTCCCGTCGAATGATTGGAGTAGATGTTGCTGTAGCGGGGATCGCTCTGGAGCACTCCCGGCGGGAAGTTGGGCTGGATGGTCCCCAGCGCCGCCTCGAACTGCTGGAAGTGCGCCACTTCGCGTGTCATCAGGAAGTTGAGCGTGGCCAGCACGTCCTTGTCGTCGGTGAACTGCATCAGGTATTCGTAGACGATCTTGGCGCGCGATTCGGCAGCTATGTCCGAACGCAGGTCGACCGTCAAGTCGCTGTTGGCATTGACGTAGGAGCCTTGCCAAGGCACGCCGTTGCTGTCGGTGAGACGCGGACCGCCGCCCGTCAGTACGCCGAACTGCGGATTGATCGAAAAGGCCGAATGGATGAAATCGTCCTTCGAAATGCTTTCGCCGAAGACGTCGTTGCGCTCGGCCGCATCCTTCAGGTTGCCGTTGACGCCGGCGAGCAGCATCTGGATCGTGGCGCCGACGATTTCGAGGTGGCCCAGCTCCTCGGTGGCGATATCCATCAGCATGTCGTATTTGTCCGGATAGGGGTTGTGGCAGGCGAACGCCTGCACGAAATACTGCATCGCGGCTTTCAGCTCGCCGTTGCCGCCGCCGAATTGTTCGAGCAGCAGCCGCGCGAAGCGGGGATCGGGTCTCGATACCCGCGCTTTGAACTGGAGTTCTTTGGAATGGTAAAACATATATTCGCTGTATTAAGTTGAACATGCCGGAAGCCGGCCTGACTATCGTTTCTGCTTGAGACTCTCCTCGTTCATGCGGCTTCCGATGCTCTGTTCCCGGTCGGAGCCCTTCTCCTCCCAGTACGAGCCTTTCTTCGAGCCGTATTGCTCCTTGTTGTCCGGCTGCTGCCGGTAGCTGCTGCCTTCGGTGCCGCCTGCGTGCATGCCGCTGTTGTCGCGGTTGTGGCTCCGGCTGTCGAGGTCGTTCGTATTGCCGTTTTGCATCGGGGCGCTCTGCGTATCGTTTTGCTGTTCACGGCTTTCTCCGTGCATCTGGTTTGTCTTGTCCATAATCGTGGTTTTTAAATGATTCGGTTTAATTTGTCCGTCCCCGATTCGGGGTGGTCGTGACCTTCGGTCTTGACGATCTTGTTGTAAAGTCCCATGATCAACAGCGGGGCGGCCCACTGGCCGACGAGCAGCGCTGCGGATTTACGGCCGCGGAACATCATGCAGGCCGAGACCGCCAATGCGCCCAGACCGGCGCTCAGGTAGACCATCGAGGGAATTTTGGAGGTCTTTTTTTCTACGGCAACGGTAACCTTGCCTTCTTGTGATTTGTCGTTTGTCATGATTGTACGGGTTTAAAAACCGGAGCAGTTTCCTGCTCCGGACGCAATTAACACACACACGACGATCCTTAGTAGATCGTTATCTTGACGATTCCGTCGACGGCGGGAACCGGGTAGGTGTCGCCGACTGCGCTGATGGCCTTGTCTTCGGGCATCAGCGTTCCGCCGAAGATGGACTGGGCATTGCCGGCACCGGGGTACTGGCTTACGGCCGTACCGTCGTCGAGCAGAACGGTCTTGCTCGTTACGTCGCCTTTGGTCAGGGCGTTGAGTTCGGGACCGTTGGCGAAGAACCAGTCGTTCGAATAGCCGAACATCGTTGCGAACGCTACCTTTTCGTTGGCCGCGGCCTCATAGGTGCATTCCATGCTCTCGCCGGGCAGGGCGGTGCGCGTAATGGTGTAGATCTTGCGTACCTGCGGGACCTTTTCGAGCGAAGCTTTCAGCTGTCCCGGATCGCCGCGCTGTGCAAGAGCCGCCAGACCGAGCTGGGCGTCTTTCTGTCCCAGCTGATAGATCGGGTTGGTGTTGCCCGTGTAGACCACTACGATGGCGCCGTGCAGCGTGGTGATGATACCCGTCTGGTCGGCTACGAGCGACTTCAGGGGATCGACGTTGCCCGCTTCGGCCAGCTTGGTCAGCTCGACGCCCGATTTCTGATCGACGCTGAAGAACGGCTTCTCCGCCACCAGCTTGCCGTCGAGCATGTTCGATACGACGAATACGCCGCCGGAGAGCGGAGTCTCGTTCGAGGTGCCGTTCGAGATGTTGGAGATGGTGCAGGTGAACAGCGACTGTACGGCGTCGTAAGCCAGACTTACCTGAAGCAGGCTCGAAGCCGCCGGGTAGGTGTGACCCTCCGTGTCCGTACCGTTCACTTCGCTCACTACGCCGGCCTGAGCTACGCCCGGATGGTTGACGCTGGGGCCGGGCTGTTCATTGACGCGGGTTCCGTTGTCCCAGAGTTTCACGGCATTGGCTATGACGCCGGTATAGGGGACGCCCGAATCGTTGAAGAGTGCGATACCCGGATTCTCAGGGGCGAAGAACAGGTCGTTGGAGTAGGAATACATGGTGGCGAACATCAGCCGCTGCCCTTTGGCCGCATGGAATGTGAACGAGGTCGTCGCACCGGGAGCCACGGCGGCGAACGTGCCGCTCTGAACGTAATTCTTCGTCGGGATTACGTTTTCGAACTTGATCGTCGGCTTCGTGCCGGGGGCGCTGTTGTCGTCATCGTCGTCACAGGCCGTAAAGGCGAATCCTGCGAAAAGCAAAGCCGCAGCGAATGCGGTGAAAAAGTACTTTTTTTTCATAGTTGATAGAATGATTAATTAAGTTAATACTCGGTTAAACCGTTATTGCCATTTATATTAAGGTATATGCTCGTATTTGTTGTCCGGCACCCTTTTCGATGCAGTTGCGTGCATCATTTATGCCATGAAAAACACTTTTGGATGGATTGGAAAAACGCGAGGATGGATCTTGCTGCAAAACACGCAGTAACGGGAGGATGGATTTTTTCGGGTTTTCGGACGCTGGGGTAAAAGCTTTTTCCTGCGGAGGTTCGGACGCTGTTCCGGCAGATTTTTTGCGGACTCCGGACCGTAAGCCCGCCGCTCCCCGGCCGGGGAGGCTTCGGGTGAAATAACCACACAAACGGGACTGCGATGACAAAAAACCTTTTGACCCTGCAACGGGACGAGACTACCTTGTGCGAAGTTTACCGCCGGCTGGCCGGACTGGAAAAGGATCCGGTCCGCCGCCGGACGCTGCTGCGTATCATGCAGGACGAAAGACGCCATTGCGAGGTCCTCAGAAGCCGTACGGGCCGTACGGTGGCTCCCGATCCCAAACGGGTTTGGTGGTACGTGGGAATGGTCAGGGTGCTGGGCCGTGCTTTCGTGGTCCGGCAGATGGAGCAGTGTGAAAAGGGTACGGAGGCGAGCTATTCGCGCTATCCCGAACGCGAAGAGTTCGTGCGGATAGCTTCGGAGGAGCGACGTCACGGGGAGGAGCTGACGACGCTGGCCGGCGGAATGCGATTGTGCTACATAAGTTCGGTCGTGCTGGGGTTGAATGACGCTTTGGTTGAGTTCACGGGCGCGCTGGCCGGATTCACGCTGGCGCTGAACGAGCCGCGGCTCGTGGCGCTTACGGGCGGCATCACGGGCATTGCCGCGGCCCTTTCGATGGCGGCTTCCGAGTACCTTGCGACCAAGTCGGAAAAGGGCCGGGAGAAGCATCCGCTGCGGGCTGCGGTCTGCACCGGGGTCACCTATCTGGTGACGGTCGCCATACTGATACTTCCCTATCTGCTCTTTTCGAGTGCGCTTGCCGCGCTGGGAGTCATGCTTCTGGCGGCCCTTACCGTGATCGCGCTGTTCAATTACTATTACGCCGTGGTCCGGTGCGAGAGTTTCAGACGGCGTTTTTTCGAAATGGCCCTGCTGAGTTTTGGCATCGCTGGAATCAGCTTCCTGATCGGTTATATCCTCAAACTGTTTACGGGTGCGGACGTATGAGGCGGTCCCGCAGTCCGTTCGTGCTGTCCGGCAGGCCGGATCCGGACATGCGGCGGCTTGGGCGTCCCCTGAAAAAAACTGATTCTCAGTATGAAAAATATTTTTCGGACAATTTCAACCTCAATGGAATACCATTTGCAGGTATTCCGGTATCATTCATCACTTAAATTCTTTATATTATGAAAAAAATTCTTTTACTCGTCGCAGCTGCGGTATTTGCTTTTGCCGTGAACGCTGCTCCCCAGAAGGTGGATTTCGGTAAACTGCCGAAGAATTCGCAGGAATTCATTCAGAAGAACTTCCCCGGCGAAAAGGTGAAGGCCGTGGAGATGGACCGCGAGGCGTCGTGGGACAAGTACACCGTCTACTTCAACAGCGGCAACCAAGTCTCCTTCGAGGGCGGCAGCGGCGATTGCTCGCAGATCATTATGAAGAACGGTTCGGTTCCCATGTCGGTGATTCCCGCCAAGATCAAGACCTATGCGGGCAACAACTATGCGGGGCAGCGGATCGTCATGATGGAGACGACCGCCGACGGCTACAAGGTGGCCCTCGCGGACAAGACGGTACTCGATTTCGATAAGGACGGCAACTTTACGAAAGCTACGAAATAGTTTTTGCCGTATGAAAAGCGCAGGGGGCGACCGTCGTCAGGCTCCCTGCGTTTTTATGTCTCGAACGGGCCGTGCAGGCCCGAATTGTAATTCTGTCATGCCATGTGTTATCATATTTTCCTCGCTGCCGGGCCTGAGGAGCTTGCCCGGCATTTCGGCCGGAAGGCCGATCTGATCCGTAATCTCCGTCCGCCCTTGCGTGCCTGCGCGTTTTCGCACCTCCCCTATCCGGTCCTGACCGGGGACGAGCAGATCCGGTATTCCCGCTGGGGGCTGATTCCCTATTGGCTGCGCAGACCGGAGGATGTCGTGACGGTCCGCAACCAGACGGTCAACGCCCGTGCGGAAACCATTTTCGAAAACGCCTCGTTCCGGGTTCCGATCCGCCAGAGACGGTGTCTGGTTCCCGTGAGCGGATTCTACGGGTGGCGCCATGAACAGCATCGTAAGATCCCCTTGTACGTGACCCTGAAGGAGCGTCCTCTCTTCTCGTTGGCCGGGATTTTCGATCGCTGGTACTGCCGCGCGACCGCTGCGTGGACGACGACATTCTCGATAATTACTACCGAAGCCAATCCGTTGATGCGCTACGTCAACAACGCCAACGGCCGGATGCCCGTCATCCTTCGTTCCGACGATGAGAGCCGCTGGCTCAGTCCCGCGCTGTCCGATGCGCAGATCGCCGCACTGCTCAAGCCTTATCCGGAGCAGGAGCTGCACAGCGAATTCGTGCGGTGCGACTTCATGCACGAAGTCGCTGCCGATCCGGGCATACTCGTACCCGCTTAGACGGGCGCAGCAAAAAAGGGAAGTCCGAAGACTTCCCTTTTCTTTTGCCGCGGCTGCCGGGTCATACTTTCTCCTTGATCCGGTTCGCCGCCTGCGTCGCAGTCTCTTTTACCTTGTGCGCGGCTTTGGTCATGCCCTCTTTGGTCGCGTTCTTGACTTTCGTGCCGGCCTCTTCGATTTTGCCGGCCATCTTGTGAACGCCCGTTCGGGCTTCGTTCTTCGCTTCGATGGCCGCCTCTTCGGCGTCATCTTTCAGCTTCTGCATGTTTTCCTGCAGGTTGTGTCTGGCCTGCTGGCCGTGTTCTTCTACCTTGTGAACCGCTTTTTCGGCGTGCTCCCGGTAGGTTTCGTTCTCTTTAGTCGAATACTTTTCCATAATTACATCGTTTTAGCGGGTTTGTGCCGTGTGAACAGCGATACGATCCACAGCAGGACGATGGCGCCGATGATCGACGAGAGGAAAGTTCCCCATGTGCCCGTCGGAACCCATCCGAACAAAGAAACGAGCCAGCCGCCCAGAATGCCGCCGATCAGACCGACGATCAGATTGACCAGCAATCCGGAGCCGCTGCCCTTGAAAATCAGGCTGGCGATCCATCCGGCCGCCAAGCCGATGAGTAAATACCATAAGAAATACATAATTTTTATAATTTTGGTTGACAATCAGGATAATACAAAATTTGTACCCCGGAGGATGAACTTCCGGGAAATTATTCGCAGTATGCGATGAGAGCCGAGGAGGGGGCCATGCGGACGACCTCTCCGGAGAGACGCTCGCGGCTGTCGGGATCGATCCGGCCGTCGCGGCAGACCACGATCCGCTCCGCTTCGGGAATCCGGAATTCGGCCGGATGGCGGTTGCCGTTGTAGGCCACCAGTATCTCTTTCCACGCATCGCCGTTGGCGTGTTCGCCCAAAGTATAGGCGATCACGCCCGAATCGCCCGTGTCGAGGAACCGGAGCCACTGCCGCAGCCCTTCGGCCGTCGGGATGCGGAATGCCGGATGCGCTTTGCGCAGGGCGATCAGTTGCCGGACGTAGTCGAACAGCCCGCGGTGTTCGGCTTTCAGCGCCCAGTCGATTTGGTTGACGGCATCGGGCGAGCGGAAGCTGTTCGGTTCGCCCTGCTTGTCCTGCATCATCTCCTCGCCGGCGCGGATGAAGGGAACGCCCTGCGCCGTGAGCAGGATGGTGTGTATCAGTTTGTCGATCGGGAGCAGCTCCTCTTCGGCACGGTCGCCAGTGACGGAGAGCCGCAGTTTGTCGATGACCGTGTAGCCGTCGTGGCTGGCGGCGAAGTTGACCGCTTGGGACGGGGCGGCTGCGTAGGGCACGGAGCTGTATAGCAGTCCGTTGTAATCCACCTGAGGATGCTGCGTGGCGCCGACGATCCCGAATTTCACGGGTTCGTAGTGTCCGCCGATATTTCCGGAAGCGTATCCGCAGGCGTGTTCGTCGAACGTGCTGCCCCGCACGGCGTCGCGGAAGTCGTCGCAGAAAACGGCGATGCCCTCCATCTGTCCGACGTGGTCCCGCACGGCCCGTTTTTCCGGCGGCAGGGGAGAGTCGGCCGCAAGCCACCCCTCGCCGTAGATGAAGATGGTCGGGTCGATTTTCGACAGCTCCTCCCGGATGCGGTTCATCGTCTCGATGTCGTGTATGCCCATCAGGTCGAACCGGAAGCCGTCGATATGGTACTCCTTCGCCCAGAATTTGACGGACTCGACGATGTAGTGCCGCACCATCGCGCGCTCCGAAGCCGTTTCGTTGCCGCAGCCGGAGGCGTCGGAATAGGAGCCGTCGGCGTTGTGGCGGTAAAAGTAGCCGGGGACGGTAAGGTTGAAATTCGAATGCTCCACCGAGGCCGTGTGGTTGTAGACCACGTCGAGAACGATGCGCATGCCGTTCCGGTGCAGGCTTTGCACCATTTGCTTGAACTCCCGGATGCGTGCCGCGGGGTCGGCCGGATCGGTGGAGTAACTGCCTTCCGGAACGTTATAGTTCTTCGGGTCGTATCCCCAGTTGTAGGTCTTGTCGTTCAGTCGGGCTTCGTCCACGGTCGCGTAATCGAAGGAGGGCAGGATGTGTATGTGCGTTACACCCAGCTCTTTGAGGTGGTCCAGTCCCGACGCCTCCCCTTGGGGTGTCTTGGTGCCGGTTTCGGTCAGGGCGAGGAATTTGCCTTTGTTTTCGATCCCGGAATCGGGGGCGACGCTGAAGTCGCGGTGGTGCAGTTCGTAGAGAATGATGTCGGAATACATTTTCAGTTCGGGCGCACGGTCCGCCTCCCAGCCCTCGGGATCGGTCTCGCGCAGGTCGATTACGGCCGCCCGGTCGCCGTTTACGCCGACCGCCTTGGCCCAGATGCCGGGCGTTTCGTCCAGCCATTTCCCCTCTTTCTCGATCTGGAAGGTGTAGAAAGTCCCTTTAAGATCGCGCTCCGCGGCGACGCGCCATGTTCCGTCGTCGGAGGGCCGCATCTCCAGCCGCTCCTCCGGTTCCCCGCCTTCGCCCGAAGCGTAGAGGTTCAGCCGGACCTTGTCGGCTGTGGGCGCCCAAAGCGTAAAGACGGAACGCTGAGGGGTGTATGTCAGTTCCAGATCGCTCCCGTAATAGACGGGATATCGGTCGAACGAATCGGGCTGTCCGGCCGCTGGATGGTTTTTCTGAGTCGTCATGGAATGTTTTTTAGGAGTTCTGAATTTGCGTACCGTCTGCGGCTGCCGGTTCGCCGCCGGCTTTTTCCGCGTCGTCCTGATGCACGAGCAGCGTGCGTGTGGGGAAGGCGAATGTGAGTCCCGCTTTGGCGAAGGAGTCGAGGATCTCCAGATTCACGTCCGACGTCGTTTTCAGGACGTCGCCCTGCTTCTCGATGTAGTAGTAGAACGTGACGACCAGCGCCGAGTCTGTGTAGTCCGAGAAGTAGGCCGTGACGTCCGACGGATTTCCGGAAACGTCCTTGATCTTCGCAGGGATGGCCCGCAGTATCTCCAGCGCCTGTTTCATCTTTTCGGCTCCCGTGTCGTAGGTCAGCCCCAGCTTCACCATGGCCCGCCGCATCGGCTCCGAGGAGATGTTGACGATGGAGGCGTCCGTGATCTTGTAGTTCGGATAGCTCGTGATGCGCCGGTCGTAACCCAGTATCCGCGTGCTGCGCATGCCCACGTCGACCACGGTTCCCTCCAGCCCGTTCACGTTGATCGTGTCGCCGATGCCGAAAGGCTTGTCCGTAAAGATGGTGAATGCGCCGAAGATGTTCTTCACCGTGTCCTGCGCGGCCAGCGCGAAGGCGATGCCGCCGATGCCCAGCGTGCCCCACAGCGCATTGATGTCGACACCCACGTTGCTCAGGGCCGTTACCAGACCGATGATCCAGATCAGGACCAGAATCGTCCGCCTGACCACCGGCATCATTTTCACCGCATGGCCGTCCGACCTTTGTCCCCAGTACTGCTGGAGCAGGGTCGTGGAGAGACGTGCGAGAACCCACGTTATGTCCAGTATGATCAGTATGCGGTAGGCGTTGTCGACGTACTTCACCAACTGGTCGGGATAGACCAGCCGGTGAATGGCGATCCAGATGCCCAGCAGCATCACGGCGAATTTCAGGGGCGCTTCGAGGGAGTAGTAGATGATGTCGTCCACCCGGTTGTTCGTGCGGGCGATAAACGGCTTTATGACCTTCCTGCCCAGCAGGGAGAGCAGTTTTACGACGACGAACGCCCCTATTACGATGAGTATGGAAACGACCCATGTCTGGACCGTATTTCCCCAAATTTCATATTCCAACATTTTTCGATCGGTTTTAAATTATCTGTTCAATTTGTTATCTATGTCTCCTCTTTTGCCATCCGGATTTTTACAATGGCGCATGCCGCGAGGTTTTTTTCTTATCCGGAGATTCAATTTTTATGCCTTTGGAGACAAATTTGCACGATTTCGAAATGAAAATCTGGTTGAGGATGAGGATGATAATTCATAAATCGAGGAAGAAGGCGGTGTGTATCACCGTCGCAGGGCTGCTTGCGGGCATCGCCGGCGGACTTGTTCTGTACTATGTCCGCGACGTCGTTCTGGGGTGGTGTTTCGTGATAACGGCGGGCTTCGCCCTGTTGTACGGCATAGGGTCGCTGTTCGACCGCCGGCCCTATATCGTCCTGACCGAATACGGCATCACCGAACCGTTCGCGATCCGCGAGCAGATCGAGTGGGATGCCGTCCTTTACGCGGACGACTTCTATTTCCGGGGCCAGTACTGGGTCCGGCTGCTGCTCGGCCGCGACTACAAGCCGCAGCTCATAAGGCCGGCTTGGTTCTGGCGGTTCGACCGTCTCTACGAGTCGAAAGGCGTCAAGGCGGTTTATATCCGTACGATGGGACTGGAGGTCGATTCGATGCGGCTGGCCGCACTGATCCGCAGGATGAAAGAGGCGGATATGTCCGAGAGGATCGGAGTGCTCAGGGAATTCCGTTCGGAGTGACGCGGAATTCGGTGTACTGTTTCAGCCGGTTTTCAGGTACACCGAATAGGCCACCGCCGACCTGCGTTACATTGCTTTTCAATGCCTGTGGACTAAATATACAAAACCCTGCAAATGTGTGATTGCAGGGTCTTGCTATTTTATTTGTTGTATTTCTGCGGAGAGAAAGGCTCTATAACCTATAATATATTTAAATGCCTTTTGTGTCGTAATATATTCTGTATTATAGGTATTTGCATTTGTATAATTAAAGAAAATTTATTTGAGTTTATCTTATTTTGCCAAAAAGTGTGCGTATATTTGTGCGTAAATAATATTATGCACTATGCCGGTAAATTTTTATTTAGATAAGCGAACAGATAAAATTGGGGATGCCCCTATTCGAGTCTCCATTATGATTAATGGAGTCAGGCTACTCACTTCTGTCGGGTATAGTATCAATCCTTCGAAATGGGATGGTTTAAAGCAAAAAGTCAAGCAGGGTGCTATTAATGGTAAGGGTATAACCTACAACGTTATCAATTCTCATTTGAATGATATAACACAACAATGTACTCGTTTTGAAAATAAATGGTTGCATGAGAAGATAGAGGTAACCATCGATTCTATCAAAGAAAATGTATCTGTTCGGAAAAATCCTATAGAAACACATAAGAGTGCGGAGAAAACTTTTTTTGATGTATTTGATGAGTTTGTACGAGATGCTGGAGCGCAAAATGATTGGACTCAGGGAACTTATGAGAAATTTGCGTCCGTCAGATCGCATTTGGAATGTTTCTCGCCCATAGTATCGTTTGTCACTTTTGATGAAAAGGGATTGTCGGATTATATTGCTTATCTTCGTCAAGAAAAGCACTTACGCAATTCAACGATCGGAAAGCAGTTAGGTTTTCTAAAATGGTTTTTGCGTTGGGCGACGAATAAGGGATATAATACTAATACAGCCTTTTTATCCTTCAGACCTAAATTGAAAACCGCTGAAAATAGAGTCATATTTTTAACTTGGGAAGAGTTGATGACAGTTTATAATTTTCCGATTCCAGAGAGTAAAAAGTATCTTGACCGGGTGCGGGATGTTTTTTGTTTTTGTTGTTTTACATCATTGCGTTACTCTGATGTGAGTAACCTGAAACGGTCTGACATTCGAGATGGTTCAATTTATATTACAACGGTTAAAACATCCGATAGTTTGGTAATAGAGCTCAATAAATATAGTCAGGCAATTTTAAACAAGTATGATGGTGTCCCTTTTGCCGATAATCGGGCATTACCAATTATCTCGAATCAAAAAATGAATGATTATATAAAAGAAGTAGGGCATTTATGTGGAATTGACCAGCCACAAGCTGTTACCTATTATACTGGAAATCAACGAATAGATGAAGTGTATCCCAAATATGAACTGATGGGAACGCATACTGGACGTCGTACATTCATCTGTAATGCTATTATGATGGGGATACCGCCTCAGGTCGTAATGAAGTGGACCGGGCATAGCGACTATAAAGCTATGAAACCGTATATAGATATTGCGGATGCTACAAAAGCAGAGGCTATGAAATTGTTTGATGAAAAATAAACAACTATTAGAATATGGGTCACTTGGAACTTTCATTGATGGAGATGCTCGATAATGCAACGGGATGGAAAACAGATTATGTTTTGTTTCCGATAGATATTCGGAGATATATTGCAGAGCAATTAGAATATGCGACGGCTCAAGATATTAAAGATATGATATTTTCGATTGGCGCATATTTACAACTGACTTATTCGGAACATTTGCGCTATGAGTATAAACAAAGTGGCAGAGAAATGCCTTATTTTGTTACTCCATCCGGGGCTAAATTGACTGATACTAGATTGATGAGAGAAAATGAGAGCCGAATACATGTTTGTCAGAATATCAGATGTTTGGAAGAAATGCTAGAAAAGTTGAGCCAGCAACATTCTGAATTGTGTAAAAATGAAATACCTCAGTTGTCGCTAAGGTTATCTTCGGAGCAAATACAAGTGCTTTTCGAACAACTTAAGAATAATCGGTTGATAGCCTTTGATACTGATGAAAAGAGTTTTGAATGGGCATTCGGCGGGACGCATTATCCATCTAAATACGAGCCTATTGAATGGACGGCGAGTTCGAAGCAAGCTTTTCGAGAATTGTTACGACAATTTGTTTCTGTGACTAATAAAATGGAACGAGATGTTGAGGTATTGTTTAAATATAAAAAGCAAAAACTAAGATTGAATAAAGCAGATTCCAAGCCTTCCAAATACATTCGAGAGATAGAATTAATCGCGAACAATGTAAAGTCTGTGATATAAAATTTTCCGACCAGTTTAATGTTGGGAAGATAACAATTCATAGCGCACTTTTGGATTTTCCGACCAAAGCCGACCGATTTCAGGTCGGCTTTTTTGATTGATTTTGCGCTTGTTATGATTTTATATGACCTTATATTTGTACCAGATAGAGCGATCAATGAACACTGTCTGAATCCAAATTTATAATAGATATGAATGTATTACAAAAGCCCCTATGGCAAATGAATGGAGCTGAATTTTTAGAATTACAGCGAATGGTAGTGAAACCATCTGAAACGCCTAATGTAACGAATTGTGAACCTCGGCTTGTTTACGGGTTGCGAGGACTGAGTAAACTGTTAGGGTGTTCGCATACAACCGCGAATAAAATTAAGCATGATCCTCGCTTACAAGGGTGTTATTCTCAGATAGGGAAAAAGATTGTATTTGATGCGGACAAAGTGTTAAACGTATTAATGAAAAGTAAATTATGATCGACATTTTCGCTATCGACAATAATAAAACTGTCGATAATAATAAGGAGATTCCGACGGGCAGAGAGATTTTCGAATCGCTCTTATCGCAAATTGTCCCCGTGGATTTTAATGTTTTGGCGCATCCGAAATTCAATGAACTGCGCCGAAAAATCGAGGCTGGGGAGCTCTCCTCTGATGCGATCGATTCGATCCCTGCCGGGGAACTGCGATTAAACAAACTCGAAGACAAGCACCGTCTCGTTGTGATTATTGAGAATCTCATGTGTCTGGCCAGCCGTCTGAACTGGGGCTTATGCAAAAACAACGGAATGACCTATGTCTATAACACGGCCTATTGGATGCGTGTCGACGAGGAAGAACTTCGGGCGTTTCTGGGCGAAGCTGCAGAGCGTATGGGTGTCGATCATATTACATCTTGCTATTTCCGTTTCCGCAAGAACCTGTTAGAGCAGTTTATGACCTCGGCTTACCTGAACACGCCCTCGTTCAGCCGGGAACGAATTCGAATCAACCTTCGAAACGGGACCTTCGAGATCATGCCTGACCGCCGTGGTATCCGGGAGTTCGACGCTTCGGACTTTCTCACCTATCAGTTGCCGTTCGATTACGATCCGTCCGCCGAGGCACCTATGTTTCATAAATATCTGGAGCGGGTACTGCCGGACGAGAGTTGCCGGAAAGTTTTGGCTGAGTATATCGGTTATCTGTTCGTCGGCAATCAGACATTGAAAGCGGAAAAGGTGCTGCTTCTGTACGGATCGGGAGCGAACGGGAAGTCGGTATTCTTCGAGATCATTATGGCGATGTTAGGCCCGGAAAATGTCTGTAACTACTCGCTCGAACAACTGACTAACGACGACAAATATCAGCGGGCGATGATCGGCGACAAGTTGCTGAATTATGCCAGTGAGATTAGTACCCGTATCAACGTCGAGGTTTTCAAACAATTGGTTTCGGGCGAGCCGCTGAGCGCCCGTTTGCCTTATGGCCGGCCGTTCATTCTGACGGATTACGCCAAATTGATTTTCAACTGCAACGAGCTGCCGCGCGACATAGAGCAGACACACGCCTTTTTCCGCCGCCTGCTGATCGTGCCGTTCAAGGTCACGATTCCTGCGGAAGAACAAGACCGGCAGCTTGCGACGAAGATTGCGAGGAACGAACTGTCCGGGGTGTTTAATTGGGTGCTCTCCGGCTTGGATCGGCTCCTGACCAACAAAGGTTTCACGCCTTGTGAGGCGGTTGAACAGGAATTGGCAGAGTATCGTAAGCAAGCGGACAGCGTGAGGTTGTTCATAGACGAGACGAATTATCTCCCTTCGGTTACGGCGAGTATGAAACTCAAGGATATATACGATGAATACCGGAACTTTTGCCATGAAAGCGGAATGCATCCGTGTCGTAAGGGGACGTTCCGGGAGCGTCTGTCCGCTCAGGGTATTAAGTCGGATAAGAACAGGATCGGAAATATCGTATATGTTCAGAAAGCTCCGATGGAATAAAATCTTTTTGTCCGGTCCCGCATTTTTCACTTTTTTCACCTGCTCCGTTCACGACAAGGGCGGAGCAGGTTTTAATACCAAAGATATATACGCTATGAAACATATTTTGGATGTTACGGTCAGCTATTTCGATACGGTAGATACCCGGATTCCCCGCAATGGTAATCTGCTGAAATTACTTACAGCCGGTTGGTTTAAAGAAGACGTCGAACGGTTACGCCGCGAATTGGACCCGAACCGGCAGCCCGAGTTGAAAAAAAGGCTTCCCTGCTTCACCGTGTCGGGAACTTTCAGTGCTGCAGGAGCAGAGAATCTGACAAAACCGAGCGGATTGTTGTGTCTTGACATCGACGATGCTATGAATTCAGACAAGGAGAATCTGCATTGGATGAAAAAATTTGCCGCACAACTGCCTTATGTGGCTTATTGCGGCTTATCCGCGCGCGGGCAGGGATATTTCTGCATCGTTCCCATAGCATATCCGGATAAACTCAAACAACACTATCGGGCGCTGGCCGATGAGTTCGGATTTCTGTTCGGGATCAAGACCGATCCGGCTTGTACGGATGTCGGACGCAAGCGTTTCGTATCTTTCGACGATGCCCCGTATGTCAATCCGTCGGCAGAGGTTTACTGTAACTTCGCAGACATTCCGATCCGCACGCCGGAAGGCGGAGTGCTTGCGCAGGCGCGTTATGATTCCGTTTGCCCATCGACCGATTCCGAAGTCCGGAGATATATCGCTGAAATTGTCAAGTTCAAAAAGGATATTACGACGACATACGAGAACTGGTTTCGGATAGCTTGTGCCTTTGCCAACGCTTATGGCGAAGAGGGGCGCGAAATGTTCCATCAAATCAGTCAATTTTATCCGAAATATAGTTCATCGGAAACGGACGACCTTTTCGATAACGTATTGAATGGGCGTTATGCTCAAATCAATATCGGGTCGTTCCTGTTTATCGCTCGCCATGCCGGACTTGGCGGTTACGCGGACTTCATGGATGCACCTCTCGGAGAGAGCGAGTGAAAAAAGTTAAAAATGTGAAGTCCTGAAAAAAGATTTTTCTATTTGCCCCGAACCCAAATCGGCTCCATATTCGACTCCGGACGCTTGAAGGCTGATTCGCCTATACTTCAAGCGTCCGGGCTCGTTATTCATATGTTTTACCAATCTTCTGAGGCATGTTCGTCGGCCCATCCGATAATATGCTCTATCATAGCGTCGAAGGAGCTGCTCAATGGATCATAAATTTTACGCCATTTTATTTCTCCTTTTTTATTGAATAGCGCAGGAGCTAACATAGTACCCCCGGTAAGTGGCATCTCGATCATCTTGATATATAATCTTAAAAAGTTCGGTTGTATCTTTATTTTATTGTCTTTACAAGAGATAACCACGTTATAAATCAATCTGTTGTTACTCCCCATTCCTGTAAATTCAAGATTCGAATTGAACGTGAGCGTAAAACTTTTTTTGTCCTCGCTAAGAATATCTTTTGCCGAAACTGCGTCTTGTACAATTTTGGCTCGCAACCGGTCATAGAGTTCTTCTGCCGTTGTGCCGGGAACATCCACGACTATATAGTCTTTTGTTGTATCGGCTACCGAGACAAAGCCGGTTGCGGTCAATTTGATTAGCTTTTGTGCACTTACAATCGTTGCTGAAATCAGTATGCAGAAAATAAGAATAATCTTTTTCATAATATGCTATTTATGTAATTTGGACTTACATATGATATTCAATGACAGGCCTAAATAATTGTCGGCTCCGGATTCTATCGGTTAGATTGTTTTCGGGACAGGTATTTTGAATACTCGATGTATTTCTTCAAAGCAGCCCGCGGTGAACCGTCCCGTTCGCGATTGATCGCATCGAACTCGTCAGTCCCAATCAGCATTTTTTGCCAATGATTGAGCAATCTGGCATCGACAACGGCATATATGCTGCCCAAGTCGATTTCGCAAATATTCCGGATTGATGCTGTAACTTTATTGAGGGCTGATAAATAGGAGTTTGCAGTATTGCCGGACATGCCGACATTTTTAAGATACTCCTTGAACTGGACTTTGTTAACTGATACTGGATTCATAATTAAAAGGTTTAAAGGTTGTTATATGAAAAGATGTCATTGTCAGGAATCAAGTTCAGCATCCCGTTATCTATGAATTCGGGGGCTTGGCAAACGTATTCCTCTGCCGGAATTTCCGGGAAATTAATTCCCAGTAATAGATCGGGGCGATATAATTCCCAGCAGATTGCTTTATAGAGGGCCTTTATATGAAATGTCCGCTCCGTCTGTTTATCCAGAACGAATGAGCAGTGTAACGGAATCAGGGCGATGTTCCAAAGGGCAGTAAAATAAAACGGGTCGTCGGTACGTCCCCATATATGCGAAATCATATAATTCTTAATGGTGCTGATAGCGCCTGTGCTTACCTTCTCTCCGGTATATTCTTTAATAGCATTTCTTACCCAGTGATTACCGTCCCTGTCAACCCTGATTCGGATTCCGGGCCGGACGCTTGCATAAATATCCTCGGATTCGCTGATTCGGACTGCTTCGGCTTTATTTTGAAATACCCGGATATTCCCAGTGGACGTTTTATAAGCAGACTTGCGGCTGGAGAACCGCACGGGAAGTTTCTCCGCCCCGGAAACGTAAAACAACATCTTTTCCGCTTGTAACGCGACTTGTTCGGGTCTGAAGAACAGCGTACTCCGAACCATATGGTTGACAAGCCCGCCCTCGCATTTCAGAATCCTGCACAGTACATCCAATCCGTCGTAAGCCATGCTTTGAATGGCATCCGTCAGCGCCTACGGATTTTAATGGGTAAAAGAAAGCGTGGCGCCGAAAACTTATTTTAGTTAAGCAGGTTCTGGATTACCTCGAAGATAAAATAAGCAACAGCCCCACGCCCATATCCACGGATGGATACGACGCAGGAAGATGTCCGCTTACTCTCTCTTCAATGAATTTTCCAGATTCGCTTAACGAGAATAAACTACACTTTCCGTGTTAGTATGTTTTACAAAGGTATGGAAACCAAGGCGTATCTCCAAATTTCTGAATAAATATGCTGTCAGGGAAGGGGAATGAGTTGCATCTTTTCAATAGAGATGGTGAGGACCTTTTCTACAATATCAGATACATATCAAAAAACTCAAAGAGTATTGTGATAATTTCAGATGATATTCCGTATTGGAATTTAAGATAAGCTCTATATTAGGTGTGTGTACATAAAAAGAAAAGAGGTTAGAACTATTTTTCTAACCTCTTGGTTTTTATGGTGGCGGGTCCAATATTTGAATTAAGGACCGCATGATTCAAAATTTGAATTTTGATGTTAGTATTTTTGTGCTGTGTGTATTTAGTAGAGTTGAAAAAGATGTTACTGCATTAATATAATCAAAAATGAAGAGAGTTAAAAAAGATTAAGCCTCGTCTTTTATTTTGTCATGCAATACTAAATGGTTTATTATGCTTATCGCAGTAATCTCGCCTAATTTCGGCGGAACAGCATTTCCGATATATCTAGATGCTTTTGTTATTGATATTCGCTGTTCATCTGGGAAAAATTTATAACTGTCAGGGAATGTTTGAAATCGAGCGGCTTCACGTAAAGATATGGCTCGATTTTGTTCAGGATGCCCGAAACGTCCATTGCCTATTCCTGTGCATAAAGTCGTCATAGTGGGGGATGGTTTTTCCCATACCATTCGCCCGTAAACGCTCCCAAAAGATGTCCCTGACTTTTGGGAGTGACATTTTAGTCTTAAATCCGATGGCCAATTCTTCCAGCCACCCCCGTAAGGAGTCGCTTTTATCCGTTTTTGATTTATTTCTGATAATGATCTCGCTCTATGTAAACTATCTGAAATGTATGTTTCTCCGGCTTGGAGCGGAGGTAAATCGCCAATGGCATCTTTGACCGTAACATAATTTTCCGGGTTATGTGTCGGTGGTATCAGTTGGATCGGACCCAATCTAGATGCCAGTAAAACAATACGCTTTCTCGTTTGAGGAATTCCATAATCTGGACAATATACTTTTTGGCAACTTACATGGTATCCGAGCGAATTCAATTTATGTATAAAGTCTTGCAAAACCGGTTTTTGTTTGAATGATAGGATTTGAGCGACATTTTCCATTGTCACTATATCAGGTAAAACCTCTTCTACAAGACGTCCAAATTGATATAAAAGGTCGTACTTTTTACTATCTTTTTCTTTATGCTTGAAAGCATAGGAAGAAAAGGGTTGACAAGGGGCACATCCTGCCAATATCCTTACCGTATGTTTCTTAAATAATTTATCAATTTGTGTTTTAGTTATAGTTTCGACATCTTGAGCAAAAAAACTAGCAGTATTATTAAACTCATATGCATACTTGCAAGTTTTATCTATATCGAAACCCGCAATAATATCAAACCCTTTTTGTTTCATGCCGTGGCTTAATCCCCCTATTCCACAAAATAGGTCGATAACCCCTATATTCTTGAGAGTTGATTCTGAATACATTGTTGTCTAGATAGATTACTTACTAGGGCAAAGATATAAAACATTATGTTTATTACTCGTTATTTTTTTAATTTTGTATATCATATTGAATAAATGCAGGCTATGGATATATGGGATAAAGAGACGCGATCGCGAATTATGTCTAGGATAGGACAAAAAGACACAAAGCCAGAAGTAATCGTGTGTAAATTTTTGTTCTCCAAAGGGTTTAGGTATAGAAAAAATGTCAAGGCGTTACCGGGTTCGCCGGATATCGTACTACGGAAGTATAAAGCCGCAATATTTGTCCATGGATGTTTTTGGCATGGACATACATGTCGAGCGGGAAAAAGACCTACGAGCAATACTAGTTATTGGAATGAGAAAATAGCAAGCAATATTACTCGAGATGCAATCAAGGAAAGAATATTAAAGGAACTTGGCTGGAACGTGATAGTCGTTTGGCAGTGCGAACTTAAAAATCAGACGTCAGCACATACTCGGCTCGAGAGTTTAGTCGGACAAATAAAAGAAAGCGGCGAATAAATGCTTCCATTGGATATGCTATTGATTGTTATGTTTAGATATTTGGTAAAAAGAGTTTTTTTTATTAAATTAGTTGGCAGTATTTCATCACCTAAACAATAATAAAAATGGGCGAATTCAACTTTAATATTTCTCTTAGTATATTGAATCATCTAGGAAGAAATCTGTATAGAAATTTCATAACAGTTATTGGTGAGGCTATATCCAATTCTTGGGATGCAGATGCTAATAATGTTCATATTTATATTGATAAAGCTAATAATAGCTTTATTATCAAGGATGATGGAGATGGCATGACTGCCTCTGATTTTCAAGACAAATTTTTAAGAATAGGCTATTCTAAACGTAAGGGCGGATCATCTGCAACCAATAAAAAAAGGCCATTTATAGGACGTAAAGGGATTGGCAAATTGGCTTTATTGTCATGCGCTAAAAGGATATCTATAATAACCAAAACCGCCTTGACAGATTATATAGGTGGTACTATTGATAATCGTGGATTGGATGAAGCTATAACTAATGATGTGTCTCCGCAGGATTATTCGTTAGCACCAGTTTTGGATGGGGTTTTTGACACATTGAAGAAAGATCACAGGAAAGGGACTATCATATATTTTCAAGATATTGATGAAGGTATAAGAAATAGGATAGAGTATATAAAGAAACAAATTGCATTGTATTTTCGCTTTTCGCTTTTAGACCCTTCGTTTAATATTTATGTAAACGACGAATTAGTTACTCTTGATGAAATTAAAGAACTTACGGATTCAACACAATTTGTATGGGTTGTCGGTAAGATAGAAGACCCGTATATAACCGGTCAATTACTAAAAAACCCTAGCTTAAAAGAAAATAAAACAGAAGCTTCTGAGTTCGGGCTATCTGGATTTATAGCCTCCGTAGTAAAACCTTCCAATTTAAAAATTCGAGGTACCGAGGAAAAAGTTAGTATTGATTTATATGTAAATGGGCGGTTGAGAGAAAAAGATATTTTGAAGCATATACCATCTACTCGTGTGGTAGAAAGTTATCTATACGGGCAAATACATTACAATGCGTTGGATGATAAAGACGATAGATTTACTAGTAGTAGAGAAGGTATAGTATCAGACGACCCTCTATTTCAAGAAACTTTGAAAGAGGTTGATCGAATTCTTAAAATTATACTTGAGGATTGGGACAAATGGCGTGTCAAATGGCGACTAGACGGTGATTCTGAAAATGATAGGATTGAGAAAAAAGACCGAAAATCAAAAGAACTGGTTAATCTTATCGCGGATGGATTTACTCCACCGCCGGGGTCGCCCAATAAAGATAAGGTTGATGGGTGGGTCAATGACCTAACTGATGACGCTCAGTTTAACATCCAAACATACGGAGAATGCTTTATTTCTGAAAATTTAATACGCAATTATATTAATGATAAAAACGTAGTGATATCCTCAGAAGCTACAAACGAATTTACTAAATGGAAAAAAGCAGAAGCAGATAATAAAGCCAAGGGAAATATCAGTTTTGAAATAAGAGCGCGGAAAAGTGATATATCATACCTATCTATGGATCATCTGGCAAATCTTGTGGATAAAGTTGACCCAATCAAAGATGCTGGATTAAGTCGGGATGCGAAAGAATATAAGCCTATTAGAGATGCTGTTGCCCATACTGCATTACTTACGTCCATTGCGAAAACCCGCCTTAATCTGACTTATGAAAATATTAAGGCTAGAATTAAAACTCTTTTAGCTACGCCATAGCAGAATGTGATGGGTAATTAATTGAAGGGGCTACGATAGATAGTCCCTTTAATTGTGTATTTAAAATAAAAACACGCACAGTTTTTAGCTTTTGTGTGCGTAAAACTGTGCGTGTTTTCTGTAATTGCTTGGTGTTCAAGCTTGTTTGCGGAGAGAGAGGGATTCGAACCCCCGGTACAGTTGCCCGTACACCGCATTTCGAGTGCGGCCCGATCGACCACTCCGGCATCTCTCCAATCTCCCGGACGAAAAACCTTTCGTTTGGGACTGCAAATATAGACATATTTTTTATTTCTCGGCATTTTCGTGCGAAAAAAATTTCAGTCTGCAGGAAAAAATGCGGCTATAGCGGTTCGTTTTGATGCTTTTGCCAAATAATTTCTATCTTTGTATCAGGCGGACAAGTGCAGTATTGCTGCGCTCCGGCCGTTTATATGGTGAAAACGATACTAAAAGCGGTATGGTTTTCGTTTATTGGAAAAGAACTAACGCAAACACCATGTGCGCTATGAAAAAGTTGAATATTTTAATTGGAACCCTTATCCTGTCCGCAGGATTGGCCGGCTGTTCGTCGAGCTACTATGCGTCGTCGGGGTATGCCAACGACGATTTGTACGCTCTGCACGATAAAACGGCCATCGCCCGCAAGCAGCAGGCCGCTGCCGAAGCCCGCAAGGCCGAGGCCGAGGCGCGCCGCGCCGAGTGGGAGGCGAAGATCGCCGAAGCGCAGGCTTTGGCTGCGGAGAACGGTTATTACGACGAGTCGGGTTCGAACCCTTACAATGATATTCTGGCCGATACGTACGAGAGTGCCTATGCGCGCCGTCTGAGGGGATTCGAGTCGCCGACCTACCGGATGCCGTCGAGTTACTACAACTTCCGCTACGGCAGTTCGTTCACCTATGCCACGGCGTACGATCCGGCTTTCTACAACATCATCATTTCCGGTGACGAGGTCTGGGTCGAACCCAAATACATAACCTCGATGTTCGGAACATGGGGCGGCACGCCTTACGGCGGCTGGTATTTCGGCTGGAACTACTCGCCCTCGTGGTGGGGCTATCCCAGCTACGCATGGGGCGGCTGGAACTGGGGCTTCGGCTTCACTTGGTACGATCCGTGGTGGGGTCCCGGATGGCATCCCTACTGGGGACCCGGTTGGGGACCCGGATGGGGCGGCGGCTGGCATGGACATCACCATGCGGGATACAGGCCCCGCGACTATTACAGCAATCCCGGCGGACGCGGCAGGAGCTACACTCCCGGCCGGAGCACTTCGGGGGCGCGGTACGGCAACGGAGGTTATGCCGGCGGTTCGCGCGGCGGCGGCCGCAACGGCTCCTACAGCACCAGCTACGGCAGCCGCAACGGCGACAGTCCGTTCAGCAGCGGCTCGCGCGGCAGCAGTTACAACAACCGGGGCAGCAGTTACAACAACCGCGGCAACAGCTATAACAGCGGTTCGCGGGGTGATTTCAACAGCGGCTCGCGGAATGACTTCAACAGCGGTTCGCGCGGCAGCAGCTACAACGACCGCGGCAGTTCGAGCAGCGGCAGCAGCTTCAACAGCGGCGGTTCGCGGGGCGGCAGCTCCGGGGGTGGTTACAGCGGCGGCGGCTCGCGCGGCGGCAGTTCGGGCGGCGGAGGACGCGGTTATGGCAGTCGGTAGCAACTAAAACGGAGAGAATTATGAAAAGCATGAAAATAGTGGCATTGTGCGCGGCCTTCGTTGCTGCGGCGCCTTTGCAGGCGCAAAATACGGGTCTCGAATTCGGCGGTTCGGTGCTGAACCACGACATGTTGTGGGCTACCGATCTGGCGCAGCTTTCGCAGACGCACGTTTTCGGCACGGCCCGCGTGATGGGTATGGGCGGGGCTTTTACCTCGCTGGGCGCCGACTTGTCGTCGATGTCGCTCAACCCGGCGGGACTGGGCATGTACCGCCGCAACGAGATTTCGCTCACGCCGCTCGTGCCCATGGCGAAGGCATCGACAGCGGGAACGGCCTCGTGGAAGGGAAACAGCAAATCGCAGTTCGCATTCGCTAACGTGGGCGTCGCCCTGAACGTCTTCGAGAGTTCGAGAAGCTCCCTGACCAGCCTGACGCTCGGTATCGGCATGAACCGCATCGCGGATTTCAACAGCCGCTACTCGTTTTCGTCGGAATCGCGCTACGATCCCGACCGGCCCGACCGGCTGATGCCGACGATCGCCGATATCTTTTCGCAGCAGATGAATAATTTCGGTGTAAGGCCCGACCGCGAGGCCGAGGGCGGAGGCCCGAACGGACCGGTTCCCGTCGATGCGTGGAATCCCAATGTCTGGCCGGCCATATTGGCCTACGACGCCTATATGCTGGGGAACTACGGAACGGTGAAGGACCCGATCTGGGCGGTGGAGCGTATCGGCCGCAACGCCTCGGTGCTGCATTCGATGGATGTGGTGAATTCGGGTTCGATCAACGAGTTCACGATTTCAATGGGCGGCAATATCAACAATATCCTCTACTTCGGCGCGTCGATCGGCATTCAGAGCGTACATAAGAAACTGGGCGTGACCTATCAGGAGGAATACGGCTATTTCAATACGGACGGCATCGGACACGACGGCAGCGGCAATGCGCTCGCCGAGCAGCTCGACGTGATGAATCTCTATCAGGAGATGGAGATGAACGGCAGCGGCGTGAATTTCAAGCTGGGCTTCACCGCACGGCCCCTGACCGGCCTGCGTGTCGGCGTGGCTTTCCATACGCCGACCTACTATTCGCTCGACTATTCCTATCGGGCCGATATCTTTTCGGATATCAGGAATAATGCCGACAACAAGGTGGCTACGGTGGGAAATGCCACGCCACGGGCCAACAACAGCGGCGGCAACAGCTGGGATTTCACCTCGCCGGCGCGCCTGATGTTCGGCGCTTCGTATACGTTCGGCACTTTCGCCATCGTGTCGATCGATTACGAGCGCGACTGGTACAACGGGATCCGCGTGAAGAACGTTCCGCAGTATAACTACTTCTCCGAAGAGGACTACAAGGCGGAGTTCAAGCATAATTTCCAAGGCACGAACTCGATCCGTGCGGGCGTCGAGGTCAAGCCGCTGCCGATTCTGGCCCTGCGCGTGGGCGGCGGTTATACCGATTCGATGCTCAAGGAGCGGGATTTCTATGTGAACGACGCCTATACCAGCATGCCGACGACCTATGAGAGCTACTATTTCTCGGCCGGCGCCGGCGTGAACCTCGGACGCAACACGACGCTGGATCTGGCCTATCAGTATGTCACCAACAAGCAGACGCAGTACCAGCTCTTCTTCAGCAGGCCCGAAAACGGCGGCGACATGGAGACGTGGAGCGGTCTGTACGACACCTCTCTGAAACGTCACTATCTGGCCGCGACGCTCAGCTTCCGTTTCTGATGCGGCCGTTTCGTCAATATAAAGGTCCGTCCCGGTGACGGACCTTTATTTTTTTATTATATTTGCAGGCTGAAACAAAATCAAAAATAAAGATATATGGCAAAGGAACTCAAGGACCTCACCAAGTCGGACGAGAACTACTCGCAGTGGTACAACGATCTGGTCGTGAAGGCGGGGCTGGCCGAGAATTCGGCCGTACGCGGTTGTATGGTCATCAAACCCTATGGCTATGCCATCTGGGAGAAGATGCACGACGCGCTGGACAAGATGTTTAAGGATACGGGGCATCAGAACGCCTATTTCCCGCTGTTCATCCCCAAGTCGTTCTTCTCGAAGGAGGCCCACCACGTCGAGGGCTTTGCCAAGGAGTGCGCCGTGGTGACGCACTACCGTCTGAAGAACGATCCCGAAGGCAAGGGCGTCGTCGTCGATCCCGACGCCAAACTCGAAGAGGAGCTGATCGTGCGTCCGACCTCGGAGACGATCATCTGGAATACCTATAAGAACTGGATTCAGTCGTACCGCGACCTGCCGATCTTGTGCAACCAGTGGGCCAACGTCGTGCGCTGGGAGATGCGTACGCGCCTGTTCCTGCGCACCGCCGAATTCCTGTGGCAGGAGGGCCACACGGCGCACGCCACGCGCGAGGAGGCTGTCGAGGAGGCCGAAAAGATGATTCATGTCTACCAACGGTTCGCCGAAGAGTGGATGTCGCTGCCGGTGGTGGTGGGCCACAAGTCGCCCAACGAGCGTTTCGCCGGAGCCGAAGATACGCTTACGATCGAGGCGCTGATGCAGGACGGCAAGGCGCTGCAGAGCGGCACGTCGCACTTCCTCGGCCAGAATTTCGCCAAGGCGTTCGACGTGCAGTACGTCAACAAGGAGGGCAAGCTCGAATACGTGTGGGCTACCTCGTGGGGCGTTTCGACCCGCCTGATGGGCGCGCTTATCATGGCGCATTCGGACAACAACGGTCTGGTGCTGCCGCCGAAACTGGCGCCGATTCAGGTGGTGATGATTCCCATTTACAAGGGCGACGACCAGCTGGCCGAGATCCGCACGCGCTTCGAGGCCATTGCCGCGCAGCTCAAGGCCAAAGGCATCAGCGTGAAGATCGACGACCGCGACAACGTGCGTTCGGGCTTCAAGTTCGCCGAATACGAACTCAAGGGCGTTCCGGTGCGTCTGGCGATGGGACCTCGTGATATGGAAAACGGCACGATCGAACTCGTCCGCCGCGACACGCTCGAAAAACAGACCGTTTCGCAGGAGGGACTCGTGGAGCGTATCGAGGGCCTGATGACCGAAATTCAGGAGAACATCTACCGGAAGGCGCTCAACTACCGCGAGTCGATGATTACCAAGGTCGATACGTGGGAGGAGTTCAAGCAGGTGCTCGACGACAAGGGCGGCTTCCTGCTCGCGCACTGGGACGGCACGGTCGAGACCGAGGTGGCGATCAAGGAGGCCACGAAGGCCACGATCCGCTGCATTCCGATCGACGCGCCCGACGAGGAGGGCGTATGCGTCTTCTCCGGCAAGCCGTCGCACCGCCGCGTGCTGTTCGCCCGCAGCTATTAGTCTGCGGCGGGCGCGATGCCGCGCGATCGGATGGAATATCCCCGGCGAATATCCGCCGGGGATTTTTCGGCCCGTTGTGTCGGGTGGTGCCGGCCGTGCGGAGAGTTTCGGGATGGGGTAATCCGGCCGGAAAAGCGATCGCCGGTCTTGTGTTTCCGTAAATTTCACTATTTTTGTTCATTGTCGTAAAAACGTGCGTTATGTCCGGTGAGGCTGAAATCCGCAAAAAGAAAATATACCGTGTGACCTTTATCGGTTTCGCGGTCAATCTCCTGCTCGCCGGGATCAAACTCGCGGCGGGTATTCTGGGCCGAAGCGGCGCCATGGTCGCCGACGCCGTACACTCGTTCTCCGACATGGCGACCGACGTGGTGGTGATCGCCTTTGCCAAGATTTCGGCCAAACCCAAGGACGAGGGACATGACTACGGCCACGGCAAATACGAGACGCTCGCCACGATCATCATCAGCCTTGCGCTGGCCGCCGTAGGCACGGGGATTCTGGTGAACAGCATCGGTGCCATCCGCGTCGTTGTGGACGGAGGGCTGCTGCCCCGTCCCGGCACCGTGGCGCTGCTGGCCGCCGCGGTCTCCATCATCGTCAAGGAGATTCTTTACCGCTATACGGTGCGCGAAGGCCGCCGGGTGTCGAGTCCGAGCATGATCGCCAACGCATGGCATCACCGCAGCGACGCCCTTTCGTCGCTGGGAACGCTGGCCGGCATCGGGTGCGCCTATTTTCTGGGCGATAAGTGGCGCATCGCCGACCCGATCGCGGCGCTCGTCGTGGCGGTTTTCATTTTCAAGATCGCGTTCGACCTGATCCGCACCGGACTCGACGAACTTTTGGAACGTTCGCTTCCGGAGGATGTGGAAGAGGAAATCCTGCGTGTCGTTGCGGCGAATCCCGAAGTGCGGGAGCCGCACAACCTGCGCACGCGCCGTATCGGCGCGTCGATCGCCGTCGAGGTGCATGTGCGCGTGGACGGCGCGATGAGCGTCTGCCGCTCGCACGAGCTGACCGAGGACATCGAACGCCGCCTGCGCGCCCGGTTCGGCGAAGGCACGATGATCGCCATTCATGTCGAGCCGCTCAAGGCGGCGTGCCGTGCGGAGTGATGCCGGGTGGCGGGGCGGATTCCCGCGAAAAACGGCGTGCCGGTTCACCCGCCTCTTCGACCGTTTCGCCTTGACCGCTGATTCCGAATAAAATGCCTTTCGGAGCTGTTCCGGCACGGATTTTGCTGTTTCTGCAATCCGAATAAACAGGCCGGGACATTCCCGCCGGAGTAGAAAGAAATTTGGATTTTCGGAAAAAAGTGTTTATCTTGCCGCTGTCAAGGCTCCGGAAACTCCGGGTTTCCGAAAGCCCGAACGATGAAATTATCGACATACACAACTTAAAAAGGATTGCCTATCGGGAAAAGTCTACTCTTAACTACATTTAGGAGACAAGAGTATGAACGTGCAAGTATTAAGTGACCAGGTATTGCTTAATCACTACCTCTCAGGTGACCAAAGTGCCATATCCAAGCTCATCGAACGCCATAGCCGCCGTGTGCGCGACTACATCAATATGATGGTGAAGGACCGCGATGTTGCAGAAGATATCTTCCAAGAGACATTTATCAAAGCCGTGCGTGTAATCGACGACGGCCGCTATACGGACAACGGGAAGTTTCTCTCGTGGGTTTTGCGCATCGCGCACAATCAGGTGATCGACTATTTCCGCGCCCAGCGGCAGAACAAGGCCGTCACCGAAGCCGAAGCCGGATACGATGTATTGGGATCGCTGCGTTTCGCCGAGCGGAACGTGGAGGACGCCATGGTCAGCGAACAGATCGAGCGCGACGTGCGCGCATTGGTCGAGTTGCTCCCTGCCGAGCAGCGCGAGGTGGTGATGATGCGTTATTTCGCCGGTCTCAGTTTCAAGGATATCGCCGAGCAGACCGACGTGAGTATAAACACCGCGTTGGGCCGGATGCGCTATGCGCTTATCAACCTGCGGCGGATGATCAAGGAAAAAAATATGATTTTGTGCTGACCGGCACACAATATTTCCAAAGGCGCGGCGTTTAGTTAGTACAAAGCAAAATTACAAGATGCCTATGGAGGATATTGACAAAAACGAAGTTTCGGACGACGGCATCTCCGATGAAGAAGAACTTCTGCATCGGGAGGTGATTCAGGGTGATGCGGATCTTTACTACCTTCACCACTACCTCTCGGAAGTTTTTCGGAATGGGGATAATTTTTAAGGGTTAATTTTTGATGGGGAAGGGCGCCGGGAGGCGCCCTTCATTTTAGGGGCTACGGCCCGTTCGCGCATCTCTTTTTTAATTGGACGATTATGAAATTCAGCAATGTGAGATTATTGGTCAGGGACTATGAAAAGTGCTTCCGGTTTTATACGGAAAAACTCGGTTTGGAGGCGGCGTTCGATATCGAAGGCTGTTACGGCAGTTTCAAGGTGGCCGAAGGCATCGAGGGGTTGGCGATATTTACGTCCGACCTCATGGCGCCTGTCGCCGGCAATGCAGACAAGGAGCTGCCGGCCGGCTGCAGGGATAAGATGATGGTGTCGTTTGAAGTCGACAATGTGGACGAAGCCTTCGAAACGCTCTCTGCGAGGGGCGTGGAGTTTGTCAACCGTCCGACCGACATGCCCGGCTGGGGAATGCGGGTCGTGCATCTGAGGGACCCCGAAGAAAATCTGATCGAACTTTTTACGCCTTTGGCAGCGAACTTATGACACGCATACGAATCAAACGCGTTTACGAACCCGCCGCTCCGGACGACGGCTGCCGCGTGCTGGTCGATAAACTGTGGCCGCGCGGCGTGCGCAAGGATGCCCTGCATTACGACGTGTGGGCCAAGGAGATCACGCCCAGCCCCGAACTGCGCACATGGTATCACGCCGATCCGCAGACCCGCTGGCCGGAGTTCCGGCGCCGGTATCTCGAAGAGCTGCGCGGCTCGCAGGCCGTGCGGGAGTTTGTCCGCCGCATCGCCGGAAATGAGACCGTTACGCTGCTGTACGCATCGAAAAATGCGGCCGAGAATCATGCGCTCGTCCTGCAGGAATTTCTCGAACACGCCGTGACGGAGGTCGCGCACGCCTGACCGGTGTGATGGGCGGTTCGCTCCGGCCGTCCGGTTTCGTGTTTTCGGGGCTTGTGCCGTTTCCGGTTTCATCGGTTTCGCCGCCGGGAGGGGTGGTGTGCCGTGGTGTGTGCGGGAAAGGGCAAGGCCCTCTGAAGAGGGACTTGCCGTGTGAAACTTTTTTTGTGTGGCAGTCGCTGTTTGGGGACGGCAGAGTTCCCGGTGCGGCGGCGGAGAACAAAAAAAGCCCCTCGCTGCGAGGGGCTTGTACGGTGAGGCAGACTTGACGGCGTGCGGAAATATCAGCGGTTGCCGAGACAGCGGTGCGCCTGCCGCAGCTGGATCGAGAGCGAACAGGCGGCGATGCCGGCGAAGAGCAGCGAAATGCCGACCCAGATCACGACGGCCGTGGTGCCGAATACCAGCGGTTGGAACAGAATCCACAACGAGCAGAGCACCAGCAGGATGCCGCTGAAAACGGTCCAGCCCGATCCGGGAATCTCCATGGCGTTCATGTCGCCGCCCAGACCGATGGCGCTGAATCCGCGCAGCATGAGCCAGAAACCGAGGAAAATCGGGAGTGTGGCGGCCGAAAGCGCGACGTTGAAGATCAGGATGATGCCGAGGATGATTTCGATGATGCCCCCGGCCAGCATCCAGCCGCGGCCCGTGATGAAGTGTTTGTTGGCCGACGAAAGCACGACTTCGAGAATGCCCGAAAATAGCATCAGCCAGCCGAAGACGAGCGACATGCCCAGATAGCTCTGGGTGGGGTAGACGAATATCAGGATGCCCACGACGAACAGGGCGATGCCGATGATCAGGAGCAGCCACCAGTAACGTACGGCCCGCTTCGAATTTTCGATCAGTGAGGAAAAATTGTTCATAGTATATGGATTTTCCTCCCTCCGGAGCAAATTGCATACCAGAGCCGGAACGCTCAAGTCCTGAGTATGCGTGGTAAAGGCCGTTTTTCCGCAGGTGTCGGATGCGGGTTGCCGTGGCCGGAGGTCGGCGCCTCACTGCCGCCGCAGATGTTTCGGCAGAGATCGCTTCGGCGAAGATGTTTCGGCGCGGGTCGCGTCGTTTCGCCGTAGGTCGCTTCAGTGCGGGATGTTTCGGTGCGGATCGCGGGCTTCCGGCGGAATGAGCCGGCCGGAACCGGGATAGCCGCGTTGAAGCCCGACCCTGTCCGATGCGCTATAATCCCGTCGGATCGTCGGTCTGCGCACGCTCCGGTTGCGGAGTTTCCAGCGGAACCACCTCGCCGATTTCGGGCCGCAGGAGGTGCAGCGCGGAGTCCGCGGCCAATGCCGCCTCGGTCGCCAGCGGCTCGTCCCAGCGGTGTTTGGCGAGGGCGTATTTCGAATGGTGGACGGTCATGATCCGCCTTGCACCCAGCTCTTTTGCGGCTTTGGCCAGTTGGTCGGGCATCGTGTGGATGTATTTCCACGCTTCGTCGTACTGGCCGTTTTCGAGGACGGCGAGGTCTATGTCCGGAAACTCTTCTCCGATATCGGCGAAATGGCGTCCGTATCCGCCGTCGCCGCCCATGTAGATTTTCCGCGCTGGCGTTTGCAGCAGGAACGATCCCCACAACGTCTGATTGGACGACAGCCCGCGGCCGGAGAAGTGGCGCGAGGGGAGACAGCGGACGGTGAATCCGTCGCCGAGCGTCTGTTGTTCGTGCCAGTCCAGCTCGACGATCTTCGCCGGGTCGAAGCCCCAGTACTCGAAGTGCTCGCCCACGCCCAGCGGACAGATGACCCGGCCGATGCGCTCTTTCAGCTCGCGGACCGTGCGGTAGTCGAGATGATCCCAGTGGTCGTGCGTGACGATGAGGTAGTCGATGTCGGGCATCTCTTCGGGGCGGTAGATGTCGGTGCCTTTGAACGGACGGTTGAGCAGCGAGAGCGGCGCCGCGCTGCGGAAAACCGGATCGACGAGCGTCCGGCGCCCTTCGGCCTGAATCAGGTAGGACGAGTGCCCGAACCAGACCAGCAGGTTGCTTTTGGGATCGAGCGCCCGCAGGTCGGTGCGGATCGCCGGCACCGCATCGTCGGGTCGCAGTCCCTCCTGTTTGCGGAAGAGAAATTCCAGTATGCCGCGCAAACGGCTCTTGTCGCCCGTCATCATCGGACCGGCTTCCGTATTGCGGAACCTGCCGTCGCGGTAGTTCGGCGACTGCCGGATGCGTTCGAGCCGTTCGCCTTGGGGCAGACGCCCGAAACTCGGCAGACGGACGATGACGAATGCGGCGGCCAGCGCCGCGAGCAGGATGCTTGACAGTATTATCATTTTGCCTCTTTTTTGCTTGCCCGACATGATTTTTCAGGTTTGTATGGTGCAAATATACCGTTTCTTCCGAGACGGTGCGTATACGGATTGCGGTTCGGGCTACCATTATTCCGGAAATGTCTCCGGCAACGGCCTCCGATACGATAAAACGGATTGATTTAACGTATATTGCGTGCTGTTCCGGGCTGTTTTGACCGACGATTCGGCTGATTTGTTCTATTTATTATGATTTAATGCCAAAGTTTTATATTTTTGTGACGGATTGTTTCTGCAATGTGATGCCTTATACGTCTTACTCTGAAAAATTACCGGGACCCGGTTGCCGGATTTTATTCCGCACTCTGGTCTTGACGTTCTGTTTGTGCCTGCTCTCCGGATTCGAAGTCCGGGCGCAGTCCGCGCAACGGAAGTTTGTGGTCCGCGGCCGCGTTACCGATGAGGCGGGAACGCCCCTTGTCGGGGTTACCGTCGTGGAACACGGGACTTCGAACGGTGTGGCGACCCTCTCCGGAGGTGAATTCTCCATCGGCGTCGCTCCCGGCGCCGTGCTCGACGTCTCGTGCGTGGGCTATGTGCCCCGCAGTGTCCCGACCGAAAACCGCACCGGGTTGGACATCACGCTGGAGGAGGACGTGAAAGCTATCGCCGACGTGATCGTGACGGCTCTGGGACTGGAACGCAACTATGCCGACCTGACCTATTCGGCCGACAAGATCAAGGGAACGCAGCTCACGAACGTCAAGTCTTCGAACATGATTCTCTCGCTCGCGGGCAAGTCGGCCGGCGTGCAGGTGAACGAAAGCTCTTCGGGTGCGGGCGCCTCCTCCAAGGTCAGCATCCGCGGCGTCCGCTCGGTGGCCAGCGACAATCAGCCGCTGTACGTGGTCGACGGCATGCCGATTCTCAACTCTTCGCCTGAGCAGGCCTATACGGCCATCGGGGGTGTCGCCGATGCGGGCAACCGCGACGGCGGCGACGGCATCTCGAACCTCAATGCCGAGGACATCGAGAGCGTCTCGATCCTCAAGGGCGCCCCGGCGGCCGCGCTGTACGGCAGTCAGGCCGCCAACGGCGTGATCCTGATCACGACCAAGAAGGGCAGCGCCGCGAAACGGCAGCCCGTGACCTTCACTTCGAACCTTACGTTCCAAAGCCCTTTCCGCCTGCCGGACTTCCAGAACCGTTACGGGGTGAGCGGCGGCGTCGAAAGCTGGGGTGCGCGCGCCGCGATGAAGGCTTACGACAACGCCGGGGATTTTTTCCGGACGGGCGTTACGGCGATGAACTCGCTGTCGGTCTCTTCGGGCACCGAGCAGATGCAGACCTACTTCTCCTACGCCAATACCGCCGAGCGCGGAATCACGGGCTCGAACCGCCTGATGCGGCATAACTTCAACCTGCGGGCGACGACCGGGCTGTTCCGGGACCGGATCAAGCTCGACGGCAACATCAGCTTCATGCGTCAGGTCGTGAAGGACAAACCGGTGCCGGGCGGATTCTACATGAACCCGCTGGTGGGACTTTACCGCTTCCCGCGCGGCGTCGATATGACTCCCTACCGCGAGCATTTCGAGGTCTATGACCCGGACCGCAAACTCAGCGTGCAGAACTGGATCGCTCCGAGCGACGATTTCGAACAGAATCCCTATTGGATCACCAACCGCATCCGTAGCAAGAGCCTGCGCAACCGGGTCATGGCCTCCCTCTCCGCCGACTGGAAGGTGAACGGCTGGCTGCGCATCCGCGCCCGCGGCAACGTCGACTATATCGACGACAAGGTCCGCCAGAGGTTCTACGCCTCGACGGCTCCGGCGCTGGCCGGGAACAACGGCCGCTACATCGAAAGCGGTTATTCGGAGACCCTTTTCAACGGCGAGGTGCTGGCCCTCTTTGACAGGCGGTTCACGCCCGACTGGACGTTCAGCGCTACGGTCGGCGCCTCCCTGAACGACCGCACGGTGAATTCGCTGCGCATCGATTCGAAGACCGCGTCGCTCTATTACCCCAATGTGTTCAACGTGGCCAATATCGTCATGAACAGCTCGGCCTACGTCGACGAGCAGATCGACGCCCGCCGCCAGATACAGTCGCTCTTCGCCACGGCTTCGGTCAAATACGCCGAGAGTCTCAACCTCGAAGTCACGGGGCGCAACGACTGGGCTTCGACGCTGGCCTACACCTCGCACGAGGGCAGCGGGTTTTTCTACTGTTCGTTCGGCGCGTCGTGGGTCGTCGGCAAGATGTTCAAACTGCCCGAATGGATGTCGTTTGCCAAGGTGCGCCTGACGTGGAGCCGCGTGGGCAACGACATTCCGATGTTCATCACCAACCCGAAGGCCCACATTACGGCCGGCGGGGGCATCAACGCCGCCGATGCTGCTCCGGGCACCGACCTCAAGCCCGAAATGACCAATGCGCTCGAAGCGGGTTTCGAATGGCGTTTCTTCGGCGACCGGCTGGGAATCAACGCCACTTACTACAAGACCAACACCCACAACCAGTTCTTCAAGCTGCCGGCCCTGTCGGGCGAAGCCTATGCTTTCCGGTACGAAAATGCCGGCAACATCGAGAACGAGGGCGTCGAGGTGTCGCTGAGCGCCTATCCGGTTTACGGCAGCGGTCTGACGTGGCAGTCGGTCGTGAACTTCGCGCATAACAGGAACCGGGTGATAAAACTGCACGACGAACTGCGCGAATATGCCTACGGTCCGTCGAGCTTCTCGTCGTCCTACGCCATGAAACTGGTCGAGGGCGGGGCGATCGGCGACATCTACGGCCGGGCGTTCGAGCGCGACGCCGACGGGAATATCGTTTACGAAACCGAAGGCGATTACGCCGGCCTGCCCCGCACCGCGGGCGACGGCAATACCGTCAAGGTGGGCAATGCGAATCCCGTATTCGCGCTGTCGTGGAGCAACACTTTCTCTTACAGGGGCGCGTCGCTGTCGCTGATGCTGGACTGCCGTTACGGGGGCCGGCTGCTGTCGCAGACCATGGCCGATATGGACTCCTACGGTGTCTCGGCCGCAACGGCCGACGCCCGCGACCGCGGTTACGTGACGCTCGAAGGGCGGCGTATCGACGACGTGAAGGGATTCTACAAACTGGTCGGAGGACGCGCCGGCGTGACGGAATACTACATGTACGACGCCACGAATATCCGGCTGCGCGAATTGGCCGTCTCCTATGCGCTGCCGCAGAAGCTGGTCCGCTGCACGCGGGTGCTGAGCGGCGTCACCCTGTCGTTGGTCGCGCGCAACCTCTTCTTCATTTACAACGCCGCGCCGTTCGATCCCGATCTAATCCTTTCGACGGGCAACGACAATCAGGGAATCGAAGTGTACGGCATGCCCACCGTGCGCAGCGTGGGATTTAACATCAAACTGGAATTTTAAGCATGAAATGCCGGCATACATATCTTTTCGCGGGATTTTGTGCGCTGCTTCTCGGCGCGTGCACGGGTAATTTCCGCGACATAAACGACGACCTCTCCGGCATTACGGACGGCGAGCTGGAAGCCGACAACAACGGCTTGGGATACCGTCTGGGCATTATCCAGCAGGGGGTCTATTTCAATTACGATTTCGGCAAGGGCAAGAACTGGCCTTTCCAGCTCACGCAGAATCTCAATGCGGACATGTTTTCGGGCTACATGCACGACCCGAAACCCCTGCAGGGCGGGAGCCACAACTCCGACTATAACCTGCAGGACGGCTGGAACAGCGCCATGTGGCAGTTCACCTACTCCTATGTGATGCCCGAAATCTACCGGCTGGAGCAGACCGCCGCTGAGCTGATGCCGCCCTTCTATGCCATTGCGAAGATACTCAAGGTGCTGGCCATGCAGCGGGTGACCGACTATTACGGTCCGGTGATTTATACCCGTTTCGGCGCGCAGGGCGCCGAGTACGTGCCCGACGGCCAACGGGAGGTCTACATGCGCTTCTTCGACGATCTGGATCAAGCTTCGGAAATCTTGTCGGATTATGTCGCGGAGCGTCCGACGGCCGGCGAATTTGCGAAATTCGACCTGCTGCTCGACGGCAGCTATGCCGCATGGCTCCGCTTCGCCAACTCCCTGCGCATGCGTCTGGCCGTGCGTCTTGCGTCAGTCGCGCCGGAGAAGGCCCGCGCGGAGTTCCGGAAGGCGGCCGCCGACCCGTACGGGGTGATCGAGGTCAATACGAACAATGCGGCGGTCGAGACTTCGGGAATCTACTCGAATCCGCTCGGCGCGATCAACCGGAGCTGGAACGAAGCCGTCATGAATGCCTCGATGGAGTCCGTGCTGACCGGGTTCGGCGATCCGCGTATCGCGAAGTTTTTCGAACCCTGCGCCGACGATCTCGTTATTACGGACGACGGCGGGGAATCCGTTTCCGTTCCGTTGAAAGGGCAATATCACGGCATCCGTCAGGGAACCGCCTTTTCGCATAACTATTACGCCGCCTTTTCGCGGCTCACCGTCGAGCCGACGACCGAAGTCGTGCTGATGTCTGCGGCCGAAGTGTGGTTTCTGCGCGCCGAAGCCGCCTTGCGGGGATGGACCGATGAAGACGCCGGAACGTGCTACCGCGCCGGTGTCTCCATATCGTTTGCCCAATGGCAGGTGTCGGGTGCGGAGCAGTATCTGGAAAACGACGCTTCCGCGGCCGATTACCGTGACCCGATCGCCCCGGAGAACGATATTGCGGCCCGGTGCCGCGTGTCGCCCCGCTGGGACGAGTCGGCGGCCGCCGAGATCAAACTCGAACGGATCATCACCCAAAAGTGGATCGCCATGTATCCCGAAGGCTGCGAAGCTTGGGCCGAGCAGCGGCGGACGGGTTATCCGCGTCTGTTTCCGGTGCGCTTCAACCATAGCAAGGGCCAGAGCATCGACACCGAGACGATGATCCGCCGCCTGCCCTATCCCGCGACGCTCGAAACCTCGGACCCCGAACAATACGAAATGCTTCTGAAAGAGCTTGGAGGTCCCGATCACGGCGGCACCCGCCTGTGGTGGGACACGGGGCGCAATTTCTGAGACTTGTCCGTCGGCCGGAAACTGAAACACACCGCTTTTGCGGTGTGTTTTTTTTTGTTGTGTCCGGCGACGTCCGGCCGATCGTTCGTGTGCGGTGAAGTTCGGCGGCGTTGCCCGGCTTCTGGGCTTAGCCCCGGCTCTCCATGCTGTCTACCGAGGGGTTGACTGCCACGACGTCCTGTTCGATCTGCTGCCGGGAGGGAGTTCCGTTTGCGGATGCGGGGGCGATGGGGCCGTCGTCGGAAATGTCGTCCGGCGTGATCTGGGTGCGCGTGGTTTCCTGAGTCTGCTGCGGATCGGCGGAAGGCTGTCCCACTTGCATTCCGCCCTTGTTTTCCCGCAGAGCTTCCTTGTCGTATGCAGGTCGTTTCATAATTCGAATTCTTTTTTTGTTCCGCGTGCAAAGGTCATACCATAGGGCGGCCCGCTGCCGGATATCGTCTCCGACGGGAATTTGCACGGAATTTGGGGCGGGTGCAAAGGTATTCACCGTAAACCGGACGATTATGAAAACAAGGAATTTGTTGCTGGGTATGGCCGCTGTCTGCGGCGGTTCCTTTCAGGCGGTCGCCTGCACGGGCATCGCGCTCACGGCTGCTGACGGCAGTTATGTGCAGTCGCGCACCATCGAGTGGGCCCGCGGCGTTTTGCAGAGCGAATACGTCGTCATCCCGCGCGGTCAGCGGCTCCGCTCCTTCACACCCTTGGGAGCCGACGGCATGACCTTCACGGCCAAATACGGCGTCGTGGGGCTGTCCGTGGTGCAGAAGGAGTTCATCGCCGAGGGGATCAACGAAGCGGGGCTGTCGGCCGGACTCTTCTTCTTTCCGCAATACGGAGGGTATGAACCCTACGAACCGGCGCAGAACGACCGCACGCTCGCCGATCTGCAATTCGTGGCATGGGTGCTGACACAATTTTCGACCGTCGATGAGGTCAAAGCCGCCGTCGGAGGCGTGCGCATCGTCGCGTTGGAAAAGACGTCGGTCGTACATTGGCGCATCGGAGAACCGTCCGGACGGCAGGTCGTGTTGGAAATCGTCGGCGGAGTGCCGCATTTTTACGAAAATGAGGTCGGTGTGCTCACCAACGCCCCCGGTTTCGAGTGGCAGCTCACCAACCTGAACAATTATGTGAACCTCTATCCGGGCGACGCCCCCGTCCGCCGGCTGGACGGCGTAACGCTGCGGCCTACGGGCGGCAATTCGGGGTTCCTCGGCCTTCCGGGCGACGCCACGCCGCCGTCGCGCTTCGTGAGGGCCGCCTTCTACCGCGCCACGGCTCCGCAGCGCGCCACCGGGTTCGAGACCGTACAGCAATGCTTCCACCTGCTTAACAATTTCGACATTCCCATCGGCATCGAACATCCCGAAGGCGAGTGTCCGGACATTCCGAGCGCCACACAGTGGACCTCGGCCATCGACCTGACCAACCGCCGGGTCTATTACAAGACCGCCTACAACAATACGATCCGCTGTATCGACCTCGCGGGGATCGACTTCGGGAAAACGGCCTATCAGTCCCATCCGCTGGACCCGAAACGGGAACAGCCCGTGGAACGGATCGCTGTTCCGGAGTAAGACGGCGGTTGCGGTCCGTTTTCGGCCGCTTCTTTGTCGGCGTCGCCGGGGCTGAACTCCTCGTCGGCGAAAAAGCCGGTTAGTCCCGTGAGCTGTTTCTGGCGCAGCAGTGCGTCGCGCTCTGTGCCGATATGGCGCATGGTCCACCGGTCGGACCGCCGCGTCCGGATAGGTTTCCCTTTTGCAATCGGCCGGCAGGGATTCCCTGACGACCGGTTGGCCGCTGGGGGGGGCCGGCCGGCGGCTATCGTATCCGCCGGACCCATATATTCTCTCCCTTTGCATCCGAAGACAAAAGGCTGCCCGCGGCAAAACCGGACTGCTTTTTCATGCCCGTCCCGAATATTGGTGTGGAAGCGTTCCATATCGGCTTGGAAAGCTTCCCCGGATTCCGGACCTTTGCCGCGCAAACGAAAAAAACGGCTTTCCGACCATGTCTGTACGACCTTGCGAAATACTGAACTGCGGGGATGTCTATCTTTTTCCTGAGACGAATTCCCGGTGTCAGGGCCGCTCCTCGCTATGGAGCGTGATCGTCTTGCGGAAGAGGAATGTCGTGCTCGAATCGGATACGGGGGATTATCGGCATTTTGCGATGTGGCGGCCCCTTGCCGTCGGTTGCCGTTATTGCCCACTGGCGAAACGCTCCGAATTTCGGGATTATAGGGTGAATCTCACGTATGCCGAAATGCGTAAAATAGGATAAGGATAATGTCGTCCTGCTTAAAACTTTAGCGGTTATGAAAAAGGATAACGAGAGTCCCTATCGTTACTATCGTGTCGTAAGCGTCAAAAAGATCGATCGGTGGTTTTTCGACCGATACGATCATCGCAGAACCCACGCGAAAATCTATGAAACGGTCATCCGGCCCAAATTCGGGATGTGCGAGAACACGTTTCTCGACTACCGTCATGAACCGGACGAGCTGCTGGAACTGTTTCCGCAGTCGGCCAGCGTCGAGTTTTCGCTGTGGCTTCCGACAGTACAGACCAAGTACATGGTTCCCGCCGAGGCGAATCGATTCAGCCTGATGCTCTGGGATTCGATCGACAAGGCTTTTCGCTGTATCCGGCGACGGGAGCCGGGCTGCTGCATAGACGCCGACAAGTTACTGACGTATATGACGCTTTATCTGGAAGAAAGATCATCCGTCGGGATGAAGTGACGCAACTTATGAATGAAGAGAGGGGCTGTCCGAATAATTCGGGCAGCCCCGGTATTTTCGTGCGGTCTTTTCGTTTTCGGTTCGGGGAGTCGGCCGAAGTTTTTGCAAAATGATGATATACAGTCGGTTTTCCTCTTTTTGCGCCGGACAGGCAACAAAAAAGGAGCCTCGGAAAAAGGCTCCTTTGTGCGGATAAAGGGACTCGAACCCCCACGCCGTAAGGCATCAGATCCTAAGTCTGACGTGGCTACCAATTACACCATATCCGCTCGGTATGTGCAAAGGTATATAAAAATTCACAAATCGCAATCCGGGGCGGGGATTATAAGGCTTTTTTATTTACTTTTGTAGATAATTTTACCCGATTATGCCGCAGAATATCACACTCGTCCTGACACCCCGGCAGGCTGCCGATGCGAAGTATTACACGTCGCTCGCCGCACGTCGTTTGGGCATGCTGGAGCAGGATATCGCTTTGGTGCGGGTCGTCAAACGGTCGATCGACGCCCGGCAGCGGCAGCCCAAGGTGAACCTGTCGCTGGAGGTCTATGCAGACCGCGAACCCCGGCCTGCGCCCGTGCATTTCGACTATCCGTCGGTCGCGGGGAGGACCGAAGTGGTGATCGTCGGGTCGGGTCCGGCTGGGCTTTTCGCCGCTTTGCGGCTGATCGAGCTGGGCCTGCGGCCCGTGATTCTGGAACGGGGCCGCGACGTCTCGGCCCGCAAGGTCGATATCGCGCAGATCAACCGCAACGGCGATGTCGATCCCGATTCGAACTACGCTTTCGGCGAGGGCGGCGCGGGGACCTTCTCCGACGGGAAGCTCTTTACGCGCAGCAAGAAGCGCGGCGACTATAACAAGGCGCTGCAGACGCTCGTCTTCCACGGCGCGACGCCCGAAATCCTTTACGAGGCCCATCCGCATATCGGCACCGACAAACTGCCGCGTATCATGCAGCGCATCCGGCAGACGATCCTCGATGCCGGCGGCGGGTTCGTTTTCAACAGCCGGGTGACGGACCTCGAAATCAAAGGCGGCCGGGTGCGGGGCGTATGGTGCGGCGCGACGCTCGTCGAAGGTGCGGCCGTGGTGCTGGCTACGGGACATTCGGCCCGTGATATTTACGAACTGCTGCACCGGAAAGGCGTGCGCCTTGAAGCCAAGGCTTTCGCCATGGGTGTGCGTATCGAACATCCGCAGGCGCTGATCGATTCGATCCAGTATCATTGCGAAACCCGCGGCGAATACCTTCCTGCGGCGGTCTATTCGCTCGTGAGTCAGGAGAACGGCCGCGGCGTCTATTCGTTCTGCATGTGCCCCGGCGGATTCATCGTCCCCGCCATGACCGATGCCGCCCAGTCGGTGGTAAACGGCATGTCGCCCAGCGGCCGCACGTCGCCCTATGCCAATTCGGGGCTGGTGACCGAAGTGCGGCCGGCGGATTTCGAACACCTGCGCGCCGAATGGGGCGAGCTGGCCGGGCTGAAATTCCAGCAGCAGTTCGAGGAGCTGGCGCGGCGGTACGGCGGTGACCGTCAGATCGCTCCGGCGCAGCGCGTCGCCGATTTCGTCGCGGGGCGTGCGAGCGCGTCGCTTGCCAGAACTTCCTATATTCCGGGGATCGTCCCTTCGCGGCTCGATCGGTGGATGCCCGGATTCATCGCGCAGGGACTGCGGCAGGGACTTGCGACCTTCGGCCGCCGGATGCGCGGCTTCGTCACCAACGAAGCCGTCGTGGTCGGCGTGGAGTCGCGGACCTCTTCGCCCGTGCGCATTCCGCGCGATCCTGCGACGCTGATGCACCCCGAAACGGCCGGGCTTTTCCCGGCGGGTGAAGGCGCCGGATATGCCGGCGGCATCATCTCGGCGGCTCTCGACGGCGAGCGGATTGCCGAAGCGGTGAAGAATTACATAGCTTGAGGATATCTAAAAACCATATGACCGATGGAACCTAAAAAGTACCTTTTGTTCGTTACCCTGCCTTATGCCTACTCGATCCTGCGGCCGCTGGAGCATGAAATCCGCCGCCGCGGCGATTCTGCGGCGTGGTTTATCGAAGCGGATTGTCCGGTTGCGCTGGAGGAGGGCGAAGTGCATCTGAAAACGATCCGCGAAGCCGTCGATTACAATCCCGTCGCGGTTTTCGCGCCGGGCAACTACATTCCGGATTTCTTTCCGGGCGTGAAGGTGGCGCTTTTCCACGGTTATGCCATTCAGAAACGCATCGAGGCGGTCGACGACCATTTCACCGTGCGCGGCTGGTTCGACATCTACTGCACGCAAGGTCCCAGCAGTACGCCTTATTTCAAGGAGCTGGAGCGGCAATACGGGTTTTTCCGGGTCTACGAGACCGGCTGGCCCAAAGCCGACACCTATTTTTCACCCGAAACGCAGCTCAGGCCCCGCAACGACCGGCCCGTCATTCTCTATCCGCCGACCTTTACGCGCAATGTATGTTCTGCGCCCCATCTGATGAAGGAGATCGAGCTGCTGGCCAAAACCAAGCCGTGGGACTGGATCATCACCTTCCATCCGAAGCTGACCGATCCCGATATCATTGCCGGATACAAGCGCATCGCCGCCGAAAACGACAACGTGACCTTTTTCGAGGGACCCGATAAGATGCCGCTCCTGCAGCGAGCCGACGCGATGTTGTGTGACAGTTCGTCGATCATTCTGGAGTTCATGTTCCTCGACAAACCCGTCGTCACCTTCCGCAATTCGCATCCCGGCCCCCATCTGATCGACGTGGACCGTCCCGAAAAGGTCGGTCCGGCACTGGAGCGGGCGCTCTCCCGGCCCGAAGAGCTGATGCGCGAGATTCGCGCCTATACGATGCACCATGAGCCGCACCGCGACTGCCGCTGTTCGGCGCGCGTGCTGGATGCCGTCGACGACTATATCGCCCGCGGCCATGCGGGACTGAAGCGCAAGCCCCTGAATCTGATCCGGAAGTGGAAGCTTCGCCGTCAGATGCGCTATTATCCGCTGCTGGAGATGTTCCGCCGCTGATTGCGTGCGAAAAACGAAACGCCGCATCCCTCGGATGCGGCGTTTGCCGTTTGTATATGTTATATGTGCAGTCCCTTGATGACCAGCTTGACCCATAGCCGGGAGTTTATCATGCAGCTCAGCCGGGCGATCCACAGGGCTTTCGTGTCGTAGAATCCCTTGCGGAATTCCGAACGGACGTAGGCGCGGTAGAACTTCCAGTTGTCCAGTATGCCCTGCGCCAACTCGTTGGCCAGCTCTGCGTTCCAGCCTTTGGTCCTGCGCAGTTCGCGGCGCAGGCGCGAAAACTGCGTCCGGGTCGTGAGGTAGAGTATCTCGTCGCAGTAGCCCAGCGACTTGTACTGTTCGTGGATGTAGCGGCGTATGCGCATCAGCATCATCGGGTCTATCTTTCCGCGCAGCAGACTCGTGGGGACGTACCGGTAATGGTATGTGGGGTTGCTGTTGCTGACGAGGTGGGTGATATGGGCGCAGTACTGGGCCGTGAATATCTCGTCTTCGGCGTATCGGATGCTGCGGTCGAAGCGCAGGCCGTGCCGTTCGATCGTGGCGCGCGAGAACATTTTGTTGCAGGTCCAGCCGAGGCAGTGTCTGCGCAGCAGCTGCGCCAGTACGGGCATGCAGGCATCCCGGCCGCCCGTGACCCGGCAATCCGGTATCGCATAAATCCGGGTGTGTCCGTTGGGGTGCCTGCCGCTTGCGGGACGCTCTTCGAACAGGTTCGTGAAGGCGACTCCGTCCTCTCCGATATTGCTGTCGGCGAGTTGTTGGAGGTGGTCCGGAGTGACCCGGTCGTCGGAGTCCACGAAGACCACGAATTCGCCCCGTGCGTTGTCCAGTCCGAGATTTCGGGCCGCGCTGACGCCGCCGTTGGGGATATGGAATACGCGGATGCGTTTGTCCTTTTCAGCGTAACGGTCGCAGATTGCGCCCGAACCGTCGGTCGATCCGTCGTCGATGAGCAGCAGCTCGAAATCGGTCATGCTCTGCGAGAGAATGCTTCCGATGCATTCATCGAGGTATTTCTCTGTATTGTAGACGGGGGTGATGACTGAAACAAGCATATGGAATCTGAAAATTGTCGGAATTCGGTCAGCTGCCTGCGCCTGCGGGGACGGCAGTCTCGGTGTTGGTATATACGATCCGCTCCGATGCGGGCAGGTGCCGGTCGAGTCCGCACCGGCAGCGGGTGCGGTGTTCGGAGAGACTTTGTTTGTAGCGTTCCTCGTTGGCGGACTGCCGGTCGCGGTCGCATTTGCCGTGGTAGAGGTGGAAGACGATGCCGCGGAATTTCATGCACCGCTGTCTCACGCCGCTGTTGTTGAGCCGGGTTGCCAGTTCCGAATCTTCTCCGCCCCAGCCCCGGAACTCTTCGTCGTAACCGTTTACGCGGATCAGGTCGCTGCGCCAGAAGGCCATGTTGCACCCCTTGACGAAGCGGGAGGGACCCAGCGTCCGGTAGAGATAGGCCATCAGCGGAATCCGGACGACGTTGTTGCTGTTGCGGACGCCCTTCATCAGCGGGGTCAGCGAGGTGATCTCGCCCCGCAGCACCTGATTGGTGAGCATCTCGGTAATGATGCCGCGCGATCCGGTGACGAAGCAGCCGGGCTGCGCGAAAATCATGTGGTCCTGAATGAAATGACGTTGCAGGATCAGGTCGCCGTCGATCTGGATGACGTATTCTCCGCGGCTGGCCGCAATGGCCTTGTTGCGGATTTCCGCCAGCCGGAATCCGTCGTCCTCGTGCCAGATATGGCGTACCGGTACGGGCGAAACCGCTTCGAAGTGGCGGACTACGTCGCGTGTGGCGATGCCCGAACCGTCGTCGGCGATGATGATTTCCGAAGGCATGACAGTCTGCTGCATTACGCTGTCGAGGCACAGATAGAGGGCTCTGGGCCAATTGTAAGTGGAGATGATCAACGATACAGTCATTACAGTAACATGTTTTTAGGATGCCTTACCGGTACGGCCGCATACGGCACGACGCAATATCTTTGCCGTTGTGCCTTCGTTCCGTTGTTCCGGTTTCCGGTATGTTGTATAATGCCTACCGCTTTGTTCATTGCGCAAAGGTAGTGATTTATTCCCGTCTTCCATCGGCGACGGCCCTTCAATATAGGGAGTCACTATGTATAAACGCGCGTTTGCAGCAAATACTGCATGGAGAGCGGAAAAAAATATTGCGAGTTGCAAATATTTTCCCGGATTAGTTATATGATTTAGAATCAATATTTTACTGTATTTGTACGACAAATTTTATTAAAAAATATGAAAAAATTATAAAAATATTTTAATAAAAACTTGCGCGGAATCTTTTTTCGCCTTATCTTTGCAGTGAAGTTTTAAGGTTCATTTAGGTTAGTAGTTTTAGGTTGGTGAGGAAACTCTGGAACCCGGACAGCAGTCCGATTCCGTGTTTCCTTTTTTTGTGCCCGTTTCCGAACCGCCGGTTTTCTCCCGGTCGGTTAGTCTGTCGCCTTTTTTCGCCGCCGCTTTTTTCTTCGGTCGGTTAGTCTGTCGCCTTTTTTCGCCGTCGCTTTTTTCTTTGCTGCCGCCTTTTTTTCTCCCGTGTTTTTTTCTCCCGTGTTTTTTTCTCCCGTGGCTTTTTTTGTTTGCAGACCGTCGTTCCTGCAACTTTTTCCTACGCTGTTTTTGTGGGACGGCAGGCGCCGGGATTCTCTCCGAACCCGCCCTGAGGGGCTTTTTCAGCGCTTTTTCGCCGCCAATGTTACCAAATTGTTAAATATATTTAAAATATTCATAAAATATTTGCGTAATTCAAAAACGCCCCGTATCTTTGCAGTGAAGTTTTAAGGTTCATTTAGGTTAGTAGTTTTAGGTTGGTTGAGGAAATCGGTAGGTTGTAACGGAGATTCCGTTACTAAGACTTGAAGGGCGGTGCTCGTCCGAGAGTCGAATACCTCCGATTAAACCTCGTTTTTGGAGGGGGTGGTTCCCCGCCAAAAAAAAGGTCTGAGTCGTGAGACTCCGGCCTTTTTTCATTTTACGGCCCTGCGGCCGTCTCTTTTTCGGAGGATGTTACAGATTCTCCAGCTCTTCGCGGCTCATCGTCACGTCGACGGCTCCCAGCGCATAGCATCCGATGTCGTAAGGGTTGTAGTAGAAGGTGATCCCTTCGGGCGTAATCCGGAAATTCTCCGTCAGGGAGATATATTCCGGGAAAAATCCCCGTTCGGCCAGCTCGTCGTCGTTGGCGGCTTCGTATTGCTCGCAGAGTTTCCTGCGCAGCAGGGCCTCCATGCCGAGCAGTTGCCGTTCGGAGAAGAGGTCCGCCGTGGAGAGTTCGTACCCTCCGGCCAGCGAATAGGTATGGCACTCCGTGGCGTACATGCCGTGCGCCCCTCCCGTGTAGCTCCACCGGCTGATGATGTAGGTGACGAGCGAGTCCGTGACGGCTGCTTCGGCTTCGGCCGAGATTTCGTAAGGCTCCGTCATCTGCGGGGCGCTCTGCGGAAATGCAAGCTCCGCGGCGATCTGGCGGAAGGCGGAATCGGCCGCCTGACGCGCCGTGCCGCCGAACTCTTCCAGTTCGAAGAAATAGCCTGCGTTGGCGGCTTCGATGGAGCGCAGGGCGGGGGATTTCTCTGCGTTGGCGATCGTGGCGAAACGGTATTCGATCTTGCATCCGTTTGCGGGCGTGCCGATGAGGGTGTCGATGGACAGCATGCCGAATTGGGGAGCGACGGGCTTCCGCGTGCAGGCTGCCGTCGCCGCAGCCATGCCTGCGATCAGTATGGCGGTTTTGATGTATTTCATGGTCTGGACATGTTTTGTATTTATCGTAAAGATACGGAAAATGCGGCTATATGCGGGGTTTCCCAAAAAAAAATCGTAGAATTTGCAGGAAAATTTTGCAGTTTTAAAAGAAGGCGTTATCTTTGCACCACAAAACTCACACGGTGGATTCATCTAAGGGTTAGGATACGTGCCTCTCACGCACGACATAGGGGTTCGAATCCCCTATCCACTACTAAGCGATCGGTTTCCGGTCGCTTTTTTTGTGTGCGGCTCCGCGCTGGGGCGGAGTCATTCGCCGGAATTCCGCGCGGTTTCAGCCTCCGGGCGTTTTCGCGTGCCGGGTGTTTGCCGCTTCCCGCGGTCGCCATGTGGCGGATGTTTTCAAATGCAGCGGCCGTCCTTTTCGGGGCGGCCGCTGCGGCATTGAAGTTAAAGGTTATTTGATTGGTTGGTGGGTTTACTTTTCCGATTTGCTCTTGAATTTGTCTATCTGACGCTTGAGGGCGTCGATCGCTTCGTCCACCGACTCCTCGAAGGCTTTGGACTGGTGGCAGGCCACGAGGTCCTCGCCCGGCATATGGAGCGTGATCGTTGCGATCTTGTTTCCTTTTTCATGGTCTTTATCGAGTTTCAGAATGACCTCGGCACCGGTCGAACGCTCTGCGAAGCGGTCGAGCTTTTCCATTTTGTGCTCTACGAATTCGATCAGCCGTTTGTCTGCGTCGAATTTCACGGATTGAATCTGTACGTTCATAGCCTTGCAGTTTATAAAAGTTAATCACTTCCCTCCCTTTTCGCGGGGATGGGCTTTTGCGTATATTTCCCGAAGCCGGGCGATGCTGTTGTGCGTGTAGACCTGCGTGGCCTGCAGCGAGGCGTGGCCCAAAAGCTCCTGAATCTCGCGCATGTCGGCTCCGCCGTTCAGCAGGTGCGTGGCGAACGTATGCCGCAGCACATGGGGGCTTTTCTTGCCCTGTACTCCCGCGCGGGTGAGTTCTTCCTGCACCGTGCGGTAGACGACGCTCCGGGATATGCGCTTCCCTTTATGTGTTAAAAATAGTGCTTTTTCCGAAGAAATGCAAATATTTTGCCTCTCTATTAGGCCGAGGTAGTGCAAAATCTTTTCGCGCAGGAATTCGAGAATCGGGACCATGCGCTGTTTGTCTCCCTTGCCCCGGACCCGCAGCGAGGTGTAGTCGGCCGAAAAGTCGCTGCGGTCGATGCCGACCAGCTCGGCCAGACGCAGTCCGCAGGCGTAAAACATCAGGATGATGAGCGAGTTGCGCTCGGTCAGGAAATCCTCGCTGTCCGGTCCGCATTCGCTGACGATGGTCGTCATGCGGCTTTCGGGAACGAATGCCGGCAGGCGGCGTGAGGTTTTGAGCGTCGAAATCATGCGGAAAATATCCTTTTCGACGGCTCCCGTGCGGTGCAGCCACCGGAAAAAGGCCCGGAGCGAAGCCACTTCGCGGTTCATCGACCCGGCGCTGAGCTTTCCCTCCTCCGTGCGGAAAATGATCCATTCGCGGATCTGCTCGGTCGTGACCGACCGCGGGTCGAACCGCGACTCGTCGCAGTCCAGCCACGCGAGGAACTGCTCCACGTCGTGCTTGTAGTTGCGGACCGTGAGCGGCGAGTAGCGCCGCTCGGCGGAGAGATATCGGATGAATTCCGTCAGCATGCGGCAAAGATACGGTTTTTTCGTATTTTTGCGTATTCATAAATAGTATGCCATGAAACGAATCTTCATTTTAGCCTTTCTGCTGGCGTGGCTGACGGCGCAGTTTGCCGCCGCCGCTGCGGTCGATACGCTTGCGGTGCGCAGCGCTTCCATGGACCGCGACATTCCCGTGATCGTGATTCTGCCCGACGGAGCTTCGCCTGCGAATCCCTGCCCGACGGTCTACCTGCTCCACGGCTACGGCGGCAATCAGACGACGTGGCTCCGGATCAAACCGTCGCTGCCCGCCATCGCCGACCGCGAAGGAATCGCCTTCGTCTGTCCCGACGGCGCGACGAGCTGGTACCTCGACAGCAAGGTGCGGGCGAAGAGCCTTTACGAGACTTTCATGACGCGGGAACTGCTTCCGGCCGTCGAGGAACGTTATCCCGTTTCGCGCGACCGCAGCGGACGCGCGATCACGGGCCTCAGCATGGGCGGCTTCGGCGCCGTGTCGCTGGCGATCAGGCATAAGGAGCTGTTCGGGGCCGTCGGCAGTACGAGCGGCGGATTGGACATCCGTCCCTTCCCTGAGAACTGGGAGATTCCGCAGCTGCTGGGTACATTTGCCGATAACCCCGAAGCTTGGGAGGCAGCTACGCCGATCAACCTGATCCCGCGTATCGCCGACGGCGATCTGGCGATCGTTATCGACTGCGGTTACGACGATTTCTTTTTCGGGGTGAACAACGACTTCCATGCCGAGCTGCTGCGCCGCGGCATCATGCACGACTTCTATGTGCGTCCCGGCCGTCACAACAACGAGTATTGGGGCAATTCGATCGACTACCAGATCGTATTTTTCCGCAACTTCTTCTTTCGGGACAAATAGTTGGGCCGATGAAAGAGAGCTGGAAACCCGGAACGCTCATCTATCCGCTGCCGGCGGTGCTGGTGAGCTGCGGCGCGACGCCCGGCGAGTATAACCTGCTGACCGTGGCGTGGACGGGGACGGTCTGCACCGATCCGCCGATGTGCTACGTCTCGGTGCGGCCCGAACGCCACTCCTACGGGATTATCCGCCGCACCGGCGAGTTCGTTATCAACCTCACGACCCGCGGTCTGGCCCGCGCCGCAGACTGGTGCGGCGTGCGTTCGGGCCGCGATTACGACAAATTCCGCGAAATGGGCCTTACGCCCGGCAAGGCGCTCAAGGTCGCCGCACCGATCGTCGAAGAGTCTCCCGTGAGCATCGAGTGTCGCGTGCGGCAGGTGCTTGAGCTGGGTACGCACGACATGTTTCTGGCCGAGGTGGTCGCCGTGCAGGTCGATGCCGATTATATCGACCCTGCCACGGGCCGTTTCTGCCTCGAACGGGCCTGCCCGATCGTCTACTCCCACGGCGAATATTTCGCGCTGGGCGAAGCGCTCGGCCATTTCGGCTGGTCGGTGCGGAAAAAGCCTCGGCCGAAAACGTCGAAATCCGTGGCCGGAACAAAGCCCGTGACCGGAACGAAATCTCTGACCGGAAAGAAACCCGTGGCCGGAACAAAGCTCGTGGCCAAAACGAAATCTCTGACCGGAACGAAGCCTGCATCCGGTGTAGAATCTGCGGACCGGACTTCCTCCGCATCCGCAATGACTCCGGCATCCGCCTCGTCTGCCGCGGTATCGTCCTTGGCTTCCTCGTCTTCCTCCGCATCCTCCTCCGCATCGTCAGCCGGCCCCAACTCAAATCCCAACCCAAGCCGCAACTCAAGCCGCAATCCGAAACGCAACCCGGATCGCAGGCAGGGGCGAAAGTCGGGAACCGAAAAACCGCGCCGCCGATGAAGGCGATGTTGAAGGAGGGCGCCGGGCTTTCGAACGGTTTGTTATGCACGCTGGCCGTCATCGCCGGCGTGTCGGTCGCCAATCTGTACTACAATCAGCCGCTGCTCAACATGCTCCGGCAGGATCTGGGCACCACTACGCTCGCCGCCAACCACGTCGCCCTCTTTTCGCAGCTGGGTTATGCGCTGGGGCTGCTGTTCATCATACCCCTCGCCGATCTTTTCAGCCGCAGGCGCATCGTACTGGTCAACTTCCTGCTGCTGGCCGTTTCGCTGCTGGCGATCGCCACGGCTTCCGATATCCGTGTGATTCACGGGTTTTCGCTGGTGACGGGCGTCTGCTCGGTCATTCCGCAGATCTTTATTCCGCTGGCGGCGCAGTATTCGCGCCCGGAATATAAAAACCGCAATGTCGGGATCGTCCTTTCGGGCCTGCTGACCGGAATCCTCGCTTCGCGCGTGGTCAGCGGCGTTGTCGGCGAGCTTTTCGGCTGGCGCGAAATGTATTTCGCCGCCGCCGGACTCATGGTCGTTTCGGCGGCCGTCGTGCTGTATGTACTGCCCGATGCGCGCCCCAACTTCCGGGGAACCTATGCCGCCCTGATGAAGTCGCTCCTTACGATCGTCCGGCGTTATCCGACGCTGCGGCTCTATTCCGTGCGCGCCGCGCTGGCTTTCGGCTCCTTTTTGTGTTTCTGGGCGTCGCTCGCCTTCAAGATGGCGCAGGCGCCGTTTTATGCCGGCAGCAACGTCGTCGGCATGCTCGGCCTCTGCGGAATCGCGGGCGCTTTGACGGCGACCTTCGCCGGGAAGTACATCCGGCGCGTCGGCGTGCGCAGGTTCAACTATATCGGCGTCGGCCTGCAGATCCTCGCATGGCTGCTGTTCTTCTTCGGTGCGGATTCCTATGCGGCGCTCGTCGCCGGAATCGTCGTCGTCGATATCGGCATGCAGTGCATCCAGCTCAGCAATCAGGCCACTCTGTTCGAACTCGATCCCTCGGCTTCGAACCGGATCAACACGATTTTTATGAGCACCTACTTCGCGGGAGGTTCGCTCGGCACGCTGCTGTCGGGAGCCGCATGGTCGCTTTACGGCTGGACGGGAGTCGTCGCGGCGGGAATCCTGCTTTCGTCCGCCTCGCTGCTCGTCACGCTCTGCACGAAAAAATAGCGGTCCGTTCCGTCTGCGCGCGATGTCTGCCTGCGGCGGTCTTTCCCGGAAACAGCGTGTCCTTTGAAGATACGGCAATCCCCGTAACCCATGCAGGTTGCGGGGATTTGTCTGAAGTCCGGGGATGCTTCCTTTTGCCGCTTCCCGCCTGTCCGGCGGAAAGCTTTGCCGGTCGAGACCTGCCGGCAGGCTCCGGTCTATTCGACCACCTCGATCCATTCGCCCTTTTTGAGCGCGCGGACCGAGTTGTCGTACATGGCTTCGCAGTAGATCGACGGCAGGTAGTAGCGGCCCTTGTATGTCGCCGTCAGCTTGACCGGTATCTCCTTGCTTTCGCCCCGTTTCAGGTCGAAGTAGCTCAGCACCCGGTCGTCGCGGATGTCCTGATAGGTGACCGACGTGAGGTCCCGCTCCGAAGTGATCTCCCAGCCCGCCGGAACGATATGTGTCAGCGCCAGATTGGTGTATTTCTCATAGCCGCTGATGTTCGAGACGGTCACCACGGCGTAGAAATCCGTCGAAGCGCGGATCGACTTGGGGTCTACGGCCTTGCCGTCCATGTCCGTATACCGGACGGCGATGCGGATGTTGTCGGCCGCCTCCGTCTCTTCGCCCTTGGCGGGGTTGTAACGCTGGCTGACGACGGCATACAGACTCTCCTTGCCGTTGTTCGTCACCCCGGTCTCTTCGGTCAGCGGCATGCTGACGAAGGATTTGTCGGTTCGGATGCTCTCTTTGCCCGCTTTGGCGTCGATGCCGGTCTGGCCCGACACGATGAAGTTGGAGAGGGTGCTGAGCATCCACGCCGTAGACTGCGTGCTCAGCCACTTCTCCTTCTTGAGGATGTCGGACATCTTCAGGGCCGTGCGGAACGCCTCTTCCCGCTTGCCGAGCAGCGTCTGCGTCATGAGCACCACGGCCATCTGGCGTTCGCTGCTGTTGTAGGTGTCGTCGTACGGATCGACCTTGCCGGTCTGGCCGCTTCCGCCCTGCGCGGTCAGCTCTTCGGCTACCTTCCGGTTGCCGTCCAGCGCATAGGCCGCCGCCAGCATCCATTTGACGTCGTTCTTCAGGTCGGCGGCTTTCTCCCTCAGCCGGTTCATGGCGCCCCGGTCGGCCATGTTGTTGAGCGCCAGAACGTACTGGGCGTAAGCCTGTGTCAGGAAGCTGTCCGCTTCGTTGCCGCGCAGGTATTTGAGCGCGCGGTCGAGCATCGGGCGGTCGATGGCGTAGCCGTATTTCGCGGCTTCGGTCAGGAAGTGGGCCGCATAGGCCGTTCCCCACTCGGAGCTGTTCGAACCTCCGCTCCAGTAGGCGAACGATCCGTTGTAGAGCTGGTAACCGCCCAGACGCGACAATACGCTCTTGACGTTGCGGTCGATGTCCTGAAGCGTCCGGACGTCGCACTCCATGACGGCGGGCAGGTAGAGCTGCGGGAATGCGCCGGAGGTGATCTGCTCGATGCAGCCGTGGGGGTACCTCACCAGATATTCCATGCGGCGCGTGAGGTCTGCGGACGGGATCGACGAGAGTTCGAGCTTCGCGTTTCCGGTATCCTTCAGGGGCCTGAGGGCGATCGTTTTGCCCGGCTCCAGCATGTAATCCTCCGACGTCGTTACATAGGGGTTGGGTTCGCGTACGTCCAGTTCGATCTCCGAGACGGAGCTGTCGCCGGAGGAGGTCGCCGTGACCCGAACCTTTCCGACGCCCGTCTCCTTGTTGACTTTCAGCCGGAACGTTACGACCTCCTCGCCGCTTTGACTGAGGGCGATCGTTTTGCTGCGCGGTCCGACGGCCGAGAAGAGTTCGTTTGCGGAGACTTTCAGGTCGATCTTGCCGACTCCCTTTTCGAGGGCGAAAACCGTCACCGGCAGCTCCACCTCTTCGTCCGTGGAGACCACGCGCGGCAGGGTGGCCTGCACCAGCAGCGGTTTTTTCACTTCGGCGACCTTCTCCGCGGCGCCGGAAGCCCGTCCGTTCGAAGCCACGACCATCACGCGCACCGACCCGAAATAGGGCGGCAGCGCGATTTTGTGGGTGTTGGTTTTGCCTGCGCCCAGCTTCTGCGCTTCGAGGAACCGCACGACGGGTTTGAACCGCTGCGCCTTCAGTGCGCCGGTGTTCTGCTGCTGCTCCGCGTCGCCGCCGATGGCGAACAACTGTTCGATCCTGCCGCCGTAGGCGCCGATCACGTGGTCGAACATGTCCCACGTCCGTACGCCCAGCGCCTCCGTGGCGTTGAAATGGAGGTAGGGGTTCGGCGTCTTGAAACGCGTCAGCCCCAGCAGGCCCTCGTCCACCAGCGCCAGCACATAGCTCATCTTCTTGCCGTCCTTTTCCCGGACCTTTATCGTGATCTCCGACTCCGGTCTGACCGTTTCGGGCATGTCGATCACCGGATCGAGCTTCGTGGCGGCGTCTTCGACGTCGAGGCGGACCACGCCGAACAACCTTATCGGCGCGTCGTTGTGCGTATGGTTATGGGGCTGGACGAGCGTCACCGAGGCGTAGACGTTGGGAGCCATTCCCGCTTTGATCGGTATCTCGAACGCGGTCTGTTTGTCGGCGCAGTCGATCCAGAAACTTTCCCGTACGACGCTGCCGCTCTCGACGCTCACCAGCGCCCGCGCTCCCGGCGAAGAGGGGATCGTGATCTTCGCCTTGTCGCCCGGCGCATATTTCTCCTTGTCCTTGGTCACGGCGAGTCGGGTGGCTGCGTCCGTCACCGAGGAGACGTCGCCCCGCCAGTCGGAGGACGATACGCAAACGACCTGAGTCGCAGCGTGTTCATGGCCCGAACCGGTCACGCGGATCATATAATAGCCGTAATCGCCTGCGCTCCAGCGCATCGCGACCTGCCCCGCGCCGTCGGTCAGGGTCGTCTGCAATGTCTTGTAGCAGGTGTTGAGCGCATTTTTCGCATAACGGGCCTGCGAGTCCGACGCGGCGTCCCACCACCAGTAGGAGGTGATCTTGTAGACCGAGACGAGCACCTCTTCCCTGCCGGGCAGGGGACGTCCCTGCGCATCGAGCATGACGATGCGCAGCAGATGTTCTTTTTTGCTGTCGAGGTATTCGTCGCCCCAGTCGCTCGTCTGGGGCGTCACTCCGATTCCGAAATAGGCGTCGTAGGGCGACACGGGGATGATCTGCTGATCGACGCTGAAATCGCCGCTCTTTTCGAAGACCTTCACCGTGAATTTGCCGCTCAGCATGCCGGGGCTGAGCCCCTCCAGCGAAGCGAGTCCGCCGGTCGTCAGCTGCAGCGTTCCCTGCTGGTCCGTGGTGCCGGAGACGATCTCCCGCTCCTCGGTTTCGAAATATTTCGTCGCGTCGTCGAACGAGTACTTCTCATAACCCTTGAAACGCGTCGGAATCTGCCTGAGCTGCGCCTGAAGCGTCACTTTTGCGCCGTCCGCCGGAGCGCCGTGCAGCCATCTGGCCGTCAGGCTGCCCGTGAACTTTCGGGCGTCGATCCGCCTGCCGTCACCGAGCCGCATGTCGATTTTCATCCGGTTGGGCTTGATGGCGTCCACGCGGATCGCTTTTTCGAATACCGCGCCGCCCAGACTTACGCGCGCCAGCCACTGTCCGGTAGGCGCCGCCGGCGTCGTTCCGAGTTTGAACGTGTAGATGCCGTCCGAGGAGCCGTTGCTGACCAGCGTCTGCACCAGCTGCCCGTTGGGGTTGAAGAACTCCGCGGACGCCGGATGGTTTTCCGGCAGCGGATTGTTGGACGTGACGATGAAAGTGAGGAAAATGTCGTCTCCGGGCCGCCATACGCCGCGCTCGCCGAACAGAAAACCCTTCGTGCCTTTGGGGTTGGTGGTGCCCCCGACGTCGAAATTGCTCAGTGACAGCGCCGCGCCCCGCTCCACCTTGACGAAGGCGAGCTGTCCGTCGGCTTCGGCCGCTACGATGGAGGGTTCCTCCCTGCATTTCAGCACGGCGCGGCCTTCGGAATCGGTGGACGCTTCCGCCAAGGTCTGGTTCTGCTTGTCGTAAGCCCGTACCTTGCAGCCTCCTTTGGGCCGGGCTGACAGCAGATCGGTGGTGTAGACGACGTACTCCTCTTCGCCGCTGCTTTTGCAGATGATGCCGATGTCGGACTGCAGAACCAGTTTCGACCGCTCCCGGTAAGTCCGGTAATCTCCGAAATAGTAGTCGTAATCATACTCGTCGGTGGGAACCAGCGGTTCGACGCCCTTGATCTCCAGCAGGTACATCGACTTCCGGCCGTCGGTTATCAGGCGGCTGAGATCCAGCGAATAGGTGTTGGAGAGGTCGAGCTTGGTCGATGCCTTGGCCGAGAGATCGACGGTCGTATCGCGGACGATGCGCGACACGTAGTCCATATCCGAATAGTAGTCGCCGCCGTAGTAGTTCTGCTGGAAGAACTGCAGCAGGTTGTTGGCGAATATTTTCCGCACGCGGACCCGCGCCTTGCGGTAGTTCACCGATTCGAACAGCAGGGACATGTCGTTCGACGAGGGCAGGACGGAGCCTTTGCCCGCGAAGCGGATCGCCGGCACCCGCGACGGCAGGTTGGCCGTGAACGTATAGCTCTCCCTGAGTCGCTGCCCGCTCTTGCTGAGCACGTTCCGGCTTATTTCGATGTCGAAATTTCCCGTGACGTGCGATTCGGGATAGATGTAGAGCCGGTTCTTGTCGACCGAGGTGCGGAATTTCGTGTCGAAGCGGATCAGGTCCTTCAGGTTCTGGCTCTGTTTGAGCGGTTCGGAGAAGGTCACCACCACCGCGAGCGGTTCCGCCGCGACGCTGTGGTCCAGCACCACATACTCGTCCTTCTTGGGCACTTCGACGGTCAGGGTCTTGCTGTCGCCGTAGCCGAAATCGAGCGTCAGCGTGTAACCCGCTCCCTCGCCGGGGGCGATGTTGCCGACGGTATACTGGTGCGTGGTGCCGTTCGCGGAGTGCACCCACGCGACGTCCGGATTCTTCAGTCCGCTTATCTTGAGGTTCTTCTCCACGTAGCCGCTCTCCGCGTAATCGGACGAGACCACCTCGCCGACCAGTACGTAGGAGGTCATGTCGTCGCTTTGCTGCAGCCAGTAGTCGCTGTAGGCGAACCGCAGTTTCGGCGTGGCGAATTCGAATTCCGCGACGCCTTTGAGCTGCCGTCCGGTGAGTTTCGCGGCATCGATGGTCACCTTGTAGCGGGTGTCGTATTTCAGGGGCGACCGGGGGATGATCCGCAGCATCCGCATTCCCGAAAGGTAGACGTCGAAATCGACGGAGGGCGAGATCGATACGGCCTCCCGGATTCTGTCCTCCTTCGGCTCGACGTTCTCCTTGAACGTCACGAGAATCGGCATTTTGACGCCCGTCACTCCGTTCGGCGACGATTCGATGATATCGGACGGCTGCCTGCCGCATGAGGCGAAGAGCAGGAGAGCCGTTGCAAACAATACGTAGCGGATTGCTTTCATAGTGGTTTTTTTGGTAACTTTGTCAAAGATACATAAAATATGACTGAAAAGCTCAAGCGGAAAACAATATATTTCCTGCTGCTGCCGCTCCTTGCCGCGGCTGCGGCGGGGTATTGTTTCTGCCTGCCCCGGACGCTTTTCGACGAGCCTTTCTCCGCGACCGTCTGGAGCCGCGACGGCCGTCTGATGTCGGCCAAGGTCGCTTCCGACGGACAGTGGCGCTTTTTCCCCACGGACAGTGTGCCTTACAAATTCCGTGTCGCTATTACTACTTACGAGGACAAACGTTTCTACCGCCATTTCGGGGTCGATCCGCTGGCGCTCGGCCGTGCCGTGCGGCAGAACCTCGCTTCGGGAAGGGTGGCCAGCGGCGCCAGCACGCTTACGATGCAGACGATCCGCCTGAGCCGCGGCCGGAAAGCGAGGACCTTCCGGGAAAAGATCGTCGAGGCGGTGCTGGCGACCCGGCTGGAATTCAGATGCGGCAAGGAGGAGATACTCGCCCTGTACGCCTCCCACGCCCCCTTCGGCGGCAATGTGATCGGGTTGGAGAGCGCCGCATGGTACTATTTCGGCCGCAGCGCCGGCAGCCTCTCGTGGGGCGAGAGCGCCATGCTCGCCGTACTGCCGAATTCGCCCGCGCTCATCCATATCAGGCGCAACCGGGAGCGGTTGCGGCGCAAGCGGGACGACCTGCTGGAACGGATATGGCGCGGCGGGCATATCGACTCCCTGACGTGCGCTCTGGCCCGGCAGGAACCGCTGCCCGACGCTCCCGAACCGATGCCGATGCAGGCGATGCACCTGCTGGGGCGGATGCGCGGGGGATCGCTCCGCTCGACGCTCGACTATGACCTGCAGCGCAGGGTCAACGAGCTGGCGCTGCGGCACAACCGGCGCAACAGGGGCAATAAGATAAACAACCTCGCCGTCGTGGTGATGGATGTGAAGAGCGGCGAAGTGCTGGCCTATGTGGGAAATGTCTACGATCCCGCGGACCGGAGCGAGGGCACCAGCGTCGATGTCGTTCGGGCGCCCCGCAGCAGCGGAAGCGTGCTCAAACCCCTGCTTTACGCCGCGATGCTGGACAACGGGACGGCCCTGCCCACGATGCTGTTTCCGGACGTTCCGACTTATTACAAGGACTTTACGCCCCAGAACTTCAACCACGACTTCAGCGGTGCGGTGCCTGCCAACCGGGTGATCGAACGTTCGCTGAACGTTCCTTCGGTGAAGATGCTCGACAAATACGGGCGCGAGAATTTTCTGTCGCTGGTGCGGAATCTGGGATTCGGTACGATTGACAGGAGCGCCGACCATTACGGCCTTTCGCTGATTCTGGGCGGCGCCGAGATCACGCTCTGGGACCTGACGTCGGTCTATGCGATGCTGGCCGCCAAGCTCGGCGGCGGGCCGGTCCGCATCCCGCACTGCGATCCGGAGGCCGTAAAGGCGGTCAGCGCGGACGACATTCCGCTGTCGAGGGGTGCGATATGGCTTATGTTCAATTCGATAAGCAATGTGGCCCGTCCTGAGGAGGAGGGCGAGTGGCAGTATTTCTCCTCGTCGAAGAAGATCGGCTGGAAGACGGGCACCAGCTACGGCAACCGCGATGCGTGGGCCGTCGGGGCGACGCCCGACTATGCCGTCGGCGTCTGGGTGGGCAACTGTTCGGGCGAAGGCCGTCCGCTGATGACCGGGGTGGGGTATGCCGCGCCGCTGCTCTTCGACGTATTCGGGCTGCTGTCCGGCGGGGAGTGGTTCGCGGAGCCTCACGGCGATCTGGAAGCGGCCGTGGTCTGCCGGCAGAGCGGCTGTCTGGCTTCGCACATATGTCCCGACCGCGATACGCTGATGATTCCCCGCGCGGCTGCCGCCGGCGAAGTTTGTCCCTACCACCGGATCGTGAATCTGAGCCGCGACCTCCGCTACCGGGTGACCGCGGACTGTTACGACCCGGCGCAGATCGTCCGGATGCCGATGTTTATCCTGCCGCCCGCGCAGGAGTGGTATTACAGGAAGCAGCATCCCGACTACCGTCCGCTGCCGCCTTTGCATCCGGGACTTTCGGGCAGCGGGGCGGGCGGCAATCCGATCGACATCGTCTATCCCCAGCCGGGGCGCGTGCTGGTGGCGCCCAAGTCGCTCGAAGGCGAGGCGCAGAGTCTGGTCTTCACGGCCATACACCGCGACCGCAACGCCGTGTTATACTGGCATATCGACGACAATTATATCGGCGCGACGACCCTCGAACACAAGATATCCGTCCGTCCCGCTCCCGGCGCGCACCGGCTGACCGTTATCGACGAACACGGGGCGCGGCAAAGCGTTGCCTTCAGCTGCCGCTGACCGCCGCCTGCGGCTTCTTGCGGGTGCGGAGGGGCTTTCCGCTGGGTGCCGCGCAGTGCTTTCCGGGGGGGCTGTTTCGGGCCTATGTGGGGCCTTCCCGATGGGTTCGGACTTCGGCGGGCTGCCCCGGTTGTCGGCTCGTGGCATCCTGAGTCGGCGTGGCGTCGTCGCGGGAAGGCAGTTCGCCGGCAGTATCGCCGCGACGGGGGATTTTGGGCCGGGAAGCATAAAAATACCACAATAATCTGCAAATTTTCCCGAAGATCGGTTGTCAAAAAAGGCGGAACTTTGAGACGAATTCTAATCCTAAAAACTGCTTGATATGAATTGGCGATCTTTTCCCCTGAATATGCTGCTGGCGGCCGTGGTGCTGGGAACCGGTCCGGTCTCGATTTCGGCGGCCGTGCCCCGGACCCGCGAGAGACATGCGGCGGTGCAGCCGCAGCGTTATCCCGTTCCGCTGAACGACGTGCGCATTACGGGCGGTCCGTTTCTGCATGCGCAGGAGATGGACCGCCGCTGGCTCGATGCGATGGACCCCGACCGTTACCTTTCGGGATTCCGCTCCGAGGCGGGGCTCGAACCCAAGGCACCCCGCTACGGCGGCTGGGAGAGCGCCGGATGTTCGGGCCACGGGTTCGGGCATTTTCTGTCGGCGGCCGCGATGATGTACGCCGCAACCGGCGATCGGGCGCTGCTCGATAAGATCAATTATTCGATCGACGGCCTTGCCGAGTGTCAGGAGAAGGAGGGCACAGGACTGCTGGCCGGGTTCGAACGCAGCCGCGCGCTCTTCGCCGAGCTGGAGCGGGGCGATATCCGCTCGCAGGGATTTGATCTCAACGGCGGCTGGGTGCCGTTCTACACCCTGCATAAAATGTATGCCGGGCTGGTCGATGTCTGCCGTTATACGCCCAATGCCAAGGCTTTGACCGTGCTGGTGCGCTTTGCAGACTGGCTCGACGGACTGGTGGCGAAGCTTTCGGACGAACAGATGGACCGGATTCTCGTCTGCGAACACGGCGGAATCACCGAATCGCTGGCCGACATCTATATTCTGACCGGGGAGCGGAAATACTTGGAGCTTGCACGACGTTTCGACCACCGCGAGATTCTGCGTCCGCTGGCCGCCGGGGTGGATTCGCTGCCCGGCAAGCATGCCAACACGCAGATACCTAAGATCGTCGGCGCCGTCCGTGAGTACGAGTGTTCCGGGGATGAGCGTTACCGGCGTATCGCCGACTATTTCTGGCACCGCGTGGTCGGATTCCACAGCTATGCGATCGGCGGCAACAGCGAATATGAGCATTTCGGCGCGCCGGGCATGTTGGCCAACCGGCTTTCGGACGGCACCTGCGAGACCTGCAATACCTACAACATGCTCAAGCTGACCAAGCACCTGTATCAGCTCGATCCCACCGTAAAACGGGCCGATTATTACGAGCGGGCGCTGTATAACCAGATTCTCGCATCGCAGAATCCCGACGACGGAATGGTATGCTATATGTCGCCCATGGGGTCGGGACACCGCAAGGGGTTCTGCCTGCCTTTCGATTCGTTCTGGTGCTGTGTCGGCTCCGGTATGGAGAATCACGCCCGTTACGGCGAGTTCATTTACTTTACCGACGCGCGCGAAAACCTGTATGTCAATCTTTATATCCCTTCGACGCTCGACTGGAAATCGCGCGGGGTGAAGGTCGAACAGCTCACCGACTTTCCTTGTTCGGACGAGGTGCGGCTGCGCGTCGAAATGTCCGGGGCGGAGCGGTTCGTGCTGAATCTGCGTTACCCCGAATGGGCGGACGAGGGTTACGAACTGACGGTAAACGGCCGGCCGGTGAAACAGAAGGCCAAGCCGGGAAGCTATATCTCCGTAAACCGCAAGTGGCGTTCGGGGGACGAGGTGCGCTTCGTGCTGCGCCAGTCGCTTCACTCGGAGCCGATTCCGGGCGACTCCACGCTGCGGGCTTATTTCTACGGTCCCGTCGTGCTCAGCTCCGTGCTCGAAGACAAAGAGGAGATTCCCGTTATCGTTGCCGACGACGTGACCGATGTATCGGCGTTGGTGAAATGCACCGACAAGAAGCGGTTGCGTTTCGAAACGCTGACCGCGCAGCCCGTGCAGAAGGAGCTGATTCCCTATTACGAAGTGGGCGGGCGCCGCATGATGGTTTATTTCCAGCATTTTCCGGAGGCGACGTGGGAAGAACAACTCGCCGACATGCGCCTGCGGGAGCACCGCGAGGAGTGGCTGCGCGAACGCACCGTGTCGCAGTTTACACCCGGCGAGATGCAGCCCGAACGCGACCACAATCTCCGGGGCGAGAAGACCGCGCCCCATGAATTCGAAGGCCGCAAATACCGCGAGACGCTCGGCGGCTGGTTCTCGTTCGACATGGCCGTGGCCCCCGACGTGCCCAACACGCTCTACTGTACCTATTGGGGCAACCGCTTCTACAACCACTCGTTCGACATCGAGATCGACGGCCGGAAGGTCGGTTTCGAGAACATCCATAACTGGGGGCCGCAGTACGTCGAGCGCAGCTACCGGATTCCGGCGGAGCTGACGGCAGGCAAAGAGCAGGTGACCGTGACGCTGCGCGCCATCCGCGACGACGCCGTGGCCGGGCCGCTGTTTGACTGCCGGATTATGAAATAGAGGAGGCTGAACGAAAGAAGCCGGGGACAATCGTTCCCCGGCTTCTTTATGTCTGCAATCCCCGTCAGCGGATCACACGGTATGCGGGCCGTGCGCTGACCGTGCGGCGGCGCACGGCGGCCGAGTTCAGGTCGGGCTGGTCCACCGTTCCTTTGGTGTGGACCTCGACGATCTCCGGCTCGGTCGTGATTCTGCCGTCGGCGGAGCATCCGTAGGCGAAGACGATGTAGGCCGATGCGGCTTTCAGGCTTACGACGTTATAAGCCGCGTCGCCCGTGTAGAAGCAGTCGTCGTCCCCGATCGTCTGTCCCGCTTCCAGTCCCTGCATGCGCCAGTAGAGGTCGTAGGGCGGATATTGCCGCGGCGTGGCGAAATTGTCGCGGTAGGTGTCGCGCTCGTCGATGAACGTGATGTAGCTCGTGTTTTTGTCCGACGGGATCACCTTGATGGCGAGGTCCTGTTGGTCGACGGTTACGTCGATGGTGAAGGTGCACGCTTCGGTCGGCGTGAAGGCTTTGGTATGGAAAAGCTTGCGCGAGACGCGGCTGTTCGAGAATTCGCCGTTCTCGTTGCAGCCGAACGCCACGGCGTAATAATCGGTGTCGGATTCCAGCGGGTAGATATCCTCCGAGATATAGAGCGGATCGCGCCGCACGAATCCCGGCGAGGAGAATGCGAGGTCGCCCGTTGCGGTGAAGTCGCTCCAGAGCAGGATGCCGTCGCTCAGCTCGCCGTAATAGGGCCAGAGGTAGCGGTCGTCGATGTAGGTTTGTGCGAAATCGGCGTCGTCATAGGCCGTGTCGAAAGTCGATTTCTTGACGAACGTGCAGAAGTAGGGCAGGTCGTCCGAAGGATGGACGGCGCACTTCGCCCCGTACCACGAAATGTCGGAGAGGGTCATCAGATAGGCCGTGTTGATGATTTCGGGGGCTTTGGTGCTGAAGGGAACCCGCATGAGCGGCGTGACGATGTCGAGCGTCTTGGCCGTCAGGTCGTATTTTACGCCGACCACCGAGAGGTCGTAGCTCTCGCCGGGCGTCAGGCCGCTGTATCTGTAGTCGGTTTTGGTGCCTTTGAAGAAGTAATCCACATATTCCGGTCCGTCGGCGATGTCGGCTTTGAAACGCTTCTGGAGCTGGGTGATACACGCCTCGTCGCTCTTGGCCGGATCGTAGGGATAGACGTAATAGGACATTTCGGGATCTTTCGGCGTGATGGCGGCCCTGACGCGGGTGTCCCCGACTTCGGTGATTTCGAGCGTGAAGTTGTCGCCTTCGGTTACGCCCGTGTAATCCTTGTCGATCTTGACCTTCATCTTTACCAGCGAGCTGCGGTCGCTGTCGCCGAAGTAGATGACGGCGATTTCGCCTTCTGTTTCGCAGACGGCCTCTTCGGCGGGGGCTTTGATCGTAAGCACCTCGTCGGCGTACGAAACGACCCAGCCGGTGGGCTTGGTCAGCACGACGTCGTTCACGCCCACGCTTTCGGTCTCATAGGTTTTGGTCTCGCCGTAGGCGTAGGTGCCAAGCGCCGGGGCCATTTTGACGAGCAGGTAGAAATCCGAACGCATGGCTACGGTGATCGTCGTGCCGTCCATGAGCGTGAAATAGGCGTATGCGCCGTCCTGCGTCACCTCCTTGAAGAACGAGTCGCTCACGCCGCCCTGACCCAGCGCCGAAACCGGCTGGTCCTTGTCGTCGGTGATGTAGTTCCACGTCGCGCCCTTGTCGCAGCTGATGATCCAGAATCCCTTGTCGTCGATCTTCAGCAGGGGCACGACGGCGGCGGCCGTGACGGGGATCTTTTTGCCGTCGGCCAGCAGCCATTCAGGCTCTCCCCCTCCCGATGTCAGGGTCCAGTAGTAGATCTCGTCCGTATCCTTCGCAATGCCGATTACGGGCGCCGCGGCGCCGTCTTTTCCGTTCGTAATCGTGATTTTGGTGTTTTCGGGATCGGTGAAGTAGATCGTGTAGGAGCCGTCGGCGTTGGTCTCGACCTTCGAGACGTAGACCTTTTCGTTGAGTTTTTCGATCAGCGTCTGCATGGCCGAAACGTCGGAGTTGAGTTTGTCGACGGCGGTTTCGAGCGCTTCGACGCGTTTTTTGATGTCGTTCACGCTGTTCCACAGCTCGGTGTCGTCGTAGTCGCTGCATGCGGCGGCGAACGTCAGCAGGAGCGCGAGGCTCCAAAGGGCGAATTTTTTCATCATGATTTTGAGGTTAGGATAAATAAGTGACGGCCCTGCATTGTCGGTTGCAGGGACGGGGGAATTGCATGAGGGGCGCGGCAGGAATTTGCAGCCGGAGACCGCAGCCGCCGTTCCGCGGGCGGACGGGATTCATCGATGGACGGGACTTTCGGAGTTAGGTGACTTAACAAAGGTAGCAAAAAATCCGTACATTGTACGAATCGGCCGATTTTTGATCTTTTTTACACCCGATACTTTTGCCGGATCTCCGGTGGTATTGACATTACGCCCGGCCGAATTTCGGCCGGGCGTAATGAATGTTCCGTGACTTTCTGCCGCTCGTGTCTGGACGGCGGAAATTGCAGGGACTTATTGGTTCCTGAACAGGCTGCGGCCGTTGCGTATCGTTTCGGCTTCGCCGTTGCAGGGGATGATCGTGAACCGGCAGGCGTAGTGTTTCTCCAGCAGCCGGTACTGATCCGAAGGCCGGGCCTTGAGACTCCAAGTGTCCGTGCCGCCGACACCGGTCTGCGTACGGTCGATATTGACGGTCAGAGCATCGGCCAAAGGTTCGACTTCGTTGCTGTGGCGCGCCTTGTCCAGACTCTCCTGCGTGCAATTCCATACCGATACGCTCAGCGGTTCGGCCCCGACGAACTGAACGCCCCGGCCGTCGGAAGCTGTCAGCGAGAGCCAGCGGACGTCGCAGCGGTTGCCGTTTTCCTGAGGGGTGATGTAACTGTGCATGAACTTTTCGGGCGTGCTGCGGTAAAGTCCCAGAAAGGCGCCGTCGCAGCGGTCCGAATAGTTTTCCTGCGGACCTTTTCCGAAATAGGCGATTCGCTCCAGCGTGTTGGGAACGCAGGTTTGCAGTCCGACGCGCAGCGGCTCCGGCATCCGGTCGGAAATGTCGAGCTTGTAATCCACGGCCAAGGCCCCTGCGCCGTCGAGGGTATAGGTCAGCGTCAGCCGGACGCTGTCGGGTATCGCCTTCTCGACGGTGACCGAACCCGCCGATTCGTCGATTCGTACGGAGACGGTCTGCAATCTTTCGGGGGCCTCCTTCCAGCATCCTGCGATTTTCCCGACGCGCCAGCCGCGCCAGTCGTTGTCGGTGGAGGCGCGCCAGAAGTTGGGGCGCAGCGGGGCGCTTATCAGTTTGCGTCCGCGCACCGAGTGCGAGGCGACGTACCCGCTGCGGCGGTCGATCTCGGTGCGGGAGCCGGCGGCGCTCAACACGATGAACTCGTCATCCTGCGCGACGCTTGCCCTGCCTTTGGGCGCACTCCGGACCGGCTCTTTGTAAACGGGCAGTGCAAACTGCTCCTCGGCGGCTGCGTATCCGGCTTCGGCGTACGGCGTACGGCGCTTTTCGCGGGCCTGCACCCGGAGCAGGTATTCGGCGCCGGGTTCCGGTTTGAAGGGCCGGAATGCGATCGCGGCTTCGGAGCGGCAGCCGGCGGCGGTCGGCGGCACCTCGAAACTGCCGTGCTGGAGCACGCCCTTGTCGGTCGAGATTTCCCATGTGAAGTCATAGCGTTCGGTCCCGGCGAAGAAATTGCGGTTGCGGACTGCGATCTTTCCGGCCGCAAGGTCCGAAGCCGTGAACTCGACGGGCTGGAAGACATATTTGCACTCCAGTGCGGCGGGCTTCAGCGTACGGTCGGGATTGACGATGCCGTTGCAGCAGAAAGCGGCGTCGTTATGTTCTCCGGCCGGTTCGAAATCGCCGCCGTAGGCCCAGTAGGTGCGTCCCTGCGCGTCTTTTTTCACCAGTCCCTGTTCCGCCCAGTCCCAGATGTGTCCGCCCAGCAGTCCGGCGTGTGTCCGGATGAGTTTCCAGTAGTCGTTCAGTCCGCCGGTGGAGTTGCCCATCGAATGGGCGTATTCGCACATCATCACGGGGCGGTCGAGCATCGGGTTGAGGGCCATCTGTTCGAGCTGCGCGGCGGTCGGATACATGCGGCTGAGGACATCGACATAGGCCGGGTCGGTGGGGTTGCCGCCGTTTCGCGGCTTCTTGACCTGCCCGGCGGCGGGCTTGTTGTCCGCCGCCATTACGCTGGTAAAGGCTGCGGCCGAAGTCCGTTTCAGCGGAACGTAAAGCGGGTGCATCGGCTGTCCCTGCGCTCCTTCGTAATGGATCAGGCGGGTCGGGTCGTAATCTTTGGCCCAGCCTGCCGCAGCCGCGTGCGCCGGGCCGCAGCCGGATTCGTTGCCCAGCGACCACATGATGACCGACGGGTGGTTGCGGTCGCGGATGACCATCCGGCTTACGCGTTCGAGAAAAGGCGTAATCCATTGCGGATCGTTCGAGAGCAGGCCGCCTTTGCCGTGCGTTTCGATGTTGGCTTCATCGACGACATAAAGGCCGTAACGGTCGCAGAGTTCGTAGAAATAGGGGTCGTTGGGGTAGTGCGACGTGCGTACGGAGTTGATGTTGAGCCGTTTCATAAGGCGGACGTCCTCCTCCATCGATTCGCGCGAAACGGTTTTGCCGCCATATTGGTCATGGTCGTGCCGGTTCACGCCGCAGAGCTTTACCGGTACGCCGTTGACGAGCATTTCGCGGCCGCGCAGGCGGACGTCGCGGAATCCGACCTTGCAGCTGCGGGCTTCGGCGAGTTTTCCGGCGGCGTCGCGGAGAGTCAGCACCAGCGTGTAGAGTGCGGGATTCTCGGCGCTCCACTTTTCGGGTGCGGCGATACGCTCTTCCAGCAGGGCGAAATAGACGTTGTCGCGCTGGGGATAGGCTTCCGCAAGAATCTCTTCGACGGGCAGCGTCAGTTCACGCCCGGAAGGGGTTCCGTCGGGTGCGTAAAGCCGTGCGCCGAGCTGCCAGCCTGCGGCGGAGACCCCTTCGCGCAAATCTATTGTCGGACGGATTTGCAGCAGCGCGTCGCGCATGTCGGCGTCGAAGATCGTTCTGACGCCGAAATCGCCGATCGCGGCATCGGGCTTGGCGGAGAGGAAGACCTCCCGGTGAATGCCCGCCATGCGCCAGTGGTCGGCGTCTTCGAGGTAGCTTCCGTCGGTCCATTTGAATACTTGGACGGCCAGTTTGTTCTCTCCCGGCTGTAAAAGTCCGGTGATGTCGAATTCGCTGGGCAGGCAGCTGTCTTCCGCATATCCGGCCAAGGCGCCGTTTACCCAGACGTAGAATCCGGAATAGACTCCCCCGAAGTGCAGGGTCACACGGTTGCCGCTCCACGCTTCCGGCACCGAAAAGGTGCGGACGTAACAGCCCGTGGGATTGTCGCGCGTGATGTAGGGCGGCTTGAATTCGAAGGGATAGACGACGTTGGTATAGATCGGGTAGCCGTAGCCCTGCATCTCCCAGCACGAAGGGACGGGTATTTCGTCCCAGCCGGTCAGGTCGGCTCCGGGGCGCCAGAAATCCGCGGGGCTTCGGGAGACGTCTTCGGCGAAACGGAATTTCCACACGCCGTCGAGCGATTGGATGCGCGACAGCGTGCGGTCGCCCGCAAGGGCGTCCTGTTCGGAGCTGTAAGAGTAGGAGGTGGCTCGTGCGGGAAGCCTTCGCAGGGCGTTGACGAATTGGTCGGCCGGAGCGTTCCGTTCGGAAGCGGCTGCGGCGGTGCAGAGGGTCGTTCCGCAGAGGAGAATTGCCAGAAGTCGGTTCATCGGTGAGGTTTTAGAATACAAATTTAATAAGTTTTCGCATTGCGATGATCGCCGTGCCGGTAATAAACGCTCCGTTTGAGCGGAATCTGCATGCCGCCGGTCGTTTCGAGCCAGTCGTAGAGGTCGTTGGCCAGCGAGCGGATCGTATCCTGCAGCTCCGGACGGTCGATCAGGTTCACCGTCTCGTAGGGGTCTTCCTGCAGGTCGAAGAACTCGTTGGTGTCCCAGATGCCGTGGTAACGGATGTATTTGTAGCGGTCGGTGCGCACTCCGAAAACGGTCGGAGTCTGGGGAAACGCATATTCCCAATAGTATTCGTAATAGATGCGCTTGCGCCAGTCGGCTGCCGTGCCGCCCTTGAGCAGCGGCAGGAACGACTCGCCGCACATCTGCGGCGCTTTGGCGAGTCCGCAGGCGGCCATGATCGTGGGGGCGACGTCGATGTTCTGCACCATCTCCTCCACCGTGCGGCCCGCCGGAATGAGTTCGGGACAGTAGGCCAGCATCGGCACGCGTACGGAGGGTTCGTAGAAGTTGCGTTTGTCGATCAGTCCGTGTTCGCCCCACGTGAAGCCGTTGTCGCCCATATAGATCACCAGAGTCGATTCGCCCAGCCCTTCGGCCTGCAGAAAATCCAGCAGCCGCCCGATGGCGTCGTCCATGCTGGTCACCGTCTCGCAGTAATTGCGGAAGTCCTCCTCGTACGGCAGTGCGCCGTGATACTGGTAATCGACGCCGTGCCAGCTTTCCCGCTGGTTCTTTACCCAGTCAGGGAGCCGGCTCTCGCCGTACCAGCCCCGTCCTGCGAGCGGCCTGCCGTCCGCATCCTTGCTGGGCAGTCGGGGGATTCCGTACTCCGGCACGTTGAACGACGGCGGATAGACCGCTTTTTCGTCCTTGTACATCCCTTTCCGGGAGGGCGAAGGCTGGAATCCGGAGTGTACCGATTTGTAGGAGAGGTAGATGAAGAACGGACCCTCTTCGTTGTCGCGTACGAAGTCGATGGCGTGGTCGGTCAGTATGTCGGTGGAGTAAAGTTCCGGATCGAACTTTACGCGCTCGCCGTTGATGTTGAGCACCGTGTTGTAGTAGGTCCCCTGTCCGCGGAATCCCTCCCAATGGTCGAATCCGGGCTGGGGCATGTCGTCCTGATTGCCCATGTGCCATTTGCCGAAGAAGGCGGTGCGGTATCCGTTCTGCTGGAGGTACTGCGGGAAAAAGACCAGATCGTCGGGCTTCGGCGCCTGATTGTCCACGACGGTATGGGTGTGCGTAAACAGACCGGTGAGGATGGAGGCCCGGCTCGGCGAGGAGAGCGACGTGGTCACGAACGCATTTTTCAGGCAGGCGCCTTCGCGGGCCATGCGGTCGAGCGCCGGGGTCTGCAGCCACGGAACGGTTCCCGTGAACCCCATGAAGTCGTAGCGGTGGTCGTCGCTGAGGATGAAGATGACGTTGCGCGGTTTTTCGCCGTTGCGGGCGACCGGGACCGGAGCGGCCGGTCTGGCTGCCGCCTGCGAAATGGCGAGGGCTGCGAAGCCTGCGGGCAGCGTGATTCGTTTCAGGTGCATCATAGCTTTATGATTGTGGTTTCAGGATTGAGTGCCATACATTCGATGTGTCGCAGGATCTCTGCGGCATCTTCCGGCGCCGTAAGCGTGACGCTCCGGCTTTCGCCCGGCAGCAGGTCGAAATAGTTGTCGGAGAAGATTCCCGCCGTACCCTTGTAATGCAGGGTGAGATTCTTCGCCAGTTTGTCGCTGCTCACCGTAATCCGGCAGGTCGCTGCGTCGGGCTTCTCGGCGCGGATGCGGACCGCCGCGGCCGGGAGTGCGGCGTTTTTCATCGTCTCGAAATACTGCAAAGCCCGGTACGCGGTCTTGTCGGACCGGAATTCGCAGACCAGCACCGCGTTGCCGGGGTCTGCACCGTCGAGATAATCGCGTACGCCGTACCGGAGCGCACGCTGCGATGCGGCGGCTCCGACGGTCACGGGGTGGGAGCTGCTTTTCAGCTCGTTGCCTGAAAAATCCGTCAGCGTGAGTTTCATTACTCCCCGGAGCGGCTTCCGCAGGTCGGAGACAACGAAAATGTCGAGCGTATCGCCTTGGATGTAAGGGGAGACGACGACCGGTTCGCACGCTTTCCTTACAAAGTAGTGCATGGCTTTCCACCGGCCGTAATAGTCGATTCCCGACCAGCTGGCGCAGGGCCATACGTCGTTGAGCTGCCAGATGAGCGACCCCATGCAGTAGGGCATGTTGCGCCGGTGCGCCTCCATCGCCGTCTTCATCCCTTCGGCCTGCATCAACTGGCTGAGGTACAGCGTGCGTGCGAAATCGCCGTCGCGCAGGTATGACCGGTCGACATATTCCAGCATCCGGGCGTCTCCCTTTTTTTGGTCGCCCTGATGCGACTTCATGGCCGGGGAGGCGAGGCGGCGCTCCCCTTCGGGGATGAAACGCTCGACCGAGGAGTGTTCGGGGTAGGATTGGAGCCCGTATTCCGAGGTGAAACGGGCGATTTGGGTATTGTAGGCCGATATGGGGTCGCCTTTGTGCCAGACGTCCCAGTTGTGTACGTCGCCGTAGCGCCAGCGGTCCGCCGTATCGAGTCCCCAGCCCGGCGAGGGCGACGAGTGCCAGTAGGGTACGGTGCCGCCGCAAAGGCTGTCCACCACACCGGGCAGGATATTCCGGAAGATGGTTTCGTTTACGCGGTCGAACTGTTCGGCCTCTTCTTCCGTATAGAATTTGCGGAACCGGCTGTTGCGTTTGTCGTGGGGTTTCCATGCTACGTCTATTTCGTTGTTGCCGCACCAGAGGACGAGCGACGGGTGGTTGCGCAGCCGGCGTACGTTGTCTTCGGCTTCGGCCCGGATGTCGGCGTAGATCTGCGCCGATCCGGGATACATGTTGCAGGCGAAGACGAAATCCTGCCACACCATGATGCCGTACCGGTCGCACATTTCGTAGAAATCGTCCGACTCGTACGTGCCGCCGCCCCAGACGCGCAGCATGTTCATATTGGCTTGGGCGGCGCTCCGCACGAGAAATTCCGTTTTCTCCCGCGAAATCCGGGGTAAAAACGCGTCGGCCGGCACATAGTTGGAGCCTTTGCAGAATACCGGGATGCCGTTGATCTCGAAGCCGAAACCGCGGCCGCGGCCGTCCGCATCGTCGCGGCAGCGGAGCGATACGGTTCGTACGCCGCATCTGACGGCCGTGCGGTCAAGCTCCCTCCCCTCTTTTTCCAGCACCAGCTCCACGTCGTAGAGGTAAGGCTCGCCCATTCCGTTGGGATACCACAACCGCGGAGAGGGAATCTCGAACGGCTCTTCGATTGAATGCGTCCCGGCATCCAGCCTCTTGTCTGCCGTGAGGATGCTCTTGCCGTTCAACAGTATCCGGATGCGGTAGCAGCCGGCCGCATCCGTCCGTAATGCGGCCGATGCGTTCATCTGCGCCTTTCGCGGCCCAGTCGAGCGGGTGCGCACGTGGAAATCCTCCACACGGGCTTCGTTCCACGCTTCGAGCGCGACCGGACGCCACAATCCGGAGGTGACATAGCGCGGCGCCAAGTCCCAGCCGTACTGGTAGCCCGACTTGCGGGTGAAAACGCTTACCTTGTTGGGGCCCAGTCCGCCCAATGCGCCGAGGTCGTTGTTGGCGGTGAGGCGGCTGCCGTAGGCCGCCATGTTTTTGAGTCCCTGCATGACCGGGGAGTGAAAAACGACGTGCAGGCGGTTGTTCCGGGATTTCAGCAATCCCTTGACGTCGCTTTTCCATGTGCGGAACATGTTGCCCGTGCGGTGAAGCAGTTCGCCGTTCAGCCTGATGTCGGCATAGCAGTCCACTCCTTCGAAGACGAGCCGCACGTTGTCGTACGACACCAATTCGGGTGCGTCGAACGTGCAGCAGTACTCCCAGTCGGTCTTGTCGATCCACTGCAGATCGCTCTGGCTGCTGCCGTAGAACGGATCGGGGATCTGCCCGTTTGCCAGCAGGTCGGTATGCACGGTTCCGGGGACTGCGGCCGGGAGCCATTCGCCGAGTCCGTATTGCCGGAATTTCCATCCTTGGTTCAGTTCGGTGCGGCCGGCGGCCGAAATCCGGCTTCCCGCCGCGGCGGTCAGAAGCCATAGGATCAGGAGAAGTCTTTTCATCGTTTGTCTGGTTGGGTTGTCGCAAACATAACTCAATCGGCCGGAAATGATGGTCAGCGATCCGTCAAAAAATAACACACCGCCCGGCTTCGGCAATTTTCCGACGCTGAAAACGCGCTTTCGGCTTTTCTGTTAGTTTTGGATGAATCCGTGCTTCGTGAGCTGCCCGGAATTTCGTAATATTGCCGTCGGGACAAAACGTATGCAGGTATGAAAACAACACATCTTTCAGGACTTCTGACCACCGCGGGACTGGTGTTCGGCGGCGGGAATTCGTATGCGCAGCAACGGCCGAACATATTATGGCTTACGATCGAAGACACGAGTCCTTATGATTTCGGCTGTTACGGCAACAGGCATGTCGCCACGCCCACGATCGACAGTCTGGCCGGAGCCGGCATCCAATATATGCGGGCCCATTCGGTCGGCACCCAAAGCTCGCCTTCCCGGTCGTGCATCATCACCGGATGCTACGCCTCGACTTTCGGCATGGAGTGGCACCGCTGCCGGTTTGCCACGCCGGAGACTGTTTTTCTGCCCGACTATATGCGTGCGGCGGGATATTACTGCACCAACAAATCCAAAACCGACTACAATACGCTGTGTGACAATAAGGCCATGTGGGACAGCTGCGGTCCGGCGGCGACATACAACAACCCGGCGCGGAAGAAGGACCAGCCGTTTTTTGCCGTATTCAACTCGATGGCCACCCACATGGGGCGCATCCGTTCCTATCATACCGACCAGCGGCGGGATTTCGCCCTCGAAGGGCTTGATCCGGCGCGGCTGGAACTGCCGCCGCACGTGCCCGACATTCCGGAAATCCGGTCTGACTTCGCGTTTCATATGGAGGGGTCGCAGGACATCGACGCATGGGTCGGGATGTTTCTCGACGATCTCAGGCGGCAGCGGCTCGATGAAAATACGATCGTCTTTTTCTTCAGCGACCACGGAGGATGCCTGCCCCGCGGCAAGGGGTTCGTCTATGAGACCGGGACCCACGTGCCGTTCATCGTCTACCTGCCTCCGAAATGGCGGCATCTGGCCAACGGTCAGTCCGGCCGGACCGACCGGCTGATCGGGTTCCCCGATCTGGCGCCCACCGTACTCTCGCTCGCCGGCATCGAACCTCCGGCCTATATGCAGGGCAAGGCGTTTCTGGGCGAATACGAAGCGGCTCCGAAGCGGTACGAATTCGCGGTCAAGGCCAATCAGGCCAGCCACTATTGCCCCGAACGGGCCGTTACCGACGGCCGCTACAAGTACATCGTCCGCTATATTCCCTACAAACACGATGCGCTGATGAACGCTTACCAGTGGGGTATGCCGGGCAATATCTGTTGGGACGAAACCTATCTGGGCGGCCGCTGCCGGAGCGCGGTATGTCCGATGACCTTCGAACGGCACTGCGCGGAGCTATTTTTCGACCTCGCGGAAGATCCGTACGAGATAGACAACCGCATGGACGATCCGGCCTGCGCGGAGGAGATAAGGCGGTTGAGGAGCGAGATGAGCCGCTTCCTGCGGGACACCGGGGATCTGGGATTTTTTCTCAAGGCGCAGCGCCTGACCCCGACGCCCCTCTGCGAGATATTGCGGGACGAAGGCTATGATTACGAACGACTGTACCGGCTGGCGGAGCTTACCTCGAAAGTTACTCCGGAGTCGCTGCCTTATCTCACGGAGTGTCTCGCATCCCCGCGGAAGGAGATTCGCTACTGGGCCGTGGTGAATATCAACCAGCTCGCCGCGACGGGACAGATCGCAAAGGTGCCGGAGGCGTTCGCCGGACTGCTGGGCACGGATGATCCGGAAATCGCCGCAGAAGCCGCCTACGCCATGTGCCTGACGGGACGTTCGGAAGAGGCGATGGCCTACCTGACTGCGGCGGGACCGAACGGGCGGTTGGATTCCCACAAACTGACCATGCTGGAGTCGCTGACGCTCGCACCGGATGCCGGCAGCTATTTTACCGAGGATGTCCGCAGAACCGTCCGCGCCGTCGTTGCGGCCGATCCCCGGCAAACCGCCGTCAGCGAGACCGGCGAGGGCGAATATTTTATCGCGGCCCGGAAAATTCTCGTCAACCTGCGGGAACTGCCTGCCGCCGCGTTGTGGGGAGAGCATTTCTATGAAGAAGGGGTGGAGGTCAATAGAAACAGACGCAAGATGGTCCCCACTCCGTTTGTCAACCGATAAAATCCGATCGTGATGTTGCGTTTGCTGATGCTTGTTTCGCTGTTGTGCGGCGCTCCCGCTTCCGGTTTCGCGGCCGACAGGGAGTGCGGCGGTCGGGAGCGTCCGGACCGCCCGGACGGCCTCGCCGTCTCCGCCGAATCGCCGCTGTTTACCTTCGGGGTCGTTACCGACGTGCATTATTCGAATGTCAAAGAGACGTGGGCGGCCCGCCGTTATGCCGAATCCGGGGAGAAGCTTCGGGAGGCCGTCGCGGCGTTCAACCGCGCACATGTCGATTTCGTGGTGTCGCTGGGCGATATGATCGACGGCGATATCGGGAGCTATGCGGTGATCCGGCCGATTCTGGAGGGTTCCGCGGCCCCTGTTTACAAAATCTTGGGGAACCACGATTATCTGGGTCCGTACGGTTCCGAAGAGCAGCGGCGCGTGCTGGAGGAACTCGGCATTTCCGAACCCTATTTCTCCGTGGTGCGGAACGGGTATCGGCTGCTGTTCCTCGACAGCAACGATATTTCGGTCTACGCCCGTGCAAAGGAGTCGCCGGAGTACGCAGAGGCGGCCGCTCTTCTCGACTCGCTGAAAAGGTCCGGCGCGGCGAACGCCCGGCAATACAACGGTGCGGTCGGAAAAGCGCAGCGGGAGTGGATGGTCCGGGAGCTGGCCCGCGCCGAGAGCCGGGGCGAGCGCGTGATCTGCTTCGCCCATATGCCCCTCATGCCGCCGGACGGGCAGTTTACGTTGTGGAATAATGGGCAGATCGCCGCCCTGCTGCAGCGATACCCTTGCGTCCGGGCGTTCCTTGCAGGCCATCATCACAAAGGGGGCGCCCACCGTTTCGGCTCCGTTCTGCATTTCATCTTTCAGGGCATGATCGAGGGACCGGACAACCATTATGCGATCGTCGAGGTTTATCCCGACAAGCTCGTAATCCGCGGATACGGCGCTCAGCGGGACGAAACCCTCCGCTGGCTGTAAACGGCCGCCGGGCCGTATGATCGATACGCGCATATGAATAAAGGGAGGAAACCGTTTCCTCCCTTTTGTTTTCGGATTGTCGCGTTGGCCGCATTACAGGTTCAGGACCGTGCTGAGCGGCAGGTCTGCACTGGAACCTCCCGCCCGCAGTACGAATTCGCCTCGCTCCAGTTTCCAGCCGTGGGATTCGGTATCCCAGAACGAAAAACTGCGGCGGTCCAGCTCCAGCGTCACCGTTTTGCTCTCGCCCGGTTCCAGCGCCACCTTTGCGAAGGCTTTCAACTCCTTTTCGGGCCGTTCGACGCTGCTTCGGGTGTCGGAGACATAGAGCTGGACGATCTCCTTGCCGGCCCGGCCGCCGCCGTTCCTGACCCGTACCGTCACCAGAACCCGGCCTTCGCGCTCCATCCGGTCCTCGCAGGCGATGCTCTCGTAGGTGAACGAGGTGTACGACAGTCCGTAGCCGAAGGGGAAGACATACGGAATGCGGTGCTTGTCATACCACCTGTATCCGATGAAAACGCCTTCCGAATAGGGAACGTCGATCGTCTCGCCGGGACGGATGTGATCGGAAAAGCCCTTCACCGGGTCCTTTTTCAATCCGAGCCAGTAGTTTTTGTACTGGTTGTTGCCGTGCCAATAGGGCTTGCCTCCGATGTAGTTGAACCGCGGTGCGGGCGAGTCCGCAAAGTCCCGTTCGACGGTGAACGGAAGCTTTCCCGAAAAGTTTTCGCGGCCGGAGAGCAGCGCCGCCAGTGCCGTGCCGCGCTCCTGTCCGAGGAAATAGCACCAGACGACGCCCCGTACGTCTTTCAGCCAGTCCATCGGCATCACGTTGCAGGCGTTGATCAGCACGATGACGTTCTTGTTGAGTCCGGCCGTCTCGCGCAGCCGTTCGAGCTGGTCTGCGGGTTCTTCATAGGGGATGTCCAAACCTTCGCCGGCCGGTTTGTTGAGACGGAAAAGCACCACGTCGGCCTTGCGGACCGTCTCCCGGTCGGGATCGGTCTGGCATATGAGATCGTCGCCGTAAACGGCCCGCAATCCCTGTTCGTAACTTACGTGGTCGTAACCCTTCACGAATCCGCTGCCCGTTCCGCTGTGAATCTCGTCGGTGCCGGTCAGCAGAATGCGCTGTCCCGGTTTGAGCGGCAATATGTTCCGCTGGTTCTTGAGCAGCACCATGGCTTCCGCGGCGCACCGTGCCGCAAGGGCTTTGTGGCCCTCGAAACGGGCGAACAGCGACGGGTCGTTGAAATCCCTGTCGTAAACTCCCGTTTCGAAGAGCGCGTACAGCGTGGGGTAGATCATCCGCTCCAGCAGCGCCTCCACTTCGGCCCTGCGCTCCGCGGAACCGGCGGTTTCGCGCAGGACGTATTCCCGGAACGCGGCGTTTTCGGGCATGAGCAGCGTTTCGCCCGACGTGAGCACCAGATGCTGCAGCTGCGGATAGTAGCCCGTATTCTGCCAGTCGGTCATGGCCACCCCCTTGAAGCCGTACTCCCGGCGGAGTATGTCGGCGATGAGCGGCTTGTTCATCGGGCAGGGCAGGCCGTTGGTCAGGTTGTTGCCCGTCATGATGCCGAGACAGCCGGCTTCGGCGATCATCCGCTCCCACGGGAGCAGATAGACCTCGCGCAAGGTCCGTTCGTCGATGATGCTGTTGGCGATGTGGCGGCAGAAGTCCTGATCGTTGCCCAGAAAATGTTTGGGCGTGGCGATGATGCCGTTCCGCTGCAGCCCCTTGACATAGGCCGCGGCCATGACGGAGGTGAGCAGGGGGTCTTCGCCCATATACTCGAAATTCCGTCCGCCGACCGATAATCGCTGGATATTGGCGCCGGGTCCCAGCAGAATGTCCACGCCGAGGGCCCGGCATTCGTCGGCCAGACTGTGCGACATCTCGGCCGCCAGCGCGGGATTCCATGTCGATGCCAGCGGCAGCATGCCGGGGAAGGAGGTGCTTTTGTCTTTTACCAGCGTCGTCTGCAGGCGGATGCCCTGCGACGCGTCGGCCATCGAGACGGGGCGCACTCCCAGACGGGGTATGCCGGCTATCATGAAGCGGTTCCAGCCGCCCGTCAGCCGCAGCTTCTCCTCGAAGTTCATGCGGCGGATCAGATCTGCGGCACGCTCGGAAGCCGGGAACGACGGGTCGGCGTAGACGGCGCCGCGCACGACGGAGTCGGCTTCGGAAAGCGGTTTGAGCGTCGTGATGTCAACGGCCACCATGCCGGGGGAATAGGCGCTTTCGCCCTTCTTCCGGTCCGGTGCGGAGTGGCCCGGAAGGCCGTTCAGGAGGAATAACAAGATAAGGGAGGTGAATAGGCGTTTCATCTCTTAATATTCGGGTTAAGTCGTTAATAATCGCGGCGGAACCTACATCGCTCCGTTCGCCTGACCGAAGTTGAACAGCGGGGAGGGAATGCGGGCCGTACGCATGATCTCGGCAATTTCCCGTACGATCTCCGGGTGCTCGTCCGCCACGTTGCGGTCTTCGTGGATATCGGTCGAAAGGTCGTACAGCTCGATGGGACCCTCCGGATCTTTGCCGACGTTCAGCCGGATGCCCTTCCAGTTGCCTGTCCGGACTGCGGTCTTGCCGCCGTTTTCGTGGAATTCCCAATAAAGATATTCGTGTTCCCGCTGTCCTTTTTCGCCGAACAGCGTCGGGAGCATCGAAATGCCGTCCACGTTTGCGGGAACCTCCGCGCCTGCCATGTCGGCGAAGGTGGGAAGCACGTCCCAGAATGCCGATACGAAGTCCGTCCGCGTCCCTTCGGCGATCAGACCGGGACACCGGGCGATCATCGGCACGCGGATTCCTCCTTCATACATGTCGCGCTTGATGCCGCGCAGCGGGCCGTAGCTGCCGAAGAAGTCGGGATCGGCGCCGCCTTCACGGTGCGGTCCGTTGTCGCTCGTGAAGACGATGATCGTCCGTTCGCGCAGACCGAGGCTGTCGATCAGCTCCGTCACCTCGCCCACATATCGGTCCAGACGCGTAACCATCGCCGCGAACGACGTACGCGGTTCGGGCTGCGAGCAGTAGTGTATCGGATGCTTCCCTTCGGGCGAGTAGTCGCCGCTCTTTGCCGCATAGGGCTTCTCTTCGAAACGGCCCCGGTAGGCTTCGATGATCTCGTCTTCGGGAACCAGCAGTTCGGCGTGGGGCAGCGTGTATGCGAGGAACGCGAAGAATTTCCGTTCCTTGTTCCGGCGGATGAAGTCGAGCGTCCGCTCCTGAATGATGTCGTGGGAATATTGCGCCGTATGGGCCAGATCGTTGCCGTCGAGCAGTATCTTTTCCCGGTTGTGCCAGAGGTGTGTGGGGTAATATTTATGGGCGAGCGCCTGACAGTTGTAACCGAAGAACTCGTCGAACCCCTGATAGGTGGGGTCGCCTTCCGATCCGGGGGAGCCGAGTCCCCATTTGCCGAAGGTTCCCGTTACATAGCCTGCCTGCCGGAACATCTTCCCCAGCGTATAGGTGTCGGCCGGAATGGGGTGCTGGCCTTCCACACCGTCGTCGCCGGTGCCTCCTTTGTTTCCGCGTATGGGCGTATGACCCGTATGCTGGCCCGTCATCAGTGCCGAGCGTGACGGTGCGCTCACCGTGCAGCCCGCGTAATGCTGCGTGAACAGCATCCCCTCGGCGGCCAGCCGGTCTATGTTGGGGGTGTGGATTTTGGTCTGGCCGTAGCAGCCGAGATCTCCGTATCCGAGGTCGTCGGCCAGAATATAGATGACATTCAGGTCTTTGGGCCGGTTTTCCTGCTGCGTGCAGCCCGACAGGGCGCCCACCGAGGCTGCGGTAAGGATCAGTTGGTTTTTCATGGGTTACTCTTTGTTATGTTCGTTGTTGTGTTGTTTGGCGTATACTTTCGGCGTGACGCCGAATACCTCCCGGAAGCACATCGAGAAGTAGGAGCGGTGGTTGAATCCCACCTCGTACATGGCGTCGGTTACCGATATGCCTTTGACGCGCAGGAGCTGGGCGGCCTTCTTGAGCCTGATTTCCCGGATGAAGGCATTGACGTTCAGTCCGGTGATGGCCTTTACCTTGCGGTAGAAGTTGACATGGCTTACGGCCAGCTTGTCGCACAGGAACGGAATGTTCAGGTCGGGATCGGCCATGTTTTCTTCGATCAGGGCCACCACCTTGCGGATGAACAGCTCGTCGGGCGACTGCCGCTCGACCGAGGCGATATCGACCGTATCGCGCCGCAGGCTGTCACGCAGGCGGCATCGCTGGGTGAGGATGTTGTCCACCCGGCGCAGGAGCACCCGCAGGTTGAACGGTTTGCCGATATATTCGTCGGCTCCGGCGTCGAAACCCTCGATGATGTGTTCCTCGGCCGTACGCGCCGTGAGCAGGATCACCGAGATATGGTTCATCACGAAATCGTCCTTGATCCTGCGGCACAACTCCACGCCGCTCATGCCCGTAAGCATCACGTCGGAGATCACCAGATCGGGCATGGTTTCGTTCACGATCTTCAGTCCGCTCTCCGCGTCTTCGACGGCGACGACCCGGTAGTTTTTCTCCAGTTCGGCCTTGAGGTAGGAGCGCATGTCTTCGTTGTCTTCGACCAGCAGCACCGTGAATTCGTGCCCGGAGTAGGGGCGCGCTTCAGGTTCGGCCGGAAGCTGCTCCGCAGTTTCCTCGGTCTCGGATTCGGCCGGATCGTAATCGGCTTCGTTTACGATCGGCAGCGTCACGATGAAAGTCGTGCCCTGCTTGTCGCGGCTCATGACCTCGATGTGTCCGCGGTGCAGCTCGACGAACTCCTTGACGATCATCAGCCCGATTCCCGTGCCGCGGGTGCCGAGACCGGTGTGCTCCTCGACCTGATAGAAACGTTCGAATATGTGCGGGAGGTCGCCGTCGGGAATGCCGATGCCCGTGTCGGCCACCATCACCTCGACGTCGCCGGTGTCCTTGCGCCGCAGGCTGACGAGCACCTGCCCCTCTTCGGGGGTGAATTTGATGGCGTTGGAGATGAGGTTGACGAAAATTTTGTCGATTTTGTCGGTGTCGAAATCCATTACGAGCCGCTCTTCGCCCGATTCGAACAACAGGGAGATTTGCTTTTTCTGGGCCAGTTCGCTGAACGACCGGCAGATTCCCCGCAGGGTCGTGACGATATCCTCCGATACGGGGTTGAGCTTCATTTTCTGATTCTCGACCTTGCGGAAGTCGAGTATCTGGTTCACGAGCCGCAGCAGGCGCAGGGCGTTCTGCTTGATGATTTGCAGGTTGCCCGCCTTCTCCGGGTCGGTCTCGGTGTCGAGCAGCGTTTCGACCGGACTGATAATCAGGCTCAGCGGCGTGCGGAAGTCATGCGATATGTTGGTGAAGAACCGCAGTTTCAGCTGATTGACGCTTTCGATTTTTTCGCGTTCGAGCTTCTCTTTCTGGAGCTCGTCCTCGGCCTGCCTGCGCCTGCGGGTAATCGAGTTCAGGTAATAGGCCGCTGTCGCGACGGCAAGGGCATAGGCCAGATAGGCCCACCATGCGGCCCACCACGGAGGCATGATCGTAATGTCGAAGTCCAGTTTGTTCGAGGCGGGCACCCCGTCGCTGCTCACGGCCTCGACCCGGAGGGTGTAGTGTCCGGGGGCCAGTTTCGTATATTCGACATAGGGCAGCGTGCCCGTCACGGTTTTCCAGTTTTCGTCGTAGCCTTCGAGCTTGTAGGTGTAGCGGGTGAGCGACGGCGTGGAATAGTCGAGCATGGCGAAGCAGATCGACAGTATGTTCTGGTTGTAGGGCAGTTTCAGCCGTTTCAGCTCCTGCACGGGACAGTCGCACAGCCCGTATTGCGCGACGGTGCGGTTGTCGATGCGGATGTCGGTGATGTAGAGCGGCGCACTGTCCTTCTTGGGGCTGACGTCGGCCCAGTTGAGCCGCAGGTAGCAGTCCAGTCCGAAGACGAGCACGTTGTTGCCGTGGGAGACCGAGACCGGGAAGATCGCGTTGCGCCGGTCGAACCAGTGGTTCAGCGAAAACATTTTGGAGCTTTGCGACAGAACGTCGTAGCAGGTCACGCCCTGCTGCGTGGTAAACCACAAAAGCCCCGAATCGTCGCTGTTGATGGTGTAGACCGCTTCCGAAGTTTCACGGCCCGATATGCGCCGGAACGTGTCGGATGCGGCGTCGTAACGGTCCAGCCCCTTGTCCGTTCCCACCCACAGCTGACGGGTGTTGGGATCGACGAACAGGCAGAGAATCACGTCGGAGCTGAGCGTCGAGGAGTCGTCCTTGGCCGAAAGATACCTTTTGTGTTCGCCCGTTTGCTTGTCGTAGCGCACCAGACCGCTGCCCGGCGTCCCGTGCCAGACGTAATTTTCATCCACGACCATCGATTCGATCGGCTCGCCCATGCGTACCAGACTGTCCGTTACGGTACCGAACTGCCGGGTCGAGGCGTCGAAGGCGTAATCGATGACCTGCATCCGTCCCATCGCGTCGCTGACGTACATTTTGCCTGCGGAGTCCTGCATCACGGCATAGATATACTTGAGACGGTTGCGCAGGCGCGACTGGATCGGCACCTCCCGGTTCCGCTGGGTGTCGTAGCAGACCAGTCCCTCGGCCGTCCCGATCCACAGAATGTCGTTGCCGTCGATCGAAAGGCCTTTGACGAAGTTGTAGGTGCCGACCACCGCGTTCGAAAGGTTGATCCACTGCATCCGGTTCCGCTCCGGCTCGTAGACCGACAGCCCGAACCGCGATCCGAGCCACAGACGGCCCGAACGGTCCATCTGAGCGGCGAATACCGAGATGCCCACGTACGGATTGCCGTCGGCTTCCGAGAGGTCGAAGCTGGTGAACGAGGGCGCGCCCGCATCGTAGCAGGCGATGCCCCCTTCGGTGCCCAGCCAGACGATGTTGCTCCGGTCCTTGAAGATCGACCAGACGATGTTGTTGGGGAGCGAATGGATGTTTTTCGGGTCGTAGCCGTAGCTTGTGAAAGCGCCCTTGTCGAAGATCATCAGCCCCTCTTCGCTGCCGAGCCACACCTCGCTGCCGACCACGCACATCGTTTTGACCGTGTTGTTCACCATCTGCCTGTTCCGCGCCTTTTCGTGCAGCGTATAGCGGAGCGTGGACTTTTCGAGTTCGCAGAATCCCGTCTGCGTCCCGATCAGGAGCACGTCGGGATCGGCCGGCGACAATTGCATGGAGAGAACCAGATTGTTGAGCGGCAGCCGGATGCGGTCCATCTTGAGGTTGACGCTGGACCATTGGCCCGTGCGCTTGTTCAGGCGGCTTACGCCGTCGAACGTACCGACGAACAGATAGTCGTCGTCGGTATAGATCGCCCGGACGATATCGTGCGCAAGACCGCTGTTGCGGGTGTTGTAACAACTGATGCCGCCGGTCGTGCGGTCGAGCCGGAACAGTCCGACGCTGGTTCCCACCCAGAGCAGCGAATCCTCCTCGGTCATCGTGCGGATGTTCTGCTCGTTGATCGTCCGCGCCGGGGCGTAGGGCGTAAGAATGTCCTTTTCAGGCACGTAGATGTTGATTCCCTTTTCGGTCCCGACCAGCAGGCTCCCGTCAGCGGACGAAAGCAGGCAGTTGACCCGCGAGTCGCTCAGCGACTGCGGATTGTCCGGGAAATGCTGGTAATGGCGGATCGTCTTGCCGTCGTAACGGTCGAGACCGTTCTCGGTGCCGAACCACATGTATCCGGCGCGGTCCTGCGTAATGGCGTAGACATAGTTGCTGCTCAGCCCGTCCACCACGGAGAGCGTCTCCATGTTCAGCGGCCGGCTCTGGTTGCCGCCGCTGGCCGGAGCGGCGGCCGTCAGAGACAGGAGCAAAAGAGATATCCATTTTCCAGACATCGGATTTCAACGGTTTATTTCATCCAGACGGGCGCGGCGTAGGCCGTCGGCGCGTCCGATGAAGCGGTGTAAACTTTCAGATAGTAATATTTCTGCCCGCGTGGCACCCGCACTTTCCAGTCGACCCGGTGTGCGGAGAACGTTTCCGAAGCGACGACGCGGTTGCCTTCGCCGACGATTTCGATGCGCACGATGCGGTCCGACGCATCGGACGTATCCGGATCGGACGCCTCGATTTCGAAGGTCAGCTCGTCGGCCGAGGTCCGGATTTCGGAGCCCATGACGTGGTTGTTGACGTAATAGAGCAGCTGCAGGTTTTTGTCGTAAGTGGCGTAGGTGCGTCCCGCCGCCATCGCTTCGAGCAGGGATTCGCGCGTCAGTTTCTTGGCCGCGACGCCCGTGCGGGGCTGCCATGCGGCGATGGGCTTGGTGGCGTGGTTGTCGCATCCTGCGACGGGCGATACTTTCCAGCCTTTGGCCAGCGCTGCGAGGAACGATTCGTGGTAATCGTCCGTGCCGTTGATCAGCTCGATGAGCCTGATATGCGGACGGGCCTGCTCGTTGTAGCAGGCGAAGCCGCCGTACTGCTCTTTTCCCGGATGGTTCATCGAGACGACCGCGCCGGCGTTCGCCGCGTCGGCCAGCCAATTGTGGAAATAGGGCATGTCGATTCCTTCGGCCAGCGCGTTGAGGTAGTCCGATGAATTGTATACGTTCTGGTGGCCTTTGGGGCCGGGTCCGTTGTTTTCCGAATGTTCGTATCCCCGTATGGCAACGAACGAAGCGTCCGTGGCGGCGTCAGCAGCGGCTTTTATATGCTCCCAAGCCTGCGGCGTATAGGATTCGTACTGCGAATGATCGGTCACGCAGTAGAAATCGTATCCGTTGGCTTTGGCCAGCCGGAAATGGTTCTCGACGCTGTTTTCGTCGGTCTGGACCGCATCTCCGGAGTAGCGGCAATGGGCGTGGGTGTTTCCCATGAAGAGCCGGTAACTCTCTTTTTCCGCGGGGTCGGGTCCGTTGCCGCCCGGAGGTCTCTTGCCGGGTGCGGGCGCATCGTCCCCGCACCCGCAGCAGAGGCATACGGCGCCCAGACAGCCTATCCATTTTCTCAGTGACATGACTGCGGGGCATTAGGGTTCGATCCATACCGGCGCGGCGTAAGCCACGGGCGTTTCCGGTTTGGAGGCGTTGTAGACCAGAACGAAATAACACTTTTCCCCGGCGGGCACGACCGGTTTCCAATGCACCTCGTGGGAATCGAAGTCGGCGCCGGCCACGACCGTGCCGCTGCCGCTGACGACCTCGATCCGCGCTATGGCTTGGTCGGCCCGGTCCGTATCCGGGTCGGAGACTTCGATGTCGAATTTATATTTCCGGGCCGCCCTGATGTCCGAGCCCATGATCTTGCCGTTCACACGGTAGACGACGCTCAGATTTTTGTCGAGCGTGGCGAACGTGCGGCGCGACGCCATGGCTTCGAGTACGCCTGCGGGGGTCAGCTCGGTGACGAGCAGGCCGGTCCGGGCGTTCCATTTGGCGATCCCCTCCCAGCCGTGGTTGTCGCAGCCCGCGACGGGGGACACCTTCCAGCCTTTGGCGAGGGCGTTCAGGAACGACGGGTAGAATTTCGCCCGGCCGCCGTTGATCAGTTCGATCAGTTTCATGCGGCCGCGCGTCTCTTCGTTGTAGCAGTGGAAATCGTTGTAGGCGTCCTTCTGGGGATGGTTGAAGCAGACGATGGCATCGGCCTGTTCGGGTTTGGCGAGCCAGTTGTGGAAATATTCGACGCTCACGCCGTCGGCCATCGCGTTGAGGTAGTCCGACGAATTGTAGACGTTCATGTGGCCCCGGCCGTCGGGCCCGTCGTTCTCCGAGTGTTCGTATCCCCGGAGTGCGACGAACGAGGCGTCGGTGGCGGCTTCGGCCGCGGTTTTTACGGCGGCCCATGTGTCGGGCGTATAGACCGGATACTGCGAGTGGTCGGTTACGAAGTAAAAGTCGTAACCGTTCTCTTTGGCCAGTTCGTAGTGGCTTTCGGCCGAGTTCTTCGGGTCGAGGGACAGCCCCTTCTTGGCGCGGAAGACGGCGATGTCGCCCGAATAGTTGCAGTGGGCGTGCGTATTTCCGAAGCAGACCTTGTATTCCGGCGCTTTGGCCGGCGCCCGGAAGGCGACTGCCAGCAGGACGATCGAGAAAAAGACGGTGTATTTTTTCATGGCGGTAGTTTTTGCAAATTATAAATAAATGAACGTCAGCGAAAAGGGAGCGAGCGATACGCTTCCGGCCTTTGCTTTGCATACCGGCGCATGTTCGAGCGACATACGGTCGGCCGACATGCGGAACTGCTCGACTTCCACGCGCTTCTTGCGGGCTGCGAGCCTGCCTCCGACGGCCGCTTCGACCGTAAAATCGTTTTTGTTGAGCAGGCACAAAGCCATTTTTCCGGTGGCGGCATCCCGTACGGCGAGACTCGGAATCTTCTCCGGCGCGGGGCTTGCCGTATATTCGATCAGTTCATTTCCCTGAAATGTACCGAAAATTTTCATGATTTCACTCGTCGGCTGCAGCTTTCCCGTCTTTTTGTCGAAAAAACTCCGGAATCCGAACTCGCTGTCCCAGAACAGCGGCCAGAATGTAGCCATGTCGAGACCTCCCTGCATGAACTGCATCATCATTTCGGCTTGGATGAGTGCGCTCTGATCGGGCGTGAGGCGGGGACCTGCGGATTTTTTTCCGGGACCGACGTTCCATTCGAGACTGGCCAGCTGGACATGCGGCACGCCGTTGCGGGCCGCGATCTCGCGGAACCGTTCGATTTCGCTGGCATACGAATCGCCCAGAAATACTCCGCAGGGCGTTTTTGCGAGCCATTCGTTCCATGACGCCGTGCCCCACATGCAGTACCAGTGGACGTCGATGATGTCGATATTGCGGCCCGCCACGGCAAACAGCTCGTCGTACTGGCGGCCGTGTTTGCGGAACGTGGCGTGCCAGTTGGCGATGATTTTGATGTCGGGATCGAACTCCTTCATGCGCGGGACGAAAGCGTTGATCATCTCGCCGTATCTGGCCGGAGTCACCGCACCGCCGTTGCAGTCGTGCATGTAAGGTTCGTTGCCCATGAACCAGTACTTTACCTTAAAGCCTTTGTCCCGGCAGTATTTCATCAGGCGCAGCGCCTCCTGCACGCCCTCTTCCACCCGGTTCCAGCGGAATCCCGAATTGACGTTGATGCCCAGAAGCGGTTCGGCTCCCGTCCGGCGTACGAGCGCCATGTATTCGTCTATGTCCATAAACTCCTCCGGCGGACGATTCCGGGCGGTGTCGTACTGCGGATCCCATAGATCCTCCCAGCCGTTCCCGGTCGGGTGCTCCCAGTGGAAATAGGTGTTTACCGTACCGCCGGGGTAGCGCAGGAAGCCGGGGCGGACATCCCGTATCGCCTTCTCCAGCACGCCCGAACGCCACAGCGAGTCGGGATTCTTGGCGTAGACGATATTGAATCCCAGCAGCCGGTCGCTCACGGTGCGCTCCGAGATTCTGTCGAGCCGGACCGTTATCCGGGCCGCGTCGCCGACGGCCGCCTCGGCCGGAGCCTGCGCAGTATGCTGCGCAGCTCCGGGAAGGACCGCCGCCATGCCGAGGACGGTCCCTGCCAAATAGCTAAATAACAGATTCTTATTCATGTCTTTTTACTCTTCGAGACCCCAGCCCGGATTTTGTTCCAGCAGCGGGCTTTTGTTCATCTCCTTTTCCTGAATGGGGAACAGGTAAAACTTGTCTTTCCATGTCTTGGTTATCAGCGGCTCCACGGAGAAGGAGAACTTGTCGCCCGATTTGGTGATGATCTGTTTGTAGATCGTGACGGGCGAACGCATTTTCCAGCGGTTCAGGTCGAAGAAACGCTGCTCCTCCTGAAAGAATTCGATCCAGCGCTCATGGACGATGCGCTTGCGCATTTCGGTCTGGCCGAGTCCTGCGGGCAGCGGCGAGATGCTTTTGCCTGCTGCCGCTTTGGGCATGCCCGCGGGCCATTTGAAGTCCTGCATGTTGTAATTCGGGAACTTCGCGCGTTCGCGCACCAGATTGACCGCCTCGCGCGCCGACATGGGATATCCGGCCGGCACCGCGTCGGGATCGCCGAAGGCTTCGTTTACCGCTTCGGCATAATTGAGCAGGATTTCGGCGTAGCGGAAGATGATGAAGTTGTGATTTACCTTCAGCATCGTGCCGTACCCGGTGAGGTTTGCCCATGCGTCGAGGAACTTGCGGTTGAAGAAGCCCGTGCAGTAGAAGCCCTTGGATGTGGCGTCGTGGGTGCCGCCGACATACGATTCGAATTTGGGTGTATTGGCGGCCGTCGTGCCCCGCGCCGGCCACGGTTCGCCGTTGTACCAGACCGACTGGTAGAAACGCGGGTCGCGGTTGACATAGGGATTCTGGGGATCGAAGCCGCTTTCGGGATCGGTTCCGTTGGTCTCGTGGAGTTTGAGCAGCTTGTCGAGACCGAGCAGGTGGGTCGAAACCACGTTGCCTTGGTCGTCGAGTTTGACGACCTCGTACTCGGCTACGGTGTTCAGCGTCGGGAAGTTGTTCAGCACGCCGAACGCGTAGTTGAACAGCTGGCCGGGGAGGCAGTTGCGTTCGAGCCGGACGGCGAACTGGTCCTGCTGGTAGGCCAGAATGATTTCGGGGCTGTAGCGGCGCAGAAACAGATCCTCGTAATCGCCGTAACGCTCCGGATCGGTGCTTCGGTGCAGGGCGTAGCCGCGGGTGTTTTCGAGGAAATATTTGGCCGCCTCGGCTGCGGTTTTCCACTTTTCGGCGCTGTATTCACCCCGGCAGGCGCTGCCGGAGGGGTTCTGCCGGTCGTTGAACAGCGGGCTGGCCGCCAGCAGGCGTACGCGGGAAATCAGTGCGTAGCAGGCGCCCTTGGTGGCGCGTCCCCATTCCGAGTCGGCGTATTCGTCCACATGGGGCAGGTCGCCGGCCGCCAGCATCGCCTCGGAGCAGATGAACTCCACCACCTCGTCGAATCCGGCGCGTGCTCCGTGCAGTTCTGCCGCGTCGTCGGGACCGAGCACCCGTGTGACGATGGGCACGCCGCCGTAGAATTTCAGCAGTTCGTAGTAGAACAGCGCGCGCAGGAAGCGGGCTTCACCCTTCATTCGCGTGCGTACGCCCTCGTCGATGAACGGTTCCGGCGAGTCGGGGATTTCGTCGGCATGTTCCAGAAAACGGCATGCCGCACGGATCGCCGTATAGTATTTTTTCCACGGATCGTAGTTGAGCAGCATGTCGGTCGTCGCCCACGCTCCGACGCTCATCTTGTAGGCGTTGTCCCAGTTGGCCTTCCAGATGCCTTCGTCGACGGCGTTGCCGAGGAAACCGCCCGAATCGTCGCTTCCGAAAACCATGAAGCCGTCGTTCATGCTCTTGTAGATATTGCTCAGAAACCATGTGGCGTTGTAGGGATCGCTGAAGACCATGTTTTCGTAGATGTCGTTCGACTCCTCCTTGTCCAGCAGGCTCGAACTGTCCTCGCAGCCCACGACACCCGACAGGAGCGCCAGTGCGCATATTATACCGTATTTGTTTACTTTCATAGCCATTGCGGGTGTAGATTAAAAGTTAATGTTGATACCGAAATTCCACATCTTCATCTGCGGGTAGAAGTAACCCGTTTCATCGCCCATCTCCGGGTCGAAGTTCTTGATCTCGGAGAAGGTCAGCAGGTTGTTGCCGCCCACGTAGATGCGTATGGAATTCAGCCCGATGAACCGGAGCTGCCGCTTGTTGAACGTGTAGCCGATCTCGATGCTCTTGAGACGGAGATAATCGCCTTTTTTGAGGTAGAATGTATTGGTGCACTGGTTATGTTTGTTCGTGGCGCTCGACAGACGCGGGTATTTGATCGTCTCGCCGTTCTGCCAGCGCTCCTCGGTCCAGCGGTAGAGGTGGATGTCTTGGAAGCGGTTGCGTTCGCGCACCGGTTCGTAGAGCGACTTGGTCATCAGTTTGCTGTTGCCGCCGGCGCCCTGCCACATCATGCTGAAATCGAAATTGCGGAAGTTCAGGCCGAACGTGAAGTTGTAGACGAAACGCGGTATTTTGGACCGTCCGATGGGACCTTCGTCGAACGTGTCGATCACGCCGTCGTCGTTGCGGTCCCAGTACATGAAGTCGCCCGGCTGTACGGGGTACTGGGGCTGCGGCAGGTCGGGATTCAGCACGCGCACGCCGTCGATTGTGGTGAAGTCGTCGGGCAGGTAGTAGCGCAGGACCGTGTGTCCGAAATACTGGCCGATCGGCTTGCCGGTCTGACGCAGGTATTCGTATTTGGGTTCGACTTCGTCCTTGTAGAGAACCTTGTTTTTCGAATAGGAGAACATGCCCGAAACGAACCAGCTGAAATTCCGGTTCACGACGTCGCGGTAGCCGGCCTCGATTTCGAAACCTTCGTTGCGGACCTTGCCGAGGTTCTCCTTGGCCGTTCCGACGCCGAGTATCTGGGGCGTCGTGTTGCGCGAGATGAAGATCTTTTCGCGGTCTTCGCGGAAGATGTCGGCGTTCAGCGTCAGTTTGTCGAAGAAGGTCAGGTCGATGCCGATATTGGTTTTTTTGCCGATTTCCCATGTGACGTTCGTGTTGCCGAGCGCACCTTCGGACAGTGCAGGCATTCCGCCGAAACCGTTGTCCTTGCCGAAGAAGTAATTGCCGTTCTTGTCGTAGGTCTGCAGATACAGGAAGCGGTCCGAACCGATCTTGTCGTTGCCGACCTCGCCGTAAGAGGCGCGCAGCTTCATGAAGGTGATGAAGGGCAGCGACCGCTGCATGAAGCCTTCGTTGGAGAGGACGTAACCGAGGGCGAACGAGGGGAAGAAGTCGTAGCGGTGTCCTTCGTCGAACTGGTCGGAGCCGTTGTAACCCAGATTCACCTCGGCGAGGTACTTGCTTTTATAGGCGTAGGTCGCACGGGCCGCATACCCCAGAAAGGCCCGCGGAAGCACGGCGTTGGTATTCTCCTTGGTCTGCGTGTATACCGCCATCGCCGTTACGGCATGGTCGCCGAAGGTCCGGTTGTAGTTGATTCCCACCTCGATATTGGTCCGGCGGCGGTGTCCCTTGCCCGACAGCGAGCTTATCGAGGGTGCGGTTTCCTCCTTGGCGATTACTTTCTCCGTGTCGCTGACATACCTGTACGTAGGCGGACGGTAGCTGACCTTGGTGCCGTCGTCGTAGTAGCTGTTGAAGCTTACCATGCCGCGGACGGAGAGACCTTTGGTCACGAAGTCCAGTTTCTGGTGCAGCTTGACCGTGCCTTCCAGAATGTTGGAGGCGAGCCGCGAATAGCCCCAGTCGCTGAGCATGGCCATCAGGTTTTCCGCTTCGTTATCCGTGCTGGCGCCGTAAGAACCGTCGGGAAGCCGGTAAGGGTAGGACATCGGGGGCGTTTCGTACATCATCGAGAAGATCGAATTGTCGTTCAGGCCCTGACTGTTGTTCTGCTTCTGGTCGAGACGTCCGTTGAGGTCGAGACTCAGTTCGGTGGTCTTCGTCAGCGAAAAGTCGAGGTTCGCACGGAGGTTGATGCGTTTGAAATTGGCGTTCGAAGGGTATTTGCCGTCGAACTGCCGGTAGATGCCTTCCTGCGAGAGTCCGCTCAGCGCCACGTAATAACGCACGTTGTCCGTGCCGCCGCGGACATTGACGTTGAGTTTGTGCATCGGCGTCGTTTTGCGCAGGAAATCCTTTACGTAGTCGTTGTCGGGGTGGGTGTAGGGCGAATCGCCCAGCCGGTAGTGTTCGATATCCTCTTCGGTGAACGCCGGGCGAGCACCGTCGTTGGCGAGCGATTCGTTGCGCAGCACGGCGTGGTCGTACGATCCGAGGAAGGTCGGGAGACGGGTCGGCTGCTGGAGCGTGAACGTATAGTTCATGTTGAACTTCGGCGCGCCTTTCGAACCGCGTTTGGTCGTGATCAGGATCACGCCGTTGGCGCCGCGCACGCCGTATACCGCCGTCGCCGAAGCGTCCTTCAGCACGGAGAGCTGCGCGACATCCTCCGGATCGACCTGCGAGTAGTCGCGTTCGACGCCGTCCACCAGCACCAGCGGAGCCGAGTCGCCGCTCATCGTGGCGACGCCGCGCACATAGATTTCGGCGTCGTCGCTGCCCGGACGGCCCGAAGGCACGGTAAACGTCACGCCGGCCACTTTGCCGGCCAGCGCCGTACTCAGGTTGGGGCTTCCCATCTGCTTGAGGTCTTCGGAGGTGGCCGAGGAGATGGCTCCCACCACGCTTTGTTTTTTCTGTACGCCGTAACCTACGACCACGACCTCCTCCACATTGGTCGCGGAGGGTTCCATCGCAATGGTCATCGGTTTTGCCGTGACTTCGAGAATCCGGGTGATATAACCGATATAGGAGGTCTGGATCGTGCTTCGCACGTTCTTCACCTTCATCGAGAACCGCCCTTGGGGGTCGGTGACCGTGCCGTTGGCGACGTTGTCCGTCTCGACGACGCTCACACCCACCATCGGTCTGTTCAGCTCGTCCACGACCGTACCCGACACCGCGACCGTCTGGGCGCGGAGCGCGCCGAGCGAAATCAAAATCGTTGCAAATAAAGCTATTATCTTTTTCATGGGTTTTATCTCTTAGAATTTACCATAACGGGTTGTTGCCTCTGATGGCGGAGTTGTTCACCACGTCGCCGTTAGGAATCGGATAGAGGTAGAACTTGGGAGAGAACTGCCGGCTGTTCACATTTTCCACGATCTGGTAGGAGAACGTGTCGCCGTTCTTGGTGATCTGCATGCCCCGGATGCTTTCGCTCAGCACTTCGTCGGCTATTTTCCAGCGTTTCACGTCGTAATAGCGGTGGTCTTCGAAGGCCAGCTCGATCCGGCGCTCCCGGCGGATGGCCGCGCGCATCGCGTCGCTGTCCCCTTCGGCGGCATCCACATCGCTCTGCGAGGGGCGGAGTACGCGGCTGCGCACCGCTTTCAGTGCGTCGCGCGCCGTCAGGCCGCATCCCAGCGGATCGACGTCGGGACCGTAAGCCTCGTTGACGGCTTCGGCGTAGTCGAGCAGCAACTCCGCATAGCGGAACAGCGGGAAACAGTGGTTGGTGTTTGTGGGCGTTCCCGAAATGACCACCTCGCTGCCGCAGAATTTGGACATGTAATACCCCGTCCGGGTCGAAGTGTTGGTGTTGTTGTGCGCTCCGCCCCGAAAGGTCTCGATCGTCGTGCCGTTCCAGTTCTGCCCGTTGTAGAAGATGCTGGCATAGAAACGCGGATCGCGGTTTTCATACGGATTCTTCCGGTCGTAGGGACTTTCCGGATCGTCGATCGGCTGTCCGGTCACCGTTCCGTAGGCATCGACCATCTGCTGCGAAGGACTGGTCAGACCCTTGCCGTTGGGGATGCCGACCGGGAAATTCTGGATTTCGACGCGGTTGCCGACTTTCGACGTGCGGGGCAGGATCAGCTCTTTGTTGCCCGTGATCACCGTGAAAAGCTTCCGGTAGTTGGCCGATCCGCTGGCGATCACCTGCTCGTCCCTGTCCGTCTCCGCGACGGGGTTGGGTTTGTAGATGTCGTAATCGCCCAGTCTGATCACTTCGGCTGCGGCCGCGGCGGCGGACTCCCAGCGTTTCTTGTCGTAGGAGCCGTAACAGATGAATTCGTTGTCGCTGCCGTCGTAGCCCTTGCCGTTATAGAGCGGGCTGGCGGCATAAAGCAGCAGGCGGGCCTTGAGGGCGAGTGCGGCGCCTTTCGAAGCGCGGCCGAAATTGACGTTGTTCGGCGCCGGCAGGTCCGTATACGATTCGTCGCACAGCCCTGCGATGTAATCCACGCAGGCGGCGAACGACGAGCGGGGCACGTTCAGGTCGTCCGAAAGCTCGTACGCCCGGTCGATGAGCGGTACGCCGCCGTAACGCTTGACCAGCTCGAAATAGAAAAACGCCTTCAGGAATTTCAGCTCCGCCTGAAGCTGAAGCTTCAGATCGTGGTTGGCTTCGGGCAGTTTTTCGAGTCCGACGATGCCGATATTGGCGTCGCGGATGAATTTGTAGTTATTCTCCCAGCAGCCGTCGGGATTGCTTTTCCGGGGCGTGAGCGAGCCGTCGGTCAGAAAGACGATCGACGAGCCCGGCACGGTTATCATGGCTTCGTCCGAGGCCGAGGCGAGCATGGCCCCGTCTACGCGGTTGTAGCCGTTCTCGTCGGATTTGTCGAACGGGAGTCCCAGATAGACGCCGAGTACGTATCCTTCGGCCTTCTTGTCGTTCGAGAATACAAAGTCGGAATCATATTTGTCGAACGGCATATCTTCGAAGTCGCAGGAGACAGCCGCCGCACCGAGGAAAAGAAGCGAGATGTATTTGAGAATGTTTTTCATGGCTCGGCAGGTTTAAAATGATATGTTGAGACCCATGCAGACCGTCCGCTGCAAAGGATAGACGGTCCCCGTCGTGGTCGTTTCCGGATCGAGAATGTCGATCTTGTCGGAGGTGAAGAGGTTCGTCGCGGAGACATAAATGCGCAGGTTCTTCAGCCAGATGGCCTTTGCGGCGCGGGCGGGCAGCGTATAGCCCAGTTCGACGCTTTTCAGACGCAGGTAGGAGGCGTCGCGGAGCCAGTAGTCGGAGTTCGGACCCCGGTTGTTGCCGTCGTTGCCCGTCAGGCTGAGACGGGGGTACTTGGCCGTCAGGCGGGTGTCGATGCCGTTGGCGGGATCGTAGGCCCAGCGGTCGAGATGGTGTTCCATCACATTGCCCTTGCCGTCGGGACGGAATTCCCAGTAGACGTATCCGCCGAGTTTTCTCTGTACGTTGCCCACGCCCTGAAAAGCGACGTTCAGATCGAAGCCGCGGTAGTTCAGGTCGATGCCGAATCCGTATACGTATTCGGGGACGTCGCCGTAACCGAGGTAGGTGCGGTCGTCTTCGTTGATATAGCCGTCTTTGCTCAGGTCCAGATAGCGGATGTCGCCGGGATTGTAGGTGCCGTAGGTCTGCGTCGCATGGGCGGCGATCTGGTCGTAGTCGAAGAAGAGTCCGTCGGATTTCAGGCCGAACGAAGAGTTGATCGGGTAGCCCGTCTTTTTGTTGAACCGGTAGGTGGCGTCGGTCTCCTGCATCTCTTTCACGCGGTTGCGGGCGAAACTGAAGTTACCGTAAACCGAGTAGCCCAGCCTGCCGATGCGCGACGTGTAGTCGGTGGCGATCTCGAAGCCGCTGTTGGTCATGCGGCCTATGTTGTTCTTGACCGAACCGCGGACTCCGATGATATTGGGAATGCTCGCCTGTGCGATGATCAGGTTGTCGTTGTTTTCGTAGAAACCGTCGACTGACAGGGACCATCTGTCTTTGAACATGCGTATGTCCACTCCGACGTTGGTCTTGTGCGAACGTTCGGCCATGATGTTGTCCACGCCGACCTGCGATTCCCGGAAGCCCTGCATCGAGGCGAGCGACTGCCCCTGAAGGTAGGTGCTGCCGAGCGAGCTGAAGAACGAACTTTTCTGGAAATAGCTGATGTTGGTGTCGTTGCCCGAAACTCCGTAGGAGGCCCTCAGCTTGAGGAAGCTGATGAAAGTCTTGTCCTTCAGGAAGTTCTCTTCCGAAATGATCCAGCCTGCGGAGACCGAGGGGAAGACGTTGTAGCCGTTTCCGCCGATCTGCTCGCTGCCCTGACAGGCTATGGTGAAGTCGGCGATGTAGCGGCGCTTGAAATCGTAGTGGGCGTAGGCGAACAGTCCCTTATAGACGTGGGGCATGATCTTGCCGTTGCCGGATTCGTTGTTGTAGTTGATGAATATCCGCCCTGAGAGATTGTGATTGCCGAACGAACGGGTGTAGTCGAGTCCCGCCTGCAGGTCCAGCGTGCGGTAGTTGTTCGAAAAGCTGTTGTCGTTTTTCTGCGTGGCGGGGTTTTTCGTTCCCTGCTGGTTGCTGAGACTGCCTTCGTAGACCACGAACCCGACGTTGCGGTTGATGACCTGCTCGAAATAGCTGTCGAATGAGAACGAGCCGAAAACCGAGAGCCCTTGGGTGATGAAGTCCAGATCGTGGTCGAGTTTCAGCGTGGCGTAGTTGGAGCGGGTCTGGAAGATCGAATATCCGCTGTTGTTGAGCAATCCGTAAGGGTTGTTGAGGTACTGGGAGGTGCCGCTGAGCGATCCGTCCTCGTTGAAGATCGGGTGGGCGTTGGGCGGAGTCTGCGTCAATGCGTTCAGAATGCGGGACGTGCTGTTCGAATAGGCGCCCGGATAATTCCACTTGGCCATCAGCGACGCGATGTCGAGGCTGATGACGAACTTCTTGGTGACGTTTATATCGACGTTGCCCCGGAGCGAATAATTCTCGTAGTTGGCGTTGGTCTTATAGGTGTTGGCGTTCTTGTCCACGTTGTAGAGACCCGAATTGTCCACGTATCCTACGGAGGCGTAGTAGCGCACGCGCTCCGTGCCGCCCCGCACGCTTACGTTGTAACGCTGCACGACGGAGGATTTTTTCATGAATCTGTCCATCCAGTCTACGTCGGGATAGTTGTAGGGGTCGTCGCCGCTGAGGTAGGAGTCGAGCGCATACTGGTCGTATTTGGGCGATCCGCCGTCGTTGACCGCAGCTTCGTTGTAGAGACGTGCGTAGTCATACGATCCGAGGTATTTCGGCAGGCGCGTCGGAGCCTGAAAACCTACCCCGGCGTCGATGCTCACCGTCAGGGGCTGTATGCGGCCGTGCTTGGTCGTGATCAGCACCACGCCGTTCGCTCCCCGCAGGCCGTAGAGGGCGGTCGCCGCGGCGTCTTTGAGGATCGTAACCGATTCGATGTCGGCCGGGGAGATGCGGTTGGCGTCCTTGCGCACGTAACCGTCCACCAGAATGGCGGCCTGCCGGGAGTCGGACGAGATGCTCCGGAGTCCCCGGATATACATCGAATTGGATTCGATGCCCAGCTCTCCGTCGTGCTGGATGCCCAGAAATCCGGTCACCCGCCCGTTGAGCAGGTTGGTCCGGTTTATTCCGGGCAGATATTCCAGTTGCCAGCCCCCGACGGAAGAGACGGCGGCCGTGGTCAGATCCTTGTCGGACGCATGGTAGGGCGACACCATGACGGTGTTCGCTTTTACCGCGAGCGAGTCGGGCACGGCGGCAGCCGCTTCCTGCGGAGCATACATCGGAGACAGACTCGCCAGAAGCAGACTGACGCATGTCAAATCTTTGAGTCGAGATACTCTCATAAGAAAAGTTTTTGGGTTAATATTTGGGTTTTCGTTGGTTCGGGCTGCGGTTTGTTCCATACGGAGCGAACCGTTCACAAAATTCGTCAATTCGATCGTTAGAAAAGGCTATTTTTTCTTCAAAAATTAACACGCGGGCGAAAAAACTGCGGAGCGGGCTGCGCGGCGGGTCGGATGCGGGAGCGGCGTGGTGTGCGCTGTACGGCCGAAGACGGGGAACGCCCCGGTTGCGGCTGCGCTATTTTTTGGCGAATTTCTGCTATTCCGCTCGATTCGGATTCAATATATTTGTAAACACGGAATCAGCACGGAAAAACAACCTAAAACGATACTTTATGACCAGAACGATTACCCTTATTTTATTGCTGGGACTTTTGTCCTGCTGCTCGTCGGGCAAAGACGACGACGCCCGGAAAGGCGGCGGGAGCAAACCCGATCCCGATGCCGTGGGTCTGACGCTTTCGCAGCAGAGCAAGACGATTCCGGAAAATATCTTCGGGTACAACACCCAGTCCATCAAAGGTCCGGGATGGGACAAGGCGGAGTTCATCAGCCGGATTGCGGAGCTTAATCCGGGCAATTTCCGCTATCCGGGAGGAACTGTCGGCAATTTCTGGGACTGGCGTACGGGCTATTACAACGAGATCGGAAAAGAGGTGAACGTGATCGCCCCGTCGCCGGCTGGACCGCTTCCCTACAAGCTGGAACACGTTAAAATGGTGTACGACCGCACGGGCGCGGCTCCCGTCTTTCTGATAAACATGCTCACCTCCACTTACGAGGAGCAGCTGGCGATGCTCAAATACGCCCGGTCGATCGGTCTGCCGGTGGAGTATATCGAGATGGGCAACGAGTATTATCTGGACGACCATCCTGAAAAATACAACTACCTGACGAAATTTCCTGAGACGACCGATTATACGGACCTGTGCCGTGTGTGGACCGCCGGATTCCGGAAGGAGTTCCCCGAAGCCCGGATTGCGCTGATCGGCGTCAATACGCCTGCTTCATGGACCAAACGTCCCCGCGCGCGGGAGTGGAATACGGTTGTGATGAGCAACATGCAGGGAATCGAATGCGATGCCGTGACCATCCATATCTATCCGAAGAATGCGTTGGCCTCGCCGACCCCTTACGACATGATCGGGCAGACGCTCGCCGCTGTCGCTCAGGGGAAGGTGCTCGACGCCTCGATCGACTCCAAATACAAACTTTGGGTTACCGAATACAATTTCGAATCCGGCTCCAATCCGTTTCCCGGCCAGTGGGTGCACGGGCTGGCCGCAACGCTCATGAGCGCGCAGCTGATCGCCACGCCCCGCGTGGAGCTGATCTGCTTCTTCAATCTGACGGCCGGCAAAAGTGCGTCCGCGATTTTCGACGCAGACGTTTCGATCGCCGGTGCGACTGCGCCCAAATATGCGCTGAGTGCGACGGGCGAAGGTTTGAAAATGCTTTCCAAGGCGCAGCGGGGTGCCGTCACGGTCAAAACGGTCCGCTTCTCCGATAATCCGCAGCTCGACACGCAGAAACACGGAAAGATCAATTCGCTTTACGGCTATCTGTTCGGCGGCGATGTTTCGCGGCTTCTGCTCCTGAATCTCGGCCCCGAAGCGAAGACCGTAGCGACGGACGGACTCGGATTCGCAGCCGCTTCGTTCGAACAGATTTCGGCCGGTTCGCCCGAAACCCCCGTGACGGGTCCTTCGTCGCTGGCGCGGCTTTCCCGCAAGGTGGACGCCTCGAAGCAGGTCGTGCTGAGACCCTATTCCATTACCGTAATCCAGTAAAACCCATCAATCCTATATTAATCTAATACAACCCGAACAGATGAAAACAGGTATGAAACAAATCCTCTCGGCGCTCGTCTTTCTATCGGCTCTGACAGGATGCAAGATCGAGGATCCCGATTTCTTCGTGCCGGAGGTGGCTTTTGCCGCCGCCGAAAAGGAAGTGGTGTTCGAACCTGCCGGAGGCACCGAGTCGTTCTCCGTCGAAGCCAACTGCGACTGGTCCGTCTCCTGCCCGGCCGAGTGGGTGACCCTTTCCGTGGAAGCCGGCGACCGGAACGGTACGGTGGAGATTGCCGTCAAACCCACGAAACTGCCGCGCAACACCACCATAACCCTCTATTCGAACGAAGTCGAGTCCCGTACGTCGGTTATCGCCGTCGTCCAGAAAGGAGTCGTGGAGATCAGCTCCGTATCGGCGCCGGTCGCTTCGAACGTCGTTTCCGCATCGGGAACGACCGCAACGCTGAGTGCGACATACAGCGGTATTTCCATCTCCGAAAGCGATGCGATAACGGCAGGATTCGTCCTGACGCCCCGATCCGGAGGCGCGGCGGTCGAAGCGCCGGCTGCCGTCGACCGTGCCGCCGAAACCTTCCGTGCCGATCTTACGGGGCTTACCAAAAACGAGACTTACGACTGCGTGGCATGGGCCCGACTCAACGACGATCCGAAAGTGAGCGGAGAGTCGTCGGCCTTTACTCCGATTCTGCTGCCGACCGAACTGAAATCGGTGGGCGAGACGGTTGTCTCCGGGCTGAAGTCCGAGACGGGCACGACCGCAACGCTCGAAAGCAGTTACGTGGCTGTTTCGCTGGGCAGCGGGGATGTCGTTACCGCTGGTTTCACGCTGACGCCCAAGGACGGTTCGCCGTTCGAGGTCGCGGCGGTCGTCGATGCCGGCAGCAGCTCGTTCAAGGCCGAGGCGGCGGGGCTGGTCGCCAATACGGACTACACCTGCGTGGCTTGGGCCTGCCTCAACGGAGGTGCGCGCGTCGAAGGGCTTCCGACGACCTTCTGTCCGACCGTGTCCGAACCCGTGACGATCGTAGCCGATTTTTCGAGCAACGCGTTATGGGGGCTGCCCGAAAGCAATTCGGCCATGGAACAGAAAGAAGTGTCCGTCACGGACAACGACGGATATACGTGGAAGATTTTCGGCGGCTGCATTAACGGCGGCTGTCTGTGGCTGGCCTGCCAGAGCAAATCGAAATTCTGCGGGTACGTCATACTGCCGCAGCTGGACGGCTTGACCGTCAAGTCGATCAGCTTCCCGAACGACGGTCCGAGTCCGTCGGGCAAGGCCCGCATCACGATCTCCGTAAGCGAAGACGGCGGAAGCAGTTTCACTCCGCTGCCCGGCTGTACGCAGGTGGCGTGCGGAACCTTCCAGCTCTCGGACCAGAAGCCCGGAAGCATCTACAAGGTCGAGAATGTGGATGCCGGTGGAACCAACGGTTTCTCGAAAACCGTCAAACTGACGATTCAGGCCGAATAATCGGCCTGCGGCCGATGGCAAGGGAGAGCGCGAAGTTCTCCTTTGCCGTTTATGCCGCACCGGAGACGAAGCGGCATTTTTCCCGGATGCCGGAAGCTCTCTCTGAACGGAAATTGCTATCTTTACGGACGCGAAAAGATCTTCTGTCATGAAAACCTTTCTCTTGACCGTGGCTGCCTGCGGTCTTCTGCTGACCGGTACGGCCAAGGAGCCTCTTTACCGGGACTCCTCCGCACCGCTCGCCGAACGGGTGGACGACCTGCTCTCGCGGATGACCCTCCGTGAAAAGCTGGGACAGCTCTCCCAGCCGCTCTACCGGTCGGACGACACGACGCTCGACGCACGCATAACCCGCGGCGAGGTCGGGTCGCTGGTCGTGGCTCACGGCTCTGCGCTCGCCCCTGCGGAGCGCGACCGGCTGCAGCGTATTGCCGTGGAGCGAAGCCGGCTCGGAATCCCCGTCCTTTTCGGATTCGATGTCATCCACGGTTACCGCACCCTCTTCCCCATTCCGCTGGGCATTGCGGCGTCGTGGAATCCGGAGCTTGCCGAAGCGTCGGCCCGGATCGCGGCGTCGGAAGCGTCGGCCTGCGGCATCGACCTCACGTTCAGTCCGATGGTGGACGTCGCACGCGATCCGCGCTGGGGGCGTATCTCCGAAGGTTCGGGGGAGGACGTGCTGCTCAATGCCGTTTTCGGTGCGGCTCTCGTCCGCGGCTATCAGGGCGACGATCCCTCGAAGCAGGGCCGGATCGGGGCCTGTGTCAAGCATTTCGTCGGCTACGGCGCCGCATTGGGCGGTCGGGACTATCAGTTTACCGAGCTGTCGGAGCGCGCTTTGCGCGAAACCTATCTGCCGCCTTTCAAGGCTTGTGTCGATGCCGGTGCGGTAAGTGTCATGTCGGCTTTCAACGATATCTCCGGCACGCCGGCCTCGACCAATGCGCTGACGCTGGACCGGATTCTCAGAAAAGAGTGGGGATTCGACGGCTTCGTGCTCAGCGACTGGAACGCCGTGACCGAATTGCAGGAGCACGGCATAGCGGCCGACGGCGCCGAGGCGGCCGTCAAGGCGCTGACTGCCGGCGTGGATATGGAGATGACGTCGGACCTCTACCTGACGACCCTCGAACAGTCCGTCCGTGAAAAACGCCTGCCCGCAGCGCTTGTCGATCGGGCCGTGCGGGCTGTCCTGCGGGTCAAATTCCGGCTGGGGCTGTTCGACCGTCCTTTCCGCAGCCACCCCGAACCGGACCGGATGCTGCTGACGCCCGAAGCCCGCCGTACGGCCCGTCAGCTGGCGGCGGAGAGCATGGTGCTGCTGAAAAATGACGGTGTACTGCCCCTTTCGCCCGATCTGCGGAGCATCACGGTGACCGGAGAGTGGGCCGTGAGCCGCGATCTCTACGGCTGGTGGGTCGGCATGGGAGACGGCCGGGATGCCGTAACCGTCTGGGACGGCATCCGCAGTCAGGCCGGCGGGAGGACCGACGTGCGTCTGATGTCGCAGTCCCGCAGCCGCAGGAGCGATGTCGCGGTGGTATGTGTCGGCGAAAACGGCTATCTGTTCGGCGAGAACAACAACCGGAGCGACATCCGGCTGCCCTACGGGCAGGAGCAGCTGATCCGCGAGCTGAAAGAACAGGGCAACAAAGTCGTCGTCGTGGTCTTCAACGGACGGCCTCTCGACCTGAGCGCCGTCGTGCCTTATGCCGACGCGCTGCTGATCGCATGGCATCCGGGAACCGAAGCGGGCAATGCCGTTGCCGACCTGCTCTTCGGTAAGCGCTCTCCTTCGGGCAAACTCCCCGTCTCGTTTCCCAAATCGGTCGGCCAGCTGCCCCTTTTCTACAGCGACCGTACCAGCGGACGGCCCGGCAACGACCGCTACGTCTCCATGGACGGCCAACCGCTCTTTCCTTTCGGTTACGGACTCGGTTACACGACATTCGAATATTCCGAATTGCGGCTTTCGAAATCCGTCGCCGCACCCGGCGAGCAGGTCGCGGCGGAGATCACCGTTACCAATACCGGCGGCATGAAGGCCAAGGAGACGGTGCAGTTGTATCTGCACGACAAAGCCGCCTCGTTCACCCGCCCGGCGCGCATGCTGATCGACTTCCGCAAAGTCGAGCTTGCTCCGGGCGAAAGCCGCACCGTGTCGTTCGACGTGACGCCCCGACAACTGGCGGTTCTCGACGTGGCGTTCCGTCCGGTCGTCGAAGAGGGCGAGTTCGAAATCTCGGTGGGCGGCACGCCCTCCGAACTGCATAGCCGCATATTAACCCTAAAACGATAAACAGATGAAGATAATGCAATTGCCTGTTATTCCGGTTTGTGCGCTGGGATCGGCAGCCGCGTTGTGCGCCGGCTGCGGGAAGACTCCGGCAGAACGGCCCAATATCATCATAATCTATGCCGACGACGTCGGTTACGGCGATTTTTCCTGCAACGGTTCACCCACGATACAGACGCCGAATGTAGACAGGCTGGCTTCCGAAGGCGTGCGTTTCACCAATGCCCATACGACCTCTTCGACCAGTACGCCCGCCCGCTACGGACTGCTGACGGGACAGTATCCGTGGCGCAAGGAAGGGACGGGGATTGCGGCGGGGAATGCCGGAATGATCATATCGCCCGAACAGTATACGCTGGCCGACATGCTGCGCGGCGCGGGCTACGCCACCGGAGCCGTCGGAAAGTGGCATCTGGGCTTGGGCGAGACGGCCCGGCAGGATTGGAACGGCGTCATTGCGCCGGGCCTGAGCGATATAGGGTTCGATTATTCGTTCATCATGGCCGCCACGGGCGACCGTGTGCCCTGCGTATATATCGAAAACCAGCGCGTCGTCGGGCTTGATCCGACCGATCCCATCTCCGTGAGCTATGCCGAACCCTTCGAGGGCGAGCCGACCGGCCGGGACAATCCCGAACTGCTGGTAATGACCCCGTCCCACGGGCACGACCAGACCATCGTCAACGGGATTTCCCGCATCGGGTATATGAAGGGCGGCAAGGCGGCCTTGTGGAAGGACGACCGGATCGCCGACCGGATCACGGACAAGGCCGTGGAGTTTATCGCCCGAAACCGGGAGCATCCGTTTTTCCTGTATTTCGGGACCAACGATATTCACGTGCCGCGCGTTCCTCACGCCCGGTTTGCCGGCAAGAGCGGCATGGGGCCGCGCGGCGACGCGATTCTCTCTTTCGACTACTGTCTGGGCCGTGTGATGCGTACGCTGGACAGTCTGGGCATCGCGGACAATACGCTGCTGATCGTCAGCAGCGACAACGGACCCGTCGTTGACGACGGTTACAACGACCGCGCGGTGGAGCTGCTGGGCGATCATCGTCCGTGGGGCGATTTCCGGGGCGGCAAATACAGCGCCTTCGAAGCCGGCACCCGTGTGCCGATGCTGGTGCGCTGGCGCGGACATGTTCCCGCGGGAGCCGTGTCGGACGCGTTGTTGAGCCATATCGACATCTTCGCCTCCTTGGGCGCTTTGTGCGGGGGCGAAATTCCCGAAGGGGCCGCACCCGACAGCCGCAACCACCTCTCCGCGCTGCTGGGCGGCGGGCCTGACCGGGAGTACGTCGTCGAGCAGAACCTGAATAACACGCTTTCCATTATTGTGGACGGCTGGAAATACATCGAACCCAGCAACAAGATGCGGATCAACCGGCAGACCGACACCGAACTGGGCAACGATCCGATGCGGCAGCTTTACAACCTGCGCGAGGATGTCGGCGAACGGCACAATCTGGCCGGACGGTATCCTGCAAAAGCCGATTCGCTGCATAATAAACTGGAAAATATCAAAAGACGATGAAAAAGGGTATTCTGACCTATCTTCTCCTGCTCAGTGCGGGATTGCTTCAGGCGGCGCTGCCGGGAGTTAAAATCGAGGCGGGGCCTTATCTGCAGGCCGTCACCGAAACCGGGTTCACGGTCGTCTGGGCCTCCGACACCGATGCCGTGGCTTGGGTGGAGGTTGCGCCGGACGACGGCAGCGATTTCTATGCGGCGGAGCGGCCGCGTTACTATCATTCGGAACACGGCAAACGCATCATCGGCCGTCTGCACCGGGTCCCGGTCACGGGACTTGAGCCGGGAACCCGTTACCGTTACCGCATCTTCACGCAGGGAATTCTCGAAAACGGCGGCAACAAGGGCGTGATTCCGGGCCGGATCGCAGCCAGCAGGGTCTACAAACACGAACCCTATTATGCGACCACGCTGAATCCCGACAAGAAGACGATCAGTTTCGCCGTCGTGAACGATATCCACGGCAACGATTCGCTGTTTCGTCAGCTGTTGGGCGGCGTGACGGAGAAAAATACCGATTTCGTGGTGCTGAACGGCGACATGACGTCGATGATCGAATCCGAACGGCAGCTGTTCGACGGCTATCTGAGATCGGCCTCGGAACTCTTCGCAGCCAATGTGCCGTTCTGTTTCGTACGGGGCAATCACGAAAACCGGGGCGCTTTTTCCTACCGCGCTTCGGACTATTTTCCGACGCCGACCGGGCGGTTCTACTATACGTTCCGCCACGGGCCTGCATTTTTCGTGGTGCTGGACTGCGGCGAGGATAAGCCCGATAACGATATCGAGTATTCGGGGCTGGCCGATTTCGACCGTTACCGGGAGACCGAGGCCGACTGGCTGAAGGGAGTCGTCGCCAGCGAGGAGTTCCGGCAGGCGCCGCTGCGGATCGTGCTGCTGCATATTCCGCCGCTGCATTACGACTGGCACGGAGGACGTGAAATACAGCGGCTCTTCATGCCGCTTTTGCAGGGTGCCGGAGTCGATCTCATGCTCTGCGGCCACCTGCACAAGGCGTTCTATACCGCTGCCGGAGAAGATAAGTATGACTTCCCGGTGCTGATCAACTCCAACCGGGAGTGTGTGCGTGTAACGGTCGAAGGGCGGAAGATCGAAGCCGAAATCAGGGACGCCGCGGGCAAAACCGTCGCCCGGCATACGGTCAGAGGCGGCCGCGAGTGACCTTCCGGGGCGGAGCCTGCGCAAGATTCGCCGCTTCCGCATCTTCGAGGAACGCCCGGAGCGGTTATTCGTTTTGCGCGGAACCGTGGGTGTCGTGGAACTGTTCGACGTACTCCTTCGGGGTCATGCCGTAGTGCTCCTTGAAACATTTGGTGAAATAGGAGTGGCTGTTGAAACCCGATTTGTAGAGTATTTCCGAGATGCGCAGCTCACCCTTGCAGAGGTATTGCGCCGCGCGTTTGAGCTTGATTGTGCGAACGAAATCGTTTATCGTCTCGCCGGTCAGGGCCTTTACCTTGCGGTATACGTACTGGTAGGAGCTGTCGATGCTTTCGCACAAAATCTGGATGCTGAAGTCCGGATTTTCGAGGTTATCCTCGATGACCTTTATCAGTTTCAGGATGAATTTGTCGTTTTCGGATTCGATCACGATCTCCGAGGGACTTGACAGAATCCGGTCCCGATAAAGTTTCTGCAATTTGATCCGGGATTCGATAAGCCCTTCGATCCGGGTCGTGAGGGTTTTGACGCTGAACGGTTTGGATATAAAAGCGTCTGCGCCGCAGTTGTAGCTTGCGGCCCGGTCGCCCTCGTTGCTTTTGGCTGTCAGCATGATCAGCGGAATGTGACTGGTCAGGGGATCCTGCCTGACCAGCGTACACATTTCGAAGCCGTCCATGCGGGGCATCATCAGGTCCGAAATGATCAGGTCGGGGTAGACGCGCCGGATCTCCTCCAGCCCCTGCTGTCCGTCTGCGGCCGTGTAGACCTCGTAGGCGCCGCCGAGCGTGGTTTTCATGAAACCGAGCATCTGCTCGTTGTCCTCCACGATCACGATTTTGCGCATACCCCCCCCCGTCGCGTCTGCCGGAATATGTTCCGGGTCCTGATTTTCGCCGGGGCGGACCTCATCGGCGGCGTCCGGGAAACCGTTCCTGCAGGGAAGCGTCACCGTGAAGCAGCTTCCGGCCCCCGGAGCGCTCTCCACTTCGATTTCGCCGCCGTGCAGCCTTACGTAATCCTTGGTCAGCATAAGTCCGATGCCGGACCCTTCGGCCTGCTCGTGGGGGATGTTGCCCGTCTGATAGAACCGTTCGAAAATGCGTGTCTGCTCTTCGCTCCGGATGCCGCATCCGGTGTCGCGGACCGTAATGCGGACGTAGTATTGCCCCTCCTGCTCCGTGGTCTCGACGCGCAGGGCGATCCGCCCGCCGTCGGGCGTGAATTTGAAGGCGTTGGAGAGCAGGTTGTAAAATACCTTCTCGATTTTGTCGCGGTCGAAGAGCATGTTGATGCAGAAGGGGTGCGACTCGAAGGTGTAGTCGATGCGTCGCTGCCGGGCGTGGTCGCAGAAGGTCGCGTATGTCTCCTGCCCGAAGGCGGCGATGTCGCCCATGCCGAGGCTGAGTTTCATCTTGTTGTTGTCGATCTTGCGCATGTCCATGATCTGGTTGATCAGGCGCAGCAGCCGCTCGGCGTTCTGCTTCATGATCAGCAGCATCTTGCGCTGGCCCTCCGTCGCCGTTTCGAGCAGCGTCTCGATCGGGCCGAGAATCAGCGTCAGCGGGGTCTTGAATTCATGCGAGATATTGGTGAAGAAGACCATCTTGGTCTGATTGATCTCCTTGTAGGTCTCCCGGCGCATGATTTCGAGTTTAAGCTCCCGCGCCAGCCGGATGCGGATGCGCACCAGATAGACGGCCAGTATGCAGAACGCCGCGAACAGCAGCGTATACCCGATACAGGCCGCGGTGCTGCGCCACCATGCGGGGCGGACGACGATGTCGATCTGCGCAGGCGCTTCGCTCCAGATGTTGTCCGAATTCGCGGCGTTTACACGGAAGGTGTAACGCCCCGGCGGAATGTGCGAATAGGAGGCGTAGCTGTGTTCGCCGTCGGTCGTGATCCACTCCTTGTCGTATCCGTCGAGCTTGTAGGTGTATGAATTTCCTGCGCCCGTCGCGAAGTTGAGCAGCGCGAAGTCGATGCGGAAGAAGTTTTCGTCGTGCCGCAGCCTGATCTGGTCGGAGAAGGTGACGGAGTTCTCCAAGATGACTTTGCCGTCGATCTCGGCGCCGGGCAGAACCGGCGTGTTGTGCAGCCGGAACGAGGTGAGCCGCACGGGATAGCGGCGGACGTCCACTTTGATCTCCTGCGGGTCGAAGGCGATGAATCCCCCGTGCCCGCCGAAGTAGATGCGCCTGCCGGCGCTGCAGACGCTGTTGTACTCGATGTCGTTCATCTTCAGCTCCTGCGAGATGTCGCATGTGATTTTGTAGCTGAGTTCGTAGTCGAACATGATCAGCCAGCTGCCGGTGGCGATCCATAGCCGGTTCGACTCGTCCGATACGATCGTGCGCACCGACAGATGGGGGCCGATGTCGATGCGTTCGAACCCGTCGGTTTCCGGCGCGTAGCGGCAGAGTCCCGTGTCGGTGCCTATCCATGTGCGGTTGAGGGCGTCGGTGTGGATCGAATAGATGCGGTTGCTGACGATGCTGGCCGGGTCGTCCGGGTCGTTCTTGTACTGGACGATGGTTTGGGCGGACTTGTTGTAGCGGAAAATGCCGTCGCTGGTCGAGCCGATCCATATATTGCCCTGTTTGTCGGGTTCGAAGTAGGGAACGTCGCTGTTGTCCGACGACACGAGGTTGTCGATGATCATGGGCGTGAAGCGCAGGCGCGTGATTTCGCCCGAAGCGCTGCGCTCGGCGCGGATGAAGCAGATGCCGCTGCTGATATTGACGACGATCTCGCCGTCGTTGTCCTCCTTGATGTCGTAGACGTATTTGAACGAGAAGTTCTCGTCGCCCGTGTCGACCCGGCGGAGCGTCGTGCGGTTTTTGTCGAGGTAGACAACGCCGTTGTTCGTGCCGATCCACATGATGCCGCTGCGGTCGGTGAGTATGCGTTTTATGTTGTTGTGGGGCAGCAGGCTGTTCTTGGTCGTGAAATGGCGTTTCAGCCGCATGTCGGGCGAATAGCACATCAGGCCGTTGTTCGTGCCGATCCATATCTCGCCGGGCAGGACGGCGATGTCGGTGATCGTCTCCCGTGTGGTGTGCCCTTCGGCATCGGTGTCGTTGATGTAATGCACGTCGATGGGCCTGCGGTGGCTGTTGCAGCAGGCCACGCCGTAGTTGGTGCCGAGCCAGACAAGCCCGTTGTCGTCTTGGAAAAGACAGCGTACGATCTGCGTGGGCAGCGAGACGGGATCGGTGATGGAGTTGGCGAAGTTCGTGAAACCGCCCGACGGGATGTCGAAGACCGAAAGGCCGCTCGACGTCGCCGCGAGGACGTGCTTCGCGTCGTAGCGCGTCACGTCCCGCACGTCGTTGCTTGCGATGCCGCTGTTCGCGGTGTGGTAATGGCGCTCCCCGCCGGTTTCGGTGTCGAATACGCGCAGCCCTCCGGTCGCGGCGATGTAGAGCGTATGGGGATCCTCCTGCTGGATGTGCAGCCCCGATATCAGGCAGTTGCCCTCTGCGGGGGCTTTTTTCAGCGGTACGGACTTGAAGACGCCGCTTTCCGTCTCGCGGCAGTAAAGCCCGTCGAAGGTGCCGATCCAGAGCCGTCCCGCCGAATCCTCGCAGAGGCTCCTGACCTCGTTGTGCATCTTGTCGCGGTCGTAGTGGTTGAGCTTGTAGAAGTTTATCAGGCCGTTCCGGCGGTCGAACCGGATCAGTCCGTCGAGCGTGCCGATCCAGAGATAGCCCTTCGAGTCTTCGCAGAAACAGCGTATGCGCAGGTTGCCCAGCAGGTTGCGGGAGTCGTTTTCCGCCGATATCCGTTCGAAGTTTTCCTTTTGCGCGTTGTAGACGTTTACGCCCTTCTCCGTGCCGATGAACAACCGGCCGTCCCGTGTGATGTAGAGACAGTTGATCCACGATGTCGAGAGCGAACAGGGATTTCCCGGTTCGTGTCTGTAAACGTGGAATTCGGTGCCGTCGTACCGGTTCAGCCCCTCCGCCGTACCGATCCAGATGAATCCCTGCGGATCCTTGACGATGGCGTTGACCATCTGGTGCGAGAGTCCCTGCTGGATGCCGATGCTTTTGAAGTAGAGCTTCAGCACGTCGTCGGCGCTGCGCGCCCCGGCGAACGGGCAGAGGAGCAGGAACAGTAGTAGGAGGTTGCGTTTCGACATAGTACAAATGTAAAGTTTTTATCCCGGAGCTCAAAACGCCGGGGCCTGAAAAAGCGCCCCGGCATCCTGAAATCCGTCGTTCGTTTTAACGGAGCGTGGGGTAGGGATAGGAGCCGCCGCCCGCCTGCCATACCGTCACGAAGTCCCAGCCGGAATACGACGCCGGATTCTTCATCTGCGCTTCGCTCAGCAGACCGCCGCCCGTGATGCCCGACGTCGAGCCGCCGGCGAAGGCGTCCCCGTTGTCCAGCGCATAACAATCGGTTATGACGGCTTTGCCGCTCGCCTTGCCGAATGCGCTGAAGAGGTTTCCGGAACCGCCGTCCACCGTGATTTTGCCTACGGTATAACAATTGGTTATGACGGCGGCCTGATCGGCCATCTCGCCGACGATGCCGCCGTAGTTGGCCTTGCCCTTGATCGTGGCGTTGCCGGCGTTGTAGCAGTCGGTGAGGCGGCCGGGTTTGTTGGTGTGGCCTACGATTCCGCCGATGCGCAGGCTCGACGACGAGACGCTGGCGCCGACGATCAGGTCGCCCGTGTTGTAGCACTTGCTGATGACCGTCTTGTTGGAATAGATGCGGCTCGTGACGCCGCCCATGTAGGCCGCGCCGCGCCCCATGCCGGCCGGTTCGTCCATGGTGAGGGTGCCGGTGTTGTAGCATTTTTCGATGACGCACGCCGCGCTCGACGAGGTGGTGTAGCCGACCACGCCGCCGAAGTAATAGTTGGCCGTGATCGCGCCGGTGTTGCCCGAACCGGTTACCTTGCCGCCGTTCATGCCGACCACGCCGCCGACCTGATTCATGGCGGTGATCGAGGCGTGGTTGACGCATTGGTCGACAACGCCCGTGGCATAGTTGTAGGCCGCGATTCCTCCGCAGGTGAATTCGTCGGTCTTGTTGCGGTCGGCGGCCGCCGAGATGGCGCCCGATGCGGTGCAGCGAAGTACGGTGCCGTTGTTGTTGGCGGCGATGCCTCCGACGTTGAGCGGCGTGGTGCCGGTCTCGCAGGCTATCGTGCAGTCGGTGACGGCGATGTCCCGGAGGGTGCCGTTGTTGGTGCCGGCCACCCATGCGAAGCCGTTGTCGGCTTTATTGACCGAACCGCCGTCGTTGGTGATGTAGAGCGAGCAGCGGCTGAAGTTGAGCGACGCCACTTCGGCGCCTTCGGCCACGGCTCCGAAGAACCCGAAGTAGTTGCGCTTGTCGGCCAGCGGACGGATTTCCCATCCTTCGATGGTCTTCCCGTTGCCGTCGAAGATGCCCGCGAAGGGGTCGGCCGGGGAGCAGATCGGTTCGAAGTCGGCGCCGGGTGCCGGCGTGTAGGTGAGTTTGTAGTAACATCCGGCCGCTTTGGCGTTGGCGGTCGATATGTTGCGCAGGTAGCTGTCCCGGTCGATAATGAACGGATCGCCCTGCGTGCCGGCTCCCGATGCGAAGTGGCTGTTGGCGCTCTGCGCCTCGCTGTTCGAGAAAACTTCGGGGTCGTCCGACAATGCCCGGATTGAAACGCTGAACAGACCGACGTATTCGGGCTTGGCGAATACCTCCTGCGCCGAGAGGTTGCAGGTGGTTTCGGCGCCGTTGTCGATCTCGGCGACCGGAGCGCCGTTACTGTCCGTAAGCACGACCATGTATTTCACCGCACCCATGATGGCGTCCCATGCGAGCCGGATGGCGCCTGCTTCGTCTTTGGCCAGCGTCAGTACGGGCGCCGCGAATTCACCGCTCTGGTTCACCTTGAACGAATAGGTGACGCCCGGCGTATTTTTCGACCGGAACGTGACCTCGGCGCTGCGTTCCCGCTTGGTTGAATTGCTGGCGCATACCAGCTGTACGGTCTTTTTGCCGCTTCCGTTGTCGGAGCTTACGACCGAACACCAGCTGTCGTCCGAGGTCGAGGCCTCCCACGCGTCGTTGGTATAGAGCGTCAGGGGCGTTTCGCTGCGTGTGACTCCTACGGCAAGGCCTTCGCTCTGGAGACCGTCGATTTCGATGTAGGGTTCGCTGGTCTGCTGGGTGACGGTGAATTCCTTGCGGAACGAACCTTTGCCGTCGTCGCTGACGATGACCAGCCGCGCCGTTTTGGGCGTGGAAAGGTCGTAGTTGCGTTCGGTCGCAACGGTGATCTCGATATCGCCGAATCCCTCCGCCGGCGTGATTTCGAGCCACTCCCCGCCGCCGTCGTATTCGACGTGCGCTTTCCACCAGATGTTGGAGGCGATCGAGATCCGTGCGCTTTCGGTCTTGCCGTCGAGCGTCAGGCTCTTGTCGTCGATGCCGACGGCGGGCCGGGTGGTTTCGCTGCTGTATATGTCGGTGTCCGAACATGCGCCCGCAATGAGCAGCGCAGCGAGCATCGAACTTAATATTACCGTTTTTTTCATGGTTCTTTCGGTTTTCTGAATCTATTTTTTATTCGTGTAGTTGTAGTACCAGCCTTCGATCTTGTTGCTTGTCCTGCGGTTGTAGCTGCCGTAAAGCTTTTGCGTGAATTCCTGATGAATACGCTTGGCTATCTGCGACCGTTCGGCGGGGTCCGCCACGCCGCGGGTGAGACGCTCGGTCTTGTCGAGCTTTTCGAAGAACAGCTCCCGCAGGTGCGTCGCCTCTTCGGCGCTCAGACCGAGTTCCTCCTTGGCTTCGGCGGCCATGCTCGCGGCCTTTTCCCGCAGTGCGGCCTCGTCCGTTCCGGCGCCGGCCAGAAACAGAATCGCTGCCGGTAATAATAGGGTCAGGAGCAGCTTCATCAATAGCCGAAGTTTTGGTCCGACGCCGAAATGTTGTAGTTCGCCGATATCTCCGCGTTGGGGAACGGCAGCAGCAGATTCTTCTTCACCTCGTTGAAGCCGTTGGGAAGCACATAGTCGTAGGGTGACAGCGATGCGGTCTCGGTGATGCGGGCGTTGTGGATGTCGATCAGCCCGGTGAGGTACGCCACGCCGAAGCGCCGCGAGTCGAACCACTCGTGCAGTTCGCCTTTCAGTTCGCAGCGGCGTTCGACGCGCAGGGCGGCGCGTATCTCCTCCTGCGACAGGCCTGCATCCCAGTCGGCGGGTTCCGTGCGCTGTTCGTTCGAGGCGTTCCGGGCCCGGAAGAGCACTTCGTTGACATAACCCACGGCTTCCCGCGTATGCGCGCCTCCCAGCTCGTTAGCCGCTTCGGCCAGCGTCAGCAGCAGGTCGGCGTAGCGGTAGACGATGAAGTTCACGTTGGCGTTGCCCGCCGTGAAGGTCGGATCGACCCATTTGCGCAGGTAGGGGAGGTACTCGTATTTCGAAGTAGACTGGTCGGGATAGTTCTCCTTGGTATAGGGATAGATGTAGTACTGCTTGCCCCTGTAGTTTTCGTTCTCGACCGTCGTGTTGCATTTGTATTTGTAGTCGAGGTAGGTGCACTCTTCGCGCCAGTCGCCCGGATAACGGTCGTTGTGCTCGTCCCACGCTTCGCGCGAGGGGCGGATCTGTCCGTAGTTGTTCGACGAGTTGGTCAGGGGCACGCCTTCCCAGTAGCCCGGAAGGTAGCGGTACATGAAGGGACAGCTGCCCGTCACGTAGTTCATCTCCATTTCGAGAATCGACTCTTCGGTGTGCTTGTTGGTGTAGACCCACAAGTCGGCGAAGTTCGGAACGAGCGAGTAGGCGTGCGAGTCGTAGACCTCCTTGGCGTTGTCGTACGCCAGCTGCCAGTACTCCTTGGCCGACTTGTCGAACAGCGCCGCGTCGAACGGTTCGCCGGGATGCTCCTTGATACATGCCAGCGCGACGTAGACCTTGGCCAGAAATGCTTTGGCGGCCCATTTGTGCGGACGTCCGTGGGCATGGGCGCCCTTTTCGGGCAGCATGTTCCAAGCCTGTTCGAGGTCGCCGATGATCAGACCGTAAATCCGGTCGATCGACGTGCGGGGCTTGTGGCTCTCCTCGATGGAGGCGGCGGGCCGGTCGATATACGGCAGCGCGCCGAAGATGCGCACGAGGTTGAAGTAGGAGAGCGCCCGCAGCAGCCGCGCTTCGCCCTCGATCCGGTTGTGTTCGGCTTCCGACATGCCGCTGCACAATCCGATGTTCATCAGCAGGTCGTTGACCGTATTGATCGTCTGGTAGGCTCCGTCGTAGACGTAGTCGGCCGTGCTGTTGTCCACCGCCACGTTCATCGTCGCCAGCTCGACCATGTAGGTCGAGTTGCGGTTCTGGAGCTGCATGGTGGGCGTATGCCACGACAGGAGCATGTGCAGGTAGCCGCCGTAGCCGTTGCTCTGCGAAATGTAGCCGTAGCAGGAGTTCAGGACGGCCTGCACGCCGTTCGGGGAGGAGTAGACGTCCTCCGGACTGAATTGGGTCGAAGGGTGTTCCGTCAGGAAGTCGTCGCAGGAGGTGCCCAGACCCGCGCCGCAGAGGACGAGAAACAGGATGATTATCTTTTTCATGGTTTATTCCTTTTTATGCGTGATACGGTTAGAAGGTCATCGTGATGCCGCAGACATAGGCCCTCGACGACGGGTACGAGCTCCAGTCCACGCCCACTTTGAGGGCATTGTTGGTGAAGCTGCTCACTTCGGGGTCCCAGCCGCTGTACGAGCTCCATGTGAAGGCGTTGCGGACGGTGAAGCTCAGGCCGAGGTTCTTGACGACGCTCGTGCGCTTGAAGTTGAACTGGTAGCTGAGCGTGACGGCCGAAAGGCGCATGTAGCTGCCGTTTTCGAGAATCCGGTCCGTGAAGTCCTTGGTCTGGCCGGCCGTGCGGTTCAGACGGGGATAGCGGGCGTCCTGATTGCTCTCGCTCCACGCGCCGAGATAGGCTTCGGTGCGGACGTTGTGCAGGTTGTTGCCCGTCGGCGACGTGTTCGTTTCGGGCAGCAGGTTGCCGTTGGCGATCTGGTTGCCGTATACGCCGTCGAACATCATCGAGAGCGAGAGGCTCTTCCAGCGGAACGACGTGCTGAATCCGTAGGTGAACGACGGGTTGGGATCGCCGATGACCTCCTTGTCCATGTCGTCCACGTTGCCCGATCCGTCGGTGTCGAGGTACCAGATGTCGCCCGGCTGGAGCTGCTGGCCGCGGTATGTCGGCACCAGTCCCTTGTCGATGGCCTCCTGCGTCACGATTCCGTTGGTGCGGAAGCCGTAGAACAATCCGGCGGGACGTCCTTCGATGAAGATGTTGGCCGGCATCTTGAAGTAGTCCGACGTGTTGGAGATCTCCTCGCCCTCGAACGCCGAGGCGAAGATGTTGCCGTGCGATGCCGCCGGAAGTCCGATGCTGCCGATCTTGTTGCGGTTGAACGAGATGTTGGCATTGACGTTCCACGTGAAGTCGGCGTTGTCCACCGGATAGGCGTCCACCGAGAATTCGACGCCCCTGTTTTCGATGTTGCCCCGGTTGATCCACATCGACGAGAATCCGGTCGAAGGGGGAATCGAAATCTGCTGGAGCAGGTCTTTCGTGTTTTTGTAATAGAGGTCGAGGGTCATGTTGAGCCGGTTGTCCAGAAGGCCGAGGTCCAGACCCACGTTATACTGCTCGGTGGTCTCCCATTTGAGCTCCCGGTTGGACATGATGCTGGGCTTGATGCCGATGACGAACTGGCCGTCGGGCGATACCGAATAGTCCGAATTGGGGTCGGCCGTATACATCGAGCTGTAGGTGGTCAGCGTCTGGTAGGGGCTCAGGCCCTGATTGCCGACCATGCCCCAGCCGGCGCGCAGCTTGAGGTTGGAGATGAAATTCAGGTTCTTCATGAATTTCTCTTCGGACATGCGCCATGCCGCCGAAAACGAGGGGAAGTAGCTGAAGCGGTTCTCCTTGGAGAACTTGCTGCTGCCGTCGGCGCGGAACGTGGCCGTCAGCACGTAGCGGTCCTTGTAGCTGTAGACCATGCGGGCGATGTAGGACATCAGCGTGCTTGCGTCCTCGGAATATCCCGGAACCTGCGTTTTGGCGTTGCTGATCGCGTCGGAGCGGAATTCGAGGGCCGGGTAGTCGGGGAAGTCCTGCGCGTTGATCGTCGAGTTGTGGTTTTCGGCGCTGTTGACCGAGATGCCCAGCACGGCGTCGATACGGTGGCCGCCCTTGAAGCTCTTGTTGATGTTGAACATGTTGTCCACGTTGTAGCGGAAAGCCACCAGTTCCGAGAATCCCGCGCGGCCGTTCAGACCGTTGTCGAGATACTGGCCGTAGAAACGGGTGCGGTTCTTGTTGCGGTAGTCGGTGCCGAACGTGGTCTTGAAGGAGAGCCATTTGGTGAGCCGGATATCCGCGTAGAGGCTTCCGCTGAGACGGAACTCGTCGCTGCCGTCCTCGTAGCTGTTCAGCCAGAGGTCGGTGCCCTTGTAATCCTCTTCGTCGCCGAGGTCCTCGCCCGACGTCGTGACGTAGGGTTTCGAACCGAGCATCTGGCGGATCATGCTCGTCGCGCGGGTCGCGTTCTGCGTGCCGCCCGGCTCGGTGCCCTGCGTCATCTGGTTCTTGCGGTTCGAGACGGTGGTCTTCGTGCCGACCTTGATGAATTTGGCGATGCGGTGGTCGAAGTTCGCACGGAAGTCGTATTGGCGGACGTTGGTGTTGCGGATGATGCCGTTGTTGTCGAGATAACCGCCCGCGAGGTAGTAGTTCGACTTGTCGCTGCGGCCGCTTACGCTCACGCGGGTGTTGATGCTCACTGCGTTGCGCATCGTATAGTCCTGCCAGTCGCGCGCTTCGAGGACCTCGCCCTCCTTGATGTCGAGACTTACGCCCACGTCGTCGGAGTAGGCCAGAAACTGGTCGAGGTCGAGCACGTCGATGTGCTTGCGCGGCGTGGAGATGTCCACCATCGTCGAGAATTCGATACGGGGCGTGTCCGAGGTGCCCTGCTTGGTGGTGATGAGCACCACGCCGTTGGCGCCCATCGAGCCGTAGATGGCCGTCGCCGAGGCGTCTTTCAGAATCTCCATGCTGGCGATGTCCTGCGGGCTGATGGAGGCCAGTGCGTTCTGCGCTTCCTGTCCGGTGCTGCCCAGCGGGTTCTTCACGTCCTGCGACGAGGGGTTGAGAATGATGCCGTCCACGACGTAAAGCGGTTCGCCGGTGCCGTTGAAGGAGCTTGTGCCGCGGATCTTGACGCTCACGGCACCGCCCGGAGCGGCGTTTCCGGTGGTCACCTGCACGCCGGCAGCATGGCCCTGAAGCAGTTTGTCGAACGAGGCGACCTGCGCGGCTTCGTTCTTGTCGATTTTGACCGAGGTGACGGCTCCCGTCACGTCGCTCTTGCGCAGCGTTCCGTAACCGACGACCACGACCTCTTCGATCTGGGCTTCGTCGCTTTCGAGTTCGATGTCGATCCGGGTGCGTGTCCCGACGGCGATTTCCTGAGGTTTGTAGCCCAGATAACTTACTTGGAGCGTCTTCTCGGCCGCGGCCGGAATTACGATTTTGTAGCGGCCTTCGGCGTCGCTGCTCGTTCCGGTCGTCGTGCCTTTCACGAGGATCGTGGCGCCGATCACCGATTCGCCGTTTTTGTCGGTTATGCGTCCTCTGACGGCGGTCTGGGCGAAAAGTTCGACCGTGAGCAGCAGAGCAACCGTAAGACAGGCTATGTATTTCGCGTATTTCATGATAATCATCTTTTTAGAGAATTAAAACGTTGCTTTGATGCTCAGGAGGAAAGTCCGGGCGAGCGGATAGGAGCCGTTGTCCACGCCGTAGCGGCTCAGGTCGTAGGTGTAGCTGCCTACCATGGGCGAATAACCCGAATAGCCGGTCAGGACGCAGAGGTTTTTCGCCGTGAATGCCAGATCGACGCTCCGGAGCCACTTTCTGCTGATGTCGAACCGGTAGCTTACCTGCACGTTCGACAACCGCAGGTAGGAGCCGTCCTCGACGAAGCGCGAAGAGACGACGTCGGCGCCGACGGCGTTCAGCCGCGGCTCGCCGCCGGCGGGATAGGCCTTGCGGTAGCTGTCGCTGCGCAGGTTCGAGTAGTTGCCCGTGGCGAAGGTCGCCGTGTTGAGCAGATTGAGGTTCATGATGTCGAAATCGGCGGCTCCGTCCATGGTTACCGTCAGGCTCAGGTGGCGCCACGCCGCGCGCGTCGAGAGCCCGTAGCGGTACGACGGATTGGGATTGCCGATGACGGTCCTGTCTTTTTCGGTGACGTTGCCGTCGCCGTCCTTGTCGATGAACTTGATGTCGCCCTCCTGCAGCCGGGTGCCGTTGTAGGGCGGCGTGTAGAGCAGGTGGCGTTCGCGTACGATGCCCTGACTCTGGTAGCCGTAGAACGCCCCGACGCTTTCGCCTTTGCGGTTGACGTTGACCACGACGTCGCGGCCGAACCATTCGCCCGTCGAGTTGCCGAAGACGTCGCCGTCGTTCTCAGCTCCCGTAGCGAGGATCCGGTTGCGGTTGTAGCTGAATGTCGCGCCGAGATCCCACGACCACTCCTTGCGCTCGATCAGGCGGGCCTGAACGCCGACCTCGACTCCGCGGTTCAGGATGCGGGCGCTGTTGGCGTAAATCTCCTTATAGTCTCCGGTGCGCTTGTGGTAGTAGTAGCGCAGTTTGTCTTCGCTTCTGGAATCGTAGTAATTCGCCGTGAGCCGAATCCGGTCGTTGAACAGCCCCGCTTCCAGTCCGACGTTCCATTCGTCGTTCAGGCCGGTCCAGCGTACGTCGTAATAGTTGGTGATGCCGTTCTCTATGGTGATGTCGGGGGCGATTCCCGTAATGTAGCTTTCGTTGAAGAGGTAGGGATCGAGCGCCTGACGTCCCGAACGTCCCCAGCCGCCGCGCAGCGTCAGTGCAGAGATCGCTCCGGCGTGCTGCATGAAAGGCTCCGCCGCGATGTTCCACGCCGCCGACGCCCACGGATAGAGGGCCGTGTCGTCCAGACTGTTGTCGTAGCGGAACGTATAGTCTCCGCGGACGCCCGCATGGATCGTATAGCGGTTGTCGAAGGTGTAGCAGGCCGATGCGAAGAGGGCCGTCTGCTGCGACCGGAGCCGGACGACGTGCGAAGGCTGGACGTTCTCGGCCAGCTGGATTCCGGTTGCGCGCAGGTCTTCCTTGAAGAACTTGTAGCCTTCGTTGATGTGGTTCACGCTGTTGCTGCCCTCGAACGTTCCGCCGAGCATGGCTGTCAGATGGTGCTTGGCGCCGAATGTCCGGTCGTAGGCGAAGTGTGCGGAGACGTTGTAGCCGATCGCGCGGATGTTGCTCTTTGCGGCGCGTCCCTGCTCTTCGGCGCCGCGCCATACGTCGCTTCCGACCCAGCGCATGCGCTCCTTGCCGCGGTAGTCGATGCCGCCCGCGACGTCGAACGTCAGGCCCTCGGTCAGCGCGGCCTTGAAATAGAGCGACTGCTGCACGAAGTATTGGCTCGCTTCGTCGTCATAGGCCGAGAGCCAGCCTTCGGCGGTGTCGTCGAGCTGCGATCCGTATTTGACCGTGTTGCGCATCGGCGCGGCTTCGGTCATGGCCTTGAGCGTGCTCATCGAACCCAGCGGCGAGGTGCCCTGCGTCATGTTGTTGCGGACGTGTCCGAAGTTGCCACGCACGCCGATCAGGCTATTCTTGTTGATCGTGCGCTCGAAATTGGCGCGGAGGTTCAGGATGCCCTGATCGGTGCGCCTGAGGATGCCCTGATCGCCGCTGTACCCCAGCGAGAGGTAGTGGCGGGTGCGGTCTTTGGCGCCCGACACGCTGATGTGATGACTGTGGGTGATCGCCGTCCTGACGGCCTGTCCGCTCCAGTCGATTGCGCCGCCCTGCGCGTCGAAACCCGGATTGGCCTGCTTCATCATCGCAAGATAGTCCGACGCCGGAAGCATCTCCACGTCGTGCCCCATCGTCGAGACACCTATATTAGAATGGTAGCGGACCGTTTCGCCCTTCTTCCCCATCTTCGTCGTGATGACGATTACGCCGTTGGCGCCCTGCGAACCGTAAATTGCCGTCGATGCGGCGTCCTTGAGCACTTCGATCTTCTCGATGTCGTTGGGATTGATCGACGCCAGCGTGTTCTGAACGGCCTGATAGTCGCTCTCGTCGTTCTGAAACGCCGGGGCGGCATCCCTTGTGGTGGGATTGAGGATTACGCCGTCCAGAATGAAAAGCGGTTCGGCCGTTCCCCGGAAGCTTTTCAGGCCCCGGATCAGGGTGCTGAATCCTGCGCCGGGCGCACCGTCGGTCGGCCGGATGCCGACTCCTGCGGCGCCTGCTCCGGAGAAGAACTCCTCGATGCCTGCCGCCGTCGAAGTCAGCGGACCGGGGGTGAGCGTCGTGTCGGATACGGTGTTCCGGGCGCCCCGGTTGCCTAACGATACTTCGTAGGTCGTTCCCGGATTTTGCTGTGCCGAAGCCGTGGGAATACCCGCATACGATAACCCCAGCGTCGTTAAGCAGAGTATTGCGGCTCTGCGGGGCGTTCGGGTAATTGAATAGTAGACTTGTTTCATTCGGTTTGTAGTTTAGATTAACTTCAGCAAAGCTATATCGTAATATTTTTACTTTTTAGAACTAAATTTTCCAAAACTATCACATAATTATCACGGCGGGGCAAACTGCCGGCCGGTGTCGGATAATGGCTTTGAAATAGTCGTTACGGTTGCGTCGATGGTATAAATTTACGGATAAAATAGTCCGAAAGGGTCGTATTCGCGGTGAATTTGCGTATTTTTATAGTTTTGAAAGAATCGTTACAATCAATGTAAAAAAAATACTAAAGTCCCCCGGAGGGTTCCGCTATCTTTGTCGGTGTTAAAATACAGTGCGTTATGCGAAAAATAATTCTGTTCCTGCTGCTGTTCGTGTCTGCGGCCGCTTCGGGTTCCGCCCGGCGGCAGATCCGCGTCGATCTGTCCGCACCCGGAAAACCGCTCGCCGTCCGTCCGGTCGGGGTCAATCTCTTCATGCTGATGGACCATGACCGCGGGGAGCGCCGGGCGCGTCCGATGTGGAAGGCCCTGCGGGATCTGGGTGTCCGCTCGGTGCGCTTCAACGAAGGCGAATACGGCGACTGGTATATTTTCACGCACCCGGATTCGGTATACCTGCTGACCCGTCCCGGTGCGAAGCTCTATCCCCGTCTGATCGACATCAAGTCGCGGGGAATCGACGGCAAGCTGACCGATATTGGGGCGGAACCCCGCTACGGCGGTTATCCGCTCAATTGCGAGGGTTTCCGGCCGACCGTCGATTTCAACGATTTCATCCGGATGTGCCGGAAGGTGGGCGTGGACGATCCGACGATCATTATTCCCACGCTGCCGGTGGACTGGACCGCGGCCAAGGCGTTTTATCCCACGCGCGAAGATATGGTGAAGCTCGCGGCGGCGATGGTGCGCTACGCCAATGTCGTCTGCAAATGCGGTTTCCGTTTCTGGGAGATCGGCAACGAACACTATTGGGAAAACAGGGATGATCCGCGCGATACCGTGTGGGCGGCCCGCTGCGCTTCGCTGGCGCTGGAGATGGCGCGCGCCATGAAAGCCGAAGACCCGACGATCGAAATCGGCGTGAACGGCTTTACGGCGCCGTGGCTGGAAACCTTGCTGACCTATGCCGACGGGAACGGCCGGCTGATCGACTATGCGGACAATATCGTCCCGCATCAGTACGCCAAAGCCGAACTTATCGGCAGCTACGAGCTTTATAAGGCCTCGGCCGAATATCCGCTGCACGAGGTGGACGAGGTCGTCGGATTTCTGGACCGCCCGGACGCTCCCGATGCGTCCCTGCGCGACCGCTTGAAGATTCAGGTCACCGAGGCTTCGTCGTTCATGCCCGGCAAGAAGGCCCACCGTGTGGACAACGTAGCGTGGGTGTCGCTGGCCAATTTCGAGCATCTGGGCTATATCCTTGCCGCTCCGAAGGTCGAATACACCCATTTCTGGGCCACGCACTGGACCGATGACGAAACTTACTGGTCGGCCCTGAAGATGGACAACCGGCTGGCGCCGATGGGCTGGGGCGTGAAGTTGTGGAACGACAACTTGCTGGATACCTTCTGGAAAGCCGACCTGCGTTCGTCCGCCGTGCGCTGTTACGCTTCGGCCGACAACTCCGGCGAACGGCTGGCGCTGTTTCTGGTGAACAGGCTCGACAGCGTGCAGGAGTGCTGCGTGGAGCTCGCCGGATACGGCGGCGCTCCGGAATTCCGCACCTCCGGCATCTGGGCGGCGCATCCCGACGACCGGGATTTCCGGATGCAGAAATCCGGCCGGGGCGTTGCCGAAGACGGTCGGTTCTGCCTGACGCTGCAACCGCTCTCCGTTACCGTAGTCCGTTTCGGAAAATAATGAATCGCTAAACCAAACTACCTTAAAACCAGACGTATGAAATTTTCAATCCGCAATTCGTGGCTTGCCGTCCTGCTGTTTGCCGGGACTGCCGCGGTCCACGGACAGACTATCCGCGAGCAGGTGCTCGATCCGGTCGAGCACAGTGCCGGCTCGTCGATGTCCTACCGTTTCGAGCCTCAGACCTATACACCGGCTCCGGAGGGATACGTTCCTTTTTACATCAGCCATTTCGGCCGTCACGGATCGCGTTACCACACGACGGAGAATATTTACAGGAAGTTTTACGACATCTTTGCCGCCGCGGCCGCGAACAATGCGCTGACGCCGTTCGGCATGGAGGTCAAACAGCGCGTGGATACGATTTTTGCCGTGTGCGACGGGCATGCGGGCGTGCTCACGCCGGCCGGCGAGCGGGAACACCGTGAAATCGCCGCGCGGATGTACCGCAACTATCCCGAAGTGTTTCAGCCGAAGGGCAAGCGGCGGAAAATGCAGGTTTTCTCGCGTTCGACCTCGGTCGGTCGGGTGATTCAGAGCATGCGCTCGTTCGACGGGGCGCTTAAAATGTGCGAACCGGAACTGGATATCCGCGAAGAGTCGGGCGGTGCGTATAACGGCTATCTGAACCACTACACCAAAGCCTACAAGGATTATTACAAGGACGGGGCGTGGCGCGCCGTATACGATGCGAAGCGCGGCTCGTGGTTTTCTCCGGACCGTTTCGTGGAGTCGCTTTTCTGCGATGCGGATTACGTGAAGCGCCACATATCCAGCCGCCGCAGCTTCATGATGGAGTTTTTCGCCGTAGCCTCCATCCTGCAGGACTGCCCGCTCGACGTCTCGCTCTACGACGTTTTCACCGACGATGAGATTTTTGCGCTCTGGCGGCTTCAGAACCTCAGCCAGTACCTTCGCAAAGGACCTTCGGCGATCGCCGGGGAGCTGGCGGCTTCGATCGCCAAACCGCTGCTGCGCGACATGCTGGCGTGCGCCGAAGAGGCCGTCGCCGGCGGGAGCGTCGTGGCCGATCTGCGTTTCGGGCACGGCGAGGGCCTGATGCCGCTGGCCGCGCTGATGAGGCTGGAGGGGGCGTGCGGCGTCGAGTCCGATCCCGAAAAGGTGGAGAACGTCTGGAATGATTTCCGGATTACGCCGATGGCCGGCAATATACAGCTGATATTCTACCGCAACGCCAAAGGCCGCGTGCTTGTCAAATTCCTGCTCAACGAGCGGGAGGTTACGGTTCCCGTCGCGGGCGACACGGCTCCCTATTACGACTGGAAGGCCGTCCGCAAGTATTATTACCGCATAGCGAAAGAGTAGGCGGACTTGTGTGATATCTCCCGGTATGCGGCGGGCGGCGGTTGCCGTCCGCCGTTTTTCGTCGGTTCCGGTCGGTGCCGTGGTTCCGGATTGCGTCGTTGTGCCGGTTGGTGGTGTCGCGCCGGACAGCGCCGGCGTGCCGGGCGGTGCCGTCGCTCCGGACGGGGAAGAGCAGGGGAGGAGAGGGACGGCTGGGACGAAGCCCGGAGGATGTGCATGGCGGGAGGGCCGAATGGCGGCAGGCTCGGATGCCGTGGCGGGGACGGCGCGCAGAGAGCGGTGCGGCTGGGGCCTTGGGCGGAATATCTCCGCGGACGGACGGGACATGAAAGACTTCTGCACGCCCTACGGCGTGCAGAAGTCTCGGTGTGAATACTGTTCTATTTCTGTTGGTCGATCAGCAGGGCCTTGATCAGCCGGAAGACCTCCGTATTTTCGATTACGCCGCTGAAATTGTATGCCCCGGCGCCGTAGGCGTAGAGTATGACGGGCGTGCCCGAATGGCTGGTCGTGCTGTACTTGTATTCGATGCCGCTCTCCGCCGCCGTGAAATCCCGGTCGTTGGAGACGACCGTCAGTCCGCCGGTCTCGTGGTCGGCGGTGACGATGACCAGTGTGCCGGGATTTTTGTCGGCGAAGTCGAAGGCCTTGTTCACGGCCCGGTCGAAATCCCGCATCTCGCCCAGCAGTTTTTTCGTGTTGTTGCCGTGTCCGGCTCCGTCGATCTGCGAACCTTCGATCATTGCGAAGAACCCTTTCCTGTTGCGCGCGAGCAGCGAAAGCGTGTGTTCGGTCGCGCGTTCGAGATAATCTTCGCCGCGTTTTGCCGCCGACTCCATGTACTTGTCCGCGAAAAGTCCGATGACGGGCGTGCTGTCGGTCGCGTAGAACTCTTCGGGGGTCGAGGCGTAGGCGTAGCCTTTGGCCTGCAACGCCGCCAGCACGTCCTGCCCGTCCTCCTGCTTTTCGAAAAAGCGGCGGCCGCCGCCCGCGGCCACGTCGATGCCCGACGTTTCATACGCCGCGGCTATTTCGGAGGTGTTGTGCCGGTCGGGGGTGTGGGCCATGAATCCGGCGGGCGTCGCGTCGGCCAGATGCGACGTCACGACGATTCCGGTCGCAAGGCCCTTCGCCTTGGCCAGCTCCGTGATGCTCTGGGCGGGGGCGCCGTCCGGGGTTACGCCGATGCGGCTGTTTTTGGTCTTGTGTCCCGTGGCCATCGCCGTCGCCGCGGCGCCGGAGTCGGTGACGCGGTTGTTGGCCGAGTAGGTTTTGCAGATGGCCGTGTAGTGGGCGCGGTCGAAGGCCGTCGGGCCGTATTGGTTTTCGATCATGTAGGCGGCGACCTGTCCCAGTCCCATGCCGTCGCCGATCATCAGGATCACGTTGTGTACTTTTTCGGGTTTCGGAGCCGTGCGCTGCGCCGAAGCGGGGACGCTCCATAGCAGGAGGCCTAAAATCAGAATGCGGAATAGCTTTGTCATCGGTTATCGGTTTTGATGTTCAGTTCGGCGGAGTGCCATGCGGTCCGGCTGCCGGTCCGCGGATCGACGGTCGTGACGCGCAGCCGCCCTCCGTCGATGTCGAAAAGGTTGTAACGGCCGCCGTCCAGCATCGAGATATTGACCACGGAGGGACCCGGCGACGTTTCCTGAATTTTATTGACGTGCAGGTGGCCTGCCAGCCAAAGCACGATCTGCGAGGTGTCGCAACCGTCGAAAACGGCGCTGCCGCCGGCGATCAGCTCCGGCGTATGGTGGGCGGCGACGACCGTCGGCTGCGGGACGGCGCATCGTTCGGCCAGCCACCGGACCTCTTCGCCGGGCAGCGTGGCATGGCGGTTCGGCTCGAACGGGCCTGTCGTGATGCCGATGAAGCGCACCCCTTCGCAGTCGAAGCAGAAACGGTCGGTGCCGAACGTGCGGAGAAAACTGCTGTAGCGTTCCGGACGTTTGGCGTCGTGGTTGCCCGTGGTCAGGTAGAGGGGTTTGCGGAGCCGGGCGAGCAGGCGCCGGGCCTTGCGGTGCCCCTTCGGGGTGCCGTCGTGCGAGATGTCGCCCAGCAGCAGAACGAAGCGCACCGAGTCGTCGGCGTCGATCGACCGGATCGCGGCTTTCAGGTTTTCGGCCGCATGCTCCCTGCCGATGTGCGTGTCGGTCACCACGGCGAACCTCAGGCGCTGGGCTTGGGCGGAAAATGCTGCGCAGAGCAGGAGCAGCAGGGCGGGCAGTCGTTTCATGGGCGGTGCGGATTTGTTGCAAAAGTAGCGATTGTTTCGCTTCCGGGGTGTTCTGATTTTATCAAAAACTAACACTTTCTTATAATTGCCCCGTGAAAGATTTCTGTTAGCTTTTGATAAACCAGAATCAGACGGAGCCTGTTTAATTCCCTAATTTTGCGGAAGAAAACCAACCTGAATATGACTCGGAACCTGATCCTGATTCTTTGCTGCTGTTTGTGCGGCCGTCTGGCCGCCCGGAATCCCGACTGGGAAAACCAGCTTGTCAATGCCCGCTGCCGGCTCGATGCGCGCGCGACCTCTTACTCCTATCCGTCGGCCGAAGATGCACTTTCGGCCGACCGCAGCCGTGCGCGCTTCCTTTCGCTCGACGGCGTTTGGCGCTTCCGCTTCGCCGACGACGTTTCCCGTGCGCCGCAGGGCTTCGAAGCCCCGGAATACGATGTCTCCGCATGGGACCGTATCGAAGTGCCCTCCTGCTGGGAGACGGCCGGATACGGTTATGCGATTTACACCAATATTATTTATCCCTATCCCAACACGCCCCCCTATATCCGGCGCGATAATCCCGCCGGATGTTACGTCCGGACTTTCGAAGTGCCCCGTGCGTGGAACGGCGACCGGGTTATACTGCACTTCGGCGGCGTCTACTCGGCCTGCAGTGTATGGGTGAACGGCTGTTTCGCCGGCTATTCCGAGGACAGCGCGCTGCCCGCCGAATTCGATGTTACGGAACTGCTGCGGGAGGGCGAGAACCGGCTGGCCGTCAAGGTGCTGAAATGGTGCGACGGAAGTTATCTGGAGGATGCGGACCATTGGCGGCTGGGCGGAATCTACCGCGAGGTCTATCTGGCCGCCGAACCGCGGGCCGCGATCGCCGATTACGGCGTGCGGACGGTGTTCGATGCGGAGTATCGCGATGCGAAGCTCCAGCTGCGTCCTTCGGTGGCGCTGACGGGCGCCGATACCGTGCGCTGCCGGAATTATGTGTTGCGCGCGGAGTTGTTCGATGCCGCAAACCGGAGGGTCGATCCCGGCGATACGCTCGAAGTGACCGTCGGCGAACTGCTCGACGAAACGTATCCCCAGCGCGACAACGTCTGGTATCCGCTGCTGGAGGCCCGGATTCCGTCGCCGCACAAATGGACTTCGGAAACCCCTTACCTCTATACGCTCGTACTCTCCCTCGCCGACGAAAACGGCAGGGTGGTCGAGGCCCGGAGCAGCCGCATCGGGTTCCGGGACGTACGTATCGAGGGCGGGCGCATGCTGGTCAACGGCGTGCCGGTGAAGCTGATCGGCGTCAACCGCCACGACCATAGCGACACGACGGGCAAAACCGTCACGCGCGAGCAGATGCGGGAGGATGCGGCGCTGATGAAACGGCTCGGATTCAACTCCGTGCGCACGTCGCATTATCCCAACGATCCCTATTTCTACGATCTCTGCGACGAGTACGGCCTTTATGTAATCGACGAAGCCAATATCGAGACGCACCATGCCGGCGGCTGTCTGAGCAACCGTCCCGAATGGATCGTTCCCTTTATGGAGCGCGTGACGCGCATGGTCGTCCGCGACCGCAACCACCCCAGCGTGGTCATGTGGTCGATGGGCAACGAGTCGGGCTGGGGGCCGAACCATGCGGCCGCGGCGGCGTGGACGAAGGAGTTCGATCCCACGCGCATCATCCATTACGAGGGTGCGCAGGGGAATCCCCAGCGCCGGGGATACGTTCCGCTGCGCAGCGTCGGAAAGTGGAAAACGGCCGAAGAGGATCCCGCCAAGGGGGAATACGCCGACTTGGCCAATCCCGACGACCGCGACGCGGTGGAGGTCGTCAGCCGGATGTACCCGACGGTGGACGAACTGGAGCGGCTGGCCTGCGATACGCTTGTCCGGCGGCCGGTGCTGATGTGCGAGTATGCGCACGCGATGGGCAACTCCGTAGGCGGACTGGGCGACTACTGGCGGGTGATCCGCCGCCATGACAAACTGCTGGGCGGTCATATCTGGGACTGGATCGACCAAGGACTGCGCAAGGCCGACGGCAGGGGCGGCTGGTTCTGGGCCTACGGCGGCGATTTCGGAAGCCGCGAGAACCATGACGCCAACTTCAATATCAACGGAATCATCAATCCCGACCGGAGTCTCAAGCCGGCCGCTGCGGAGGCGAAGCATGTCTTCCAGCCGCTCGAAATCGCGCAGCCGCGGCCCGGAGAGGATTTTTTCACGATCCGGAACCGCAATTTCTTCGTTTCGACCGATGAGTATGTTTTCGAATGGCGCATTACGTCCAGCATGGGCGCGACGCTGGGAAGCGGGACTTTCGAAGTGCCGCGCACGGAAGCGGGAGCCTGCACGGAGTGCCGCGTGGGGTACAAGGCGCCCCGTCCCGAATCCGGCGTCGATTACTGGCTGGATATCGTTTACCGCCTGAAAGAGGATAAACCCTATGCCCTGCGGGGATTCGAGGCGGGCCGTTACCAGTTCGCACTGCCCGCTGCGGCGCCCGTGCGCGCTGCGGCCGCCCGCAGTGCCGGCGTCAGCCGTACGGAACGTGCGGTGACGCTGACTGCCGGGAATGTGACCGCGACGGTCGATGCGGCGACGGGATATCTGTCGGGATATGCGGTGCGGGGCCGCGAGCTGATGCGGAGTCCGCTCGTACCGAATTTCTGGCGGGCATCCACCGACAACGACCGCCGGGGCTGGCGTACGCGGGAGCGCATGGGCGCATGGCGCACGATGCCTGAGCGGCTGAAACTCGAAAGCCTGAATGCGGCCGACGGTGCGGTGACGGCCGTCGTGTGCGGCGGGGGCGTCAGGCTGGCTTTGCGCTATCGGCTTGCGGCGGACGGGGAGCTGGCCGTTTCGTACGACCTGCGGATCGCCGATACGCTTCCCGAACCGCTGCGCATCGGTCTGCAGGCTCTGTGGAGCGGGGCGCTGGACCGCTATGTCTACTGCGGCCGCGGTCCCGGAGAGAATTATGCCGACCGGAAGGAAGGCTCCCTGTTCGGGGTTTACTCCGGCAGTACGGCCGATTTCAGTCCCGCCTATATCTATCCGCAGGAGTGCGGCAACCGCTGCGACGTCCGCTATCTCCAGCTTGCGGGCAAAGGCGGCGGAGTCGTTTTCGCCGGCCGGCAGCCTCTGTGCGTCTCGGTCTGGCCCTGCACGCAGGAGGCGCTGGATGCGGCGGAGCATACGCACGAGATCGTGCGGCTGGACGACGCATGGCTGGTGAATGTCGATTGTGCGCAGGCCGGCGTGGGCGGCACCGACTCGTGGAGCGTGAAATCGCGCCCTTCGAAGGCGTACCGGCTCTTGGAGAAGCACTACGGATATGAATTTGTAATTGCTCCTGCGGAAACTCCGGCCGATGCGGCGCGGACGAGCCGCCGGGTGGCGTATAAAAATGAATAAACGATGAGAAAGTGGTTGATGGCGTTCCTACTGCTGGCCGGAACGGCCGGGGTGCGCGCCCAGCAATGCGATGTGCCGCAGATCGGCGCTCAGGTTTTTGTAGAGCCGGGACAGACGCCGGAGGATATCGACGGATTTTTCCGCCTGCTGCGCGATAACGGGATGAAGGTGGCCCGTATCCGGATGTTCGGAGCGCACATGTACCGCGGTGGGGAGTGGGATTTCTCGCTTTACGACGAGGCGTTCCGTGCGGCGGACAAATACGGCGTCCGGCTTTTCGCCACGCTGTTTCCCGTCACCGACGAGCTGAACGACGTGGGCGGTTTCAAATTTCCCCGTTCGAAGGCGCACCTGCGCGAAATCGACGATTATATCACGGCCGTGGTGTCGCATTTCCGGCAGTATGAATCGCTGTGGACATGGGTGCTGCAGAACGAACCCGGCAGCGGCGGGACGCGCGTCGCCATGACCGACCTCGCAAGGGAGGTCTATGACCGCTGGCTGGCGGACTTCCCGCCGGAAGAGCGCGGGGAAGGTTATCTGAAAGCCGATTTCACGCAGGAGAAGTTCCTGACCTACTATACGGCGTGGTATCTGAACCATATCGCGCAGCTGGTCGAACGGCTCGATCCGCAGCGCGGGCGACATATCAATCCGCACCAGATTCTGGGCACGCTGCCCGATTACGACTTTCCGGCCTACTCGAAATTCCTCACCTCGGTCGGCGCATCGCTGCACCTGAGCTGGCATTTCGGCATGTTCAGCCAGCGCGAATATCCGCTCGGCGTCTCCCTGATGTCGGATATCATCCGTCACAACGCACTCGGCAATCCGTTCTGGATCACCGAACTGCAGGGCGGAAACGTCACCGCCAGCGGCAATGTTCCCTACTGTCCCACGGCGGCGCATACGGCGCAGTATCTCTGGACGGCGATCGCTTCCGGCGCCGAAGGGGTGATCTTCTGGTCGCTCAATCAGCGGGCGGCCGTCATGGAGGCGGGGGAGTGGGGGCTGCTCGACTTCCTGCGCAGGCCCTCGGACCGTATGCTCGAAGCTGCGAAGGTCGCATCGGTATTGCAGCGTCACGGCGAAGAGTTGCGGGGGTTGAAGCCTGCGCCTGCTCCGGTGACGCTCCTCTATAACATCGCCTCCCTGCGCATTCAGCGGCGCAATGCCGAAACGCTCGCATCCGGTGAGGCGGGACGGCAGGCTTCGGCCTGCATGAAGTCGCTGGCCGCCGCCTATGAGGCCGTCTCGGCATGGGGCGTTACGCCCCAAGTGGCCGATATGGCGACCTTCGACTGGGACGACGCGGCGGGCCGTACGGCCGTGATCCCGCATATGGTGGCGCTGCCTTCCGAATTCCGGCCCCGCATCGAGTCGTTCGTCCGCAACGGCGGCAAGCTGATCGTTACGGGATTGTCGGGATTCTACGATGAAAACATGCGATGTCTGTTTATGAACGGCTTCCCGCTGAAATCGTGTTTCGGAGCGGAGGTCAGCGAATTCAAAGTCGCCGGGGAGTATTTCACGCTGGGTGAGGAGCTGCCTGCGCATCTGTGGCGGGGGATATTGGTTCCTGCTTCGGGCGAGACGATGATGACGGACGGCGGCGATGTCGCGGCCGTGCGCAACCGCTATGGCCGCGGCGAGGTTGTGTGGGTGCCCTCCCCGATCGAATTGGGCGGCTACCACCGCGATATGGCTCCGTTGACGGCTTTCTACGGGCGGGAGTGCCGCGACGCCATAGACGCGGCTCCGGCTTCGTTCAGCACGCCCGAACCGGACGTGCTGATGCGCACCATGCGCAAAGAGGGCGTTTTGATGACCGTGATTGTCAACAAGCGTCCGGAAAGCGCGGCCATACGGCTGCGTACGGGGCGATACGGCGTTCCGCGCGTGATCTACGGAGAGGCCTCGGTTAAGGGGGCGCAGGTCACGGTCGGAGCGGATCGCTGCGCCGTGGTGCTCTGGAGCAGGTGAGGCCCTGAGGATAAGCCCTTCGGCCGTTCGGATAGGAATGCGCATCCCCGCTTGTTTGTCGGCGGATGCGCATTTTTTCGTGTGAATACGCCGAGAGCGGCCGGAACAGGCCGGGATTGTTGTTTCGGACATATTGGAGTCCGGCTGCCGGCGGGGATTTCACACAAACAAAAATCCCCGTAATCGTAAGATTACGGGGATCACCAAGTGCCCAGGACAGGAATCGAACCTGCACGCCTTGCGGCACACGCACCTGAAACGTGCGCGTCTACCTATTCCGCCACCTGGGCATTATTGGAATTGCGGTGTGCAAAAGTAATACTTTTTTCTGAATCGCCAACTATTTTTGTGAAAAAAATCTACTTGCTCAGAAATTTGTACTGAAACAGAAGTAGATAGACTACCGCTACGGAGATGTATGCGTCGGCCAGATTGAAGATCGCCCCGAAGAAGTAGTTGTTGCTGTCGACCAGAAAGCTCAGGAACCGCGGCACGTTGTTCCACTGGAACAGCGGGAAATAGAACATGTCCACGACCTTTCCCATCATGAAGCCCGCGTAATGTCCGCCGAAATGCGCTACCGTGTACGGCGTCGATTCCGAAAAGATCAGTCCGTAGAATGCGCTGTCGATGATATTGCCGAGCGCTCCGGCCATCACCAGCGCCAGACCGACGATGACTCCCTTCGGCGTATCCTCCCGGCGGCGTAGCAGATGATGCATCAGCCAGCCGATGAGACCTACCATGACGATGCGGAATATGCCGAGCAGCAGTTTTCCCCAGTCGAATCCGCCTTTCGAGGCGATGTGCATTCCGAAAGCCGCGCCGTTGTTCTCGATAAACCGTAATTGAAACCAGTCCGGGAATACGATGATCGACTCGTCGAGGTGCATGTGGGTCTTGACCCAGATTTTGAGCAGCTGATCCGCGATGAGCAGAATCAGGATGAGCAGTGATATTTTTTTGAAGTTCATAGCCGTCGGATTATCTGCCGCAAAAATAGTAAAAAATCTCTGTTTTACGGGGTGCCGTCCGATTTTACTCGTCCTGCGGACAATTATATTCCCCGAACGGGCCTTTCGGCCGGCAATGGGGGCCGGACGGAATCCCTTGTTGCCGAATCGGGATACGGCCGGGACCGCATCATGCATCTTGTCGGGTGGTATTAATATATATAGGTAAAAAGCGTTATTTTGAAGAAAATTGAAGATTTTTCAAAAAAAAATGCGAAAATGCTTGCAGGTTCAGAAAAAGTCACTACCTTTGCATCCGCGTTCAAGAAAAACGGATGTTCTTACAAAGACTGAAAGTTTACAATAAAGGAGCTTAAAGCTCTGTGTAAGCGCGATTTTCCGAAACGTAAAGTTCTTGAAAAAGATTTTTGAAAAAAGATTTGCAGGATTAAAAAAGATGACTTATCTTTGCAGTCCTTTCGCACTACAAAATGCGAGACTTTTTCAAACTGGTTCTTTGAATTACTGGTTATATTTTGAGAGAAAAGAAATGTAGTATTTATCTGTCAATTTTCCTTTTAAGGATAAACGAATAGTCAGGACTCTAACAAAACATTTATAAATTTTATACAATGGAGAGTTTGATCCTGGCTCAGGATGAACGCTAGCGGCAGGCTTAACACATGCAAGTCGAGGGGCAGCACGAGGTAGCAATACTTTGGTGGCGACCGGCGCACGGGTGCGTAACGCGTATGCAACCTACCTTTAACAGGGGCATAACACTGAGAAATTGGTACTAATTCCCCATAACATTCGAGAAGGCATCTTCTTGGGTTAAAAACTCCGGTGGTTAAAGATGGGCATGCGTTGTATTAGCTAGTTGGTGAGGTAACGGCTCACCAAGGCAACGATACATAGGGGGACTGAGAGGTTAACCCCCCACATTGGTACTGAGACACGGACCAAACTCCTACGGGAGGCAGCAGTGAGGAATATTGGTCAATGGACGCAAGTCTGAACCAGCCATGCCGCGTGCAGGAAGACGGCTCTATGAGTTGTAAACTGCTTTTGTACTAGGGTAAACGCTTCTACGTGTAGGAGTCTGAAAGTATAGTACGAATAAGGATCGGCTAACTCCGTGCCAGCAGCCGCGGTAATACGGAGGATCCAAGCGTTATCCGGATTTATTGGGTTTAAAGGGTGCGTAGGCGGTTTGATAAGTTAGAGGTGAAATACCGGGGCTCAACTCCGGAACTGCCTCTAATACTGTTGAACTAGAGAGTAGTTGCGGTAGGCGGAATGTATGGTGTAGCGGTGAAATGCTTAGAGATCATACAGAACACCGATTGCGAAGGCAGCTTACCAAACTATATCTGACGTTGAGGCACGAAAGCGTGGGGAGCAAACAGGATTAGATACCCTGGTAGTCCACGCAGTAAACGATGATAACTCGTTGTCGGCGATACACAGTCGGTGACTAAGCGAAAGCGATAAGTTATCCACCTGGGGAGTACGTTCGCAAGAATGAAACTCAAAGGAATTGACGGGGGCCCGCACAAGCGGAGGAACATGTGGTTTAA
>ERZ780150.18-NODE-18-length-184039-cov-48.279829_pt1 | contig 184039 bp, 144 predicted proteins | sample MGYA00511019_ERZ780150 | MGnify/ENA primary metagenome ERZ780150 (study PRJEB29588, sample SAMEA2151633) | human gut metagenome | biome: human gut; feature: human-associated habitat; material: faeces | place: Denmark | collected 2008/2010 ...
CCGTATTGTGCCGGAGCAGTAAAATATAATGGGGATTTTGGGCCTTCGGGTAATTTCGGAATCGGATGCGGCGGGACATTTTCTTCGGTTTTCGTTGGTATGAATCCGCGTCCCGCAAAGGCATAAAAAAAGCAAGGGACGCGATAACATTCCTTACTGAAGGTATTAGGAGACCCCGAATGAGAAATGTACCGCGCCCTTGCAAGTCCCGTCCTTACGGACGGAACAAAACAAGGGCTGGCAACATTTATACCTCATTCTCGAAAAGTTCCTAATTTTTCAGTAAGGCATAAAGAGTTGCTGCTCTTTATTATGTCCGTCGGCTATGCCGAGTTATGGTAATTCCGCATAATGGTCTGTTGTGGTTTCTTTTAAGTGGCTCCTGCCACCTCATTTCGGAAACTTTTGCAGACTATTTGCAGGAATACAAATATAGAACAAATATAAGACATTTCATGGTTCGGACAAAGCGATTTACCAATTTTTTTCATAATTTTGTAGTTATGAAAAAGAGCGTCAATTTCTTACCCGAAAAGAAACAATCCGACCTGAAACAGCTTGTCGATCTGGTCCGCCGGAATATAAAGGATGTCTGCATGATTATTCTTTACGGCAGCTATGCGAAGAATAAATATGTCGATTACGACCAGCGCATAGAGTTCGGCGTGCCGACCTACTACATGAGCGATTACGATATTCTGATTCTGACGCGCAAGGAGATCGGGGCGATAGAATATTCGCTGTATGATAAAATTACGGATGCTTTCTTTCAACACAAGAACCGCCCGTTTCACACCCACCCGCAGTTTATCAATTACGGAATAGACGACTTCAACTATGCACTCTCAAAAGCGCACTATTTCGAAACGGAGATAAAACGCGAGGGAATTATCCTGTACGATTCGGGCGAATACAAGCTGGCCCGCCGCCGCAAATTGAATTTCGAAGAAATCAAAGAACGGGCGCAGAAATATTATAATGATAAATTCGGACGAGCATTGAGTTTTCTGCGTAGCGCCCGACATGATATTGACGATAACGACATTTTAATGACTTCGTTTCATTTGCATCAGGCCACGGAGAACTTTTTGCGGGTGATTCCTATGGTCTTTATTCTTTACGGCCACAAGGACCACAATCTTTCTGTCTTGATGAAAGCCTGCAAGGAATACGCACCGGAGATATTCAAAGTATTCCCGCGTGACACGCCGGAGGAAGAACGGCTTTTTAAACTCTTGGAACGGGCCTATGTTGAATCCCGCTATAATCCCGATTTCGAAATCACGAAAGAGGACATCGACGCCCTGCTTCCGAAAGTCGAACACCTGCGCGACATCGTGGAACGGGTCTGCACGGCGCAGATCGACTACTATTCGCAGCAGACAGCCCGATAACTGCCAAATACCCCTGCTATATGACCCAAAAACAAGCGATACAACTTTTCGAAGAACGCAAGGTGCGGACCGTCTGGGACGACGAAGCCGGGAAATGGTATGTTTCCGTTATTGATGTTGTTGGTGTTTTGACGGATAGTGCCGACCCTAACAATTATTGGAAAGTCCTGAAAAGCAGGCTCAAAAAGGAGGGAAACGAAACCGTTACAAATTGTAACCGTTTGAAAATGCTGGCCCCAGACGGCAAGATGCGTCTTACCGATGTCGCAGACACCGAACAGCTTTTCCGTCTGATTCAGTCGATCCCCTCGCCGAAGGCCGAGCCGTTCAAATTGTGGCTCGCGTCGCTCGGACGCGAACGGTTGGAGGAAATGGACGATCCCGAAATCGGCATCGACCGCATGCTGGAGTACTACCACCGCAAAGGGTATTCCGAGAACTGGATAAACCAACGGCTGAAATCCATCGAGGTACGCAAGGAACTGACCGACGAGTGGGAACGCCGGGGCATAAAGAAAGGACAGGAGTTCGCAACGCTGACCGACATTATTACGCTGGGTTGGTCGGGAATGACGACGCGCCAGTACAAGCAGTTTAAAGGGCTGAAAACCGAAAGCCTGCGCGACAATATGACCAATCTGGAATTGGTGTTGAACATGCTGGCCGAAGCGACCACGACTGAAATCTCCAAAGAACGCAAGCCGCGAACCATAGCGGCGAACCGCATCGTAGCAGCGCAGGGCGGCCGCATAGCCGGAAACACCCGCCGCGAGATCGAAGCCCAGACGGGAAAGAAAAATCGTTTCACGTCTGAATGCGAAGCAGGCGTTAGCGGCAAAGGAATCAGAGCAGATCGAGGGCGAAAAAGATTGACGGCGCAAAGTATGCCGCGAACAGTTTAATGACAAGCCGGGCATCGGAGCAGTTTATAACTCTGATGCCCGGCTTGTTTTATCCGCCGTTCAGTTTGCCAAGGCAAACATTCCGCCCGTCTTCCGTATTTTCCGGGAAAAGAAAAAATGGTTGATAATCGACTGATTATCAACCATTTACGAGAGCGGAAAACGGGAATCTGACCGTGTTTTCCGTTCTATATTGATTTTTAACAAATTCCACTTAAAATCGTCGGGGTTGAATATCCTGTGATACATTCTGTCCACAAATCATTTGCACCCTCAAAATCTTATTCAGAACGGTATTGCAAAGGTAATACTTTTACATTTAACTACAAATAAATCAAGCGAAAAACGCTCGATTTTTTTAATATCCGATCATATCCTACTTGACCATATGTCGAACAAATGCAGGACGATAATTGATATTTCCAAATTGCCGGAACCCTTAAAAATCCTTTTGACAATACCGTATTTACGCCTTCATCCCCTATTCTGATACGTCAATGTCATATTGACCGCTCGTTTTGTCCAGTGTCGGATGCAGATACCGTAACGAAGATTTGGAAAATACAAGAATATATGTCATGCCAATTATCTTAATAGCTATTAAATAAAATGGAGGCAGATAGCATAAAACCGATTTTTTGCTCTATATTTGTAATGTTTATTAAATTAACGAGCATTAAAAAACAGCATGAAGTTTTATAACAGAATACAGGAATTAGAAATACTCGGACGCACTTGGGAGCAATCTAAACAAAGTGCGTGCTTTACAGTAATGGTCGGCCGTCGTCGCATCGGGAAGACCTCATTGTTGCTGGAATCCGTAAAGGGGACGAAGTATCTCTATTTGTTCGTATCTCGCACCAGTGAGCCGCTTCTATGCGAACAATTCCAAAAGGATGCGGCACAAGCATTGGGTATACAGATTTTTGGAACTATTACCCGATTTAGGGATTTATTCGAGCAATTATTGATTTTCGGCACGAAAGAACATTATACGCTTATCATCGACGAATTCCAAGAGTTCGCTAATGTAAACTCGTCCATATTCAGTGAGATTCAGAATTTGTGGGATCAGTATAAAGGTAGAGCGAAGATAAATTTCATTGCTTCCGGCTCCATCTATTCGATGATGATGAAAATTTTCGAGAACCGGAAAGAGCCTCTGTTCGGTCGTCTTACATCCAAAATTACGCTTCAGCCTTTTGCTGTCAGAGTCATCAAGGAAATCCTGAACGACTATAATCCTAAATACACTTCCGAAGACCTGCTTTGCCTATATATGCTCACGGGAGGAGTTCCTAAGTACATAGCCTTGTTAATGGAGGCGGGGGCTACAAAGAAAAACAAGATGCTGGATATGGTTACGAGTCCCGACTCACCGTTTATTGGTGAAGGGAAAGACCTCCTCGTATCGGAATTCGGAAAAGAATACGGAACCTATTTTTCGATACTCCAACTGATTGCTTCCGGAAAAAACACGCAAAGCGAAATAGACTCCGTTATCGGTAAAAATACCGGGGCCTATCTGGCTAATCTGGAGCGGGAATATTCGTTGATTACCAAAAACAGACCCATGTTTTCTAAGCCGGAGAGCCGGAAAAACCGCTGGAGTTTGAACGACAATTACCTTCGGTTCTGGTTTCGGTTTATCTTCCCGAATCAATCGTTGATAGAGATGGGGAAATACGATATGCTGCGGGAAGTTATCGACCGGGGCTACGAACAATACAGCGGCTTAATTCTGGAGAAATACTTCCGGGCCAAAATCGCCGAAGAAAAACGGATAACCGATATCGGCAGTTATTGGGATAACAAGGGAGAAAACGAGATCGACGTTATCGCCATAAATGATTTGGACAAAACGGCCATAGCTGCCGAAGTCAAACGCAATTCCAATAAGATAGACATGGATATTCTTCAATCAAAAGTTCATTCAGTTAAAGAATTGGCCAAATATGAAATCGAATTGCAAGGATTATCGTTAGAAAATATGTAGCTAAAGGATAATATGGGATATATAAATAATAAATAGTTGTAGGGCGAAACGAGAGATAAAATAACGGAGATTATATATTCTCCGTTATTTTATCTTTTTCATATTGGATAAGACATTTGTGACTATTTAAGCGATTTGTTTTTATATAGGTTAAGATATCGTCTTGATTAATATTCTCAGGAATATAGCTTTCTAGTTTTCGAATGGCACTAGAAGGCACGCCATATTCAAGAAGAATTGCTAGATTTTCTCGAATAAAATCATTTTCTATTAAGTTTGCATAATAAGTATAATTGCCGGCTCTAATACGTTTTTCTGCACACACAAAACGTTGCAATTCATTCATTACAGACAACCATTTAGGAATCTTGTATTGAAACCAATGTTTCATGGCTTGAAATACAAACTGGATTGCCTCATCTCGTAAGTCAGTACTTAATTTGTCTTTATTTGTCTCAAGTTTTCTACGGTAATTAAACTGATTATTTACCAAGTAAAAGATGTTTTTATTGATGCCATAATCGAAAGTTATTTTAATCAGTTGTTCTTTACTCATAGGAGCAATACTCTCACCAGGCGTTTTAAGTTTATCCCATGCAAGTCCTAAAACAAACCGGAGCTGCTCATATTTGGGATAACTATTCCAATATATGAGGTCATATTGAGAATATATTTGATCCCATAATATATCTATAATCTGTTTTTGCCCATGAACACTTAATCCATTTCGTTTTATGACTTCTCTTTCTTTAGTAGGGATTTGCAAAATAGACTGATACTGTTTAGTATTTTTGTCTCGAATATCACTATCATCTAACTGTATAAGCACCTCGTCTTTTATGGGATTTTGCTGGAAAAATGGAATATCAATAATGATATTGGATTTCTCTGGCGGAGGATTGAAATTATATATTTTCCCTATATAGTGAACCATCATTCTACCTGCTCGCCCCTTAATGTTTGAATAATCAAAATAGTCTACTTGATTGGAACCTTTCTTTGCGTCAAAATAGACTATATTTTTGGCACTCGTATTCACTCCTTCGATGATAGTGGAAGTGCAAAATAAGTATTTGATGGCGCCATTATTGAAATAATTGATTATTGAAGTAGTTATGTGTTTTTGCAGAGCGCCGTCATGAATGCCAATATCATATTTTAGCGTATTCAAAAGAGACCAATCATCTGAAATAAACTCACGAATCCAGTCCGTCAAAGGATATGTATTGGAACTGACAGATTTACCTTTAGCCTCTAGATAAGAAGCAAATTTTTTAGAAAGAAATCTTACTCTTGTTGGAGACGAGCAATAGATAATAGTTTGCTCTTCAGATAAGGTTTCTAATAACTCAAAAAGAATATTCTCTTTAAATTCTTTTCTCTCTCCACTAATGCCAAATTTCCCCAAATACTTTTGATAAATATTTATTTCACGTGAATCAACTAGAGAATAGTTACTTCTGTAAAAGATAGCATTGTAAGTTTCTGCAAAACCAGCACTAATGCCATCAATATTTGGCCCAAGTAAATAGAACTTCGGAGCGAACTTTTGTAAAAGATAATAGAAAGCATTGTTCAGAGAGGATGACCTTTCGTCATCACGTTGTCCGCTTAATTTATAAAATTCATCAATTACAAGAAAATCTATATTGGCAAAAAGAGTATATTCATTTACTCGTTCTGCTGTAAATAAAAATATATTGCCTTTGTCCTCTGAAGGTTTTTGTGTAGTCCTTACTATTAACTTATAATTATCATTATATTTTAAAAGTTTTTTTCTAGTTTCATCCAATAATGCAAGTGTTGGCTGAATGATTATGATATTCCTATATTGTCTTGACGCGACAATTTCCTCTATCAATAAACTCTTGCCAAAACTTGTAGGAGCGCTTACTATAACATTTTTATTTGAATGTAGGAGATCTAATAAATTTTTTTGTTCATCATGAAAGTATTTGTCCGGAATGTTTTCTGAGCCATGTAGCTCTTTTCTTATTTCGGCGGCGGTATTGTTAAGTTTAAGATGCTCCTTTTGTAGATAGGGATAGAATCCCGCTATTTCAATTACATTAGTCCAAAGATCCTTACTAGATATATGTAACTTTCCCCAATTATTTAAAACATTAATGGCCAACTTGTAACCATCAGGATTTTGCTCATCTATAAGCGCATGACAGACTTGAGCATACTTAAAGCTATCATCAAATGAAATTTCTTGAGATTCCTCAAGCATTGATATAATAGTCTCGATATTATGCATTTTGCTGATTGTAAAGTTTCTGGTGTAATACTTTAATTAGCTCTTTTTTAGATGGAATAGGAAAGAGGATTAATATAACATTGAGATTAGTGACAACCGGCTCTCCTGTTTTTATTTCTCCTATTAATTTGTTAAATTCAGCATCAAGTAATCTTATTTCTGTTTCAAATTCTTTTGAAAAATCAGGATGCATGTCGTGAGCGCATTTTTCAAATATTTGTGATTGATAGGTGCAAATGATTGGTATAGTGACAGATTTAAGAATATCCTCCAATTTATACCTGCCTTGACTTACTTTGTGAAAAGTGTCAAACCAATATTGCTTTTGGCTGAGAAAGGTTTCATACTGTGTTTTTGTATTTTCATCAGGATATTCTTCGATAGGTAGAAAAGAGTATTTCTTTTTTGCAAGTAGTGCAAACTCTCGTTTTAAAAAATCACATTTGAAGTGTGTTTTAATATCCTCTAACAAATCCGCTATGCCACTCTTCCCTGCTGTACCATCCTTCCTGTAGTAAATTTTGGATTCACCCAGATAAAGAGATGGAACTTTGTGATCTGTAAGATCAGGTCCTATATGTACCGAATCAAATCCATGCACAGTAAACCCATCTGTATCTTTAAAATATATTTTCGACACCAGAGGAACTGAATTAAAATAATCTCGCAAGAGAACATGGAGGATAAGTTCTCCAAACTCGCCTCTCTTTTTTATTTTATCCTCCGCCTTTAAGTCGGTATCATCAATTACTGAGTCTTTGTCCAAATAGGTCCATTTGACATCATTGAATGAATCAATTTTATATATTGATTTAGCCGCTTCAATTAGTTTCCTCCTATCATAGGTTTTCAGAATTCCTGTGTGATAGCCAAATGCAAAGTCTACAACCGCATCCATTAATATGTCCGCAAATTCCGTTGTTCTACAAACTCCCAGATCAAATCCAATGTAAAAAGTCTTAAGTTGGGACTCTGAGATATTATTCATCAAAACCTCTTCTGATCTAAAAGACATACTTCCTTTCTTTTATTAAATACAAATTTAATAAAATTATGCTAATACCTAAAAGTCAATTTATTAGAAAACCTATAAAGACCACTCTCCCTCAAATTATTTAGTAGCACTGTCTGACTCTGCTTGCCGCCACTTCCACAATAATTTGCATTCCATTTTTACAGTCTCCCTAATTCAAGACACGACTTCATCATTCCTTACTCGATTTTTGCTCATAAATCTCATTCTACAAATATAATTTAGGTAAATATACACATTTATTAATATAAATTAATCTAAGAAATGTATTTATTGTTGGTATTAGTTGTATGAAGAGGGGCGAAAGTAACACGGCCCGTATTTTGCTCCATTTATTCCGTTACGGGGAAATAGCAGTATATTTACCGGCTGACAGGTAAACACGAGGAAGCATACAAGCGAAAATACGAACATGGAGATTCTCGATCATATATACTATAATGCAACGCCCCTTATACGTACGTTCGACGGTTCGTAGCAAGGAAGGAGTCGTATTTCACGTGTGCTTTACCGGTGTTTATCCGAATAGTTTATAAACCTTTAAAGCACAACGAAATGAAAACATCCATCGCACCGAGGCTCAACTACTGCGCCGACAGCGAAGGCCGTTACGCTTTGATTATCCAAGTGATCCACGACCGTCGCCGCAGCATCCTGACCACCCCTTATCGTCTCTATCCGGATGAGTTCGACCGGAAAAAGTGTCGGGCCATTCCCACAAACCGCACCAAGGCGCACCGCAATATGATCCGCGAAGCGAACGAGAGTATCGCAACTTACCTCTCGGCGCTGAGCCTTCTCGCTGACAAACTGAAAAAGACGGGCGCTCCCTATACGGCGCAAAGTATTACCGACCTCTATAAATGCAACAGCGATTACCATTACCTGACGACATTTGCGGAGAAACTGATCGCCGACCTCGAAACCACGGGGCGTTTCGGTACGGCACGCACCTACCGGTCGCTGATGAGAGCATGGGGAAAATTCGCACCGAATACCCGATACCGCTTCTCGCAGCTCGATTCCCGAACGATCACCGCCTTCGGCGATTATCTGGAACAGCACGGAAACCAGCGGAACACGGTAAGTTTCTACCTGCGGACCCTGCGGGCGTTATACAACCGCGCCCGCAAGTATGGCTATGCTCCGGAGGGCCACAATCCATTCCGCGAAGTGTCGTTTAAGCCGGCCAAAACCCCGAAACTGGCCGTGACGCGAGAGTTGCTGAATACGTTGGCGGTTACGGATTTCAAAGACGCGCTGCTGAATGAAGCACGCGACATGTTCCTGTTCAGTTTCTACGCGCGGGGAATGTCGTTCGTGGATATGGCCTACCTCGAAAAGGACAAAATATGGGACGGCGCCCTGCACTACCGGCGACACAAGACCCACCAGACGTTCAATGTGGCCATTACTCCGCAGCTGCGTGAGATCATCGACAGGTACGACACGGCTGATTCGCCTTGGGTGCTGCCCTGCATGAAACGCGGGCGGTTGTTCTCCACTTATTCGGACGAGAATCCGGATAACGCCCTCTCCCCTGCCGTGCAGTACAAATTCTACTGCATGGCCCTGCAATATTATCTGCTCCTGCTCCAAGAAATTTCGAAAAGGCTGGGATGCAAGAAGCTGACCTTCAATGTTGCCCGCCATACTTGGGCGACCGAAGCCCGGAGCATGGGCGTTCCCATGCCGCATATCAGCGAAGGTTTGGGCCATACTTCGGAGCAGACGACACGTTTCTATCTGGCCCAACTGGACAATAGTACGGTGGACAAGGTCAATGAGATGGTGACGAAACTGCGTTGAAAAATCGAACGAAAAACCGGCTATAGAATTGAGATATAACCCTATTCGCTACGGGCAGCGAATATTGATCTGATTTCGTTATACCTGTTACAAGACAAAAAACAGAACCGGACTGTTTCTAATCTTCGGCAAAGGTAATATTTTTTCTTAATGGATGCAAGAAAAAAATGTGTAAAGTTCTTATAGCTAGATGTTGAGACGTTCATATATTACATTTAGGCATTCATGTATTCGTTTTGGTTTCATTCCCATTTGCCATTTCCACAAAGCGCCTTGTATATTTTTCTCTTCTAATCTGATGTTTTACAAATTCGCTATTTTTTTGCACGGAAGACAAGTATAAAAAACGGTCAAGGATGCGTTCTACACGTTTTCTGCGAACTGTACGGTCGGCAAGTCCGGGCGTTGTTTTATCACCGGTTCTCAAACTATGATTTCCGGCGACTTATCTTTCAGGGAGTTCGGCTGTCCTATTTTAGCTGGAACCGAAAGAATACTGTGCTGTAACACATTTTCCAAGACATTAAACGCTGATTATCAGCCGTATTCTGCGTTTAATTCCTGTTGATTTTTCGCTGCCCGTAGCGAATTGTAAAAGCGGGCGGTAACAAGGTTGTTTGTGAGGCAAAAGACATAACCGGGTTATTTTCAACAAGAAATGATCCGAGTATGACGCATAAAGTTGCAAATAATACCGTCTTATCCCCTCTTTGTTCGGAAGCAGGGATGTCTGTTTGCGCTCACGCTCCGGCATCGAATTACAAATGCCGGACGGTGTTCTCATCCTGTACCTATCCGGCGCGTCGGCACCGGCCGGCCGATTCCCCCCCCCTCTCAAAAAACTAAGTTTTCTTAAATATACCGGTCTGCGCGGTACGGACACCTGTTTCCCGGACAAGTATGCAGCGCTGGCGATAATGCAGTTCCCGCACCACACGCCCCTATTCCGGCATAAAGTGGAGTATCGGGCGATCAAAGAACCAATCTAAAGACAGGAAGATATAAAGACAAGAACAGACATAAGCGAACAATGAAAAAGAATATACTACTTTTAGTAGTCGGCATTATACTGGCCGCGGCGGCCAAAGGACAATATGCCACCGATACGACCGTCGTGTATTATAATCGGGGACGGTCCGACATAGACTTTTCCTTGTGTAATAACAAGGCTGCATTGGAGCGTTTCATCCGCCGTTTCAATGCCGAGTCCGGAGATTCTATCCGGTATCTCGTTTCGTTCCGCTTGGATGCGTATAGCTCTCCGGACGGCATTACTGTAGCCAATAAACGTCTGTCCGAAAACCGAGCCAAACGCCTGTTGGAGTATATCCGTTCGCATATCGACTTTCCCGAATCGCTTCTTACCGTCCAATCGCACGGTATCGATTGGGCCGGCTTGGAATCGCAGGTTGCAGAGCGGGATATTCCCTACAAGGACGAGGTCCTCGACGTGTTACGCAATACGCCGGAGTGGATCTACGACGATGATAACCGTGTCATCGACGGCCGCAAACATCGGTTGGGCATGCTTCGCGGCGGCGTTCCCTACAATTATCTTATGGAGCACGTCTTTCCGCTCCTGCGCCGTTCCTGCGTCACGCTTTCCTATACGGTAGAACAAACCGCAACCCCGCAACCGCAGCAGTCCGTCGGGGAGCCTGCTGCGGAGCAACCCGCCGCCGAGCCGGAACAGCCTCGGCAAGCTGTCGTCGCACAGCCCGAACCGGTTCCGGTTCTGCCGTCGGCGGACAAGCGGGCGTTCCATCCCTTATTGGCTGTGAAGACCAACTTGCTGTATTGGGCCGGCGTCATGCCCGATTTCAAACATTACACGTTCGTACCGAACCTCGAAATAGAATATTTCTTTAAAGAGCACTGGTCGTTATCCGCAACGGGTAACTACATGAAACGTAGTTATGGAAACGACGATTTCTTCAGCATCTCTGCGTGGAGCGTCGAGCCACGCTGGTGGTTCAAGGGCGACGGCCGCTTCCGCTGGTTCTACCTCGGCGCTTACGGGCAGGTCGGCGACTACGATGTGCAGAACAACCGTACGGCTTTGGACGGTACGACGGGTAAACTCTGGGGTGCCGGACTCTCGGCAGGCGCGGCTATTCCTTTTTCCAATCGTTTGGGTCTTGAGGTGGGCATCCGCGGCGGCTACCGTCATGCCGGAATGAAAGAGTACGTACACGAAGCTCCGGACTATTTCCTCGAACGCAAGGGAACGGACAACCACTGGGGCGTGACCGGCATCAAAGCCTCGTTGTATTATCGGTTCGGCAAAGGCAATAGAAAATAGCGACTATGAGAAAGATACCATATATAACAGGATATGTCGGGGGACTATTGCTGTCGGTGACGGCTTTGGTCGGATGCGCCGAACGGGAACTTTCCGAGCGCCCCGCAGACGGTGTGCTGAAGATCAATCTGGTCTGGCCCGACGGACAGAGTGTCGCCGGAGGTCGCCTGTGGCTCTACGGTGAGGACGGTTCGCTTCATAGAGCGATAGATTGTGTCGCTGCGGGCCACGAATGCCGGGTTCCCGCAGGAACGTACACGATACTCGCCGCGAATAGCGACTGCGCGAATGCCGACTGCCACCGTTCGGAGTCGTGGCAGGAGCACTGCATGAAGGCCAGCATAGACACGGAGACCAACACGCTCCAACATGTGGGCAAAGTCTTCTGCATCGGAACAAAGGATGTCTCGGTGCAGAGGGGAAATCGTCCTACCGAAATTACCCTTTGCCCGAAGAATACGGTCAAGCGGCTCCATTTTCGGATCGCTCCGGATTATATCGACGACATCGCCGAAATGAATGTTCGCATGACGGGTATCGTCCCTTCGGTCAGGTTGATCAACGGCTGTGACGCCGGAGAGCCTACAGGTGAAGTGACGGCTGCCGTTAAGAGCGAAACGGACGGGGTCTACTCTGCGGATATGTCTGTCTTCGGCTGGCGTGGTGAGAACCTCGTTACAGCGACGGTGCGTCACACGGACGGCAGGGAAGAAACGACCATGCCGCAGGATCTCAGTGAGCAGTTGGGGCAACTGCCCGATGAAGGGGGTACGGTCGATCTTACGCTCCTGTTACCCGATGGCGGGGAGATCGCGTTGACGGTTACGGTCGAGGCGTGGGAAAGCGGCTCCGGCTCCGGAACCGTGATTTGATTGACAAATAATTTCCAAATAACATACAGACATGAAAAGGAATTTTACTTTATTGCTGGGACTGGGACTGTCGGTTCTGGCAGGTTGTTCCAAGGAGTATGCCGGGAGCAATGACAACGGAGCGCTTGTTCCGATCGAACTGGGTGCGGGGGTAAATGTAATTTCGCGGGCGGTGATCAGCTCCGGCTCCGAGGTTAAGGCGGGCATTGCCGGCTGGGAGACTGCAAGTGCTCCGACCTATGCTGAGGCTCCCAGCTGGGGTGGCAGCGGCGATCCCGAAGTCATCACCACGAAGGCCAACGAAACCGCCCAGAGCGTCTCGTGGACCGCGCAGCGCTACTATGCTCCGGGCGGTGAAACGACCTACATGAAGGCATGGAGTCCGGCAGGTACGTTCTCGACTGACAATACGGTCTCATTCGCAAATACGGACGGTTCGGTGGATGTTCTGTTGGCCCCTGTCGTTTCGGGCAGTAAAACCAGCAAGGTCAGCGCTCCGCTCGCTTTCAAGCACATGGCTTCCCAGATCAAATTCTCGGTTAAAAAGGGCGTGGGTCTGGCCGAGGGTACCAAAATCGAAAGCATCACGATTAAAAATGCGCAGCTTCCTACCGGTTTCGACCTCAAGAAAGGGATCGATGAAGACGGTGTCGTAACGTATGCTGCTGCCGCTGATCTGACGGTCCCCAATATCGACGGCTCGAAGGAAATCAGCAATGCCATAGCCGGAGATCCCGTAGGCGACGCCGTCATGATCAAACCGATCGCATCCAAGACCTTCACGGTCGACATCGCCACGAACAACGCTTCCTATGCGAATAAGACGGTAACCGTCACAACCGATCAAGTGCTGGCCGGTTATGCCTACGAGATCACGCTGACCTTCGGACAGGCCGGTATCGAACTGACGGCTACGGTGGCTGATTGGAAGACAGCTGCCGGCAGCGCCGAAATCCAGTAATAGACCAAAATCGAGATATATGAAACGAACCATCATATCTATGTTGGCTCTCGCCGCTTTGGCAGGTTGCTCCAAAAGCGAGAGTGGAAATGCTTCCTTCGGCGACGATGTGCCCGTTACGTTGAGCGCCGGCATTGCGACTGGGTCCATCGCTCCCGACAGTCGTGCCGTCGTGGAAACGGGCGCCGCCTTTACGGCGGGCGTGGCCGGTTGGGAAACGAGCGGTGTTCCGGCATACGGCAGTGCTGCGGAGTGGTACACGACAGCCGACATCACGGCCTCGACGGATGTGAAGTCGGCGGTTTTGAAAGACCCCCAGACATACGATGCCAACAATGGCGTCAAGACTTATATGAAGGCGTGGCAGCCTGCCGGAGCGCCTGCGAACGGCGCCGTAACGTTCTCCAATACGGACGGTACGGTGGATGTCCTGCTCGCCGGGCCGATCAGCGGTTCGAAGAACGACAATACGGGCAAGGTGTTGCACTTCGCACACAAGAGCACCCAGCTCAAGTTCAAGGTCGTGGCCGACGCTTCGCTGGCCGCCGGAACGACGATCAGAAAGATCTCCGTCCTGAATGCGGAACTGCCCACCGGAATTGATTTGACGGCCGATGCCGTGACCTATGCCGCAGTTGCGACATTGGATGTTCCCGGCATTCCTGCGGACAAGGAAATCTCCACGACGGCTGCCGTTGTCGGCGAGCCCGTCATGATCAGGCCCATGCGGGGCAACACCGTCACGCTGCGGATCGAAACTTCGAGTGCGACGTTCGAGCGTGTGACGGCCACCATCGACGACGACACGAACTTCGTGGAGGGCAAAGCCTACACCATCACGCTGACGTTCAAGCAGCAGTCTTTGAGCCTGACGGCTACGGTCGCCGAATGGACACGCGGCAGCGGCTCGGCCGAGGTGGAATAACATACATAACCGATAAAATTACAGAAACGATGAAAAAACTATTCATATCCGTTTGGGCACTTGCGGCTTTGGCAAGTTGCTCCAAAGAAGAGAATATGGGGAGCGGCACCGGGGATGTGCGTGTCGCTATCGTTCCAAGCGCCGGCATAGAGCATAATGTCATCAGCCGTGCCGCCGTAGAAGGCACTTCTTTCGCCGAAGGAGCCGACGTCTTCCGCCTTTCGGCTTTCGAATCCGCGGCGGAGCCTACCGACTGGACGGCTGCAGGTGCCGAAGCGTTCGAAAATATGCAGGTGAACTGCGCTGCGAACGGCTCGCTCTCGCTCGCCACGCCGAAATACTATCCACCGACGGGTACGAACGCGCCGAAGCTCTGGTTCTATGCCTATGCTCCCTCGGAGAACGGCTCTTACACCAACGGCAACGGCACGGCCAAGCCTTCGGTCGCTTACACCATCACGGGGCAGGAGGATATTATGGCCGGGAAGGTCACTAACACGAACGGCTTCGGCGGCGTTGCCAACGGTGAAACGCAAACGCATCCGGCATTCGAGTTCAGCCATCTGCTGAAAAAGATCACGTTCAAGGTAAAGGCTGGGGCTACGTTCGACGCAGGTAGCAATACGGCCGTCTCGCAGATCGTCGTCAAGAATGTCAAGACTTCTGCCTCGCTGAATGTGGTGAATGGTACGCTGGAATTCAGCGGCGATGCCGACCAATCGCTCACGCTCTCCGGCAACAGCACTACCATCACGGCTGCGGGTGCTTCTGTCCCCGGCTGTCTGATGTTCGAGCCGGGTACGAGCTTCACCGTCAGCGTTACTGCCGGCGGTGTGACGTATGCCGACGCAACGGTTACGCTTACCGGCACCGATGCCGGCAAGGCCGGTGTCAGCCATGAGGTTACGCTTACCTTCCACCGCAGCGGAATCGTGCCTACGGCGACCATTACCGACTGGGTCAAGGGCGATGACGCGGGCGTCGATATCCAGTAATCATTTTCTAAATTGTTTGAACGATGAAAAAGACAAATATCATAGCATCTTTCCTCTGCATGGTGGCGCTGGCTTCGTGTGTTAAGGAGGACGCAGCAACCGTTTCAGTGCCGGACGGCACACAAACGGCCATTGTGCCCACTGCGGGCCTGAGTATGAGTGCGACGCCGAGCGTGCGGGCCGCACTGCCGGGCGGTCCCGTTAGCGGAACGACGTTTCCGAAGAATACGGAAGATCTGTTCGCCGTGACCGCCTATAAAGGGACAGCGGCTCCGTCATCCGATTACAGCGATGCCTACTTCAACAACGAGACGGTAAATTCCGATGCCGAAGGCAAATTGAGCTTTACGAATACGCAGTACTATCCCGCCGATGCGGAGAAGCTGTATTTCTATGCTTACAGCCCGATTGTCGGCGCTGGCGACTATACGGCAGGAACCGCAAGTGCCGCACCGGCTGTCGCATGGACCATCGACGGAACACAGGATATTATGTATGCCAACGTAGTCAGTGGCATCGGTAAGGTCAGCGCCGGAACGACGCAGCCTCAGCCGGAGTTCTCTTTCAATCACCTGCTCAAACAAGTGCGCTTCAAACTGGTAAAGGGAGAGGGTTTCGGCGACGGTATCTATGCTTCTTCCGTCAAGATCACCAACTGCCGTACGCAGGCGTCGCTGAACCTTGCGACGGGCGCTCTGACCTTTACAGGCAATGCGGACCAGTCCATCGGGTTCAGCGGCAACTATGCCATTCAGAAATCGGGTGTGGAGATCGGCAGTTTGTTGTGTCAGGCGGGAGAAACAGGCTTGGATATAGAGATCGTGGCGGCTGGGGTTACTTATAAAACGTCGGTGACTCTGAAGAGTACGAGCACGGACATTACCGCCGGAGGTGCCGGTGTGAGCCATCTGGTGACGCTGACTTTCATCGGTACGCAGATCGTTCCTTCAGCCACCATTACCGATTGGGTCGATGCGGGCGAGACTTCGGGTACCATCCAGTAGTCGAAACGCTGCGGGCCTCGCGCCATTCGGAAAAAAGACCGGACGGGGTTGAATGTTCCCTTTCCGGTTACAAGATTCCCTGTTTGTACGGGGAATAGAAACAGATAAAATCGGTTGATTTATGAATATAGTTCCATCGAAAACTAACAATAGGCGTGCAGGGGGCGTCGGTGTCCTCTTGCTTGGTTTACTGCTGTCGGGGGCCTGCTCCAAAGAGCCTGCAATGGAGCAACCGGCTCCGGAGTCGGAGGTCGTACGGCTCGACTTCACGGCGGGCATCCGCACGGACGGGGCGCCCCGGACCCGTGCCGCTGTGGAAGGGAGCGTTTTTCCGTCCCGCACCAACGCATACCTGTTCGGCATGTGGGTATGTAAGCACGAAGATGATCCGTCGGCTTTCATCCCCGCCATGAATGACTACGAGAATATGCGGGTCGCGCTCTATGCCGTGACTACGGACGAAGACGAGTACCGACAGCAGTGGGAATATACTTTCGACGACAAGCCGCATAACGTTCTGCACGTCAAACGGCATACTCCTGTCGATATTTACGCCTACTATCCGCGTACGCAAGTTGCGGGCGATCAATCGGCGTTCAAGCCGACGGCCGTGCCGTTTCAAAGCGGTTCCTCGGATTGGATGTGGGCCGAACCCTTACAATTCACAGGTGAGCAGTTATCCGGGGCCAGCGTCGACGTTCCGTTGGCATTCAGTCATGCGATGACCTGTCTGGAGATAAGAATGAAGTGTCTCTACACGGGCAGCGTAGACCTTACATCGATAACCCTGACCGATAAAAAAGGGCGGATCCATACCTCCGGGAGCATGAATCTCGTGAACCGCACTCTGATCCTGAGCGATGAAAACAAGTCGGAAACATTAACTGTCAGACCCGGAACCAGACTGCAAACGACGGATCTGAAATTCCACATCATCATGCCGCCCGTGGCTGGCTACGAAGACGGGGATTTCACGCTGTCGTTCGTTTTCAACGGCAAACCGGCTGAAACGACATTCCCGATTCCGAATAGGATGAGGAATTTGTCCGGCGAGGGTGAGGTGACGGTTTCGGAGTTCGAAACGGGCAAACGCTACATCTACAGTCTGACGCTGGACAATACGCTGCGTTTCACGCCCGTGGGTGTGGACAATACATGGGAGACGGTAGAATTCGAATTGGAACTATAAGGATCATGAAACAGACAAACTTATTTCGGATCATGGGCTGCCTGTTCGCCGGAGCGTTGCTTCTCTGCTGTTCGCAAGAGGAGCCGCTGGCGTCGGAGCAGGAAGACGCTCCGGTGCGCTTCGATATCGACACCCGTGTCGGAGAGCCGGTCGCGGCAGGAACCACTTATCGGATCATGGCCTACCATGCGCTCGAAAATACGAATCAGTTTTTGTTCGTCCGGACGGGGACCTACTATCTGAAGGAAGCGGTGCCGGACGGCGGCTTTGCGGAATTGACGGCGTGTTGGCTCGATGACGATGGAACCAATCCGGTTGCAGACGCGACAGCGGGGCTGAATGGGCTAAGCGGTACCTACTATCTGATTTTCGTCTCTCCGGGTGTCAAGAACAACCCCGACGGGTCGTTCAGTGTCAATCCCCGAACCGATAAATTCGTCGCTTCGAAGCTTCCCGAAAGCAAAGTGATCGGTCCCTACGGACGTGTTTCGATGACTACTCCGATGATGGAGTACCGCGCCATGGTCGGGATCGACTTTTATAAGGCGAATAATCCTTCGGTCGATGCGTTCGAGATCTCCGACCTCAAGCTGGTCGGCGCCGGTGCTGCCGATGAGGCTGTCAAGGTCTTTCCGGGTTCCCGGCAGATCGAGGCCAGCAAGGAGGGCGTGCTCGCCGTCGGGTTGACAGACCGGAGAACCGAAAGTGAGACCGACGCCAAGGGCAATCCGCTCTATTACCAAACTCTCGAAAACGATCAGGTTGCCATCGTTCCGGCCATCTACGCTCCTAAAACCGAGGTCGCCGGGATTCTCAAGACGACTGCTGTGGGCAATCTTCGGGAGAGCGATTACCTTTATATGACGTGTATCCTGAAGCAGGGCACGCGCGACAATATCCCTATCCGGTTGCCTCTGACGGCGCGGGAGGAGATGCGCCAGATGTTGCCGCAGCACACCTACCTTTTCCGGGTCATCATCAGCTCCAATTATATCAATCTGGAGGTAGATGTATTCGACAAGACGGGCAACGACTGGGAGGACGGCGGCTCCGAGGGCGGAACGATCGAAACCCCGAAATATACGGTCACGCTGGGAACATGGCAGATCGTCGGTAACGGCGACGACTGGGAGCTGGTGGAGGTCCCGGAGCAAATCATCTGAGCAGAAAAGTAAATATTAAAAAATCGAATATATGAACACATTGCGAACTTGTTTTTTGTGTCTGACGCTCTTTGCGGCAGCGTCTTGTACGCAAGACCCGCTCGACCCGCAGACAATCACGGATCAAGGGCGGGAAGCGATGGTCGGGGTGTCGCTTCGCGCTGTCCCCGAATCCAACGGTATGCCCTCTTCACGGGCCATTACGGACGACATTGAGGAAGGCACCGCTCCTGACTATGAAGTGACGGACTTCTGGCTGCTGGAGTACAACGATCGGGGATTGATGATCGGCTCGCCCCGTTACTATGTGATGAGCGAGTTCTCGGATGGTATGGCTGTTCCGATCATCCTGCCTCCTGCCGGAACCGAATATAAGTGCGTGGTGCTCGCCAACACGCACTCCGAAGGTTTCAGCGCGATGTTGGGCAATGCCACGACGTTGGAAAAACTGAAAGTCCTTTGTAAGAACATCCGCACGCAGGAGGATATGTACAACGCCGGAACCAACGACCTGCTGATGAATTGCGTCGTGCCGGTCACGTCCACTACTTCGGCGCTGGACTGCCAGCTCTTCCGCAATATCGCCAAACTGACGTTGCGATTGACCAACAAGGATGGTTCCAACGTGCAGATCAACTCCGTGCAGCTGCGTAATGTTCCCGACCGGCAGTTCTATGCCGACCAGCTCTACGCAGATGCTTCGGCGCCCAGCCCTACGGCCGCCGAAGCCGGCTTCATCGACTGGGAGGTGGAAGATTGCCAAATCGCAGCCGGGGAGCCAATGAAGGAACTGATCTATTATCTGCCGCGTAATCGCCGCGGGGAGAACGGCTCGTCGCTCGAAAGCCAGAAGAACGTGGATGCTCCGGTCTATGCCACGTTCCTCGAAATCATGGCCGAGGATGCTACTGAGCATACGCCGCTGCGCTACCGCTTCTATCTGGGACAGAATATGACCAACGACTTCAATATCATTCCCAACCGCCATTACGTGCTTCCCATCACTATTTCCGACAAGGGGGACGCGTCGGCGGACAACCGTGTGGAGGATATGGGCGAGGTCGAACTGGCCGAATCGAACTCCTACCTGATCAACCCGCTCAAGGGCGACGTGCAGACGCTCTATTCGGTGCCGATCACGCGCATCAACAAATTCTGGGGCAGCCGCGACGGATTGCTCGACCTCACGGACGACAACACGCTTTCAGCCACTACCGAATGGGTGGCCGAGGTCATCTGGCAGGATCAGCCCATGCGGCTTATCAATTTCTGTTCGAAAGACGGTTCCGTTGCCGACGGCAACACCGATTATTCGGGTACGGGTGAATCGTTCTTTTACTTCAAACCGATCGACGGAGCTTTTGGCAACGTGGTGATCGGCGTTCGGAAAAAGACGGGTGGCAAGGATGAATATCTTTGGAGCTGGCACCTGTGGATCACCGACTACAAGCCGGAATACACGACCGCCTGGCAGGAGGGCGTATATGCCTATGTCGTGGAGGGCGGACACGTACACCGTTATGCAGGCAATAGCACCGGAACCAATGTCTGGGATACCAAGTATCTGAACAAATACATCATGGATCGCAATTTCGGTGCTTTTTCCACAGCCAGCGGCAGAAATTCGTATGGCTTCTATTACCAGTTCGGGCGCAAGGATCCGTTCCCGCATTCGAATACGGTGTTGTACGATATCGAGGGTAATCCGCAGACTACGTTCACCGCATCGAACAACGACTGCATCGAGCGCATTGCGGGTACGGCCTATTTCTATATGGGTGTGAAGCGTCCTTACAGCTTCTACTACCCCGGCAGCAACGATTGGGTTCGGGAGAACCCTTACTCTTCCACTTCCCGGTTATGGAATAATCCTACATGGCATTCGGATGCGGATAAAAGTCTTTTCGATCCATGTCCTCCGGGATGGCGGCTTCCGGTGAACAATACGTGGCACAGCTTCGCCACAACCATCGACGGAGCGGGTTCCAAGCCTAATGCCAAAGAATACTTTGAAAGCGCTAATGCCGGGTTCAAGTCAGGATGGAATTTCTATATGGGCGGTCCCGCTACCGGTGAAACCACGTGGTATCCCGCTTCGGGCAGCCGCTACGTCGGTTCGGGGGCCGTGAGCAGCGAGTGGAACTACGGTTACTATTGGTCCGCTTCGCCGTCCAGCGCGGCGAATGGCTATAACCTGTACTTCTACTCAGGCTACGCGTACCCGCAGATCGGCAGCCAGCGCGGCCTCGGGTTCCCGGTCCGCTGCGTCCAAGAATAATAAGGGAGCGAAGCGACCGCATTCGTTTCATTCGATTCATTTGATTATTTCCTCCGGCTTGCAGCCGGAGGATGTACTTACCGGCGAAGCCGGTCGAAAAAATTTTTTGAAAATTGCGTTTGCGCATTTTTCAGCCCATAACGACGAAAACAGGGTACAAAACGCCGAAAAAAGCTATGACAAGCCAAGATTTCATACGTGCGGAGGCCGAAAACACGGATCGCATCATCCTCTACAAGGAGGGGCTTTTCTGGAAAGCCTACGAGCGGTCCGCCTACATCCTGTGCATGCAGGTGCGGCCATTCAAGCCGACGAAAAAGAGCTTGAAATCGCTCGACGGCGGTCACATCGTTTCGGTGGGTTTCCCGTGGAAGCACGAGCAGAAGCACATCGGGGCGCTGGAACGTCTGGAAAGCGGCGACGAGCGCCTGACGCTCGCGGCCGCTTCGGCGATCGACCCTGCGGATTTCGAAGCATGGAAGGCCCTGTTGCCGCTCCACACACCCGCCGCGCCCCGCAGGGCCGGTGAGGTGGCGGCTGCGGACCTCGAACCTCCCCGTCTGGCTGAATGCACGTCCCCGATCGTTGCGTGTATGCCCGACGGGCTTTCTCCCGCCCGAACGGGGGAAGATACCTCTTACGACAGACTCCCGCTTCCGACGGAGCGAGCGGCCGATTTCACGCTCTCCACGGCCTGCGTCGTGGCCGAGCGCATCCGGCAGTTCAATCTGGCCGAAAGCACCCCGATGGAGTGTATGCTATTTATTTCCGATCTGAAGAAAACGCTTCAAACAACCCCCTGACCGTGGCCAATTACGACAATCTTCCGGTGTACAAGGCGGCTTACGATCTGTTACAGAGCGTTTACGAAAAGACGGGAAACGTTCCGCGCGACGTACGATTCACGCTGGTAGAAACCCTTAAAAACGAACTTACAGAAATCATCGTACTGATCTACAAGGCCAACTCCACTCCCGACAAGCTCCCCCACATCGAACGGGCGAGAGATCTGATCGTGAGTGTGAAAGTGCGCCTGCGTCTGCTCAACGATCTGCGCCATATCAACGTCAAGTTGTATGCTCAGTTCTCGGAACAGGTCGAGTCCGTATCCAAACAGCTCGCATCCTGGCAGGACTATGTCCGTAAGAACCGCAACAAGGCGGCTCAGCAGTCATAGATACGCAGCGCGCACGCAGAAGGTTCGCTTAATTTCAAGCAGACAGGACCAGAGTCCCGCGAGGTCAAGGCCTCGGAGAGCGTGTCTTGTAAATTCAGTAACCCACTGGCGGTGTAAAAACGGTCGTGGCCGGTATCCGAATTCCGGGCCGCGTTGCTGTCAGTAATGAAAAACCAATTTGTGGCAGGGTTGCCTCCGAGGCTCCCCTTTCACATTTAGCAAGTGGTTACTTCTTATCCCGCTTCGGGCAACCGCAACGTCGGTTCGGGGGCCGTGAGCAACGAGTGGAACAACGGTTACTATTGGTCGGCTTCGCCGAACAGCGCGACGAATGGCTATAACCTGAACTTCAACTCAGGCAACGCGAACCCGCAGAACAACAACCAGCGCGGCAACGGGTTCCCGGTCCGCTGCGTCCAAGAATTTGCCACTGCTTGAAACGAACCTCGAATACATGGAGAATAAAGAACCAGACTTGCTGGTCGATATTTTCCGGGCCTATTACGATGCACGCAAAAACAAGCGCAACACCAAGCAGCAGGTTGCTTTCGAGATGGATCTCGAACACAACCTCGTCGCGTTGTACGAGCAGATCCGGGACCGGAAATACGAACCGTTGCCGGGCGTATGTTTCATCGTGAACAGACCGGTAAAAAGAGAAATTTTCGCTTCGCAGTTCAGGGACAGAGTCGTGCACCATCTGTTGTTCAACTACTTGTCGCCGCTCTTCGAGGCGCGTATGATCTTCGACAGCTACTCCTGTCGCAAAGGCAAAGGTACGAGCGAGGGGATCAGACGCATCGAGCACCATATACGCAGCTGCACGCACAACTATACGTGCAACGCCTATATTCTGGAGCTCGACCTGAAAGGTTACTTCATGAGTATCTCCAAGCAGCGGTTGTACGATATTATCCATCGGACGCTCGACGGCAGCCGCGATTCCTTGTCACCGGCCGGAATCCGTTGGCAGGAGCAGTTGGATATGGATCTGGTGGATTTTCTATTGCAACGGATCATATTCCGCGACCCGATGGAGAACTGCGAAATCAGGGGCAGAGAATCAGACTGGATCGGGCTGCCTCCGTCGAAAAGCCTGCGGCAGGCACCGACAGGCGTAGGACTGCCTATCGGCGATCTGACCTCGCAACTTTTCAGCAACATTTATCTGGGGCGACTGGACGAGTACGTGAAGCGGAGCCTGCGCTGCAAACACTATGGACGTTATGTCGATGATTTCTACATCGTACACGAAAGCCGGAACCATCTGAAAGAGCTGGTGCCGCAAATCCGGCGGTTTCTCCGCGAAGAACTGGAGTTGGAACTGCATCCGAACAAGATTCGCTTGCAGCACTATACGCGAGGCATTTGTTTCTTGGGCGCTTATGTGAAGCCCTACCGGTGCTATCCGGCCAAAAGGACCGTCGCGCTGTTCCATGAGGCCATATCTGCGCTGGAGCGAGAGTGTGAGCAGGCTGTTCCCGATGTGCGGCGACTGAAAGAGATGCTCTCCGTAATCAACTCGTATTGCGGGCACCTGAGCCATTTCAGGGCATACGGTTTATTGGACAAACAGTTCCGGAAATCGCCTTTGAAAAAGTATTTCCGCTTCGTGCGCGGTTACGAGAAAGCGAAACTGAAGGGAAAATATAAATCTCGAAGAAATATGACGGAAGAGGACATGAGACTGAACGAATTGATGTTCAGTAAGAATAAAGATGATCCATGGCCTTTCCCGGAGTTTTCGGACTATTAGAATGAAAAAAAGATCGATCGTATAGGCGGACCTGCGTATGAAAATTACTGATGAAAACATACGAGATCTACAACAACACGGGAAGGTTTTACCGCAACATACACCACGCCCCTTGCCCGCCACAGAAGCGCAGTATTCCCGTGCGGTCGATCTGTACGGTTCTACGGCGCTGAGCGTTCGTGCAATCTGCGCCCGTTGCGGTGTATCGTATGCGGGTTTCCGAAGCTATCTGTACAAGTACCGCCGCGACCTGCTGCTGTCGCGCCACGGCGTAGCGGTCCCTTCGGTGTCGGACGCCGCACATACGCGCCTGCGGGGGCGCCGGGGCCAGACCGTGTCGGCCCGTGCCAAGTACGGCGACGCGATCGCGGCCTGCGGCGATGCAAAGTATGTCGAATACAACGTCTCGCAGATCGCGCACCTGTTCGGACTGAACCCTACGGGTTTGAGCAATCAGCTTCGTGCGCACTGTCCGGAACTTCTTGAACGCCGGGAGCTGGAGCGTCGGCGGCTGGGGCTTGCTGACAACCAGCAGCGGGGCGTTCGTCCGTGGTGCCGGGAGCAGTATGCCGCCGCCGTCAAACTGCTTCGCACAACTGAACTTACGTTGTCGGAGGCCGCCGAGCGGTGCGGGGTTTCCTTTACCGGGCTTCGTCAGCATGTGTGCTTCTATCACAAGGATTTGCAGCAGACGCGCAGCGAGTTGCGCGAGCGTGCCAAAACACAAAGACGAAAAGGGCACATCACGGGCAGCGGACGCCGCCACGAGCCGACGCCCGGAAGCCGCGAGCGTTACCGGGATGCCGTGCGGCTCTACCGGAATACGGCCATGACGATTAAAGAGATCGCTGAGAAACTGGGATTGAACCAGTTCTCGTTTACGAACTACCTGCAAACGTGGCACCGGGAGGATGTCTTCGCCCGCCGGGGTGCGGAGTACCGGGAGGGTGCGAGCCTTTCGCAGACCAAGCAGTACAAGAAACCCACGGCGGCCAAATACGCTCCGGCCATCGAGCGGCTGCGTGCGGAGAACCGTCCCACGTCGGAGATTGCCGCGGAGTTCGGGCTGCATCCGGAGGTCTTCCGGCAGTACCTTAAAGAGCACGAGCCGGAACTGTATGCCCGTCAGGGTATGATGCGCGCTCCGAACGGCCGCAGCGTCTCGCGGCGCAGCATGGAGAAATACGCCGAGGCCGTCGGGCTCTATGAGACGACTGCAGAGCCGCTCAAGTCCATCGCCCGGCGGCTGGGTTTGAATTACAATTCGCTGGGCGGGTTTGTCCGGCGCAATTTTCCGGAACTGATTGAGAAAAATAAGGAATGTTCTGTGCCGTGTGATGGCAGCGATGCAGAACGACAATAAACGCTATGAATATAAAAATTATGTGATATGAGACTGTTGACGATACGTTTTCTTTTGGCTTTGCTGGTGGTCTCCGGAGCCTCTTTCCGCGCCGCAGGCAAGTCGCCCGAAAAACTTCCGGGACGCAGCATTGAGACTAAGCAGTTACCCGAAACGATTCGAAGGTTCGTTTTGCGGCATTATTCCAATCTGAGCAGATTCAACTACCGTTGGGATAAACGTTTTTACTATGCCTTCAATGACAACGGCGGTTACATGCTGTTTTCGGCGGACGGTGCGTTGCGGGGTTTTCGCTATTACCTGCGGCAGATGCCCTGTGAGTTGGCCGATCTGCTTCCGGAACTTCCGATGCACCATATCCGGGAGCATTATCCGAAACATTCTCTCTGTGCTTTTCTTCCGGCAGGGGAGGGAGGATACCGTGCGGAACTTTTCGGAGCGGACGACCGTACCCTGCACTTCGACAGCGACGGCCGTTTTGTGAGAGAGGAATGACCGCTGCTATCCTCGCGCCTCGAAAGCTATTCTTACTGTGTAATCTTGGAAAAAATGTGTAATCTGCAGCTTTACAGTTAATCCCTCCTGCCGGCCCTGATCCATGGCATCGCCTGCAATATGAAGCGGGATCGGGAAATGCTGTGCTTGTCTGTTATCGAGCCCCGGAGTTTCGAACTCCGGGGTTCGCTGTTTTCTGTCGTGACGCCGCCTTCCGCTCGCGGGGGCCGCCCTGCAACTTTGTCCGCCCGAAATTGTAAGTCAGAAACAGAAAACAAAAAATCTTGAAAAATGAAACCCGATAAAAAGAATATATCGCATAATCTGCGCCTTTTGGAAAAGAGTCATTTTGTGAAACAGCTTTGCACGTCGCTGGAGGACGGCGCCGGACCGTGCGATTTTAAACGCTTGGAAGCGTCCTATGCGCGTTTTATAGGAAGTGTGCAACGTTTCGTTGCATCGGAGCATTGTACACCGCTCGACATGCTGCACGCCTTGTCCCGTGCACGGAACCGGCTCGTGCGGCTGCGCTCCTGTGAGGAACGGCATCCGGCGGCGCTTGTCGCGCTTTGGGAAGGAGCTGTCGCACATCTGGAATTCGAGATACGGATGGTCTACCTGCGTATCGAGCATCCTGCGATCATGGACCGGTTGCGGGAACCCGAAAAACCGTGCTCGGTGCTTTATTTGGCTGAGCAGTTCACGCCGACGGATCTTATGGAGCTGATTACGGCGTTGCATAGTGCCGGCGTGGGACGGCGTATCGACGGTACCCGTGCCAATGTGGAACAGTTGGTCGAGCTGTTCTCGTGGATGTTCAATGTCCGCATCAATAATCCCATCCAGTGCCGCCGTGGGGTCATCAACCGCAAGTTGCGGCTGACACGGTTTCTGGATCTGTTGCGCAACTCTCTGATTGAAGAGAGCCAGCGATAGGCGTCGGCGCCCCTCATCCGAGGGGCGCTTTTTGTCCGCTTCCTGTATTTGGGGCGGACTGGAACGGACAGGGGCGGACATCGGCAACGTTTTTCCTGTCGCTGGTGTATTTTCAGGGCTTTAATGTTTCGATCATGCAGCAGGAAGATGATTTGCGCGCCCTTGAAAGTATCGTACAGTTCGCCCGTGGGCTGGGCGTGTTTTTCCTTATCCTCCATCTCTATTGGTTTTGTTACGAGTGGTGGTCCGGAATCGGCCTGACATGGCCTTTCGTCGACCGCCTTCTGCTGAATATCCAGCGGTCGACGTCGCTGTTCTCTTCTCCCATGGTTACCAAATTCTGCGCCTTTCTGTTTCTCGCCGTCGGTTGCTACGGAACCAAGAGCGTCCGTAACGGCAAGGTCGGCAGGCGGCATATCGTCGGTGCAGTCTGTCTGGGACTCCCGCTGTTTTTTCTGAACGGCTTCCTGCTGTCGTTGCCCGCGGACATCGGCTTGCGGGCGTGGTGCTATGCGCTGACCCTCGGTGCGGGCTACCTCTGCCTGCTGGCCGCCGGCGTGTGGCTGCGGCGATTGATGAAACAGCCGCTTATGGACGATCCTTTCAATGACAATAACGAAAGTTTTCTTCAGGAGGAACGTTGTATTGACAACGATTGCTCGGTGAACCTACCTACGCGTTACCGCTATAAAGGACAATGGCGGAACGGGTGGATATCGGTTGTAAACGTTTACAGAGCGACGGCGGTCCTCGGCCTGCCCGGCTCCGGAAAAAGCTACGCCGTACTGAACAACTATATCAAACAGCATATCGAGAAGGGTTTCTCGATGCTCGTCTACGACTATAAATTCGACGACCTTACACGCATTGCCTACAACCACCTGCTCCGGCATCTGGACAAATACGCCGTCAAGCCGAAGTTCTGCATCATCAACTTCGACGATCCCCGCCGCTCGAACCGCTGCAATCCCATCGACGCCCGCTTTATGGACGATATCTCGGATGCCTACGAAAGCGCCTACGTCACGCTTCTGAACCTCAATAAGACATGGGTTGATAAGCAGGGCGACTTCTTCACCGATTCGGCCGTCATCCTGCTCGCGGCGATTATCTGGTACCTGAAAATCTACGACCGAGGCCGCTATTGCACTTTTCCGCATGCCATCGAATTTTTGTGCCAGCCTCTCGATAAGATTTTCCCGATCCTTTCATCTTATCCCGAACTGGAAAACTACCTCTCGCCGTTTGTCGACGCATGGAAAAGCAATGCGCAGGACCAGTTGCAGGGGCAGGTGGCATCGGTGAAAATCCCGCTCTCGCGTATGATCTCCCCGCAACTCTACTGGGTGCTTACGGGCAATGACTTTACGCTGGACATCAATAACCCCGAAGAGCCGAAAATTCTCTGCATGGGCAACAATCCCGACCGGCAGAGCATCTACGGCGCGGCGCTGGGCCTGTATAACAGCCGCCTGATCCGGCTTATCAATAAGAAAGGTAAGTTGAAATCGTCCCTTATCATCGACGAGCTGCCTACGATTTACGTTCGAGGGTTGGACAACCTGATTGCCACAGCCCGCTCGAACAAGGTTTCCGTCTGTCTGGGATTTCAGGACTTTTCGCAGTTGGAGCGCGACTACGGAGAGAAGGAGGCCAAGGTCATCATCAATACCGTGGGCAACGTCTTTTCGGGACAGGTCGTGGGCGATACGGCCCGCACCTTGTCGGACCGCTTCGGCAAGATCGTCCAGCTGCGCGAGTCGCACTCGGTCTCTAACGAGAATGTCACGACTTCTACCAACACACAGTTGGAAACACTGATTCCGGCTTCGAAAATCTCCAACCTCACGCAGGGCATGTTCGTCGGCTCGGTCGCCGACAACTTCGACGAACGCATCGGGCAGAAAATCTTCCATGCCGAGATCGTCATCGACAACGAAAGGGTCAGGGCGGAAACCGCGACTTATGTTTCCATTCCCGAAATATCCTCTTTTGTCGGCGAAGACGGCAAGGATCACATGGAGGAAATTGTCCGGGAGAACTATTACCGGGTCAAGGCCGACATTGCGGAGCTCGTCCTCCGGGAGATCGCTCGCATCGAGGCCGACCCGAAATTATCGCAGCTGCTCCCCAAGAAAAAACAAGGATGAGTGTGGGTATTTTCCGGAAAAAAGTTATCTTTGCCACCCGAATTTTTTAATACCGAAAAACGATGAAAGAGTTGATTGAAAAGATTCAGAACGCCTATTCGGCTTTTACGGCTGACGCCGCCCTTCAGGTAGAGAAAGGCAACAAGGCAGCCGGAACGCGTGCCCGCAAGGCATCGCTGGAAGTGGAGAAGCTGATGAAGGAGTTCCGTAAGGAGTCGCTGACTTATCAGCAGTAAGACGCCTCATTTTTGGCCGGATAAGGCCATGAAAGGTGTACGTCGATCCGGCGTACACCTTTCCTTTTTGAGATTGTACCTCCGCTTGTCCGATCTCGGTTTGCAAAACGGGACAAGGGCTGTTATTTCGAAACGCCTCTATCTGAAACGTTGTTCAGCAGCCATCTTTCGAATTTGATCAAGCCATTCGTAGATAGTTCTCGGTGGATTTTCTTTTTCTTTGGCGAATTCCTTTTCGAGAGCCAAGGCCAGCAGCGAATATTCCCGCTCCAGCGATGTGGCAAAAATCCCCTTATCATCTGTATTGATGCTGACGGAAATGGCATGCGGCGGGAGGTTAAGGTTAAGACCGTGATTATGAAACCGGAGGATCGGATGGTGTCTGTATCCTTCTATCTGGCCGATCAGCAGGTTGGAGGTCGGATTACATTCGATGCATATGTTTTGCCGTTCTATTTCGCAAAGCATCTTTTCCTGTACGTCGGCGATATGCGCTACCAATTCATCGGATAAGGACACCTGCTCCGTTCGTGCTCCGCGTTCCTTTACTTTCCGGTTGTAATGGTAATCGTAATATAGTTTTCGTGCGACATCGTTTTTGCGGGCAAGTATACTGTCGGATGTCGTGTTTAAGTCGAATGCATACCAATAACCGCTACTGGCTGTGAATCCGGATCTGCCGCTGTAATATTCAGGATTGTCTCCGCGGAGCAGCCAGGACTGGTAATAATCCCATAGACTGGGGCTTATATTGTTGGAATTTTTATCACTTCCGTGAACCTTCTGATAGGTGGTTTCATAAAGAATTTCCAATTCGCGGCAAACCCGGCAGAAGCGGGGTAGATCTTGTCCCTTGTGGTAAAGCCATACGACGTTATCCAATAGCACCTGCAAGGGAATGATTAAGATATTATGGCGTTTGGCATAATAGTTTTTCACATCTATACCCAATACGATGGCATGTCCCAAACGGTCGCCGTTGTGAAATCCCATAAAAGTAAGGACTTCATCGACTGCGCGTAAGCCGTCGACTGCATCGAGAAAATCCTCCCCTACATGGTAGGTCATTCCGAGGTTGTTCGGATACTGCGTATCTGTCCGCAATTCATTTCGGAGAAATCTGAATGCTTGGGCAAAAACTTCCGGTCGGGCGAGAATTTCGGAATTTGCAGCGTCGATTCCTCTTATTCTTCCGCGTTGTGAGAAGGTGGTGTCCAACCGTGTGTTCCGGATGGCTAACGCCTCCATATGCACTTTTTTTCGCAATTTGGTTTGTCGGCACCGATGCAAGTTGCAACTATGGGGATCGGGGTCTTTCTGCTTGATGAAGTGCATTGTCAGGCTATAACACCCGTCAATTTTTCGAGCTGTTTCCTTATCGATGAAATGAGATCGGGATACGTCTAGTTTTATTCTTCGAATTGCTCGTTTCAATGTGTCTCCGGGATGCTTTGGTGCGACTCTGGCTTCCAGAAAGCGCTCTTTGCCTTGCCCCAGAAATTCACAGACAGCCAACTGTGCGAGCAGGCCGTCATATACGGAACCATCCGGGATGAAGAGGCTTTTCCTTTTCTCGTAGATGTTGAAATTGTCAAATCCGGCCCTGTTGTTATGTTGTATGATTTCGGCCCGGAATTTTGTTTTGATTGCGAGATAGGCATAAAACAATGAGTTCAAGTGTCTGTTACTCCATTTCCCTGCATAAATGCCTCGGAAGATTTGATAGAGTAGCCATCTTTCTCCGGACAACACTGACAACAGGCGGTCGATACCCTGCAGATATTGTGTATTGCGATCCGTTATCGCATAATCCGGAATAAGTTCTGAGCCGTCGGTCCCTCGGTAACGATGTCCGATGGTGTTGCGAAAACTTTGTATAACATCGTCTAACAGGCGGGCAGAATACTGGACTTCCGTAATATCGGCAGCATTCAAAATTCTCCATACCAGACCTTGCAGTCCTGTCCAATGTTCAGAGGGACATGAGAAAATCTCTTTGTTGCGTGACAGAAAATCGAATAACAATACCCGTATCGCAGCCGCTTTAACGACATAAAGATACAAAGGCATTTGTCCTGCGTTTTCTTCGTAAACCGGACTGCTGTCCTGATGCCGGGACAGCAGTCCGAAGGTTTTACTCCATCCGAATGTTTTGTTCATCAAACTCATCCAGTTCAGGTCGAAATTCACGGACGATCCTTTAAGGTGGAAATGCAGGTCGCTCATTTCGTGGCGGAACAATTCATTGAGCGCCCGGTTGTCGTGCCCGATTACCACCGGCCAGCAGTAGTTTTGCCGCTTAGTTCCGCTCAGTTCATCCTTGGCAGCAAGGAAGGACGTTGTAAAGATATCCTCGCCTAAACATGCTGTCAGGTCGTTCCATCGCAGTAAATGTTCGTAACGACATACGGGAGCTCCGTTCGTTTCCAACAGAACCTCTCCGGCGAAATGCAGCAGTACGTTAAATACGGTACCTTGCTTGTCGGCGCCTGCTCCTCGTCCTGCAAAATGCAATACGGAATTGTCGGGAGCATGCATCCATACGTTGCGTAAATGCTGATAGGCACAGTCCGATTGGTCGAGTGTGAAAGCCCTGTAATCGTCCGAGTAGCGCAGGCGCAAATCTTCCCGGTCGATTTCTGCATCTGCTGAGCCGCCTTTACTCCATTTTCCGAGTATTTCCTGCGGACTCTTCTGCAGGAACAGCAGTTTAAGCGCTTGTCTCAGATTCTCCATCCTCTGATGCCGTTATCTGTTTGTTGATCTTTTCTATTGCCGCAAGCAACTCTTCACGGGTCATTTTTTGGCCGTATTCTGTGAAAACACGATTGATGATCTCTTCGTTGGCCCTGTATGCATCTGGTTGCAGCTCTTCTAATTTTCGTTTAATCGTACTCGTATTTTTTGCGCTTCTTGTTGGCAGGCGTTGTGTGTCCAACAATATCACCGAAGATTTTGATTTGAATATTTTCTCGAAGTCGGCTCCGATTATTGGGCGGTTTGTCTTCGCAAATAATTCTGTTATTGACGAGACGAAACTGTAATCGATCTCATGGTATGGTTTCTTGTCCACGCCGGTCGTTTCGTCTTCCTTGTCGTATGTCCGGATCTTATAATCCTGCAAGGATTTGAAAAATGCCTCGAACCGGTCCATATTATCTCCGTACTTGTTGTGTTTCGATATCATCCATTGATATAGGTCATGGATGATTTCGGCATTACGTATGCAGGCCCACGATTGCCAGCAATGGAGTGCATTGTACTCAGTTCCCTTTTTTCGTTCGATTGCCCGATGTTTGAATTCACCCCACAGGGACATATAGCAGGAGGTGTTGTCTCCGTATCCGGATTCCCGATCCGCCAGTTCGAACAGTTTTTTCCCAACGTCTTTTACACGGGAATAACACCGTTCGATGTCGATGACATTATAGAAGAATGCTCCCAAGTCGAACCATACGTTAGTCTTGCTATGGAACTCGCCGTCGTAATAGACCGTATCCGACAGCCTGAATGAGTTTATATTTCTGTCCGCCTTCGAATCTCCTGTTTCTACGCCTCGTGACAAACATAGCAGGAAAAATTCCGCCTGCCGGATTTTACATTTCAGTATGTCGCGCTCTTGTTCGGTCGTGCGTTTTTCATTGAACGCCTCCCACTCATGCACGACACCTTTCAGATAATTAATAAAGGTTTCATAGTCGATAAGTCGTTCCGTCCGGGATATACCTCCGCCTTCCCGTTGTCGTTGTATAACATTCAATAAGCGATAGTTGTACATGCGTCCGGCGACCAGCCGATTGTAATCGCAAAGTTTCATCTCCTCGAAGGGATCGTAAAGCAGGACCAGCTCCGCTTTTACATCCTTGTCCTTTTCCGGCCGTTCGGTCATTTCGGTCATTTCATCGTAACTTTCATACAGAGCCATCGAGTAGATACTGTTTATCAGGAAAAACAGATGGCGATCTTCCGGTGTGTCGTGTTCCTGCTGCAAAAGAAACAGCACTCCCATAATATCGCCTACCGAGATGTTGAACTCTTGATTTTTGGGATTGACGATCGATAGTATTTCTTCAAGACGAGCTCGTTCTATCTTCGTTGATGCCGTTCTTTTACGCTCCTTGATTTGTTGGAACCAAGGCTTGAATTTATATTGCAATGCCGTAAGTGTCGCTCTGTTCAGCATGCCGTTGTTCCATCCTTCCAGAATCTCATTGCATAGCCTACGATCCTCGGCGGAGGAGATGTTGTCCTGCACCCAAGTTCCAAAGAGGTATTTTTTGAACGTCTCCTTGTTTACGAACTGTTTCTCGTTCTCATAATCGGGCATATGTTGCAGCAATTCCACGATCTGACAGAGTTTACGCAGGTTTTTCGGTACGATATAGCTCGTGCGATGCCCGCTGTTGTAAAAGAGATAGCGTGTTTTCTTGAATATCAATTCCGGTACGGCTTGACGTACGGATTTCCCCGGCATTGTATTACCGTCGATCTCAAGCGTGGCATTCAAATAAACTTCCGATGTCGGCAGGTAGATGCGTTGGTTGTGCGGGACCAATTTGGTGAGGTATTGTCCCGTCATCTCATCGATTACATCGAAAGACATGCGATTTTGTTTTATCAGCGTTTCGTACTCTTGGGTATAGTGCAGACTTTTGATCGTTCCGAGCTGTTCCAGTTTGGCTGCGAGCAGGATTACGATCTGCGGTGAAACCAGATATTTGCGGATCTGTTCCGCCATTTCGTCCGCCTGGCTGATATTCAGGTCGATGTCGTCGATACACAATAGCAGGATGCCCTTTTCATGTTTACGGAATTTCAGGTATTCCTTGACAAGATTCGCAATATCTTTTTTCAGGTCGACGGCTTGCGAAAGATTTACCAGATTTTCCACGTCGTCATACTCTCCGGTTGTCTCGTTTTTTCCCAGCAGACATTGCATGCTGCGTTGTGCCCGGGCGAAAGCCTGCTCCAATTCTCGCTGTACGTCGAAACATCCGGATTCGGTGTGTTTGTGTTCGACGAAATCCCGGTAAGTTTTGTAAAGCCGGGCAACGACCATTGCCACGATATTGTGCGTTTGGTCGAAATAGGACGGGTCGATGATACCGATATTCTCAAACTGGTGTTTCTCGATAGCAGTATATTTACTTTTGATTTCATGCAATTTCTCCGGTGCCAAAAGTTCCGCAACGGATGACATACAGGACGTTTTGCCCGATCCCCGTTCTCCAACGAAAGCGATGATATTGTTGGGCGATTCTTCCGGCGACACCCTGTTGTCCGACTGTTTGCTGCTGGCCGATTGGGCTGCAACCAGATTGTTGAGTGCATCGAGCGCCTGCACATATTGTTCTGTGAAAATCGACGCTTCGAATTCTTTCTCGGTATTGATATGCTCCACGACCGGAATATTCACCACTCCCGACTTGATTCTGATCGTCCTTCCATTTTTCATCATTTCGTTACAATGGTTTAGTAGTTTTTATGATGTTGTCTGAAAGGTTCTGAACCGTTTTATATGTAGTTCGAAACCTATGAAAATTCAATATACAAAAAATTATTGTAATTGTCAAATTGTATTTCCGATTTAGGATTTTTCAGGACGGGACACCTCCCCATAAAAGACTGCTGAACGGACTGGAGCGGACGGAGGCGGACATCGGTACTGTTCGAATTAAGGGGCTTTTATCTTCGCGGCATAAACCTTTTGTTTCACTAAAAACATTTGCTTTATGCCCGAAGAAAATCAGAATCGACAACCGAAACAGGCTCCTGAGCAGGCTGATCCCAACTACAAGGAGACCTTGTTGCTTTACAATGAGAGAAACGGCGCCGTGGAGGCCGTCTCCGACCTCAAGCAGAGCGGCAACCAATACAAGGTTACGACGACGCAGCCGCTCACGGCCAACAAACCGGCGTTCTACGAACTTCGCAACAGCTCCGCAGTCGCGGCCTTCATCAAGGGTTTCATGTCGCAGGAGAACGCCAAGCCGTTTCATTTTCTGAAAGTCGCCGCCGACAAAGCCAGTGAAGTCACACAATCGCTGCTGCGCCTTGCCGACAATCCCAAAGACCCTGAGGGTCTCAAAGCCCTTTACGATCATCGCGTCACCTCGTACCAGCTCGAAAAGGTCAAGTTCGACACTCCGGATTTGAAGTTGCAGGAACTAAAAGAGATGGGCATCATCGTTACCTCCAAAGAGTTGGATGCTATGAAGCGCGGTCTTCCGTGTACGGAATTGCATGACGTAAATCTCAAGGTCGGCAATATGCCCATTGTCGGACAGTTCGCCCTGCAACCGTATCGGGATATAAACGGCGACGTGCAGGTCGGTCTGACAAGCGCCCTTCCGCGTCCGGAGTTCGAACGCGAGGAATACCGGATGATGTTCTCCACGAGTGAAAAGGAGCAGCTGTTGGCCGGGAAGACCCCCGACCGACTGTACGAACTTCCCAACCCGCATACGGGGGAGAAGGAGTGGTGCTTCGCTACGCTGAATCCTGCGACGAACCGCCTTGTCACCATTCCGAAAAACGAAGTTCCCGACCTGCGTTATTTCAACGGCGTGCGTCTGGATGAAACGCTGCAGAACGAACTGGCTCTGGGCGGCCGCGTCTTCGTCGAAGGCTGCGCCATGCGCGGCAGCGACATCACCTATTCAGGCAAAGTGGGCTTCGATGTCCTCTCGAACGAATACAAGATGACCGACTACCAGTTCAGCCGCCCCTATATCTCTCCGCAGCTCGACAAACAGCTCGACGACCGTCAGCGCACGGCCCTGCTGAGCCCCGAAGGTCTGGACTGTTCGAAGGAGAAGGATCATCCCATTCTGGGCAAGAACGGCAAGGCGCTGAACTGCATCTTGCGTATCGATCCCCGCTCGAACGGCGTGGTCTACGATTTCTCGCAGCAGCGCCGTCAGGAGCAGCAGGAAAAGCAGGAGCAGAAGGCCGAGAAAACGCAGGAACAGGCTCCGGGTCAGGATCAGGGTCAGGGTCAGGGCCGCGGTCGCAAACGCTAAACCGTTCTTGCGATGGAAACCCCCGATGAAAAATGGTTCCGGGAGCGACTGCGGCATTTCCTCGAAGTCCGCCATCCCCCGCGTCAGTTCCACCGGGCGATGATCGAACGGCGCAGCCGTCTGGCCTTCGAATGCTATGCACAAAGCGTTGAACTGGGGGCCACTACCGATTCAGCAGTCCGTACCGCCGACAAGGTACTGTTCCGGGGCCTGCTCTTCTCGAAGTACGACACCGTTCACCTGATCCTTGCGACGGACTTTCCGGCTATTCCCGATAGCCAACGGCAGGAGGTCGCTCTGAGGCTCACCCGCATCTGCGCCCCGATCTTCCGGGCGTACAACCTAAACGACGATTTCGCTGAACGTCCGGAATTCCGGCAGCTCAAAGAGGAACTCCGTACCGGCATCCGCAACTGGATCGACGAGAACGGCGTTCCCGGCTACCGCAGCCCGGCGCGCAAGGAAAAGCCGCTTGTCCCATACTCGGAACAACCCCGATATCCAAAACGCAACAAGCGTAAATAGTTTATTCATTAAATCTCTTATCATACCATGAAAAAGATTCTTTTTGCTGCGGCTGCTATGGCCGCCGCCCTGTTCGCCTCGTGCGACAAAGATGATGAAACGATCAATTCTGTGATACCCGAAGCTGCTGACAGCGCCCGGATCGCCATCACGCTCATCGGAGCCGGCGATACTGAAACCCGCGCGTTCTTCGACACGACGGCCAAGGCCGAAGCGTGGGAATCCTCGCTTTCGATCCTCTCGGTCTTCGCTTTCGACAACGGTGGAACGCTCATCGTCCGCCGGGACTTCACCTCGGCGGAACTCGCTTCCAAGTCGGCGACCTTCGCACTTCCCAAGTCCACGGCCGGCACCGAGTGCTCATTCTACGCCGTAGCGAACTACGACGCCTCGTCGGCCAAGACCCTCACGGCCCTTACGGCTCTCGTGGAGAACTCTTCCGCAACCTACAACGGCACTTTCGCCGAGGTGTCCACCGCGGCCAAACGTTCGGGCGGCTTCGTGATGTCGGGCTCCGTGACCAAGACCGTCGGGGCTGTGAACACCACTACGAACATCGGCATTACGCTCAAACGCACCGTCGCTAAGGTAGCTTTACAGACGACTATCGACCCTTCTTTCTCCCAGAAATACGGCGGTTCGCTTACCGTCAATTCCGTAAAACTCTCCAAGGCCGCCTCGCAGTCGCTCGTCGTCGCCGGCACACCGACACCCGGAACGATGACCTTCAGCCACATGCAGACGCCCGCCGCGGCTTCAGAAAACTACAATGCGCTGTTCTACTGTTTCGAAAACGGAGCTTTGGCCGTGGGAAACCGCGTTCTGCTGGAAATCAACGCCACATATGATCCGGACGGCAATGCCTCGACGACGGACGACCGCTCGGAGGTGACCTATTCCATCGAGCTTACGGGTAAAACCGCGGGCGAAATCCTGCGCAACGGCTACTACCGCATCGCCGCCAACATTACGGGTCTTGTAGGTCAGGATTGCGCCGTGTCGGTCACCGTCGCCGACTGGGAAACGCCCATAACGCAAAATGTCGAACTGGGAGCATAGGCCGCAACTTTATACCGGGTTTCGCCCGTTCGGGCGGAGCCCCTTTTTTCGTCTTTTCCATGAAACGATTCATTGTTGTTTTATTGACTGCGCTTGCCGTGACTCCTATGGGATGCAGGCAGGCCGACATGTCCCTCCCGGAGCTTCTGCGGCCGCGGGTTGCGGTCGAGCTTTCCTTGCGTCCTGCATCTTTGCAAGCCGTAACCCGCGCCGCGGACGAAGGGCGCATAACCGATACGAACCTCTACCTCTTCGGGCGCAACGCGACCTTTGCACAACATCTGTACGCCACGACGGGCCGTCTGCGCTTCGAGTGCCCGCCGGGCGACTACCGCCTGTACGTCGTCGCCAACCGACATGCTGATCTGGGGGAGAGAACCGAGGCGCAGCTTGCGGCGCTGACCTTCGACTACCGGGAAAACTATGACGACCTGCCGATGAGCTATGTCGGGGAGATCACGGTTCCGGCAACTACTGAAACCCTGACGCTTCCGCCCGTCGAGGTGCGGCGGCGTGTGGCGAAGGTCGCCTGCAATATCTCTGTCGGGGCGAACGCCCCGGACATTGTTCTCAAATCCGTATGCCTCTGCAACGTGCCGCGCAAGGGTAGGCTTTTTGGCGAGGGGGTTCCCCCTGCTTCTGCGGCGGATTATACGGTCGGGGGTTATGCCGAAATTTCCCCGGATGCGGCGTCCCGCCATGCGGCTGTCTACTATATTCCGGAGAACCGGCAGGGCTCGGTGCCCGGAATTGTTACCCAGCAGCAGAAGAACCTCGACAATGCCCCCGAACATGCCGTTTTTCTGCTGATACGCGCCCTGCGGGGCAGCCGCGTGCTGGACTACCGCGTCTACCTCGGTGAGAACAACACCACGGATTTCAATGTCCGACCCAATACGCACCATACGCTCGACATCTGCATTCTGGGCGACAATGAGGTCGACACCCGCGTGCACGGCTATACGCTTACGGTATGGGATGACTTGGCGGGCGGCGCCTGCGGCGGCTACTGTCCGGTCGATCCGCAGCGGTCGCTCTACATCGCCGTCGAAGGCAATGCCTCCCGCCTTGCGCTCTCCGGGGAGCTGGAAGTATCGGAAGGCGACACGGAGTCGCTGGAGTTCCACCGCATCGGTACGGGCTCGTATTTTGATTTCGAGGTCTGGGAGCCGCAGGGCGAGAGCTACTACGAGCTGTCCTACTTTCCGCAGCGTATAATGGCAGACAACGACCGCTTATCCTACACCGTGACGGTCGCGGACGAGTACGGGTTTTCACAAAGCTACGATTTCTCGCACCGTTACGCCAACGAGGTGCGGGCTTACGTGAAATACGGCAACGTCCCGAACGGCGCGGGCGGCGTGACGGTTTCGGGTGAGCTGGCGTCGGAGAAGATCGGCACGACGCAGAACGTGCGCGCCATGTGTTCCGGACAGGGGTGTACGCTCCGGGCCGTACCGGCCGAGGGATACAAATTCGCGGGATGGTACAAGGATAGCGGTTTCCGAACGCTGCTTTCTGCCGCGCAGACCTACACCTATGTCCCGACAGTGTTCAGCGCAAATCTCTTTCCGAAATTCGAGGAGGAGACATCTTACGTCGATATCTCCACGGACAGCGTCGCCAAGGTATCCTTCTCGTCCAGTCTGGGTTACACGACACCCGACGATGCGACTTTCCGGGTCCCTTACGGAAGCGAATGCACCATGTCGGTTGTGCAGAACGGCCTGTTCCGGGGCTTCTACACCGGTCGGAACTCCGCCTCCGCCCGGCTGCTGACCGAAGAGACGAGCTACTCTTTCACGGCGACCGGCGACTGCGGCATCTATGCGTTCTACCATGCCGCCGAGAACCTCTCCGCGGCGGGAACCGCCAACTGCTATATCGCCCCGAAGAGGCAGAGCGGTTACAGATTCGATGCTCACGTCACGGGCAACGGCAGGGCGACGACGGGCATCGCGCCCGACAACCTTTACGGCACGAGGGCCAAGGTGATCTGGGAAACAGGTCCGACGCGCGGCGCCGTGATCCGGGCCGTGCATTGCCTGAACTCCGAAATCTGCTTCACGACGGGAACGGCGCCGGGAAACGCCCTGATCGGACTCTTCGACGAGCGGGACAACTGCCTTTGGTCGTGGCATATTTGGGCGGCGGATTACGACCCCGTGGCTACGGCACAAGACTATACGGGCGGCCGGACCTTTATGGACCGCAACCTCGGAGCCTTGTCCGCTGCGGGGAGCGACGTTACTTCGCGGGGGCTCTGCTACCAGTGGGGACGCAAGGACCCCTTCGCGTATCCGGCGGCGGAAGGTGGCAGTGCACAGTATCCCCTCGTTTACGGCGAAGGGTTCTCCTACGACTGTACGGACCCGATGTCGGGTTACGGAGAGATGACCGTGGAATACGCTGCGGCCCATCCGTGGACGTTTATGGGCGGAGTGCTGACGGGTGACGACCGTGACGACGACGCTCCGGACTGGCTGTCGCCGCAGCATCCGAATCTCTGGGGCAACGCCAGCACCGCAACGGCGCTTGCGGATACGGGCGAGAAATCCATCTACGACCCTTGTCCTCCGGGCTGGCGGGTTCCCGACCGCCGGGCTTTCGCCGAGGCCGATCTGCGCAGTGCTTCCGCCGCGGCCGGTTACCGGCTGCTGTATTTCAGCGCCGCGTCCGCCACAGCGCTCTATCCGCTGGGAGGACACCGGGATGCCGGAGGTTTTACCGACAACGGCAAAAGCGGTTATGCGTGGACCAACGCACCGGCGCAGTACCGGAGCGGTACGAACTACTACAAACACTACGCTGCGGCGCTCGGACTCTCCGCAGCGGGCATCGAGCCGTTGGCGCGGATGCCCCGCGAAAAGGCGTTGCCCGTAAGGTGTGTCCGGGAATAATCGACGAATTAAAACCGTATCGAAATGAAAAACCGAATATTGACAGGATTTTTGTCGATCCTTGCCTGCGGTCTGTGGAGCTGCATGTACGGGAGCGATTCGGATTGCTGCCGCCCGACGAAAGTTCGGGCCGAAATGGCGGTTCGTCCCGACCGTATGACAACCGTAACCCGCTCTGCGGATGAATACGCCATCCGCGACTTGAATTTCTATCTTTACAACGACAATGGCGAGAGTGTCCTGCACCGTTACCAAACCTCTTCGACGCTGCGTTTCGAGTGCCTGCCGGGCAGCTACCGGATGCGTATTGCCGCTAACATGAGCCGAGATTTGGGTGAAAACCCTGCATCGGAAGATTTCACCGTGTCGCATGCCGATGAGTACGATATGCTGCCGATGGCTTATGAGGGCGACGTTGCGATAATCCCGTCGGCAGACGGTGTACTGACCCTGCCGGCTGTCGAGATCCAACGTTGCGTGGCAAAAGTTTCTTATAACATTTCCGTCAAGCCTGCGGATATCGAGCTTCGCTCCGTGCAGCTTCTTTCCGTACCGCGCTCGGTATCTGTGTTCGATATGGCGGCTGCACCATCAGATAATCCCAACGACTATACGGATTGTCCGGAAACCGAACTTTCGGGACAGCAGGCTTCGGGAGCAAATTACCTGTTCCCTAATATGCAGGGCATGGTGCCGTCAATTACCGACCAACGTCAGAAGAGCCCGGAGAATGCTCCCGCGAATGCTTCGTATCTGCTGATCCGCGCTGTGCGCGGGGCGAAAGTACTGGCCTATTACGTCTATTTGGGCGGTAACAACACCTCGGATTTCAATGTTCGGGCGAACGTTCATTACCGGCTCAATATCTCGATTTTAGGCGATAAGGAGGTGGACACCCGCATCTCTTCCTATACCCTGTGTGTCCGGGATGATTTCGACGATTACAACTACGGAGGATACTGCCTTTTGGACGGCACGCGCTACCTCTATATTGACGTGGGCAGCCCCGACGGCACTGCCCCGACGCGCGGACGGCTGGAAGTCCTTTCAGGCGATCTGAAATGTTTTACGTTCAATTACGGAGACAAGGGCGCCGTCCATGATTTCGATCTGTACGATTCCGCCGGCGAGAACGTCTACGAAATGGAATATTACACACCGGCTTACACGGCCGACAATTCGCTCCTCTCTTACCGTATCACACTGACCGACGCCCTCGGCTTCACGCAACGTTACGACTTCTCGCACCGCATGGCCAACGCCGCCATCATTCATACCGACGACGGAGGAAGCGTCCGGGTCGAGGGTGCGCTCCATGTCGAAACCGAATCCGAAGGTTCGGGAGAACGAACCGTGGCGCTCTGCATGGAAAACTGCACGCTCACGGCCGTTCCCGCAACGGGTACAATGTTCGACGGCTGGTACGACGGTCCGCAGGAGTACGGTCATCTGCTTTCGACTGAGCAGACCTATGAATACGTTCCACTCGGACCGCTTCGCCATATATACGCCGTGTTTCAGCCCGCAACCACGGCGTTGGATGCCGACGGCACGGCCAACTGCTACATTGCCCGTTCGCTGAATACCGTCTACTCGTTCGATGCTGCAACGATGGGCAACGGCCGTACGACGACGAACCTTTGGCCGTCGTCGCTGTCGGGCGTCGCAGCCCGCGTATTGTGGGAGACGGGGACATCGAGCAGGACCGTCATCAGGGATGCAGTTTATGAAAACGGACGGATCGTCTTCACGACCGGCTCCGCACGCGGCAACGCCGTGATCGGCCTTTTCGACGCTTTGAGGAATTGTATCTGGTCGTGGCATATCTGGTCGGTGGATTACGATATCGAGGCCACGGCCCAGACCTATGCTTCGGGAGCCGTCTTTATGGACCGCAACCTCGGAGCGTCGACGACCGACTGCACGCAGCCCGCATCGCGGGGGCTCTACTACCAGTGGGGACGCAAAGACCCGTTCCTCTATCCTGCGACCTGTCAGGAGACTGTCAAGCGTGCCGATGCGGTCTATGCCGACGGATTCGAATATTCCGAGAACGATCCCCGGAGTGCGGCGTCTCCGTATGAGGTGATGTCCTTAGCATGGTCGGTGTCGCATCCTACGACCTATATGAACGGCGTGTTTTACGAGGATTGGGAAGAGTGGGCCTCCTCGGCGGACTGGCTCTACGACCACCGTCCGAACCTCTGGGGCAACATGACGACCGGAATGAACAATATCAGCCGGACCAGCCATAAATTCATCTACGATCCGTGCCCTCCGGGCTGGAAAATCCCCTGTGCCGAAGATTTTCTCGGAATAGAACGGGTAAGTCAGACGATGCCTTACTACGTTACGGTCCGTTACGATGGAAGCGGTACGACACGCATTCCGCTGGGCGGCACTTTTTCCGAGGGCAGGTACATGGCCAACGGACAGACCGGGCGGCTTTATACCAACAATCCCTATCACTACAAATGGGAAAGCAACTCCTCCGTATTCTCCGACATAAGCTGTACCTCGATCTGTTTTTCGACAGGAAGCGCACCCTATATCGGCACCACGGATTATTACCGCTATGCGGCCAATCCCGTGCGATGTATCAAAGAATAAGCAAGCCGTCTCCCAATGAAAAAACAAGGAATCATTCTGTTCATGCTGCTGACCGCGGCTCTGTGGGGAGCACCCCGCAAGGCTGTGGCACAGATCTTCGCCGTAAGAGCCAACGCCCTTGCGGCATGCAGTGCGACGCTGAACGTCGGGGCCGAAACGGCCCTGACGGACAACTGGTCGCTGGAGTTGTCCGGCTACTGGAATCCGGTGAAAACCGCATCCCTTTCGATGAACTTCCACGCTGTGCGGCTCGGCGGCCGCTACTGGTTCTACGAATCCTTCGTCGGGCATTTTCTCGGTCAGCATCTCACCTATGTCGGCTACGACCTCGGAAGCCGCACAAAACGCTATAAAGGTCATGCCTATGGTCTTGGTGTCAGCTACGGATATGCATGGATGCTGTCGAAACGCTGGAACATCGTCGTCGAAGCAGGAGTCGGGCTTTACCGCACGAAGGATACGCGTCGCGATCCGACCATCTCGGACTGGGAAGACGAGTATATCTACCGCTACCGACGCTGGACACTGGCACCAACGAAACTGGAAGTTTCATTCAGCTATCTGTTTTAAGGATGAAAAAACGGAAAATCATAATTGCCGAAGCAATTCTCGGCTGCTGTCTGTGGGTGATGTTCGGCTGCTCGGTGGCCGGGCGGCTGGAACGGCGGCATGCCGCGGCTTCGCTCTCGCAGCTTACCCGCGCCGAACGGCAGCAGCAGGACTGCCGCCCGCAGGTTGTAAAACTTCAGCGCGACAGCAATACGTTCTATCTCGCCCCGGTCGATACGCTTGTCGACGGAGAGCGCGTCATGGCCCTTCAGATCGAGCAGGTAACGGTCACCTCACGCATGCGGTCGATTCCGGAACGCAACGGGCGTGTCGTACTGGATTTCATCGTGACGCTTCCGAAACAGTTGTTGGGCAAGAGCCGCAGCATCGTAATCACACCGATACTTCACAAACCCGACGAATCCGTACCGCTCGAAGATCTGGTGATCCGCGGCGGCCGCTTCTCGCTACTGCAAGAGCGTGACTACTGGCAGTACGAGACCTACGTCGAACGATTCCGTCCCGATACCGTGGGGCGCGAGGTGGCTTTCAACCGTTTCGTGAAGTTTCCTTATCCGGAAGACGCCCGGCTCGATTCGCTGATCGAAGGGCGGAGCACCGTCACGTATTACTATTCCCAAGCGATTAAGACCGATGAGACCTCGAAGAAGATGATGGTAACGCTTCAGGGGCAGGTCTTGGCCGTGGACGACAGCGCCTACAGCCTGCCGCCGTCGGATACATTGAGCTATGTCGTATCCTCGATGCTCTCCTTTGTCGATACTATGCCGCGTTACCGCATCAAGGTCATCGACAAGTTCGTAACCGTCGAAGACCGCAACTACATTCAGTTCTTCGTGGGCGATACCCGCGTGGTCGATACGCTGGGCGACAATCGACGGCAGCTGGACAAGATCACCTCCCTGATGCGGCGGATCGTCGAACAGCAGGAATTTTACGTCGATACCATCACGCTGACAGCAGCATCGTCTCCGGAAGGAGCCTACGCTTTCAACGAACGACTTTCGCAAGGACGGGCCGAGGCATTGAAACGCTACCTTGTCCGCCGATACGGCAGAAGCATCGACACGATGCTGACCGTGCAGTGGGTGGCCGAGGACTGGTCGGAACTGACAACCCGCATCCGAACCGACCGAGAGATCGTAACCCGCGACGCTATTCTGGAACTGATCGCTGCGGAGAAGAATCCCGACCGCAGAGAGCTGTCCATCCGGCAGCGGTTCCCGGAAGACTATACCTATATCCGTTCGGTGATCTATCCGCAGCTTCGGGCCGTAAATTTCCGCTACAATCTGCGCCGTAAAGGAATGGTCAAGGATACGATTCATACTACGGAGCTGGATACGACCTATGCCCGCGGTGTGGAGCTGTTGCGGAAACGCAAATATGCCAAAGCCTTGTACGTTCTCAACGATTACAACGACCGTAATACGGTCGTAGCGCATTTGTCGCTGGGACATGACGAGCGGGCGATGGAGCTGCTCGCCACGATGCCCAAAGATGCCGTGACGGAGTACCTGCGGGCCATCGCCTGTTCGCGGCTTGGGCGTAAGGAGGAAGGCCTCCGCCATTTCCTCGAAGCATGCCGCTTGGACGGACGTATGGAGTACCGCGGGAACCTCGATCCCGAAATTGCAGAACTCTTAAAACAATAACAACATGAAGAAACGAAAAATAGCAAACATACTCTTATATTGCATCCTCGCTGCGATCTGGGGTATACTCATGGCATCTTTATTCGTCAGTTGCAACGTTTACGAAAAAGAAGAGATAGAAATTATTCGGTGTCCCGAAATCGAAACCGATACGATCGAAATTCCCGGCTGGGATAAGTATTTCGAATCATAGCATTATGGACTGCGAATTTAATCACACGGTCCGGCCTTTACGGCTTGGGCTGCGCTAACGCTTCAATCCCGATCCGGAGGATTGCTCTAACCTGAACCATTGAACGAACGGCTGTGACTTTTAATCACAGCCGTTCGTTTTTCGGGTAGTTTCCGACGCATCACATTCTCTCGTATTGCCGGTGCAAGTGACTTTCCGTGCGATATTCGGGCGGCGACAGGAAACGACTGGGTAATGTATCGCGTCATCCATGAATAAAATGGAAGACGGCTTGAATGGCCTGATAATTGATATTTTGAAATTATTTTATTTGCATAATTCGTATTAAATAATTACTTTTGTGAAAATTGATCATCATATGGCGAAAGTAGTAAACCCGTTTATCGTGACAGGTAAGATAGAACCGGAGTATTTCTGTGATCGTGTGACGGAATCCGCACGGCTCATCAAATCCGTTACCAATGGTAACAATCTGGTGATTATTTCTCCGCGCCGCATGGGTAAAACGGGATTGATTCAATTCTGCTACGACAAATCCGAAATAGCCGACGAATATTATACGTTTTTCATCGATATTCTCCATACTTCGAGTTTACGGGAGTTCACATACCTGTTAGGGCGCGAGATATACGAAACCCTTTTGCCCCGCAGTCGCAAGATGGCCGACCTGTTTATTCAGACCATCAAATCCATCAGCGGAAAATTCGGCTTCGATCCTATTACGGGCATGCCGACTTTCAACGTGGAATTGGGCGATATCGACCGGCCGGAATATACGCTGGATGAAATTTTCCAGTATCTAGGTCATGCAGATAAGCCATGCATCGTGGCGATCGACGAGTTCCAGCAAATCGCCAAGTACCCGGAGAAAAATATCGAGGCGCAGCTGCGAACACACATTCAAAAGTTGCGTAACTGCAACTTCATCTTCGCCGGAAGCGAGCGCCACATGATGCAGGAGATGTTCACGTCGGCGGTACGTCCGTTCTACCATAGCGCGGATATGCTGGAATTGAAAGCGATTGTTCCGGAAATTTATATTCCGTTCATCGTCGGCCATTTTGAGAAACGTAACCGACGAATTGCTTCCGACGATGCAGAGCGAATTTACAATCTGTTCAAAGGTCATACCTATTACGTTCAGAAGACGTTCAACGAGGCATTCGCCGACACTCCCGAAGGCGAGGTGTGTACGCTCGAAACTCTCCGAGCGGCGATCGACAACATGATTTCCTCGAACGATACGATTTTTCGAGAAATACTGTCGAACATCCCCGAAAAACAGAAAGAGTTGCTCTATGCCATCGCCAAAGACGGCGAAGCGGAGCGGATTACCTCGGCAGCATTCATCAAACGGCATAGCCTGACATCGGCGAGTTCCGTTCAGTCGGCAATGAAAAAACTGCTCGAAAAAGACATTATTACGGAAATCAATAAGGTCTTTTCCGTGACGGACAAGTTGTTTGCCATGTGGATGAACCGATTGTATGGAAATAATGATTATTTGAGTTGATTATCAATCCTTGTTGTCAATATTGCGACATCAGCCGGAACCATACTCATCAATATTTGTTCGCCACAGAACCTAAATAGGGTAGGAATCATAATTGCAAACATGCCATATTTTGTAATGGTGGGTGTGTTCATATGGCAGAAACCAATTTCTGTATTTAAAATATAGGGCAGGAGGTTGTTCCTCCTGCCCGTTGCATTATCTCAGAGCTCTGACGTAGCGACTTTCCAACAGTTTATAAATTGCCGATTGGGGATATAGGATTTTGCCGCCGATGGAAGTGTAGGGTATCTGGCGGTTGTCGCGGTAGTTTTGCAAGGATCGCTTACTCAAACCGAAGATACTGCGAACTTCCTCGCTGGTGAGGTAGACCTCTTTCCCGATAGACGGACGGTGTGTGTCGATCAATATATCTACGGTTTGAATAGCCCGAACGATGTTGCGGCGCAGCTCTTTGAATTCGCTGCTGTCACGTGTGATGATGTCTTCGTACATGGTTCTATTCAGTTTTTATCAGATTCTTTTCCAGCAAGCGGCGGATATCTTCTTCCCGGAATACTACTTTGTTGCCGATGGTAGTGTAGGGTATTATGCCACAGGAACGATAATATTGCAGGGCTCGTTTGGTTATGCTTAAAGCCTTGCAAACATTGTCTGTCGTCAGCCAGCGGGCGTTTTGTGATTTTTCAGACAGCGCGTGCAAATTGGAGATACGTTCCAATAGCCGTTGTATATGCGCTTGAAGATCGTTATAAGCGCTCGTTTCAATAAGCATGCAATCCATAATGATATATTTAAGCGGGTGATTATGAAAGCCGCAAGTTAATATCACATGGAATTTTCCGATATCGATGTCCGTCCCTGACCGCTCCAGTCCGCTCGGTGGACTTTTGAGACTGTGCCCCAAGAGTCTATGCTGTCAGAACCTTTCCTATTCTTTGCATTTCCCGGCTAATATTGGCTTCTGAAATTTTTGCATAGTGCCGAGTCATATTCGTATTTGTATGCCCGAGGATTTTGGCAATGATGTCGATCGGCATGCCATATTCGATAGCCAATGTGGCGAAAGTGTGGCGAGCGCAGTGCGTCGTCAGATTTTTATGGATGTTGCATATTGTTCCGATTTCCTTGAGATACGAGTTCATTTTTTGGTTGCTGGGGATAGGTAATAATTTTCCTTTGAGTTGTAATTCAGGATTATGTTCATATTTTTGTAATATTTTGAGCGGGTAGGGTAGAAGTGGCACACGACTTATTACAGAGGTCTTTTCGCGTGGTTTATGTATCCACGTTGTTCCGCTGTCATCCGTTGTAATGTGTCGTTTTCGTAAGTTGTCTGCGTCCGTAAAGGCCAGTCCCGTTAATGCACAGAAGCAAAATACGTCTCGGATACATTCCAGCCGTTCATTAGGCATTTCCTTGCTTATCAATATGTCCAGCTCTTCTTTTGTCAATGGAACCTTGACGTTTGTTTTGTCTATTTTCATCTTGTAATACTGAAACGGATTTTTTTCAATCCATTCGTTCCGTATCGCGAATAAGATGAAATTTTTGAGACAGCAAAGTAAATTTACGGCACCATTGTTTCTGCATTGGTGGGCTGTTTGCATGAAGGTATTTAGGCCGTCTATATATTCATAGGAAACCATATCCAGCGGCAGGTCATCTTTCCGGTATTGCTGTTTGGTATATTCGGTCATGTATCGGAGTAAACGATGGTATTTGTTACACGTTACCTGTGTGATACGTGTCCCGACCTCCTGTTGCCGTTTATCGCAGTATTTCGAAAACTCGACGAGGAACATTCTTGAACCGGATACATTGCTCAGTCGTTGTTTGATGGAAAAGCAGTCCGGAGTTTTACTCTCTTTGAGAAGCAGGTCGTAAGCCGCAAGGATATTTGCCCGATAACTGGCGACGATGCTGTTAATTTGCTGATCCACTTCGTCTTTGTAAAGGGAGCGTTCGAGGCGCTGGTTCCATCGTTCCGGTTCGATTTGACATTGGGTATAGATCTCTGTTGTTTGGCCGGATGTGGTGATACGGGCATAAATAGGCGCCTTTCCTTTTTTAGAGATTTTGGTCTTTTTGCAGAAAAAGACTACGTTGAATGTTGTGCGTTGGTACATAGCTGCATGGGTTTGAAATAGTTAAACGTGTGCAGCATAGGGATATTGTGGCGTAAAACGGTGCAATACAGTGTGTTATGTGTAATTCGTGACCAATTTTTGACCGAAATAAAATAGGTCACGAATTGGGTCATAAAAACCTGCTTCAGAATACATTTTATGCGATTGTTTCAAAAACGAAAAAACCTTATATATCGTTGATATACAAGGTTTTTACTCTTTATTGCAGTGATTTTCAACTGCTTCTAAGGGTGGAAGATGGGGCTCGAACCCACGACCTTCGGAACCACAATCCGACGCTCTAACCGACTGAGCTACATCCACCGTGTGACCGTTGTCCGGTCGTATCGGGATGCAAATGTAATATACTTTTTCGGTCCGTGCAAAAAAATCGCCCGAAAAATTGCGCCGCGTGACAAAATGACAGTCCGGCATGTACCTTTGTCACCCCGTATCTGCCAAAAACCGGTTGGCACATCAATTGAAGGAAAGGAGATTGCAAATGCTAACTAATACATCATTATAAACCAAAAACAACAAAAGCTATGAATGTAAAACCATTATCGGACCGTGTGCTGATTCTGCCGAATCCTGCGGAGGAGAAGACGGCGGGCGGATTGATCATCCCCGACACGGCGAAGGAGAAACCGCTGGCAGGTAAAGTAGTCGCAGCTGGCCCCGGCACCTCGGAGGTCAAGATGGAGGTCAAGGCCGGCGATCAGGTGCTTTACGGCAAGTATGCAGGTCAGGAGATTCAGATCGACGGCGTCGATTACCTGATCATGAAACAGAGTGATATTTTAGCGATCATCTAATAAAGGAAAAACATCATGGCAAAGGATATCAAATACAATGTTGAGGCGCGCGAGCTGCTCAAGGAGGGTGTCGATGCGCTGTCGAACGCCGTAAAGGTCACGCTCGGTCCCAAAGGCCGCAACGTGATTATCGACAAGAAATTCGGTGCGCCGCAGATCACCAAGGACGGTGTGACGGTAGCCAAGGAGGTGGAGCTGGAAGACGCTTTCGCCAACATGGGCGCCCAGATGGTCAAGGAGGTAGCTTCGAAAACCAACGACGACGCGGGTGACGGTACGACCACCGCGACGGTGCTGGCACAGTCGATCATCGGCGTAGGTCTGAAGAACGTGACGGCGGGTGCCAACCCGATGGACCTGAAGCGCGGTATCGACAAGGCGGTGCTGAAGGTCGTGGAGTCGCTGCGCAAGCAGAGTCAGGAGGTCGGCACGGACTTCGCCAAGATCGAGCAGGTCGCCACCATTTCGGCCAACAACGACGAGACGATCGGCAAGCTGATCGCCGAGGCGATGGGCAAGGTGAACAAGGAGGGCGTCATCACCGTCGAGGAGGCCAAAGGCACCGAGACCCACGTGGAGGTGGTCGAGGGCATGCAGTTCGACCGCGGTTATATCTCGGCCTACTTCATGACCGATCCCGAAAAGATGGAGGCGCAGCTCGAAAAGCCTTACATCCTGATTACCGACAAGAAGGTTTCGACGATGAAGGAGCTGATGGGCGTGCTGGAGCCGGTGGCTCAGAGCGGCCGTTCGCTGCTGATCATCGCCGAGGACGTGGACGGCGAGGCTCTTTCGGCGCTCGTTGTCAACAAGCTGCGCGGCACGCTGAAAATCGCGGCCTGCAAGGCTCCGGGCTTCGGCGACCGCCGCAAGGAGATGCTCGAAGACATCGCCATCCTGACGGGCGCTACCGTGATCTCGACCGACAAGGGTATGAAGATCGAGGATGCCGACCTTTCGATGCTCGGAACGGCCGACAAGGTGACGCTCAACAAGGAGAACACCACGATCGTCGACGGCGCCGGCAAGAAGGAGGAGATCGCGGCCCGTGTGGCTCAGATCCGCGCTTCGATCGAGAAAGCCACGTCGGACTACGACAAGGAGAAGCTGCAGGAGCGTCTTGCCAAGCTCGCCGGAGGTGTCGCCGTGCTGTATGTGGGCGCCGCTACCGAAGTGGAGATGAAAGAGAAGAAAGACCGTGTGGACGACGCGCTGGCCGCAACCCGCGCCGCAGTCGAAGAGGGTATCGTTCCGGGCGGCGGTGTGGCATACATCCGCGCTACGGCGGCTCTCGAAGGCATGAAGGGCGACAACGAGGACCAGACGACGGGTATCCAGATCGTGAAACGTGCGATCGAGGAGCCGCTGCGTCAGATCGTCGCCAATGCCGGCGGCGAAGGCTCGGTTGTCGTCAACAAGGTGAAGGAGGGCAAGGACGCCTTCGGTTACAACGCCCGCGACGACAAGTACGAGGACCTGCTGAAGGCCGGTATCATCGATCCGACCAAGGTGTCGCGTGTCGCGCTGGAGAATGCCGCTTCGATCGCTTCGATGTTCCTGACGACCGAGTGCGTGCTGGCCGAGAAGAAGTCCGACGCTCCCGCCATGCCGGCAATGCCCGCAGGCGGTATGGGCGGCATGATGTAATCATCGGTTGCCATATGCAAACCGGAGACCTCATGGTCTCCGGTTTTTTGTTGTCGGGAGCCGTCTCCGGCCGTCCCGTCGGTCCCGTGACCGGGAGGGGCGGCTCACGGCATCCACTCCAGCACGCCGGTGACGGGGTTTGCGGCGCGCCATGCCTCGAATTCGGCGTAGGTGCGGACTCCGTCGCGCAGCACGGCCTGATAATATTCGATACCCATGATTTTCTCGGTCTCCGGAGTTTCGTATTTGAGCCGGAGGATGGTTTCGCGCGTTTGGTCGGTCAGCACGGCGGCGATCCGGTCGGCCACCCGTTCGAAATAGCCGTCGTAGGCCGAGCCTTTCGGCATGTGGATCATGTCGATCTGCCAAAGCTGGTCGTCGGCGTCGGCATACCATGCGTGCCATTCGAGGCACTCCTCGCTCGTGTCGAGCAGGTTGCCGTATTCGATGCGGCGGATGCGGCTGTTTTCGGCCAGCCGGGCCATGGCGGCGAAGCTGTCCGCTACGCGCAGGGGCGATGAGTAGATGTGGAAGTCGATGTCGCGGTGCGTCATCAGCAGTCCCGTGCGGAGCGAGCCGACCAGATGCGGTTCGGCGCCCACGGAACGCCAGATGCTTTCGATGCCGCTGTCGCGGATGACCTCTTGGGCGCGCTGCTGGTTCGCGGCGGCGAGGGTGCTGAGTTTGTCCATTGTGCGATGCTATGAAGGGTTAAAAGGGCTTGCCGGAGCGAATTCGTTCCGGCAGGCTTGCGGTTTGTCGGGGTGTTATTTGCCGAGCAGGATGCGGGCCTGCGCGACTGCGGCGTCGGTTATTCGGCTGCCGGAGAGCATTTTGGCGATCTCGGTGATGCGTTCTTCGGCCGTCAGACGCCGGATGCCGGTGCGTCCGTCCTGCTTGTAGACCACGAAGTGGGCCGAGCCTTTCGAGGCGACCTGCGGCAGGTGGGTGATGTCCACGACCTGCATCGTCGCCGAGAGCGACTCGATGATCTCTCCCATGGCGTCGGCGATGCGGCCCGAAACGCCCGTGTCTATTTCGTCGAAGATGACCGTCGGCAGCTGCATGCACCGGGCCAGCAGGGCTTTGAGGGCCAGCATGACGCGGGAAAGCTCGCCGCCCGAAGCGATCCGCTCGACGGGCTGGGGCGTTGCGCTGCGGTTGGCCGTGAAGAGGAAAACCACATTGTCGCGACCCGTGCGGCCCAGTTCGGCGAGCGGCGTCAGCGCCACTTCGAACACCGTGTCGGGCATGCCCAGCTGCGTCAGCGTCGCAAGGATCTGTTTCGCGAAGCCCGCGGCGGCTTTTTCGCGGGCTTTGTGCAGGCGGTCGGCCAGTGCGGCCGCTTTCTGCTCGGTTTCGTGCAGCGCTTTTTCGGTCGCGGCGATCTCCTCGTCGCCGTGGACGATGGCCGCCAGCCGGGCGGCGTAACCGTCGCGTGCGGCGATCAGTTCGGCTTCGGAGACGGCGCGGTGCTTCTGCTGGAGCGCATAGAGGGTGTCGAGACGCGCCGAGAGCTTCGCCAGCCGTTCGGGGTCGGCGTCGATCCGTTCGCAGTCGGCGGCCGCGGCGTTGTCGATGTCTTTCAGCTCTTCGAGCACCGAGTGGATGCGCTCGGCGTACTCCCCGGCGGCGGGGTAGTGTTCGCGGATGCGTACGAGGTCGTTTTCCGAGTTTTTGAGCAGGGTGAGAATTCCCGTTTCGTCGGCGTCGAATGCGTTGCGGAGCGTGGTGAGGACTTCGCCGATGCGGTCGGCGTTTTCCAGTACGGCAAGTTCCGCTTCGGTCGCGGCCTGCTCGCCTTCGCGGAGGTTGGCGGCGGTCAGCTCTTCGCACTGGAAACGCAGCCACTCCTCGTCGCGGCGGCCGTCGGCTGCCGCTTCGCGCAGGGCTGCGAGTTGGCGCCGCAGTTCGGAAAGCCGGGCGTACTGCGCCGTGTACTGCGCGAGCAGCCCGCCGTTTCCGGCCACGGTGTCGAGCGCCGAAGTGCGGAACTCCTCCGAGGAGAGAATCAGGTTCTGGTGCTGGGAGTGTATGTCGATCAGGCGGGTGCCGAATTCGCGCAGCTGCGCGAGCTGGACCGGAATGTCGTTGATGAAGGCGCGGCTCTTGCCGGCCGGGGTTATCATGCGCGTAACGTGCGTTTCGGGAGCATAGTCGAGGTCGTTCTCGTCGAAGAACGACTCCATGCCGCGGCCCGAAAGGTCGAAAGTCCCTTCGACCACGCAGTTGCGCGCCGCGTCTTTCATGGCCGAGCCGTCGTTCTTGGCTCCGAGCAGCAGGCCCAAAGCACCGAGCAGGATGGATTTGCCGGCTCCCGTCTCACCCGTGATGATGTTCAGGTGCGGGTCCAGCTCCATTTCGAGCTTTTCGATAAGCGCGTAATTCTCAACCGACAGACGACGTAACATGGCGGCCTATTTTAACAGTGATTCGATTTTATCGGCGATGCGTTCCGCGACTTCGGACTTCGGCATCAGGGGCAGTTCCTCCCGGCCGCTGCGGTCGATGAAGGTGACTTTGTTGGTGTCGCCGCGGAATCCGGCCCCGGCGTCGCGCAGCGAATTGAGGACGATGAAGTCGAAGTTTTTCTTGGCGAGCTTGGCTTCGGCGTTGGCCTGTTCGTCGTGGGTTTCGAGCGCGAAGCCCACCAGCAGGCGGCTGCCTTTGCGTGCGCCCAGTTCGGCGGCGATGTCGCGCGTACGGCGCAGGGTGATGCACATTTCGCCGCCGCATTTTTTGATTTTCGTCTCCGAAACGGCATCGGGCGTGTAGTCCGCGACGGCCGCGCACATGACGGCTCCGTCGGCTCGGTCGAAAGCCGCGGTGGCGGCGTCGTACATCTCGGCGGCAGAAAGTACGTCCGTACGCCGGACTCCGGAGGGCGTCGGCAGGGCCGTGCGGCCGCTGACGAGCGTCACGTCGGCGCCGCGGGCGGCCAGTGCGCCCGCAATGGCGTAGCCCATCTTGCCCGACGAGTGGTTCGATATGAACCGCACGGGGTCGATGGCTTCGATCGTGGCGCCTGCCGTTACGACGAAGCGTCTACCTTGCAGGCTCTTTTTTTTTTCGGGATTTTCTCCGCCGAGCAGTTGGCCGACGAAAGCGGCGATGTCGGCGGGTTCGGCCATGCGGCCCTTGCCCGTCAGTCCGCTGGCCAGCTCGCCTTCGGCGGGCTGGACGATCCGCACGCCCCGTTCGGCCAGACGGCGCAGGTTCTCCTGCGTCGCGGGATGGGCGTACATGTCGAGGTCCATGGCCGGCGACACGACGACCGAGCAGCGGGCCGAGAGATAGGTCGTCAGCAGCAGGTTGTCGGCGATGCCGCAGGCCATTTTGGCCAGCGTATTGGCCGTGGCGGGGGCTATCAGGTAACAGTCGGCCCACTCGCCGAGCGAGACGTGCGAATTCCACGCTCCGTTTTCCGGGTCGAAGAATTCCACGAGAATCGGGTTTTTCGAGAGGGTGGCCATCGTCAGGGGCGTGATGAACTGCTTGGCCAGCGGCGTCATGACGACGCGCACTTCGGCGCCCGCGCACTTCAATAAACGACAGAGCACAGCCGCCTTGTAGGCCGCTATGCTTCCCGTAATGCCCAGCAGTATGCGCCGTCCCGCGAGTCCTTCGACCGTGCGGCCGGCGCCGGGGCTTTGTATGTCGTGTCCCTGCGAGTCCATGCCGGCGGGCTGTTACGCCTCCTTGACCTCTTTGTTCTCCTTGAAGAAAAGCTCGTCGTCGAGGAACTCCTCGGTGGCGATGATCGCGGGCTTGGGAAGACGCTCGTAATAGCGCGAAATCTCGATCTGCTCACGGTTCTCGAAGGTCTCCTCCATGGTGTCCGTGGGCGATGAGAAGTCGGCGAGCTTGCGGTTCAGCTCGGTCTTCAGCTCGGTTGCGATCTGGTTGGCGCGGCGGGCGATGATATTTATCGACTCGTAGACATTGCCGGTCTCCCGGTCCAGATCGACCAGTTTACGCGTAATGGTGTTGTTGGGAATGTTCTTCTTGATTTCCATTGCTATATGTTGTTGTCTTCTTGCTTGTTGCGGTCCAGATAATCGCGGGCGTGCTGGGCCATGCGGTCCACCTCCTTGATGTGCTTCGATTCGGGGAACTCCTCTTTGAACGAGAGGTACGAGTCGAGCATCGCCAGATAGCGGTCGGTCTGCTTCTCGGCGACCGAGTTGCTGGCGAAGCGGTAGCTGGCGTCCACGATCAGGTACATGATCTCCTCGCGGTGCGAACTTTCGGGGTATTGCTTGAGCGCGTTCTTGAGCGATACGATGGCCGACTTGTAGCGGCCTATCTTATAATAAGTGTATGCGTTGAGGTAGGCCTTGTCGTGCAGGCGCTGCGTCAGCTCGGTGTTGATGGTCTTGAAATTCTCGATCTGCTCGCTGTGCGGATAGCGCGACATGAATTCGTTGATGGCGATCAGCGCCTGTCCGGTCATCGTCTGGTCGCGCGAAGGGCCGGGCGAAAGATAGTAGAAGCAGAGTGCGTACATGCCTTCGGCGTCCTCGATGAAGGCGCTGCGGCCGAACTTGCGGCGGAAATCGTCGAGAAGCGTCGCCGCCGTGTCGTAATCGCGGTTCTTGTATTTGCAGCGGGCGTTGAAGAACGAAATGCTGTCTTCGCGGGGCGTGCCGGAGTAGTAGTGCTGGACGCCTTCGAAGAGCGTCGAGGCCCGCGACCACTTCTCCTTCTGGTAGTACTCCAGCGCCTTGCTGTAAATCAGGTCGGGTTGTCCGCTTTTGAGCAGGGCGTTGATTCCTGCGCATCCGCTAAATGCAGTGATCAGGATCACTCCGCACACGGCGTATAAAAAAGTCTGCTTCATCGATAAATCTTTTACGGCGCTTTATCGCGCAAAGTTACGCATAAATTAACGATTTGCAAAATTATTTATTGTGCAAAAAAAGAGTGCGTCGCCGCACCCTTTGTTTTCGCTCAGAAGAAGAACCCGACCGAACCTCCGTAAACGAGGTTGCGCGGGACCCTGACCCGCTGCGACACGCCGTCGGAGACGAAGGTGTTCCAGACGTGCGAACGGGCGTAACCGGACAGGCGGAAGTCGAAAAAGAATTTCCGGATGTTGAATCCCACGCCGCCCATGATGCCGACGTCGTCGTTGAAATTCACCTTCAGCAGTTTCGGGGCGCTGTCCCGCTCGGAGTCGGCCACGCGGAACTGGGCGCCGCCGAAGAGCCGCAGAGGCCCGAACTGGAGACCCAGCTGCAGCGGGATTTCGAACCGCTCCGAACGCAGCGAGACGCTGCGGGTGCGGGGGCCTTCGGCGCGGATCGAGTAATTGACGAAGGCGAAATTTAGCTCCGACTGCAGATGCAGGCGGCGGGTGAGGTTGAACCGCAGGACCAAGCCCGCCTGATAGCCCGCCTTGGCGGGACCGGGCCGGAATCGGTTTTCTCCGATTTCCACACGGGAAAAGGTGTAGCTGGTGGTGGTGACGCCGCCGCGGACGCCGACCTGAAAGCGGCGCTGGGCCGAAGCGGCGCCGGTGAGCAGCAGCGCGCAGAGCAGGAGCGGGAAGAGATGTTTCATGCCGAAATTAGCTGGTTTTAAGGTTGCTGCGGAGGTTACATCAGGGGTGACACGAGCCGCAGCACATCGCCCAGCGTGCGCCGCCATGCCGCCGGCCGCCACTCGTCCCGCACGATCCGCCGGCACGAGGCCAGATCGCCGTCGAAGGTGGCGGACAGCTCCCGGACGACCTCCCGGTCGCGGATGAAGGCCGTGACTTCGAGGTTGTCCAGCAGACTGCGGTAATCCATGTTCGCCGTTCCGACCGAAGCCGTGTCGTCGTCCACGATCAGCAGTTTGGCGTGCAGAAAGCCGTTGTCGTAGCGGTAGAGTTCGATTCCCGCGTCGAGCAGGTCTCCGGCGTAGGAGTCGGATATCAGGTCCGTGAACGGCGAGTCGCTGCACGTCGGGATCATCACCTGCACCCTCACGCCGCTCCGGGCCGCCAGCCGCAGGGCGTCGAGCAGCATCGCGGGCGGCAGGAAGTAGGGCGAGGATATGCGCACCCTGCGCTGCGCCCGGACGATGGCCGCGGCGAACGCCTCGGCGATGGTCAGCCGCGAGGGACCTTCCTCGGCCCATGCGAGCTGGATCGGCAGCCGCTGCCGGATGTCGTGCGGCGCGATATGGCGGCGGATGTCGAGACATTCGCCGCGTACGCGCGCCCAGTCGGCGATGAAGAGCTTCTGCAGGTCGGCGACGGCGTCGCCTTCGATGCGAAGGTGCTCGTCGCGCCACTTGCCCATGTAATCTCCGTCGAGGTAGTATTTCGCAATATTTATGCCACCCAAGTAGGCGACCTTTCCGTCCGTAACGACTATTTTGCGGTGGTTGCGGCGGGTGACGCGCGTGGTGAACCACGGGAAACGCACCGGTTCGAAAGCCGCCGTCTCGACGCCCGCCTCGTGCATGCGGCGCAGCATCGTGCGGCTGAGCCGCCACGAGCCGACGGCGTCGTAGATGACGCGCACTTCGAGTCCCGCGCGGGCCTTGCGGATCAGGATTTCGGCGATGGTGCGTCCGATGCGGTCGTCGCGGATGATGTAGTACTCCATGTGGATCGAGCGCACGGCCCGCTGGAGCGAGGCGATCAGCGCCGTGAAGGCGTTGTTGCCGTTGTGGAGCAGTTCGACGCTGTTGTGGCGGGTGATGCGCGTGCCGCAGCCCCGTGCGATGATCTGTCCGAGACGGTCGCCGCGGTATGCGCGGCGTTCCGCCGCCGGGAGGTGCGGCCGGTAACCCGCCAGTATGTAGAGCAGCGTGCCGGCCACGGGAAGCAGCAGGATCAGCGCCAGCCACGCCGCAGCCGATGCGGGCAGGCGTTTCTGGCGGGTGACGAGCGGGACGGCTCCGAGCGTCCATGCGATGTGAATTGCAAGCAGCAGATACATAACCCGTGCGTGAGGGCATACTCCGTGCCATGCAGGTTGAAAAAAGATTTGGAAATTCGGAATATACTTTCTATCTTTGCTGTATAATGAAAATCAGGGTTCTGGCCTTCACCGGTCAGGATTCTTATTTTTTTACGTTGTTTAATTCGAAATTTCTCCTCTGAGGAGGGGGATTCAGGAAGGTTTTAGATGCGGGGCGGGCGTTTTCGGATGCCTAAAGTGAGTTCGACGGGTTCCGGCATTTGAAATCTTTCGCGGTGTTATGAAACTGAATACGTCGGACTCGTATAAAATTATGGCAAAAGAGATTATCTATCTGACGGCGGAGGGGTACAAGAAACTCAGGGACGAGCTTGATCACATGCGTTCCGTCGAGCGTCCTGCAATTTCGGCGGCGATCGCCGAAGCGCGCGACAAGGGCGACCTTTCGGAGAACGCAGAGTACGACGCTGCGCGCGAGGCGCAGGGTATGCTGGAGATGCGTATAGCCAAGCTGGAGGATTCGCTTGCCAACGCACGGGTGATCGACGAGTCGAAGATCGACAAGAGCAAGGTGCAGATTCTGAGCAAAGTGACGCTGCTGAATCACAACACCAAGAAGGAGATGGTCTACACCATCGTCGCCGAACACGAAGCCAACCTGCGCGAGGGCAAGCTGGCGATCGGCACGCCGATCGCCAAGGCGCTGCTGGGCCACAAGAAGGGCGACCGGGTCGACGTGGAGGTTCCCGCCGGAACGATCCACTTCGAGATCCTCGACATCAGCATTTAGGCGCCCCTTCCCGCAGGGCAGCGGCGCCGCATCGTCCGCTCCCGGCCGGGTGCAGGACACGACATACATCCCCATTTGTGGGTATTTTTGCAGGACCGTTTTGTGCGGTCCTTTTTTTGTGCTACTTTTGGCAGCAGAAAGATGATACGCAAAGCACCCAAACGGATATACGCCGCTCTGCTGCTGCTGATTCTGGTCGCAGCGTACGCAGGACACAAGGTCCACATCTATAAGGAGGACCCTGCGCATTTCGCCGCGCTCTGCGGCGATCTGCTGCCCGACAACGGCGCGCATCAGATCATGGTGGAACGCTGTATCGTCGATGACTTCTATTTCTTCCCCTATCTCGACGCCGTCCGGCCCGCGCACTCGTTCTATTGCGGGATGCTGGCCGTCCTGATGCCCGAAGCCACGCAGTGCAGACGCTGCATGCCGGTTCCGGGCGTTTCGCTGCGCGCGCCTCCCGCGGCGTAACCCGCAATCCCCTTCCCATCCTGTTTTTTGCCGGGCCGTGCGGTCCGGCGGGTTACGTATGTCATTCAAACAATCCGATAAGCAATGAAAAAATTTCTGTTGCCGGCACTCTTCATGTGCCTGTATGCCGGTGCGTCGGCCGCGGAGACGCCGAAGAAGAGCACCGACGCCAATCTTTTCGGCCACGTCGTGGACCGTGAAACCCATGAACATCTTCCCTATGCGACCGTCGCCGTGACGGGCACGGCATTCGGCGCCACGACCGACGCGTCGGGACACTATTTTCTGAAAAACCTGCCCGAAGGCGAGCTGACGCTCGAAGTCCGTGCGCTGGGTTACGCCGTGCTGGCGAAAAAGGTGACGCTCGAACGGGGACAGACCCTCGAACTGAATTTCGAGGTGGTGCAGAGCGGCATTTCGATGGACGAAGTGGTCGTCTCGGCCAGCCGCTCGGCCACGCTGCGGCGCGAAGCCCCTGCGCTGGTGAGCGTGCTGGACGCCGCGCTGTTCGAGAAAACGAACGCTTCGTGTCTGGCGCAGGGGCTTTCGTTCCAGCCCGGCGTGCGGGTCGAGGACGACTGTCAGAACTGCGGCTTCGCGCAGGTGCGCATCAACGGACTCGACGGCCATTATTCGCAGATTCTCGTCGATTCGCATCCGGTCTTTTCGGCCCTGACGGGCGTCTACGGACTGGAGCAGATTCCGGCCAACATGATCGAGCGGGTCGAGGTGCTGCGCGGCGGCGGTTCGGCGCTGTACGGTTCGTCGGCCATCGGCGGCACGATCAACGTCATCACCAAGGAACCTTCGCGCAATTCGGCGCAGCTGGCGCATACGCTGACCTCGCTCGGCGGCAGCAGCTCCTATGACAACAACACGATGCTCAACGCGTCGCTCGTGACCGAGAGCGGCCGTGCGGGGCTTTGCGTCTTCGCTCAGAACCGCCACCGTTCGGGGTACGACCACGACGGCGACGGATTTACCGAGCTGCCCCTGATCAACAGCCGGTCGGCCGGCATGCGGTCGTTCTTCCGCACGGGCGCCTATTCGCGCATCACGGCGCAGTACCACCACATCGACGAATACCGCCGCGGCGGCGACCTGCTGGACCTGCCGCCCCACGAGGCGATGGTGGCCGAGCAGACCGACCACTCGATCGACGGCGGAAGCCTTTCGTTCGACATCTCGTCGGCCGACCGCCGCAACCGTTTCAACGCCTATGCGTCGTTCCAGAATACGGCCCGCAAGAGCTACTACGGCAGCAAGCAGGACCCCGACGCATACGGTACGACGCACGACCTTACGGTCGCGGCGGGCGTGCAGTACGTCCATGCGTTCCGGAAACTGCTTTTCATGCCCGCCGAACTGACGCTCGGCAGCGAATACAGCTACGACGACCTGAACGACCGTTCGATCGGCTACGACATCAACACCGCCCAGACGGTGCATATCGTGGGCGGCCACCTGCAGAACGAATGGAAAACGAAGAGATGGTCGCTGCTGATCGGGGGCCGCTTCGACAAGCATAATCTGGTGGACCACGTGATTTTCAGTCCCCGCGCCAACATTCGTTTCAACCCTTCGGAGGCAGTGAACCTGCGCGTGAGCTATGCGGGCGGCTACCGGGCGCCGCAGGCCTTCGACGAGGACATGCATATCGCCGTGGTGGGCGGCGAGCGGGTCCGCATCCGGCTCGCCGACGACCTCAAGGAGGAGCGTTCGCACAGCGTGAGCCTTTCGGCCGACCTTTATCACAACTTCGGCCGGGTGCAGACCAACCTGCTGGTCGAGGGGTTCTATACGATTCTCGACGACGTCTTCGCCCTGCGCGATCTGGAAGATACGGACGACGGAGGCAAGATCAAGGAGCGTTACAACGGTTCGGGCGCCGCCGTGCGCGGCTTCAACGTCGAGGGGCGGGCGATTTTCACCCGCTGGTTCGAACTGCAGGCGGGCGTCACCCTCCAGCAGAGCCGTTACAGGAAGCCTGAGCGGTGGAGCGAGGACGCCGACGTGCCGCCTGTGCGCCGCATGTTCCGCACCCCCGACGCCTACGGCTACTTCACAGCCGCGTTCAGGCCCGTCCGGAACTTCACGGCCGACCTGACGGGAACCTGCACCGGCTCGATGCTCGTGCAGCACATGGCCGGATCGGGCGTCGCGCAGGACGCGGCCGTCTCGACGCCGTCGTTCTTCGACATGAACGTCCGCCTGTCGTACGACCTGCGCATCTACAAGGAGATAACCTTGCAGCTTTACGGCGGTGTGCAGAACCTCTTCAATGCCTACCAGAAGGATTTCGACAAGGGCGCCGACCGCGATTCGGGCTATATCTACGGTCCGTCGCTGCCCCGCAGCTGGTTCGTCGGCGCGAAGTTCAGTTTCTGAGTCTGCGCTGCTGCGTCCGACGGCAAAGGCTGCCCTTTCGGGGGCAGCCTTTTGCGTGTGGCGGCGGTCTCTGCGGGCCGTTTCGGATACGTGTCGCGGCCCGGAATCCTGTGCCGGGTTTTGCGGGGAATAGGTTGTGACGCCTGCGCAAAGTCGCCGGAATGTCCGGTCGGGTGCGGAGAATTTCATCCGGGAAGCAAAAAGCCGCCCCGGATTCCGGGGCGGCCTTGCCGTATATCTTGGCGCGGAATTAGATCGCCTTGATTTCGTGGAGTACGTTGTTGGTCTTGCGGACCGCGTCGGCCGAAGCTGCGAACTTCTCGGCCTCTTCTTTCGAAAGGTCGATCTTCACGATCTTCTCGATGCCCTTGCGGCCGATGATCGCGGGAACGCCGATGCAGATGTCCGACTGGCCGTATTCGCCTTCGAGCAGGCACGAGCAGGGAATCATCTTTTTCTGGTCGTTGAGGATCGCCTCCACCATCATTGCCGAAGCGGCTCCCGGAGCGTACCATGCCGACGTGCCGATGAGCTTGGTCAGCGTGGCGCCGCCCACCATCGTGTTGGCTACGGCCTCTTCGAGCTTCTTCTTCGATGCGAACTGCGATACGGGAACGCCGTTTACGGTAGCCTTCGAGACGAGCGGAATCATCGTCGTGTCGCCGTGGCCGCCGATGACCATACCGTCGACGTTGTTGATGTTGGCGCCGGTGGCTTTGGCCAGATAGCACTTGAAGCGCGACGAGTCGAGCGCGCCGCCCATGCCGATGATGCGGTTCTTCGGAAGTCCCGAAGCCTTGAGCGCCAGATAGGTCAGCGTGTCCATCGGGTTGGCGACGACGATGATGATGGCGCGCGGCGAGTATTTAACTACGTTTTCGATTACGCCCTTCATGATGTTGGCGTTGGTGCCGATCAGCTCTTCGCGGGTCATGCCCGGCTTGCGGGGAATGCCCGAAGTGATGACGACGACGTCCGAATTGGCGGTCTTCTTGTAATCGTTGGTGACGCCTACGAGTTTGGTGTCGAAGTCCATCAGCGTCGAGCACTGGTACATGTCCAGCATCTTGCCCTCCGAAAGACCCTCCTTGATGTCGATCAGGACTACTTCGCTTGCGACCTCGCGGCAAGCCATTACATTCGCGCAGGTGGCGCCTACGGCACCTGCACCTACTACTGTAACTTTTGACATAACTGTTGATATTTAAGTTTGTTGTGCGTTTCTTTCCGGCGGGGCGTCGTTCGCGGCCGGCCCTGTCATGGAGCAAACCCCTCTCGGAAGAGGGGCTTGAACGGGTCGGGGATCAGCCGATCAGCTTTTCGTAATCCGCGGCGCTCAGCAGCGCGTCGTATTCCGCGGGATCGGACATTTTGACCTTGACGATCCAGCCTTCGCCGTAGGCGTCCTTGTTGACGATTGCGGGGTCGGCGTCTACCGCGTCGTTGAATTCGACGATTTCACCGCCGACGGGCAGGAAAGCGTCGCTGACGGTCTTCACGGCTTCGATCGAGCCGAACACCTCGCCTGCGGCGAGCGTCTCGCCGACGGTCGGCACGTCTACGAAAACGATGTCGCCGAGCTGGCTCTGCGCGAAGTCGGTAATGCCGATAACGGCCGTGTCGCCCTCGATACGGCACCACTCGTGGTCGTTCGAGTATTTCAGATTTGCAGGTACGTTCATAATTTGGTTATCGTTTTAAATTTTGAATGTGCTTTTTCTGATGCAAATATAACTGTTATTTCCGTAACAGCAAGGGGATGCCGTTATTTTTTAATGCGATTTTGCGCCGCGAATCCGTTGCAGATTTGCAGAATAGCTTGCGCAAAATATTTGTATGTATTATTTTTGCGGCAAAATCAAGCTTGCGTTACAGGTATGACAGGGGAAGAGACGTCCGAATCCCGGAAATTCGCGATCATAGGCGTTGCGGGGTACATAGCTCCGAGACATTTGAACGCCATGCGGTCGCTTGGGTGCGATCTGGTGGCGGCGCACGACGTGTTCGACAGCGTGGGGATGATCGACGGGTATTTTCCCCGTGCCTATTTCACCACCGATCCGGATGATTTCAGAAAGCGCATGGTCGCCGACCGTGCGGAATTTCTGACGGTCTGCACCCCGAATTACCTCCATTGCACCCATACCGTAACGGGCTTGGAGGCGGGGCTTGACGTGATTTGTGAAAAGCCGCTGGCCCTGACTCCGGACGAACTGGACCGGATGGAGACCTGCAGCCGGGCCGCGGGCAGGCGCGTATTCCCCGTATTGCAGCTGCGCCTTCATCCGGAAATAGAGCGGCTGAAACGGATGGTCGACGGCGACCCCCCCCCGACGATTTATGACATAGACCTTACGTACATCACTCCCAGAGGGAGCTGGTACGCCGCTTCGTGGAAAGGCGACCCGTGCAAGAGCGGCGGCGTGACGGCCAATATCGGCATCCATTTTATCGACATGCTGCACTGGATATTCGGGCCGGCCGAGAAGGTGGTGTTGCACCATTCGTCGCCGGAGTGTTCGGCTGGCTTTTTGCAGTTGAAGAGTGCCCGCGTCAGGTATTTTCTGAGCGTCAACGCCGCCCATCGCCCTTCGCCGAACGATAATCCCATGTCTCCGTACAGACATCTCGTTATCAACGGCGAGGAGTTCGACTTTACGAACGGGTTTACGGACCTCCACACGTTGAGCTACGAGCGGATACTTGCCGGTCGGGGTTTTGCGGTCGAAGATACGGCGTGTGCCGTCCATACGCTCGATATGCTGCGGAAGAGTGCGGCGGTCGGCCTGACGGGCGACTATCATCCGCTGCTGCGGAATTTGCAGAGGTGATGCGAAAAAAGAACGGGAGCGATGAAAATGGTGGATCTACATAGGCAGTATCTCGGCATCCGCGATGAGGTGGACCGCGCCATCGGCGATGTCATTGCCGAGACCGCCTTCATCAAGGGTCCTGCGGTCGGGCTGTTCGAAGAGGAGCTGGCCCGGCTGCTCGAAGTGCGGCACTGCATCGCCTGCGGCAACGGTACGGACGCGCTTCTGTTGTCACTGCTGGCCGTGGGGCTGCAGCGGGGCGACGAAGTCATCGTCCCGGCCTTCGCATTCGCGGCCGTGGCCGAAACGGTGCTGCTGCTGGGCGGCGTTCCGGTCTTCGCCGACGTCGATCCCCGCACTTTCAATATCGACCCGGCGAGCGTCGCCCGGCTGGTGTCGGAGCGTACCCGTGTCGTCATCCCCGTCCATCTGTTCGGGCAGCCGTGCGATATGGCTGCGCTCACGGCCGTTGCGAAGGAGCACGGCTTGAAGGTGATCGAGGACAACGCCCAGTCGCTGGGAGCCGTATGCCGCATGTCCGACGGCGCGCGCCGCTATGCGGGTACGATCGGGGAGATCGGGTGCACGTCGTTCTTTCCCTCCAAGGTGCTGGGCTGTTACGGCGACGGCGGCGCGGTGTTCACCGACGACGACGGGCTGGCGGCCCGCATCCGGGCGCTGGGCAGTCACGGTTGGTTCACCAAATATGACAGCCGGCTGGTCGGAATGAATTCGCGGCTCGACACGCTGCAGGCCGCCGTACTGCGGGTCAAGCTGCCGCACCTCGACACATGGATCGCCGCCCGCCGGAGCGTGGCAGCGCGCTATACGGAGCGTTTGGGCGGTCTGACGCCGGTCGTGACCCCGGCCGAGACGCCCTGCGCCACCCACGTCTACCACCAGTACACCGTCAAGGTGCCTCCGGCCTGCCGCGACGGACTCCGGGCCGCACTCGCCAAGGAGGGCATACCCTCCATGGTCTATTATCCCGGAACCCTGTACGAACAGCCCGCATACCGCGACGCCTGCATCTGCGACCCCGCGATGCGCCATGCCGCGACGCTGCCGGCGGCGGTGCTGTCGCTTCCGATGGACAGCGAACTGACCGACGCCGAGGTGGAGCGTGTGGCGGATGCCGTATGCCGCTATTTTGCCGATAACGAAAGCAGATACCATGAGTGAAACGTTCATCCACCCCTCTTCGTTCGTAGACGACGGGGCGGTCATAGGGCCGGGTTGCAGGATCTGGCATTTCTCGCATATAATGGCCGGGGCCGTGCTGGGACCGGCGTGCAATATCGGACAGAATGTCATGGTCGCCGCGGACGTGAAACTGGGCCGTCAGGTAAAGGTGCAGAACAACGTGTCGATCTATTCGGGCGTGATCTGCGAGGATTATGTTTTTCTGGGGCCTTCGTGCGTATTCACCAACGTCAAGAATCCCCGAAGCGAGATCCCGCGCAGGGATCAGTATAAAACCACCCGCGTGCGCCGGGGCGCCACCGTCGGGGCCAATGCCACCGTCGTATGCGGGGTCGAGATCGGCCGGTACGCCTTCGTGGGCGCGGGAGCGGTCGTTACGCACTCGGTCCCCGATCATGCCCTCGTTGAGGGGGTGCCCGCACGCGTGGTCGGATGGATGAGCCGCTTGGGGCACAAACTGGAATTCGACGAAGCAGGCAGGGCCGTGTGTCCGGAGTCGGGACGCAGTTATCGCAAGGTTAATGAATGTGTTTATGAAGAAGATATATGATCGGCTGACCGGTCGGGAAACGTCGCTGGCCGTGATCGGGCTGGGATATGTAGGCGTGCCCGTGGCGCTGAGGTTTGCCCGGCGTTTCGATGTGGTGGGGTACGATATGGATGCCGGCCGTATCGAAAAACTGCGTGAAAAGTACGGCGCCGGCGGCGAAAGCATCCGTTTCACCTCTTCGGAAGAGGAGTTGTCGCGGGCCGCATTTTATATCGTCACGGTGCCCACCCCGGTCGATGAGCGCAAGAATCCCGATCTGACCTGTCTTGTCGAGGCCACGCGTACCGTGGCGCGTTATCTGAAGCGGGGCGATTATGTCGTGTATGAATCCACGGTCTATCCCGGATGCACCGAGGAGGAGTGCGTGCCGCTGCTCGAAAAAGGCTCCGGGCTGAAACTCGGTGCGGATTTCAAGGTGGGCTACTCGCCCGAACGCATCAATCCCAACGATTCGGAGCATACCTTCTCGAACACCGCCAAAATCGTGTCGGCGAACGACGGGCAGGCGCTGGACGAGGTCGCGCGCGTATACGCCGAAGTCGTGTCGGCCGATCTCTGCCGGGCGTCGGGCATCCGGGTGGCCGAGGCGGCCAAAATGGCGGAGAACGTGCAGCGCAGTGTCAACATCGCCCTGATGAACGAATTGCAGCGGCTGTTCTCGCGCATGGGAATAGATATGGGCGAGGTCATCGATATGGCTTCGTCCAAATGGAATTTCGTAAAGTACAGACCGGGACTGGTCGGCGGCCATTGCATTCCGGTCGATCCGCTCTATCTTGTTTCTGTCGCTTCAAAGCTGGGCGTCGAGATGCCCGTCACGAGTTCGGGCTGCGCCGTGAACGACGGCATGGCGGCGTACGTGGTGCGGTCGCTGCTTGGGGCCATGGGAAGCGGCGGCCGCGGCGCAAGGGCTTTGCTGATGGGCGTCACCTACAAGGAAAACATCGACGACATACGCAACTCCCGGATCGCCGAGATGGTCGGCCTGCTGGAGCGTGAGGGGATGAGCGTGGATGTGACCGATCCCCATGCCGATCCCGATAAGGTTTATGCCATGTACGGAATTCGGCCGGTGCCGGCCCTCCGGCCCCCTTACGACCTGATTGTCGTGGCCGTGGCGCACGACGAGTACCGCGGACTCGACGACGCTTATTTCCGCTCCATCTCCCGCGGGGCGGCCCTGTTGGGCGACATTCGCGGACTCTATAAGGGCCGGATCAAATCGCTCGGATACTGGAGCTTGTAAAACGGGCGGCCGGGCCATACGGTACGAGGCATGAAACAGCACTCCACCCCTCAGATCGGAAATGCAGGCAGGAGCCGCACGCTGCAGGCCTTGTGGCTGGCGCTGGCCAATCTGTTGTCGCTGAGCGTGACGCTGGTCATGCAGGCGGTGCTCTGCCGTTACATGACCACGTCGGAGTACGGTACTTACAGTCAGGTGCTGTACGTCTACAACACCCTGCTGGCCGTCTTTTCGCTGGGACTTCCCAAAGCGTACTCCTATTACCTCGCCCGCGTGTCGCCGGAGGAGGGGAGGGATATCGTCCGCAAACTGAACGGGCTGTTTCTGCTTCTTGCGTCCGTTTTTTCGTGCATTTTGCTTTGGCAGGCCGCCGCCATAGCCGGAGTGCTCGGCAATCCGCTGCTGGCCCAGCCGTTGAGGCTGTTTGCCGCGGCGCCCATGCTGCTGATGCCGGTCTTGGGGGTGGAGAATATTCTGGTCGTCTACGGCAAGGCGCACCTCGTGGCCGTCTATGTGCTGATAAGCCGCGCCTTCATGATCGCATGCGTCGTGCTTCCGGTCGTGGTTTTCGATGCAGGGGTGTCGGGTGCGGTCGCCGGTTTCGTCCTCGCGTCGCTGGTCACATGCGTTGCCGGGCTGAAGTTGTCGTCCGTCCCGTTCCGCAATGTATCTCCGGTGAAGAGCCGGCTGACGGTCCGGGAGCTGCTCCGGTTTTCGATGCCGGTGTTTGCTTCGAGTATGTACGGATTCGTGATCGGTTCGGCGAGCCAGTTCTTCGTAAGCCGCTATTTGGGCGTCGAGGATTTCGCCCTGTTCGCCAACGGATACCGCGAACTTCCGCTGGCCGGAATGATTATCGGTGCCGCGGCCGGCGTGCTGCTGCCGGAATTTTCGAGGATGTCGGGGGAGGAGGCCGACGGCGGACAGTTTGTCCGGTTGTGGCAGGCGGCTGTCCTCAAATCTTCGGCGATCATTTATCCGTTGTCCGTATTCTGCTGTGTTTTCGCTCCTGAGATCATCTGCCTGCTGTATGGGGAGGGGTATCGGGAAGCGGCCGGTCTGTTCCGGATCGTCACCGTCGTCAATCTGGCGCGTATCATGCCCTACGCCCCCGTCCTGTTTGCACTGGGGCGGGGAAAAGCCTTTGCCCGTGCGCACCTTGTCACCGCTCTGCTCATCGTCGGTCTCGACCTGTTGTGCGTCATGGCGTTTCCGTCCCTTTGGGCCATTGCCGCCATTGCCACGGGCTGTACGCTTTTCTGTCTGTTCCTGCTGATGACGACCACTGCCCGCGTGCTGGGCACTTCGCTTGCGGGGCTGATGCCGTGGAGGATGCTGACGACCGTGCTGCTCGTATCGGCCGCGGCCTGCACGGCGGCCCGGCTGGCCGTCTTGCTGACCGGAATGACGCATCGTCTTGCCGTCGTGTCGGTAGGCTTCGCCGTCTATCTGTCGTTGTATCTGCCGTTTGCGCAGCGGGCCAGAATCCGCTATATGGAGTTGTTCGGACCGGTGCTCGCGAAATTGCGGCCGAACCGGACGTAAGGGCTTCGCGGCTTCCCGTTTTCGGCCGCCGGAGCGGAGCGCCGGCCTCCGGCTTTTAGGACCGGAGGCGCCCGATGCCGGGCGGTCCCGGCCGGGGCGTCAGTGCTGTTTCAGGGCTTCCTGCCCTGCCAGATATTCGAGCAGCCGGCCGACCTGATTCTTCCGGCTGTACTGCCGTATCTTGTCCCAGTCGCGGGGCAGCACCTCCTTGTTCTTCCAGATGGAATAGCAGCGCAGGATCATCCGCTTGACCTCTTCGTTGTCCGTTTCGTCCGCGGTGAAACCCGCGCGCGTCTCCTCCAGCAGGTCGGCGATGACGTCGTCGGGATCGCAGATGGCGAGGATCGGTTTGTTGGTGGCGAGGTAGTCGAACAGCTTGCCCGTGTAGACGCCTTTCCGTCCCTTGGGATGCACGACGACCAGCGTGTCGGTCTCCAGCGATTTCCTGATGGCTTCGTCGTGATCGACCTGCCGGATCTGGAATACGTTCTGGCTGATGTTTTCGGGAACGGCCAGCGGCGAGGTGTTTCCTATGATGAGGATGCGGCTGTCGGAGGGAAGCGCTCCCTCGGCGACCAGTTCGGAGAAGGCTCCGAACCATTTGTCCGGAGTGATCGAATTGTAAAAATGGCCGATGAACGCCATGGTATAGACGGGCTGAAAAGAGACGTCGTGCACCTCTTCGTAATCGTACCCGTTCGTTATCTCGATAACCTTGTCGATCCCTCCGCCGATTTGTTTGAAATCTTCGACAAGGGGTGCGGATACTGACAGGATCAGGTCCGCATCCTTGAGGATTCTGCGCTCGTAGAAGAGGAGCCGCCGGCTGTTTATCGGCGGGAGCCAAGGCCACTTCGACATCTCGTCGCGCATGTCGGCGATCCAGTAAAACGGCGTTTTTCTGTGCAGCCTGTATGCGATCCGGTGCGAAGAGAGATGGCCGTATGAACTTAATACGACATCGAACCGCCGGCTTTTTGCGAGTTTTTGCGCCTTCTTGCTGGCTTTGAACTGCCATATCCGTTTGTAATCGAGGAACAGCCGGAACTGCAGGGCCGACAATATGCGTCTGAAAGCCCATTTCTTTCTGCGCTGCAGGAGGGAGTCCTGTTTCGACGAGGTTATCACCGGGTCTTTTACGTAGTGGACCTCGCAGCCGTTCCACATCGCCGTTTCATCGCGGTCCCCTTCGGTTATGACGGTCACCGAATGCCCCGCCTCCCGGAAATACCGGGCGAAGGCGTTGAGCCTGAATGCGGCGATGCGGTTGTGGGGATAGAAGTGATTGCAAACGATTAGTATATTCATCTTCAATTAAAAACATATTCCGTCGGCGGGGCGGAAATTCATTTCTCTGCGGAGCCGGCGTTCCCTTGTTTCCCGGCGATCACGAATTCGATTTCGCGGAACAGGTATTCGTGCCGCGTGCCGTCCGCATGGCGCAGGATCAGTTCGCCGGAGGGAAGCACGCCTTCGATCGCGGCCTGAAACAGCGTGCCGTCGGGCAGCCGGTAGGGGTGCTGTTCGCCCAGCCGGTACATCCGTTCGCGGTAGGCGTGCTGGAGGGCCTCCTTTTCGCCCCGTTCGAGCTGGGCGTAACGCCGCAGGCAGCGGACCAGAAAGGTTTCGAGCAGCCGGCTGCGGTTGAACTTGCGGCCCCCGGCCTGCGCGAGGGAGACGGGGTTGGGCAGCGCGGGGTCGAACGCCGTCTGGTTGACGTTGATGCCGATGCCGGCGATCGTGCGGGAGAGGGAGGCTCCCGCATGGTTGTGTTCGATCAGGATGCCGACCAGTTTCCTGTCTCCGACGTAGATGTCGTTGGTCCACTTGATGCGGGTGTCGATGCCGTAGGCGGCGAAGGTGTCCGTCAGGGCCAGCGTCACGGCTTCGGAGAGCAGAAACTGCTCCCCGACGGGAAGGAACCGGGGTTCGAGCACCATCGAGAAGGTGAGGTTTTCACCTTCGGGGCTGGTCCACGTATGTCCCCGCTGGCCGCGTCCGGCGGTCTGCCGTTCGGCCCAGACGATGTCGCCGTGGCGGTATTTCGCGTCGCGGGCCTCGTCGTTGGTCGAGGTGGTTTCGTCGATACGGTAGATCATGAATTATTCATTTTGTCGTGGGTGGGATTTTCGGGAGGGCGACGCGATCAGACGGACACGCCGAAGTCGCGCAGGGCGTCGTTCAGCGAGGTCTTCTTGTCGGTCGATTCCTTGCGCTGGCCGATGATCAGGGCGCAGGTGATGCTGTATTCGCCCGCCGGGAACTGCTTGCGGTAGCTGCCGGGAACGACCACCGAGCGCGGCGGAACGTAGCCTTTGTAGGTGACAGGCTCCGGTCCGGTGACGTCGATGATGTGGGTCGAACCCGTGATGACGGTGTTCGAGCCGAGCACCGCCTCGCGGCAGACGTGCGCGCCTTCGACCACGATCGAACGCGAACCGATGAAGCAGTTGTCCTCGATGATTACGGGTGCGGCCTGTACGGGTTCCAGCACTCCGCCGATGCCCACGCCGCCCGAAAGGTGGACGTGTCTGCCGATCTGCGCGCAGGAGCCGACCGTGGCCCACGTATCGACCATCGTGCCCGTGTCCACGTAGGCGCCGATATTGACGTACGAGGGCATGAGGATCGCTCCGGGAGCGATGTAGGCGCCGTAACGCGCTACGGCGTGGGGCACGGCGCGCACGCCCAGCTGTTCGTAGCCGTGCTTAAGCTCCATCTTGTCGTACCACTCCAGCTCGCCCGCTTCCATTTTGCGCATGGGCTGGATCGGGAAATAGAGGATGATGGCCTTCTTGACCCATTCGTTCACCTGCCACTGGCTTTTCTCCGGATCTACGGGCTGCGCCGTGCGCAGCTCCCCCTTGTCCACCAGTTCGACGGTTTGCCGCACGGCCTGCCGCACGGACTCCTCCTTGAGCAGCTCGCGGTTTTCCCAAGCCTGCCCGATTATCTCTTTCAGTTCGCTGTACATAATTTTCCGAGTGTTTTTGCAAGCCAAAGTTACGCAAAAACTTCGATCCGCAGGCCGAACTATCTTATTTTTTCCTAACTTTGCCCCGATATATACCCAAACCGTATAGTTATGATGAGATTACCGCGCATGGCGGCGGCCCTCGCGGGCGCCGCGGCGATACTGACAGGCTGCAGCGACATGAAACAGATAAAACACATGCCCTATCCCCGGACGGAGCGCACCGACGTGACCGATAATTACTTCGGTACGGAGGTTCCCGATCCCTACCGCTGGCTCGAAGACGACAACTCCGAGGCGACGGCGGCGTGGGTGAAGGCCCAGAACGTCGTGACGCAGGATTACCTGTCGCAGATCCCGTTCCGCGGCGCGATCCGCGACCGGCTGACCGAATTGTGGAACTACCCCAAAGAGGGTATTCCGGCCAAACACGGCGACGCATGGTATTATTTCTACAACGACGGACTGCGGAACCAGTCGGTGCTCTACCGCACCGCGCAGCCGGGCGGGGAGGGCGAAGTGTTCATCGACCCCAATACGCTCTCGGAAGACGGTACGGTGGCCCTTTCGGGCGTGACCTTCTCCAAGGACGGCAAATACTGCGCCTACTCGGTCGCCGCATCGGGTTCGGACTGGGTCGAAATCCGTGTGATGAACACCGCCGACCGTACGCTGACTTCGGACCGGATCAACTGGGTGAAGTTTTCGGGAGCCGAGTGGTCGCCCGATTCCAAAGGATTCTATTACAGTGCGTACGACGCTCCTCAGAAGGGCGTTTTCTCGTCGCAGAACCAGTTTCAGAAGGTCTACTACCACCGCCTCGGCACGCCCCAGTCGGCCGACCGGCTGATCTATGCCGACGCGGAGCATCCGCTGCGTTATTTCAGCCCGTGGCCCAGCAAGGACGGGCAGTGGCTCTTCATCGTGGCTTCGGAGGGTACGTCGGGTACGGAAGTGCTCTATAAAAAGGTTTCCGAGCCGAAATTCCGCACCTTGCTGCCGGGCTTCGATGCCGACTACGCGCCCGTCGAATGCCGGGACGGCCAGCTCTATTACGTGACCAACCGCGACGCGTCGAACTACGCGCTGATGAAGGTGGACCTGAACGACCCGTCGAAGGTTTCGATCGTGATTCCCGAAAGCGGCGGGAAGCTGCTGGAGGGCGTCGGCTCGGCCGGTGGGTATCTTTTCGCCACCTATCTCGAACATGCGCAGAGCAAGGTCTGCCAGTACGGTTTCGACGGGAAACTCGTACGCGAGATCGAACTACCGGCCATCGGCACGGTGAGTGGTTTCGACGGCGAGAAGGACGATACGGAGCTTTACTATTCGCTGACCAACTACATCGCGCCCGCCACGATCTACAAATACGACATCGCCGGCGGCGCATCGACGCTCTATAAAGCCCCCGCGGTGAATTTCGATCCCTCGCTGTTCACGACCGAGCAGGTGTTCTACACCTCGAAGGACGGCACGAAGGTGCCGATGTTCATCACCCGCCGCAAGGATATGAAACTCGACGGCGGGAATCCCTGCTACCTCTATGCCTACGGCGGCTTCCAGATCAACCAGACGCCTGCGTTCAGGCCCTCGGCCATGATGTTCGTCGAGCAGGGCGGCATCTACTGCGTGGCCAATCTGCGCGGCGGTTCGGAGTACGGCGAAGCGTGGCACAAGGCGGGCATGCTCGAAAACAAGCAGAACGTTTTCGACGACTTCATCGCCGCGGCCGAGTACCTGATCGCCGAAAAATACACTTCGTCGGACAAACTCGCCATTGCGGGCGGTTCGAACGGCGGCCTGCTGGTCGGCGCCTGCGAGGTGCAGCGTCCCGACCTCTATGCCGTCTGCCTGCCCGCCGTGGGCGTGATGGACATGCTCCGCTACCACAAATTCACGATCGGCTGGGGCTGGGCCGTGGAGTACGGATCGAGCGAAAACGAGGAGCAGTTCGACTACATTTATAAATATTCGCCGCTGCACAACATCCGCGAGGGCGTGAAATACCCCGCGACGCTCGTGACGACGGCCGACCACGACGATCGCGTCGTGCCGGCACACTCGTTCAAGTTCGCCGCCCAGATGCAGCACTGTCAGGCCGGCGATGCGCCGGTGCTGATCCGCATCGAGTCGAATGCGGGCCACGGGGCCGGCAAACCCACTTCGAAACGTATCGCCGAGGAGGCGGACACCTATTCGTTCCTGTTCCAGAATATCGGAGTGCCTTACAAAGAGCTGAAAAAACAGAAATGATCCGGGCGGAAGCCCTGTCGTGCCGCGGCAAACGCCTCCTGCGTGAGGCGTTGGGGTGCGGTCGTTCGACGCGGCGTTCCGCCGCGGGAGTCCGGCGGCCGGTCGCCTTCGGACGGTAAAGAAGGTAGGTTAGGTTAAAAAGAGAGATAACATGAAGGTTTACAAATTTGGCGGTGCGTCGGTGCGTAATGCCGACGGAGTGCGCAACCTGCGCAAGATTATCGACGACGAGCAGAATCTCTTCATCATCGTTTCGGCCATGGGCAAGACGACCAACGCGCTCGAAAAGGTGTTCGAAGGACTTCAGAAGGGCGACAAACAGCTCTCCATGGAGCATGTCGCCGCGCTGAGGGAGTACCATGCGGGCATCATCGACGATTTGTGGCGCGGCCATAAACAGCTCGAACGGGTCGATGCGCTCTTCGACGAGCTGGAGCGCGTGGCCGTGGAGACGGTTTACAAACCCTCCGACGCCGAGTTGTGGTACGATACGATCGTGGCCTTCGGCGAGTTGGTCTCGACGACGATCATCTCGGAGTATCTCAACTATGCCGGAGTGTCGAACCGCTGGATCGACATGCGCCGCTGTTTCCTCACCGAGCAGCGTCACAAGGACGCCGGGGTCGATATCGAAGCTTCGGCGCCGCTGCTGAAGGGCGCGCTGGCCGAGTGCGTCGAGAATATCTTCGTCGGACAGGGCTTTATCGGCGGTGCGCCCGACGGCACGACCACCACGCTGGGGCGCGAAGGCTCGGACTACTCGGCGGCCGTGGTGGCCAATATCCTCGACGCCGAGTCGATGGCCGTATGGAAGGACGTGGACGGCGTGCTGAACGCCGATCCGAAGATTTTCCCCGACGCCGTGCAGATCGCCGAACTGAACTACCTCGATACGATCGAGCTGGCCTACAGCGGCGCGCAGATCATCCACCCCAAGACGATCAAACCGCTGCAGAACAAGAATATTCCGCTTTACGTGCGGCCTTTCGGCGACAAGCGCAAACCCGGTACCGTGATTCGCGGCATGTCGGCGCCGGTCGAGGTGCCGATCCTGATTCTCAAGAAGGATCAGGTGTTGCTGACGATCCGTTCGCGCGACTTCTCGTTCGTGCTGGAGGAGAAGTTCGCCACGATCTTCTCGCTGCTGGAGCGTTTCCGCATCAAGACCAATCTGATCCACAACTCGGCCGTGAACCTGAGCTTGTGCGTCGATAACTCGTGGCACATCGACGAGGCGATCGAGGCGCTGCGCGAAGCGGGCTTCGACGTGATGAAGGCCGAGAATATGGAGCTGCTGACCGTGCGCGGCTATACCGACGAGTTGTGGCGCAAGTACGCCCGCGGCCCGCAGGTCTTCGTGCGGCAGGCCACGCAGTCTACCGTGCGCGTGGTTCGCAAGAAGTAGTGGCGGACAGCCGCTGTCCGGGGCGCTTCGGCCCCGTCGGCACTCCGGAGCTTCGGGCGGAATCCGGCGGCAGAGTTTTCGCCCGCGGTCCCGAAATTACGATACGAGAGCGGCCTTCATTGCGAAGGCCGCTCTCGTATCGTTTGCTCTCCTATCCCTGCCGCATGTTGCGCAGGATGGTCCATGTCGAGTCGTCGCGGATTTCGCCGCTGCGCTTCATGTTCCAGATCGTGCGGGCGATGTATTTCTCGATGTCGCGCTGGAGCCGCTTGTAAAGCGGACATTTGGTGTAGTTCTCGTTGTCGAGCAGCACGTCGCGGATCGACCGCAGCGAATTGGTGTAGTTCGACATCTCGTTCTTGAGCGCCACGCCCTGCTTTTTCGACGCGGTGATCTTGGCGATCGACATCTGCCGCAGTTTCTCGCATACGGAGTTGAGCAGGATCATCACCACGTTGTCCATCAGCGTGTGGCCGTGCATGAACAGATAGGCGTTTTCGGGCGTCAGGTCCCGGCTCTTGAGCTGCTGTTCGAATTCGAGCATCGGGTCGATCATCTTCGGGTTGCGCCTGCGCAGCATCTCCTCGCGTTTGGCGACGTTTTTCTGCAGCCACGCCAGCGTTTTCTCTCCGTTGTTTTCGAGGTCGAGATAGCCGATGCGCACCGCCGACTTGAAGTCGATCAGCGGGAATACGTTCTCCGTGGCCAGCTGCGCCGAGTAGGCGTACCAGAGGAAAAGCGGGTAGATCGTGCAGGAGTATTCGTGCATGAAATGCACGAAATCGAAGATGCGCGTGTCGTTCTTGGTCGCCTTGACGCATACGTTGTGCAGCGAGGGGGCGTAGCAGAGGAAGTTCTCGGTGGCGTAGGCGTAGGTGTGGAACATGTAGCGGGCGGCGTTCACCTCGCGCGACTGCTCCGTGCGGTCGGCGAACAGAAAGTCGAAGTCCGAATCGACGCACAGGATCAGCTCCTCCGACGAGCGGGGGATCATCCCCATCAGCACCTTCTTCCCTTTGGGAAGGTCGGCGCGGTTGGGCACCGAGATTTCGAAGCGCAGGTAGGGGTTCTGGAAGTGGTCGAAGATGCCGCGCCAGAAGGCCACGTCTTCGTAGCCTTCGACGTAGACCTTTACCAGCCGCTGGTCGGGATTGGCCGGCAGCGGTTTGGGCAGCTCTTCGAGAGTCGCCGGGCGCGTGAAGGGATTGAATCTGCGCAGTTTGTCGCCGAACTTTTTAGCCATACGGAAACAAAGATAGTGATTTCGGCCGGAATTTCTTCCCAAGGCCGGGATTTTTTGCAGCGGCGGGACGGCCGGTTCCGTCCCTCTGCGCCGCCGTTCTTCTGTGTTGCCGCCGTTCTTCTGCACTGCCGCCTTTCTTTTTGCGCTGCCGTCCTCTGCGCTGTCTTTTCTTTGCGCTGTCTCTTCTTTGCGCCGCCGTCGCTTTTTCTCCGGCTCCGCCTTGCCGCTCCTATCTCGTGTGGGTGTGCGCCGCCGTTTGAAGGGTTGAATGCGCTCTTTTTCGCCGATCTCGGCCGCCGGGCGCGCACAACCGTAATATTTTATTATTTTTGCACAAAATAAGAGGTTCCGAAAGGACGTTTGATCTCTACTATTCGAACAATATGGCGGACAACGATTGGAAAGCGAGGCTCGGAATGGTCTATTCGACCAATCCCGACTTCAACTATGAAACGACCGAAATACCGGAGGCGGAGACGCTTCCCCCGGCGCGGCAGGAGCTGCGCGTGTGGCTCGACCGCAAGCAGCGCGCGGGCAAGGTGGTGACGCTGGTCAAAGGCTTCGTGGGGCGGGATGCGGATCTGCAGGAGCTGGCGCGTCTGCTGAAAACCAAATGCGGCGTCGGCGGCGCGGCCAAGGAGGGTGAGATCATCATTCAGGGCGACCACCGCGACCGCGTGGTCGAGATACTCACCAAGAGCGGCTACCGCTGCAAAAAAGCCGGTTCGTAGGTGAAGCGGCTGCTGCATATCCTCCTCTTGTTGTGCGCCCTCGGTTTCGCGCACGAGGTTTCGGCCCAGTACTATACGTGGGGTTCGGACCCCGCGGGGCTGAAATGGAGCACGATCCGTACGCCCGACGTGCGGATGATCTATCCCGATACGGTTTCGGCCGTGGCGCGGCGTACGCTGTTCTACATCCGTACCGTCCGGCCCGACATTGCGTTCGGATTCCGTCACGGTCCGATGCGTATTCCCTTCGTCATGCACCCCGAAAATTTCCAGTCGAACGGACTGGTGATGTACCTCCCGAAACGTGTGGAGTTCCTCACCTCGCCCGCGATCGACGGCTATTCGATGCCGTGGTACAAACAGCTCGTGGCCCACGAGTACCGTCATGCCGTACAGTACAACAACCTCGACCGGGGCGTTATCCGCGCCCTGAGCTATATTCTGGGGCAGCAGGGTTCGACCATCGGCCTGCTCTGCATGCCGATCTGGGCCATGGAGGGCGACGCCGTGATGTCCGAAACGGCCATGTCGTCGTTCGGCCGGGGACTTCAGCCCTCGTTCTCGCTGGGTTACCGCGCCATGGGCCGCGTAGGCCGCGACCGGAAGGACACGCGCGACCGCCGCAACATCGACAAATGGTTCTGCGGCTCCTACCGCGACTACATTCCCGACCATTACGAGCTGGGCTATCAGATCTGTTCCTACGCCTACGACCGCTACGGCGAGGTGGTCTGGGACAAGGTGGCGCGCTACGGCTCGCGCAACCCCTATGTGCTGGCCACGACGCGCGTCGCGCTCGAAAAATATTACGACACCAATGTCAGCAGGCTTTTCCGCGAGACGTTCGACGTGCTGGAGCGGCACTGGGAGTCGCTGCCGCAGGTCGAAGACAGCGCCGAGCCGCTGACGCCGATGCCCGCCGGCAATTACACGACCTACCAGTGGCCCCTGCCGCTCGACGCCGCGTCGGCGCTGGCGCTCAAGACCGACTACGACCGGCCGTTGCGTTTCGTGCGGCTCGACACCCGCACGGGCGAGGAGGAGGTGATCTGCTATACGGGGGCGGTTTCGACGCGCCCTGCCATGGCCGGCGGCCGCGTGTGGTGGACCGAGTACCGCCGTTCGAAACTCTTCGAACAGCGGGTCAATTCGCAGTTGTGCTACATGGACCTCGCCGACGGTACGCCCCGGATGGTCGTCGGACGCCGCAACGCGCTCTATCCCACGCCGTCGGAGGATGCCGTCGCGTGGGTCGAATACAATCCCGACGGCCGCTATACGGTCGTCGTGCAGGGAAAGGAGGGCGTGGAGAAACGCTTTGCGACGCCCGACCGGTCCGAGATTCACGGACTGGCGTGGGACGATGCTACGCGGGGCTATTACGTCATCGTCACCGACGATTCGGGCATGTGGCTCGGCCGCATCGACGGCGACGGCGTGCATCCCGTTACCGAAGGCGCCTACATTACGCTGAGCAACCTCCGCGCGGGCGGCGGCAGGCTCTATTTCGGCTCGATCGCTTCGGGCCGGGACGAAGCCCACTGCTTCGACCTGAAGACCCGCCGCGAATACCGCATCACGACGTCGGCTTACGGATCGTTCATGCCGGTGCCGTGGCGCGACGGCGAGGGGCGGGAACGGGTGCTGCTGACCGCCTATGACAGGCGCGGTTACCATGTGGCGGCGCAGGACGCCGATGCCGACGCGCTGATTCCGGTCACGCCTTCGAAACTGCCGCTCAACGTCGTGAATCCCGACCGCAAGCGGTGGGACGTCGTGAACCTCGATACGGTGCGTTTCTCGCCGGCCGATTCGCTGCGTCAGGAGGGGGTGTACCGCGCGAAGCGATACCGCAAGGTGCCCAATCTGGTGAACGTCCATAGCTGGACCCCCGTGGCCTTCAATCCTTTCGAGGCCGTGGACGAACACAATATCAACCTCAATCTGGGCGTCACCCTGCTTTCGCAGAACCTGCTGTCGAATACCGAAGCCTTCGCTTCGTACGGCTGGAACCGCAACGAAGGGTCGATTTTCAATCTGGGCGTGCGCTATTTCGGGCTGGGCGTCCGTCTCGACCTCGACGCTTCGTACGGCGGCAATCAGGTCTTCTATTCGGTGGGGCAGTACAACGAGCAGACGGGAAAATACGAGTACCAGCAGCGTCCCAGCCCCGACAAGTACTACTCCGTGGGACTCTCCGCCACGCTTCCGCTCTATTTCCAGCGGGGCTATCATACGCGCCAGCTCTCCGTCACCTCCGGCTGGAACTACTCCAACGGCATGGTAGCCAATCTGGGTAAAATCGAATGGAACGCCGGGCAGATCTCCAATATCCAGCGCATCGGTTTCCGCAAGGGACTGCACAAACTCTCGTTCGGACTGGGCTACTCGGATCAGGTGCGCATGGCGCACCGCGACTTCGCGCCGCGCTGGGGCTATATGCTGAGCACCGCCTATACTTTCAACCCGGCCAACACCCATTTCAGCGACCTGATTTCGTTCTACGGACAGGCATACCTGCCCGGATTCGCGGCCCACAACTCGCTGAAGGTGGCCGTCACCTACCAGACTTCGATCGGCGGCTACAAATTTCCGTCGGGATACGCGCCGCTGAGCTACCGCTCGACGCGCCTTATTCCGCGCGGATATACCTCGTCGGATATTATTTCGAACAACTACACGGCCTTCTCGGCCGACTACCAGCTGCCGGTGTGGTACCCCGAAGGGGGCATCGGCTCGGTGCTCTATTTCAAGCGCATCCGGCTCAACGTCGGCGGCGATTACGCCCAGTTCCGCGACGTGGGCCGCGGAGGGATGACGTGGCGGCGCATCTGGTCCGTGGGCGGCGACATCGTATTCGATATCAATGCGTTCCGCCAACCCGCATCGGCGACTTCGACCTTCAAGCTGTCGGTCTATCGTCCCGCAAACGGCAGCGTGTGGTGGGCCGCCGCCGTGGGCCTTCCGTTCTGATTGCAATAAATTTCGTATCTTTAGCGCAAAATTAAGTCCTATGCCAAAGAAGAAAAAGACGGACGTGAGTCTGAAAACGATAAAATGGATCTGGTGTCTGGCCTTCGCGCCGTTCGCCCTGCTCTTCTTCATGCTGCTGCTGACCGCCTTCGGGCTGTTCGGCCGCATGCCGTCGTTCGAGGAGCTGGAGAATCCCCGCAGCAACCTCGCCACGGAGATCTATTCCGAGGACGGCAAGGTCATCGGCACCTTCTTCGTGCAGAACCGTTCCTACGTTCAGTACGCCGATCTTTTCCCGGACGATTCGACGCTCCATATCCGGCTCGGAGGACACGAGGTGCCGCCGATCGTCGCGGCGCTGATCGCTACCGAGGACGCCCGTTTCAGAACCCATTCGGGCATCGACATCCCCTCGCTGGCCCGTGTGGCCGTGAAGACCGTGCTGTTGCAGAACACCTCGCAGGGCGGCGGTTCGACCATCACACAGCAGCTGGCCAAGAACCTCTTTCCGCGCGACACGGTGCGCAACCGCGGGCGGCTGGTGCGCAACGCCAAGCTCGTCACGTCGAAGCTCAAGGAGTGGATCACGGCCCTCAAGCTCGAATACAACTATACCAAGGAGGAGATCGCCGCCATGTACCTCAATACGGTGGAGTACGGCTCCAACGCCTACGGCATCAAGTCCGCGGCCCTTACCTTCTTCAACAAGGAGCCTCACGAGCTGAACGTGCAGGAGGCCGCCGTGCTGGTGGGCGTGGTGAACGCCCCGTCGCGTTATTCGCCGGTGCGGAATTACGACAACGCCCTCGCGCGCCGCAACCTCGTCATTTCGCGCATGGAGGACGCCGGGGCCATTACGCGCAAGCAGCGCGATTCGCTCAGCGCGCTTCCCATCGTCCTCAATTACCGTCCCGTGTCGCACAACGAAGGTACGGCGACCTACTTCCGCGAGATGCTGCGTCTTGTGATGAACGCCGAACGTCCCAAACGCAATCAGTTCTACAACGAGTGGGACTACGATCAGGCGGTGAAGGAGTACGAGGAGAATCCGCTCTACGGCTGGTGCCGCAAGAACCGCAAGGCCGACGGCACGCCCTATAACATCTACCGCGACGGCCTGAAGATCTATACCACGATCAATTCGACGATGCAGACCTATGCCGAGCAGGCCGTCCAGAAACAGATGGAATCGGTCATCCAGCCCCGCATGGACGCCCAGTACCGGCGCACCAAGACGCTCTTTATCGACGCCGACAAGGCGGAGCGCGAGCGCATCATGCGTCACGCCGTCCGCTATTCGGACCGCTACCGCGAGATGAGGAACGCCGGCGCGAGCGAGAAGGAGATCAACGCTTCGTTCGACAGACCCTGCTCGATGAAGGTCTTCACCTACAAGGGCGAACGCGATACACTGATGACTCCGCGCGACTCGATCCTGCACCACAAGCGTATCATGCGGGCGTCGTTCGTGGCGCTCGATCCCCGGACGGGATATGTCAAGGCGTACGTCGGCGGACCCAATTTCCGCTACTTCAAATACGACATGGCCAAGCAGGGCAAACGTCAGATCGGTTCGACGATCAAACCCTTCGTCTACACCTTCGCCATCGACCATCTGGGGCTGACGCCCTGCACGATGGTGCCCAACCTGCCCGTTACGATCGAGACGGCCAACGGCACGGCGTGGTCGCCCAAGGAGGCGGGCAAGGTCGAGTACGACGGCGTGATGCACCCCCTGAGCTGGGGTCTCGCCCGCAGCCGCAACAACTATTCGGCGTGGATCATGAAGCAGGCCAAACAGCCTGCAGCGGTCGCCGACTTCATCCACAACATGGGTATCCGCAGCTATATCGACCCCGTGCCGGCGCTGGCGCTCGGCTCGTCGGAATCGAACGTTTTCGAGCTGGTGAGCGCCTTCTCGACCTTCGCCAACGAGGGCGTGCATAACGATGCCATTTTCGTGACGCGCATCGAGGACCGGCAGGGCAACGTGATCGCCAACTTCATACCCCAGTCGCAGGACGCCGTCAGCGAGCGCACGGCCTATACGATGCTGACGATGCTGCAGGGCGTGGTGACGTCGGGTACGGCCGGCCGCCTGAACCGCGATTACGGCTTTTCGGGCGTGGAGATCGGCGGCAAGACCGGCACCTCGAACAAGAACCGCGACGCATGGTTCATGTGCGTGGCCCCGAAACTCGTGGCTGGTGCATGGGTCGGCGGAGAGGATCAGTCGGTGCATTTCGTATCGGGCGGCGAGGGCAGCGTGATGGCGCTGCCGATCGTGGGCGACTTCATGAAACGGGTCTACGACGACGGCCGTCTCGGCCTGAGCCGCAACGACCAGTTCATCCGTCCGGCGATGATGCCGCGCTACGACTGCGACGAGGAGACCGATCCTGAGGGGCATGTCCCGGATGCGGACGACGACAATTTCTTCGACTGAACAGAGTCGGCCGGCCGCTGTGCCGGCCGATTTTTTTGTCGTTCGCGCCGAAATCGCTATATTTGTCCCGGAGCTTCCGTGTACGGTCCGTCCGAGCGGGAACGATGATCATTTTTTAACTTTATCGAGATGAAGATTGCGATTGTGGGCGCCAGCGGTGCTGTGGGCCAAGAATTTCTGAGGATTTTGGAGCAGCGCGACCTGCCGATCGGCGAATTGCTGCTGTTCGGTTCGCAGCGCAGCGCGGGCCGTGTCTATAAATTCCGCGGAAAAGATATAACCGTCAAACTGTTACAGCATAACGACGACTTCAAGGGGGTGGATTTCGCCCTCACTTCGGCCGGAGCCGGAACTTCGCGCGAATTCGCGGAGACGATCACCAGACACGGTGCGGTCATGATCGACAATTCGAGCGCCTTCCGCATGGACGCCGACGTGCCGCTGGTGGTGCCGGAGGTCAATCCCGAAGATGCGAAGAACGCCCCGCGCCGCATTATCGCCAACCCCAACTGCACGACGATCCAGATGGTCGTGGCGCTGAAGGCGATCGAGCAGGTGTCGCACATCCGCCGCGTGCATGTCTCGACCTACCAGTCCGCCAGCGGCGCCGGAGCCGCGGCGATGGACGAACTGGTGGAGCAGTACGCCGAGCTGGGCGCGGGCAAGGAGCCGACCGTCAATAAATTCGCCTTTCAGCTGGCTTACAACGTGATTCCCCATATCGACGTCTTTACGGACAACGACTATACGAAGGAGGAGATGAAGATGTTCCACGAGACGCGCAAGATCATGCATTCGGATATCGCCGTGTCGGCGACCTGCGTGCGTGTGCCGGTGATGCGCGCCCATTCGGAGAGCATCTGGCTCGAAACGGAGCGTCCCGTGTCGGTCGCCGAGGCCCGTGAGGCCTTTGCCAAGGCAAAGGGCGTCGTGCTGATGGACCAGCCTGCGGACAAAGTCTATCCGATGCCGCTCTTCATCGCGGGCAAGGACCCCGTCTACGTGGGCCGCATCCGCCGCGACCTGACCTGCGAAAACGGACTGACGTTCTGGTGCGTCAGCGACCAGATCAAGAAGGGCGCGGCGCTCAATGCCGTGCAGATTCTCGAAACGCTGATCTGAACGCACCGCAGCGGCAGCTGATTGAAAGGGAGACTTGACCGGTCTCCCTTTTTTGCCGTTTCATGGGGTGTCGTCGGAGAGTTTTCGTGCGGGCAGTCCGGATACGCCGCCCGGATACGCCGCCCGGATACGCCGCCCGGATACGCCGCCCGGACAGCCTGCCCGCGAAGGCTGCCCTGAAATTCGGATGCGCTCCGGCTATTTCGAGAGCATGGCGAACAGGAGTCCGATTACGGGCAGATAGTCTTTCAGGGGAACGCGGAGCTGCGCATAGGCCCGCTGCATCTCGGATGCCACCTGCCGGGTCGAGATGTTGTATCGTTCGGCTATCTGCTGATAGGTGAGTCCTTCCTGACGGCTCGCCTGATAGACGGCCCGTGTCAGCTCCGGCATTTTGGCGAGTTCCCGGCTGAACAGTTCGATGATTTCCGACTGGAAGAGTTTTTTGGAAAGCTCGTCGCTGCTCAGGGAGTTCAGGCTGGATTGCAGCTTCCAGTAGGCGTCTTTGGTGATCTCGTTTTTGGCCCTGCGGAGCACCTCCTGCTCTTTGATGTGGTTGGCGCATCGGGTTCTCACGCAAAAGTAGATGTATCCCTTGATGTTTTCGGCCATATTCACCTGCTCCCGGTGTTCCCAAAGATACATGAAACTGTCCGTTACGATATCCTTCGCGATATCCGTATCGTGTACGTACCCGTATGCGATGCTGACAAAACGGTTTTTGTATTCGGAAAAGAACTTTCCGAATTCGTCCGAAGTCAGTACGGGTGTTTGTCTATCCATCTTTTATGCCGGGTAGGTTGAGGTCAAAGTTAGCATTTTTCGGAAAAAGCGCAACTATCGTGCGGTGGTCATATTCGTCTGATGAGTGATGCACTTTGTCGCGGAGGGGGTGTCGGGTCTGTCGGTTTCATTTCGAACTTCTGCAATAAATCATGAAAGGTGCCGGCGGGGCGCCTTTTTCGTTACAGCCTGTATGAAACCCGAAGTCCGGACCTCCGGCTGCGGAGCCGGACTCGTGTGATATTGTGTCTGCAAATATAGGCAATTTTTCGGGAATGCCGATTCCGGTGCGGATTTTTTGCGGAATGCCGCGGCGGATGCGTCCGGGGAGATTCCTTCCCGGAAAGTCGGGCGGGCGGAGCTTGTTCATTACGGCTATCCGGTTGATTTTCAGGGATGTGATTTAATAAATATTTTGCCGAATTTAATAAATAAATTTATTTGCTGAAAAATCGCAAAAATGCCTGTAAAGCCGTCGCTCCCGACTGTTTTATACTATAGAGACGGAAACAGAAAATAACGTGAATCAGGAAATTTTATACAGGTATCTTAAAGGCGATACCACGCCGCAGGAGGACTTGCAGGTCGCGGAGTGGCTGGAAGCCGATCCGGTTGCCAACCAGAAGGAACTGGACATCGTCCGCTTCGTATTCGAGGGGATGGAGTTGTACGGAAACGACGCGAGGGCCGGAGCGCTCCGGACGCGCGGAATAGTCATTCCGTGGCGCAAGGTGTGGATCTTTGCCATGCGTGCGGCCGCCGTGCTGCTGCTCGTCTTTGCGGGCGGGTACGTCGCCCACCAGCGTACGTACGAAGCTATTTCCGACCGGCTGACCGCGGTGCACGTTCCCAACGGCCAGCGCATCGAAATCACCCTGCCCGACGGTTCCCGCGTCTGGCTGAATTCGGGCGCCCGGATCGAATATCCGGTCGTATTCAAAAAGAATCTCCGCAGCGTGAAACTTTCGGGCGAGGCGCTGTTCGACGTGCGTCACGACGCCGAATGCCCCTTCGAGGTCGAGACCTTTGCGACCAAGATCAACGTGCTCGGAACGAAATTCAACGTAATAGCGGACGAGACCTACGGCCGGTTTTCGGCGGCATTGCTGCAGGGCCGGATCAAAGTCACCAACCTGCTCGATCCGCGCAGGCAGGAGATCGTTATGAAACCCGATGATATTGTGAATCTTTCGAACGGCCGTCTGTTCGTCGAGACGATCAGGGATCCGGAGGCGCTCTGCTGGACCGAAGGTCTGGTGCGCATCAGCGGACTTCCGTTCGATGAACTGATGGCCAAGTTCGAGCAGGTGTTCGACGTCAAGATCGTCATCGCCCGGAATTCGATTCCCGACATCGGAAAAATCAGCGGTAAGATTCGTGTGAACGACGGCATCGAGAATGCCCTCCACATCTTGCAGTACGCCGCCGATTTTTCCTTCGAGAAGGATGAGGAGACCAATGTGGTGACGATCCGCTGATCCTCCGCCTGTTATTGTTTAACCTAAAACCCCGGTAAGATATGCGCATGAAAAACAACTGACGACTTGACGATCCGAATCATTTGACCGATAAAAAAAGCCTGCGGACTGGACCTCCGCAGGCGAAGATAACAGATTAAATGATTCTTGCACCCATTAACCTATTATCTTAAACTTTACAAAAGTATGAATAAAACAGTATTCTTCAAAACCTTTCGAAGACTGTTTGGGTTCGTATTGGCAATCTCTCTGAGCGCGAGTGTCTTAACCGCTCAGGCGCAGAATGCGCGCATAACCCTGAATCTGTCCGACGTGCCCATGTCGCAGGTTATGAAAGAGATTGAAAAGCAGACCCGCTATCTTTTTATCAACAAGGGCGTCGACACCGGTAAAAAGCTCTCAGTCAATCTGACGCAGAAAACGATTCAGGAAGTATTGGACTACGTGCTCAAAAATACGGATATTACGTATAAGATCGACGGCACGTACATCATTCTTGCCGAGAAAGCCGCGGAAAAACCCGTCGCCGTGACGGGAAAGGTCAGCGACGTCAACGGCGTTCCCGTCATCGGGGCGTCCGTCGTGGTCAAAGGCACGACCGTCGGCACGAGTACGGACATGGACGGAACTTTCTCGCTTCAGGTACCCCCCCCCGCGGCTACGGCCCAGCTGGAGGTTAATTTTCTGGGGTACGAACCCGTCATGGTTTCCGTCGGCAACCGGACTTCCTTCGACGTCACGCTTCACGAAGCGGCTTCCGAAATCGAGGGCGTCGTTGTCACCGCCCTCGGCATCAAGCGTCAGGAGAAGGCCCTGAGTTACAACGTCCAGCAGGTCAAGGCCGAGGACATCACCACGGTCAAGGACGCCAACTTCATCAATTCGCTGACGGGCAAGGTCGCGGGCGTTACGATCAACGCCTCCTCTTCGGGCGTCGGCGGCGCGTCGAAGGTGATTCTCCGCGGCAACAAGTCCATCAGCCAGTCGTCCAATGCGCTCTATGTCATCGACGGAATCCCGATGTATAACTTCGGCGGAGGCGGAGGTACGGAGTTCGATTCGCGCGGCGCCTCGGAATCCATCGCGGACATCAACCCGGAGGATATCGAGTCGATGTCGGTGCTCACGGGTGCCGCCGCTGCGGCCCTTTACGGTTCGAACGCCGCCAACGGCGCCATCATGATCACGACGAAAAAGGGCAAGGCCGGCGCGCTCAAAGTGACGCTTTCGAGCAATACCGAATTCCTCGATCCTTTCGTGCAGCCGGAGTTCCAGAACCGTTACGGCACGGGTTCGAACGGCGTGAGGAGCGGTTCGGGCATTTACAGCTGGGGACAGAAGCTCCTGCCCGCGGCCCGCTACGGCTATACGCCCGCCGACTTCTTCGAAACGGGGCATGTATACACCAACGCCGTGACCGTTTCCGGCGGTACGGACAAGAACCAGACCTATTTTTCCGCCGCATCGGTCAATTCCGACGGCATCATCCCCAACAACGAATACGATCGCTACAACTTTACTTTCCGCAATACCTCTTACTTCCTGAAAGATAAACTGCGGCTCGACGCCAGCGCCAGCTATATCTATCAGAAAGACCAGAACATGACCAATCAGGGCGTATATTCGAACCCGCTGGTCCCGGCCTATCTCTTTCCGCGCGGCGAGAATTTCGCGATTTACAAGAAATTCGAACGCTATAATCCCGGCACCAAACTCATGGAGCAGTTCTGGTCGGCGGACATGGAGGGCGGCGACCTGCGCATGCAGAATCCCTACTGGATCGCCTACCGCAACCTGCGCAATACCGACAAGAAGCGCTACATGCTGTCGTTCTCGGCCAGCTACGACATCCTGCCGTGGCTGAGCGTTTCGGGACGTGTGCGTCTCGACAACTCCAATTCGCTCTATACGCAGAAACTTTACGCCTCGTCCAACACGACCATCACCGACGGCGGCAAGAACGGACACTATACCGAAGCCCGTGCCTACGATACGCAGACCTATGCCGACGTGATGCTGAACGTCAACAAGACCTTCGGCGACGATTGGTCGCTCACGGCCAACGTCGGCGCTTCGCTCAACAACATCAAGACCGACGAACTTTCGTACCGCGGTCCGATTCAGGAGAACGGCCTTCCCAATATCTTCAACGTATTCGACCTCGACGACACGAAGAAGCGCGCCGAGAAGGTCGGCTGGCACGACCAGACGCAGTCGGTCTTCGCATCGGTCGAAGTGGGGTGGAAACAGATGCTCTACCTGACCGCGACGGGCCGCAACGACTGGGCTTCGCAGATCGCCGGGTCGCCCTCCAAGTCGTTTTTCTACCCTTCGGTCGGCCTTTCGTGGGTTCCCTCCTCGACATGGGATTTGGGCAACGCCTTCTCCTACCTCAAGCTCCGCGGTTCGATCGCCTCGGTCGGCCTGCCGTTCCCGCGTTTCCTGACCACGCCGACCTACGAGTACGATGCTACGGGCAAGATATGGAAGGATAAGACACACTATCCGATCGGCGACCTGAAACCCGAACGGACCATCACCTACGAGGTGGGTATCGACGCCCGTCTGTGGAAGAACATCAGCCTTTCGGCCTCATGGTATTCCGCCGATACGAAGAACCAGACGTTCGACCCGGCGCTTCCGCCGTCGTCGTCCTATACGACCATCTACCTCCAGACGGGGCATGTCCGCAATACCGGCGTCGAGCTGTCTCTCGGCTATTCGAACCAGTGGCGCGATTTCGGCTGGTCGTCGAACTTCACCTTCTCGTGGAACAAGAACGAGATCATCGACTTGGCTTCCGGTGCGCTGAATCCCGTTACGGGCCAGCCGCTGAATCTTTCGGAACTCGACATCAAGGGGCTGGGCAAGGCCAAATACATCCTCAAGCAGGGCGGCACGCTGGGCGACCTCTATACCACTTCGGACCTGAAATTCAACGACAACGGTTATGTCGAGGTCGATAAGGCGGGCAACCTGCTTCTCACCGACGAGGGCGACCAGATCTATCTCGGCTCCGTTTTTCCGAGCGAGAACCTCGCATGGCGCAACGACTTCCGCTACAAGGGGATCAACCTCGGCCTGCTGTTCACGGGACGCATCGGCGGCATCTGCTATTCGGCCACGCAGGCCAACATGGACCTGTACGGCGTCTCGGAAGTTTCGGCAGCCGCGCGCGATGCGGGCGGCGTGCTGATCAACGGCCGCGAGATGGTCGATGCCCAGAAATGGTATCAGGCTATCGGTTCGCAGTCGGGACTTCCGCAGTACTACACCTATTCGGCCACGAACTTCCGCCTGCAGGAGCTGTCGCTGGGTTACACGCTGCCGCGCAAATGGTTCCGCAACAAGATGGGACTCACCGTCTCGTTTGTGGGCCGCAACCTGTGGATGATCTACTGCAAGGCTCCTTTCGACCCCGAAGCCGTGGCTTCGACGGGGCTGAGCTATCAGGGCATCGACTACTTCATGATGCCGTCGCTGCGCAGTCTGGGTTTCAACGTGAAATTTGAATTCTAAACCATGAACAGCATGAAAAAGATAAATGCATACATGCAGCTACTGCTGCTTTCGGTAGTGCTGCTCAGCATTTCGTGTACGGGCGATTTCGAGAACATGAATCGCAATCCGAACGAAGTGACCGACGGGCAGATGGATGCCCTGAACTACAAGATCGGCACGAAATTCCAGTCGCTGCAGGGACTCGTGGTTCCCGTGCAGGAGCATATGTACCAGTTCAACGAAAGCCTGTCGGGCGGTCCGTTCGGCGGCTATATCGGAGCGACGGTAGACAGCTGGCTCACGAAGTTCGAGACCTTCAATCCTTCGGCCGACTGGCGCAAATGGCCGTTCGCCAACGTGATTACCGAGACTTACACGCCGTGGCGCGGTATCGTCACCGGTACGGACGACGAGGTGGCCGTCGCTTTCGCCAAACTGTTGCGCGTGGCGATCATGCACCGCGTGACCGACTCCTACGGGCCTATTCCCTATTCGAACCTCGAAACCAACGAGTCGATTACGGTGAAGTACGACAAGCAGGAGGAGGTCTATATGAAGATGTTCGGGGAGCTGGACGAGGCGATCGCCGCCTTCGCCGCCAATACGACGCTTCCGGCCGAGGCTTTCAGCCGCTACGACCGGGTCTACGGCGGCAATATCGCCCAGTGGCTCAAATATGCCAATTCGCTCAAGCTGCGCATGGCGATGCGCCTTAGCGAAGTGAAGCCCGACGTCGCCCGGACGAAGGCTGCCGAAGCCATCGCCGCAGGCGTCATCACGGCCAATGCCGACAATGCGGCCATGCACGCCGCCGAGAACCGCACGACGCTGATCTACAACGACTGGGGCGACCACCGCGTCGGCGCCGACATTCTCTGCTACATGACCGGCTACGAAGACCCGCGTCTCGAAAAGATGTTCCTGCCCAACGACAAGGGCGATTACGTGGGCATCCGCATCGGCATCGACGTCACGAGCAAATCGCAGGCGCAGGCCAAGTATTCGAACATGATCGTTACCAGTTCGACGCCTTACCTGTGGATCAACGCGGCGGAGGTGGCTTTCCTCAAGGCCGAATACGAGCTGCGCTGGGGAACGAAGGATGCCGCCAAGGCGCTCTACGAGCAGGCGATCCGCCTCTCGTTCGAGGACAAGGGCGCCAAGGACGCCGACGCCTATATCGCCGACAAGACCAGAAAACCTGCGGCCTATAACGATCCGCTGGGCAATTACAGCGCGACCGCCCTGAGTTCGATCACCATCGCATGGGAGGACGATTCCGCCGAAGGCGCCGACAAGGCGGCCATCAAAGAGCGCAATCTGGAGCGTATCATCACCCAGAAATGGATCGCCATCTTCCCGCTGGGGGTCGAGGCGTGGTCCGAGCACCGCCGCACGGGGTATCCGCGCCTGCTGCCCGCCGTCGAGGACAAGTCGGGCGGTACGGTGGATCTGGCTCAGGGCGCCCGCCGTCTGCCTTATCCCGTCGAGGAATACGACAAGAACAACGCCAATCTTCAGGAAGCCGTACAGATGCTTAACAGCGAGTCGCAGGGCAGCCGCAAGGGCGACGGTATGGGCACCCGCGTATGGTGGGACGTGAAACCTTATAACAACTAAACGCTATGAAACAGCACAGAATAATACGTTTCTCCGGTTTGTTCCTGCTCCTCGGCGTACTCTTCGGCCTTGCCGCCTGCAATGACTGGACCGAGATGGAGGCCGTGGACAACAACGTGAAGAAACCGTGGGAGCAGGACCCGGCCTTGTGGGCGGAATATACGGCCGCTCTGCGGGACTATAAAAAGAGCGAGCATTTCATCGTCTACGCCCGCCTGCACAACTCGCCCGAACCGGCGGCCAGCGAGAAGGACTTCATGCGCTGCCTGCCCGATTCGCTCGATATCGTGGCGCTGACCAATGCCGACAATTTCTCGCGTTACGATGCCGAGGATATGGCCGTCATGCGCGAGAAAGGCACGAAAGTGCTCTGGCAGGTGGACTATGCCGGACGTGCCGCCGAATTCGCCGACGCCGCGAAACTGGGCGCATGGCTCGACCGGGTCGTGTCGTCCGTCGCCGCCAACGGCATGGACGGCTATTCGTTCACCGGGATTCCCAACGCCGGCGATCCGGCAGCGGTGCAGGCCGCAGCGCTGATCGTCTCGAAACTCTCGGCCGACGAGAGCAAGCTGCTCGTCTTCGAGGGCAATCCGCTCTTCGTCGCCGAAGCGGACCGTGCGAAGGTGGATTATTTCATCCTCGACACCGAGAAAACCGAAGATGTCGGCGACGTGAAGCTGCAGATACTCAACGCCACGGGTTACGCGGCCGTTCCGGCTTCGAAACTCCTGCTGGCGGCCGAGGCCGGAGCGCCCCTCAAGGACGAAGACCGCGTGGAGTATGCCGCCGTCGAGGAAATGTCGCGCCGCGTGATAGCCTACGGTCCGTTGTGCGGACTGGGGGCCTACAACATCGGCAACGACTACTACAATGCGGACATGAACTACAAAATGATCCGTCAGGCCATCCAAACGCTTAATCCTTCTAAATAACCGACGCTATGAAATTAATACATAAATATCTCATACTGGGCGTTGCGGCAGCGGGGGCCTTTACGGCCTGCGATAACTATGATGCCGATGACCACAAGTTCGACAATGTCGTCTACCTCGACGTGTCGAAGACCGACGAGGTGCAGCCGGCCACCTTCAGCAACAATACGCCCACGGTCGAAAAGCCGATTCAGGCGACGCTGGCCTATCCCGAAGGGCAGGACGTCGCGGTGTCGCTCACGGTGGACCCGTCGCTCGTGGCGACCTACAACGCCCGCTACGGTTCGGACTGGAAAATGCTCGACGCGAAGTATTACGAGCTGTCGTCCGACAACGTGACCATCCATGCCGGCAAGACCGCGTCGGAGGTGGTGACGCTCCGCCTGAAAGGGCTGATGGGCAAAGGCGAACAGCAGACCGGCGCGCTGCCCATCGACGAGACCTATCTGCTGCCGGTGCGCATCTCCCATTCGTCGATGTCGGTGCTGAAAGGCTCCGAGGCCGCCTATTATGTCGTCAAACGCTCTTCGGCCATCACCGTCGCGGCGCAGCTTACGGACAACTGGATCGAATTCCCGTCGCTCGACAAGTACGGCGACAACAGCATGCCGTGGAATAAACTCCGGGCCATGACCTACGAAGCGCTGATCTACATCGACGATTTCGCGCTGACCGACATTCAGGGCAATCCGGTGAGCATTTCGACCGTGATGGGCGAGGAGGACTATGCGCTGCTGCGTATCGGCGACACGAACTTCGAGCGCGAACAGCTGCAGTTCGACGGTTCGGGCGTCGGATTCGGCAAATTCCCCGGACGCGACAACACGAAGGTCCTCCAGAAGGGCTACTGGTATCATGTCGCCTGCACTTACGACCAGAACACCCGCGTCGTGCGTGTCTATGTCAACGGCAGGATACAGAGCGAGGGGACCGAGATGGGGCCGGCCGCACTGGACGACAAGAACTTCATCCATCTGGCCCGCCGCGCGCTGTACGACCTGTGGGACAACGAGACCGATCCGGGCAAGAAGGATCAGTACAAGACGCTCGGCTACGATACCTACAGCGAAGCCCGCCAGTTCTTTATCAGTTATTCGTACAACGACTACCGTCCGCTGAACGGCAAGATCGCCGAGGCGCGCGTCTGGTCCGTCGCCCGCACTCCCGAACAGATATGGGAGAACATGTACAACGTCGAGAACCCGAAGGACGACCCGACGCTGCTCGGTTACTGGAAATTCAACGACGGCAAGGGCAATACGGTGAAGGATTACTCGCGCTACGGCAACGACGGTCAGGCGAAATACGACCTGAAGTGGCCCGACGGCATCGAGATTCCGAAAATTAATGAAGTGGAGGAGTAAATTATGAAGACGCAAAAGATACAGAATTTATTAGTAGTGACGCTGTTCTGCGCGGCGGCGCTCGCGGGCCTTACGGCCTGCGACGCCGACCCCGTGGAACGCGAAGGAGGCAAACTGCCCGACAAGGACGGGCTTGAGAATACCTACGGCATGCTGCGCAGTAACAGGGCGAGCGAGAATGAAGCGTATCTGTTACTAACGCAGGGGGCCGGTTTTGTGACGGATAATATCTATTATCAGATCACCAAACCCGCTGCCGAGGGCCTTGCGCTGGAAATTTGGGTCGATAATTCGCTTTTGGACGGTTTCAATCAGGCGAATGAAACGGAGTATGAACTGCTGCCTGAAGCGAATTGTGAATTTCCGGACGGTAAAACCCTGACCGTAGCCAAGGAGGGTTTGCGAACCGACCCGAAACGAATCAAGGTGTCGGCCGAGGGTTTGGAGCCGGGAGAATACCTGCTGCCGGTATCCGTCGCCGATAAAAATGCTGCCGATGTCGATGAGAGGCAGGTGCTTTATTATACGATTACGATTCGTCAGCCCCAGCTGGGAGACTATGAACTTCACGACGGCTCGGACCTGTTCTTTGTTTTCTACATCAACACATCGCAGTACCAGCCTCTTCTGGTGGATGATTATTTCATGCAGAAAAAGCTGGCCCGCGGATCGACCGTCAAATGGTACAGCACCGTCGGCAATATCATCAACCTGCGTACCGTCAGGCTCGATTACGAAGCGGAAACCGGACGCGCCAAACTCAGCCTCGGCTCGGATATGCGCTATGTTCTGGACCATTACGTGAAATATAACAGTCCGCTTCAGGACAAAGGCCGTAAGTTGTGCATGAGTATCGAAGGCGGCGGCAAGGGGTTGGGATTCTGCAATCTTTCCGATATGCAGATCGCGGATTTCGCATCCCAGATCAAAGCCGTGGTCTATGAGTACGGATTGGACGGCGTCAACCTTTGGGACCGCAACTCCAGTTACGGCAAGGAGGGCATGCCAGCCATGAATACGACCTCCTACCCCAAGCTGATCAAAGCCCTGCGCGAAGCATTGGGTTCCGAAAAGATGATTACCGTCACCGTCTACGACAAACCGACGGAGTCTTTCTGGGACACCGAGGCGTCGGGCGGAATCGCCGTCGGGGACTACATCGACTACGCATGGTCGGGCTACAATAACAACAACGAGGCTGTGCAGCTGCTCGACCCGTGGCATACCGAGCTGGAGTATGTATCGGCCTATACGCAGAAGCCGATTGCGAATCTTCCTAAAGAACGTTACGGCTGTGTCAATTTCCCGATTTATCCCGGCACGACAGATCCGGTGGAAATAGCTTACAGGGAGCCGGATTTTCTTGTCGATTGGGTGCAGAATAAATACAAACCGAATCAGATTGTCGTATTCGACGACATCCGAACCATTTTACAGGACAAATACGAAACCGCTTGGGATCCGACATTTGCAGCATGTTGTACATATATGGACGATGAAAGCCGCTGGATTCTCGGTACTCGCAACGGTTACAGCTACACTTTGGATACAAACAATCTTGGCACATTACCGAACGGAACCGGAGGTTACGGCAAATGGCTGAAAGATTGGTAAATTGAATATGAAACTAAAATCGGTCGACAGGTTTCATCCAACTCTCTCACATTTTTCTGAAAAGAAAAAACTGCTAAATCCAAAAAAAACTTGAATTCTAACCACTTGAATTTTAAACTTTAATTACTTTAAGCTATGAAAACTTATATTAAGATTTTCAGCACGCTCTTTATCGGAGCAACTGTATTATTTTCCTGCCAACAGGCAGAGGAACCTCAGCTGGATGCTGTTCAGCCGGAGGCGAAAATGACCCGTGCATTCGGAGACAAAACTCCGATTGTCAACATTTATGTCGAGACCAACGACGTGAATCCGCTCAATGCCGGCGATTACAAACTTCCCAACGGCAAGCCCTATGCCGATATCGTGGAATTCTTCGCTTCCAATATTCACAAGGAGACGGTGAACGGTGTCGTGCGTCCGACGCTCTACCTGAACGACAAGATGACCAACCTGCTGGAGAACGGCGGTTACCTGACCTATGTGAAACCCTTGCAAGATATGGGCATCAAGGTGCTGCTTACCGTGCTGGGCGACTGGCAGAATATCGGAGTCACCAGCATGAACGACACGCAGGCCGATCAGTTCGCCACGATCCTTGCCTATGCCGTGCAGAAGTACGGTCTCGACGGTATCGGATTCGATAACGAATATGACGGATCGCCGACTACCGTCAGCGGTTCTTGGGGCAACATCATTACCAAACTGCGCGCTAAGATGCCGGCCGACAAGCTCATCACTGTATTCCAGTGGGGCAACTATGGCTCTTCGCAGATCAACGCCACGGCCGGCGCCAAGATCGATTACGTTTATGCTAACTTCGGGTATAGCACTTACATCGGTGTAGCGGGTGTTACCAAAGACCGTTTTGCTCCGCTGTCGCTCAATCTTGGTGTGTACAATAGTCCTTCTACGGCTGGCGACCGTGCTTATGACTTGGCTGAAGCTGGTTACGGTGCGATCATGCACTTCAACCTGCGCACACGGTCGCAGAACGATCCTACGGCTCTGTTCAAGGCGATTGCCGACGGCGCTTGGGGCGAGACCAACGTGACCTGCACGAACGGCAACCGCCCGCAGGACTGGACGTTCGTTCCCAGCGGTTACACGATTACCTACGCTGAAGCTACTGCCCAATAAATTTCTGAGAGATGAGACTCTGTCGACCGATTTGAGTTGATTATATAGCTTGATCTATGGTCCGTGTATCGTCTTTTGGAGATACACGGGCCTTTTTGCCGTCCGGGAATACGTCGGTTAAGTCACGGCTTCGAATGTGTTGAATGGCCTGATTTTTTATATCTTTGCCCCAGACTGCAAACTGTATTCCTTATGAAATCCCCTTTCCTGCAAAATCTCAATGAACTGCCGGGGCCGGTGTGGCTGTTCGGCGCTTACGGCATGACCCGGCTGGGCGAATGGTCTTTCGCGCTGCTGATGCAGTGCGTGAACGGGAACCTGCGGCTCGACGGCTTGACCGCCGGAATGCAGCTGTTGGGACTTGCCGGGGCATTGCTGCCGGTTGCGCTCCTCTGCTCGCTGGCGCTGCGCAAATCCTATGGGCTGCCTCTGGTCCGCTGGTATGCCGGTTTGCGGGTGCTGGTGCACGGTGTGGCCGTAATCGCCCCGTTGGTCGCCGGTTATGATCCGGAGGTGTCGGGCGGTTATGCCGGGCTGGTGCGGACCGAGGTGCTGAATCTGGTCCGGGGCGGCCTGTGGTTCGGATTTCTTTGCTGGCTGGAACGCTCGCAGACCCTTGCCCGGCTGATGCCCGCGGAAAAGCGGTGCGCGCTTTGGTGGGCCGTCGTGCCGATGGCCGCACTGGCGCTCTTCGGAATGTGAAAACCGCTGTCGGATATGCGTGCCGGGCCGGATTTGCGGTCCGGTTTTTTGCGTCCCGCGCCGGCGGTTCCTGTGGCCGTGAAGTCCGGCCGTGAAGTCCGGGCGCGGATGCCGCCGTTAGCGTGCCGTTGCAAATCGAACGGCTGTGCGCACCCTTTCCCGGAAGGCGCTGTTCCCGCAATATGAAATAAGATATTTTGGAATCAATATTGCCGTTTTGAATGTTTTGTCGTAAATTGTACTCGCAACAGTCCCAAAAAAGAAGTGTCGGTGTTGTATTTTCCGAATATGTTTCCTACATTTGTAGTAACATATTGACTAACACGGAAAGTGTAAGTTTATTCTCGAGTGGTAAATCTTGCAAATTATTACGAAGGAGAGAATAGGCCGGCATTTCTTCACGTTCTGTCCGTTTTCGGATTTAGAGCGTGGGACTGTTGCTTATTTTATTCTTCAGGTTTTGCAAGAACCTCCCACTCTAAAATAAGCATTCAGCACCACGCTTTCCTTATTTTTTAACGATGACATGTTATGCAGGACCCTTTCGGTGCGGGGGCCTGAACCGGCGCGTCGCCCTGTCGATGCGGAGAGCACACTAACCCTTACTTAAACATATCTATGAAAAACGTATTCAGAACTTTTCTGACGGCTGCTGCCGTGTTTGTAACGCTGGGCGCTGCGGCGCAGGAGGACCCCTCGAAGGAGACCGTGATCATCAATCCCTTTGCCTGCACCGACGCCGTGAGTCAGGCTGCGTGCGACAACATGCGCGCCGCCGTGCTGTCGGGCTTTTCCGACCGGGGGCGTTTCCACATCGTCGACGCCCTGACCGACGAAACGCTGTCGAAACTCTACGCCGACCGCAATGCCGAGGACGTGGTGAACGACGCCAACTGGAAATCCGAGAGCGAAGCCGCCTACAAGGCGCTGGGCGCCAAGAAGGTCGTTATCGGTCAGGCCAACAACGTTTCGTTTTCGACCTTCAAGTCGGACATCGACGGCAAGATGTATAACAAGGCCGAGGTGACGCTGGCGCTGAAGGTGTACAATATCATCGACGGCGCGATGGTCGGATCGGAGACCATCGCCGTGACGGGTGTCGATGCCGATTCGAAGGACGGCGCGTTCAACGACGCGATGAAGGATCTGCGCAAGGCGATGACCAAGTTCGTCGACAACCACTTCAAGTTCGAGACCTACATTCTGGAGCTGGGCGAAGCCGACAAGAAAGGCCGCGTGAAGGACCTCTACATTTCGGGCGGCTCGGAGATGGGCGTCGCCAAGAAGACGCGCTTCAAGGTCTACACCGAGCGCAAGATCGGTCCTAAGGTGACCAAGTCGGAGATCGGTACGCTCGTCGCCGTCGAGGTGATGGAGGGCGTTACCAAATGTCAGGTCGCTGCCGGCGAGGAGGCCATCAAGGAGAAGTTCAACAGCGGCGAGAAGCTGATCGTCATCGTCGACAAGCAGGGAACGGCCGCAGGCGGATTCCTCAAAGGTCTGGTAGGTGCGTAAGCGCTTCGAAAAATATCCTGTTCCATACAGTCTCCGGGATGCCGACGGCGTTCCGGGGGCTTTATCCGTTCAAACTTAAAAACAAAATCAAATGTTTAGGAAGTCCGTATTGTCAGTTATCGTCGTTCTTTGCGCCCTGATCCCGGCGGCGGCCCAGAATTATACGACCGATGCCATCCTGAAGAACACGACCGGAAAAATTGCGACACTGGAGTGTTCGGGAATCGCCCGTACGAAGAAGGAGGCAACCGAAATGGCGAAAAAATCCGTGATATATACTTATTTATATAACGGTATAGACGGCCTGAACGACAACAAGCCCCTGCTGGGCTACAAACCTTCGGCCGACGCTTCGCAGTACGTGGGCACGCTGCTCGGCACGACCCGCTACGCCAATTTCATCCGCAGCTGTACGATCGCCGACCGCACCAACAAGACGGCCGATAAGAACATACAGGTCTTTGCGACGATCGACCTCTACACCGAGTCGCTCGAACGGGACCTGATCAACAACGGCGTCATCGGGCGCAGCGCTTCCGACATCGCGCTCTCCGAGACGCAGGAGGCGATCGCCATGCCGACGGTCATGGTGGTGCCTTTCCGCAAGGGAGACGAATCCTACGAGGAGGCGATCCGCAACAATTCGGACATGCGCATGGCCATCTCGAAGGTGAACGAAGGCTTCATCGGCGAGGGCGTCGAGACCAAGGACCTGCTCACCTCGCTGAACAACGCCAACACCTATCAGGTGCGTATGGGCGACGGCATGTCGTTGGACGACGCGATTCTCGCCAACTCCGGGGCCGACGTCTCGGTGAGCGTCGATATCAATCAGGACGTCAACGACGGCGGCGTGCGCGTGTCGCTGACCCTGCAGGCGATCGAGGTCGCCACGGGCAATACGCTGGCCACCAAATCCGAAATTTCGGGCCGCAAGCGCACCACGGCCGACGTGTTGTGCGGCGTCATGGCCAAGGCGATGATCGGCGACTTCATGAAACAGATCTCGACCCGCATGGCGACCAAAATCTCGACCGGACAGAGCGTGGCCGTGCGTTTCACGATCGATCCCGGATCGGCGATCGACATGGACACCGAAATCAACAACATCATGCCGCTTTCGGATATTCTCGTGTCGTGGGTCAAGCGCCACGCCAAGAACGGCAGATACCATACGCAGGGCCGTACGAGCACGCTGCTGGCCTTCAGCGACATCTTCGTGGACAACTCCGTGGAAGACGGCATGCAGTCCGACGTCAATGACTTCGCGCTGGCGCTCTATCAGTACCTCAAGGGGCTGAACCTCTCCGTGTCGCGTACGATCACGGGAAATTCCATCGACGTAATCATCTACTAAACAACAGACCATGAATCTGCTTCGCAAACTATCCCTCTTCGCGGCGTTCGCGCTGGGCGCGCTGTCGCTCCGGGCGCAGACCGTAATCGACCTTTCGGCCTATATCGACGAAGACACGGCCGCGCAGCTCGGCGAGAGCAACGCTGCGGCGCTCCGCAATAAGATCAGCAAGATCATCACCCGCAACGGCATGGCCGATGCGGCGGGGCTTTTCGTCGTCACGCCGACGCTTACCGTCACCGACGACGGCACGGTCGATACGGGCATGACGACCGTGCATGTCGTGCGTGCCGACCTGACCCTTTCGGTCAAGAACCTCTTCGAGAATACCGTTTTCGCCAGCCAGACCGTATCGCTTCAGGCCAACGGCAAGAGCGAAGAGGCCTGCATGCGTTCGCTTATCAACAAGGTGAACGTGAACGACGTGCGTTTCGCCAAGATGATCAAGGACGTGCAGCAGAGCATCGCCGATTACTATACGCGCCAGATGCCGAAGATCCTCTCCAAGATCAACTCGCTCGTCGCCCGCGGGGAGTACGAGGATGCGATGGCCGCGCTGGCGGTAGTGCCGGAGAACGTCGATGAGTACGAAACAGTCTCCGACCTCAAGGTGCAGGTCTACAACAAACTGCTCGAAAACGAGGTGAAGCGGGCCGTCGCCGAAGCCGATATTCTGGTCCGTCAGGGCGATATCGACGCGGCGCTGGATTTGTGCCGCTCGTGCAATCCGGTAAGCCCCAACTACGGCGAGGTCGTCCGTTTCCTGAACCGGCTCGACGCGCAGGCCGCGGCCGCCGAAGCCGCCGCTCTGGAGCAGGAGCTGCGCAGGATGGACGCCGAGCAGCTGCGCGAACGCACGCAGCAGGAGGCCGCGGCCGAAGCCAAGACGCTGAAGCAGACCAAGGCCGATTCCTATGAGAAAAAAGGCAAGTCGCTGGGCGAATGGCTCTTCGGACTCTGATCGAACCATGTCGGAACTAACTTTAGGATTACGATGAAAACCTGTCCCGTCTGCGGCGCCCAGATGCCCGATTCGCAGAACCTCTGTCCCGCCTGCGGCGCCGATTACGTCGAAGCCGTGGTCAATGACATTACCGCCGGGGTCGAAGCCGATCCCTCTCTGATGCTCGCCAGTCTCGAAGAGGGGCTGGCCGGGCTGGATACCGTCCCTATGCCCGCACCGGGCGAAACGGTCCGCAAGATGATGCCCCTGCTTTGCGGCGTTGCGCTGGCTTTCTGCCTGCTCTCCGGTGTGCTTACCGGGGCCAATTTCTTCTATCTGCTGGCCATTGTCGCATTGATCCTGCTGGTGGCTGCGCTGATGCGGGGAAGACAGCGGCTGAGCGCCGGGGAGGTGGTCGTACGGGCCGCCGCACGGGTCTTCGCCGAGGACGCCGCTTCGGTGCGGGAGCGCTTCGCGGGCAATGCCGAGGTGATGGCCCGGCTCGACGCCATGGAACTCCGGCTGGACGACGCCCTTGCCGGGCAGGCCGCGGCCCATGCCCGGAACCGCAAAAAGGTGATGCTGGTTGCGGCCGTCGTGCTGGCCCTTTGCAGTGCGGGCGTCGGCGCGCTGGCCGTGCGGAACCATGCCGCCCGCAGGGCCGCGGCGGCTTATGCCGCGCAGCCCGAATGGATCAAGCTGCGGGATGGTTACCTCGCATCGGCCGGCGATGACGGGGACGGCGGCAAAGACCTGCGGCTGAAAGTAGTGCATGCCATGCTCGCAGCCGGCGAAAGCGCGGCAGCCGAGGAGTTCTTCTTCGCGCACAGCCAAGGGAGGATGGGCGACGTCGATTGCGCCCTGCTCATCGCCCGCCATTACAAGACGCATAACGACGCGGAGGCCCTCGGCGCTTTTACGGACCGGGTGAAACTGCGTTACGATTCCGATACGCGGAAGGTAAAATCCCTAAAATGACAATCCGATGAAGCGTTTACTTACTTTCGCGCTGCTGCTGTCGGCATGCTGTATCTCTTCCGGGGCTTTTGCCCAGAAGGACAAGGTCGTCGAGGCGAGCGGCAAGCGCAAGCCCGACTGGATCGGGAAGTCCGATCCGTCGCATTTCGCCGTCACGGAGGTGGGGGAGACCCTTTCCGCCGCTTCGGACAAGTGCATGGCTTCGATCCGCCAGTATATCGTCAATGCCGTGGCGGTCAACATCTCGTCCGCCGAGAAGATGACCACGCGGCAGGTTACGCGCGACCAGCTGGTCAGCGTGATGAACGACTACTCCTCGGTGCTGATGACCGAGGCCGGGAAACTGCCTTACCTGAACAATATCACCCTCTCGAACGCCGAGTCGATTTACTGGGAGCGCGTATACAGCAAGAAGACCAAGACCTACCGTTACGAATATTCGGTGCTCTATCCCTTCCCGGAGGCGACGCGGCGGCAGTTGATCGAAGCGTTTCTGGCTATCGACGATGCCAAGCAGGCCGAGTACGAGCGTCTGCGCGGCGAACTCGAAACGATCACCGACCTCGACCGCATCCAGCAGAACGTGAATGAACTCGACGGACTGTACGGCTATTTCTTCGACGCCACCCGCAAAGGCGCGGTCGAAACCCTGAAACGCAACTATCTGGCGCTCTACAACGGGCTTTCGGTCGAAGTAGAGTCCGAGACGCCGGGCGCCTGCGTCTATTCGCTGCGGCTCGGCGGCCGCCGGGCCGTGACCGCCCGCCAGCCGCGCCTGCAGAGCGAGTCCGCGCTCGAAATGACCGTCAAACCTTACGGGGACGATCTCTATCTGCTGACCTACAATCCCGAATACGCATCGCCGGCCGACGTCAATAAGATCGACCTCACGTATCTGTTTGGCGGCGCCCGCGTGTCGCGGACGATCTATTTCGATCCCGCTGAAGGCAAGGTCGCCGTGCTCCCGAAGGGTGTCGTCCGTTTCGAGCAGACCGGCAGCCTGCTGCGCGGCACCATCCAGCTGCGCGTGAACGGCGCGCAGGCCGAGGTGCGCGAACTTGTGTTCTGGAATCCCGCCGATGGTGCGCGCTTTGCCGCCGCGAAGGTCGAACCCGCCCGGATCGCGCAAGGCGAGCGGACCCTGAGTTTCGAAATGTCGGCCGCCCCGGCCCGTTCGATGAACGAACTGGACGTCGTCAAGGGACGTCTGGTCGTCTGTAATCCCGCGGACGGAAAAACCGCGGAGATCAATTTTACACTGCCTTACAAACTTACTACTAAATAAATCGGAAAGATGAAAAGAACCCTCATTGGAGCGATCGCTCTCGTACTCGCTGCTGGCGCCGTGTCGTGCAGTTCTTCGAAAAAGGCCGTCGGCCCCGCTGCCCCTGCCGGCATGGTCGAAGAGGCCATTCCGCTGAGCGGGCCGCAGTACCGCAGCGATGCGGAATATTACCGTGCCGTGCAGAACGGCGTGAGCACCGAACGCAGCACGGCGCAGAAGATCGCCATGCAGAACTGCCGTCAGGACTTGGCCGCCGCCATTCAGGCCGATGTGAAGACGGTTATCGAAAACTATGTGAAGAATCAGGATACGGGTATCTCGGCCGAGCATAAGTCGCAGTATCAGGAGCTGGCCTATACGGCCGTGAACCAGCAGCTGCGCGACGTGCAGATCGTCGAGGAGAAGATGTTCCGTCAGGACAACGGCTCGATGCGCTACTACGTCTGCATGCAGCTTCCCAAAGTCGCTCTCGAAGCCGCCGTGGAGGATGCGATCGCCAAAGACGCCAAGCTCAATCTGGAATTCGACCGCGCGCAGTTCAAGAAGATCTTCGAAGAGCAGATGGCGGCGTTTGCACAATAGCGGCCGGCCGATATTGTTGTCCGATTGACGGCGCTCCCCTCGCTGGAGGGAAGCCGCCGTCTCTTATCCGTAACCGATCCGTCTATGAAACGCTACGTGATTCTGTTGTTGTCGCTGTTTTTCGCCGTGCCCCTTGCGGCGCAGTCGCGGCGCGAAGCCCTGCTCGAATATCAGGCCCGCCGCAGGCAGGCCTACGCCGAATTTCAGGACAACTACCGCAAAGCCTGCGCCGACTTCATGCGCAAGCGCTGGGAGGCTTTCCGCTCCGAGGCTCCGGTGCCTCTTCCCGAAAGGAAGGAGCCGCCGCAGCCCGTCGTGAAACAGCCCGACGAATCGGCGGCGCCCACGCAGGACCGGATTCCCTATAAGGAGGTGGTCGAAGCGCCCGTTCGCACGGTTCCGGCGATCCCCGCGACGCCTGCCGCGCCGGAAGTTCCCGGCGCTCCGGAGGAGCCTGACGGGCCGAAAGCGCCGGACGCACCTGCGGAGCCGAAACTTCCCGGCACGAAAAAGGACGGGGACCGTACGCCTCCTGCCGCGACCGGAAAGGGTGGTCCGGCTCCCGCTGTCGTGACTTCGCGCCCCTATCGTTTTACGTTCTACGGTACGGAGTGCTCGGTGTCGCTGGCCGCAAAACATCGGTTCAAACTGGCGTCGTTGCAGGAAAACAGCGTCGCCGATGCGTGGGAGCGCGTCGCGGGCGGTGCCTACGATCCGGTGGCGAAGGAGTGCCGCGAGCTGAAAGAACAGCTGCGGCTCAACGACTGGGGCTACTACGCGCTGGTACGTACGCTCAGCGACGGTTTTTTCGGCAAACAGTCGGCCGAATCGGTCGTGCTGCAGTCGTTCCTGATGGCCGAAGCGGGCTGCAAAGTGCGGCTGGCACGGGGCGGCGACCGCCTCTGCCTGCTGCTGGCGCTCGATGATCAGGTCTATGCCAAACCCTATTTCAAGATCGACGGACAGACCTTCTACCTGCTGGACGATATGGCGCGGGCCGCATCGTACAACATCTGCAATTTCAGGATGCCCGGCGAACGCCCGCTGTCGCTGGCGATGCCCGTGCCGCCCGTGCTGGCGCAGAAATCCGGACAGCCCGCCGTGCGGAAGTGCGGTGAGGGAGCGCTCACGACGACGGTCGCGGTGAACCGGAACCTGATGGATTTCTATACCGATTATCCGCCCTGCTACTGGAGCATTTATGCGGCGACCGAACTGACTCCGGCGGTGCGCGACCAGCTTTACCCGACCCTGCGCAGCGCGCTGGCGGGCAAAGGCGAGTACGACGCGGCCAACCTGCTGCTGCACTACCTGCACCGGGCGTTTCCCTATAAGACCGACGAGGCTCAGTTCGGCGTCGAGCGCACGCTCTTCGCCGAAGAGATGTTCCATTACCCCTACAGCGACTGCGAGGACCGTTCGATCCTCTTCGCACGGCTGGTCAGGGACCTGATGAAACTGGACGTAGTCCTGCTTTACTACCCGGAGCATATCGCCACGGCGGTCTGTTTCAAGGAAGACGTGAAGGGCGACTACATGCAGATAGGCGCCGGACGCTATGTCGTCTGCGACCCGACTTACGTGGGGGCCGACGTGGGCGACGCGATGCCCGACCTGAAACGGGTCGCGGCGCAGGTCGTCAAAATTGACTAACCCTTAAAACCCGATTCGCGATGTTTTGTCCCAATTGTGGAAAAAAGTGCGAGGATAACGCTTTGTTCTGCTGGAACTGCGGCACCAAACTGCCCGCAGCAGCCGGACGGTCCGCTTCGGCGGCTTCCGGCGGTCAGTCCGCTCCGGTTTCAGCGGTTCCGGCCGCTTCTGCTCCGGCGGGTCACTCCGGTCCGGACGCCCTGTTGGTCCGTCCCGCCCCAGCGGCTTCCGCTTCTGCGGCCGCACCGGCCGTTTCGGCCGCGTCGGCAGCTTCCGAAGCACCTGCGGCTCCGATCGTTCCACCGGTATCTGCGGCTCCGGCCGCTCCCGGCACGGCTTCGGGGACTGCCGCACCCGGAGGTGCGCAGAGTCGCTATGCCAAGGAATCCGGCGGGCGGATGGCCGAAGGAGTTCTTTTTACCAACCTGCGGGCGCTCTCCCGCAAATTCGGCACCGATGCCGGCGCGGTGCGCAAACTGCTGGCGGCTTATGCCGAGGCGTCGCTCACGCACGGTATCCGCTACCATATCATCGACGCCGCGGATTACGCTTTCATCAACCCCGAAGCGGGCGACGACCGCCGGGTGAGTCTTTCGCCGTCGGATTCGTGGGTCGGGCACGGCTGTCTGCTGGCCGACTATTTCCGTTTCGGGCGCAGCACCTCCGAGGACGAAACCAACTATCTGTTCATCATCGGCGGCAGCGACGTGATCCCGATGCCGGTGGTGCCGCAGTATATCTCCGATCCCGATTACAGCGATACGGACATCGACACCGATATTCCGTATGCCTACCTGCTGGGCGAGAAGACCTATCCCATGCTGGGGTCGGCGGAGATTTTCCAATACGAACAGTATTTCCATGTAGGCCGCCTGCCGCTTGCGGAGGACGCTTCGCTGGACGATCTGGCGGGGTATCTGCGCCGCGCGGCGAAGGCTCCCGGCACGCTCGGTATCGGACGTGTGTACGGCCAGACCGACCTGACGTGGCTGTCGGCTTCGGCTTCGGTCAGCGAACCCTTCCGCCGCCACAAACTTTACCGGGGCGACGAGCGGCTGGACGAGCGCATTTATTCCCGGAATCTTTTTATCAGCCCCTGCGTCGAACGGTCGATCGTCGATAAGGTCTTCGACCGGAACGCCGACCTGTATTACTTCAACCTGCACGGAAGCGACGCGCCGACGGCGTGCAGTTTCTATGCCTCCTACCGGCAGCAGTGCTACGAGGCGATCACGCCGCGCCAGCTGGCTTCGGCCGAAGCGGCGAACGTGGTGGTGACCGAAGCCTGCTACGGAGCCAAATTTCAGGATTACGGCCGCGGCGAGACGATGCTGCTCGCCGCCATGGGCGACAAGACGCTGCTTTACCTCGGCTCGTCGCGCATTGCGTGGGGGGCGTCGCAGAGCAGTTCGGCGGCCGATCTCAACAACGCCGACCGCCTGACCAATGTCTATATGTCCAGACTGCTCGAAGGGTACAGCGCGGGCGAGGCGTTCTATCTGGCCCGTCAGAGCTTCTTCGATTATAACGACGGTTATTTTACGCCGCATCAGGCGCTTACGATCGTCGAATTCAACCTTTTCGGCGATCCCTACCTTTGTGTCGGGACGCGGCGCGGTGAAGCGAAGGTTCAGCTGCGCGAGGTTAAGGCACTGGCCAAAGGGCCGGTGAATGCCGTCGTCGAACGCAAGTGCGTGTACGAGGCAGCTCCGGCGTCCATCCTCGATCAGGTGCGCAACGCCGTGGACCGCAACCTGCTGGCCATACGCGCCACGGTAGACAAACAGCTTTACGAACGGCTGGGCGTGGAGCCGCGCAAACTCTCGACCGTCACCCGGCTCAGATACGGCAACGGCGATGAATTCTACGCCTTCAACTATGTCGAGACCGACGGCACGATCGAGAGCCGCCACACGGCGACGGCCGACATGAAGGGCGATGTGAAATCAATAATATCAACTAAATAGAACGACTACTATGAAATGCCAGAATTGTAATTCAGAACTCCTTGAGGGGGCGAAATTCTGCACGACCTGCGGAACGCCCGTCGCCGTGCAGCCTGCCGGCGGCGTGTGCGGGAAGTGCGGCGCCCGGCTGCTGCCCGGCGCCAAATTCTGCACGACGTGCGGCGCTCCGGCCGCGGCTGCGCCGGAGAGTGCGCCCGCACCCGAAGCGCAGGCCGCCGAAGGGGGCGAACTGGCCGCCGTGAAGCAGAAGATTTTCTGGAACATCCAGAAAGGCGAAGTGGCCTGCCGGGTCAACGAGTCGGAGTTCGTCAGCTACGACTCGGCGCAGGGGCTGATCGTGAACGACGGCACCACGGCCTATATCAAGGCCAACGGCAAGGTGCTGGCCGAGATTCACGGAGGTATCTACGATTTCGTCGATCCCGACGAACTGGAGCGCATACTCAAAAGCCGCAGGGGCGGTGCGGCGGGCGCGCTTGCGGGCGGCGGCCGTTTCCTGATAAACGCCCTGCTGGGCCGCCGTGTGAAGGACAAGTTCGACAAGAGCGGCGATCCCGAACGCCAGCGTTCGCTGGACGCCGTGATCGAGAGCATGAAGCGGCACGAAGCCTTCTCGCTGACTCTCAAACTCGACAAGAGCTTCTCGCTGGTCTTCGGTTCGGGAACGGCCGAGGAGATGGCCGAATTCAAGCCGATGACCGTCCGTACGAAACTGCTCGACCTGCAGATGGGGCTGCGTGCGATTTTCCGCATCAGCGATTTCGACCGCTTCGCCGAGTACTTCCTCACCGACGAGCGCGTCGCCACGACGCTGAAGATCGCCGGGAAGCTGCAGCCCACGATTCAGAATGCCGTGCAGGCCGTCATGCAGGACCGCGAGGTCGAAGGAACGTCTATTCCCGCCGACGTCGTCGAGCTGATTACGGCCAAGATCGTCGCTGCGGGCGACCAGTTCTACGGCCTTACGCTGGAGCGCGTCGCCGAAGTGGCGGCGTCGAACGAGGATCTGGAACGCCTGCGCAGCCTGAGCCGCGAGCTTTATCTTTCGGAGCAGGAGCTGGATTTCCTGCGCCGGACCAACGATTTCCGCAACCGGCTGGCGACGGAGACCAACGGACAGGCCATCGCCGACGCCCGCAGCGACCTGCAGCTATATCAGGGATTGCAGGAGGTCAACAAGGACCGTCTGCTGGCCGACGACGAGCTGGATAAGTTCTACACCGTGCTTTCGCGCGAGAAGCGCATCCGCGATGCGCAGAGCGAGGACGAGGTCGAAGCGGCCTTGTCCGACATCGAAAAGACGGGTCTGCTGCGCGAAGAGGACGTCGAGAATCTGCGGATCGACATTGCCGAGCGGCGTTACCAGCGCGGGCAGGTGATCAAGCTCATGCAGCTGAAGGACGAGATCGAATTCGAGAAGGTCCGTACGGCGGGCGAGGGCCAGATCGCCGTGGAGACGATGCGTCAGGGGCTGGAACTGCAGGAGCTGACGCTGGCGCACCGCAGGCGGGAGGACGAGTACTCCGACGACCGCCGCGCCAAGGAGCGCGAGCAGATGCGGGCCGACCGTGAGGTGGAGCTGGAGCTGGATGACGCCGAGATGAACGCCCAGATCGAACGTCTGCGCAAGGTCAAGGAGATCAACCGCGAGGACAAGAAGATGGATCTGGACCACGAGCGCGAGATGGAGCGTCTGAAGCAGGAAGCCCTCGACAAGAAGGCGCGGATGACCGCCGAACAGCTGATGGCCGTGGCCGCCGGGGAGAACCTCGATTCGCAGGCGGCGGTGAAGTTCGCCGAGTCGTTCTCGGCGGGGAAGAACGTCGAACAGGTGCAGCAGGCCGCCGAGGCCCGTATCGCCGATTCGCAGCGTCACGAGGACCGCATGCTGGAGATGATGCGCGAGATGAAGGAGATGGCCACGACGATGACCGGGCATATCGTGCAGAACAAGGACGAGGAGCGCGACCGCTACCGCGAACGCATGGAGCGTCAGGAGGAGCGCGTGGACAAGACGCAGGACAGCGCCCTCGAATACGCCACCCGCAACAATCAGCAGGCGGCTCCCAAGCCCCAGCCGCAGGCCCCGCAGTCCGTCGGCCGTGTATGCCCCGACTGCGGAACGGTGGCCGCTCAGGGAGTCCGTTTCTGCGCCCATTGCGGGCGAGACCTCAAATAAGCCGGAGTATGGAACGCTACGAAGGTGTGATACTGGTCCGGCTGCAGAATGCCGGATCGAAATCGGAGGGGCGTTACGCCTTTCTGGTGCGGGACGACGACATGAGCGTCCTGAAGCTTTGCCGCGAGGGCGTGCCGCCCGCCGACGATCCGTTTTTTGCCGCATATGACCGGCAGGAGGTGGTCGTGACGGGGCGCATGAGCCACGGGTGGCTGGTGGCGGATGCGGTCGAGGCGGCGGCGGATGCCGAAGAGATGGATAATGGTGAAACGACAGAAAACAGGGAACAAGCATGAAAAAATGCCATAAATGCGGTTCGGAACTGGCGGACGACGCCCGGTTCTGCCTTGAGTGCGGTACCGAGTGCCGCACGATGGAGGTGAAACGCAAACCCAAGTCCGGACCCGAAACCGGAGAGGCCGGACCGCTGGTCGGCGACAAGAACCTGATCAACGAAAGTACGATCATCGGCAAACAGGAGAAGTACGAGGCTTCGAACATCACGATTCACAATACGATCAACGAGGACCAGTCGCACAAGATCGTCGAGTGCGCGGTTTCGGGCAAGCGTATCTATATGGACCAGAGTGTGGTATGTCCGCAATGCGGCGGGCAGGTGGCGCTGGAGTATTATGTCGAGACCTCGAAGCGCTGCGAGAACTGCGAGCAGCAGGCCCGCGAGGAGTACCGCGTGTTCGTGGCGCGCGTCATGGGCGCTCCCGGACCGTTCGACGCGGCGCGCAAGCAGCAGTTGGACGCCGAGGCGCGGCGTCTTCGCATCGATGCCGGAACGCAGGCTTCGATTCTGCGGGCCTTGCAGCAGCGCGCTCCGTCCGGAAATGCGGCGGAGCTGAGTTCCGTGCAGCGGGCCGAACTGGAGGCCGCGGCGAAGCGTCTGATTACGGCGACCGAGCGTGAGCAGGGGTTGAAGAGTCTGGAGACCTTTACGGCGCTGCACGAGGTTTCGTCGAATTACGAGGTGGGATACTGGTATTTCCTCGCCATGGCGATTCTCGATCCGGCCGGATCGGTGAAGAGTTACGAGGAGGAGCTGACCGACGATTACTGGCAGCGTTACTGGGGCTTTCTGGCCTATTGCAACACGGGATCGCCCAAGGGAAGCGCCGCCGTGGACCGCGTGCGCGCGGTGTTCGGCGACCGGGAGGACGACGTGCGGCTGGCCGAGACGGTCTATTACCTCGCGCGCGGCTTCGATTCGTTCGAAGGCTCGATGCTGGAGCGGGCCGGGGAGTTGTCGGCTTCGATCCGCCGGGAGTATCTGTCCAAACCGCTGACGATGGTTTACGATGCGTTGCAGCGGCTTATCCGCGACGATATCCAGCTGGATCAGCAGTACAGCGCCGAGGAGATGTTTGTCTTCGTGGACGTTTTCCGGGCCGGCAAGTATATCGAATACCTGTGTGCCGAGCAGGCGCGCCGCGAGCAGGAGGCCCGCGACGAGCAGGAGCGGCAAGCCCGCGAACGGCAGGCTGCGGAGGAGGCCCGCCGCCGGAAGCAGGCCGAGTTGGCCGCCGACCGTTCGAAGCGCATGGAGCAGGAGATGGCCCGTCTGGGCGCGGCGAAACCCGCCGCAGCGCACTCCGACGCCAAAGCGTTCGCCGGATACGAGACCGCAGTGCCCGTAAAGAAGAAAACCAGTTTGGGAAAAATAATCCTGATCGCGGTGGTCTGTCTGATCCTGCTGATCGGATTGCTGTTCCTGATTCCGGCTCCTGAGTCGCTGCAGTAGGCTGCCGGCCGGAATGCAGGTTGTTATGATATAACGTCGGTTCTTATAATATAAATAAGGTAAATCGGTCGGTTTTAACGGATTCACCCCCGTCACTATGGATGTGGCGGGGGTGAATCGTGTTTTTGAGGAGCTGGCAGGGCATTTCTTCCGGCGATATGCGGGGCCGCGGGCCGTCCGTCGTCCGGCAGGCGGGCGTTGCGAACCGCAGGAACGATCTAATCTTTGAATAAATATTATATAAAATAATACAAAAAGCCGATTAATGTGTTTTTTCTCAAAAAATATTGTTATATTGCGTCATTAAATAATACTTAATAAACCTTGACTGTATACCGAATTCATTATTAACCTAACTATTAATTTAAAACTTGAAGTATGCTTGAAGCTTTCTCAACGAACAGAAACAGAAGCAGAGCCGGCCTCATGGCGCGCATGCTGCTTTCCGTACTGGGAATTTTCCTGTGTGCAGGTGCTTTAGCGCAAAACGTAGCCCTGAAGGGCGTGGTGAAGGACAATACGGGTGAAAAACTGACGGGCGTGTCGATTATCGTCGAGAATACCTCGACGGGTACGACGACCAACAGCGACGGCGAATACTCGATCGAAGCGCCGAAGGGAGCGACGCTCGTGTTTTTCTTCCTCGGTTTCGAAACCCAGCGCGTAGAGGTGGGCAACAGGACCGTCGTGGACGTCGTCATGTCGCAGACCGCGGTGGGTATGGACGAAGTAGTCGTGGTGGGCTACGGTACGCAGTCGCGCCGTACGATCACTTCGGCCGTGACCAAAATCGACGGCGATCTGGTAAAGGGCACGCCGGTCAATACGCTCGGCGAGGCGCTGAAGGGCAAGATCGCCGGTGCGCGTGTTTACAGCAGCAACAACACGCCCGGCGCAGACCCCGTGATCCGTATCCGCGGCGGCTCGTCGATCGACGGCAATAACGACCCGCTGATCTTGGTGGACGGCGTGGAGCGCGCTTTTTCGGGCATCAACCCCAACGACATCGAGTCGATGGAGGTGCTCAAGGACGCCGCCTCGACGGCCGTTTACGGTTCGCGAGGTTCGAACGGCGTGGTGCTCATTACGACCAAGTCGGGCAAGCGCAATACGGGTCCCCGCGTGACGTTCGACGCCAATGTCGGTTTCCAGCAGGCGGAGCGTCGTTTCGACCTGCTCGGCGCCGAGGATTACATCCGCATCGTGCGTACCTCGATCGCCGAGGGCACGAGTCCCATGAACAACTTTACATCCGGATTCTCGGCAAGTTCGATCAACGACGCCAATTCGGTCTACTCGACCCGCTGGCTCGAAGAGGGCGAGGCCGTGCCGGCCGGCTACAAGAAGATGCGCGACCCGCTGGACAACACCAAGTGGCTGATTTTCCAAGATAACGACTGGCAGGACGTGCTCTTCCGCGACAACTGGTGGCAGAATTACTACGTGGGTATCGACGGCGGTACGGAGAAGACCTCCTATGCGGCCAGCGTGGGCTATACCAAGGACGACGGCGTGGCGCTGGGTACGGGCTACGACCGTCTCAACGCGCGCATCAGCCTGAATTCCAACGTTACGAAGCGCCTCCGGGTGCGTGCTACGGCCGATTATTCGGATGCCCGGAGCGAAGAGTTCGACAACCAGATGAATGCCATCTCGCGCGCACTCTCGGCTGCGCCGACCATGAAACGCTACATGGCGGACGGCGTGACCCCGGCCTACGGTTACAACGCCACGTCGCTGAACCCCGAATATTATGCCTACATCTATGACTTCGACAACCGTAACAAGCGGCTTTCGATCGTCGGCGGGCTGGATTGGGAGATCATCGACGGACTGAAGGCAACGGTGGACGCTTCGACCTACAACCATGTGACCCGCAAGAGTTCGTTCCGCAAACGCGGCTATTTCTCCAACCTGACTCCGACCACGGAGAGCTTCAACGAGCTGACGCGCACGAAACTGGACGCCTATGTGAATTATTCCCGCACCTTCGCCGAGAAGCACAGTCTTTCGGCCATGGCCGGTTACTCCTATTCGCGCGACAAAACCAATGCGTTCGCCGCTTCCGCCGAGGGCGGAGGTTCGGACCTGACGCCCACGCTGACGGCGCAGCCCGACCGTACGTCGAGTACGAGCAGCTTCTCCGAAATCGTGATGCTCAGCTACTTCGGCCGTATCAACTACGACTATAAGAAGAAATACATGCTTACCGCGACGTTCCGCGCCGACGGATCGTCGAAGTTCCTCAAAGGCAATCAGTGGGGTTACTTCCCCGCCATGTCCGCCGGCTGGATGATCTCGGAGGAGAACTTCATGGAGTCTACCCGCCGGGTGGTGGACGACCTGAAGCTTCGCGTGAGCTACGGTCAGACCGGTAACAACTACATCTCGGTCAATGACGCGCGCGGCAAGTACAACGTGAACTTCTACAACGGCAATCCGGGGCTTCATCCCGCCGTGATGCCCAATCAGGATTTGCAGTGGGAGGTGACCACGCAGCTGGACGCCGGTTTCGACCTGTCGATGTTCAACAACCGGCTGATGGTGACGGCCGACTACTTCAACCGTCTGACCGACAACCTGATCTATTCGAAGGATATGCCCAACACGACCGGTTTTTCGAGCGTGAAGACGAATATCGGCAAGGTGCGTTTCTATGGTTTCGACCTTGAGATCAGCAGCCGCAATATCGTGAAGAAGAATTTCTCGTGGGAGTCGAAGTTCACGTGGAGCTACGTGAAGAACAAGGTGGTGAAGCTGCCCGACAACGGTCTGCCCCAGAACCGTGTGGACGGTATCCGCGTGGGTAATACCAACGAGTATTTCGGCGGTATCGCCGAGGGCGAACCGCTCTATCAGGTGGTGGCCTTCAAGATGAAGCACATCATCCGTACGCCCGAACAGCTCGCCGCGGCGATCTATGACAGCTATTCGAAGGGTTACAATCCCGACGACGGCACGACCGTGAAGGGCCGCAAGAACATGGGCGACTACGAATGGGTGAACCGTCCCGGTACGACCAAGGCCGTGGTGAACGGTGAGGAGGTGGAGCAGATCAACTCCGAGGACAAGTTCGTGATCGGTTACAGCGTGCCCCACTCGACGGGCGGTTTCAGCAATACGTTCCGCTACAAGGGACTCTCGCTGAACGTCTACCTCGACTGGGCTATCGGCCACACCATCCGCCACGCCCAGATGGCCCGCCAGTTCATCAATACCTTTACGGGCAATACGGCCCTGAACGCCGGTGTGCTCGACACGTGGTCGCCTCAGAATCCGGATGCCAAGTACGCCCGCTTCTATTCGGGCGGCGAGAGCGTTTCGGCCAACTTCAAGAACGACTCCGACGTCTTCGCCTTCAAGGGCGACTACCTCTGTATCCGCGAGCTGAGCCTTGCGTGGGACCTGCCCAAGAAGTTCGTTTCGAAGCTGGGCATGCAGGGCGCTTCCATCACCTTGGCGGGAAACAACCTGCACTACTTTACCGCAGTGCCGGGCGTATCGCCTGAGGTGGGTACGATGAGTACGAACGCCGCAGGCTACAACAACTATCCTCCGATCCGTCGTATTTCGCTCGGAATCAAGGTGATTTTCTAAATATTACAGCAACTAAGTTAAATATACGATTATGAAAAAGATATTCGGAATATTGTGCCTGATCACCCTCTCGCTGGCCGGAGTCTCCTGTCACGGCGATCTGGACATCGCGCAGAAGGGGCAGGTAACGGGCGGCGACGCTTGGGGCAGCCAGTCCAATGCGTTGGCCAACATGTACGGCATGATGAGTACTTTCCGCGCGGCCTTCGCCACGGACTATATGTACTGGGGCGAGTACCGCACGCAGATCTGGGGTAAGGGAAACGAGACGCAGCCTTCGCGTGACTTCGTATATACCAACAACATCGCTTCGACGCATGCACAGGCGGACTGGACGAGTCTCTACACGACGATCAACCATGCCAACCTGATTCTCAAGTACGTGCCGGGAATCGGCTTTACGGACGAGGGGCAGAAGAACCAGATCTTGGGAGCCGCCCATTTCGTGCGCGCGTTCTGCTACTACTGGATCGGCCGTATCTGGGGTGACGCTCCGGTGCTGACGGCGGGTTTCGAGTCGGACGGGCAGGAGGGGCTGTTCCCCTCGCGCGATCCCGCGGACGTCGTATTCCGGCAGGTCGGCGACGATATCGTGGCGGCGGTGGATTACCTCAAGAACGCTTCGGTGTCGAGCACCGACATCCCGACGCTCGCCGCCGCATACGCCATGCAGACGGACTACTACCTGTGGATGGCGAAGGTGCGCAAGGACGCGACTGCGCTCGTTGATGCGCGTACGGCCTGCGACAACGCATTGGCCGCGGCGGCAGCTGCCGGCAAGCAGCTCCTCGGCAATTTCGCCGACATATTCTCGGTAACCAACAAGCTCAATCCCGAAGTGCTCTTCGCATGGAGCATGAAGAAGGACGAGAAGGAGGGCGGTTTCCAGTCCGACTGGCTCTGCGCCATTCAGTATGTTTCGGAGAAATACGTCGAGAATCCCGTGAAGGTGGGAAGCCATCAGCAGTGGGCGATGTTCACCGAGGCTTTCCGCGGGGTGATCGACGAGACGACCGTGAACGGCGTCAGCGTGGAGGATTCACGTGCGCGCGTAAGCTACGATTTCTTCCTCGACGTGGAGAAAAACAACACCACGCACCGCTGGATCAACAAGTATGCCGGCACGTGGAACGAGGGGGCGCGCATTTTCGATTCGGACATCATCGTTTACCGTTATGCGGACCTGCTGATGTTCGATGCCGAGATCAAGAACGACCAGAATCAGAAGGATGCCGCCGTCGATGCGCTCAATCAGGTGGCGCAGCGCGCTTACGGCCGTGCCAACTTCTACCCCAAGACGCTTACCAAGCAGGAGGTCGATGCCGCTATCCTGCGTGAACGCGAGAAGGAGTTCTGCGCCGAAGGCAAGCTCTGGTGGGACTTTATCCGTCTCGGAGTGGTCTTCGACGAGGTGCCGAGTCTTGTCGGCCGGGAGAACGAGAAGAACATTCTGCTGTGGCCGATCAGCAATACGGCGATGAACAAGAACCCGAACCTGACTCAGACCGAGATAGGTACGATCGAGTAGATACCTGTAAATAGTTTGGAGCGGAGCCGGCGCAATGCCGGCTTCGTTTTTTTGTGTTTCGGGATGCCGGGGCTGGGAATCGGGGTGTAGGGATGCCGGGAGGAATTTGGGGATTTCGGGATGCCGGGCGGTGTTCGGGATTTCGGGGGCAGGTGTGTCGGAGCGGCGATGCGGGCGAGCGTTTGGCGGGGAAAGGAGGGGGCGCGTTCGGAGGATTGCCGGGTGCTCGGAAGACTGCTGGGCACTCGGAGGATTGCCGGACGCTCGGAGGGCGGGAGAGGGGCTTGTGGGAGCTTGTGCGTGTTTCGGGCGCGGCTTGTAAACGCATGGGCGGGAAGTTGTCGGGAATTGCCGGAGGGGACGGATTGCTGGCTGCGAATTGCCGGGGGGCCGGGGCGGGGTGTCGGGAAGAGGGCCGCTTGAGAGTGGGGGTGTGGGATGCTTGGAGGCGATTTGTTTGGCAGGAATCTCGTTGGATGCAGGGAAGGGGCCGCGCGTGCGGCGTGTTGCCGGTTGTTCGGGAGTCGGGTTGAAGCCGGGCGGGGGTGTTCCGGCCTTTGTCGGGAGCTGAAACCGAGAGAGTCGGGCATATGAAGGGCGGAGAAGAGGTGGGAATATAAGAGGAGCGGGGATTTCGTATGAAATCCCCGCTCCCGGCTGGTGCCTTTTAACCTAAATCTATAGAACCTCTTTGATTACGAAGTTGTCGACCATAAAGCGGGCGGGCGTGTCGGGTTCGTTGGGCGTGCCGATTACGATCTGCGTATCGGCGTCGGCGCCGTAAACCGTGACCGAAAGGTTGTTCCACCGGTCTACCGGCCAGCCGCCTTCGAGACCGCTGGGGTTGTCGAGGAGCACTTCGCCCATGGCTTCGCCCTCCTTGAAGGAGCCTGCGCCGGACAGCGTGATCTTCAGCTTGAGTGCGTTCTTGCTGTCGGGGATGCTCCATGCGCCGCCGCTCACGGTGTGCAGCGGATTGGCGTCGAAGGTGAAGAGAATCGTCGAGTTGGCAGCCAGACCTGCGATTTTCGGCGTGCCGAAGGCGCCGCTGCGTTTGGTCGTGCCGAATTTGATCATGCCCGTGCGGAAGAATATGAAGCGGGCCGTGCCGGTGGGCTGGAACGTGCCGGGCGTCAGGTAGCCTTTCGAATCGCGGATGGCGATGTGCTCCTGATTTTTAAGGCTGGTCCACTGCTGTTCGCGCTGGGCGGCGGAGTTGGCCGTAGGAGGATCGACGCTTGCATACCACGGCATGATTTCGGCCAGCTGTCCGTTGAGCTGCTGCTCGCCCCAATCGGCTTCGACCCAGCTGAAGTCGTCCCAGAAGAGCACCGGCAGTACGTCGATCTCGCCCGTGTTGGGCATGTCGCGCTTGATCGAGAAGTCGGCCGTCGTGGCGGTCATCTCCGGCAGGTTGTCGTCGAACCGGCAGGCGATGCGGTAGAGACCGGAGAGCAGTTCGCCCGTCCATTTGCCGTCGGCGCCGGTGGTATAGGTGCCTACGTGAGTCGCAGCGCCGGCGGCGACGGAGTAGAGCTGGAATTCCTTTTGTGCCCAGACGCTGCCCGTTTTGGCGTTCCGGACCGTGATGACGGACTGGTGCGGGTAGATGTCGGGGTTCGGGTCCTTGAGGTGCATCGTCGATTTGAGCAGGTGGTTGGCGATCTCGAACTTATGGATGACATCCTTCTTTCCGCCCGGCTCGAAGGCCGCTTCGGCAACGTAATAGCCCGAACGGACGTTCATCGTAATCACGCCGTCGGCGTCGGTGGTATAGTCCGTCGAGGAGTGTACGACGTCGCCCGCCTTGTTGGTGCGTTTGATCGTGACGGATTCCTCGGCGCGCGGCTGGCCGGTGGTGTCGTCCACGACCGTCAGCACGTACTCGAAGAGCGTGGGATTTTCGGGTTCGCTTTCGTCGATGGGCGGCTTCGAATCCTCGCATCCCGCAAGCAGCGCTGTCCCGAAGAGGAACAGGACCGGCATGAAGAGTTTTGAGATGGTTTTCATAATGTGTTTAAGGTTATAGTTGATGATCGTTTCAGGTTTTACCTCTCATTTACAAATATAGTATTAATAATTAATATATAATACATATATCGGCTATTTTCTGATTTTTGAGCCTAATTTTTCTTTTGATAGGTTTTATATGTAGTACCAATATGGGGCTTTTAGAGCGCCGCGGCGATCTCTGCGAATTCGAAGCTGCGGAAATAGACGCCTTTGCCGTTGTTGTGTCCGTGCTCGAACAGCACGCCTACCTTCTTGTTCGCCAGTACGGCGAGGTCGGAATAGGCGGAGTAGAAGTCGTTGTCCGGAACGTATTTGAAGGTGCGCGACCAAGAGCGGCCGTCGTTGCTGCTGAGCTTGATGCTGCCGTTGCGGCGGCTCGACCCGTGATCGGGATTCGAGAAGAGCAGGTTGGCCTTGCCCGCCGAATTGATCGAATAGCGCAGGATACTGCCCTGACAACCGTTGTTGTTGGGTTCGATCAGCGTGGTTACCTGCGCCGGTTCGTAGGTGAGCCCTCCGTCGCGGCTGACCGCCTGCCAGCGGTAGCCCAGCGAGTTGGGTTCGTAGTTGCGCATGTTGGTCATCAGGCTGCCGTCGCCCAGCTCGACGACGGTGCTCTCGTTGCCGTAGGGGTGGTCGGTGACGGCTCCCAAATGCCATGTCGCGCCCTGATCGTCGGAGTAGATCAGGTGGGCGTGGCGTTCGCTTTTGGGGTTGGTGCCGGGTTTGTTGTGGTTGCAGGGCACGACGATGCGGCCCTTGTTCGGCGCGAGCGTCTTGACGATGGCGTGGCAGGGTCCCGTGGCGTACCATGTGTAACCCGCGATGGCGACTTGGTCGTGGATGTCCTCAGGGGTGCTCCACGTTTTGCCGTCGTCGTCCGAATAGGTTTTCATCACCCGGCGCGGATGGCCGCTGCTGCCCGAACCGTTGGCGCTGCCGGGCGTACGCTCGTTCCAGCAGAACAGCAGCAGGATGCGGCCGTTGTCGAGTACGACGGGAGCGGGGTTCTGGCAGCGGTTTTCGCCGTCGTCGTAGACCTTGATCGGGGTGCTCCATGTATTGCCGTTGTCCTCGGAGCGTTTTACCAGCAGGTCGATGTTGCCGTCGTCCGCCGAGCCGTCCACGCGGCCTTCGGCGAAGGCCAGCACGGTGCCGGCTTTCGATACCACAACGGCCGGAATACGGAAGGCCGCATAGCCGCTCTCGCCCGGTTTGTATACCTGCGAGGTGACGTTGGCCTCCGGCTGAGGCTCGCCGCCTCCGCCGCCTTCGCTGCCGCCCGGATTGGCCGGTTCGTCGCCGCCGCTGCTGCATGCCGCGGCAAGAAACAGCGCGGCGAATATCCAAGTCAGTATTTGTATTTTTTTCATGGTTGTGACGTTTTTTATGGTTTTGGATCGCAAGGCCGTCCTATTTGAACAGCTTCGCGGGAAGGATGGTGAACTCGATGCGCTCGTAGCAGGAGTCCACGCCGGTCTCGTACATCACGCCCAGATCGCCGTTCGGCAGGACGACCATGTCGGAGTAGGCGGCCGCGATGTCGCTGAGCCGGTAGGCTGTCTGCCAGTTCTTGCCGCTGTCCCGGCTGATCTTTACGGTCATGTCCTTGCGCTTGGTCGGATGGTCGGGATTCGAGAAGAGCAGCGTTTCGGTCAGTTTGCCCTTGGGGGCGTAGTTGATGATGCTGCCGTTGCAGACGGGTTCGGTCAGCGCGCGGTCGTAGTATTGGGGTTCGAGCGTGAGTCCCTGATCGTGGCTGAGGGCTACCAGACGGCAGGAGCCGTTGTCCGCGCGGTTCTTGTGGCGGGGACCCCGCATGTTGAGCATCAGGTCGCCGTTTTTGAGCTCCGTGACGGTGCTTTCGTTGCCGTCGCGCTCCCCTTCGCCGCCGATGGCCCACGTCTGGCCGTGGTCGTCGGAGTAGATCAGGTGCGAATAGGAACCCGCGCCCTTGCCGTCCTTGAAGAGTCCGTGGTTGCAGGAGACTACGATGCGGCCCTTGTGTCTGCCCTTCTGAAGCTGGATGGCGTGGCAGGGGCCTGTGGCGTACCACGTCCAGTCTTCGCGTTTGACGGACGGGGTGATCTCGCGGGGGGAGGACCAAGTCAGTCCGTCGTCGTCGGAGTAGAGCACGAAGACGCGGCGGGTGTCCTTGGCCGTACGGGCGTGGATGTCCTTTTCGTGGTCCGTACCGTCGTTCCAAGTGGAGAGCAGCAGGATGCGGCCCGTTTCGCGGTCTACGACCGGCGCCGGGTTGCCGCAGACGTTGCCCGCGTCGTCCCAGACGGTGATGATGTCGCCCCACGTGCGGCCGCCGTCGGTCGAGCGGCGCAGTACGAGGTCGATGTCGCCCGTATCGCTGCGGCTGTGTTTGCGGGCTTCGGCGAAGGCCAGCACGGTGCCCTTCTTGGTCCGGACCGTCGCCGGGATGCGGTAGGTGTCGAAGCCGTTGTCGCCTTTCTTGTAGATCGTCGCCGTGTGGACGGGCTGCGCGTCTTGCGGAGCCGTTTGCTGTCCTGAGGCGCACGGGGCGGCGAGGAGCAGCATGCCTGTGATGATGTTGGTCAGTTTCATGGTATTTTTATAGGTTGAAAAATTCGGGAATGATCTGCCGGGCCTGCCGCCGGACCTCTTCGACGCGGGAGTCGGGAATCGAGTCGTAGGGCCACCGCAGCGTGCTGCCGACGTCGGCCCATCCGCCGACGAGGGCCATGAAGCGGTCGCAGGCGTGGTTGGGGTATTTCATCCGGACGATGAACGGCGTGATGCACCGCTCCATGAAATGCTGAATCCGGCCCTCCAGTTCGAGCGCGGCCGTCATGTCGGTGAGCATCAGTTCGTACCAGCGCTGCGCCGCAAAGGGGTTGAGGCAGGCGACGTTGGAGTAGGCGCCCGCGGCTCCGAGCCTGACGCCGGTAGCCAGATGGTGGCCGGGGACGAAGACGGCCAGCCCCGCGGCATGGAGGGCGACCTGTCCGTACCACTCCGGCGAGGAGTTCCTGTCGTTGGTCTTCACGCCGATCAGGCCGGGAACGTGCCGCTTGAGCGTCGCCCATTCGGCGGGTGTCAGTTCGCGTTTGGCATGCGGCGGGTTGTAGAGTACGAGGGGGATTCCGTCCGCCTGTTCGGCCATCGTCGTGAGGAACCGGACGGCTTCGCGGTCGTTGACGGGAAACCAGTCGGGCAGGATGACCTGTATGGCTCCGGGTTTCAGACCGCGGACGAGTTGCAGGCGCGCGAGCGACTCCTGAGCGCAGGGATGGCTGACGCCGATCTGGAACGCCGTGCCTGCCGCCTCGCATTTCTCGGCCAGCAGCCGGCTGATGCGTAGGAATTCGTCGCGGTTCTGGCTGTAGAACTCGCCGGCCGTGCCGTTGGAGTAGATGCCGTCGGGTTTCGAGGCGATCAAAACGTCTATTTCGTCGCTTTGCCGGGAGAAGTCGATCTCTCCCCGTCTGTCGGTGGCGAGCAGCAGCGTCGCCCAGTTGCCGCGCAGCGTGTCGTGCGTTAGGGGTCTCATAGTAGGAAATTCCGGTTGTCGTTCGTAGCGCCGAATCGGCCTGCCGGGAGTCGGCGGCGGCGTCTTCCCGATGGAGTCTTCGGCTATTGGTAGGACAAATATACTGAATGGTTTTTAATATGCAATACATAATCTATCTATTTTTAAGGAAAATTTGCAAAAAATCGAATTTTATACATTATATATAATAATAATCGCAAGAATGGGGATTTGTTATTTGTATTATATAATATTTATTGTTATGTTTGCATAGCTTAAACTTACTTAACTTAACAGAACCTCATGAAAGACGATGTTTCTCTGGTCGAACAGACACAACGGGATATACTCGAATATATCTCCAAAAACAATTCGAATGCGCAACTGCCTAAAGAGCAGGAATTCGTAGGACTGCTGGGCGTGAGCCGCGTCGTCGTGCGCGAAGCGCTGAGCCGTCTGCGCGCGCTCGGCATCATCGAAACCAAACGCAAGAAAGGAACGGTGGTCGTTGTGCCTGAGATATTCGGCGGGCTCAAGGCGATCGTCATGTCGGGGCTGCTCGACCGCGATACGCTGCGCGACCTCTACCAGCTTCGTCTGATGCTGGAGATCGGCATGGCCGATTTCGTCTTCCGGAACAAGAACGAGGAGATAATCCGGAAACTGGAGGAGATCGTCGCCTGCGAGGTGGAGCTGGAAAGGCAGCTGATCCGCACCGAGGACGACGACGAGGCGCGCGAGATCGCCGAAAAACTGCGCGACGTGGACATTCAGTTCCACAGCACGCTCTTCGAGACGACGGCGAACAAGAGCCTGATGGATTTCCAGTACCTGCTGCGGCACCTCTTCTCGCTTTACGCTCCGCGTGCGAAAAAGGATTTTCATTCGCATACGATCGTTACCCATGTGGGGCTTTTCAACCTGCTGCGCAACGGCACCGCCGACGCTTTCCGCATGGCGATGCGCCTGCACCTGAAAACGCAGTTCGAAAATATGGAGGTCCTTGTGGATAAGGCCGTAACCAAATAAAACCAACCCAGAATACGAAACTTCACATGAACCCGATTAAAAAACTAAGCTTATTATTGTCGGCGCTGCTGGTCGGCGGCTTGTGCTTCCCGGCGGCGGCATCCGATTTTACGGTGCGTACCGCCGGGACGTTACCCCCCCCCGCTTCGGGCGGCGTTAAAAATCCCGGCGTGGCGGGCGCTTTCATCGGCGGGATCGGCGACCGGATCGTCGTGGCCGGCGGCTCGAACTTCGCGCAGGGCGCGCCGTGGGACGGCGGCGCGAAGCAGTTCGAAGATGCGATTTACCTGCTTACGCCCTCCGGCGACGCCTGCAAATGCGAGCTGGCGGCCGATGCGAAGCTGCCCGCGGGTATCGCCCACGGCTGCGCCGCCGCTGCAGGCCGCAGTCTCTACTGTTTCGGCGGGCTGACTGCCCAAGGGGAGTCGCGCGCGGTCTATGCGCTGACGCCCGTCGGAAATTCGGTGCGCGTCGATGCGGCGGGTGAGTTGCCGGCGGGTTTCCGTCCCGCGGCCGCACTGGCTTATAAGGATGAGATTTACATTCACGGCGTGACGGACGGCGCCAACGCTTTCTGGCGTTTCTCGCCCGTGAGCGGAAAATGGACCGAGCTTGCGGCGTGTCCCGGTGCGGTGCGTTCGGCGGGACCGGCTTTTGCGGCCCAGCACAACGGACGCGAAAATGCCATGTACCTGATCGGCGGCCGTCACGAGAAGGACGGGGAGCTGCAGTTGTGTTCCGACGTCTGGGAGTACCTGCCGGTGCATGACAAATGGCAGGCCAAGGGCGACGTGACGGTCGGCGGCAAGCCTGTGGTGGTGATGTATGCCGCTGCGGTGCCTTACGGATCGGGCCATGTGCTGGTGTTCGGCGGCGACGACGGCCGGGAGCTGCTGCGCCGCGCCGCGCTCGAACGGGCGATCGGCGGGGCGGCGACGCCTCAGGAAGCGGAGAGCCTGCGCGGAGAGCTGCGCGAAGCGTTCACGGGGCATGAGGGATTTTCGAAAGAACTGCTGGCCTATCACGCCATTACCAATACGTGGGTGTCGCTCGGAGAGGCCCGGACGGGCTTCCCGGCCGTATCGACGGCCGTGGTCGCGGGCGGCGGAATCGTCATTCCGTCGGGCGAGATACGTCCCGGCGTGCGTACGCCCGACGTGCAGGTCGTGACGATTCGCGAGACGGCGGAATTCGGCTGGGGCAACTACTCCGTGATTATCGCCTACCTGCTGGTCATGATGGGTATCGGCGTCTATTTCGTCCGCAAGAACAATACGACCGACCAGTTCTTCAAGGGCGGGGCGAAAATACCTTGGTGGGCGGCCGGTATCAGCATCTTCGCCACGGCGCTCAGCGCGATCACCTTCATCTCGATTCCGGCGAAGGCCTACGGCGCCGACTGGGGCATGTTCATGTTCAACATGACGATTCTGATGATCGTGCCGATCGTCATCCACTACTACCTGCCTTTCTTCCGTAAACTCAACGTGGCTTCGGCCTATCAGTATCTGGAACAGCGGTTCAGTTCGCCGGTGCGCTATCTGGCTTCGGTGTTCTTCTGCTTCTTCATGTTCGCCCGAATAGCCATCGTGCTCTTCCTGCCGTCGCTGGCGCTGAACGCCGTGACCGGAATCGACGTCTATACCTGCATCCTGCTGATGGGCCTTGTGACCATTGCCTATTGTACGATGGGCGGCATCGAAGCGGTCGTCTGGGCCGACGTCGTGCAGGGCGTGATCCTCGTGGGAGGCGCGCTCGTGTCGCTCGTGTACCTGATCAGCGGCATCGAGGGCGGATTTTCGGGCATGGTCGACGTCGCCGTGACCGACGACAAGTTCAATATTCTGAATTTCGCTTTCGACCTGACGCAGCCGGTCTTCTGGGTGACGCTGGTGGGCGGTCTGGCCAATCAGCTGCTGGCTTACACGAGCGATCAGTCGGTGATCCAGCGCTACATCACGGTCAAGGATACGGCCGGTACGAAAAAGGGGTTGTGGCTCAACGGATTCCTGAGCATTCCGATCGCCGTGATCTTCTTCATGATCGGCACGGCGCTCTACGTCTTCTTCAAGCAGCAGCCCGAACTGCTCAGCGTCGGGATGTCCAATACGGACTCGATATTCCCGCATTTCATCATGTGCCGCCTGCCGGTAGGCATCGCGGGACTGCTGATCGCGGCGATCTTCTCGGCGGCGATGTCCACCCTCTCGGCCAATATCAACTCCACGGCGACGGTGCTGACCGAGGATTTCTACCGCCGCTTCCGAAAAGGCGCGACCGACAAACAGGCGATGGGCTTCGCCCGGCTGTCGGGCATCGTCGTGGGCGGTCTGGGACTGCTGATGGCCATTCTGCTCGCTACGTTCGACATCGCTTCGCTGTGGGATCAGTTCAACTTTTTCCTCGGCCTGCTGACCAGCGGTCTGGGCGGCCTGTTCATGATGGGCATCTTCACCGAGCGGATCGGCACGCGGAGCGCCTTCGCCGGATTTGTCGGCAGCATCGTCATCCTGCTGATCGTCAACAGCTATTCGAACGTTTCGTTCCTGCTCTACGGATTTATCGGGTTGGCTTCGTGCTTCCTGATCGGTTATCTTTCGAGTTTCGTTTTCGGACGCGGAAAATAATGGAAGGGACGATCACGACCATTCAGCGGATGTCCGTGCACGACGGTGCGGGCATCCGTTCGACCCTCTTCCTGAAAGGGTGCGGCATGCGTTGCCGCTGGTGTCACAACCCGGAGACGTGGAGCGGCGGCGTGCAGCTGCAGCAGACGGCGGGGCGGTGCATCGGGTGCGGCTCGTGTCTGGAAGCGTGCCCCTCGTCGGCCCTTAGCCTGACGGCGGAGGGTATCCGGATCGACCGCAGGAGCTGTACGGTCTGCGGCGACTGCGTCGGGGCGTGTCCTTCGGGTGCGCTGTCGCTGGTCGGGGAGCGCATCGAGGCGCGCGAAGCGCTGCGGCGCGTGGCGCGCGACCTGCCTTTCTTCCGGCAGACGGGCGGCGGCGTGACGGTTTCGGGCGGTGAGCCGCTGTTGCAGCCGGAGTTCGTGGCCGAGTTTTTTGCATTGTGCCGGGAGGCGGGGATCGCGACGGCCGTCGAGAGCAATCTGCTGGCCGAATGGAAGTGCGTGGAGCGGTTGCTCCCGCTGGTGGACGAGTGGATGTGCGACTTCAAAATCTTCGACGGGGCGCTTCACCGCGAGATGACCGGCGTCGGCAACGAGCGTATCCGGGAGAATCTCGGACGGCTGGTCGGGAGCGGTGCGAAAGTGGTCGTCCGCACGCCGGTCGTACCCGGTGTGAACGACAACGAGACCGAGATCGGAAATATCTGCCGCATGCTGCTGCCCTTCGAGGAGCGGCTGCTGGGGTATGAACTGCTGCGTTTTCATACGCTCGGATTCGACAAATTCGCGGCGTGCGGCATGGAGAATCCTTTGGCCGGAGCGCGCGAACTTTCGAAAGAGCGGTTCGAGACGCTGCGGAGTTTTGCAAAATCAATACTTAAGATAACGAAATGATGCTTATGGAAGCACATGCGAATTACGACGGCGAACTTGCCCGGCTGAAAGCGAAAAAGTTGCGGCAGACCAAGGAGAAGATCGAAAAGGAGGGCATTCTGGACGAGGACGACTACGGCAGGATCGTCCCGCGGGAAGGGGTGTGGCGGATTATTCCGAACCATGCGGACGGCTCGTTCTACGGGTTCGACGCATGGACCGGGAATTTTTGCAGCCTGATGGATGTCCATCAGGTCTACGTCGATCCCGACGACGCGCTGGCGGGGCGCTGGTGCTATTTCATGTCGAAGATGCGCCCCAACAAGTGGAATCCGGACTATCCCTACGATCATCTGCGCGAGCGGATCGAACGTTACGACATCATACACGGCATCGGCGACGACGCCCACTTCGCCCCCGATTACGAGATGGGGCTTCGGCTGGGCTGGGGAGGACTGCTCGACAAGATCGCCCGCTATCGGGCGGTCAACGGCACGGCCGAACAGCAGCACTTCTACGACCTGCACGAGCGGGCGATCCGGAGCATTCAGGGGTGGATTCGCCGCCATATCGGCGAAGCCCGGCGGCTGGCCGCCGAAGAGCGCGACGAACGCCGCCGGCAGAACCTGCTGGAGATGGCCCGGACCAATGAAAACATCGTCGAGGGGGCGCCGCAGACCCTGCGGGAAGCCTGCCAGTGGATCGTGTGGTTTCATCTGGCGTCGCGGACCTACAACCGGGACGGCGCCGGCGGGCAGATCGACGCGCTGCTGCGGCCGTTCTACGAGCGGGACATCGCGGCGGGACGCATCACCGACGCCGAGGCGGTCTACTATCTGGCCTGCCTGCTGATAAACGACCCCGTCTACTGGCAGCTGGGAGGTCCCGATGCCGACGGGAAGGACCAGACTTCGGCGATCTCGTTCCTGATTCTGGATGCGGCCTGCAAGGTCGATTCGTCGCTCAATATCACGATCCGCGTGCATGACGGTCTCGATCCGAAGCTGCTGCGCTACGGCGTCGAGTGTCTGGTGAAGTACCGCAACGGCTGGCCCCGTTTTTCGGGCGACAAGGCGCTGGTGGCCGGATTCATGCGCAACGGATTCGACGAACGGCTGGCGCGCCGGCGTATCGCCGTGGGGTGCAACTGGATGTCGCTGCCGGGGCTGGAGTATACGATGAACGACTTGGTGAAGGTGAATCTGGCCAAAGTCTTCGAAGTGGCCTACGACGAGTCGAAAGCCGACGCCGGGCGGACTACGGAGCGGTTGTGGCGTTCGTTCGCGTCGCATCTTCGGGAAGCGGTGCGGACGGCGGCCGAGGGAATCCGCCATCACCTGAAATATCAGAAATTCAACGAGCCGGAGCTGCTGCTCAACCTGCTGAGCCACGGCCCGATCGAGAAGGGCCGCGACGTCTCGGACGGCGGCGCGGAATATTACAACCTTGCGATCGACGGCGCCGGGCTGGCCGTGGTGGCCGATTCGTTCGCCGCGCTGGAACAGCGCATCGAGCGGGAAGGCAGGCTGACGTGGCAGGAGATGGACCGGCTGCTCGACAGCGACTTCCAGTGTGAGGAGGGGACGAAATATCGGACGCTGCTGGGCCGCAGCCAGCGTTACGGACAGGCCGATTCGCTGGGCCGCAAGTGGGCGCTTGCCGTCCGCGACGAGTTCACGGCGGCCGTGCGGGGCGAGACCTCGGCCGACGGACGTTACAAGTTCATTCCCGGTTTCTTCTCGTGGGCCAATACCGTCGGGTTCGGACTCCATGTGGGGGCGACTCCCAACGGCCGGCGGGCCGGAACGCCCATTTCGCACGGAGCGAATCCCTGCGCGGGGTTCGCCGTGGACGATGCGTCGCTTTCGCTGGCGACGGCCGTCGCCGAGATACAGCCCGGTTACGGGAATACGGCGCCGATGCAGTGGGAGCTTGATCCCTCTTTGGCCGGCGCGGAGTGCATTGCGCTGATCGAAGGGATCATCAAGGCGCATTTCGAGATGGGCGGTACGCTCATCAACGCCAATATCATGGACCGCGAGACGATTCTCGCGGCGCACGCCGATCCGTCGAAATACCCCGATCTGGTGGTGCGCGTGACGGGATTCACGGCCTATTTCGCCATGTTGTCGCCCGAATTCCGGCAGCTGGTGGTGGACCGCGTGTTGGAAAACTGATCTTCGGAACGATTATGAAGCGGAAATACGGTTTGCTGGGATTGCTGCTCGTGTCGGGAGCCGACGCTGCGGCCCGGAACAAGGTGCGGCCCAAAAACGTGCTGTTCATCGCCGTGGACGACATGAAGCCCGCGCTGGGCTGTTACGGCGATCGGGTGGCGCGGATGCCCCATATCGACGCGCTGGCGGCCGACGGGGCGGTTTTCCGGCGCGCTTACTGCCAGCAGGCGGTCAGCGGCCCGACGCGCGCGTCGCTGCTGACGGGACTGCGGCCCGAAGAGGTGGGGGTGACGGAACTCAATACATGGATGCGGGCCAAGGTGCCGGACGTGGTGACTTTGCCGCAGGCTTTCCGCGAGGCGGGATACGAAACGCGGGGCGTGGGCAAGATTTTCCACGGCACGAAAAACAGTCTGGACGAGCGTTCGTGGAGCGAGCGTCCGTCGCTGTACGAGTATTCGCGCAACGAGGAGTATCAGCTGGCGGTCAACAAGACGGGAAAGAAGGCGCGGGCCGTGGAGTTCGCGGATGTGCCGGACAGTCTCTATTTCGACGTGAAGATCCGCAACGAGGCGCTCGCCCGGCTCGAAGAGCTGAGCCGTTCGGACGAGCCGTTTTTCCTCGCCGTGGGTTTCCTGAAACCTCATCTGCCCTTCTGCGCCCCCGAACGCTACCGGGAACTCTATGCCGGCCGGGATTTCGCCTTGGCGGACACGCTCCGGGCGCGTCCCGAAAATGCGCCTGAGATCGCCTGTCACAACAGCGAGGAGCTGCGCGGGTACACCGACATTCCGGACCTCATGCCGCTCTCTGCGGAGCAGGAGGCGGAGCTGCGCAGGGCCTATTACGCATGCGTTTCGTTTACCGACGACAATATAGGGGCGATCTTGGACCGGCTGAAGGAGCTTGGGCTTTACGACGATACGCTGATCGTCCTCTGGGGCGATCACGGCTATCATCTGGGCGAACAGGAGCTGTGGTGCAAATCGACCGTTTATGAAGCCGCATGCCGTGCGCCGCTGGTGATAAAGCCGGCGGGACGGCCGTGTCACCGGGAGGTGGAGGAGGTCGTGGAGTTTCTGGACGTCTATCCCACGCTGCTCGACCTGTGCGGCATCGAGGACCGTTACGGCGTTTCGGGGCGGAGCCTGCGGCCGCTGCTCGACGGGCGGAGCATGCGCAAAGGCTATGCCGTCAGTCAGTTTCAGCGTCCTTATCCTGCGCTTACGAGCCTTAAGAAGCGGCGTTACATGGGCTATACCGTTCGTGACCGGAGATGGACCTATACGGAGTGGGTCGATCTGACGGGGCGCGTGGCGGAGTGCGAGTTGTACGACATGTCGCCGGGCGGACCGGAGCGGCGGAATCTGGCCGGGGAGCCGCGGTTCGGCTCCGTCGAGCGGCGGATGTCGCGGGCGCTGCACCGGGTGCTCAGGAACCAGAAAGGGGTGACGGGCATTGCGGCCGGAGAGTTCGGGAAGCGGGATTGATTCGATCGGAACTTTAAAAAATAGAGGATTTTTATGAAACGTTTTGTTTTTTCTTTGCTGGCGCTGCTTCTCTCCGCTGCGGGGGCTTCGGCGCAGTTGAAATTCGTGGATGCGGAGCAGCTCGGACTGGTCAATAAGCTCGGTCCGACGGAAAACCGCTATCACCGGGTCGATACGGACAAGTACGACCTTACGCAGGCCGAAGCGAACCTGCTGCGCATGCCGGCCGGTATGGCGCTGGTGTTCCGCACCAATTCGTCGCAGATCGCCGTGCGGACGCACTATCTGAATTACAGCATGGTCCGCCATAGTACGACGGGGGTTTCCCAGACCGGGTACGACCTCTACATCCGCAAGGACGGCGGATGGCTGTACGCCGGGTCGAACGCTCCGAAGAATGAGGACGCGGAGCTGGTGCTGGTCCGCAATATGGACGACAGCGAAAAGGAGTGCCTGCTCTACCTGCCGCTTTTCAGCGAGCTGGGCCGCATCGAGATCGGAATCGACGAGGGGGCGCGGATCGAGGCTTCGGCCAATCCTTTCCGTCATCGGATCATTATTTTCGGGTCGAGTTTCACGCACGGCACGAGCACTGGACGGCCGGGCATGTCTTATCCGATGATCATGCAGCGCAACACGGGACTGCAGTTCATCAGTCTGGGCGTCTCCGGAAATTCGAAACTCCAGCAATCTTTCGCCCAAATCATCGGTGACAACGCCTGCGATGCGATCGTCGTGGACGCCTTCTCGAATCCGGGGCCGGAGATGATCCGCGAACGGTTCCTGCCGTTCGTCGCGGCGATCCGGAAAGCGCATCCCGCCGTTCCGCTGATCTTCCTGCAGACGATTTACCGCGAACGGGCCAATTTCGATCTCAAGGAGCGGGCGCGCGAGGAGGAGAAGCGCCGGGCGGCCCGGACGGTCTTCGAAGAGGCGGCCAAGGTCTATGACCACATCTATTTCGTCGATGAACCCGACTTGACCGGGACCGATCATATCACCTCGCTCGACGGCACGCATCCCGACGATCTGGGATATTGGCGCTGGGCCAATGCCATTCAGCCGCGGATCGTGAAGATTCTGAAGAAGTACGGCATCCGGTAACGGCCGGTCCCCGCTTTGCGGAGCGTCCGCAGGCAGGGGACTGCGGTTTCGGTGTTAGCGCCGGGACGGATTCGCCGCGCCGGCGATGGTGCCGGCAGGTGGACGGATGAAAAAAAGCGAACTCTTGCGGGTTCGCTTTTTTATTGGGGAACGGGCCGGGGCGGTCTGTGTACGGAGGAATGCCGCGCCGGGCGTTTACCGCTTGTGGCGTTCGAGGTAGATCGTGTAGAGCCTGAAGTGTTCGACGATAGCGTGTTTGTAACCCTCCAGATCGCCGCGCTTGATGAAGTCCAGCAGGTGGCGGTGGGTCACCGGTTCGCTGTTTTCGCTCAGCTCCCGCTCGATCGGCTCGAAAAAGTCGCGGGACTGCTCCTTGACGAAGTCCAGCGCCGGGTAGATGATGTCCTGAAACTCGGTGATGATGTGGTTGCCCGTGATTTCGTAGAGTTTGGTGTGGAAGCGGTGTTCGCTGACCGGAGCGTATTTGTTGTTGCCGATGACCTGACTCATCTCGACGATCTCTTCCAGCTCGGCGACGTCGGCGTCGGTGAGGTTGCGGAAGATGTTGTCGCTGATGCCGATTTCGAGCGCCACGCGGAATTCGAGGATGTCGCAGAGCGTCGATTCGTTCATCAGCAGCGGATTGATGCACCGCTTCATGCCGCCGAGCAGCGACGGCTCGCCCAGCACCATGCCTTTCTTGGTGCGCGAGACGATCATGCCGGTCATCTTGAAGCGGCTCAGCGCTTCGCGCAGCACCGGGCGTCCGACGCCCAGCGAGGCCGCAAGTTCGGCTTCGTTGGGGATGCTGCTGCCCGGACGAAGTCCCTGCTCCTTGAAAAAGCGGATCAGGCTCTCCTCGACGCTATCTACGAGCGTGGTGTTGCGGTTGTCCAGTTTCGGTCCTTCCATCTGTATGTGGTTGTCGTAAACATAATACGAATATCGTTGTCTTTTGTCGGGGCGTGAGAGGCCCCCTGCTGAAGCGGTTGCCGCCGTATGTTTTGTACGGAGCGGGTAGTGCATGTTTTATTCCGTTCCGGACCGGCCGGACGAACCGACCGCCGGAACGGAATCTGCCGGAGAGCCGTGCGTGTTGATTGTCAGCTCTGTATGCGGGCTACTTTTTGAACCCGATCGCCCGGAGTTCTTCGTCCAGCCGGGCTATTTCGGCCTCGGTGTAGGGGGCGAGGGGCAGACGGCAGTCGCCGCAGTCGATGCCGACGAGTTTCATGATGGCTTTGCCGCCGCGGATGCCGCCGCCGTGGTTGATGATCACGTGCACGATGTCCACCGACTCCTGCTGCGCCGCGCGGGCCTGTTCGAGGTCGCCGGCCATGAAGGCGTCGTAGATGTTTTGGTAGGTGCGGAGCGAGTAGTTGTAGGTGCTGCCCACGCCGCCGCGCGCGCCGACGGCCATGCCGCAGAGCAGCATTTCGTCGAACCCGTTGAGGATGTCGAAGCGGCCGCCGTCGAAACGGATGCATTCGATCATCTCCATGAAGTTGTTCGACGTGAACTTGATGCCGTTCAGGTTGGGAATCTCTTTCGAGCCTTTCTTCAGGAAGTCGATCATCGGCAGGTTGATGCCCGTCATCGAGGGAATGTGGTAGGCGTAGAAGGGCAGCGGAGCGCATGCGGCGGCGATGGGTTTGTAGAAGGCCACCAGTTCTTCGACCGAGCCGGGTTTGAGGTAGAACGGGGCGACGGCGCCTACGGCGTCTACCCCCAGTCCGGCGGCATGGCGGGCCAGTTCGATGCAGTCGGCCTGACAGGTGCCGCCCACGTGGGCGATGATGAGGATACGGCCTGCTACGGCTTTGGTCCACGCTTCGAGCACGCTCTTGCGCTCGGCGACGGTCATCGAGGTGCATTCGCCCGTCGAGCCGCAGACGAAGACGCCGTAGGCCCCTTCGGCGATGAGTTTGTCGGCGTAGGGCTGAATTTGCGAAAAATTGATTGCGCCCGTTTTGTCGAACGGCGTGAAGACGGCGGGAATGAGTCCGGATAGTTTGAACATGATTATTGAGTATTAGTTAGTCCTGTCGGTAATGAATGGGTAGGTATTAAATAGAATAATCTTATTTGTAGGACAAATATAGGGCGAGGAAATGAAAAAACAAAAAAATCGGCGCATTTTTCTGCTTTTTCGATGAATAATTTCGGTGGGCGTAGCCGGGCGAGTGACGGAACGGGAGTGAACGGGGAGGAGCGGGTTGAGCCGCGCGCTGCGGGAAGGAACAGGGAGAGGGGGGCGGAAAGGTGCGCGGGAGGGAATGGGCCGGAGGTGCAGGATGAGGCGGGAAGGGATAGGGTGGAGCGGAATGGGATGCAGAGTGGCATGGAGCGAGGACGAGTGAGACGGAGCCGGACAGCCGGAACGGAGCGGAGACGGTGCGGGGCTTGGCTGGCGGAAGCCTGCTCGGAGGTGGACGCCGTTTGGTTTTTACGGTAGAAACAACGCTGCAACCGGAGTGTTGCAGCGTTGTTTGCGGCATAAGGCGTGTTTTGCGCCGGGGCTTCTTTACGGAAGAGCCGGCGATTCGGCGGCCGTCTGACCGCCGGATTCAGGGCGTCAGATTTTGTCCAGCTCCACGGTGAAGTGCCGCAGGATCGGCGCCTCGAACGTGATGCGGTAGCCGGTGGTGATTTCGGCGCGGCGTTCGTAGATGTTGCGGCAGGCGGCGGCGATCACGCGGATGTGGTTGTCCGAATAGACCCGGCGCGGGATGGCCAGACGTAGCAGTTCGAGCCGCGGTTAGCGGTTCTCGTGCGTGTCGGGGTCGCGGTCGGCGAGGATCGAGCCGATCTCCACGCCGCGGATGCCCGCTTCGAGGTAAAGCTCCACGGCGAGCGTCTGGGCGATGAACTGCTCCTTCGGGAGGTTGGGCAGCACCTTTTTCGCATCGACGAAGATGGCGTGTCCGCCTGCCGGACGCTGGTAGGGGACGCCGTATTCGTCGAGCAGGTCGCCCAGCAGTTTGACCTGACGGATGCGGGCGTCGAGCTGTTCGAATTCGGTGTTCTCGTCCAATCCCACGGCCAGCGCGTCCATGTCGCGGCCCGACATGCCGCCGTAAGTCACGTAGCCCTCGAACATGATGCTGAAGGTCATGGCCCGTTTGTAAAGCTCCTCGGAGCGCATGGCCACGAAGCCGCCCATGTTCACCACGCCGTCCTTCTTGGCCGAGATGGTCATGATGTCGGCATAGGTGTAGATTTCGCGGACGATCTCCTTGATCGTCTTGTCGGCGTAGCCGGCTTCGCGGGTCTTGATGAAGTAGGCGTTTTCGGCGAAACGGGCCGAGTCGAGCAGCAGGGGCACTCCGTAGCGGCGGCATACTTCGGCCGTCTCGCGGATGTTGCGCATCGACACGGGCTGTCCGCCCGCCGTGTTGTTGGTGATGGTCAGCACCACGCACGGAACTTTCTCGCGCGGGTTCTCGCGCAGGAGCTTTTCGAGCTTGGCGATGTCCATTTCGCCTTTGAACGGCAGCTCCTTCTGGGTGTCGGCCGCCTCGTCGATGGTGCAGTCCACGGCGTGGCAGCGGCGGAACTCGATGTGTCCCTTCGTGGTGTCGAAATGGGAGTTGCCCGGCACGATGTCGCCCTCTTTGAGCAGCGCCGAGAAGATGACGTTCTCAGCGGCGCGCCCCTGATGCGTGGGCAGGAAGAAAGGCATGCCGAAGAGCCGGGAGATGGTCTCCCTGAGCCGGAAATAGGACGATGCGCCGGCGTAGCTTTCGTCGCCGGTCATCATGGCCGCCCACTGGCGGTCGCTCATCGAACCCGTTCCCGAATCGGTCAGCAGGTCGATCGTGACCTGATCGCTGCGCAGTTTGAAGAGGTTGTAGCTGGCTTCGCGGATCCACGTCTCGCGTTCGGCGCGCGTGGAGGTGCGGATGGCCTCGGTCATTTTGATCTTGTAGGGTTCTGCATACGGAAGTGTCATACAAAAGAGCGTTTTAGGTTGTAATTTGTTGTTCGTATACTCAAAATTACGAAAATATTTTGAGATCTTTGGTATCGGTATTATATTTGTGAAAGCCGGTGTGTATTTTTTAATTCTTTCGCGCTATGAAAAAGTATCGTTGCACCGTCTGCGAGTATATTTACGACCCGGCGCTGGGTGATCCCGAAAACGGCATCGCTCCCGGCACGGCATTCGACGATCTGCCCGACGGTTGGATATGCCCGGTCTGCGGCGAAGGCAAATGGGCCTTCGAACCTCTCGAAGAACAATAAAAAACGACGAAGACTATGTTAAACCTCATTGTTTCACTATTAATTTTACCGCTTATGGCAACAGACACTGCAAAACAGGTGCGCTTCACTCCGAAGGACCTGCCTTATGCTTATGACGCTCTCGCACCGCAGGTCTCCGAAGAGACGCTGCGCTTCCACCACGACAAGCATTACGTGGGATACGTGAATAAACTCAACGAACTGATTGTCGATACCCCCTATGCCGAGCAGCCGCTGGAGGATATCGTCGTTTCGGCCGACGGCGCGATCTTCAACAACGCCGCGCAGATGTGGAACCACGAATTCTTCTTCGACGAACTTTCGCCCAAGGCGCAGACCCGTCCCACGGGCGCGCTGCTGAAGGCCATCGACGAAAATTTCGGATCGTTCGACCAGCTGAAGGCCCAGATGGAGAAAGCCGCCGCAGGGTTGTTCGGTTCGGGCTGGGTATGGCTCGCGGAGGACAAGTCGGGCAAGCTGGCGATCGTCAGCGAGCAGAACGCCGGCAATCCGCTGCGCTACGGCATGAAGCCCCTGATGTGCTTCGACGTTTGGGAGCATGCTTACTATATCGACTACCGCAACCGCCGCGCCGATGCTGTCGCAGCCCTCTGGGACCGCATCGACTGGAAGGTCGTCGAAGAGCGCTACGCCAAGAAATAGCGGGTTCCGCTTAGGAAAGGACGCCGTTTCCCGGTTTCGGGAACGGCGTTTTTTCGTGCCCGGATTTCATGCGGCGGAGGGTTTCCGGGGGCGGCGGACTATATTCCGCCGGATATACAGGATCGGAAATATTATATATTTCCGTCGTTCGCCGCAGAAAATTCTGGCGGGAAAAAATTGGTGGAAATGGCAAAAAGTATTACCTTTATTCTTTTACCGGACGTTTATTCTGCCATGAATCGCTCTATCGAAATTTCCCCCCCCCCATGGTTTGGAGGAGGTCTATGCGGAGTACAGGACGTATTTCGTCCGGATCGCCGTGTCGTATGTCCGTGACAGGATGGTGGCCGAGGATTTGGTGTCCGATACCTTTTTGAAAATCTGGGAGAGCCGTACGGAGACGACGCCCCGGAACCTGCCCGCCTATCTGCTTACCGCGCTCAAGCGCAAGTGTCTGGACTATCTGCGCGACCAAGCCATTCATCTCAGAATCCAACAGAACATGCACCAGACCAGTGCGCGTGTGGTCGGAGAGCGTATCGCGCGGCTCGAAGCCAACGATCCCCAGAACCTGATGATGTCCGAGGCGCTCGCCATCATCGAACGCGAACTGCGGCGGATGCCTGAACAGCGGCGGCGGATTTTCATCGCCCACCGTTACGAAGAGATGTCCTACCGGGAAATAGCCGCCGTTTACGAATTGTCCGAAGGGCAGGTGACCTACGAACTGCGGGCGGCGAAGGAGGCGCTCAAAGCGGCGCTCAAAGATTATCTCCCGCTGATAGGACTCTTGCTGAACGGCCTCTGACGGCCGGATAGCCCCCCCCGGAATTATTAAAAATATTTATTTGCGGGATTTTGCGATTTTTTTCGCAAATCCCGCATTGTCGTGCGTCAATATAGCAACTTATGGAAAAGGAAACATTATATCGCTATGTGGCGTGCCAAGCATCGCCTGAGGAGGAAACGGCCGTGCTGACGTGGCTGGAGGCCGATCCTGCACATGAATCGGAACTCGCAAAGGTGCAGCGGCAGCACGATCTGGTGGCTTTGAGCGCCCCGGTCATCAACGAACTTTACGCCAAGGACCGCAGGCGCCGTTTCGGCTCCGTCCTGCGCCGGTGGAGCGCGGCGGCAGCGGCAGTCGTACTGCTCGCCTTCGGCGGTTATTATTTTCACGCCGCACGCGATTTCTCACGGCAGGGCGAGCGGCTGCTGTCGGTCTCCGTGCCGCACGGACAGCGCGTCAGCCTGACGTTGCAGGACGGCACCTCGGTATGGCTCAACGCCGGAACGACGCTTCGCTATCCGGCGCTCTTTACGGGGCGTGAGCGCCGCGTGGAGATCGACGGCGAAGCCCGGTTCGAGGTGGTGCACGATGCGAAACATCCCTTCATCGTCCGGACATACGCCTGCGACGTCGAGGTGCTGGGCACGAAATTCAATGTTGTGGCCGAGGAGGAGAACGGGCTGTTCTCGACGGCTCTGTTCGAAGGACGCGTCGCCGTTTCCAGCCGGCTCGTCCCCGGCGAGCGATTGGTGCTGGAACCCGACGAGGTGGTGACGCTCGAAGGGAAGCATCTGTGTCTCGGACAGATCGACAACGATGAGGAATATTTGTGGACGAACGGAATCATCAGCCTGACCGATCAGTCGTTCTCGGAGCTGATGCACCGCTTCGAAAAGACCTTCGGCGTTACAATCCGTATCGAGCGCGAACCGTCGATCCGTATCGGACAGGGCAAGATCCGGCAGTCGGTGGGCATCGACAATGCGCTTCAGGTGCTGCAGCGGTTTGCCGATTTCGAGTACGAGAAGGACGAACAGAACAACACGATAACCATCCGATAAACTCAGTCTAACCTTAAAAACGACCGGCCTATGAAGTAATCCAAGTTTGTGAGAAACTGTATACTATGATTGTCGGAACCTCAGAAAATGGCCTGTGCGGATGGTAGCACATCGCACAGGCCGGGGTTCAAGCAAACCTCCTACTCAAACCTAAAGTACAAATTTATGAATAAAACATTTATCAGACAAGCGAAAAGGTCATTTACTTTTTTATTCATGCTTGGTCTTTGCGCTATCTGGTCTCCGCAGGCGGCGGCCCAGAACCGCAGCCTGCCCCAAGTTACGATCCGGATGGACCGTGTCCCGATGTCCCAGATCATGTCCGAGATCGAACGGCAGACCAAATATCTGTTCGTTACGGGTTCGGATGTCAAGACCGACCGTATCACAAGCCTCGATGTTACGGCGGTGCCGCTTACGGAAGCCCTGAACCGGATGGTGGCGGGCGCGGACCTGACCTATGACATCCGTTCGCTGAGCATCATCCTCTCCGTAAAGAAAGCCGAGCAGCCTGCGGCCGTCGCAGGTTATGTCCGCGACGGGAGCGGCCAGCCGGTCATCGGCGCCACGATCATCGTCCGCGACACCTCCACCGGAACGACGACCGACGCCGACGGACACTTCACCCTTTCGGTGCCCGCACCTTCGACGGCATGGCTCGAAGTGAGCTATCTGGGCTATGAGCCGCAGACGCTCGCCGTCGGCAACCGCACTTCGTTCGACATCACGCTGCGCGAGGCCGCATCGGAGATCGAATCGGTCGTCGTGACGGCCCTCGGCATCAAGCGCTCGGAGAAGGCGCTCTCGTATAATGCCCAGCAGATCAACGCCGAGGATATCGTGGCCGTGAAAGACGTCAATTTCGTCAATTCGCTCAACGGCAAGGTGGCCGGTCTGAACATCAACGCCTCGTCGTCGGGTGTCGGCGGTTCGTCGAAGGTCGTGATGCGCGGTTCGAAATCTATCGAGCAGTCGTCGAACGCCCTGTATGTGATCGACGGCATTCCGATGTGCAACTTCCGCAGCGACGGCAGCGAGGAGTTCGATTCGCAGGGCTCTTCGGAGGCCATCGCCGACCTCAATCCTGAGGATATCGAGTCGATGACCGTCCTGTCGGGCGCAGCCGCCGCGGCACTCTATGGTTCGGATGCCGCCAACGGCGCCATCCTCATCACGACCAAGCGCGGCAAGGCCGGTCAGACGACCGTGACGGTGACGAGCAACACCGAAGTCCTCACGCCTTTCGTGATGCCGATGTTCCAGACCCGTTACGGCACGGGCGACAAGCTGGCGGGAGCCTCCAACGGCATCTACTCGTGGGGCGAACGTCTGAATGCGTTCAATTACAGGGGCTACGACCCTGCCGACGACTATTTCCAGACGGGCGTCGTGGGCACCGAGACGGTCTCGTTCTCGACGGGCAACGAGCGCAGCCAGACCTACGCGTCGGCCGGCGCCGTCAATTCGCGCGGTATCATTCCCAACAACGGTTACGACCGTTACAACTTCACTTTCCGCAACACCTCGTCGTTCCTCAAGGACAAGATGCAGCTCGATCTGGGCGCCAGTTACATCATCCAGAAAGACCGCAACATGGTCAATCAGGGCGTCTATTCCAACCCGCTGGTCTCGGCTTACCTCTTCCCGCGCGGCGACGACTGGGCGGATGTAGAGATGTACGAACGCTACAACTCCTCGCGCGGCATCTACGAACAGTACTGGCCGACGATGGGCGCCGATACCTATCAGATGCAGAACCCCTATTGGATCAGCTACCGCAACCTGCGCGAGACCCGCAAGGACCGCTACATGATCAACGCCTCGCTGACCTACGACATCCTCGACTGGCTCTCGGTTGCGGGCCGCATCCGGGTGGACAACTCGAACAGCGACTATACCGAGAAGCTCTACGCATCGACCAACAACCTGCGCACCGAGGGGTCGCCCAACGGTCTCTACGGCATCACCAAGACCAACGACCGCCAGACCTACGGCGACGTGATGGTCAATATCAACAAGACCTTCGGCGAGAACTGGAGTCTGCAGGCCAACGTCGGCGCTTCGATCTCGGACATGCGCTCCGACGCCTCGAAAGTCCGCGGCCCGATTGCCTACGGAGAGCAGACCGGTTACGACAAGGACGGCAACGCCATCTACGAGCCGAATAACATTCCCAACGTGTTCAACGTCTACAACCTCTCCAATTCGAAGACCGTCCGCGAGCAGATCGGCTGGCGCGAGCAGTCGCAGTCGGTCTTCTTCTCGGCCGAGGTGGGCTTCAAGGGGGCGTATTACCTGACCGTGACGGGCCGCAACGACTGGCCTTCGCAGCTGGCGGGTCCCAACTCGGTGAACTCCTCGTTCTTCTATCCGTCGGTCGGCGCTTCGGTCGTGCTCTCGGAGATCATCCCGAACATGCCCAAGAACCTCTCCTACGTCAAGCTGCGTGCGTCGTACGCATCGGTGGGTTTGGCTTTCTCGCGTTTCTACGCCAATCCGACCCGCTCGTGGAACTCTTCGACCAACAGCTGGAACCTCTCGTCCCAAAGTCCGCTCTACGACCTGAAGCCCGAACGCACCAAATCGTTCGAAGTCGGTCTTACGATGCGCTTCCTCAGACATTTCAATTTCGATATTTCGTACTATAACACCCGTACGGTCAACCAGACGTTCAACACGGGTATCCCCGCAAGCTCGATGTACAGCAAGGTCTACAAGCAGGACGGCGACGTGCGCAACCGCGGTTTCGAAATGTCGCTGGGGTACAGGAACACGTGGAACCGCTTCTCTTGGGACAGCAACTTCACGGCCAGCGCCAACCGCAACAAGATCATGAAGCTGGGCAAAGAGGTGGTCGATCCCAACACGGGCAAGGTCACCCCGATCGGCGACCTGAACGTGGGTGGCATGGGCAACGTCCGCTTCATCCTGCGCGAGGGCGGTTCGCTGGGCGACATCTATTCGCGCGCCGACCTGCGCCGCGACTCGAACGGCGATATCTATCAGGATATGGACGGCAACATCTTCGTGGACAACAAGACGCAGACCAAGGATTTCATCAAGCTGGGTTCCGTATTCCCCGACGCCAATCTGGCTTGGCGCAACGACTTCCGCTGGCGCAACTTCAATTTCGGATTCCTGCTCACGGCCCGTCTGGGCGGCGTGGTCTTCTCGCGCACGCAGGCCGTGATGGATTACTACGGCGTTTCGGCCTCGTCGGCCGACGCGCGCGATGCGGGCGGCATCGTCTTCAACGGCAACGACCTGATCGATGCGCAGAAATGGTATCAGACCGTCGCCAACGGCGATACCACTCCGCAGTACTACACCTATTCGGCAACGAACGTGCGGCTGCAGGAGGCTTCGATCGGTTACACGATTCCGCGCAAGAAGCTGGGAGACGTTTGCGACATCACCGTCTCGATCGTAGGCCGTAACTTGTGGATGCTCTACAACAAGGCGCCTTTCGATCCCGAAGCGGTCGCTACCACCAGCAACTACTATCAGGGCATCGACTATTTCATGATGCCTTCGCTGCGCAGCATCGGCTTCAACGTGCGTGTCAAATTCTAATAAGCTAAAAACGCCATGAAATTCAATATATCGAATATGACGGTGGCCCTTGCGGCGGCTGCGCTCGGCGCGGCATCCTGCACGGCCAACTACGAAGATATCAACCGGAATCCCTACGAGGTCACCGCCGAGGATATGGAGCGGGACGGCTATGCCATGCGGTCGTTCATGACCACCATGCAGAGCTGGGTCATTCCGGCCGACGTCAACCAGTGCCAGTTCACCGATCTGCTGCTGGGCGGTCCCTACGGCGGCTATATCGCCGATGCGAACAGCGGATTCAATGCCGGAAAATTCTCGACCTACGACCCGCAGTCGAACTGGTCGCCGGTATTCTACCGGGTTGTCTACACCAATGAAATGTCGAACTTCACGGAGTTGTGCAAGGTGACCGAAGACGAGAACGCCATCGCCGTGGCGAAGGTGGTGAAGGTCGCCGGCGTACACCGCGTCGCCGACACCTACGGCCCGATTCCCTATACGCAGGTAGGCACGGGCGCCGATCCGGTGCCGCTGGACTCCGAGAAAGAGGTCTTCAAGGCCATGTTCGCCGATCTGGACGCAGCCGTCGAGGTGCTTACGCGCAACCGTGCAGGCATGATCACCACCGATGCCGACCGGCTTTACGGCGGCAGTCTGGAGCGCTGGGGCCGTCTGGCCAACTCGCTCAAGCTGCGTCTTGCGATGCGTATCGTCTATACGGATTTCACCACCGACGACGGACGTACTCCGCAGCAGCTGGCCGAGGAGGCCGTCAGCTCGGAGCTGGGCGTGATCGAGGACAACTCCGGCAATGCCATGTATACGGGCTTCGGCAAGGACGGCAATCCTTTCTACGTCTGCTTCTTCAGTTATAAGTCGGGTGCGGGCGATCACCGCGTCGCCGCCGATATCGCGTCGTTCATGAACGGTTACGCCGATCCCCGTTGTGCGAGCTATTTCAACGAGTCGGCTTTCGCCGCAGGCGGCTATGCCGGTCTTCGCAACGGCATTCAGATTCCCGACGATGAGCGAATCAACAACTTCTCGCGCTATAACGTGACGGCGTCGACCTCGCTGATGTGGATGAACGCTTCGGAGGTGGCCTTCCTGCGCGCCGAGGGCGCTTTGCGCGGCTGGGCGATGGGCGGCGACGCGCGGAGCTTCTACGAGGAGGGTATCCGGCTCTCGTTCGAGCGTTGCGGCGTCGCGGATCAGCTGACGGCCTATATGGCTTCGACGGCGCTTCCGGGCAGTTATGACGACCCGGCATTCGGCTACAGCTGTTCGAACCAGTCGACGGTCACGATTCCTTGGAACGACGGAGCTGCTTTCGAAGAGAACCTCGAACGCATCATCACCCAGAAGTGGATCGCCAACTTCCCGCTGGGTACCGAAGCGTGGGCCGATTACCGTCGTACGGGCTATCCGCGTCTGTTCCCGGTGGTGGTCAACAACAATCCCGACATCACCAATCTGCAGCTGGGCGCCCGACGTATGACCTATCCGCTGGAGGAGTACGAGGCGAACGGCGAAACGATCCGGGCCGCCGTGGATCAGTGGCTGGGCGGTCAGGACAAAATGTCCACCCGTCTGTGGTGGGATTGCAATCCCCGGATTCGCTAACCTATAAAACCGTCAAACTATGAAAATCAACATCAAAAGATATTTCCTGCCCCTTGCAGCCGTGCTTTTCATGGCCGGCTGCCACGAGGCCGTCGAGCCTGAGGCGATCGACGTGAACTATTCGTCATTCGAGGAGACGAATCCCGAATTGTATGCCCGGTACATGCAGGCGCTCCGGGAGTACAAGGCCGGTTCGCACAAGGCGGTGTTCGTTACGATGACCGTTCCCGAAAACGGCGCCGCGACGACCCATCGCACGCAGCATTTCACGGCGATACCCGACAGCGTCGACTTCATCGTGGTGAACCCGGTTCCGGCCGTGCTCTGCCAGACGCTTGTCGATGAAATCCGGAAAGTGCATGAGAAGGGGACCCGTGTCCTCTTCAATATCGACCTGCAGACATTCGAAAACGACTGGACGCAGGTGCTGAAGGCGGACCCCACGCTCAGCGAGGAAGATGCGCTGACTTATCTCGGCGGCCGTGTCGGCGAGCAGATCGCGCTGGTAGACCGCTGGGGCTATGACGGCTTCATCTTCACCTATACGGGCAAGGCCGTAGGCAGCATGCAGGACGAGGCGCTGGCCGTCTATACGGCCCGTCAGGAAGCGCTCTTCGCGCCGATCCGCGCTTGGCACGAGGCTCATCCCTCGCATGCGCTCGTCTTCCGCGGCTTCACCGGAGCCGTTACGGAGGCGAATATGCCGCTGCTGGACGAGTGCGCCTACATCATCCTGCCGACCAATGACGTGAAGACGCTCGACGAGATGTCGTTCTCGGCTCTTACCGCAGTCAGCGTTGCCGGCGTGCCGGCCGACCGTCTGATCGTGACGGCCCAGACCACCCGTCCCGGCGACGACAAGAAGGAGTTCGGTTATACCGGCATGGTCGATGCCTTCGGCGATACGGTCGAGGCGATCGAGGCTTGGGCCGGATGGGTGACGCTCCCTTCGCCGGGCTATACCCGTGCGGGGCTGCTGATCGAGGATGTCCAGTACGACTATTACAACCCCGCCAAGGTGTGGGCCAAGACCCGCGAGGCGATCGGCATTATGAACCCCTCCATCTAAAAACTGACAGCCATGAAATACAACAAATGCTTATTGGTTCTCTCGGCGCTCGCCGCAGTCGCTTTTACCGGCTGCAAGAACGAGGATGTCGAGAAGCATCGTTTCGATAACAAGTTCTATATCACCTCGACCATTCTGTCCGACGACCTGCTGATCAAGAGCGACACGCCGGGATATACCAAGACGATCGAGTCGCGTCTGGCCAAGCCTGCCGCGCAGCAGGTCGCCGTGACGATCGGGGCCGATCCGTCGCAGGTAGCCGCCTACAACATGATCTATGGCGACAACGCCGTGGCGCTTCCCGCCGAATGCTACGAACTCTCTTCCAATCGGATCGACATTGCGGCCGGTCAGGTGAGCGGCGACGCGATAGAGATCGTGTTCAAGGACATCAATACGCTCGACGGCAGCCTGCGTTACGTGCTGCCCGTGACGGTCACTTCGTGCAATGGCGTGGATCTGCTCGACAGCCGCAGTACGGTCTACTTCGTGGCCCGTCAGGGTGCGATGATCAACGTGGTGGCCAACATCGCGTGGATGAACTTCCCGGTCAGCTGGTCGGCCGACGCCAAACCGCTCGTCAGCGGCATGAAGCAGGTCACCATCGAGGCCCTGCTGCGCAGCGCCGACTGGACCGACGGCCGCGGCGACGCCCTCAGCTCGGTATTCGGTATCGAAGGCAACTTCCTCGTGCGCATCGGCGACGCCGACCGTCCGCGCGACCAGCTCCAGCTGGCGACGGGATCGGCCAACGGCGGCAACTGGCCCGCAGCCAATGCCGCTCCGGGGCTTCCGGTCAATGAGTGGGTGCATATCGCCGTGGTTTGGGATGCCGTAAACGGCGAGCGTATCTATTACCAGAACGGCAAGCAGGTGGCCTACTCCAATCAGAAGATGAGCGGATCGGTTACGCTGACCGGCAACTGTTACGTCGGCAAGTCGTACAACGAGGAGCGTTACATCCCCGGAGAGATTTCCGAGCTGCGCGTTTGGAGCGTGGCCCGTACGCCGGAGCAGATCGCCGGCAACATGTACGGTGTCAGCCCCGAAAGCGAGGGGCTGGTGGCCTACTGGAAATTCAACGAGGGTTCCGGTTCGACGATCATCGACCATGCGAACGGCACGAATCTCTCTGCCGTGGGCGGCACGCCGACTTGGATTCCCGTAACTCTTCCTGAAGTAAAATAACCAATAACAGCTATTACGCATGAAAACGAGATATTTCAAATCCGGTATTCTCGCCGCAGCCGCAGCCTTGCTCTACTCCGCTGCGTTCGTCTCCTGCACGGACGATGTCACGGTCGGCGAGTGGGACGGCGCCGGCTCGATCGAAACGGGCCTCAATGAAACGGGCGCCGTGCTGCAGGACCTCAACTCCGGGAAGTCGAACACCACCGTCGAATTGTGGAAGGAGACCTACACCGCCGACCTGCGTCTGATGTTGACCAAAGCCCCCGCCGAGGGGTTCACGGCTAGGGCCAAGTTCGATACCTCCTATGACGCGGGGCAGTACAACAAGGCCAACGGTACGGATTATACGCTTTATCCGGCCGACAAGGTGACTTTTGCCAACGACGGTCTCTTTGCCGCCGCGGGCCGCAATGTCGAACTTACGGTCGAAATGACCGTCGAGGCCGCCGAAGGGCTTGCAGCCGGCCGGGGATATCTGATCCCCGTAGCCCTCGAAGCCGACGGCGTGATCCTCAAGGAGAGCCATTGTTTCTACGTGGTGAAGGATATGACCTCGATGCCTACCTGTTACAAGGGCGACGACCTGCCGAAGGGCTTCCTGTTCTTCGAGGTCAACGACGTCAATCCGCTCAACGCCCTGACGTTCGAACTCGAAGACGGCCGCCTGCTGTGGGATGTGGTCTGCCTCTTTTCGGGCAACATCAACCATCATGCGGACCGCAACGCTCCGTTCCTGAGCCTCAATCCGCAGACCCAGTATTGGATGGATAACAACGAAGCCTTCATCCAGCCGCTGCGCAAGCGCGGTATGAAGGTGATCATGTGCGTGCTGGGCAACCACGACCAGTCGGGTGTGGCGCAACTTTCCGACTACGGATGCCAGATGTTCGCCAAGGAGCTGGCCACGTTCTGCGAAACATACAATATCGACGGCGTATGCTTCGACGACGAGTATTCGAACGCTCCCGATCTTTCGAATCCCTACTATGCTTCGCGCAGCTCGGCGCGGGCGGCCCGTCTGGCCTACGAATCGAAGAAGGCGATGCCCGACAAGCTTGTGGTCGCCTACTGCTACTCTTCGTTCCATATCAGCAGCTGGCCGACCGAGATCGAGGGACAGGACATTGCGGAGTGGGTCGATATCGCCGTGGGCGATTACGGTCAGTCCACCTCGCCCAAGGGCAACATGACCCAGAAGCAGTGCTCGGCCATCTCGATGGAGTTCAACCGCGGTACGGGCGGCAACTTCACCAGCGGCGTCGCCGAGGGAATGCTCAATCCGACGACCGGCAAGGGCTGGTTCATGGGCTTCGCGCCCGACCCGCTGAAGAATACCAACGGCAGGGTGGATAAGAATGCTTGGCGCAATATTTTCGTCAACCGGCTGAACAAAGGTCCCGAAACTCTCTACGGATCGCCGCTCAAGGAACCGGAGCACTTCTACAAGTTCGCCGACACCACGCGCTATAATTATCCTGAGGACCTGCCGGACACCTATTCGCGTCCGGCGCAGCCTGAGTGGCCGAACTATTGATTCGATTCCGCCTTGCGGGCGGGGTGCGGCCCTGCCTGCGAGGCGATATTAACCGAAAAACAGTAAACGATGAAAAACATGTATAAATATGCGCTGCTTTTCGCCCTCGCGGGCGGCGTAGCGCTCTTCACCGGCTGCCGCGCCGACGAGGAGGTCGATCTGGCGGGCTACCCCGAAACGCCGGTCGGCGCAACGATCTCCGGTACTACGGACCGGGTGGCGACTTTCGCGGGAACTTATGATAATGAAGGCGTGCTGAATCTCGCCGGTTCGCTTTCGGGCGAGTATACCATTGCCCTTGCGCAGGCCAGCCCCGAAGAGACGGTCGTCCGCGTGGAGCCTATTATCACCAACGTACCGGCCGAGCTGGTTGAAATCAGTGCGCGCGAGCTGGTGATTCCCGCCGGCAGCACTACGGCGGCAGTCTCGGTAAGGATGATCGAGGAGAACTACGACTTCATGGAGAATGTGTTCGGGCCTGTGACCTACGAGCTGGGCGTGCGTGTGGTCGAAGCGCGCGGTTCGCAGGTTCCCGTGGTGGACGGCGAGGCGAAGATGGTGATCGAAAAGGCTGCCTATGTCGCTGTCGCGTCGCTCGTGGGCGTCGAGGGCAATGCCGTGACTTTCAAACGCAACTTCATCGACGGTGCGATCGTCAACGAAGATCCGATAACATATGACGTGAAGGTCGTGGTGGACCGTCCCGTGCTGGAGGATACGAAGTTCGTCGTGAAATCGGCGGGCATTCCCGAAGGATTTGCCGATGACGAGCGCTTTACGCCCGCTGCCGAGGTGACGATTCCGGCCGGGGCGAAAGAGTCGGACGCAACGACGTGGTCGGTGACGGACGACTTCCTCGAAGCGGACGAAGAACTCGGCACTTTCCCGGTACAGCTCACGGCCGAGCTGGTCGGCGATACCGCCGGGGCCGCCGTCGATCCGGAGGATGCCGGCGTTGCGATTTCGATCGTGAAGAAGTCCGATCTCCTGACTTTCCTGTCCGCGGCCGATCCGTCGTGGAAGAAGTATCCGACGAGCGGATGGACCGTGCAAACCAACGGCAGCGCATGGCCGGATGCCAATACCGCTCTCTGGGACGGAAGCTCGTCTACCGATATTTATACTTGGAGCGATCCCTCGCTCGAACTTACGATCGACATGAAGACCTCGCAGTGGGTCGCCGGTTTTGATATTCAGGCTTACGGAAGTATCGGCTACATGGGCGAGTACTTCGAGCTTTCGACGTCGGAAGACGGGGAGAACTGGACGCCGCACGGAGAGCTCCGGCAGGCCGAGGCTCCCAACAGAGGCTATGGCGCAACCAACTACGTTCAGCTGCTCAAACCCTGCAACGCCCGCTATGTCAAGTGGGTCGGCACGAAGGGCAGCGCCTATACGCCCGACATCACGGAGTTGTATATCTACGGCCGGAACGAATAACCGCTATCCGGTCCGAATGTTAACGGAGGCTCCCCGCAGAAATGCGGGGAGCTTTTTCTCGGTCTTGACTTTTGTCGGCGGAGGTCCGTCGTCCGGCAATCAGGTCGGTTTGACACTTTTGTAGCCAAAATTCATCATTTTGTGCATTTTTTCGTCCGAAAGGTAGCTTTTCAGCGGGAAAGAGCGTATATTCGCTGCGCTGAAATTGTTTTGTCGATAATGCTGGAGAGAATTCAATATGCGCTGTTCGTGCTGCTCTTCGTGCTGGCGGGAAGTCTCGACGGTGCGACGCCGCAGGGAGGCGCATGCCGGGTACAGCCCGGAATGAGTCCGCAGGCCGCACTCCATGCACCCGTTACGGCGCAGAATTATTTCACGGCCGCCGTAATGCTTTCGGGCGACGCTTCGATCGAGATTCCGGCCCACTCTTCGGAGCATAAGGCCATCGTGCGGCATCGTTTCTATGCCCGTTCGGCTGCGGCGGAAGCCGTGGCGCAGCAAAACTCGGCGCTCTCGGACCGCGGCGCGCTCTATTCCAAGCCGGTCGATTACTACATCTTTTCTCTGGGGCGGATTCTGATTTAGCCCCGGCTGTCCCTTTTTGCCAGCCGCATGGTTTCCGGCCGCGACGTCCCGTCCGCCGGGGGCATGCCCGTTTTTCGTGTTCCGGAATATAAATTCGTAAAATAACAGGTTATGTATTTCACGCTATTGGTGGTCGTCATCCTGACGGCCATTGCGCTGGTCGCAGTCGCGCTGGGTATCGCCCGCGCCGTGTCGCCGCGTTCGTACAACCCCCAGAAGGGCGAAGCGTATGAGTGCGGCATCCCGACACGGGGCCGGTCGTGGATGCAGTTCAAGGTGGGTTACTACCTCTTTGCGATCCTGTTCCTGATGTTCGACGTCGAGACGGTGTTCCTCTTTTCGTGGGCCGTCGTCGTGCAGGAGCTGGGCGTATACGGACTGGTGAGCATCCTCTTCTTTTTGGTCGTCCTGATTTTGGGCCTTGCGTACGCATGGCGGAAAGGAGCTTTGGAATGGAAATAAAGAGAGAACCGAAGATCAAGTCGATGAAATACGAAGATTTCAACGACAACGAATACCTCGAAAAGATGGTCGCCGAACTGCGCGACAACAATACGAACGTGATCGTGGGCTGTCTGGACGAGCTGATCGAATGGGGCCGCAGCAACAGCCTGTGGCCGCTGACCTTCGCCACGAGCTGCTGCGGCATCGAGTTCATGGCCGTGGGCGCGGCGCGTTACGATTTCGCCCGGTTCGGGTTCGAAGTGGCCCGCGCCTCGCCGCGTCAGGCCGACTTCATCATGGTCGCCGGCACCATCACCCACAAAATGGCCCCGGTGCTCAAGCGCCTTTACGACCAGATGGCCGATCCGAAGTATGTGATCGCCGTGGGCGGCTGCGCCATCAGCGGCGGACCCTTCAAGAAGTCGTACCACGTGCTGAACGGCGTGGACAGGATTCTGCCCGTCGATGTCTATATACCCGGCTGTCCGCCGCGGCCCGAAGCGATGCTTTACGGCCTGATGCAGCTGCAGCGCAAAGTGAAGCTGCAGCGTTTCTTCGGCGGGGTGAACAAGCAGATCGGCTGCGAAGAGTATGAAGAGCTGCTGCGCCGCGACCTGACCTCGGAGCGGAACGATTTGAATGTGGAAGGAGGAGAAAAGCAATGAGTATGACGCTGAAAGACAAGATAACGGCATGGGAACCTCAGGCCGTATGGTCCGAGGCGGGCGACGGCATGTGGACCGTGCCCGCGGAGAAGTTTCACGATCTGGCCGCCCGGCTCAGGGCCGAGGGATTCGATTTCCTGCGCAGTCTGACGGGCATGGACTGGGGCGAAGAGGGCTTCGGAGCCGTCTATCACCTCGAAGCCACCGCCACGGGCGAAAACGTCGTCCTGCGGACGCTGACGCCGAGCCGCGAGAAATGCGGCCTGCCCTCGGTCTGCGATTTGTGGAAGGCCGCCGAGCTGAACGAACGCGAGGTGTTCGACTATTTCGGCATCGGGTTTCTGAACCATCCCGACATGCGGCGGCTGTTCCTGCGCGACGACTGGGTGGGGTATCCTCTGCGCAAAGATTACGATCCGGCGCTCAATCCGCTGCGCATGACCAACGAGGTGTCGAAGGACAGCGCTCCGAGTTTCGAGCTGACCTCCGACGGCAGTTTCATCCGCAAGCGCAACGTGCTCTTCGAAGAGGACGAATACGTCATCAACGTCGGTCCCCAGCACCCTGCGACGCACGGTGTGCTGCGCTTCCGGGTGTCGCTGGAGGGCGAGATCATCAAGAAGCTCGACGTGCACTGCGGTTATATCCACCGCGGCATCGAGAAGCTGTGCGAGGGGCTGACCTATCCCCAGACGCTGGCCCTTACGGACCGGCTGGATTATCTGGGGGCCGCGCAGAACCGCCATGCGCTCTGTATGTGCATCGAGAAGGGGCTGGGCGTCGAGGTGTCGGAGCGGGTGCAGTATATCCGCACGATCATGGACGAGCTGCAGCGCATTGATTCGCACCTGCTGTTCTTCGCGTGTCTCTGTATGGACATGGGGGCTTTGACGGCGTTCTTCTACGGGTTCCGCGACCGTGAGAAGGTGCTTGACATTCTGGAGCAGACCACGGGAGGCCGCCTGATACAGACCTACAACACCATCGGCGGCGTGCAGGCCGACATCCATCCCGAATTCGTGCGCAAGGTCAAGGAGTTCATCGCCTATATGCGTCCGCTGCTGCGCGAATACCACGAAATATTCACGGGCAACGTCATCGCGCAGGAACGTCTGAAGGGAACGGGCGTGCTGACCCGTGAGGATGCGATCTCGTTCGGCGCCACGGGCGGCACGGGACGCGCCGCCGGCTGGGCCTGCGACGTGCGCAAGCGGCATCCCTACGCCATGTACGGCAAGGTCGATTTCGAGGAGGTGCTCTTCACCGAGGGCGACTGCTTCGCCCGCTACATGGTCCGCATGCGCGAGATCGAGCAGAGCATGAACATCGTCGAACAGCTGATCGACAATATTCCCGAAGGGGAATACCAGCTGAAGATGAAGCCGGTGATCCGCATTCCCGAAGGCAGCTACTACGCCGCCGTCGAGGGGAGCCGCGGCGAATTCGGCGTGTTTATCGAGAGCCGGGGCGACAAGTCGCCTTACCGCATGAAGTTCCGTTCGACGGGACTGCCGCTGGTGTCGTGTCTCGAAACCATAGCGAAGGGGACGAAGATCGCCGACCTGATCGCCATAGGCGGTACGCTCGATTACGTCGTACCCGATATAGACCGGTAAGAGGTTGAAAGTTTCGTCGGTTGGCGGCGGCTCTTCCTGATGTTTTTTCCGCCGCAGGCGGATAAGTCCCCTCCGAGGAGGGGATTTAGGGGAGGGTCAGACTTGTAAACACGGCCAGAGACCGTGAATTGCAGCCGGGGAGAGCGGAAAACGGATTGAAAAAGGAAAAACTTACAGATATGTTTGATTTTAGTATAGTAACGAGCTGGATTCACGGGCTGCTCACGTCGCTGATGCCCCTCGGACTGGCGGTCTTTCTGGAGTGCGTGATCGTCGGCGTCTGCCTGCTGCTGATGTATACGGTGATCGCCATCCTGATGATCTTCATGGAGCGCAAGGTCTGCGCGGCTTTCCAGTGCCGTCTGGGACCGGTGCGCGTGGGGCCGTGGGGCACGCTGCAGGTCATCTGCGACGTATTCAAAATGCTCACCAAGGAGATCATCACCATCCGCCGTTCGGACAAGTTCCTCTACAACCTCGCGCCCTACATCGTCATTCTGGCGTCGGTGCTGGCGTTCGCCTGCCTGCCCGTGAACAAGGGGCTGGAGGTGCTGGACTTCAACGTGGGCGTCTTCTTCATGATGGCCGCGTCGTCGATCGGCGTGGTCGGCATCCTGCTGGCGGGGTGGAGTTCCAACAACAAGTATTCGCTCATCGGCGCCATGCGGAGCGGCGCGCAGATGATTTCGTACGAGCTTTCGATCGGCCTTTCGATCCTGACGATCATCGTGCTGACCGACACCATGCAGTTCTCCGAGATCGTGGCCCGGCAGGCCGACGGCTGGTTCATCTTCAAGGGGCATATTCCGGCGCTGATCGCCTTCGTGATCTACCTGATCGCGGGCAACGCCGAGGTGAACCGCGGCCCGTTCGATCTGCCGGAAGCCGAGTCGGAGCTGACGGCGGGGTATCACACCGAGTATTCGGGCATGCACTTCGGACTCTTCTACGTCGCCGAGTTCGTCAATCTGTTTATCGTCGCGGGCGTGGCCGCCACGATCTTCCTCGGAGGCTGGATGCCGCTGCATATCTCCGGCTGGGAGGGCTTCAACGCCGCGATGGACTACATTCCGGGCTTTGTCTGGTTCTTCGGCAAGGCGTTCTTCGTGGTGTGGCTGCTGATGTGGATCAAGTGGACATTCCCGCGCCTGCGTATCGACCAGATACTGACGCTCGAATGGAAGTATCTGGTGCCGATCGGACTGGCCAACCTGCTGCTGATGGTCGTTGTCGTTGTATTTAAACTGCATTTTTAGCCATGAAAAGCTATATCAAAGGATTCTTTCACGGACTGGGTTCCCTGCTGACGGGACTCAAGGTGACGGGCCGCGAATTTTTCACGCCCAAGGTCACCGAGCAGTATCCGGAGAACCGCGCCACGCTCAGGATGTTCGATCGCTTCTGCGGCGAACTGACCATGCCGCACGACGCCGAGGGGCGGAACAAGTGTATCGCCTGCGGCCTGTGTCAGTCGGCGTGTCCCAACGGCACCATCCGCATCACGACCGAAATGGTCGCCGATCCCGAAACGGGCAAGAGCCGCAAGCGGCTGGTGCTCTACGAGTACGATCTGGGGGCGTGCATGTTCTGCCGTCTGTGCGTCAATGCCTGCCCGACCGGGGCGATCCGTTTCTCGACCGACTTCGAACATGCGGTCTACACGCGCGAAAAGCTGGTCAAAACCCTGAATAAACGATAAGCCATGGAGATAACACTCGAATTAATCGTCTTTACGGTGCTGGCGGTCTTCACGGCCGTGAGCGCTCTGCTGGCCGTGACGACCAAGCGCATCCTGCGCGCGGCGACCTACCTGCTGTTCGTGCTGTTCGGTACGGCGGGCATCTATTTCCAGCTCAACTATTCGTTTCTCGGCGCGGTGCAGCTGCTGATCTATGCCGGCGGCATCACGGTGCTGTACGTCTTTTCGATCCTTTTGACGTCGAGTCAGGGCGACAAGTCGGAGGACCTGAAGGGATATAAACTCTTCGTGGGGCTGGCCGCGACGCTGCTGAGTCTCGGCGTCTGCCTTTATGTGACGCTCGGACACGATTTCAGGCCCTCGCATTTCGTCCACGGCGAACTGCACGTGCAGACCATCGGCCATGCGCTGATGAGCAGCGGCAAGTACGGCTACGTGCTGCCGTTCGAGGTCATCAGCATCCTGCTGCTGGCCTGCATCGTCGGCGGAATCCTCATCGCACGCAAACGCTAAAAAAGTACGGCTATGATACACATGGAATATTACCTCGTCCTCTCCACGATCATGATGTTCGTGGGAATTTACGGATTCGTCACGCGCCGCAACCTGCTGGCGATGCTGATCTCCGTCGAGCTGATCCTCAATTCGGTCGATATCAACTTTGTCGTCTTCAACCGGTTCCTCTTTCCGGAACAGCTGGAAGGGTTCTTCTTTACGCTGTTCGCCATCGGGATCAGCGCCGCGGAGACGGCCGTCGCCATCGCCATCATCATCAATATTTACCGCAACATCCGCAATATCGAGGTCAAGAGCCTGCGGGAGATGAAGTGGTAGCCGAAAACGAAAAACGACTCTTATGGAATATACGATTCTGATTCTGCTGCTGCCCCTGCTGAGCTTCCTCTTCTTAGGCTTGGCCGGCATGAAGCTCAAGCCCGCAGCGGCGGGCCTCGTCGGCACGGCGGTGCTGGGGGTGGTGACGCTGCTGAGCTGCTGCACGGCGTTCGAATACTTCACGGCCGGACGCGATGCCGCCGGGGCGTTCCCGACGCTGATTCCGTGGAATACGGTCTGGCTGCCGATCAGCCGTACGCTGCATATCGACATGGGCATCCTGCTGGACCCGATTTCGGTGATGATGCTCGTGGTGATCTCGACCGTCTCGCTGATGGTGCATGTCTACTCGCTGGGCTACATGAAGGGCGAACGGGGTTTCCAGCGTTACTACGCCTTCCTGTCGCTGTTTACGATGAGCATGATGGGGCTTGTGGTGGCGACCAATATTTTCCAGATGTACCTGTTCTGGGAGCTGGTGGGCGTCAGCTCTTATTTGCTGATCGGCTTCTACTATACAAAGAAGGAGGCCGTCGCCGCGTCGAAGAAGGCCTTTATCGTGACGCGCTTCGCCGATTTGGGATTCCTCGTCGGAATCCTCTTCTACGGCTATTACGCCGGGACGTTCTCCTTTACGCCGGAGGTGCGGCTGCTGGCCGCCGCCGGGACGATGATCCCGCTGGCGCTGGGGCTGATGTTCATCGGCGGCGCGGGCAAGAGCGCCATGTTCCCGCTCCACATCTGGCTGCCCGACGCCATGGAAGGCCCGACGCCCGTGTCGGCGCTGATCCACGCCGCGACGATGGTCGTGGCGGGCGTCTACCTCGTGGCGCGCATGTTCCCGCTCTTTATCGGCTATGCGCCCGATGTGCTCCATTGGACGGCCTACATCGGTGCCTTTACGGCGTTGTACGCCGCTGTCGTGGCCTGCGTGCAGAGCGATATCAAGCGCGTGCTGGCGTTCAGCACCATTTCGCAGATCGGTTTTATGATCGTGGCGCTGGGCGTCTGCACCTCGGCCGATCCGCATGCGGGCGGGCTGGGTTACATGGCTTCGATGTTCCACCTCTTCACCCACGCCATGTTCAAGGCCCTGCTGTTCCTCGGCGCCGGATGTATCATCCACGCCGTCCACTCCAACGAAATGTCGGCCATGGGCGGCCTGCGCAGGTATATGCCCGTGACGCACGCCACGTTCCTCGTCGCCTGCCTCGCCATTGCCGGCATCTGGCCCCTGAGCGGTTTCTTCTCGAAGGACGAGATACTGACGGCCTGCTTCGCGTTCAGTCCCGCGATGGGGTGGCTGATGACCGCCGTCGCCGGACTGACGGCGTTCTACATGTTCCGCCTGTACTACAATATCTTCTGGGGGCGCGAGAACCGGGAGCTGCATGCCGCGCACAGGCCGCATGAGGCTCCGCTGACGATGACCCTGCCGCTGGTGTTTCTGGCGGCGGTGACGCTCGTCGGGGGCGCGATCCCGTTCGGAAAGTTCGTCAGCAGCGACGGCATGCCCTACACCATTCATATCGACTGGCGTGTGGCGGGCGTGAGCCTTTGCGTGGCCGCCGCGGGCATTGCGCTGGCCACGTGGATGTACCTGCGCGAGCGGCAGCCCGTTGCCGACCGGCTGGCCCTGCGGTTCCGCGGCCTGCACAGGGCGGCCTATAACCGGTTCTATATCGACGACGTTTATCAGTTCGTCACCCACAAGGTGATCTTCCGCTTTGTTTCGACCCCGATCGCGTGGTTCGACCGCCACGTCGTGGACGGCTTTATGAATCTGCTGGCAAGGGCGGCCGGCGGCGCGGCGTACGCGATCCGCGACATGCAGAGCGGCAGCGTGCAGCGTTACTGCATCTGGTTTCTCGGCGGGGCGCTGGGCTTTACGATCATCCTGCTGTTAATCCGTTAATTTGAAGTTGTTATGAATATGTTATCCTTGTTTCCCGCCATTCCGCTGCTGATGATGCTGGGACTTTGGCTGTCGAAATCGACGCGGCAGATCCGTGCCGTGATGGTGGCGGGGTCTTCGCTGCTGCTGTTGCTGGCGGCGGCGCTGGTGGTGCGCTACCTCGGCCTGCGCGAAGCGGGCGAGACGGCCGCCATGCTCTTTACCGCGAGCCATGTGTGGTACGCTCCGCTCGATATCCACTATGCGGTGGGCGTGGACGGCATCTCGGTCGCCATGCTGCTGCTGTCGGCCGTCATCGTATTTACGGGTACGTTCGCTTCGTGGCGGATGCAAACGCAGATCAAGGAGTACTTCCTCTGGTTCTGCCTGCTGAGCGTCGGCGTTTTCGGATTCTTTATCTCGGTGGACCTCTTCACGATGTTCATGTTCTACGAGGTGGCGCTGATCCCGATGTACCTGCTGATAGGTGTCTGGGGCAGCGGCCGCAAGGAGTACGCCGCCATGAAGCTGACGCTGATGCTCATGGGCGGTTCGGCGCTGCTGCTGATCGGCATTCTGGGCATCTATTTCGGCGCCGGGGCGACGACGATGAATATTCTGGAAATCGCGCAGCTGCACAGCATTCCGCTCGCGCAGCAGTATGTCTGGTTTCCGCTGGTCTTCGTCGGGTTCGGCGTGCTGGGCGCGCTGTTCCCGTTCCATACATGGAGTCCCGACGGCCATGCCTCGGCTCCGACGGCGGTGTCGATGCTCCATGCCGGGGTGCTGATGAAGCTGGGCGGTTACGGCTGTTTCCGCGTGGCGATGTACCTGATGCCTGAGGCGGCGCACGAACTGAGCTGGATATTCATCGTCCTGACGACAATCTCGGTCGTCTACGGGGCTTTGGCGGCCTGCGTGCAGACCGACCTCAAATACATCAACGCCTATTCGTCGGTGTCGCACTGCGGGCTGGTGCTCTTCGCCATTCTGATGATGAACACCACGGCCGGAACGGGAGCGATTCTGCAGATGCTGAGCCACGGCCTGATGACGGCCCTCTTCTTCGCTCTGATCGGCATGATTTACGGCCGTACGCATACGCGCGACATCCGTGAGCTGAGCGGCCTGATGAAGGTCATGCCCTTCCTTGCGGTGGGGTACGTCATCGCGGGTCTTGCGAACCTCGGACTGCCGGGGCTGAGCGGCTTCGTGGCCGAAATGACCATCTTCAACGGCGCGTTCATGAACGATGACACGTTCCACCGCGTCGTGACGATCATCGCCTGCACGAGCATCGTGATTACGGCGGTTTACATCCTGCGGGTGGTGGGGAAAATTATTTACGGCACCTGCACCGACGAACACCACCTCAAGCTGACGGACGCCACGTGGGACGAGCGGCTGTCGGTCGTCTGTCTCGTCGCCGCCATCACCGGCATGGGTCTCGCGCCGCTGTGGGTGAGCGACATGATCCGGGGGAGCGTGACGGGCATCATTGCACAATTAATGAGTTAAGCGATTATGGATTACAGCAACATATTTACCTCTATGCAGGCCGAAGTGACGCTCATCGCGGTGATCGTCCTGCTGTTTCTCTATGACCTGATCGCGGGGGAGCGGGGACGCCGCCGGTTTTCGGCCGTCGCCTGCGGACTGCTCGCGCTGCAGGTCGCGGTCAATGTCGTTCCGGGGACTCCGGGCGAAGTGTTCGGGGGCATGTTCCAGTACGTGCCGATGCACTCCGTCGTCAAGAGCGTGCTGACCGTCGGGACGCTGATCGTCTTCCTGCAGGCCGATGCGTGGCTGCGCCGCGGGGATACGGCCCACAAGCAGGGCGAGTTCTACATCCTGACCCTCTCGACGCTGCTGGGCATGTATCTGATGGTCGGCGCGGGCAACTTCCTGCTTTTCTTTATCGGCATGGAGCTGGCTTCGGTGCCGATGGCCTGTCTGGTGGCGTTCGACAAGTACAAGCGTTATTCGGCCGAGGCGGGTGCGAAGTACATCCTCTGCGCCCTCTTTGCCAGCGGGCTGATGCTCTATGGAATCTCGTTCTTCTACGGGACGACCGGGACGCTCTATTTCGGCGACATGGCGGCGCGCATTACGGGTTCGCCGCTGCAGATCATGGCCATGGTCTTCTTCTTCGCGGGGCTGGGGTTCAAGATTTCGCTGGTCCCGTTCCACCTCTGGACAGCCGACACCTATCAGGGCGCGCCGACGACGGTGACCTCCTACCTGTCGGTGGTGTCGAAAGGCTCGGCGGCGTTCGTGCTGATGACCGTGCTGATGAAGGTCTTCGGGCCGATGATCGGGCAGTGGCAGACGCTGCTCTATGCCGTGACGGTGCTGTCGATCACGGTGGCGAACCTCTTCGCCATCCGGCAGAAGGACCTGAAACGCTTCCTCGCCTTCTCGTCCATCTCGCAGGCCGGTTACATCATGCTGGCCGTGATCGGCGGGAGCGCCTTCGGCATGACTTCGCTGGTCTTCTACGTGCTGGTTTACATGGCCGCGAACCTCGCGGTTTTCGGTGTCGTTTCGACGGTCGAGCAGCATAGCGGCGGCAAGGTCGGGATCGAAGATTACAACGGACTGTACCGCACCAATCCCAAGCTGGCGCTGATGATGACCCTCGCGCTCTTCTCGCTGGCGGGGATTCCGCCCTTTGCCGGGTTCTTCTCGAAGTTCTTCGTCTTCGCCGCGGCGTTCAAAGGCGGCTTCCACCTGCTGGTGTTCATCGCGCTGATCAATACGGTCGTCTCGCTCTATTACTACCTGCTGGTGGTCAAGGCGATGTATATCACTCCGAACGATGCGCCCGTCGCGCCGTTCCGCAGCGACCGCTATACCCGCATCAGTCTTGCGCTCTGCATGGCGGGCGTCCTGCTGCTGGGAGTCGTCAGCGCCGTATACGACGGCATAAACGCTTTCGCGTTCGGGCTTTGACGGGGTGAATAGAAAAAGAGGGCGGCATCTTCTGCGGATGCCGCCCTCTTTTCGTGCGGATGAGTTTTTGCCAGCGCAATGCCGGCGGGCCTGCCGCCGTTTCAGTTGTCCGGCCGAGGCCGTCTTGTGTGCTTCTTGAGGCCGGTCGCCTGCCGTTGTCCGGGGCCGTCGCGCCGTCAGTCTTCGTGGGCTTTTTCGAGATTCAGCAGGTGGGTTTTCACGCCCAGACCTCCGGCATAGCCGACCAGTGCGCCCGTGCTGCCGACCACGCGGTGGCAGGGGACGACGATGGCGATCGGGTTGCGGTTGTTGGCCATGCCTACCGCGCGGCAGGCCGTCGGGCGGCCGATCTGCGCCGCGATCTGGCCGTAGGTGCGGGTCTCGCCGTAAGGGATCGTCCTCAGGGCCTCCCACACGGCCTGCTGGAACGGAGTGCCGGCGGGCGCCAGCGGGAGGGTGAACTCGCGGCGCGTTCCGGCGAAGTATTCGGCCAGCTCGGCTGCCGCCTGCAGGAGCAGGGGGCCGGCCGTCTCCGGCGTGCACGCCTCCGGGGCGTTGCGCGGTCTGCGCCGGTTGCGGTATTCGCGGCCGAAGAAGATGCGGGTGACGGCTTCGTCCGAAGCCGTGATGCCGAGTTTTCCGACGGGTGTTTCGATGAAGAGCATCCGTTCCATATCGTCTCGTTTTAAAGGTTGTCCAGCGTGTAACGGATCATTTTCTGCCGCACGTTCGCCGTATCGTGGGGCTGCATCGAGTGGTTCTGGTCGGGGTAGACCATCATGTCGTACTGCTTGCCGCAGCGGTTCAGGGCGCGGGTCATCTCGACGGTGTTCTGGAAGTGGACGTTGTCGTCGGCCGTGCCGTGGATGATCAGCAGCCGGGTCTTGGTGTCGTCGAGCATCCGGGCGAAGTTGATCGGCGAGTTGTCGTCGTAACCCGAAGCGTTGTACTGCGGCAGGTTGTTGTAGATTTCGGTGTAGATCGAATCGTAGTAGCGCCACGAAGTGACGGGCGCCACGGCGATTGCCATTTTGAACAGTCCGTGCCCTTTGAGCGCGCAGCTCAGGGCCATGAATCCGCCGTACGACCAGCCGTAGATGCCGATGCGCGTCGGGTCGGTATAAGGCTGCGCCGCCATGTAGCGGGCCAGCGAGAGCTGATCCTCGACTTCGAGCGCGCCCAGCCGTCCGTAGGTCTGTTTCTTGAATTTCTCGCCCCGGAAACCCGTGCCGCGTCCGTCGGCGCAGACCACGATATAGCCCTTGTCGGCCAGTGCGTCCTCCCAGTCGAGCGACCAGCGGTCGCGCACCGACTGCGAGCCGGGACCCGAATACTGCGTCAGCAGGACGGGGTAGCGGTGCGAAGGGTCGAAGCCGCGGGGTTTGACGATGTAGGCGTTGAGCGTGTCGCCGCGCTCGGTGGCGAAGGTGAAGAACTCCTTCTGCGGGCGGTTCGCGGCGGCCAGCTCATCGCGCAGGGCCTTGCTGTCGGCCAGCAGGCGGACCGGGTTGCCCTCGCCGTCGCAGATCTCGACCCGGTTGGGGGTCGCGGCGTTGGAGAAGGTCGAGATGTAGTATTTCATGCCGGCGCTCGGCGCGATCGTGTAGAAGCCTTCGCCCGTGGTCAGGCGGCGTTTCTGCGTGCCGTCGAGCCGTACGCTGTAGAGGTTGCGGCGCAGGGGGGAGGTCTCGGTCGAGAGGTACCATACGCGCTTGCCGTCGGTACCCGTGACGTCGGTCACCTCCCAGTCGCCCTTGGTCACCTGCGCGAGAAAACCCCGGCGGATGCTGTAGAGGTAGAGGTGCATGTATCCCGTATGACTCTCCTGTCGTACGAGGAAGCGGTCTTTGTCCACGAACGTCAGCGAGGAGTCGTCCACGCGCTCGACGTACTGCTGCGAACGCTCGTCGTAGATTGTGCGCTGGGCGCCGTTAGGCTCGCAGAGGATCACCTCGAAGGTGTTCTGGCGGCGGTTGAGCCGGAAGAAGTAGAGCCGCCCGTCGGGGGTCCAGCCGATGCGGGGGATGTACTGGTCGGTTTCGCGGCCCGTGTCGATGCGCTCTTTGGCGCCGGTCGCGAGGTCGCAGACCCACACTTCGACCGTCGAATTGCGTTCGCCGGCCTTGGGGTATTTGAACGAGTAGGCCTGATTGTAGAGTTTGCCGTCGAAGCGCATCATCTCCATCAGCGGCACCTGAGATTCGTCGAAGCGCAGGTAGGCGATGCGGCGGCTGTCGGGCGAAAAGGCATAGGCTTTCGTGAAGCCGAACTCCTCCTCGTAAACCCAGTCGGTCGTGCCGTTGATGACCGAATTCCACGCACCGTCGTCGGTGATGCGGCGCGTCTGCCGGGCGGCGGTGTCGTAAACGTAAAGGTCGTTGCGGTCCGAATAGGCGATCAGTCTGCTGTCGGGCGAGAACGAAGCGTCGCGCGGGGCTTCGGCCTCCCGGAGTACGGGCGTCAGGCTGTTGCCCGCGGCCAGAAAATAGCTGGTCGTATAGGAGTGGCGGTAGATCGGCTTGGCGCCCGAAGCGATCAGTATCTGCCGTTCGTCGGGCGAAAAGGAGTAGTCGGTGATCGTCAGATTGGCCGCGGACGAAGGGAGCATCCGCTCGCCCGGTCCCGCCGCGGCGTAGCTGTGGCGGATGATGTTGCTGCCTTCGAGCGTGGTGTAGTGCTCGCCGTCGGCCATCGAGCGGATGCCGCGGATGGTCTGGTTCATGCCCCGCAGTCGAGCGATTTCGGCGTATTCGTTCTGGGCCTGTGCGGTGCCCGCTCCGAGCAGTGCGGCCGCAAGGAGTATAATTATCGGTGCTTTCAATGTAAATTCCGTTTTAAATGTCCTCCACCTCGAAATCGTAGCCGAGCCGCTTGCCCGTGACGAATTTCGAGTTGTCCATCTTGGTGTTGAACTGATCGACCGTCACGCGCTTGTTGTCCTCGTAAGGCGGCATCAGCAGGTCGAAGTTCAGGGCGAACCAGATCGCCTCTTCGAGGATGGCGATGAGCGCGTCACGGCCGATCTCGCTTTTGCCGAACTCCGCGGCCCGCATCGAGGTCTGCTGTTTGCCCTCGACGAAGTAGCGGCGTTCGCGGTTGATGAAGATGCGGCCGATGAGGTAGCCTTCGTCGGCGTTGCGGTTGAACTTGAACGAGTCGGAGAGGAAGTTGTAGATGTTGATCAGGCCGCAGTAGGAGTTTTCGCGGTCGCCCTGCACATAGGGATTCTGCCAGATCGGGTGGTCGGCGGCGAATTCGAAGATGTCGGTGTGCATCTGGAATATCAGGATGTCGTTGGCCACCTGCAGCTGGGCTTCGAACTTGCCGCGGTCGCGGTATTCGAGCCGCACGCGGCGGTCGAGTTTGCCGTCCAGCTCGTCGTCCAGCTCCGAGGCCATTTCGAGCAGCGTCTCCTTCAGCTCGTTGAAGGCCGAGAAGGTGTTGTCGAAAATCCGTTGCTTGAGCGTCGATTTGCGGATGATCGTATCGAGGATCTTGCTTCTTAGCGGTGTGGTTTCCATACGGTATCGTGTGTTTTATTTTATACGTATCTGGCGGCCCTGTTCGAGCGTGTCGCCCGGCTTGAGCTTGTTGAGCTTCTCGATCGAGCGGGTGCGGATGGCGTACGACTGCCCCACGGCGTAGGCCGTTTCGCCCTGACGGCAGGTGTGGGTGTGGGCGTTGCCCTCCCAGCGTTTCTTCTTGCGTTCGATGTAGACCACCTCGTGGGTCATCGGCTGGGCCTTCTTGTCCTTCAGGTCGTTGAACTTGCGCAGATTGCGTGCCGAAATGCGGAATTTCTTCCCGATGTTCTCGAACGTGTCGCCCTCCTTGGCCAGCACGTAGTGCACGCCGTTGGTCGCATAGACGTTGTAGCCGTTGTGGGCGTTGATCGTCACGCGGTAGTTGTCCGGATCGATGGCCGACGATGCGTCGGCCGGGCGCTCCATGCTGGTCTGGTCGGTGAACCAGCCTTCGGGATCGGTGATCTTGCGGCCCGAACGCGAAGCGTAGAGCCGCTCGCCGTCGGGCTGGTCCAGCAGGAAGAGCTGGGCCTCCTCGATGATGCGGCAGAGCCGCTGCGCATAGTCGGGCGCCGTGGCGTAGCCGGCGGCCTTCAGTCCCCGCGCCCAGCTTTTGTAGTCGGTCGGGGAGTAGGCGAACAGCGAGTCGTAGCGGGGCTGCGTGTCGAGGAATTCGGCATGGTCTTGGTACGAGGCTTCGACCGTGGGATAGCTGCGGAAGCACTCGCCTTTGGCGTCGTCGTCGTGGTAGACTTTTTCGCCCGTCCAGTTGCGTTTGCACTTGATGCCGAAGTGGTTGTTGGACATTATCGAGAGACGGCTGTTGCCGCAGTCGGATTCGAGGATGCCCTGCGCCATGGTGATGCTGGCCGGGATGCCGTAACGCTCCATGTGGGCCACGGCGATGGATTTGTAACGGTCGATATACTCTTCGCGGGTCTGGCGGACCTGCGCCCGCAGGCTTCCGAATGCCGTCAGGAGGATTCCAGCGAGCAGTATTGCATTTTTGGAAAAATTCATTATCTTTGTTTAATCTTATACGGACAAAGGTATAATTTTCCCACGAAAATTACAATTAAAATATATCGCTGAACTATGTTTACCGAAAACGCAAACCGCATTTTCAACCGGGTTATCGAAGAGTATCACCGCTGGGACGATGTGGACCGTCCCGTCGAGAATCCCTATGAGCCGGGAACGATCGATCACCTGCTCTATCACAAGAACTGGATCGACACCGTGCAGTGGCATCTTGAGGATATCATCCGCGATCCGCAGATCGACCCCGTGGCCGCGCTGGCCATCAAACGGCGCATCGACAAGTCCAATCAGGAGCGTACGGACATGGTGGAGTACGTCGATTCGTACCTGCTCGACAAATACAGGGAGATAGAACCACTGCCCGGCGCTCGGCTCAATACCGAGACCCCGGCGTGGGCCATCGACCGGCTGTCGATTCTGGCGCTCAAGATTTACCACATGGCCTGCGAGACGGAGCGTACCGATGTGGACGACGCCCACCGCGCAGCGTGCCGGAAGAAGCTCGACGTGCTGCTGGCGCAGCAGGCGGATCTTTCGAAAGCGATCGAAGAGCTGATCGAGGACATCGAGGCGGGCCGCAAGTACATGAAGACCTACAAACAGATGAAAATGTATAATGATCCGGCGTTGAACCCGGTTCTTTATGGTCAGAAAAAGTAAGAAGCTTCCGCGTCATCTGATCGTGTACCGGACCTCGGCGATGGGGGACGTGGCGATGCTCGCGCATGCGCTGCGGGCCTTGAAGCGGGCATATCCCGATCTGCAGGTCACGGTTGCCACGCGACCGCTGTTCCGGGCCTTTTTCACGGACCTCGACGTCGGTTTTCTGGACGTCGATGTCAAGGGCGCCCACCATTCGCTGTGCGGCATATGGCAGCTGGCCGCCCAAGCGCGGCGGCTGGGGGCGGATGCCGTGGCCGACGTGCACGGCGTGCTGCGTTCGGTGACGTTCCGCACGGCTTTGCGGCTGCACGGCATTCCCTTCGCGGCCATCGGGAAGGGCCGGGACGAGAAGGGCGAATTTATCCGGCGCGGCGGCCGGGGTGTCAAACCTGCGAAACATACAGTCGTCCGCTATTGCGACGTATTCCGGAAGCTGGGATTCGTGTTCGACGATCCGAAGCCGGCCGTGCGGCGCGAGCATCCCAGTCCGATGGGTGAAAAGACGGGGACGTGGATCGGTTTCGCCCCTTTCTCGGCGCAGCAGGGCAAGACCTATCCCGAACCGCTGGCCCGCGAGACGGTGCGCCTGCTTGCCGGACGTTACGATCGGGTTTTCATCCATAGCGGCGGGGGTGCCGAGGCGGAGTTCGCACAGGAGATGGAGCGCCTTCATCCTAATGTCACGGCGCTGTTCGGACGGGTTAAGATGGCGGGCGAGATCGACCTGATCGCCAATCTGGACTGCGTGGTGTCAATGGATTCGCTGGTCATGCATTTGGCTTCGCTCGTGGCGACGCCCGTGGTGTCGGTATGGGGTGCGACGCATCCCGGTCTGGGATTCTTCGGGTACGGCTGCGATCCGCGCGGCATCGTGCAGGCCGATATGGAGTGCCGCCCGTGCTCGGTCTTCGGAAATAAACCGTGCCGTTACGGAGATTACCGTTGTCTGCATGCCGTGACGCCCGCCATGATCGTGGAGCGGGTTGAGGAGATCGTCGGCAAATGACAATAGGACTGAATATGAAAAGCCCCGGAAATTCCGGGGCTTTTTTCGTATCCGGGCGTGTGCCGCGGCGGAGCCGGCGGGCTTTGTCGCGGGACCCGTTTTTTATCGGCTGTTTGGACCGGCTGTTTTTCCGGCTTTTGAGACCGGCTGTTTGGACCGGTTCGGGTCTTTTTACCGGCTTTGTCCGGTTTGTGTTTCCGGCGCTGCGTTTCCCGCCGGAGGGGCGGTGCCTTTCCGGCTTTATATTCCCGGTATTGTGTTTCCGGCCGATAATAATCGGCGCTTTCCCGGCTTTTTGTTCCCCGGCGCTGCGTTTCCCGCCGGAGGGGCGGTGGTTTCCCGGCGCTATTTGTTGCGGCGGATCACGATGCAGTTGGGAACGCCGCGCTCGCCTTCGTGGTCGAAACGTTTGTTGTCGCAGGGGTGGTTGAGGACGCCTTCCTGAGCCGTCCAAAGCGTCGAGGAACCGCCGCCGTCGAGGTTCAGTGCATCGACGAGCCCCAGCTGACGGGCGATGTAGGCCGTTTCGGCGATGGTCGTGCCGTCGGCCTGCCCCTTGAAGCGGCCGTCGATGACGGCCATGACGACCGTGCCGTCGGCCCGTTTGCCGATCAGCGTGCGGGGGTGGCGGCGGGCGTAGAAGCTGTCTTCGGAGTCGTATTCGACGCTCCGGCCGTCGCGGACCAGCACCGGACCTGCGGCCAGCGCCGAGCGGTAACGGCGGGCGATGCGGGAGTATTGGGTCGTGTCGCAGCGGAGAATGTCCATTTTGCGGCCGCGTTTGTCGCGCAAAGCGATGACGCCGTTGGTGCGCATCGTCTCACCGGGAGTCGTCCGGCCCAGAATCTGCTTGTCGATCAGTACGAAGGTTACGGGGGCGAGCGTCTTCATGTTGAAGTAGCTGCCGTTCAGGGCGGCGTCGGCTCCGGCGGCTTTGCCCAGCTCGCTCGTGGCGCATGCTTTGCCGTCGAGCTGTATGATCTCCGTCGTGAAATTACGGGCGGGGTAGGCGACCACCGAGACGGTCTGCCGCGAATCGAACATGTCGATCTGGGCGCGGCGGCATTCGGCGCCCGCCGCGAGGGGCGTGATCTGCCAGCGGGCGCCGGCGAAAGCGACCGAGTCTTCGGGTGTCTGGGCTGCGGCCGTAAAAGAAAAGAGGAGCAGGAAGGCTCCCGCAAGGAATTTAATCATGGCTAGGTAGAATTGACGGATACAAATTTAAGAATTTAAATCGGTTCGCCAAATTGCGGCCGCCGTCGGGACGCGTGAAAAATCCCCGGCCTTTTCGGGACCGGGGATGCGTTTCGGTGCGGCAAGCGGCGCTTGCTATTTGGTCGCTTTGGTGTAAACAGCCTTGTTGCCCTCGATGGTCAGCGTGTATACGCCGTCGGCGTCCTTGGCGATGATACCCGTCTCGGTGAAGTCGATGGTCTGGCCGTTGCCGACGCTTTGGCCTTTGAGCAGGATTTTGCCGGCTTCGCCCTGCAGCTCCCACGAGGTGTAGCGCAGCGTGGCCATGTTGATCGACCGGGCCTGACCTTCGATCAGGATCTCGATGCCCATTACGCCTTCGGGGTCGATGGGGTCGGGCATGGTCCACTTGCCGACGGCTTCGGCATAGGTCGGGTCGGTGGCGACTTTAGCGGCTGCGGCGCCGTCCTCCAGCTTGCCCTTATAGTCCACGACGACCGGGGCGCCGAGCAGCAGGCCGTTGGCTTCGCTCTTGTCTGCGTCCATAGTCGAGAAGGTGAAGGTCCCTTCGGCGTTCTCGACGGTTACGGTGTTCATCGATGCGTCGGTGATGAAGCCGGTAAAGGTTTTGGGCGTGTTGTCGCCGCAGGCTGTCATGCCGCACAAAGCGATGGCGGCAGCCATGATCTTGATGCTTTTCATTGCTTGTGAGATATTTATAGGTTTAACGCTTTCTGATGTATTCGTCGATGGCTCGTGCCGCCGTGCGGCCTGCGCCCATGGCGAGGATGACGGTCGCGGCGCCGGTTACGGCGTCGCCGCCCGCGAAGACCCCTTCGCGCGACGTGGCGCCCTGCCCGTCGGCCGTGATGCAGCCGCGGCGGTCGGTCTCCAGTCCTGCGGTCGTGGCGGCCAGCAGGGGATTGGGCGAGGTGCCCAGTGCCATGATGACCATGTCGCAGGCGATGTCGAACTCCGAGCCGGGCTTCACTACGGGCGAGCGGCGGCCGCTCTGGTCGGGTTCGCCCAGCTCCATCTCCACGCACCGGATGCCGGTGACCCAGCCGCGCTCGTCGCCGAGGACCTCCGCGGGGTTGGTGAGCATGCGGAAGCAGATGCCCTCCTGCTTGGCGTGATGGACCTCCTCGACACGTGCCGGAAGCTCCTTTTCGCTGCGGCGGTAGACGATCGTCGCCTCGGCGCCCAGCCGTTTGGCCGTGCGCACGGCGTCCATCGCCACGTTGCCTCCGCCGACCACGACCACACGCTTGCCGACGTAGATCGGGGTGTCGTACGTGTCGTCGTAGGCGCGCATCAGGTTGGCGCGCGTCAGGAATTCGTTGGCCGAAACCACGCCGTTGAGGTTCTCGCCCGGAATGCCCATGAAGCGGGGAAGTCCCGCGCCGGAGCCGATGAATACGGCGTCGTACCCCTCCTCGCCGAGCAGCGAATCGACGGTGACGGTGCGGCCCACGATGACATCGGTTTCGATCTCCACGCCGAGCCGCTCGACTTCGGCGATCTCGCGCGCCACGATGCGCTGTTTGGGCAGACGGAATTCGGGAATGCCGTAGACCAGTACGCCTCCCACCTTGTGCAGGGCTTCGAATATCTTGACTCCGTAACCCATTTTCGCAAGGTCGCTGGCGCAGGCCAGTCCTGCCGGGCCGCTGCCGATGACGGCGACTCTGCGGCCGTTGCGCGGTGCGGTGCGGGACGCCGCGGCGCCGTGTTCGAGTTTCCAGTCGCCTACGAAACGTTCGAGTTTGCCGATGGCGACCGGTTCGCTCTTGATGCCCAGAATGCAGGAGCCTTCGCACTGCGATTCCTGCGGGCAGACGCGGCCGCAGATCGAAGGCAGCGAACTGTCTTCGGCGATGATGTCGGCCGCTTGCTGCAGCTCGCCCCGGTGCAAGGCTCCGATAAAGTCCGGGATGCGGATATTGACCGGACAGGCCGCTACGCAGCGGGGATTTTTGCATTGCAGGCAGCGCGACGCTTCGAGCGCCGCCTCTTCGAGGTCGTAGCCGTAGCAGACCTCCTCGAAGTTGGTCGCACGTACTTTCGGGTCTTGTTCGCGCACGGGGACGCGCGGTATCTTGTTTGCCATTGTAGTCGTATGCTTTTGGGGGTGTAGGCGGAGCGGCGTGCCGGCTCCGCCGTGCGTTTATTTGTCCAGTCCTATTTTACATTGGTGTCCGGCTTGGCGCTCGGCTTCGATGGCCGCGGCGCGCTGTTCCTGCGTGCGGTACATGCCCTGACGGCGCATCGCTTCGTCGAAATCGACTTCGTGGCCGTCGAATTCGGGGCCTTCGACGCACGTGAAGCGCGTCCTGCCTGCCACCGTCACGCGGCAGGCGCCGCACATGCCCGTTCCGTCGACCATCAGCGCATTGAGCGAGACGGTCGTTTTCAGCGCGTATTTCTTCGTCGTGAGGGCCACGAACTTCATCATGATCATCGGACCGATGGCCACGCATTCGTCGTAATGTCGGCCCTGCTTTCCGATCAGTTCGTCGATCACCTGCGTAACAAGCCCTTTGAAGCCTTCGGAACCGTCGTCGGTGGCGATATGGAGGTTTTCGGCCACGGCGCGCATCGCGTCGGTGTAAATGAGCATGTCGCGGGTCTTGGCGCCGATGATCACGTCGGCCTTGACGCCGTGTTCCTTGAGCCATTTGACCTGAGGATAGACCGGGGCGGTGCCTACGCCGCCTGCGACGAAGAGGTAATGCCGCTTGCGGAGTTCGTCGAGCGGCATTTCGACGAATTCGGAGGGGTGGCCGAGCGGGCCTGCGAAGTCGGCGAACGCTTCGCCCGCTTCGAGCGAACAGATTTTGCGCGTCGAAGCGCCGATGGCCTGCGTTACGATGGTGACGCTGCCCTCTTCGGCGTCGAAGTCGGAGATCGTGAGCGGAATGCGTTCGCCGTGTTCGTCGGCGCGGACGATGATGAACTGTCCCGGCCGGGCCGAGCGTGCGACGCGCGGCGCGAGGACCTTCATCAGCCAGATGCCCTCTGCGAGGAGTCTTTTTTCAAGTATCGGGTACATTTATAAATGGGTTTCCGGCTTTTATCCGCCTGCGCGGTAAAGCCGCATTGTCGTATCTTTAGTCTTCGACGATCGCCGTCGCCCGCAGCCGCCGCATCGGGCGCGTGGGATCGTTGGTTATGATCGTCACGAAATCGGTCACCACGCCGTACTCCTGCCTGCCGGGGTCGAGCGTCGCCTTGGCCGTGAACGAACTGCCGGCCGGGATGCGCTGTCCCGGCATGAGCGTCGTCGCGACCTTGCCGCCCGTCTCCACGGCGCGGACGATCAACTCGCCGTCGCCCGTGTTGGTGAGCGTGAAGGTGCGCTGCTGTTGGGGCGCGTTGTGTTTTACCGGGCCAAATTTAATAATATTTTCGGTTATCTGCACTTTCGGCGTCCGTCGGGTGTCGGCCGGGGACTTGTCGATGCCGATACCGTGGGCTACGATCAGCGTTCCGTTGCCGCGGCCGTCGGCCCGCACCTCCAGCGCGTCGCGCAGCGAACCGTAGCGGGGCGCGCCCTCCGGGTTGAGGTACATGAGGTTGATTTCGGCGGTCTGGCCGGGGGCGAGTTCGCGCGGATAGTCGGCGGCGAGCAGGCCGCTCGACTCCTTGGGATGCAGTTCCAGACGGACCGGGCGGTTCGACGTGTTGATGCAGCCGATGGCAGACTGGACCTGCTGTCCCTCGCGGATATAGGAGAAGGTGCAGAGCGTCGAAGCGAGCCGCAGACCGCCGCCCGCATCGACCGGATATAGCTCTTCGGTGGTTTTGGTGCGCGGGGTGACGGAGCCGCGCACGGTGAGCGTTGCGATCTTGCGCCGCTCGGAGGAGTAGACGCCCAGCTCTTTGGTGAAGGCGCCGGGACGGTTGGTCGGGTCGAACGTTACTTTGATTGTCGTTTTCTCGCCCGGACGGATCGGCCGTTTGGTGAATTCGGGTACCGTGCAGCCGCAGGTGGTCACCACGTCGAGGATCACGACGGGTTTGTCGGAGCGGTTCTCGCCCGTGAACGTGTGGCTTACGCGGCCGTCGGTTTCGGAAATCGTGCCGAAGTCCCATGAATCGGGCGTGAAAATCAACTGGGCGTGCGCCGGCGCCGCCAAGGCGCAAAGGGCCAAGATTATGAGTGAGATATGTCGTCGTATCGTCATGGTGCGTATGGATGTCGGTTTTGCAAAGGTACATTTTTTGTGAAAAAATCGTGCAATAATTTTGCGGGAATGAAATTTTGCTATATATTTGCACTCCGAAACGGTTAAACAACAAGTTTCGAATGCCTGAATAGCTCAGTTGGTTAGAGCACATGACTGTTAATCATGGGGTCCTAGGTTCAAGTCCTTGTTCAGGCGCAGATGCGCGAGGGTTGCGTAAGGTTCTTTCAAAAACGCCTGCAAAGAGGTGATGAAAAGAGAATGAAAAATTTTGCTGAAAAATTTGGAGTTCCTGAAAATTGAATTACCTTTGCAGTCCCAAGCCATTTTTAACGGGAGCTTAGCTCAGCTGGTTCAGAGCGTCTGCCTTACAAGCAGAGGGTCGGGGGTTCGAATCCCTCAGCTCCCACAATTGAAAATCAACGACTTACGGCAATGTAGGTCGTTTTTCTTTTGTGTACCTCCGTGGTCGGTTTACACGTTTTTTGCCCGTTTGTGTAAACCAGTGTGTAAACCGAGATTTACACGATGAAAGCTACCGTAGAGGTTGTTTGTTACAAGTCCAAGCCGCTCAAAGACGGCACATTTCCTTTAATGCTCCGAGTTACGAAAGACCGCAAACGCAAATACGTTTCGCTCGGCCTTTCCCTGCACGAAAAGTTTTGGGATTTCGAGAAAGGCAAGCCCAAACGGAATTGTCCCAACAAGGAGCAAATCGAACGGCTGATAGCCGCAAAAACAGCGGAATACAACGATTTGATTGTCGAAATGACCACCCAGCAACGTGAATACACGGTGGAAACGCTCGTGTCCCATTTTCACAATCAAGTCCGTTGCGCGACGGTGGTTGAATTGTACGATAAACTGATTGACGACATGAAACGCGGCGGTAAACTCGGCAATGCAGGCGTTTACAAATACTCCCGTACATCGTTGCTGAAATTCACGGGGCAGCGGTTGCAAATTCCGTTCAGCGATATTGACGCCGTGTGGTTGCGTCGTTACGAGAATTGGTTACGGACGAGCGGTTGCGGTGATACGACCATTAGCCAACTCTTTCGAACGTTGCGTAGCGTGTTCAACAAGGCGGTAGAATTGCAGTTGGTGAAACGGGACTATTACCCATTCGATGCCTATAAAGTCAGCAAATTCGATACGCGGACGAAGAAACGGGCCATTACGAAAGAGGACGTGCGCAAGGTTATTGCACTCGATTTGTCGCAAGGCTATCCCTCCGAACGATTGGCACGTGATATTTTCGTGTTCAGCTATTTCGGAGCAGGGATTAACTTTGCAGACATCGCCCTGCTGAAATACGGGAATGTACGGGACGGACGGGTGCAATATGTTCGCAAGAAAACGGGCAAGCCTATCAATTTTCTGCTGACGGAAGAAATGCGGAATATCATTGCCAAATACCAGCAACAAGGACAGACGGATGAAGATTATATTTTTCCGATACTCGACCGTCGTGTGCATAGAACGGAACAGCAGAGATATGACCGAACGCATAAGGTGCTGACGAACACGAATCGTTGGTTACGCAAAATCGGGCAGCGGGTTGGCATCGAACATCTGACTACCTATGTCGCTCGGCATACGTTCGCCACGGTTTTGAAACGGTCGGGAGTGAATATTGCAATCATTTCCGAATCGCTCGGCCATTCCGATTTATCCACGACACAGATTTACTTGGATAGTTTCGAGAACAGCCAAATCGACGCGGCTATGCAAAACTTGCTATGACAAAAACTCGGACCGACTTTTCCGAGGGGTCTTAAAATAACCCCTCGGTCAAAGTTGGTCCTTTATAATTAGAATTTTATCGCTATATTTGTTGAAAACAAATATCATATGGCTGATTTCAAGAAAGATTTTGCAAATCACATTAACGTAATAGGCACTAATCCTTATTTATTTATAGGGTCTGGATTATCAAGGCGTTACCTTAATATGCCTACTTGGCTGAATCTATTAAAGGATTTTTCCGAGAAACTATTACTCCAAAAAGGTTTTGGCTATTATGATTCGAAAAGCGAGGGTAATCTTCCTGAATTAGCATCTTTGATGGCTTCCGAATTTCACGAAACATGGTGGACAAACCCTGCATTTTCTGATAGCCGTAAAGAATATGAAAACAAGAGAATTGGATCGCAAGAGATACCATTCAAAATTGAATTGTCAAAATTTGTTTCGAATCATAAGGATTTCCAAGAGGATTATTCTGAAGAAATTGAATTATTAAAAAAAGTTGTAATAGATGGAATAATCACGACTAATTGGGATACATTTTTGGAAGCAACTTTCTCCGACTATAAAACTTATATCGGGCAAGAACAGTTACTATTTTCTGAAAATATATCTATCGGAGAAATTTATAAAATACATGGATGTGTTACTTCTCCCGAATCTCTAATAGTTTCGTCTAATGACTATGCTAATTTTAAAAAGAGAAACGCATATTTAGCGGCAAAACTATTAACAATTTTTGTTGAACATCCTGTCATATTTTTAGGCTACTCGATAAGTGATCCTAATATTTTGGAATTATTATTTTCTTTAAAAGATTGTTTAGCCGCACATAATATTGAAAAATTAAAAGACCGTTTGATTTTTGTTGAATGGCGAGCCGAACAAAACGAGCCAATTATGATAGATGGGACATTAAGTTTGTCTGATGGGAAAATTCTGCCAATTAAACATATTAAGATTAATTCATTTATTCCATTATTTGATGTACTCGCGAATTTGAAACAAAGACTGCCTATAAAAATTCTGAGACGATTTAAAGATGCTGTTTATGAATTTGTAAAAACCAACGAACCAACAAATAAAATCTATATTGGAGATTTAACCAATATAGATGAAAATGGAAATGACATAGAATTTGTCGTAGGTGTTGGTGTTGCAAACTCCATTGCCAAACAGGGGTTGCTCGGAATTTGCGTAGACGATGTAGTTGAGGATGTTTTATTTGACAATAAACATATTCCTGCAAAAGAATTTATAACAGACGCTATTCCCAAATTATTAAAAAAACGAATCCGCATACCTCTATACAAATATTACCGAGCAGAACATTTGCTAACAAATGATGGAAAATTAATAAAGAAAGGTTCCGCAGTAATTAACAATTATTTCAAAGACAAGTCTCAAAAATCATTTTATCCGTCAGCAAAAGCATATGCAAAGAAAGAGAATCTAATTAGAACTAGATATAAAACTCTTGCTGAACTAATAGCCAATAATGATGAAAAACATTGTTTCTATTTTATCCCGTTATTAGAACAAGAAAAGATTAATATAGATGAATTACAACTATTTTTGATGCAATGTTTCAGAAATGGTTATATTAAAAACAGCTATTTCAAACAGTTAGTCTGTTATTATGATTACTTAAAATTTGGATTAGAACAGTAGGTAGAAATAACAAAGGGATTATCCGCTTGCATCGGGTAGTCCCTCTTCTTTTTTCTGCGGTCGTCGGTTGCGACAGAAAGCGGAATTTTGTAAATTCGTCTTTATAAAGATACTCCTATGCAAGAAGAACAAACCTTTTACCCCGTAACGACCGAATATTTCACCGCTTGCCTGCCCTTACTGGAAAAATATTTCGGCATCACGGCAGGCTATTTCAACAAAGAACTTTCGGATGCCAAATGTCTGATACCTCACCGAGAGGGTAATATCGTAAAGTACAGCATTAAAGAGGATTGCAATTTGGTTTTGCCGTTTCGACACCTCGAATGCCATGATTTGTTGTCGCTTATCAACTCTTACGGGACAATTACCCCGATAATAGAGGAAGCCCTATTGCTGGTGGCCTACTGCATCCGTGAACGGCAAATCGACGAAAACGAATACAATGACCTTATTCAGTTTCATACTTGGGACATATACCAAAGCGAATGGGCGCACCTATTGCTTTTTATGGAGCAAATGGAGGCACGGGCATTTCAAGGCAACGAACAGACCGCCATCACAATTCGCACCAACAACGGGGAAGCGGAAAAGATTTCTATTCCGAACAGCGATAACTGGTTATTCCGTCTGATTAAAAAGGAACTTGCAAGCTATTTTCCCGAAGTACAGACAGCCGAGAAAGCACGGCAAGATATTCAACGGCGCAAACCGTCTGCGGGACGAAAAAAGGATAATGCCATCTATTCGGCAGTTGCATACGGCATTTACCGAATGCTCCATGAAGAAAACGCAATACCCAGCCAGCCCGATACGCCGAACGAATTATGCCAACTCATTCACGACTATACACGTTTCACGGGTTGCTATCCCGATAGTAAAGGATGGAGCGGCGAATACGACCCGAAAGTAATCCGCGCCGACCTTGCCGCCTATCTGAAACGAGCGGCTATGAATCAAGCACCACGATTCAGACCGATACCATTGCAGAGGCAGGTTATCATGCAGGATTTTGATTTTCCGCTATTGGACTGATCAGACTATATAACCATACCATTTAAGGGAGCCGTTTATCGCGGTTCCCTTTCTTTTTTCTGCCAAAAATCTGCCAGTGTCATGACATCTGTCATTTTGTCATAACAGACAGATTTACAATATTTTCCATGACGTATTTCGCAATATTTTCGACAGCAAAGGTAATGAATAGGTCGATTTTTAAGGGCTATTATTTATGTTTTTGCAAAGGCACTAAAGGTCGGATTTATGCAGGTTCAAAAGCCAGAATCCGCGAATAAAGCGTACGGTTATTCGAGAGATTCGGGGAGTAGCCGACAGCCCGAAAGAGGCGGCAACAAACCTTAATAAAAAAGATAACGATTATGAAAACGCTTGTAAACACAATCACTAACACGAATACTAATTTTAATAATTCTAAAAACATGGATAATTTAATTATTTCTGCGACTGAGCCGAAGAAAGTAAGCTCGCTCGCCACCACCGCTCAGACGGTGAATAAAATTGAAGAGAAACCCGTAATGCGTTTCGTACAGATGAAGTACGAGAACAACGCCCAAATGGTAGGCGTTATGCAGAAAGCCATTGGGCTGGGTTTGGACACCATCATCATTACGCCTCGCGTGGATGTCGCAGGTTGCGGTTACGTTTGGGTCGGCCTGCGTAAAGGTCAGACCGAGTTGCAGGGCAAACTCTTGTTGAATGCTCAGATTTGGGCCTATTTGCTGGCGGCTCTGCTGGGCGAGGAACTCCCCGAAATTAACAACTGCGACGCTGATAGCGAAATTTGCTGTCAGGGTGAATGGCTGGAAAAGTTGGAGGCGGAAATCCGCCAATACACTACCAAGCGTCGAGAAGAATACACCCAAGACGCGGAAAGCGGGACGGGTTATCTGACCCATTCGTGGATTTTCCCAAATGGTAAAATCAAGATGCCCGCCGAAGCAATAGAAGATGTAACGGCACTTTTCGCCTAACATAAGTCAAACAGGGGAGCGGGTTTCGCCGCTCGCTCCCCATAATTTTTTATCTATGGTCGAAAAAACGATCGAAATCAAGCGGGGGCAGGTTCTTTCCGATATACTCCCCAATAAAGAAATCCCGACGAATACGATCCTTAACAAAACGCTGACGGGTTGCGGTGCTACCTATGGAGAGATCGTACATGCGAAACGGCACTCGATCATCATTGAACCGAATGTGCCCGTTATCCTCGGCAAAAAAGCGGAACACCCATCTTTATTTGCTGTCTACGAGGGGATAACCAAAGAGGATGTCAAGGCGTTTCTTGCAGGCGAAGAAGATGGATTCAGAAAGATCATCACCACGCCCGAAGGCTTCGATAAAAAGGTCCTGCCTGCCATGTACGAAACCCATACTCCGATGTACGACGATTATTTCCTCTTGCTCGACGAGTGCGAAAAGACCATACAGGATGTGGGCTACCGCGGGGATATTTACCTGCCCGTCGAGGACTTTTTCAGATTCAAGAATAAGGCGATGGTTTCGGCAACTCCGATCCTGCCCTCCGACCCGCGTTTCGAGGAACAGAATTTTGAAATGGTGCGGATTGCTCCCACTTACGACTACCGCCGACCGCTGACACTTTGCGTCACGAACAATACGGTGCGGATACTCCGAAAATTACTCGTACGGTTGAAAGATGAAACGGTCTGCATCTTTATAAATTCGACCGATACGATTTTGGGACTGATTCAGACGCTCAAATTAGAGGGCTGTTGTAAAGTGTTTTGCGCCGATAAGAGCGTCCGCAAACTCAAACAGCAAAATTTCACCGATGTAAGCGACCGCTTGTCCGAACTTGCAGGAGTAAATTTTTTCACCAGTCGCTTCTACTCGGCGGTAGACATTAAACTGGACTACAAGCCGCATGTAATCGTGCTTACGGATGTGTTCCATGCTCCCTATTCGATGATAGACCCGCAGACCGAGGTCGTGCAGGCCATCGGGCGATTTCGTAACGGCATAGAGCAGGCGTACCATATAACGAATACCTGCGACAGATTGCAGAGCGTTTCGCGCGACAAGTTGTTCCATAACCTCGAATGTCAAGAACGGATTTACAACCGAATACGGGAGTTGCCTATTGAGGGCGAAATCGAACACCAAACCCTTACGCAAGCCTTACAAGGGATGGACTATAAACGCTTCGTAACGCGCACGGGCAATCGAAACTGGTTCATGTGGGACAACGCATGGACGGATGCCCGACTGGAAGCCCTCTACCGATCCTCCGCAACGATTGAGGAGGAGTACAAAGACGCCCCGTTCCAGTTGGCCGTTCATAAGGTAGATTACGACCTAACCGACGAAGACCGTCTGCGGCGGACACAGGCCCAAATAAAAGGAACGACGGAATTATGGCGCGAGGTGGTAGAACAAATCGACCGAATCCAACGGCAGAATCCCGACGCAGAACAAACATTTCTCTGCGGACAATTAGGCGATACGTTCTCAGAAATCATTGAAGCGGCAACGATTCTCGGTAAAGAGCGCATCGGGCAACTGGGCTATGACAGGCGCAGAATCAAGGCAGCGTTGGAGAACGTGGAGGAGAACCGATTGATGACCTCCGAAAAGATGCAACGAGCCGTCTATGCGAAATACAATACGGGCGATTTGGTGCTCTGTTCTGAAATACTCGGTTTTCTGCGGGGACTGATAACCGATAACGGAATACCATTCAAGGGGCGTGTAGACAGGCAGATTGTCAAGCTGTTTTTCGAGATTGCCGATGACAAGCCACGAATTAAGGGCAACAAAGCCTATCTGCTCGGTAAAAAGATGTTTGAGTTTTAAAGAGGAAAAACGGACCGACTTTCGCAAAGGGGGTAAATTAAGACCCCCTTGCAAAGTTGGTCCTATTCTTTGCTTGTGAAGATACTATCTCTTTTTCACCCCTCCCCCTTTTCAGATGGAAAAACGAATTTTTATCCATTACATATAATAGGATTCCACATAAAACAGACCACCCCCTATTTATGCCCGAAACCATCTAACAGCATAAAATTATCGGAATTATATAGAATCGGAAAGCTATTCTTACATGGAGATATGCCGCCCTTTTTAGTTGGTTATGAATGGAGTTATCTTTTTACAAGTAATGGGGAATAACTCTAAACTTTACAGACCATGAAAACATTAAATGAAAGGGCGACAGAGATTCTGCAAACCTTGTTGGCCGTGCGGGCTAAAAAACTGAAAATCAAAAATGCAAGCCAGACAGTCCATGTGAAACTGACTGACTGCATCGGAAAATACAACCTTATTTCGCTGACACAGCACATCGAAATAAATGGTGTTCTTTTCCGTGACCCCGAAGTGATTTTTGCTTTCGACACTATTAAACAGCAGTTTATTCCGTACCACTACATCAACGATTTTTTTGAAATCGAGAAATGTTGTGCCACACCGACGGTAGAGGGATTAATACCTCGCAACGAAATAGACCAACACAATTTAGCATGTTTCGTAAACCGTTGGCTGTTGCAACTAACCTCAAAACTGGAAATCCAATGGATGCGCAACGAATAGTACAGAATTGTGTTTTGAAGAATCAAAGCACGGTTATCGAGGAAATGATACGGGCAAACCTTATTTCCGAAGAATATCTTTATCCGTTCGCGGATGATGTCATGGAATGGTGGCTGATTGATTCTTGGCTGGCCGAACGACTGAAAGAGCAAGGCGAGGTTATCATCGAGGAATACGGTTGCTACTGGTGGGGCAGACAATCCAGCGGGCAGGCGATTTACATGGACGGCGTAATACAAGAAATCTGTGGGAACGATTAACCCAACTTACAACTAACAAAGTTTCGATTCCAGAGCGCAAACTATTGGATAGAAACTTTGTTTTCAAGAACTTTGCAACAAAATTTAACGGCAACACCCCAACGGAGAGCATTGTAATTCAAAAACATTTTCTAACTTTGCATTGTCACCGAATAGGTGGCAGACATATTGATTAGTGAAAGTGTTTCGCTATATTCCTCGTCAGAAATCTGGAAAATTTCACGTAAACAGGAATAAGCATTACAAACGCTCTTCACCTTGTGTAGATTATATCCTTTCGATATATCTGCCCAAGTGTGGGGTGTTGCTTATTTGTTTACGGGCATTCCAGAGCCTCTGACGAAATAGGTGAACAACTCCACACTTTCTTTTTGCATATACCCCACCGCAGTAGGAGTTGATACGGATGTAATACTCATTTTATGGGTAAAACAATAAATATCAACAATCTATCCAAAGAGGAAATAAATTCCTTTTATGATTTTGTTTGCGATTATGAATTGAATATCAAAAATAAATACGGGAATTATAACCTCGATGATACTAAATTAATCGCCTTTTGTGCAACGAATCATATTGCCCTTAAAAATAAGAGGTCAAAACTACCTTATCTCTTTTGGTTCTCAACACATCAAGATAAAAGAACAAAAATTAATGATAAGGCCCATCATTTAATGCGACATATTAGAAATGCTTTTGCGCATGGGCTTATTAAGAAAGAGGGCAAGAATTTCACGTTCCAAGACTATTCCACAATAGGAACTCAAACAATGGGAGGGCATATTCGTTGCGACTTATTTTGGGCAATGTTGGATTTATTGAAGCACACTAAATTATAAATATCATCTACTTATGAAAAAACTATTATCCTTACTCATGTGTGGCTTATTGCTATTTGGTTGTGGCGATAAGTACGACGACAGCGCATTGCGCAATGATTTGAATGACCTCGAAAATCGCGTGACAAAATTAGAGGAACTATGCAAGCAGATGAATACCAATATTTCATCGTTGCAGAAGATTGTAGACGCATTACAGGATAATCTGTCTATTTCCAAAGTTGAACAAATTTCCGATGGTTATATTATCTATTTTTCCGATGGTTCTACTGCTACTATTAAAAACGGCAAAGATAGCGGTGATGCTCCCGTTATTGGTGTTAAACAAGATACAGATGGCTGTTATTATTGGACGCTTGATGGCGAATGGCTTACCGATGAAAAGGGAAATAAGGTAAAGGCACAAGGAACTGACGGCAAGGACGGAATTGATGGCGAGGATGGAAATGACGGTGTGGACGGAGAAGATGGTGTAGATGGAACGAATGGAAAAGACGGAAAGGATGGAATTACACCGCAACTGAAAATAGAAAATGGTCGCTGGATGCTTTCAATGGATAATGGTAAAACTTGGACGGATATAGGGCAAGCAACGGGAGCCGATGGAAAAGACGGAGAAGATGGAGCAGACGGGACGGATGGAGAAGATGGTGTCGATGGCAAGGACGGAACGAATGGCATCTTCAAAAGTGTAACGGAAGATGATGATAATGTCTATTTCACATTGGAGGACGATTCTGTCATCACGATTCCTAAAAGCGATAATTCAAAGTTTGCAATTGCATTCGATGCAACGGATATAGCCATTCTTAATGGAGGAGAGAGTAAAACAATTTTCTATACGATTACGGGCGCAACGGAAAATACGGTTGTCAAAGCCATTGCACAGGATGGTTGGAAAGCAAAAGTAAATGCAACATCTGCGGATAAGGGAACGATTACGATTACCGCTCCTAATCCGATTGTAGAAAGTGAAATCCTTGTCTTTGCCAACGACGGTTCCTATCGTACTGTTATGGTGTCGCTGAATTGTATGCAGGGGCAAATCAATATAGCAGATAACTCTATTGATGCTACTCCTGCTGGAGGTACACAGGAAATCAAATTGACGACGAATTTGGATTACACCGTAGAGATTCCCGACAATGCAAAATCATGGTTGTCGTTGGCTCCTCAAACACGAGCCATGCGGGAAGATACGATTGTTTTTGAGGTAACTGCTAACGAGGGGATTCAACGCTATGCAACGGTTGCTTTGAAGGACGAACAAGGCAATACTTTACAAACGATTATTTTTCGACAATTGGGAACGTGTACCGAGATTCATGTCGAAACGAAAGGTGAACTGGAAAATGAATTGGCGGGTTATGATTATGCCAATATCGAATCGTTGAAAATCACGGGTGTGCTGAATGATGTCGATTTCTTGTTTATTTATCGCATGATGCCCAATCTGAAAAACCTCGATATTGCAGAGGTAAATATTACGGCATTGCCGACACAAGCATTTTGTGAATCTACAAATGTTGAAGAGCTGATTCTTCCAAATACATTGATAACCATTGGGGAAAAGATGTTTTATCGAAGCGAGTTGAAATCGGTCGTAATATCCGCAAATGTAACAACGATTGAAAATATTGCATTTTGGGATTGTTCCAAATTGACAACCGTAACCTTTGAGAAAGGTTCTCAACTGAAAACTATCGGCCATAATGCTTATTATGAATGCACATCCTTGACTTCAATTGAAATTCCAGCAAGTGTGGAAACGATTGGAAATACGGCATTCTCAGATTGTTCATCTTTAGCAACCGTAACTTTTGAGAAAGGGTCTCGACTTAAAACTATCGGCAATAATGCTTATTATAGATGCACATCCTTGACCTCTATTGAGATTCCTGCAAGTGTAGAAACTATTGAAAAGAAGGCATTCATGCATTGTTCGTCATTAGCGACAGTAACCTTTGAGAAAGGTTCTCAACTGAAAACTATCGCTGGTGATTCTTATGATGGCGCTTTCTCGGATTGTTCTTCCTTGACCTCCATTGAGATTCCAGCAAGTGTGGAAACGATTGGAAAGGAGGCGTTCAAGCGTTGTTCGTCATTAGCGACAGTAACCTTTGAGAAAGGTTCTCAGTTGAAAACTATCGGGGGAGGTTATTCTTCTTCTTCTCATTTTGGCACTTACTCGGATTATTATGGCGCTTTCTCGGATTGTACTGCATTAACCTCCATTGAGATTCCTGCAAGTGTAGAAACGATTGAAGCGACAGCATTCAAGCGTTGTTCCAAATTGACAACCGTAACCTTTGAGAAAGGTTCTCAGCTAAAAACTATCGGGGGAGGATTTGATACTAATGTTGGGTATCGTTATATTTATGGTGCTTTCAGTGAATTGAAGAATCTAATGACCGTCGATATGTCTGCTTGTACACAGGTTGAGATAATCGAAGAATGTGCCTTTTACAATGATCCCGAACTGCGATTATTCAAGGTCAGCACGAAAACGCCACCAACTTGTGAAAACAATGCTTTTGTCGGCATAAATCCTTATTCGGTACTGAAAGTGCCTTCGGGTTGTGCCAATGCTTATAAAGCCGCAACAGGATGGAAAAACTTTGCAAGCATTACGGGATTAGATGAATAAAAACAAGAACTTATGAGTAACTATCAAAATCGCATTGATTTTATTTCCCGCACGCGACAAATCCTTATTCAATACGAACACAACTGTAACTATGAAAAGACCCTGTTTTTGAATTGTTGTGTGGGACTCTTAATTATGCCGCAACAATGCGCAGACCACGACAAAAATATATCCGTAGATGGATTAGTTGATTATGAAAACTGGGGAATTGATACAACCAAAATCACAGCGAATGAACACAGAAAAGGAGTTGATAAGAATTCAATAGAAAATATAGCCTATCATATCCGTAACTCAATATGCCACTATCGGTTCGATATAATGAATTGCAATGTAGAAAACATTGAGAATATCCATATTATGGATAAAAGCGGAGATGATGTAAATGCACCTATTACATTTGATCTGGAATTAAGTTTCGATGATTTCCGAAAATTCGTGCTGAAATACGCAGATAAGTTAGAAGAAAAATTAACGAATAGTTGAATTTTCATCTGACCTTCCGAGTGACAGACTTTGTGAAAAGGTTAGTCTATAAGACCCTTTTGCAGAGTTTGTCACTTTCTTATTTTGTTTATTTTACTAATAATCTTATCTTTATAAAGATAAATAACAATTAAATTTTAGCTAAAATGAA